>Ga0209692_10000029_pt1 | contig 609630 bp, 569 predicted proteins | sample tdDd472_FD_187129 | JGI IMG/M metagenome (GOLD analysis project Ga0209692, IMG submission 187129) | Marine sediment microbial communities from the Atlantic coast under amendment with organic carbon and nitrate - tdDd47.2 (SPAdes)... | ecosystem: Environmental > Aquatic > Marine > Coastal >... | reverse complement strand
TTCCGCCGGGTCGCTCACCAGGCTGAAGCTCAGGTCGTCGCCGTCAATATCAGAAGCATCCAACTGACCGCTCACCGCAGCACCGTCTTCCGTCGCTTCGACCGTCTCGGCCAAGGCGACAGGATCTGTATTCGTCGGAGTGGTAGCCGATGTCACCGTCGTCGGCGTCGTGGCCGATGTGACCGTCGTCGGCGTCGTGGCCGATGTGACCGTCGTCGGAGTCGTGGCTGACGTTACCGTGGTCGGCGTCGTGGCCGATGTGACCGTCGTCGGCGTCGTGGCCGATGTGACCGTCGTCGGAGTCGTGGCTGACGTTACCGTGGTCGGCGTGGTGGCCGAGGTGACCGTCGTCGGCGTGGTAGCCGACGTTACCGTTGTCGGTGTCGTAGCCGAGGTGACCGTGGTCGGCGTCGTGGCCGATGTGACCGTTGTCGGCGTCGTGGCCGACGTTACCGTGGTCGGCGTCGTGGCCGATGTGACCGTCGTCGGAGTCGTAGCCGAGGTGACCGTGGTCGGAGTGGTGGCTGACGTTACCGTGGTCGGAGTCGTAGCCGAGGTGACTGTTGTCGGCGTGGTGGCCGAGGTGACTGTTGTCGGAGTCGTAGCCGATGTGACCGTCGTCGGAGTGGTGGCCGAGGTGACTGTCGTCGGAGTCGTAGCCGAGGTGACCGTGGTCGGAGTGGTGGCTGACGTTACCGTCGTCGGTGTCGTAGCCGAAGTGACGGTGGTCGGCGTGGTGGCCGATGTGACCGTCGTCGGCGTCGTGGCCGATGTGACCGTCGTCGGAGTCGTGGCTGACGTTACCGTGGTCGGTGTCGTGGCCGATGTGACCGTCGTCGGAGTCGTGGCTGACGTTACCGTGGTCGGCGTCGTGGCTGACGTTACCGTGGTCGGCGTGGTGGCCGATGTGACCGTCGTCGGAGTCGTAGCCGAGGTGACCGTGGTCGGAGTGGTGGCCGATGTGACCGTGGTCGGAGTCGTAGCCGATGTGACCGTCGTCGGAGTGGTGGCCGAGGTGACTGTCGTCGGAGTCGTAGCCGAGGTGACCGTGGTCGGAGTGGTGGCTGACGTTACTGTCGTCGGAGTCGTAGCCGAGGTGACCGTGGTCGGAGTGGTGGCTGACGTTACCGTCGTCGGTGTCGTAGCCGAGGTGACCGTGGTCGGCGTCGTGGCCGAGGTGACCGTGGTCGGAGTGGTGGCTGACGTTACCGTCGTCGGTGTCGTAGCCGATGTGACGGTGGTCGGCGTGGTGGCCGATGTGACCGTCGTCGGCGTGGTAGCCGACGTTACCGTTGTCGGTGTCGTAGCCGAGGTGACCGTGGTTGGCGTTGCCGGAGCCTGAAATCCTACCTGCTCTTCGCCAGCAGGTCCTTGTTCACCTTCCTCAGATTCGCCTTCTTCTGTCGGCCGCGCAAAATTGTTTGGTGGAGTATCGCCATATTCACGGCCAGGAGCTTGCGTCCCATCGACGCCAAGCCCGCCACCGTTTTCAGAATCATCTACCTTTCGGCGATCAGGACCATCTTCGGACTCCTGATCGATATCGCTAAGACCATCAACCCCCTGGTTGACGCCACGAACCGCATCTTCGCCTTCGATTGTCGCTCTGCCTTCCTGAACGATATTGGTCAGGACTTCGCTTTCGGTAGGCTTCGTACCGTGGTGAATACTTGAGGCCAAATTGGCCTCGCTGCCAGTGGCGCCTTCGCCTTCGCCCTGATTGATTTCCGGCTGCTGCTGGACAAGAACCTCATCATCTTCATCCATTTGAAGATTTGTCAGTTCATCCAGAATTTCCTGTTCCTTCTGTGAATCCTGCCGACTCTTGTCTTGGTTTTCCGAGCCTGATTCGTTTTCGGTTCTGTTGTCTTCAGCCATCACTAGAAACTCCAACCGGCGGCCTATCTCGACGCACTTGATCGAGATTTAAACTAATAACTACAATTAACGTACTCTCGTTACCGACCACCGTCCAACGAACCCGAACGTAAGCTCACGCCACTGATCTTAGAGGCAAGCACCAGGGGGCAACGCCTACACCTGCTTGATTTTACGAAATAAATAAAGAAGAGAAGAGCAACACGGCTGGCTAACAAAATAGGCTCGACGGCATCTCCTCCAAAGGCTGTCACCCTTTAAAGGCCCAAGCTCTCAGAGTCAGACATTCTTTTTATATTTTTAATTCTTAAGCAACCGGTCGCCTAAAAAACGGGCGAGATCCAAGGCTCTCATCCGCCTGAGATTGTGTTTGTTTTTTGAGCCCTTAATCATCCTGACTTCTTTAACGAATTTGATTAAGCCGACCACTTCCACAACCTTGTCCAAACTACTCTTTTCCACGGCACTGAGTTTTGCCGCTTTCATGTAGGCTTCTACGAATTGTCCAAAACGCCCAAAGTCATTGAGCTTGGCGTCTTTCGTTCCCCAGGAAAACTCGACCCCCCCATCGACAACATCAAAAAGGCGAGGGCCATGGAACGTATTCTGGAAATCGAAAAGATACGTATTTCCTCCATCGAGGATTACGTTTCTCGGAGTGACGTCTCCATGATTGTGAAGCCACGTGAGCTTTTTATTGGAGACAATTGCGTCATATGTCGCATTCAATCGATTATAAATCCCTTCCAACCGGACGAACCATTCAGACAATTCTTTGTCGGACCTGACTTCCTGGGCAAAGCGGTGGAATTCCTTTTTCCACATCTCAAAAACCTGGTCGAAGGTAAACTCGGTTTCCAAAGCAATAGGCGCGTCAATCTGGACTTTGTGGAAATGCGCCAGGGCCTTTGCCGCTTGGTTGACAGGATAGTCGGGCTCCCCGCCCACTTCGCCAACCAGTTTGTCAAACAAAATGGCCGCATAGTCGCCGATCAAGAATACGCTATCGCCAGCACGGGTCGGGGCGATAGCTGCCGTCTCAAAACCCCGATCAACAACTTCATTGACGACATCAGCCTCGTATCGGGCATGATCGATGAGTTTTTTCGAAGGATAATTCCCCGAAACTTTGTAGACCTTGAGGATTGACGGCCGCCCGTCCACTTCAACCGAGTAGAGATCGTTCTCGGTCGCGACGTCGAATTTTTCCAGTGCCTTTACATCCGGGCCGAAGGCTTCTTTTAGGGCCAATTGAATCTTGTTTTGGCCGACCCCCGCTTCACGGTCGTAAATCAACTCTGCCTTATGTTTTTTAAGAAATTCATCTTTCGTCTTTTTATCGCCCCGCGACGGCATATAAACGTAGGCGTCCAAAAGATGGTGGAAAAATTCGATATTCGGATAGCGCTTGGTCAACCGATATTCATCGGAAGCTTCAATTTGTCCGACATGGTAAATATCACAGCGATTGGACGAGACATTGATATACTGCCAATGTTTCGGCAATTCGGCGGCCTCCACATCATCGACTTCAATCAACAGATCAATGTCGGAGCCGAGTTTCGCCCACCGGGAGTGGATGAACGGCGACGGATATAAGCCCATATCGCCTCGGAGTGCCGACCCCATGAGATAAACCTTAGATACGGCAGGGACCGTCTCCACCTCATCGGCGATCTTTTCCATGACAGTGTCATGCAGCTCTTTTTGCCTTTTCTTTTCCGACACCGCCTTAGTCGGTTTGACAAAATACATATCGCGGGACTTGAGGAATTCGGACCAAGCAAGGTAGAGCCGCTTCGTATCCAGAGGCTTTTCATTAACGGCAAAGGGAAAAACCACGTCGCTTTTGGCGAGATCATAAATCCATGAGCCGAAGTCGAGATTGATATTGGCCTGATTTCCCGCTTTCTCGACCATAAGGAACGTATCCAGCACCTTGGCTTTAAGGTCATTTAATCTATTGGGGTCAATCTCTTCATCTTGGGAAAGATATTCAACCAAAGGCATCATGGCCTGCTCGGACATCCCCATCCGCCCGGCGAACAGATCTTTGTTTTTGGACACCGAAACGCGGAAAACCACATCGCCTTTGGTGTACCGAAGGGTCGCCCCTTCACTATGCCGTTCCATCCCAATTTCTGAAAAAATACTTTGGACCTTTGGGGAGTGATATTTGGTGACGACGATATGCCGTTCGTTTTCCCCCTTTTGTTGCCCAGCCCCCTTCTTAACGAAGTAGTGAACGTGATTGACGTCCAGAAGGGTCAGAATATCCGGAACCGTTGAAGCATGGGCCCCCGCAAGGTCGATAGATCGGAAGACCTCTGCCAGAGTCTCAAATTCTTCGCGGTTGAGGAGAATTTTATAGTTTCGAAGATGGAGGTGAAAACCGTCCGTACATTCTTCCAACGAAATTCTGTGCGGATGATAGGCGACAGGCGCGTGGAGTTGGCTGTCGGTCCAAATCGTCACGCTATCGAGATTTGAATTAGGAAGAACGCCATCCTGATAGTCACGCTCTTGGATGATTTTCAACAACTCTTCGGATTGGACAGCAAATGTCCGTGCGATATCCTCGAACTCCCTGCGGCTGAGCTCAATACGCAGGTCACGCAAATGGATATGGATGTTCTCTTCCATATCCAAAAACAAACGTCGATGCCTCGGCTCGTTAAGAACCTCGCCTCGATAGAGAAGTTTAAAGATAACGCCCATGGGTTTAGTCGCTTAACTTCCGGCAGCTGATAGGAAAAGAAAAGCTACACCACCCCTAACGCTTTGAGAACCCATTGAAAAAATAAGCTCAAGCAACAGGTCAAACGAAAACGGGCGGCTATACACCGCCCGTTCTATCACTAAAATGCTTAAGCGCCCTACTTCGCTATGCCGCCGATGAGGCTTTCGATGCTTTGGCTGCCTGACGCCCTGCCTCGAAGGCCTTTTCGTTCAGTTCAGCCAATTCCGGCTTTTTCGCCCGGAAACGATCAACAATGATCGATTTCAGGGTTTCCGCCGGGAACGGCAGATCCTCGGAGATGGCCCCCAACATAATGGTGTTGACCATGCGAATTTCGCCCAATTCCTGTGCGATAGCGCCGGCATCGAAGGCGTGAACTTCGACGCCCGCCTTTCTGATCTCGGCAATGGGATCGTCCGGGTAATCGAACAGGCCAATGTTAACCACTGGTGGCTTCAAGCGCAGGGTATTAACCATGGCCACGCCATTAGGCCGCAGGTGGGTACACCAGCGCATGGCCTCGGCAGGCTCAAACCCGACGATGATATCGGCCTCACCGGGGTTAATCGTCGGCGAGAGAACCTTGGGGCCGAAACGCACATGGGACGTAACCACGCCGCCCCGTTGAGCCATGCCCGCCACTTCGGTCTTTTTAACGTCCATGCCGAGCGAGATCGCCGCCAGGGAAAGGATTTCCGAAGCGGTCATCACGCCCTGGCCGCCGATACCGACGACCAGAATATTGGTGATATCTTCCTGATTGCTCATAACAGCGCCCCCCGCGGTTAGTTCACAAAATCGAGCTTGGCCGGAACAATGGCGTTCGGGCCGCAGGTCTTGGGACAGAGATCACAGCCGGTACAGGCCGCCGTCTCAATCTGAACCCAGGCTTTTTCGACCTGTTTGCCGTTGTCCTTGGTGATCGTTTCACGGCGCGTCACCTGAATGGCCGGACAGCCCACATTGAGGCAGTTGGCGCAGCCGGTGCATTCCTCATCAATCACGGTCAGCGGCTTCTGCTTCTCGAACTGGTCGATTAGAACGCAAGGCTGATTGGTGATGATCACCGAAGGTTCGGGGATCGCCATCTCATCCTTGATTGCCTTGAACAGGATCGGCATCTCATACGGATTGACCGTCTGGATGCGCTCTTCCTTGATGCCCAAGGATTTGCATAGTGCGGCAAAGTCCACTTTCGGCGTTTCGCTGCCGTCGATGCCCCGTCCGGTGCCCGCATGATCCTGGCCGCCAGTCATGCCGGTGGCCGAGTTGTCAAGCAACAGGATGGTGATATTAGCGCTGTTGTAAACGGCGTCCAGGGTCGGCTGTAGACCCATATGGAGGAAGGTCGAATCACCGATCACGGCAATAATTCCTTTATCCTTATCCACTTCCCCACGCGCCAAGTCCATACCTTCTGCCATGCCGATGGAGGCCCCCATGCAGGTGGTCGTATCCAGCGCATTCCACGGATGGCCAGCGCCCAGGGTATAACAGCCAATATCACCCGAAATCAGAGTTTTCTTGTGAAGACGCGACAGGCAGTAATAAACCGAGAGGTGCGGACAACCAACGCACATGGTCGGCGGGCGAGGGAAAACAGGTACGGCCGGCACATCGCCTTCAGCCGCTTCATCACCCAGCAAACCGCGGACACCCGGCGCCATGCGAGGCGGAGTCAATTCGCCGGTGCGCGGCATAATATCCTTACCATGAATCTCAAAACCGTTGGCTTTCAATTCATTTTCGATCAGAGGTTCGGTTTCCTCGACGACGACTAGGTTTTCAACTCCCAAGGCAAAGGCCTTGATCCGTTCCACCGGCAGAGGGTAGCTCATCCCCAGCTTGATCACCGGTGCATCGGGAAAGGCTTCCTTAACGTGCATGTAGGCCGGGCCCGAGGTAACGAAACCGACGCGCTTGTCCGAGCCGCTCTCTTCAAAAGTCAGGTCGGTTTTTTCGGCATAGGCCAGCAGCTTTTCTTCACGCTCCAACTGCCAGGGCAACCGGTTCTTCGCGGTCGAAGGAACCAGCACCCATTGACCGGGGTCCGGCTGGAACCCTTTGGGCTCAAACTCGGTTCGGTCTCCAACAACCACCATGGTTTTTACATGGCAGACCCGGGTGGTCATACGCAGAATGACCGGCGTGTTAAACTCTTCGGAAACTTCGAAGGCCCGTTTGGTCATTTCATAAGCTTCTTGGGAATCGGCCGGCTCAATAATCGGCAGATGGCCGAAACGACCCCAGTAACGGGAGTCCTGTTCGTTTTGCGAGGACGAAAGCCCCACATCGTCGGCGATGGCGATCACCAGACCGCCGCCCACGCCTGCCAGCGTTTGCGACATCAGCGCATCGGAGGCGACGTTCATACCCACATGCTTCATGGCGCAAAAAGCCCGCGCCCCGGCAACCGAGGCGCCAATGGCGACTTCCAACGAAACCTTCTCGTTGACCGACCATTGGGCGTGCATATCAGGATAAAGAGCGACGTTTTCCAAAATCTCGGTAGACGGCGTTCCGGGATAGGCGGTAGCAACTCTCGCCCCGGCTTCCCAAACGGCTCGTGCAACGGCTTCGTTGCCAGAGAGTAGATGCCGTGTCTCGGCGGCAGCTTGAACGACAGCGTTCAACGGACTTCCCCTTACGTAGTATCGAAAAAAACTCCCTTCCCTACCGGATGGCGCACTTTTAGATAAAGTTTGGGCCCCAAACGGTTCGGGAAGCGCACAATAGGCCAACTCGGCCCGAAAAACCAGACTCTACGTATGGGTTCCACTCAAGACCTTGAGTTAGGTCATCAGCAGGCCAATCGGAGTGTTATTTTGGGCTTTCCCAACAAAGCGAACAACCAAAGCAGGCCACCATTTTCCGGCGTCTAATCTATTGGCAGTTCCAAAACATTGGCCACTCAGCTACCATTAGAAGCAAGGGTCAGAATCAACGATAAAAATGAATAGTTGAGAGATGAAATCGCCCAGATCATCTATCCTTTTTCTTACGCTTAGCTTGATGATTGCGATCAGCGACGGACTCTTTGTCCTCATCAACAATCATCTTATGCACAAAGAGTTGCTGCAAAGGCTGGATGAAGATGGTTTGCAACTACGGGCCAGTTGGGACACCCTGATCTCTCAAACCTATGCAAACATGCTGACCATCGCCACATTCATCGCCAACGACACAACGGTTCAGTCGATTTTTCTTCAAGGAAAAAAGGCCGTTGAAAAGGAAGGCGGGGGACCGGGAAGCCGGGAAGCCTCAATAGCCAGAAACGCCCTATACAAAAAGGTCGGCCCAAACTGGAAGAAGGTTCAAAAGAATTTCAATGCCCGTCAGTTACATTTCCACCTCGGGCCGGGATCGACAAGCTTTCTTCGTGTGCATCGGCCTGAAAAATTCGGCGATAACATGGACAATGTCCGATATACCATTGTCGATACCAACAAAGAGAAAAAACCACGATCCGGTTTTGAAACGGGGCGGGTTTATTCCGGTCTCAGGGGCGTGGTGCCAGTATCGGCCTGGGATCCGGAAACAGGAGATGCCGTCCATGTGGGGGCGCTAGAGGTCGGCACATCCTATCAAACCGTTCTTAACATTATGGATCAGGCCAACAATATCGGTGCGGGCGTTCTTTTGCGCAATGAACACGTCAAAAGAAATATGTGGCCGGAGTTCGTCAAGAACCGCTTTCCCAACCCAATTCCAGATTGCCAATGCGTGGCTGAAGCCAAATCCCGCGACGGCCTGCGAACGATTACCCAAAACGCCCTTACGTCAGGTGCCGACTTTTACAAATTCGCCACCCATATCGTGACCGCAAAAAACGATACATTCGCTTTAACAACGATCCCCATCCGCGATTACCAGGGTCAAAAGACCCCCGGCGCTCCTTATGTCGGCGTTGCCATATTTTGGCGGAACATCAACACACAGGTTCAAACCTTCGAACAATCGCGCCGATACAACGTCATCTATGGGATAACCGGCTTTTTCATTATTGAGATACTTCTGTTTTTTGGTATTCGCCTAGCGGTTCGTCGGCTGGAAACGGAAATCGGAAACCGAACGCTTGAGCTCAAAGCAAGCCAACGCAACCTTAAGCGCGCACAGTCCGTCGCCCAGTTCGGCAATTGGAATTGGGACATCAACAAGGGGAGCCTGGAGTGGTCGGACGAGATTTATCGGATTTTCGGGTATGCTCCCCAAAGTTTCCCACCGACTTATGAGGCCTTCTTAAAAGCCGTCCATCCGGAAGACAGAGCCCTTGTTGAGGAAAGCGTCGAAAAGGCCCTGACATCGGAAAGTCCATATATTGTAGATCACCGAATCATTTTGCCCGACGGAACCGTACGAGTCGTCCATGAACAAGGCGAGATTTCCTGCGACAAACAAGGCAACCCCGTCTATATGCTGGGGACCGTCCAGGACATTACCGAACAAAAATCTCTGGAAGACGAACTAATCACCGCCAAACATACGGCAGAGCGGACAGCCGAAGTAAAAGCCGAATTTCTTGCCTCCATGAGTCATGAAATCAGAACCCCTATGACCGGCGTTATGGGCTTTGCCGAACTTCTGATGGATGATGAACTACCTGCGGAGAGCCGCAAGAAAGTCGAAGGAATCAAAAAAGCGGCGAATGCCCTTCAGGTATTGATCAACGACATTCTCGACCTGTCGAAGTTAGACGCCGGAAAAATGAAAATCGAGAAGGTCAACTTCCACCTTATCCCCCTCATCGAAGATTTGGTCGAACATTTCGACACCTCCCGCCCCACCGACGCAACAGTCAAAATTCGCCTCGAACTGTCTGACGACTTCCCCAACAGCATAAAATCGGACTCTACACGAATCCGCCAAATTCTGACCAATCTGATCGGAAACGCTCTCAAGTTCACCCAGGTTGGAAGCATAACCGTCAAAGGCGAACGCTTGGCACTGGAGAGTGGCGAAGAAATGGTCAAAATATCTGTTCAGGACACAGGGATCGGCATAAAGCAGGAAACGCTTCCAATCCTGTTCGATAACTTTACCCAAGCTGACATGTCCATTTCCCGTAACTTTGAAGGAACCGGCCTAGGGCTCTCAATCTGTAAACAACTGGTTACCTTGATGGGGGGTGAAATCGGGGTCGAAAGCAGGTTTGGCGAGGGCAGCACCTTCTGGTTTTCCATTCCCTATACAGAGCCACACTCCAGTGAAGACTTTGCGCCTCTCGCTCTTTCTACGCCGAAAACAGTCGTGGCGTCGCGCAGGCTGAATATTCTTGTCGCAGAAGACAATAAACTCAACCAACTGCTTATCGGCCAAATTCTGTCAAAACTGGGACACAACCATACAATTGCCGGGAATGGGAAAGAAGCCGTCGAAATACTTAAAGGAAATGATTTTGATCTCATTTTGATGGACGTCCGCATGCCCGTCCTTTCAGGGCTGGACGCCACTCAGGCCATACGACAAATGGAAGGCGATAAGGCGACGACACCAATTATTGCTTTAACCGCCGACGTCGTTCCCGACCATCAAAATAAATATCTGGCGGCGGGAATGGATGCCATATCGACAAAGCCCATCGATACGGTCGCCCTAGCCCAATCCATCAACCGAGTATTGGATGAAGATATTCACTCCGTACTTGAAGCTCCTGGAGCGGAAAATGAACCCCTGGGAGAACACTCAAGCTCGGAAGACGCCGAGGCGTCGGTTGATGAATTTCTAGCAACCATTGAGTCTTACGGCGCCACCTCAAAAAAGAAACAAGACTCCTAACCGGTAGAATCACTAGGCCCCCTTCACGGGGTCAAAACAAGTGTGCCGTTTTCGATTCTGAACCCACTGAGACGGTTGAGAAAACTCATGCCGAGAAGCGATTGTCCCATCTCAGCACTATTGACCGATGCTGTTACATCTTTGGTCAAAATAGGGCCGATTTTCAGACTGTTTAACCGCACCGGGGCGGTAGCGATCGCCCCGTTCGCCGTTTGAGCTCGGCCGATGAAACTGAGTTTCTCAGGATCAAGACCGACCCTCGCCGCATCGCCGGGCGTCAGCACCACTTGGCTTGCTCCCGTATCAACCATGAAACGGACCGAAACGCCGTTTACCTGGGCCTGAATGTGAAAATGCCCATCGGCACCGGCCCGGAAAAGCATTTCGTCAGCCTCGCCCACGACACCGCCTGCCGGGTTCAATTCTCCCAGCATCCGATCTTTCACCATGACGATTTCCTGACGGAAACTAAATCCGGCAAAGACAACCAGCCCAATGGCGAGCCAGGCGGCAATATTGCGGAGAACATGAGAAGGCCGCATCCGCAGATGCAAAATACCGCTGCCTACTAGGGCGAGAATGCCGACCGTGCGAATCACATGAGCCCAGTCCTCACGTCCCGAGAGAGCGCCGGGATAGCTGGCCATCAGAAGTGCAATCAAACCGAAAACGGCAATCCCGCCGAGCACCCAATAAAAGGGCCAGCGGGAAGAAGGTGGTTTTTGCCAGGGACCTTTAGAAATGGGACGATCCTCTCTTTCAATAAATGGTCGATTCTTTATATAGTCCAACACCATGAAGAAGGAACAGGCAGAAACCATCGCCCTGCAGGCGGTCGCCTTCATAGGCGGCGACGAGCGGGCCTTACGGGGCTTTCTCGCGCAAAGCGGTATGGACGAAGGGCATCTTAAGGCGGCACTGACCCAGCCGGAATTTCTGGCAGGCGTACTCGACTATATTCTATCCCACGAGCCGACCCTGACCACTTTTTGCGATCAAGCCGACCTGCCCTATGAACTGCCCGCACGGGCGCGCCGCGCCCTGCCTGGGGGCGACGTGCCTGATTGGTGATAGAGGTGATCAAAGCCCCAGGTAAGCTTCCTTGACCTGGTCGTTGGTCAGCAGCTTTTCGGCATCATCGGAAAGAATGGTCCGCCCGGTTTCCAGTACATAGCCGCGGTCGGCAATCTTAAGCGCGGCGAATGCGTTCTGCTCGACGAGAAACACCGTCGTTCCGCCTTTTTTAAGCTCAACGATTTTTTCAAAAATCTCTTCAACCAGGTTGGGGGCCAAGCCCATGCTCGGCTCATCAAGCAACAACAATTTGGGCCGCGCCATCAAGGCCCGTGCGATAGCCAGCATTTGCTGCTGACCGCCCGACAGATTGCCCGAAGCCAATTTCGCCTTTGTTTTGAGGATCGGGAACATGGTGTACATGGCCTCCATATCCTCATCGATATTCTTCATCGCTCGCGTATAAGCGCCAAGCCTCAGATTGTCTTCCACCGACATGGGGCCAAACATTTGACGCCCCTCGGGCACCTGAGAGATCCCGCGCTTGACCCGTTCACCGGCCGAAACGCCATCAATGGATTGTCCTTCGAACGAGATGGTCCCGCCGCTGACCGGCTGAACGCCTGAAATAGCCCGCAATAAGGTGGTCTTTCCCGCCCCGTTGGCTCCGACGAGAACCACCAGTTCTCCCTCGGCAATCTCAACGTCGATACCGTGCAAGGCCTGAATACGTCCATAATGGCTGGTCAGCCCTTCTACCTTCATCAGCATGGCTAACCCTCCTTCACTTCCAAAGCGCCCGAACCAAGGTAAGCGGTAATGACATCCGGGTTATTGCGTACGTCGTCCACCGACCCCTCTGCGAGTTTGCGGCCGTAATCGAGAACCACGATATGATTTGAAATGCCCATGACCAAATGCATGTCATGCTCAACCAAAACCACGGTAACGCCGCTTTCCGCAACCTTGCGGATCAACTCATCGATTTCGTCGGTTTCCGAGTGGTTGAGGCCTGCCGCCGGCTCATCAAGCAACAAAAGGCGTGGCTTTGAAGCGAGCGCCCGAGCGATCTCCAGACGCTTGAGCGCGCCATAGGGCATCGAGCCCGCGTCCATGCCAATGTAGTCGCGCAAACCGACGAAAGCCATCAGACGTTCAGCCTCTTCACGGGCTTCCTTCTCCTTGCGACCGAGCCCGCCGGTGCGGAGGATGGAGCCGAACAGATTGCGCGGCATCTCAAGATGCAGACCGACAAGAACATTCTCCACCGCCGTCATATTGAAGAAAATCTGCAGGTTCTGGAACGTCCTGGCCATGCCCTTGGCGGCCAGTTCGTATGGGTTGAGACCCGCCGTTTCTTTTTCTTCGAAGAAAACCTTACCGTCGGTCGGCGTATAGACCCCGGTAATCAGGTTGAAAAGCGTGGTCTTGCCTGCGCCGTTGGGACCAATGATCGAATAAATCTGGCCCGGGTCGAAAGAAAAGGAGAGATTTTCGACCGCATGGACGCCGCCGAACTCCTTGCTCAAGCCGTCAACGCGAAGAATGCTCATGTCGCTTCCTCCGCTTTCGGTTTGCGCTTCAATCTGGCGACCAGACTGGGCAACAGCCCTTTAGGCAGGAAAATGACCGTAAGCATAAGAATGAGACCCAGAACCATATGCTCAAAATCTTCAAAGGCGGTCAGCAGTTGCGGCAGAACCGTGAGGATCGCCGCGCCGATCACCGCGCCATAGACAGACGCCATACCGCCGAGCACCACCATGGTCACCAGTTCGACGGATTTTAAGAAGCTTGCATCCACCGGGGTGACAAAACCGCCATAGTGGGCCAGCAAACTTCCGGCCAGGGAGGCGTAAACGGCTGATACGACAAAAATCAGCAACTTGTAGCGCGCCACATCGACACCGCAGGTTTCAGCCGCCACTTCAGAAGTATGAAGGGCGCGAAGGGCGCGGCCGATGGGAGATTCGATAATGTTGAGAGCCACCCAGACCGAAACCAGCAACACCCCGCCAACGATCCAATACCAGATGTGTTCGCCATAAACCTCGTACGATCCGAGGGTGAGCGGATTGACCATGGTGCCGTCGGGACCGCCGGTCCACTCGGCTTCCGTATTAAGAACGATGGAAATGATGATCCCCAGTCCCAACGTGCCCATGGCAAGGAAATGGCCCTTCAATTTCAGAATCGGCCGCCCCAGGAAAAAGGCCAGAAGGGCGACCAGGGCTGCTGTGAAGAACATCGCGGTTAAGGGTGCCCATTCGAATTGACCGGTGAGAATGGCCGATCCGTAAGCCCCCAGACCGATGAAACCTGCATGACCCAGGCTGATTTGACCGGCATAACCAATCAACAGGTTGAGGCCGATACAAACCATAGCGTTCAGGCCGACCCGGATAGCAACATCGAAATAGAAGTTATTGGGAAGAAAGCTCGGCAGCAGCGCGATAACCGCCGCCAGAACCAGAAGACCACCAGTGCGGGGATTAAACAGCCAAGTCATACCCGATCCGCCCCCTTCTTGCCGAACAACCCTTGAGGCATAAAGATCAGCACCAGAAGAATAATGATGAAGGCAATGGCGTCTTTATATTCGGAGGACAGGTAACCGGCCCCCAAGGCTTCGGCGACACCGACGATAATACCGCCAATAATTACCGCCCGGCCCGTGCTCAAGCCGCCGAGAATCAACGCACAAAAACCTTTCAAGCCCAACATGATACCCGCTTCGTAAGAGGTGAAGGCGATAGGGGCGATCAGAATGCCGGCAATCGCGCCCAGCATCCCGGCCAACCCGAACCCCAACATCATCACCGTTTTCACACGGATACCAACCAAACGCGCGGCCAGGGGGTTGTAAGCCGTCGCCGTCATGGCCTTACCCATGGGCACCTTGTTGAAGAAATACCAGAGAGCGGCAACGATGACCGCCGCGCCACCCATGATCCACAGATATTGCGGTACAATGATCGCGCCGAAAATATTGATCGGCTCCTCACCACTGAAAGCAGGCAGAGAGTGGAAATCCTTATCCCAAACAACCTGAGCGAGCCCCCGGAGAAAGATCGACGCGCCGATGGTGATAATAATCAGCGTCACGACATCGGCGGATTTCCGAGCAGGCTCGATGGCCAATTTTTCAAGCAGAATTCCAACGAAAATCGCCGCCAGCACCGCCCCGACAACGGCAATGGGCAAAGGCGCACCCGCATCGACAAGAAAGACCGCCGTCATCCCACCGATCATCACGAATTCGCCCTGCGCGAAGTTGATGACGTGAGATGCATTGTAGATGATAAAAAAGCCCAGCCCGACGAGGCCATATGTGGCCCCAACCGTGATGCCGGACAGCAAGAACTGCAAAAACTCAGCGTACATTACTCAAAGCGCTGAAACGAACGCCCCGGCGTCCGCTCAAGCCACCCCCCTGGTGAATATCAGTAGCGCCCTCCCGTTAATCGGAAGATTGTTCGACTACCGAACTAATGCGACAGTCTAGCGATGACTTCAAAAAAATCAACGCATTTCGATACCGAAATACCACTTTATTGAATCCGCCCCATTTCGAGCCTCAATCAGATGGTATTTATATTGAGCCACCTCATGGCAAAATGTAAATACAATCCAATATATTTCAGGGGCTTAGAGAGCATCTTTCCGGAAATATCGATTATTATTGATTTCGATTTCGCAAATTACGCTCTCATAAAACCCCGACCAAAAGAAGACCGGGCGGAGTCTCCTCCGCCCGGTATAATGACCAATATTGGCTGTCGGTCCAGCCCTAAGTTGGGCTGGTCCAAAATTCCCTCAGCTTACTGAGCGAGGGTCCAGTCGCCGTTCTTGATTTCCAGCATCTTGAAAGCCGAAAGATCGAGACCCAGGTGATCCTTGGGCGACATATTGACGATACCGCCGGTTCCGATGTACCCGCTGGTTTTCTCGATTTCAGCCCGCACCTTCTCTTTATCGGTGCCACCTGCACGAACCATCGCGGCAAGAGCGATCTGAAGCCCATCGTAAGCATGCCCGCCGAACGTCGAAACGCCCGCATTGTACTTGCCTTCGTAAGACTTGATGTACTCAAGCAAAACGGCTTTCTGCTTATCGGAGTCAGGCAGTTTATCGGCAACCAGCAGGGCTGCGGCCGGGAGACGTACGCCTTCGGCAGCATCACCGGCCAGCTCGATGAACTTCTTCGAAGCAACGCCGTGAGACTGGTACATTGGAACCTTGACACCAAGCTGTTTGTAGTTCTTGGTCACGATAGCCGGACCGGAACCGAACCCTGCAACCAGAACCGCCTGAATACCAGGGGCATTTTTGAGCTTAGTCACCTGCGGGGTCATGTCCGTATCTTTGGCGCCATAGGTTTCATCGGCCACCAATTCAATATCGTAGCTCTTGGCCAGAGCGGCGCACTGCCCACGCATGGACTTCCCGAAACCACCGGTACCGGAGATCATGCCTACCTTCGAAATGCCCTTCGCCTTCATATCTTCAAAGATTTTACCGCAGGCCATGCGGTCGGTATGAGGCGTTTTAAAGACCCATTTTTTAACTGGCTTAATGATCGCCACGGCGCCCGCCAGAGAAATGAACGGCACCTTGGACCTTTCGACCAGGGGAATAACCGCCATGGTTTGACCGGAGGTCGAACCACCGACAATCACATCGACGTTGTCGTTGCTGATCAGACGCTTAACCGCGGTGATCGCCTTCTTGGCATCGTGCTGCACATCATAATGCACCAGCTCGATTTTCTTGCCCATGACGCCGCCGCCCTTGTTGAGGTCTTCGATCATCATCTGCAAGGTTTTCAGTTCCGGGTCCCCCAGGAACGATGCCGGACCCGTAACCGACAAGAAAGTGCCGATCTTGATAGTATCGGCAGCCTGAGCGCTACCGAATGCGAAGCCGGCAAATGCAAGACCGGCAGCGCCGGCCAAAAGGGTTTTACGAAGTACTTTACGAATCATGGTCCTCTCCCAAACTCCCATGTGACTTAAAAAATTAAGCTCTATGTTTACGCCGTTTCGGCGCTTTTCTCGTTTTAATGCGGCTCCCTAAAAGGCATTATCACGGTCAATCCGACATCATTTTGAAAGCGATATCGTCTCGATTGATTATACCCCCGAGTGCGCGCGTGGCAGTGAGCGTAACCTAAGTGACCCGGAAAATACCAGCCCTTATGCGGACTTAGCGAAAAAATCGGCAAAAGAGTACGGATTTTTCAGACTGTTCATAGGGAAGAAACCCCACAAAAATAATGGTTTGGCACCCAAACAAGTTAGCTTACTTTTTTAGCCTTGCAGAACGACTGCAGCCCAGTCGCCCACCACATAACGCCGTCTAACCCGCAAGCCGACCCGTCTATGAACGCTTTCAATACGCGGCATATCGCTGGCGAAGAAACCGGAGAGCACGGCAACTCCACCTGTTTCAAGATTATGTCGTAGATCTGTTGCCATCCGGCATAGCGGACGCAGGAGAATATTGGCGACAATCAAATCGTAAGGCCCGCTCTTTCGCACAATCTCGGCTTTATAGCCGTTGCCGCAACCGACTCGCACCCAATTACCCAACCCATTCAGTTGAAAATTCCATCGGCTGACCCGAACCGATTCCGGGTCGATATCCACTGCGGTAATCGGAATACACCAAAGCTTGGCCATGGCCATGGAAAGAATCCCCGACCCACAGCCCACATCAAGCGGTCTGGAGAACCGACGGTCTTTAAGGTCCTGCAAGGCCAAAAGGCAACCGCGTGTGGTCTGGTGTTCACCCGATCCGAAAGCCGTAGCGGCGTTGATCTCAAGACCAATCCGGCCGTTGGGGATGTCCCCTTCGTAGTGGGATCCACGCACGAAAACGCGGCCCACCTCGACCGGCGGAAACCGAGCTTGGTTCTCATCGACCCAATCACGGCTCGAGAGTTCGTAAAGCTGCGGTTTCGGCGTATCGATATTCAACTCTTTCGCCACCTGCGCCAAGGCGGTTTCCAGCTCTTCCCGGTCGGGCCGGTCAACGGAAATACCGCTCATATCCCAGCGCTTGGTCCGCTCATCCTCAAAGGCGCTGACAGCCCCGAACCGATGGGACAACACCTCTTCGACGGCATCTACAGCCTCTTTGGGCACGACGACTTCAACCATCCAGGCGCTTGAAAGTGGGATCATCATTTTGCTTCCTTGCGCTCGGCGCTTTTCGAAAGAGTGGCGAGACGGACCATTTCAGCCCCTTCAAACAGATTGGGCTTATCCAAGTAGGCGTAGGGAAAAATATAGTCGAAATACCAGTCCAGTTTTCTCATGGCTCCTCGACGAACGCCTCCATCACTTTTTTCGTACCCGCTTTTTCAAACGCAATTTCAAGCTTTTCTCCATCGGCATCGAGAATGGTGCCATAACCGAATTTCTGATGGAACACCCTCTGACCAACGGTGAAGCGGCTCGGTCGGTTGATTGCGGCGACCTCGAAAGCCTCGGCATCGATAACCCGTCGACGGCGGCGCGCCGGAAAGGCAAATCCAGCCGAGCCGCCATCGCTTAGCCCGCTGCCACCAAACTCCCGCTGGCTGCCGTAGAGCCCACGCCCCCCGCGACGGTCGATATGCTCAGGCGGCAATTCGTCGATAAACCGCGACGGCAGGGCGCTTTGCCATTGATTGTAAATGCGCCGGTTGGCCGCGTGGACAAGAAAGGCCTGCTTGCGCGCCCGGGTAATCCCCACATAGGCCAATCGACGCTCCTCTTCGAGGGCCTTATGTCCCCCTTCGTCAAGCGCCCGCTGGTGTGGAAAGACGCCTTCCTCCCAACCCGGCAAAAAGACCAGATCGAACTCCAGCCCCTTGGCCCCATGAAGCGTCATGATGCTCACTTTATCTTGGCCGGTATCGCTTTCGTTCTCCATAACCAGGCTGACATGCTCGAGAAACGCCGGAATGGTCTCAAACTCTTCAATGGCTGGAATCAGTTCTTTGAGGTTTTCGATCCGGCCCGGGGCCTCCGGTGACTTATCCATCCGCAAGGCGTCCATATAGCCCGATTCATCCAACACCAACGCCGCCAACTCCGCATGGTTCATAGTCGTCAATTGCAAACGCCAGCGGGCGAAGTCTTCCAACAGACCGGTCAGGGTAGTGCGTTGCTTAGGCTTTATCTCATCTGTTTCGATAAGCTGCGCCGTCGCCTCGGCCATGGGAATGGCCGCCGTTCGCGATAACTCGTGGATAACCTGCTCGGTCGCTTTGCCGATACCGCGTTTGGGAACGTTGACGATCCGCTCGAAGGCCAGACTGTCGGCAGGCTGAACAACCATCCTCAAATAGGCGATGGCGTCGCGGATTTCCTTGCGCTCATAAAACCGGGGGCCGCCGATGATCCGATAAGGCACGCCCAAGGTAATCAGTCGTTCCTCAAACTCACGCATCTGGAAACCGGCACGAACCAATACGGCCATTTCGCGCAAAGGGAAACCTTTGCGGTGGTAATTCTCGATTTCCTCACAAACCAGCCGGGCTTCTTCCTGGCCATCCCAAACACCCTGCACGACAACCTTTTTGCCCTGTCCATCTTCCGTCCACAGGGTCTTGCCAAGCCGCCCTTCGTTGTTGGCGATGAGCCCCGACGCCGCCCCCAGGATATGGCCGGTAGAACGGTAATTGCGTTCAAGCCTAACCACCCGCGCCCCGGGGAAGTCTTCTTCGAAACGCAGGATGTTGCCGACCTCGGCGCCGCGCCAGGAGTAGATCGACTGATCATCATCCCCCACGCAGCAGATGTTCTTGTGCCCCTGAGCGAGAAGACGCAGCCAGAGGTATTGGGCGACGTTGGTATCCTGATACTCGTCGACCAGGATATAGCGGAACCGTTGCTGATAGGATTTAAGCACATCAGGCGCGGCTTGAAATAGGGTCAAACAGTGGAGCAACAAATCGCCGAAATCAGCCGCATTGAGAACTTGGAGGCGGTCCTGATATTGCCGGTAGAGATCGACCGCCCGACCGTCGGCGCATTCCACGCCTTCTTCGATATCACTTACCTTGTCAGGCGTCAGACCCCGGTCTTTCCAACGCTGAATGACCCCCATCAATGTACGGGCGGGCCAGCGCTTTTCATCAACGCCCTCTGCCTCACCAATCTGCTTTAGCAGCCGCACCTGATCATCGGCATCGAGAATGGTGAAGTTGGACTTTAGCCCCACCAGTTCGGCATGGGCCCGCAATATGCGGGCGCCCAGGGCGTGGAAGGTGCCGATCCACCAGCCTTCCACATCGCGGCCAACCAGTTGTCCCACCCGCTCCTTCATTTCGCGGGCCGCTTTGTTGGTAAACGTCACAGCCAGCATTTCCTGGGGATGGGCATGCCCCTGAACCAGAATATGCGCCAATCGTGTGGTCAGCGCCCGGGTCTTTCCTGTTCCGGCCCCCGCCAACACCAGCACCGGGCCGTCAACCGTCTCCACTGCGGCCCGTTGCCCTTGGTTAAGCCCCTCAAGATAATCCGGCGCCCCCCCACCCGGCGGCATACTCTCCTGAGGCGGCGGCATGTCGTCGGTCAGATCAAAGGGGTCGCTCATAGGGGGCCTAACAAAAAAATAGAGAATCGTCCCTCAAACATAAGGGGACGCGCCGCGCCGTCAACTTAGGAATGATGCTCCGCATGACGAGCGTTTAATAGCGCTTGATTATAAGCCGTCAGGACGTCCACTTCATTCACCGAGCCGACAAAAAAAGGCCAGCCACGATCACCGACCACCGCCATATGCTCAATGCCGGTATCGGTCATCATTTTAAGCGCCACGCTCAGGTCCTCGTCCGGCGTCAGAACCGGGGCCGTGACGTTGGCCACATCGCCTGCATTGATCAGATCATCCACATGATGATCGAAAGCTACTTCGGAAAGATCGGCGAGCGTGACGGTCCCGTAAAAATCACCATTTTCCCGAACCACGAACAATAAACTCGCAGGAGAATGCTGCAAGGCCTCACGCACGCTTTGGATGCCAACATCCATGGTTACCACCTCACCCTCACGGCTCATGACATCCTTAACCTGCATCCCTCTCAAAACAGCCGCCTCGAAGCCTTCCTTCAAATCGATCCCCCGATTGCCGAGTTGCCAAGTGAAGAAAGACTCCATGCCGGTCTGGCGAAAGACCACTGAAGCGGCGACCGCTCCGACCATCACGGCGATGGTCAGCGCATAGTCGCTGGTCATTTCAAAAACGATGAAAGTGGTTGAAAGGGGGGCTCCCAAAACGGCCGCCGCCACGGCCCCCATGCCAATAACCGAATAAGCCTCGGCCCCTGAAACGGCAAATGGCAAAATATATTCGGCAACGGCCCCAAAGACCCCACCCAGCAGAGCGCCGATCATTAATGCGGGACTGAAAATACCCCCGGCAAATCCGCCTCCGAGACTGATCATCGTGGCAAGTAGTTTGGCGCTCAGCAAACAGAGCAAAATCAACAGGGAATAGTTTCCACGTAGGGCCTCGTCGGTCGCTTCGTAGCCCACTCCTAAAACCTGGGGAAACGCAATGGCAATCAACCCAACAACTAAACCGGCAACCGCAGGGCGGAGAAATACAGGTCCCGGCAGCTTTGCCGAAACCATCGCAACGTTACCGATACCCCTTATCATCAGGATACCAACCAATCCGGCAACGAGGCCCAATACGGCAAATGACGGCAATTCCCACAGCGTAAGGATTTCATTGTGGGGAAGCTGGAATGCGGGAAAATCACCAAAGAACGACCGCGAAACCGCCATCCCTGTGACGCTGGCGATCACCACAGGCGCTAAGGCACTTAAGGCATAGTGCCCAACCACCACCTCATGGGCGAACAACGCCCCGGCGATAGGCGCATTGAACGAAGCGGCGACAGCCGCCGCAACGCCGCAGCCGAGGATCGTGCGGGACAGGGTTTCCGTCAGTCGTAGCCGCCGGGCGACCCAGGCGGAAAAAGACGCCCCCAGATGAACCGCTGGCCCTTCCCGTCCGACCGATGCCCCGGCGCCAAGCGACAAGGCGCTGACCAACGCAGCCATCAGGCCGGTTCTCAACGACATATAGCCTTTGGCGAATGCGCTGGCCTCGATGACTTCGGCAACCCCCTGAGAACGGCGTCCCGGCATCACAAAATGGATGAACAGCCCGACCAGCAAACCGCCAATCACCGGCGGCAGCAACACATGAACCCAGGAAAGACCGGAAAGATGGGTTGCCAGAAGTTCAGTCTCATCGCCGAAGAACAGCGTCTGGATAATGCCGATAAGCAGCCTGAAACCGACGATCAGGCCACCAACCAGGCCGCCCGCGATCAATGCCAGAACGGCCAGAATCAATTGGTCGTTTCGGACAATCGCCCTAAGCCATAAAAGCAAGCGGCTCCATCGCCAGCGGCGGCGCGCCATCAACATGAACTCCCCATAACCACACCGACGCGCCGAAAGCCCGTCAGTTCCTTAAACCATCCTATAGAAGGAAAAGATCAAATTTCGGTTACGGAAAAAACGGTAAATCCAACCCGTTAGCTCAAGTCGTACTCGCTAAAGACTCGATCTCGCCCTTCGCGTTTGGCTTTCAAAAGAGCCTCGTCTGCCCTCCCGATGAAATTGGCGATGGGCTCGCCCGGAGCCAACTTTGCGACACCGGCCGAGATGGTCACTTTACCGAGGCTTTCGTTGGTCACCCGGTTGATCAGGGGGCGACGGCGGATTATACCGCATACTTCCTTGGAAATTTTCACGGCTTCTTCCGCGGTCATATTCGGCAAAATCAGAGCGAATTCCTCTCCGCCATAGCGAGCCGCAATGCCGTCACGCGGAATGGCCCCGGACATCACGGAGGCGACAAGACGGATGACTTGATCGCCAACCTGATGGCCGAAGGTATCGTTAAATTTCTTGAACCAGTCGATATCGAGCATGGCAAGACAAAGATTGCCGTTGCTTTGCGCCGTTTCTCCCGACAAGCGCCGCAAAGTCGAATCGAAGGTTTTGCGGTTGGCAAGTCCCGTCAATCCGTCGGTCATCGCTTCGGCCTTGGTGTCATCCAGCTCTTTCCGCAGCTCGCGCATCTCATTGGCCGAAGACGTCAGCTTGTCTTCGAGCATTTTGTTGCGTTTCTGCATCTGGCCCGTTGCCGATTTGACCCCCTCAATCAGTTTCTGCAAATCATCAATCGGCAAGTCTGCATGCAAATTTTTCGATGCCCCTTCCAAGGCGTCACCGTAGTTTTTTGCACCCCGCTGGCTATCACCAATGAAATTGACCAGCCGTTCCAGCTGGGTTTCTATCTTGTCGGCCGCGGAGGACAGCTGGCTCTCATCATGACTAAAGGTGAAGAACCGCTCGTAAAGTTCCGCCGAAACGATTTTTTCTTCTGAGGCGAGCACCTTGTCCAGCTCCTTTTTCAGATCCGGATAGGTTTCGGCAAAATAATGATACCATACGGTAAAGTTATTGGGATGCGCGGCTATACCCCGCTTTTCCATCAGGTCTAACGCTTGTTGAGCGTATCCCATCACACGTTCGAGACGATTATCGGCGTCCACTATAAAAAGTACTCCAGGCGGGGGCTATTGATTTGCCCGCAGAATACTCAATCTCTTCCCGAGGCCCAATAGGAAATAAATACATATTCGAGTGATTGAAGCTAATGGTTAGGACTGTTAGCGTAAGCATCGTGGTTTTTGTTGGGGAGGACGGCTTTTGAAAACGTTCCAAGCATTTTTTAAAGGGATCGCTATCACCGCTATCGTTATGACGATGGGTGTCGGTCTCATGGGGTGCGACGAGGCGGAAAAGGAAAAAGCCGAGGTGGTTAAGGCACTGCCACTCGACCTGGACCATGCCCGAACGATGGCCGCCAAACTCACCTCCGTCAATTCAGCAGAGCCTGCCACCGAGCCGAACGGATACTTGCGCCTGTCCGCCATGGCCGATGATTCAGAAGTGGTGGCGGCTATTCTGGCTGACCTCTACGGCCAACCGGTCCGCAGCCTCTCCCTGGCACTTCAAGGGTCGCTTCCGGACGGGGAAAGCATTGATCCCCTCACCCTGGCGGAATGGACGGCCGAGCCGGTCGAGGATTCAAAATCGTCTGTTCCCGTTCGCTACCGGGCCAAAACATTTTTCGCGGGCCCGCTTTCGTCCTTTTCGGCAGCAGATCGGCTAGGCGAAGCATTTCTTACGATTTCGGCAATTTACCAGCCCATGGATAAGACGCTCGGAACGCAAACTTTTGAAAACTTGGCTCAACTCAAGGTCTCGCCGCAGAGCGGCGCACAGGCCTTGATTTTTAAGACGAGTAGCGGAGAAACAGCCGGTCGGATTGCATTCGGCTTTGAACGTCGGCCTAGCCTACTGGCGGGAAAACTTCTCAGCGGGAGCGCTTTGACCTGGGCCGAAATCATGGAAACCTCTCTACCGCGAGGCGGGCGACTGGGCGAATCCATCAAGCCGCAATTGAGCGCACTTTGGTCGGCCGAGAACGAACAGTTCGAGACCGCCTGCTCGTCCCTTCGCCAAGCCCTGACAGACAATGCCGGTCTCGATCCGCTGGACGCCGCCATAACCCTTTGGGCGATCACCCATCGTCATGCGCTTTACGCCAGCAACGTTTCATACGAGACAACCTGCGCCGACGAACGCATTGCTCGGGGTCTTGAAGTCCTAGAGCGGGACCTGCCTTCCGGCCAAAACAACGGCAAAAGACTTTCGGTTTCGGCAATGAACGCCAAATTGGGGCGGGTTGGAGCCCTGGCCCGCTCGACCGACCCGGATGGCGCAATTGAAAAACTCGCCGTGATGTTTGGCGATAGCGTCACACTGATTGACCCCTATGGCATTTTAGCCGGTCTCGACGATGAAGGAACGATCCAAACGGATAGCGCCTCGGTCCACCCCTCCACCGATGGGGCCTTAGCGTCAGAATATCTGGCCAGTCTGCCGATCGACAAAATCGCCTGTTTCAGCAAAGGCTCGGGCATGGCCGGAAACCATCGGGCCACCCTGATGTCCCTGAAGGGCAGTTCTTCGCTTTGGGTCCTCGACCTGACTTTCGATTCGGAAGAGCGCATCGAAGGCATGGCCTTGCGGGAAGCCGACAAGATGGCAATCTGCCAAGCCATCGCCACCCGGACCACGCCCGAAAGCCAGTGCTACTTCAGCCAAAACGGCCCCTACAAACCGGCAGACTGCCGCTGAATCAGCGCAACCGCCCCGGACCTAAACGCAACCCGTCGGTTTAGGGAGGCCGCCCCATTTGCAGATTTGCTTCATTGGGCCGTGTTCAAAGACCGAATATAAATCCTTGGTCGAAACGCCCATGGCCTTGGAGAATTTTCGAATGGGCGGCACAACGGAATTTTCGTCATACATCCGTCGCGCCTCATTAATGTAGCGCATGTGGGTTTCACCCAAGTCTACGCCGTCTCGGCGCGCCAACTCCAGTGCCACATCCGGTGTCCAGTCATCCCTGTTATACAGGTAACCTTCACCATCCACATTGATATCCATCTTTCTTTCCTTTTCATGTACATTGGAATCGCTAAAAGAAAGATAGGCAGCTTCTGAAAACCTTCAAGATTAGGTTTGGCTAATTTACCAAAAACAAAAAAAGCCGATGCCCATTAAGGGCCCGGCTTAAAATCAAAAGAACGGTCTCTTTGAAACCTAGCGCAGTTCTTTCTTCTCTTTTTCTTTGCGCTTGGTCTTTTCCATCAGTTCGAAGTATTCCGCCATCTCATCGGCACCCAACATAGGCCAACTCCCCTGAACCAGATCCCTAAATACTCTGTTTTCGGCACTCTCATTATATCGTCACGACGGACCTGGAGCTTAAGCCCCTTATTTCCGCACCGCAACACTAGCGAAATTTTCCTGCGTCCGTAAAACGAAAAAAGACACTTTTTTGAATGTTTCTTAGAAGTTTTGCGAAATTTTCTGTCTGAGGCGGTAATTATGTAAAGAAAAACACAGACTTAAGGATAAAAGCGCCGAACATGATTTTTTTATCATATTACCGTCATAATACGCCCCATGGAGGAACAATGGCCTCCCCTCACCCTTAAAAAGGCTGGATTCGCGCATTGCAGCATAAAAAGAAGGCCCGGATAACCACAGTTCCCGGGCCTTCTTTCACTACGGTGGTTAGATTGTAAAGTATTTCGCCTGCGGATGATGAACGACAATGGCCGCCGTCGACTGTTCCGGGTGAAGCTGGTCTTCATCGGCCATACGCAAGCCGATCCTTTCAGCCCCCAACAGGTCGAGCATGGGGCGCTGCTGGCTCATGTCCGGGCAGGCCGGATAACCGAACGAGTAACGCGAACCGCGGTAATTTTGCTTGAGGATTTTCTCAATCTCTCGGGCATCGTCGCCGCCGATACCCAGCGCCTCACGCATACGTTTATGAACATACTCGGCAGCCGCTTCGGCCATTTCCACCGAAAGCCCGTGCAGATAAAGATAGTCTTGGTATTTATCCGCCTCAAACCATTCCTGAGCCACATCGGAGGCCCGTTCTCCGACGGTGACCACCTGCAAACCGATCACATCCCGAGTTTCCTGATCCACGTCCCTAAAGAAGTCGGCAATGCAGAGCCCCCCCTCTTTCTTTTGGCGCGGGAAGGAGAAGCGGGCAACTTCCGTCTCACCGTCCTCGTCGAATAGAACGACCGAATCGTTTTCCGAAGCGCATTTCCAAAAACCATGGGCCGCCTGGGGCTTCAAGATAGCTTCATTTTCGCAGCGCTCGATCAGGCGGTGCATGATCGGGCGAATATCCTTCGCCGCCCATTCGGCCCATTCATCCCGGCTCTTACCGGCTTTCTTGTATCCCCAGTGGAACTGATACAACATGGTTTCGTTAAGGTAAGGTAGAAGCGTTTTTAATGGGATGTCTTCAATTAGCCGTGCCCCCCAGAACGGCGACTCTGGAATCTCAACGCCTTCATTGAGTTCCTGACGCTTGAGTTTGATTTCTTCCCAATCGACCGGCCGATCGGCTATTTCAGGCAACTCACCCAGAGAGCGTTTTTTAACCGAAGGACGGCCGTCCCGTTTGACCTGGGCCTCAGCTAGATGTTCGTCCAGCCCCCCGGTTACCGTCTTATCCATCAGATTCAAACCGTCGAACGCATCTCGGGCATAGGCGACCTTGCCAGATCCGTAAGCCTCAACGCAGTCTTCCTCTACATATTTGCGGGTTAGGGCCGCACCCCCGAGGAATACTGGCAAATCGAGATCGGCACGGGTCATTTCCTCAAGATTGTCTTTCATTATCACTGTCGATTTGACCAGCAGACCGGACATACCCACCGCATCGGCATTATGTTCCTTGGCGGCCTCGATAATCGACTGAATCGGCTGTTTGATGCCCAGATTGACGACCTTATAGCCATTATTCGTAAGAATAATATCGACCAGGTTTTTACCGATGTCGTGGACGTCGCCTTTTACGGTCGCCAGTACAAGTGTGCCCTTTTCCTGGCCGTCAATTTTCTCCATATGGGGTTCCAGGTAGGCAACGGCGGCTTTCATGGTTTCCGCCGATTGCAGAACGAAAGGCAACTGCATCTGACCGGAGCCGAACAACTCGCCGACGACCTTCATGCCATCAAGCAAAATGGTATTGATGATTTCAAGCGGCGGATGAGTTTCCATGGCCTCGGCCAAATCGCCATCCAGCCCCTGACGGTCACCATCGACAATTCGCAATTTAAGGCGCTCCTCAACGGATTCCGGACGCTCTTTGACCGCATCCTTTTCGGCTTCCCGGTCCTGGAACAAGGCAATCAGGGCATGCAGAGGGTCGTATCCATCGGCCCGGCGGTCGTAGATTAAATCTTCAGCGGCCTTGACCTCTTCTTCCGGGATCGCGTGCAGCGGTTTGATCTTGGACACATGAACGATGGCCCCGGTCAATCCCCGGCCCACGGCATGATCAAGCATCACTGAATTGAGCACATGGCGGGCCGCCGGTTTGAGACCGAAAGAAATGTTGGATAGGCCGAGGATCAACTGGCAGTCGGGCAGTTCTTTAGACAGAATTTCGATGGCGTCGAGCGTTTCGAGCCCGAGCTTCCTGTCATCCTCATTGCCGGTGCAAACCGTAAAGGTCAGCGGATCGAACATCAGATCGGATGCGGGCAGACCGTGTTTCACACAGGCAAATTCATAGAGTCTCTTGGCGATCCGCACTTTCTCATCTGCGGTTTTGGCCATGCCGTCTTCATCGATGGTCAGGGCGATCACCGCTGCGCCGAATTTCTTGGCCAGGGCCAATCGCGCCGCTGCCGGTTCTTCCCCATCCTCAAAGTTGATGGAGTTGATCACCGCCTTGCCGCCATAAAGTTTCAAGGCCGCTTCCAACACATTCAATTCCGTGGAATCGATGACCAACGGCGTGGTAACCGCTCCGCGCAAACGGCTCACCATTTCACTCATGTCGGCCACTTCATCACGGCCCACATAAGCGGTACAGACGTCGAGCGTGGTCGAGCCTTCGCGTACCTGCTCCTTGCCGATGGCGACACAAGCGTCCCAGTCCTCGGCGGCCTGTAACTCGCGGAATTTCTTGGATCCGTTGGCGTTGCACCGCTCACCGATGGAGAAAATTGCATTCTCCTGGCGCAAGGCAGCTTGGCTGTATAGCGATGCGACCGATGGCACCCAATGGAAGCTCCGCTTCGCAGGCGCAGGCCGGTGTCCGCTTTGGGCATTTTTCCGCAACATGGCGTCGAGCGCACCGATATGCCTCGCATTGGTGCCGCAGCAACCGCCGATCAGGTTGACCCCGTCTTCCAGAACGAACCGTTCGACCCAGCGAGCCAATTCTTCGGGCGACAAAGGATAGACCGTCTCGCCATCAACCAGTTCGGGCAAGCCTGCATTGGGCTGAACCGAAATCAGCTTGGGCCAGTTTTCCGAGAGCCATTTAACGTGCTCGGCCATTTCCTGCGGCCCGGTTGCACAGTTGAGCCCCATGAGATCGACATCCATGGCTTCAATTGACGTAGCCGCTGCAGCAATATCGGCACCTACCAGCAGAGTGCCGGTGGTCTCAACCGTCACCTGAACGAAAATAGGCGTATCCGTTCCGGCTTCTGTACGAGCTTTCTTAACCGCATTGATGGCGGCTTTGATCTGCAAGGGGTCCTGACAAGTCTCGATTAAGCAAGCATCTACACCACCCGCAATCAACCCCTTGGCCTGGGGCAAAATACCGGCTTCCAAGCCGTCATAATCGATGTGTCCAAGGCTTGGCAGCTTGGTCCCCGGACCGATATCGCCAATCACAAAGCGCTGGCGATCATCGGCAAAACTTTCAGCAGCTTCCCGCGCCACTTCGGCGCTGGCCTTGCTCAATGAAAAGGCCTCCGCCTCCAAACCGAACTCAGCGAGCGTCACCTCCGACGTTCCGAAAGTATTGGTGATCACCATATCAGCGCCCGCTTCGTAGTAGCCGCGGTGGATATCGCGCACCACGTCGGGGCGGGTTCGGGTCAAAACATCGGTGCAGTTCTCATTGCCGTCAAAGTCCCCCTCGATGGTCAGATCGAGGTTCTGAACCGCCGACCCCATGCCGCCGTCACAAAGGAGGACCCGGTCTTTCAACATCTCAAGAAGCTTGGTCATTTTTATAATCCTTCGTTGCAGGCGGTTTTGGGACGGACACCCAGAACATGGCAAATCGCGTAGGTTAAATCTGCCCTGTTCAAGGTGTAGAAGTGAAAATCTTTGACTCCGTTGGCATTGAGGACGCGGCATTGTTCGGCCGCCACCGTCGCAGCCACCAATTTACGGGTTTCGGGATCGTCTTCCAGGCCTGCAAACAATTCAGCCAGCCAAGGAGGCACCGTCGCCCCACACATCTTGGAAAATCGAGACACCTGGGCAAAGTTAGTAACCGGCAAAATGCCCGCCACGATAGGCACCTCAATTTTAGCCGCCCGAGCCCGGTCGAGAAAACGGAGATAGTGCTCAACCTCGAAAAAGTATTGCGTAATGGCGCGAGTCGCTCCGGCATCGATTTTCTTTTTCAAATAATCCATGTCGGCCGCTGCGCTGGTCGCTTCGGGATGGACCTCGGGATAGGCGGCAACGCTGATTTCAAAATCCGCGACTTTTTTCAAGCCCTCGACCAAATCACTGGCAAAAGCATAGCCGCCCGGATGGGGTTTATAAACCGTCTCACCCTCGGGCGGATCGCCACGTAAGGCGACCAAATGACGTACCCCGCCATCCCAATACTGACGCGCCACTTCATCCACCTCTTCACGAGTCGCGCCGACGCATGTCAGGTGAGCAGCCGGACTCAACGAACTTTCCTTCAAAATTCGCGAAACTGTCGCATGCGTGCGTTCACGAGTTGAGCCACCGGCTCCGTAAGTAACCGAAACGAAAGCCGGATTGAGCGGCTCCAGTCTTTTCAACGACGCCCAGAGGGATTGTTCCATTTTTTCCGTACTCGGCGGAAAAAACTCAAAAGAGACATTAACGTCCTGTGGCAAAGGGGCTGCGACCGAAAGGGCCGAAAGATCATGCATTCTAGAAGATTCCTTAGATTATTTTGCCTCGGCTGGGGCCGCCGCGCGTTGCGCCGTCCAGATAACGACGGTCAGCGGATCACCCGCCAGTTTCTTTTTACTGGTTTCGCTCAGTCCCGCAGTCTCGAACCAACCGGCAAACTCCTTGTCGGCAAATCCGAGACGCCGGTGCTGGTGTTCGGCGCGCAGATCTTCAAGATCGTGGGGCGCGAAATCGACAACCACCAACCGACCGCCAGGACGCAAGACCCGAGCTGCCTCCGCCAAAGCTCTTTCGGGATCGTCAGCGTAGTGCAACACTTGGTGAACAATGGCAAGGTCGAAGGACTCATCGGCAAAGGGAATTTGATAAAAATCGCCTTGGCGCACCGAACAGTTAGCCGCTGCATTTTCCAACTTAGCCCTCGCCACAGCCAGCATTTCACGTGACTGATCAATGCCGATCCCGGACTTAATATCAGCCGCTAAAAGTTCGAGAATTCTTCCCGTTCCCGTTCCGATATCCAGCAAGTCGCCATAGGGCGGCCTGCCGAGAGTTTTGAGGAGCGCCTGTTCGACCTCTTCGTCATCGACATGGAGTGAGCGAATTCGGTCCCACTGTTCGGCATTTGCCTCGAAATATTCACTCGCCGCCGCGGCTCTTTCAGCCTTGACGTCCGCTAAACGGCGACGGTCCAACTTAAGCGTCTCGTCATCTTCAGGCAGGCTTTTAAGCAAGGCTTCGACCCAAGCGCCCGCTTCTGACGAAAGACGGTGAAAAATCCATGAACCCTCACGAAAACGCTCCAAAACCCCCGATTCGCAAAGCACCTTCAAGTGGCGCGAAACCCGCGGCTGGCTCTGTCCGACAATTTGAACCAGCTCGCTCACCGTCAAATCACCCTCGGCGCACAAGGCCAAAAGGCGCAGTCTGGTTGACTCCCCAACAGCCTTAACAGCATTTAGCAAGCGGTCCATTGTCAATCCTTGCCACCTCACTTAATGAATTTATTTACACATATAAAGATATCTTTATATCAGTTGGCAAGTATTATCTTTATCGCTTTTTTTATCTCTGTGCCATTTCTGCAACAGACTTCACCGCAAGCATATAGCCCCCACAACATCAGGTTTTTCTCAAGCAACCATCTTCAAGGCCTTGAAAACAAACTTAACTCACGGCGGCCGCGCCCTCATCTTTTTCGACATTAACCATGCGACAACGAATGCTTCTGTATTTTCCTTAATTGACGAGGGTGATGACTCCGCAAAACCGCATCTGTAAGATGCTCGCGGCTGGTGTTTCGGGTGAATCATCGGCCACGGAATGTTAGTTAAACGTCCGCCAAGAAATTTATTAGAAACGATTTTTATTCGGTCTGAATTCATGGACTATAGAGAAATTAACAGGGCAATGATCGGGGGGCTCTTTGCTCTCCTGATTTCGGTCGGATTATTTTTCGTCTCGCCGAAGACTGCCCATGCTGTCGATGATGGGATTTCAGCCAAGTTCCATGTTGTCGACAAAGTCGATTTAGAGCAGATAGCCGAAATCCAAAATCTCGATCTGTCATTGGAAGACGATCTGGATACGGACCCCCTTGAGGGTTTCAACCGACTGATTTTCGGTTTCAACGAAATGATCGACGTTTTGTTCCTGCGCCCAGCGGCTGAGTTCTACACCAAGGTTTTGCCACCGCCCATCCAGCGCGGCGTCCGTAACTTCCTGCGCAACCTCCGCTCTCCGGTCATTCTCGCCAACGACCTGCTGCAAGGTGAGATGGACCGAGCGGGTGTTACCGTCACCCGGTTTCTGATCAATTCGACGCTCGGCATCGGTGGGCTCAGTGATCAGGCGGGCAAGATGGGTTACTACTATCACAACGAAGATTTCGGACAGACATTTGCCGTTTGGGGCACAGGTCAAGGACCTTATCTGGTACTCCCCGTGCTCGGTCCGTCCAACCCCCGCGATCTAGTGGGTGCGGTCGTTGAGTATCTGGTTGATCCGGTCAATATCTGGGCGAATAATACCGACCGGGAGTGGATTCCGGTTTCCCGATCAGTCGCAAGCGGTGTCGAACGACGTGCCGCCGTCCTTGAGTTGCTTGATGAAGCGAAAAAGTCGTCTCTCGACTATTACGCCACCATGCGCAGCCTCTACCAGCAACGTCGGGCTGATGAAATTCGCAACGGCGAGGACGCGGAAAACCGCCCCGCTCCCGGGTTTTCTTATAATTTATTCCGCTCCGGACCGAACCAAGCGTCCGGCGGACAACACTAAGTCAGCATGATGATAAATAAACGGCAATTCCTCGTAGCCCTGATCGCGGTAAGTTGTTTGCTACTGGCAAAGCCAGCACCGGCGCAAGCCGACGACTTTACCGACGGGGCCGTCAAATTCATCGAAACCCTGGCCGACGATGCTGTGCAATCGTTGACCGCCAAGGATATTGAAAAGAAAGAACGAATCGTTCGGTTCCGGGAACTGCTGAAAAAGAACTTCGCCGTCAAAGCTATTGGTCGTTGGGTTCTAGGGCGCTATTGGCGCAAAGCCACCACTGAAGAGAAAGAGGAGTACAACAAGCTCTTCGAAGATCTCATTGTCGCGACCTATGTCAATCGCTTTGAGGAGTTCAGCGGCGAAACGCTGAAAGTGATCAAAGCGATCAACCAAAATGGCAAAGACGCCATCGTCAAATCGGAAATTCTACGCCCGGCCGGACAGCCGCCGGTACGCGTCGATTGGCGGGTCCGTGCCCCTAACGGCACCTACAAGATCGTCGATGTGCTGGTCGAGGGGGTGAGCATGAGCCAAACTCAGCGCTCGGAATTCAGTTCGGTCATTAAGCGCGAAGGTGGTGAAGTGGCTGGCCTTCTGGCCGCTCTGCGCACGAAAACGGAAGTCCTGCGCAACTAGCCAAATATGGCAGGAGCGTTATAAATTAAAAGCCGCCGAATGATTCCGGCGGCTTTCTTTATGTGAGGAAACACTATGTGGATGTACGCTGTTGTGGCACTTGGAGGCTTTTCTGGTATTGCCGCTTTTTTCCTCGCCATGATGAAAAACCGCGAAGCCGTCGGCTGGGGCCTGCTCGGCATCGCCGTCATCCCGACGATTGTGCTGCTGTTTCTACCGAAGCTTCCCCAAAAACCATTCTAGATGGCTTCTAGCGTATCGATATCGGCACCTAAAATTGCCGGAATGTGAGACGTAACAGTCTCAATATCCCAGTCCCACCAGCGTATCTCCAAAAGCGCCTCAATGACCTGGTCGTCGAACCGCATCCGCACGACTTCTGCCGGATTACCAGCAACGACTGAATAAGGCGGAACGTCTTTTGTAACAACGCTTCGGCTCCCGATGATTGCGCCGTTGCCCACCGTTACGCCCGGCATAATCAAAGCATCGTAGCCGATCCAGACATCATTGCCGACGGTCGTGTCGCCACGCGCCTCATGATCGGTTTCTCCATCGACACGGCCAGCCCATTCGCCGCCAAAAATAAAAAATGGAAAGGTGGAAAAGCCCTTTTGAGCATGGTTGCCGCCGTTCATGACAAATTTCGCCCTAGCGGCAATCTGGCAGAACTTTCCAATTCTCAGTCGATCACCGATAAACGGGAAATGATAAAGGACGTTATTTTGCTCAAAATTCTCCGGCCCATCCGGGTCGTCGTAATAGGTATAATCACCAACCTCAATCAGCGGGTTGGTGATGACCGTTTTGAGAAACACCAGCCGGTCGATATCTTTGAGCGGGTAACGCACCATTGGGTTCGGATAACCGGTCACCGTATTCTCCCCGCCCCTCGCCAACTTACCGTGTCAGCGGCTTGTACTTAATCCGATGCGGCTGATCGGCCTCAGAGCCCAGTCTCCGTTTGCGATCTTCTTCATAGTCCGAGTAGTTACCCTCGAACCAGACCACCTGGGAATCGCCCTCGAAAGCCAGAATGTGGGTGGCGATTCGGTCAAGGAACCAACGATCGTGACTGATCACCACGGCGCAGCCGGGGAAATCTTCCAGGCCATCCTCAAGCGCCCTCAGCGTTTCCACGTCCAAATCGTTGGTCGGTTCATCGAGCAGGATAACGTTAGCGCCGGATTTCAGCATCTTGGCCAGATGAACCCGATTGCGCTCGCCACCCGAAAGTTGGCCCAGCTTCTTCTGCTGGTCACCGCCCTTGAAGTTGAACCAAGATACATAGGCGCGGCTCTGGATTTCTTTTTTACCAAGCTGGATCACATCAAGCCCGTCGGAAATTTCCTGCCAGACGGTTTTGTTGTCATCGAGGTCGTCGCGCGACTGATCGACATAACCGAGTTGCACCGTCTCGCCCAAACGGAGGGTGCCGCTATCGGGCGTTTCTTCGCCGGTTATCATACGGAACAGAGTGGTCTTACCCGCACCGTTGGGGCCGATGATCCCAACGATCCCCCCAGGCGGCAACCGGAAATCCAGGTTGTCGATCAACAGCCGGTCCTCGAAGCCCTTAGACAAACCCTCCGCTTCGATCACCACGGATCCCAGACGTTCACCGGGCGGGATCGAAATCTGCGCCGTGCCGACGGGGCGGTCGGCGGCCTTGGCCCGTAAATCTTCATAGGCGGCAATCCGCGCCTTGCTTTTAGCCTGACGGGCCTTTGGCGATTGGCGCACCCATTCCAGTTCGTGTTTCAAGGCACGCTGACGAGCCGTTTCTTCCTTTTCGACCTGGGCGAGGCGCTTCTGCTTCTGTTCCAGCCAGGATGAATAATTGCCCTCATAAGGAATGGTCTGGCCGCGATCAATTTCCAAAATCCAGCCGCAAACGCTGTCGAGGAAATAGCGGTCGTGGGTGATAGTAATGACCGTGCCTTCATAATTCTCTAGGTGACGCTGCAACCAGGCCACCGACTCGGCATCTAAATGGTTGGTCGGTTCATCAAGCAGCAAAAGGTCCGGCTTTTGCAACAACAGACGACAGAGCGCAATGCGGCGACGCTCACCGCCCGATAGCTTTTCGACACTCGCATCGGCCGACGGACAGCGCAGGGCGTCCATGGCGATCTCAATGGTGCGCTCCAGCTCCCAGCCGTTCGCCGCATCAATTTTTTCCTGCAACTCGCCCTGTTCGGCCAACAACGCATTCATTTCGTCGTCATCCATGGGCTCGGCGAACTTGCCGCTGATTTCATTGAACCGATCAAGCGCATCCTTGACCTCGCCCAACCCCTCCATGACATTTTCGCCGACGGTCTTCTTCGGATCGAGCTGAGGTTCCTGAGGAAGATAGCCCACACGCACCCCCTCGGCCGCCCAGGCTTCACCGGAGAAATCCGTGTCGATCCCGCCCATGATCTTCAAGACCGTCGATTTACCCGCGCCGTTGACCCCAACCACGCCAATATTGACCTTGGGCAAGAACGCCAGGGTAGTGTCTTTAAGAATTTCCTTGCCGCCCGGATAAACCTTGCGGAGATTTTTCATGGTGAAGATGTACTGATAGGAAGCCATGATCCAACTCGTCGGTTTCAAAAACCGGCGAACCATAGCGGCAAATGAGCGGTCCCGCCAGTCCCGAAAATCGACAAAAATGCGATGAGCCGTTCCCCAATCGACAGATGAGCAAAAGGTATAGTATGCTTTTAATTCATAAGAGTAGTTCCAAAAAACAAAAAACCGGGAACACAAGACAGGGAAGCGCGTTATGAGCAAATCCGTCCTAGTGGTGGACGATGAAATCAATATCGTCTTGTCGCTGGAGTTTCTTATGAAGCAAGCCGGGCACGAGGTGCGCATCGCCACGGACGGCGAAGAAGCCTTGCTGCTGGTCGAAGAAAAAATTCCCGACCTCATTCTGCTTGATCTGATGATCCCAAAGCGGGACGGTTACGACGTCTGCCAAACAATCCGATCAAACCCCGACATGGATCAGGTTAAAATCGTCATGCTCACGGCCCGCGGTCTAGAGGTGGAGCGTGAAAAAGGTCTCTCCTTGGGCGCAAACGCCTATGTTACTAAACCTTTTTCGACCCAGGGCTTGACGGAACTGGTAAATTCTCTACTCGATGAGTCGGGCGGAAACGGGTAATGAACAGGCCTGGGCCGACAAGAGAAAAAACCATCGCCCTTTTTCTTCTCGGATTGATTTTGTTCAATCCGCCGTTTCTCAATATCTTTAATGCCGATGCCCAGGCCACACTGTTTCAGATTCCAGCTCTCTACATCTATTTTTTTTCTGCCTGGATATTTCTGATCATTCTGGTTGCCCGCAGCGCGAAGGCTGCCGAGCCCCCTAAGGCACCTGGACAAGAAGGAACACGACAAGACCAACTACCCAGGGACGCTACCTGACATGCTGACCCCTTGGTTCATCTTCATCGTCTCAATCGGTTATCTCTGTCTACTTTTCGCTATTGCCTATTACGGCGACAGCCGGGCCGATAAAGGTGAGAGCATCGTCCGCAACCCCTATATCTATTCACTTTCACTGGCCGTTTACTGCACGTCCTGGACTTATTACGGCAGTGTCGGACGGGCGGCATCCGGGGGGGTCGGCTTTCTGCCCATCTATCTGGGGCCCACCTTGATGTTCACTCTGGGCTGGTTCGTGCTGCGCAAGATCATTCGCATCAGCAAGACCTACAACATCACCTCTATCGCCGACTTTATTTCGACACGCTACGGCAAGAGCCACCTTTTGGGCGGATTGGTAACGGTCATCGCGCTGGTCGGCATCATGCCCTATATCTCTTTGCAGCTAAAAGCCGTATCGACCAGCTACGATATTCTGGTTCGCTACGGTGGCCAAGCCCTTCTCTCCCCCCCGTCGACCGACACATTCTTGACGGACACGGCGTTATACGTCGCCCTCCTGCTCGCCGCCTTCACTATTCTGTTCGGCACGCGCCATATCGACGCTACCGAACAACATCAGGGCATGGTCGCCGCCATCGCTTTCGAATCCATCGTCAAGCTGCTGGCTTTTCTCGCCGTCGGTTTTTTCGTCACCTATTCGGTTTTCGACGGACCCGGCGACATTTTTCATCAAGCCTCTGCCCGGCCCGAACTGGAAGCCCTGTTCACCATGAATCATATGGGAGACGGCCAATGGTGGGGAATGACCCTGCTGGCCATGGTCGCCATCGTCTGCCTGCCCCGCCAGTTTCAGGTCGGCGTGGTGGAAAACATGGATGAAGGCCATATCGCCAAGGCAACCTGGCTGTTTCCTCTTTACCTTTTGGCGATAAATCTGTTCGTCCTGCCCATCGCCATGGGCGGTCTCATCCTGTTTGGCGGGATCAATATCGACGCCGATACCTTCGTTCTCGCCATCCCCATTTCCGAAGGCAACGCCTGGCTGGCTCTCTTCGTATTTATCGGAGGCCTTTCGGCGGCCACAGGAATGGTCATCGTCGCCACCATTGCCATCAGCACCATGGTGAGCAACGATCTGGTCATGCCGCTGCTCTTAAGGGTCGGCCGTCTACATCTTTCCGAAACAAAAAACCTTAGCGGATTGTTGCTAGGCATTCGCCGGACCTCAATTGTTCTTATCGTACTGCTCGGTTACACCTATTTCCGCTTGGTCGGTGAGGCCTATGCCCTGGTTACCATCGGTCTGGTCGCCTTTGCCGGGGCGGCCCAGTTTGGTCCGGCTATTTTCGGTGGTATCTTTTGGCGCGGTGGAACGCGAATGGGGGCGCTGACCGGTCTCATCGCAGGCTTTACCGTTTGGGCATATACCCTGGTTTTACCGTCTTTCGCCCTATCCGGATGGATCGACAAAACCCTAATTTCCGTAGGACCGTTCGGCATCAAACTGCTCAAGCCCTATGAACTGTTCGGTCTTCAAGGTCTCGACCACATCACCCATGCGCTCTTCTGGAGCATGCTTGCCAATATCGGCTGCTATCTGCTTTTTTCCTTATACAGCCGCCCCTCGGCGCTGGAACGCAACCAAGCCACACTGTTCGTCGAGGTTTTTCACCAGCAGGACAAACGCGACCGCGACGTTTTTTGGCGCGGGCATGCGGCCGTTGAGGATTTGATTGCCTTGGCCGAACGCTTCGTCGGCGTCGAACGAGCCCGGCGGGGCTTCAATCAGTACGCCCGTCACCACGGCCTCGACCTGACCACCTTGCCTTCAGCCGATGCAGATCTCGTGAAATTCACCGAACGGCTCCTGGCTGGCGCCATGGGCGGCGCCTCGGCGAGAATTCTGGTCGCCTCGGTGGTCAAAGGCGAGGGCGTGCAAGTCGAAGAAATGATGGAGATCGTCGATGAAGCGACTCAGGTCATCGAATACAGCCACGAACTGGAAAATGCGCACAAGGAACTGAAAGAGGCCAACGAGCAACTCAAAGAGCTTGACCGCATGAAGGATGAGTTCCTCTCAACGATCACCCATGAACTGCGAACCCCCCTCACCTCAATTCGGGCCTTTACCGAAATCCTCCAGTCCGATCCGGACATCGCAATTGAAAAACGTCAGAAATTTCTCGATATCGTGGTCAAGGAAGCCAATCGCCTGACCCGCTTGGTCAATCAGGTTCTCGATCTGGCAAAATTAGAGTCCCAGCGATTCGACTGGAGTATCGAAACCTTCGATTTACCCGAGTTGGTGCTGGACGGCACCCGGAGGGTCGGGCAGTTGCTTGAGCAGAGCAATATCGCCTTAAGCCTCAACCTCTCACCAGGGTTGCCTCCAGTCCAAGGCGACAAAGACAAAATCCTCCAGGTGGTGATCAATCTTGTTTCCAATGCGCAAAAAGTAATGGAAGAAACCGGCGGCCAACTTTCGATCACCGTTTCTAAAACCGAAGAAGGCGCGTTGGTCACCGTCGCCGACAACGGCCCCGGTATCGCCGAGGAAGATCAGAAGCTAATCTTCGACCGGTTTTATCAAGCCAACCAGAAGGAACGCGGCAATCCCATGGGGGTCGGCCTGGGACTGGCCATTTCCCAAAAAATCGTCGAGCACCTCAACGGACGGATTTGGGTCGAAAGCGAAATCGGCCTCGGATCGGCCTTTTGTTTTACTCTTCCGCTTTCAGAAGCCGAATAGATCATGCCCCAGACTCGTTGGCCGACCGTTTTCCTCGCCTTAACCGGCGGCATTATCGCAGCGGCGCATTTTGGGAAAATGCCCCCTTCTCTACCCATGTTGCGTGCCGATCTGGGACTTTCGCTCGTCCAAGGCGGTTGGGCGGTTTCGATCTTCAGCCTCATTGGGCTGGTTTTCGGCATCCTGGCGGGTACGCTTTCAGACAGTCTCGGCGCACGTCGGGTTCTCGCCCTTGGCCTGGCCTTTCTGGCCCTTGGCAGCGTGGCGGGCAGTTTGAGCAGCAGCGAGAGCATGTTGTTGGCCTCCCGCGCTTTGGAAGGGGTGGGGTTTCTTTTGGCCGCGACATCGGGGGGCGCCTTGATCGCCCAATCATCGTCCCCCAACGATCTCAAGCGCAGCCTCGGCCTATGGAGCACCTATATGCCGGCCGGAAGCGCCCTGATGATCCTGACCGCTCCGCTATTCCTTGAGAATGTGGGCTGGCGCGGTCTTTTCCAGATGATTGCTCTCCTCAGTTTCATCTGGGTTTTTCTGCTCCTCAGGAATAGCCGACCGGCCAAGACATCGCGCACATCATGGCGGCAGTTGCCGGGAAATCTCAAAACGGTGATCGCCGCACCGGGTCCTGTCGTGCTTTCGCTCTCTTTTGCCTTTTATACCTTTCAGTGGGTGACGTTGATGGTCTGGCTGCCGAGCGCAATGATCGAAACCGAAGGCCTTTCCCCGGCTTTCACCGCCCTGCTCACCGCTGTCATCGTGGCGGCCAATATTATTGGAAATCTTGGAGCGGGGTGGCTGCAACATAAAGGGCTTCCCCGGTCCGTTATTCTGGCGGGCGGCGCCATCCTGATGGCCGTTTCCGCACAGGGCATTTTTTCCGAAACCCTGCCCGGTTTGGCGCGCTTCATTCTATGTCTGGTCTTTTCAGCCGCCGGCGGCATTCTTCCCGGGGTCATTCTTTCCGGCGCACCGGCCGTCTCACCCCGGGCCGATGCAATCGGCGCAACCAATGGCCTTATGGTTCAGGGGTCGCATCTCGGTCAAATGATCGGCCCGCCGGTCATCGCTGCCGTAGTCAGCGCCAGCGGAACCTGGGGCTCATCGGTTTGGGCGATGAATGGGGCGGCGGCAGCTATTGTCCTCTTAGCCCTTATATGCCGACGCTTTATCGACTAACCGCTCCTTGGGAAACCGTAGGGTAATCTTAGTGCCCTTGCCTGGCTCACTTTCAAGCTCCATGATCCCCCCATGCAATTCGACCAACCCTTTGGTCAGGGGAAGCCCCAACCCCGTTCCTTCCTCGCTCCGTGACAACGAACTATCTACCTGACCAAATTTGGACAATGCTTTAACGATTCCCTCCTCATCCATTCCGACCCCACTATCGACGACGATAATCGTGAACCTTTCCTGATCGTCGACAAAGGCTTCACAAGAAATCTCGCCAAATTGGGGCGTAAACTTCACCGCATTGGAAAGCAGGTTGATCAAAATTTGCTTCAGGCGCAGCGGGTCGCAACGCAGAAGGGGAAGAGCATGATGTCCAATACCGCTGATCGCAATCTCCTTATCAACCGCTTTGGGCTGGACAATCCGGATTGAGGCCTCGCAAACGGCGCAGACATCCACGTCGTCTTCGCGCAGCGTCAGTTTTCCGGCCTCCACGGCCGAAACGTCCAGAATATCGTTGATCAGGTATAGAAGGTGGGTTCCGGAAGAATGGATGAATTCAACGTATTCTTCATATTGCCGGTTCTCCAGAGGGCCGAAAACCTTGGTCCGCATGGTTTCAGAGAAACCGATTATGGCATTTAAGGGCGTGCGCAATTCGTGGCTGATATTGGCCATCAGGTCAGTCTTGGCCTTATTGGAAATCTCCGCCGCCCGTCTTGCATCCTGCATGGCCTGCTCGGCCTCTTTGCGCAAGGTAATATCTTCATGCATGGCGACGAAATTGGTAAAATCTCCTTCTTCATTAAACACCGGCACGATGGAGACCGACGCCCAAAACGCCGTGCCGTCCTTGCAACGATCTTTCAGTTCACCACGCCATTCACGACCATTGAGAATGGTCTCCCAAAGTTCTTTGAAAATTTCAGGCGGCATGTCGCCCGATTTCAGGATACTGGGCTTCTGTCCGATCACCTCATCCCGCTCATACCCGGTCAACTGGCAGAATTGCCTGTTGACGTATTCGATCTTGCCCGCAGTATCGGTAATGAAAACCATGTTCGAGCTTTGCTCGACCGCCCGAGAGACTTTGCGCAGCTCCAGTTCCGTCCGCTCCCGATAAGCGATTTCATCGGTCAGCGATTGGGTGCGCTCTTTAATTCGTTCTTCCAAAAGCGCGTGAGCATCTCGCAACTCGGCCTCGGCATGTTCGCGGGCGGTTAATTCGTCGTGGAGCCGTTCCTGCATTTCATTGATTGTCTCAACCAGCACGTCCATTTCATCCCGGCCGCCCCCTAAAAATTTACGTTCAACCTTTATGGGGTTTGAAAGCCGGGAAAAATCCAACTCCCGAACCCTTTGGGTTATGGCGTCCAACGGAGCCGTCAACAACCAGTAAACAAGGGCGAACATGAACAAGGCGACGAGGAACGTTTTAACCGCATTGGACAGAAGGATCAGACCGAAGCGGCTTGCCGTGCGTTCGTAGACGCCGCTTAAGTTGGCCACAACGGTCAAAGCGCCGATCTGATGGGTTTCGCCGCGGTAGTTGTAAACCAGTGGATAGGTTTTTCGGATGACTTGGTCCGTCTTGTCTTTTCCGACCTCGGCGAGGACCTCTCCATTGGTCTCCCGAACCACGGCATACTGGAAATCTGGTGTTTCGAGAATGCCGGTGAGCAGCAACTCCAATCGCCATGTATCCAGCTGCCAGACGTTACCGGCGACACTGTCCAAATACCCTCTTTCGACCTGTTCGAAATGCGAGGTGATGGCATCCACATCGCGCCCGTATTCCGACCAAAGCTGTATGCTTGTGGTCATCAGCGTAATCAGAGAGCTGAAGATGATCAGCGCTTTGATCAGCTTGATGGCAATTCGGGTTGGGTGAAAAAGTTTCGCCATTATTTTTTAAATTCACCGTTGGCAAAAGGAGCATGATGGTTTTGGCGGTAACAGCCTTTTGGCCACCGCGTTGAATTCACTTTCGACACCTCTCTTCCAGCGCCCCAGCGCCCAGAGGTCTCTATCCCTCCATTTATAGCATGGTCCCTGCATATTTAATTTTCAATCGCTTGAACGACGAATTGCTTCTGTTTTAATGCCAAAATGCCTTCTTTTTTCATGGCCTTAAGAGCCGCTGTCAATTTCGGCACCAAAGCCGCATGTTTTTTGTTGAGCAAATGATAGACGGGGAGTCGCTCCAATGGAGGCTCAAGCTTCATAATATGGCCCGCATTTTTTCTACCAATGGCGATTTCAGCAGCAATTGAATTGAGAACAGCAACCTCCACACGGTCATTCTCAACCAGCTCGACGGCATCCTCTGACGATTTCACAAGCTTGAGGGGATGGCCGGAGAGTTTCGCTTCGACAAGCTTAAACCCTTTAACAGCTGTTAATGAAAATCCCCTCAACGCTTCCCAATTCTCGATTTGAGTCGGATATTTCGAATGAACGAAGGCGGCAAGCTCAGAATGGAAGATCGGAACCGGGACCATGATCAGGTTTTTATATTCTTTCAATACGAAGGCCAACCGGGCCACCTCGCCATCGGCTCGACCCGCGTCGGCTTCAATGACCGAGCGGGCTCCCGGATAAGGAACGAATTTCATATCGATCCCTGCCCGATCATAGGCTTCCAATAATACGCTTTCTGCAAGCCGGTTGGTGATAACATGGTCGCGTGTCGCCAACACCAAAGGCTCCGCCGCTACAGATAACGCCGGAAAAATAATTACAGCCCAAACGATCATCAGAAACATCCAGGCCCGCAACGGCTCCATCTCTTGTCCCCTTTCCCCATGGTCCCCCATTTCAACCCATTTTATCGGCTTCAATTGGGTGATTCTTTGATCCTAATGTCGTTGATGCGGATTTAAAATGGATTGGAAATTAAAGAACATTCTTAGGTTTAATCGTCAGTAGCAAGCTAGAATAACTTTCTAGAATTTTATTCTAATTCAGTCTATATTCCGATGATGAACCAGCGGAAAGTTGAAATTCTGGAAGCGGCCCTGATCTGCTTTGCCGAGATCGGAATCGCAGGCACCACCATTGAGCATATCCGCTGCCGTTCAGGTGCCAGCACCGGCTCCATCTACCATCATTTCGGCAATAAAGAGGGTATCGCCGGGGCCCTTTACCTCCACGGGAAGGCGCTTTATTGGGACGGCGTCTTCCAAGTGCTTGAAAAAGCTCAAACCGGCGAAGAATTAATCAAGGGCGTCGTTCATCATCATCTCGACTGGACCGAGGCCCATCCCGGCTGGGCGCGTTATCTTCTCTACATGCGGCGCGACGCCGTCATCAAAGAGGCCGAGGCAGAACTCCGCCGTTTGACGGCGGAAACTCTCTCCAAGGTCGGCACAATCGTCAGGCCCTTCGTCGAGCGGGGAGAGATCGCCCCCTATCCAAAAGAACTTTACATCCCGTTGCTCATCGGACCAGCCCAGGAGGTTATCCGCCACTGGCTGGCGGGACGGAGCAATACGCCCCCCTCTCAAATCAAAGACACCCTGGCCGAAGCGGCTTGGCGTATCTTCAAGCCCGGACACACGAAATGACGACAAATAATTCCCCAACACTTGCAAAATGGCGACGGTTCAAAAAAATCCCCGGCGGGCGACAGGTTTTCAGCGCCCTGATTGGTCGCATGGTTCCTTATACCGGCACCATCGGGCCGCGCATCGAAGCCATTGAACCCGGATACGCCCGCGCCTCCTTTCGCGACCGTCGCAAAGTGCGCAACCACCTCAATTCGGTCCATGCCATCGCCATGATCAACCTGGCCGAGCTGACCTGCTCGCTCGCCCTATCGGCCGCCCAGCCAAAAAACGGTCGCTGGATCGTCACCGGCATGGATGTGGAATACGTCAAGAAAGCACGCGGGCGTATCACCGCCGAATGCACTGCGCCGGATGTCGACTGGACGAAAGAACAAGAACACCGAGGAGAAGTGGTCCTTAAAAACCCACAAGGGGAAACCGTCGCCATCGCGCATACCTACTGGAAAACCGGCCCGACGGAGTAACGCCATGGAAAACGAGCGGATTCAATACGTCACTTTTCCCGCGCTCGACGGTTTCGAACTGACCGGCACCGCCTACTGGCCGGAAGATGAAAAAGCCAACGGCGGTGCGGTTCTGGTTGCCGCGGCGACCGGGGTCAAGCGAGGCTATTATCACAAATTCGCCCATTACCTCAGCGACCGGGGCTTCAAGGTGTTAACCTTCGACTACCGGGGTATTGGGCACTCACGTCCCGACAACCTCAAGGGTTTCGAGGCGGATATGGCCCAGTGGGGGACCGACGACATGCCTGGCGCCATGACCTGGATCGAGGAAAACTTCAAACCAAAGCGTCGACTGATGGTCGGCCATTCAGTCGCCGGGCAGATTTTAAGCATCGTGCCGGGCAGCGAACGGTTCGACAAAATCCTCCTGGTCGCTTCCCAGTTAGGCGAATGGCGCAACTGGAGCGGCATCCACCGCTTTAAGGTTCTGCTTTTCTGGTATGTGGTTCTGCCACTACTGGTCGCCCTCAACGGCTATATGCCCGGCTGGTTTCTGGGTAGCGAGGACTTGCCCAGGGGCGTCGCGCTCAAATGGCGTAAATGGGGTGTCGCACCGGGCTATATCCTATCGGACGGTCCCCATGTACGGGAAGGATTCGCCAAGGTTAAAGCGTCGATGCTGTTTTACAGCCTGACCGATGATCTAATGTTCGGCCCCGACAAGGCGGTGCAGTCGCTGGTTGATGTTTATACCAACGCAAAGACCGAGCGCCGCCACATCTCACCCAAAGAGGCCGATACCAAATCTATCGGCCACTTCGGGTTTTTCAGCTCCCGCTTCAAGAAAAATCTCTGGACCCAGTCGGCGGACTGGCTTGAAGAGACCTAGCCGCCCACCCTGTTAATGATGGCGTCGAAATCACACCCGGCAGGCAAGGTACCGTAAGCGCCCGTCCAGGAAGGGCCCAGACGCGACTCGCAGAAAGCGTCCGTCACGGCAACGGGTGCGTGCTGGACCAACAAAGCCGCTTGCCAAACCACCGCCATCCGTTCGGTGATTCGTCGCGCCCGCAATTCCAGATCGGCCGTATTGGTCAGATGCTCTTTCATCAGATCAAGGGCCTTGTCCAGGCGTCGATTGCCGCCTCGGCTCTTCTCAACTTCGGCTAAATATGTTCCAACAGCATCCGGTTCCTTATGCATGGCGCGCAGAACGTCAAGACACATGACGTTGCCTGAGCCTTCCCAGATAGAATTGACCGGCGCTTCCCGATAGAGGCGGGGCAGCGGACTTTCCTCCACATAGCCGGGGCCGCCATGGCATTCCATGGCTTCATAGGTATGGTTGGGGGCTCGCTTGCAAATCCAGTATTTGCCAACCGCCGTGCCGATCCGCGCCAGGGCGGCAGCCACCTTATCGCCGGTTTGCGCTTCATCAATGGCGCGCCCCAATCGTAGGCTGAGGGTAATCGCCGCTTCAGCTTCAACGGCCAGATCGGCAATCACGTTGCGCATCAACGGCTGGTCGATCAGTTTTTTCTGAAAGGCCGAGCGATGCGAAACATGGTGCAGGGCCTGAACCAGACCTTGACGCATCAGCGCCGAGGAACCGAAGGCGCAATAAAAACGAGTGCCCTGAACCATGTCGATAATGGTCCGCACCCCGCGCCCTTCAGGTCCGACCATGACACCCCAGGTATCCTGAAGCTCCATTTCCGTCGATGCGTTCGAGCGATTGCCCAGTTTGTCCTTAATCCGCTGAAGATAGAGCCCGTTGCGCTCTCCATCCGGGGTCCAGCGTGGCACGAGGAAACAGCTCAGACCGCCCTCCGTATAGGCCAGCGTCAGGAAAGCGTCGCTCATTGGCGCCGAGCAGAAAAACTTGTGGCCAGTCAGCCGATAGGCGTCGCCATCGTGCTGCGCCCGGGTCGAGTTGGCCCGCACATCCGAGCCACCCTGCTTTTCAGTCATAAACATGCCCATCTGCGCGCCGGTCTTTTCGGAGATCGGGATATCGCGCCGGTCGTATTCGGTCGAGAGCAGTTTGGGCACCCACTGCTCGGCCACGGCAGGCGTTGTGTTGAGCGCCGGAATGACGGCATAGGTCATGGCCATGGGACAGAGCACGCCGCCCTCGGCTTGGTTGAGCATATAGTTGAGCGCCGCATGGGCCACATGGCCGCCGGGTTTGGGGTTGTTCCAGGCAAAGTTGGGCAGACCATTGGAAACCGCCAGGGTGTGCAGTTCATGATAAGCCGGATGGAAAGCAACCTGATTGATCCGCATGCCATGCCGGTCGTAGGTCTTAAGCTCCGGGCAGAACCGGTTGGCCTGATCGGCCTTCTCGAAGGTTTCTTCGGCCCCCGCCTGCTTGCCGAACTGCGCAAGGTGCGCCTCGACCCAGCCGCCGCCTTCACGGGCCACCCCCTCCCGCAAAGCTGCATCGGACGACCAAAGATCCTGATCGCCCATATGGGGCGGCATATTGATGACTTCGTGGGTTGGCAGATTGGCGATGGGCTTTTGCGGATGCATGGAACCTCCCGGTTGGAAATATTATTTGGAAACGGCGTTCAGGCAGAAACGGGCGATGGCGCGAACATAAGCCTCGGGTTGTTCGGTCTGACCGTCTTGGCCGGGGGCCAAGGGGCCGACCATCGATTCGGCGCAGGTGCCGACAAGGCAATTGGCAACGACGGAAACATCCTGACTTGGAAATTCACCGGAGGACACGCCATCCTCGACAATCATGCGGAAAACATCAGCATAGGACCGCCGGAACACCAGACGTTCGGCATCCACTTCCGGATCGACCGGTTCAAAAATCATCGCGTAGGCCAGTCGCGGCGACTTCAGCGCCCGACGGGCGAAGGTCTCAACCGCGGCTTCCAGGCGTTCCGCCGCCGTGCCATCGGCCGCCGCCACCTGGGCCATCACATCGACCTCACGCTGCGAAACCAGACGAAATACATCGGTCAGCACATCGGCCTTGGACGGGAAATAGCGGTAGAGCGTTCCCGTCGCCACCCCCGCCGCGGCGGCGATGGAGGACATTTGAACGGCGGCGAAGCCTCCTTCGGCAATCGCCTCGCGCGCTGCCTTCAGAAGACGTTGGCGGGTTTTCTCCTTGCGGACCCTGACTTTTTCCGTTTGGCGGTAAACCATAAAATGAATTTTAATTCACTTTTAAAAAATGAACAAGAATTCATTTCTTAATACTCAGCCAACAAGCCGGTCACCCGCCGCTCGATTATGTCGCGCCCTTTTCCTCCCAACGCCTTCAAGCGCCCCGTATTTTCGAGAATCAAACAGCCGACCATATGGCTAACCAGATCGAGCACCACCTGACGGGAACGGCTGACCGGCCATCCCTTGAACTCCTGAAGGAACACCATAATTGGCGTCAAGCAGTCTTCCAGTTGGCCGTTGAGACGAGTATCCAGGCTTTTTGACAGCCCCCGGCGCTGCGCTCCTTGGAAGAGATAAAGCCCGAGATCAAGCTCACGGGGGTGGGCCGCATAATAGAGATAAAATGCACCGAGCGCCTCTTCCCCTGGCCCTCCCTCTTGGGCCGCCTCAACCTTTTGCTCAATCCAGGCCCTGAGCCGATCCAGAGACTCGCCCAACAGGGCGGCGTAAATATCTTCTTTGGTCTGGAAATGGAGGTAGACCGTCCCTGCGGCGCACCCAGCCGTTTTGGCAATGGCGCGGACCGTCGCCCCGTCCAGGCCGTCTTCCAAAAACACAGCCTCGGCCGCTTCGAGAATCCCCTGGCGCTTGAAGGCCTGAACCGCCGCCCGTCGTTTTTCCCGCGCCGGGTCGTTCACGGCGACACCTTGCGTTCACGACCTTCGGGGATGGCCCGGCCTGAATCGCGCCACTCGACCGCCTTATGGAACCCCTCTTCTTCGGCATAATCCTTGAACCAGACCCCTTCTGGACTATGCCGCGTAATACCGTCGAAAAGCGTTGCGATCATCTGCGTATTGGCCAAGCCCATGGAATCGTAGGCCTGATTAATCATCATTTTTTGCATCATCAATTGGTTCTTGGGAACGCCCGCCATGCGCTCGGCCAACTCCATGACCCTTGCTTCGAGCTTTTCAGGAGCGACAGCATCAAGCACCAGCCCCATATCCTTGGCCTCAGCACCGGTCACCAAGTCGCCGGTCAGCAGCATCCGCTTGGCTTTTTCGGCTCCCAATCGATAAACCCACATGGCCGTCGTCGGACAGCCCCAGACACGGGCCGGGGGATAACCGATTTTAGCGCTGTCTTCCATGATGACGAAATCGCAAGCCAGCGCGATGTCGGACCCACCGGCCACGGCATACTTATGAACCTTGGCAATGGTCGGTTTGTAGGACCGCCAAAGAGAGGTGAAATTGTCGGTGCAAGCCCGCATGAATTTATAGTCGACCATCGGGTCCCAGGGCATTTCCTGAATCCCTTCATTTTCGCCCGGTTTTTCGGCAAAGTCCTTGAGGTCGTAGCCAGAACAGAAGGCCTCACCCGCGCCTTGCAGAACAATCACATGGACATCGTCATCCCGATTGGCCTCGGCGACGGCGGCGGAGATTTCTCCCGGCATCGCACTACTAATGGCGTTTAATCTCTCGGGCCGGTTCAAAGCAATCCGGGCGACCCGGCCTTCAACTTCATAGGTCAAAGCTTCATACATTGGGCATTCCTTTCACTCAGATTGCCCAAAATATATATAAGTTCATTATTTTGAACAAGGTTCATTTTAGGCATAACTTCAGGAAAGAAAGCTCCAAGGGCTATCACTGTCGTTGAGGGACCTACATTTTGTTGAAAAAAGCGCCGACACCCCCCATTTGGGTGAGGTGCCCTTGCTTTACGCCGGGTAAGATGCGGATAATTCCAAAAAATGGAAACTTGGCGTTAAGCTGCCGTCCTTGAGGGAAATGGGCGTTACGTTTGGGACTGTTGATTTATGATCAACCAGATCGATTATATGATGAGCACCGTTGCTTGGATCGGCTCCATTGTCCTGGCCGGACTCATCACATTCTATTATGGCGAACCCATTGCCCTGTTCTTCACCGAATGACGACCGTTCGCCTAATTTAGGCGATCCCAAACGCATCCCTCAGAAACTCGATACCACGCACGATGCCTTCCGGATCAATGCCGTGTTGCAAGCCGGGGCGCGCCATGCTCTCGGCCTCGACACCAACGCTTTTTAGCCCCTGCTCGGCCGCGGCCATGGCTTCAAACGGCACCACCGGATCATCAACGCCATGAATTAACTGGACCGGCGGGCGGGACTTGATTTCGTCCGCCAACACGTCGCGCCCGACCAGCGCGCCCGAATAGCCGACAATAGCAGCAAACGGATCGTCACGGCGCAGCGCTACATGAAGCGCCATCATGGTGCCTTGCGAAAATCCAACCAAGGCCATTCGGTCGGGCGTCACCCCATGCTCCTCAAGCCGCTCATCGATAAAAGCATTGAGAGTGGGCGCGGCCTCCCGCGCGCCATCGAGCATAGCCTTATAGATCGCGCCCATGGTCTCCGGGTCTCGGCGTAAGAAGTTGGGGTCGTAATTGGCAAGGCTGAACCACTGCCGCCCAAAAGGCGACATTTCGCAAGGCTCCGGCGCATGGGGTGCATAGAATTGAGCCTCTGGAAGCCCTTGGGCAAACATCGGCGCCAGACCGATCAGATCATTGCCGTCCGCACCATAGCCATGGAGAAAAATAACGACCTGCTTGGCTTCAGCGCCGTTGGCGGGGGGCTCAAAAGGTCCGGCAAGAGTAGTGGTGTTGGGCACGAGATCATTCCTCCAATTCGGTTGCTCCCCCATTGTTGCTAAACCAAAGCGCTTTGCAAGAGCGGCTTTCTCCCCTTAAACGCCGTTCTTGCAGCGGCCGGTCTCAGCCGATAAAGTCCGCCCACCCACAAATCCACCGGCTTCTAAGAAGCGGGGAATCAATCAACCGAGACCAAGGGAGAGACTTTAGGCTATGTCCGACGATCTTTTTTTCCGTAAACACGTTTTTTTCTGCAGCCAGATGCGCCCGGAAGGCCATCCCAAAGGCAGTTGCGCCCAAAGCGGCGGCAACGACATCGGCAAGCGGCTTTGGGAAAAAGCCGACGCCCTAGGCCTTGAAGGCGTGCGGATCAGCTCGGCCGGTTGCCTCGGTCGTTGCGACCAGGGACCGGTGGTCGTGGTCTATCCCGAAGGCGTTTGGTATTCGCCAAAGTCCCTCGAAGACGCCGACGAAATCGCCGAATCCCACTTGGCTAACGACACCGTCGTTGAACGGCTCAAGGTTTAAAGCGGCCTAAAGTCGAAAAACAAAAAGCCCCGGTGCTGACCGGGGCTTATACATTAAAGAGGTGCAAACATTTATTCTGATGTTTGTGCCTCTTTTTTTGAACTCAGTTGCTGGCTCAATCAGTTCTCAGTTGGATTATGTTGAGCTGAGTGAATGCGCAGGTTGTGCAACGAAACATATCGGGGAGGACTTAAAAGATTAAGTAGGTGAACGGGCAATACGCATATCCAAGTGTCACCGAAACAGCACCACACTAAGACCCCGCATTGCATCACATCTTATGGGTGTAGTATGTTTGTTGGCAAATATACAGCTAGGAGGTATTGATGATCGAATTGCCGGAGAATGTCGTTAGCGGGGATGTAGCCCGGCTATTTCCTGTTATAGCCGAAACAGGTAAAGAACAGCGGGCAACCTCCATTTTATTAGCAGTCATGTCTGCTGTCCCACCTTTCGCAGAGGCTATTCTCTCGCAGTTTGGTCAGAGAGTAGGCGTCCGCTCCACGATCAACACCTTCACAGAAGTTGTCTTCAAAAACGAAGGAGATACCGTTAAGCAAGACCGACCTGACGGGCTGCTTGAGTTAGCCACCGGCAAGAAACAGGTTTGGGCTTGCTTATTCGAGGCAAAGATCGGCAAAGCTGATTTAGGCGCAGACCAGATTGAGCGATACATGCGTCTTGCGAAGGATAATAACATCCAAGCAGTTGTCACTATTTCTAACCAGTTTGCACCTGTACCTACACATCATCCACTTGGAAGCATCGGCAAAAAGATAAAAAAAGTTGAGCTTTTCCACATCTCTTGGGGCTTTCTGCTCACCGAAGCAATTCGGCTGCATGAACAGGCACTGATTGATGATCCAGAGCAAGCATTCCTGATCCGAGAATTTGTTCGATTTTTTTCTCACCAATCTGCAGGGGTCACAGGTTTTACAAGTATGCCAACAGCTTGGCCTGATGCTGTTCAAAAGCTCAAAGCCGGAGGACGGCTAGCTAAATCTGATGGCAGTTTGGTGGTTGCTGGATGGTATCAAGAAACACGAGACCTAACGCTCCAACTATCGCAATTTGTCGGTCGTAGAGTTGAAGAGCGGCTTTCACGAAAGCACTCAAAAGAACCCGAGAAACGGCTTGCAGATGACACAGAGATTCTATGCAAGGATGGCGTACTCTCTACTACTATGCTGGTCCCCGATGCGGTGGCACCTTTGGATATTTGTGCCGATTTAAAAACCCGCTCCATCAGGGTCGGGATGACCGTAGATGCGCCTAGAGATAAAGTACGCTCAAGCGCCCGACTGAATTGGTTGCTGCGACAAATCAAGGATGTGGACACAGCTGATATTTATATTGGTTTGGTTTGGGCTTCCCGGGCTGCAACCACCGTGTTTACACTTAAAGAACTTCAAGAAGACCCCAAAACCGTTGATCGCATTGAGACCAATTCGGAAATTAGAGCCTTCGAGATCACTTTAGTAAGTTCCGACGGTAGACGCTTTGGTGGGCCTAGAACATTCATTGACGAGATCGAAACGTTACTACCACGTTTTTATAGTTTGGTCGGACAACACCTCTCTGCCTGGCAAGCCCCAGCCCCGAAAGCAAAAAAAGATACTTCAGCGGAAGATCCCATAATCTTAAAAACTAACGAGGCAGAGAAACAGACCAAAGGCCAAGAGGGGAATGACCATACTGCTTTACTTGAAATTCCTGATTTTCTTGCGAGATAAGAATTTCGTCTTTACTTGATCTAGACCGCCTGGGTATCCAGCGCATATCCCGCCGAGCGGACGGTCCGCAAGAGGTCCATCCGCTCTCCTTCGTTGAGCGCTTTTCTTAAGCGCCGGATATGGACGTCGACCGTTCGGGGCTCTACGTGGATATCGCGTCCCCAGGCCATGTCGAGCAGTTGTTCACGGGAAAACACCCGGCCCGGACGCTCCAAGAACACCTTGAGCAATCTGTATTCCGTCGGCCCCAACTTAACCGGGTCGCCATCGCGAGTGACCCGATGCGCCGCCAGGTCCATGATGATGCCTGAATATTCGAGTGTTTCTTCACTCAACGACGGCTTGGCGCGGCGCAGAACAGCGCGAATGCGCGCCATCATTTCGGATGGGGAAAACGGCTTGACCACATAATCGTCGGCGCCGCTTTCCAAGCCCCGCACCCGGTCGGTTTCCTCCCCCTTCGCGGTTAGCATGATGATCGGCAGGTCTTTCGATTCCGGCCGACGGCGAATGCGACGGCACACCTCAATGCCCGACATCAAAGGCAACATCCAGTCGAGAACCACCAGATCGGGGGCTTCTTCCTCAACCATCATCACCCCTTCCTCACCGTCCATGGCGACCAGGGGGTCAAACCCGGCTTTTTCTAGATTATAGCGCAGCATTTCGACGATCGAAGGATCGTCTTCAATGATCAATACGCGCGAACTCATTATCTTCTCTTCCTCTAAAACCTACGATACGGCGCTTTCCGAATCGACAAGGGTAAACGGCGTCTCGTCATCCTTGGGCCGAGCATCTTCCGGCCGGTGTCCTGAGACCATGAAAATCACGTTTTCTGCAATATTGGTGACGTGATCGCCCATCCGCTCGATATTTTTTGCGACGAAAAGCAGGTGGGTGCAGTAGCTGATGTTGCGCGGGTCTTCCATCATATAGGTGAGCAACTCGCGGAACAGGCTCGAATGCAACGCGTCCACGTCTTCATCGCGATTGCGTACGTCATCAGCCTTATCGACGTCGCGGGCCAGATAGGCATCCAGCACATCGCGGATCATCGATTCAACAATGCCACCCATCCGTTTGATGGAGTTCGATGTGCCAAGTTTCGGCGCATCGGTCAAAATCTGCGTTCGCTTGGCGATATTCTTGGCATAGTCGCCAATGCGCTCCAGGTCGCTCGAAACCTTCAAACCGGCAATCACCAGACGCAGATCGTCGGCCACCGGGTGGCGGAGCGCCAAAAGTTTTTGCGCTTGATCATTGATTTCTTCCTCAATGCCGTCAATACGCCTGTCTTCCGCCACGACCTTTTCGGCCAAAGCCACGTCCCGCACGGTCAGCGCCGCCAGGGAGTCGTGCAACTGGCTTTCCGCCAAGCCACCCATGGTGGCGACTAGATTGTCGAGATGGGAAAGTTCTTCGTCGAAGGATTTTACGATGTGTTCCGATGCCACGATCCTGTCTCCTTACCCAAATCGCCCGGTAATGTAGTCTTGAGTCCGTTGATCGTCGGGCTCGGTGAAAATCTTTTCCGTCGTACCTTTTTCCACCAGCTTTCCGAGATGGAAGAAAGCCGTGTACTGAGACACGCGTGCGGCCTGCTGCATGGAGTGTGTGACAATCACGATGGTGAAATTTTCTCTGATCTCATCGATCAGCTCTTCAATTTTCGCCGTTGCGATGGGGTCAAGCGCCGAGCAGGGCTCGTCCATCAAAATCACCTCAGGGCTCACCGCAATGGCGCGGGCGATGCAGAGGCGTTGCTGCTGGCCACCTGAAAGCCCTGTTCCGGGCTCCAGGAGCCGGTCTTTGACCTCATTCCACAACCCGGCTTTTTCGAGACTCCGATGGACAATCTCGTCAAGTTCCGTGTTGTCCGAGGCCAGGCCGTGGATGCGCGGACCATAGGCCACGTTGTCATAGATCGACTTGGGGAACGGGTTGGGTTTCTGGAACACCATGCCGACCCTGGCCCGGAGTTCGACAACGTCGATATCGTTTCCGTTGATATTGTCCCCATCCATCATGATGGTGCCGCCGACTTCGCAGCCTTCGATGGTGTCGTTCATCCGGTTGATGCAGCGCAGGAACGTCGATTTGCCGCACCCCGAAGGACCGATCAAAGACGTCACCCGGCGTTCCGGAATTTCGAGATCAATGTCAAACAACGCCTGAGCGCCGCTATAGTGAACCGTTACCTTGTCGGCAACCACCTTGTTCTCAATGGTCGGTTCTTCAGGAACGGGAATAACTTCGGCTTCTTGTGCCTGGGCAGCCTGTGTCACTTTGGCTTCCTCTTTGTTTTCTTGGAATGCAAACATTACCAACGCCTCTCGAATTTCTTGCGCAGCATCACCGCTGCGGCGTTCATGGCGATCAGAAACCCGAGAAGCACCATCGTAGTCGCGGAAGTCCGCTCTACAAAAGCTCTTTCCGGGGCATCGGCCCAGAGATAAACCTGCACCGGCAAGACGCTCGCCGGGTCGGTGACCCCTTGGGGAATATCAACGATAAAGGCGACCATGCCGATCATCAGCAGCGGGGCCGTCTCGCCCACCGCACGGGCCATACCGATAATCGTCCCGGTCAAAATGCCGGGCATGGCAAGCGGCAGAACATGGTGAAACACCACCTGGGTACGTGAAGCGCCCAGACCGGCCGCAGCCTCGCGAATTGACGGCGGGACGCTTTTAAGGGCGGCGCGACCGGCAATAATGATCGTCGGGAACGTCATCAGGGCCAGAACCACGCCACCGACCAAAGGCGCCGAACGCGGCATCTGGAAAAAGTTGAGGAATACCGCCAGACCGAGGAGGCCGAACACGATGGAGGGGACCGCCGCCAAGTTGTTGATGTTGACCTCAATCAGAGCCGCCAGCTTGCTCTTATGGGCGAACTCCTCAAGATAAATAGCTGCCGCCACGCCCAATGGGAACGACAGCGCAAGGGTTACCAGCATGGTATAGAAAGACCCGACAATCGCTCCCCAGATACCGGCCAGTTCCGGCTCCCGAGAATCGCCTCGAGAGAAAAGCCGCTCGTTAAACGGCATGGAAACAGCGCCTGCTTCTTCCAACTGATCAATCCAGGCGATTTGCTTGTCTTTAATCGGCCTTGCGCTTTCTTCGGTGTCGCGATTGATATGCCCCTTGATCAGCATATCCACATCATCCGAAGCGATCAGTTTGATCGTTCGGGTCGTCCCGATGATCGACGGATCGGTCATCACCATTTCACGCAGGTCGAACGCCGCCCCGGTACTGATCAGGCCATAGAGCTGACGCTTGTCGCGACGATTCTTGACCTCGGGGAAACGAGCCCGCAGCGAGGCTTTCACCACACCGGCATAGTTGGCGCGGCTCAATTCCTTCATCTTCCTCTCGCCCGATGGGTCGATGATCTGCTCGTCGAAAAACACCTCAAGCTCGACATGGGTCTGAACGAAGGCCGTATAACCTTTCGAACCAATGGTAACGAACAGAATGAGCAGAGCGATAACGGCGATGGAAATACCGGCCATTCCATAAAGCTGGAATCGGCGTTCGGCGGCATACCGTTTTTTTAGGCCTGCGCGGATTTTCTGGGTCGTCGGATTGACCGTTTTTTGTTGCGGACTATTCATATTGCTCTCGGTATTTTTTGACGACCCGCTGGGCGATAATATTGAGCACCAGGGTCATGAAGAACAGCACCAGCCCCAGGGCGAAAGCCGCCAGCGTCTTGGCGCTATCGAACTCCTGGTCGCCGACCAGCAGGGTTACGATTTGCGTCGTTACAGTGGTCACAGCATCCAAGGGGTTGGCTGTCAGGTTAGCCGCCAGACCGGCCGCCATAACGACGATCATGGTTTCGCCGATAGCACGCGAAACGGCTAGCAGCACGCCGCCGACAATCCCCGGCAGAGCGGCCGGCAAAATCACTTGGCGGACGCATTCAGATGTTGTGGCGCCCAGGGCGAAAGCACCATCGCGCATGGCTTGAGGGACAGCGTTGATCACGTCGTCGGAGAGCGACGAAACGAAGGGAATGATCATGATGCCCATGACAAGACCCGCAGCCAGAGCACTCTCGGAGGAAACGCTCAACCCCATCATGCCGCCGGTATCGCGTATCCAGGGGGCCAGGGTCAAGGCGGCGAAGAAGCCGTAAACGACGGTCGGAACCCCGGCCAGAATTTCCAGCAGCGGCTTGGCGATGGCCCGGATTTTCTTGGGTGCGTACTCGGACATGTAAATCGCCGAAAGCAGCCCGACAGGAACGGCGACACACATGGCGATAAAAGAAATCAGCATGGTGCCGGCAAATAACGGAACAGCACCGAATGAACCGGAACTGGCGACCTGATCGGCGCGCAACGCCGTTTGCGGGCTCCATTCCAGGCCAAACAGAAATTCAATGGGCGAAACCAACTGGAAAAACCGAATGGATTCGAACAATAGCGACAGGATAATCCCGATTGTCGTCAAAATGGCGGCCGTCGAACTGATGATCAGGAAGCCCTTAACAAACCCTTCCACGTGGTGCCGGGCCTTGAGCCTAGCGCTGATCCGCCGATGGCCCAACAAAATGCCGCCGATGGCCACGGCGAGGGCCACAACGATCAACCCGGCGAATCCGGTTCGGTTGACCGACGTATAATAGTCGGCGGCGGCCTGCATTTCCGGCGTGACTTGGCGGCTAACAATATTGCCGCTGGCGAGGTTGCGCACGTCATTCACCAAAACGCCAAGCATTTCACCCGCATTACTGATGGATTCGGAGGAAAGCGTGGAAAGGATAATCCGTTCGCCAATCACCGGCTCGAAGAAGGCCCAGCCCAAAACAATCAGGAAACTCGGAATGCCGCACCACATGGCCAGGTAATAACCGTAGTAGCTGGGCAGGGAATGGAGTTTGCTCGCCCGCCCCGAAACCAGGGACAGCGCCCTCGTGCGCCCGGCATAAAAGCCAAAGATTGCAAGACAGGTCAAAGTGGCGGCAAGAATGGTTGTTTGCATTTTTGTTGCGCTGCCTTTTTGCAGCCGTTGTCACATCAAGAGGTCAAAACGAATAACTTAAAAAATGGCCTGGGACGGCCCCACATAAAGGGCCGTCCCCACCACAAACCGGATGATTACATCATCAGATTGTTGTTCAGCGCCTTAGCGTCGTTCATGTACTTCGTGCGCTCTTCCTGCGGCATGGGGATCAGGCCCTTTTCAGAAAGGTAGCCTTCATCGCCCCAGGCTTTTTCGGAAGTGAATTCAGCCAGGTACTCTTTCATGCCCGGAACCGCATTCACATGCGCCTTCTTCACGTAGAAGAACAGCGGACGGGAGACCGGGTATTTGCCATCGGCAATATTTTCGAAGGTCGGCTCAACGCCATCAACCAAGCTGCCCTGGACCTTGTCGCCGTTCTGGTCGAGGAAGGAATAACCGAACACACCGAAGGCTTTCGGGTTGGCTTCCAGCTTACGAATAATCAGAACGTCGTTTTCGCCCGCTTCCACGTAAGCGCCGTCTTCACGGATTGAGTGGCAGATGGCTTTGTATTTCTTCTTGTCCTGCTTTTTGATGGCCTTGATCCAGCCGATCTTCTTGCAGCCACCTTCAAGGGCCAGCTCGGCGAAAGCATCACGGGTACCGGAGGTCGGCGGCGGGCCAAGGACTTCGATTTTCACATCGGGAAGCGACGGATCGACGTCTTTCCAGGTCTGATGGGGGTTTGGCTGAAGCTTGCCTTCACCGGCCGGGATGTCTTTGGCCAGCGCCAGGAAAAGCTGTTTGCGGGTAACTTTCATCTTCGGGGCATCTTTGGCGTTGGCGAAGACGATGCCGTCATAGCCGACTTTCACTTCGGTGATGTCTTTGATGCCGTTTTTAGCGCAACGCTCAATCTCGGACTTTTTGATCGCCCGCGACGCGTTGGTGATGTCCGGGTGCTCTTCGCCAACACCGGCGCAGAACAGTTTCAGACCGCCGCCGGAACCGGTAGATTCGACAACCGGAGTCTTGAAGTCGGTGGTCTTACCGAAATTTTCGGCAACGGCGGTGGCAAACGGATAAACAGTGGAGGACCCGACGATGCGGATCTGGTCACGGGCCTGAGCCGCGCTGACCATGGCGACGGTAGCGACAGCCGCCAAGACAATGGATTTTTTGAACATGGGTTTCATGCTTCCTAGCAATGTTAACTCTCTTTAAGCGGTCTTCCGCTTTAGCGAGTCCCCTCTTAGGCGTTCGCCACTGCCCTTTTATGACATTGCTGTTACAGTTTAATGACAACCACTCCCTTTTATTCACATTTTACAGGAATCGACGGTCCGCTCCGCTGCCGGAAGCTGAACGGTAAAGGTGCTGCCCTCGCCCAAACGGCTTTCAATGATCAAACGTCCACGGTGGCGGGTGACGATATGCTTGACGATGGCAAGGCCGAGCCCCGTCCCCCCCATTTGGCGAGACCGCGCCTTATCGACCCGGTAGAACCGCTCAGTCAAACGGGGGATATGCTCCTGGGGGATGCCTTCACCACTATCGGAAACCGATACCCCAATACCAGAAGAACCGGTACCACGCACCCGATCAACCGGTTCGGCCTTAAGGCGAACCGTCCCGCCCTCGTTGCCATATTTAATGGCGTTGTTCACCAGATTGACAAAAACCTGATAGAGCTGATCCCGATCACCCAATACACTCATCAGATCATCTGGCAATTCCGTTTTGATCGTCACCCCCCTCTCTTTGCCAACTGGCACCAGAGATTCGGCAATGCCTTCAATGAGCGGCTTGAGATCAACCTTGTCCTGAGGCGCAACATGTTGATGGACCTGAATACGCGACAACGACAAAAGATCGTCAATCAGCCGGGCCATCCGCTCGGCCTCGCTCCCCATAATCCCGAGAAAGCGCTCGGTCGCTTCCGCATCGCCCTTGCCCGAGCCGAGCAGCGTTTCGATAAATCCTTTAATCGACGAGAGAGGCGTGCGCAGTTCGTGGCTTACGTTGGCGACGAAGTCGTTGCGCATTTCCTGGATGGCCTTATCCGACGTAATGTCGTTGAGCACGACCACCGCCCCCAAGGGGGCCTTGTCTTGACCTTCACCCATGGGCTCGACCAGCACGGTGAAAACCCGCGGCGTTTCACCACCGAAAGAAACCTCCACCGCCTGCCCCCCACCTTTTCCCGACAAGGCGTCATCGGCAGCCTTCAAAACCGCCGGATGGCGGATGGCGAGGGCCAGGTCTTTTTTCAGCGGATCGACGGCAAAGGTTCGCCGGGCGGCTTTATTGAGCGCCGCAACCCGACGATCCCGACCAAGCAAAAGGATAGGCGAGGGAAGACTTTCGAGCAGGCTACCGTCTAGGGTGGTTACCCTCCGCGAAGGGGGTCGCTCAATGGAGCCGCGGCTCATACGGTGGACCAGCCAGCCCGCACCGGCAACAAACAATGCGCCAACAAGCGCCGTACTTTCCAGCTCCACCTTGCCCAAAAAAGTCAGTCCGCCAAGCGCAACCAAGCCCGGCAGTAAAGCCAGCGCGACATTGTTCAAAGGATTATTGCCCATGGATTCTTTTTGTTTCCCTTTTTCCTTGGGCGAAACTGTAGCCTGTTTTCATCGGCAGGGGGAAGACCGGAACTGTTACGAGGCCGTGAAGGTTACTGACTTTCCGCCAGGTGTTCCCGGACGTTGCGTAAAAACAGTCGAACGAACTCGACGCCATCAACGCCCAGATATTTCTCCATCCGCTCAACGGCAATCTTACTTGAAAGTAGACTCTCCATGGGTGCGAAAAGCTCGTTCATCAGCGCATAAAAATGGTGTTTCTGGAAAACCCATTGTGGGCGGCCTTCCAGGTCCGCCACGGTCACTTGGTGGTCAAGCTGTGAATTCATCACCTGGACGAACCAGTGCGTTCTTTTTTCAAAATCAGCGAACTGCCGAGCCACGATGGCATACAGCTGGAGCTTGATCCGCGTGGCGTCGTCATGGCCAAAAAATTCGTTCCAAACGGAAATACACCCGGTCTCTAGTTGTAGTCTGCTACGTAAGTCCCGGGCCTCGTCATAGAACTTCTGATAGTTTTTGTCGCCGAGCAGCATCCCCAGCACATTAAGGAAAGGGCCGATGGCGCGGCGTGGCATTCGTACCGATTCCACATTCGGATTGATTTGCCGGGTAAGGTTTTCCTCAAAATCCCTAACGATCAGTCGCCCAAACGCGTTCTGACGCTTCTCTTCCCAGACCTCATCGCTTAAGAGAACCAAGCATTCCTTGAAAACCTCGCCATAATCAATCGCGCCGGACTGAAGAAGGGCGTTAATTTCACTGCGCACCGTCTCGATGGGCAAGCTACCGCCCCCTTGTGCGGCGTAAGCCTCGAACCTTTCCAGCAAATAGGATAGCCGCCGCTCCACCTCACTCTTGCAGCGGGGAGCTCCCAGTTCCCGAACTTTTTTCCCATTGCCCGTCATAGCATCTTTAGCTTTTCAACTTTTGGAGTTTATGTCCACCTTATCGGATTCTAAGGTTGAAGACGTTAAACACAGATAAACGAGGGAATATTCGGCTGGTGCGAGGGCAGGCCCTCAGGTATGGTGGCGTGATATCTGTAAAGACGGATTTAGAGAGTCAGACCATGTGCGTCGCCATCCCGGCCCAAATCGTTGAATTGCTTGAAGACGACAACGCCGTCGTCGAAGTGGGCGGTGTACGCAAAAACGTCAGCCTTTCCCTCGTCGAAGACTGCGCAATCGGCGACTACGTGATCGTCCATGTGGGGTTCGCACTCTCCAAGCTCGACCCCGAAGAAGCACAAAAATCCTTAGAGCTTTTTGCCGAGATGGGCACGCTTGCCGAGGCCGAAGCGGCAAACGCTTAACTCCTTTACGTCACCAGCTTTTTAGGTTCCAAGACGTCCATAAATTTGGGCGCTTTTTTGGTCGCGTTGGCCTTGGCCGCTTCCATCAGGTCGCTGGAGAAAAGCATCCCGGCATTCCAGGTGGCGATTTGTTTTAGTCCGTCCTCGACCGAGTGGTCACGAGCATAATGAAGCGCCTCCTTGGTCCCAATAATGGAAAGCGGCGACTTGGATGCGATGGCCCCAGCAATCTCCATAACGCCTTTGAGCAAGGTCTCGGCATCGGGATAAACGGCGTTAACCAATCCGTGCTCTTTAGCCTCGGCCGCCTTAAACCGGCGGCCGGTGAAAGCCAGTTCCTTGGTCATGCCCATGCCGATCAATTTGGGCATTCTTTGCAAGGTGCCCACATCGGCGGTCATGCCAATATTGATTTCCTGAATCTGGAAAAAGGCGTTTTCGGTGCAATACCGCATGTCGGCCGCCGTCACCAAGTCGACACCCCCGCCGATGCAGCCCCCTTGCACGGCAACCAACACCGGCACCCGACATTTCTCCAGAACGGACATGGTTTCTTGGAGCTCAAGAATGGTGCGGTAGAGCTGTTCACGCAGCCGCCCCGGTTCGCCTTCGGCGATTTCCTGTGTCAGGTTCTGAAAGGCCGATAAGTCGAGGCCCGAGGTGAAATGCTTTCCTTCCGATGAAATCACCACCACCCGCGCCTCAGGCCGTGCGCCGATCTCGCGGAAAACATCCACCACTTCCTGCCAAAACGGCAGGGTCATAGAATTGTATTCCTTGGGTCGGTTGAAACGAACGTGGGCGATATGGTCGGCGACATCAAGCGACAGGACGGTATAGGACATGGGTCTCCCCTTAAAGGAACTATGCGTTTCCATACATTGCCTTATTTCCGTATGGCTCGAAAAGGGTGACGTGGCGTCAGGTGAGTGACTTGGTTGACGATCCGGCTATTTGACGAAATCGAGCCCTACATCGAGCGACGGCGCACTGTGTGTCAACCAGCCGACAGAAATCACGTCCACGCCGGTCGCCGCTACGGCCGGTGCGGTCTTAATCGTAATCCCGCCCGAAGCTTCCGCAATGGCTCGCCCGTCGATCATGGACACGGCTTTTTTCAATGTTTCGGGCGGCATATTGTCAAGCAGCACCACATCGACCCCGCATTCAAGCGCTTCGGCCAACTGATCCAAGGTATCCACCTCAATCTCAATCTTGACCATGTGTCCGGCGTGAGCCTTGGCCTGTTCAATAGCGGGCGCAATACCACCGGCCACGGCCACATGGTTGTCCTTGATCAGAATGCCGTCATCAAGCCCGAAACGGTGGTTGGAGCCACCGCCAGCGCGCACGGCGTATTTTTCAAAAGCCCGAAGCCCAGGGGTCGTCTTGCGTGTGCAGGTGATCTTGACATTGTGGGGTTTCACCGCCTCGACAATTTCTCGGGTCGAGGTAGCGATGCCGGAAAGATGGCCAACATAATTAAGCGCGACACGCTCCGCCGTCAGGATCGCCCGCGCCGGTCCCTGGACTCGCAGCACCGCATCCCCCGGCTCGACCCATGCGCCATCTTCTTTGAGAAACTTTACCTTGATGTTTTTCTTGCCCAGCTTGCGGAAAGCCTGAGCGGCAAAGTCCAAACCAGCGATGCATCCCGGTTGCCGAGCGACGATTTCGGCAGTCATCCGGTCTTCCGCCGGAACGATGGAATCGGTGGTGATATCACCGGCCCGGCCCATATCTTCATCAAGCGCCTTACGGATAGCCTGGCGTACGAAGGTGGTGGGCAGCTTTACCAGCCCGGAGGGTTTGCGTGTCATGCCTGCCTCGTTCCGAAGATCACGGTGTCATCGCCCGTCGCCGCCAGACGGTGGGCGTCTTCTAACGTCATAAAGGTGCGCTTCGGACCCGTCGCCGAAAGCTCGGGGCAGTCGGCGCGGAAATGCGCTCCCCGGCTCTCCTTACGGGCCAAGGCCGCGGCCGAAGCAATAAGCAAAACGCTAGCGGCGCGATGCACGGCACGGGTTGGTGCGCGCTCCATCAAGCCCGAAGCCTCTTCCATGAGTAGACGCAACCCCGCTTCCTCGCGTATCACGCCCAAATGTTCGTAAGCCAAGGCACGCAACCGCCGCCAAGCCATTTCGTCACCACCGGAAGCCGGAGCATTGTCCTGTCGGGTCGGCTCAATCGCTTCCAAATGGTCCGGCAACCCATTCGCCAAAATATCTTCAGCCACACGGGGACCAAAAACCACGGCCTCAAGCAACGAATTACTGGCCAAACGGTTGGCCCCATGAACGCCCGTCGCCGCCACTTCGCCGCAGGCCCAGAGCCCGTCAAGCGACGTCCGGCCCCGTCCGTCAACAGCCACACCGCCCATGTGATAGTGGACCGCGGGCACCACGGGTATGGGCTGCTTGCGTGGGTCGATTCCAGCTTCCATGCAGAGGCCGAAAACGGTGGGAAATTGCTCGGGAAAGCGCTCTCCAACGGATTGACGAGCGTCGAGAAACACTTTGCGGCCCTGAGCGCGCTGCCGCCAGATGGCGCGAGCCACCACGTCGCGCGGTGCGAGTTCGGCGTCATCATGAACCGCCGTCATAAACCGCACACCCTTACCGTCAACCAGTTGGGCCCCTTCACCTCGCAAAGCTTCGGTCGCCAGGGGCAAGGGCTCGCCTGAAGCTCCCGGCACATCGATAGCCGTCGGGTGAAACTGAACGAACTCAGGGTCGGCGATCATCGCGCCCGCTTCAGCCGCCATGGCAAGGCCGTCACCGGTGGCCGTGTCCGGGTTGGTCGTCTTGGCGAAAAGCTGGCCGATACCACCCGTCGCCAACACCACGGAACGGGCCTTAACAGCCCATACACGTCCCTGATCATCGGCCACCCAAGCGCCACAAACCCGGCCGTTCTCAACGATCAGCTCTTCCGCCGTCGCTCCAGAAACTACCCGCACATGAACGGCCTTGGTCACCGCCGCGCCGAGCGCGCGCATCAGTTCGCGCCCCGTCCCGTCGCCATGGGCGTGGAGCACCCGGCGGCATCCGTGGGCCGCCTCCCGGCTCAACTGGAAGGAACCATCTTCGGCGCGGTCGAAAATCATACCCAGCTTGACGAGCCGCTCGATACCTTGGCGACCCAGGCCGGTTAAAAGATTGACGGCTTGCAGGTCGCACAGACCAGCCCCGGCCTTATGAGTATCCCGACCATGATCTTCGGCCCTGTCTTCCGGCGCGACCGCTGCGGCGACTCCGCCCTGAGCCAAAGCACTCGAAGCACCTTCGCCGACCGGAGCCTTGGCCAGCACCGTCACATCGAGGCCCGTACATTCAAGCGCCGCCGACAACCCGGCAGCGCCGCCACCAATGATTAACACATCGGTTTTGTCGGGAAACATGGAAGAGGTAAGAGGCATTGATCCTGGCTCCTAGCCGATTTCAATCATCCGCTCGACGGAGCGCCGCGCCCGTTCCGCAATTTCCGGGTCCACGGTCACTTCGACGGTCAGATCGCGCAAGCTCTCGGCGACCTTGTCGATAGTGATTCTCTGCATGTGCGGGCAGAGGCTGCAAGACCGAATAAACTTCGTATCCGGGCATTGCGAAATCAGGTTGTCGCTCATCGAACATTCGGTGATTAGTGCGGCTTTCTTGGGCTTGTGGTCGGAAACCCAATTGGCCATCCCTGTGGTTGAACCGGAGAAATCCGACTTTTCGACCACCTCTGGCGGACATTCGGGATGGGCCAACACCACCACATCGGGATGGGCCTTGCGCAACCGGTCAACCTGCGCAGCCTCGAAGGTTTCATGTACTTCGCAAGAACCGGCCCAGGTGATGATCTCCACATCGGTTTCGGCGGCGACGTTGCGGGCCAGCAGTTCATCGGGCGTCATAATCACTTTCGGCACACCAAGCGATTCCACCACCTTTTTGGCGTTGGCCGACGTACAGCAAACATCGGTCTCGGCCTTCACGTCGGCGGTGGTGTTGACGTAGGAAACGATGGGAACGCCCGGATGCTTTTCACGCAGCTTGCGCAAATCGGCTCCGGTGATTGACTCAGCCAGGGAACATCCGGCCAGAGGATCGGGGATCAGCACCGTTTTTTGCGGGTTGAGGATTTTCGCCGTCTCAGCCATGAAATGCACGCCGCACATGACGATCACATCGGCATCCACATTCATCGCTTCGCGGGCCAGGGCCAGAGAATCGCCCTTGATGTCGGCGATGCAGTGGAAAATATCCGGCGTCATATAGTTGTGCGCCAGGATCACCGCATTGCGCTCTTCCTTCAGGCGCAAGACCTCATCCACATAAGGCGCCAGGTGCGGCCAATTACTCTCGGGGATAGCCGAGCCAGCCCGTTCAAACAAAGGGCGCGTCCGCTCCAAAGCCTGAGCCTGACGTTCGGCGTCCTGAGATACTATATCCATCTTCCCGCTCCTTATGCTCATTTTGAGCATATATAGAGACTAAAACTTGGCCCCAATAAGAACTGGAGCTTGCTGCGGTTATAATTAAGTTGAGCATAAGGGCGAGTCAAGGATTCCCGCCGGGTTTTACGCTAAAAACCTCGACGCACCGAAGGCAGCTTAACCCCAACGGCCGCCCGCTCGGCCAGCACCCCTTGGCGGAACCGGAATTGCTGGGCCGGGCGCCCGCCGGTCTGAGTTTCCATTTTGCCTGTACTTTCAACCAGTCCGGTCTTTTCGACTAGGCGGCGGAAATTTTGTTTATGCAACCGCTTGCCCGAAAGGGCTTCGACTAAACGTTGGAGTTGGAAAAGCGTAAAGGTTTCCGGCATAAGCTCAAAAACAACGGGGCGATATTTGATCTTACCTCTCAGCCGCCCAATGGCGGTTGCGAGAATTCGCCGGTGATCGAGCGCCATGGGCCGGGAGAAATCCTCACCTCCATCGCCGCCCTGATCTCGCCGCGCCTCTTCGACCAGCCCTGCCTCATAGAGCAGTTCGTAGCGCTCCAGCACCAACTCCTCGCTCCATTCGGTACCGGAAAGCCCGAAAACAATTGCCATCCGGTTTTCACGCTCCCGCCGCTCGGTCGTCGTCGCCCCTTTCGCCGCCCAGCCCTTCAAGGCAGGCTCGAGGCGCTCAGCAATCACCGCAGGCAGGCCTTCGCGCCAGTCTTCCCAGGGAAAATAGCTATACCAGGAGCGCCATTGGGTCTCAGCCGCTGAGGCTAAGCCCGGCTCACGGGTCAGAGCCAGATAACCGATGGATATCACCCGCGGGCCGCCGCGGCGCTCGCGTGGGTCGCGCCCACGATCGCCAAAAGTGTAAAGCTGTTCCACATAACCCAGGCTCAATCCGGCCTGCGCCTCCACCCAGGAACGCAGACCCGCATCCAGGGTTCGGTGCTGCTGCGGGTGAAAGGGGCCAAACGGCAGGGCTTCGGGCTTGCGGCCTTTCTCATCGGTGACCACCAACACCCGCGGCACGTCACCATCAGTGGCGACGACCACGGCGTTCAGTCCAATGACTAGGCCGTGATATTGGTCGGGGTCCAGGTTGTCTTGCGGTCCGAACAAGGGTTTGCGAGCCTTTCAGTTTGATCGATGGCTTCAACATCTATCTGAAAACCCTTAAGGCCGAAAGACTCGATTTTTCCGCAAAAGTCCTGCTAAGGTGTTGGCAACGAACGAAGAGGCGACGATTACCCGCAACCAACCCTTACGGTAAGACCATGCCGACCGACAGTTTTCCTCCCATGGCCGCCAATGAGCCGCATCGCCCGGACCTGGCAGAACACTTTATGGAATGCGGCAAGCTGGGCCGCTATCTAACAGCGCTCGATGAAAGCCGCTTCGTCGTCACCGACGATTTCAGGACTCTTCATGCGGTACCATCCGCCGCCTCGGCCATGGCCAGTGTCTGCTCCAAGGACGCCCTCGTTGCGCAAGCCGCCCTTTTACCTCTGGGCCTCAAAGCCTCGCGCGGCAGCACCATGATTAAGGATATCTACGGCGACCTCTTCGAACTCATCGAACAGCAGACCCTGAACCCGGAAGTTCAGTTGTCGGCCAAGACGATTATGGAAGCCGGGTTCACCGAAGACCGCATCCGGGAAGTCGCCGGGGCGTTAAGCGAAAAACTGACTCCGGCGCGCAGCCGCTACCGGGATTTTCTGGCCACCGTGAAGCGACTTTCTCAGAAACAGATTTCGGCGGGCGACTTCCGCGACGAATTCATGGGGTTCACCTACGACGTGGCGGGCAAGCTCGATTTCGGTATCTATAGTTACTGCATCGACAGAATTTTCCAACACGAACACGTACCGGCCGAGGCCAAGGCCTTGCTGACCGTCGAAATTCTCAAGTTCCCACCGCTGATCCGTCGCGAACTGATCAGCAACATCCTCGCCCAGGCCAATCCCAACCCGTCGCTGGTCCGCTTCATCCAGAAGGAAATGGAACAGCGGTTGGAACCGGAAGCGACGATGGAAATCACCCTTTTGGTTTCCATGAAGGGCGATCATGTTTCGCTCCACGATCTGGAAGCCATGGCGGCACAGGCTTCTTAATGAAAGAGGCTCTACATATTTGGGGGGGCGGGATTCTCCTGCTGATTATCGCCCTGGTCCTCACCTATCAATTCGTTGAACCCGCACCGCCCAACCACCTGACCCTTTCCACCGGGGGCCCAAGCGGAGCCTATCATGCCTTCGGCCAACGCTACAAAGCCGCCTTGGCGAAACAAGGGGTCGAGGTCCAGCTGTTACAAAGCAAGGGTTCAGTCGAAAATATCGAGCGTCTTGAAAGCGGAAAGGCCGATGTGGCTTTCGTCCAGGGTGGCACGGCCAAGACCACCCAACCGGATGCTGAAATTTCTGGACTCGCCAGCCTCTATTTCGAGCCTTTTTGGGTTTTCCTTGGGGCCAACAATCCGGCCGAGCATCTCAACGACCTGAAAGACCAAAAGATCGCCATCGGTGGCGAAGGAAGCGGCACACGAGCGCTTGCCCTTTCCCTTCTTTCAGACAATGGCGTTACGGCTGAAACGGCCACTCTTCTCCCCTTTGGCGGACCTGAGGCGGCCGAAGCGCTCAAAGCCGGGACAATCGACGCGGCGGTTTTCGTTACCTCACCGACCTCAAAAACCATCAAGGACTTGTTGACGGCAAAAGCGGTTAAGCTACTGCCCTTCGAGCGCGCCGAGGCCTATACACGGCGACATCCTTTCCTCTCCAAGGTCGTTTTACCCCATGGAGTGATCGACATGGCGGCCAATCTCCCGGCAACCGACATCCCCCTGATTGCGCCTGCGGCGACACTGGCCGCAAAAACCGATCTGCATCCAGCCCTGACCGTTCTATTACTCCGCGCCGCGACCGAAGCGCATCGCCCCCAGGGTCTTCTTGAAGAGGCCGGGCAATTTCCTTCGGGGCGCTACGTGGAGTTTCCTTTAAGTTCAGACGCACGGCATTTTCTTGAAAATGGGCCGTCTTTCCTTGAGCGCTACTTGCCGTTCTGGGCGGCCAACCTGATCGACCGTCTGAAAATCATGCTGTTGCCGCTGCTGACCCTGGCGATTCCGCTTTTCAAAATTTTGCCGCCCGCCTACCGCTGGCGCATCCGTTCGCGAATTTACCGTTGGTATAAAGATTTGCGCGAAATTGAGGAAGGCATCGCCACATCGAAGGCCGACGACTGCATGAAAGAATTTGAAGACCGTCTCGACGCCATGGAAGCCGAAGTGCGAGAAATCAAGGTGCCGCTATCCTATGCCGACAACCTCTACAGCCTGCGCCTCCATATCGATCTGATCCGCCGGACCATCAGCGAACGATCCTCCTTCAAAGAATAAAAAACGAACCAGGAGCCCCCTTATGAGTTTCAAAAAACTGGCCGCATTGGGCGCCGCCCTCTTCTCTCCGCTTCTCTCGGCCTGCGATGACGCCAACGGCCCGGCAGTCGTCAACACTTACGACCACGGGGGCGTCTGGGAAAACGTGGTCTATGCAGGCAAGGACAGCCCAATCCTGGTCAATATTCACGGCAACCCGTTCGGCGGCGATGCCAACCTGCTGGCCGATAATGTTCTCCTCCACATGAGCAACGCCATCTCGCAACGCGTCCTTCATTATACCACCAACCCGGCCGAGGCCAAATCGACGAGCATCAAAGTGATCCTGCTGTTCGGCGCGGACAAGACGGCCAACGGTCGTAAAATCTGCGAAGGCAAGCTGCCCGAGGTCAAACCGATAGAGGGTGATAAGATCACTCTGCGTGCCGTCTTCTGTTCGGACGAACAACTGATGTCCGACGTCGAAGGTTGGGTGAAAAACGTCACCGGCCCCGACGACAAGCGCTTCAAAGTGCTGGTCGGCGACATAACCCGCCAATTATTTAGGGTCAATGCCTAGAGAGGCTACTTCCACAAAATCATCTGGGTGCAGCGGAAATGGGCCAGGGTTTTGCCGGTTTCCTCACAGCTTACCTCGGCATCCCAAACCTGGGTGGTGCGCCCCGAATGGATGGGCTTGGCGACGCATTTGACGCCGCCTTCCTTGACGGTGCTTAGGAAATTGCTCTTGAGCTCCACCGTGGTGAACCCCGCGCAGCCTTCGGGCAGGATATTCACCGCGCCGTAACCGCAGGCGGTATCGGCAAGGGAGACCACGGTTCCGGCATGCAAAAAGCCATTCCAGGCTCGGTGATGACGCTCCGCATTAAGCCGGGCAACCACCTCGTCTTTTTCAATTTTCAAAAATTCGATCCCCATATGGCCGGGCAGATAGCCGTCACTTGCGGCGTTCCACTGATCGAGGGTTTCGGGGATTTTGATTTCCATCGTCATCTAGCCCTTTTTCTTATCGCCGCGCGCGCCCCAGCTTGAAAAGATCATGCAGGTGGTGCTGCCGTGGGCGTAGATCTTGCCGTTTCGGTCGACGATCTTGCCTTCGGCCGTGGCCATGCGGCTGCCTTTGTAGACCACCCAGCCTTCGGCACGGACCTCGCCCACTTCGGCAGTCAACGCACGAACCAGATTAATCTTGTATTCGAGCGTCGTATAACCCTCACCGGGGGACAAAAGGGTATGCACCGCACAGCCCATGGCCGAATCGAGCAGGGTGCCAAAATAGCCGCCGTGGACCGTGCCGATAGGGTTGTAGTGAAACTCTGCCGGGGTCGAGACGAAAACCGCCTTGCCCTCGCTCACTTCATCCAATCTGAAGTCGAGCGTTACAGCCATGGGTGGGCGGGTGCCGCCACCGATCATAGCTTTTTGCAAAAATTCCAGTCCCGACATGGACTGAGCTTCGTTGTGAACTGCTTCCGGGCAGTCCCATTCATAGGTTCGGGTGCGATGTTTGGGGGAATTGCTCATGAAATATCTCAGACTATTGGGCAAAGTTATCTATAGAATATCTTTATTACTAACCTTGAGAACTGGCTTTTTTTGTAAGTCAGCTATACATTTTTATTCATAATGATGGACTGGACAGGCATACGCGATTTTCTTGCGGTGGTCGAAGCGGGGTCCCTGGCCGGGGCGGCGCGACGGCTCAAGGTCAGCCAGCCGACGATCAGCAGGCGCATTGCCACCCTCGAAGACACGCTGGGCGTCCGTCTGTTCAGCCGCACAACCCGACGGCTCGACCTGACCGATGCGGCCAAGCAAATCCTCAATGACGCGCTCAAGATGGAACAGGCCGCCCTCTCCATCGAACGGCTGGCGGCGAGTGGCGATGCCGCACTTGAAGGCGTTGTGCGCATCTCAACCACCGAACTGCTGGGCTCCAACTGGCTGACGCCGGAAATGACGGATTTTCGTGAACGTTATCCGGGCATCCGCCTGGAATTCGTCATCGACAATAGGTCGGTCAACCTGATGCGCCGCGACGCCGACATCGCTCTGCGTCTGGCGCGCCCTCAGCAAAAAGATCTGATCGCCCGCAAGGTTGCCGATCACGGCACCGGCCTTTTCGCCTCACCTGCCTATCTCGACCGTCACGGCGCACCACATTCAGTCGAAGATTTACCCAACCATTGGGCCGTCGATGGAGACGACCTACTCCGTCAGGTCGGCAAACAACGCTGGATTTCCGATCATTTCCCGGCAGAGCGCATCGTCTACCGGTCGAACAGCCTTTTTGCTCTGCGCGCCGCCGTCGCTGCGAGTCACGGCATCGGCCCAATTAGCTGCCTGATTGGCGAACAGGACCCGGAACTGGTCCGCGTCCTGCCCGACATCGTCGTCGCTCATCATGAGATATGGCTGACCGCGCCCCCGGATCTTTACGGCAACGCCCGGATACGGGCCGCTTTCGACTATCTAGCCGACCTTCTGACCGCCCACCGGGACGCCCTGGCCGGGGTTTAACTTAGTCTTCGGGCGGGAAGATGCCCTTTTCGGCCAACGCCATGCGACGCCGCACCGCCCCTTTGAGGTCGAACCCTTCCTGTTCGGCCGGTTGGTCCCACTGATCGAAATACATCAGTTCGTCAAGCGCCAAGCGTGGCCGCCAGCCCGCCGACTCAAGCTCCGGTTTATCGAAGAAATGACTGACGTAGCCGACGCAGAGATAGGCGACGGGGACGATGTGATTGGGGATGCCCAGAGCGTGTTTCATCTCTTCTTCATTGACAATGCTAACCCAACCGACGCCCAGCCCTTCGGCCCGAGACGCCAGCCAGAAGTTCTGCACCGCACAAACGCTGCTGTAGAGATCCATCTCAGGGATATGGGTTCGCCCAATCACCACGGGGCCAGCCCGGTCACGGTCACAAGTGATACAGATATTGACCGGCGACTCCATCACGCCTTCAAGCTTCAGAGTTCGATAAACGTCACGCTTTTCACCCTCGAACATCTCGGCGGCTTCGTGATGGGCTTTATTAAATGCATCATGGACCCGTTCCTTTACCTGCGGAGAACGGATCACCATGAAATTCCAGGGCTGCATGAAGCCAACTGACGGCGCATGATGAGCCGCCATCAGAACCCGGGCCAACACATCGTCGGGGATCGGATCGGGCAAAAACTGACCGCGCACATCGCGGCGCTCAAAGATGGCTTTGTAAAGCCCGGCCCTGAGGTCGTCTGAGAAAGTATGTGATTGTTTACGTAAAGTGTTTTCCATGACCGTAATTCCCCTTCGGTTGGAAAATGAACGGCAAACCGCTGTCCGTTCGGTCTACCAATTTTCCCTTCGGGCCGGTCTTCTGGCTTGGGGTTCACCTCGTCTCCATGCCTTCCCAGGTTTTCCCAGTGGCGTCATATGAAGACAATCCCCCCTCACAGCGTTGGGCACGCGCCGGATTCACACCGGCTTTCCGATTCTCCTAAAAAATCAGGCACCCGAGGGCGAAAGCAGACTGCCAAGTTTGATTGGTGGGATCAAGCTTCCGTTTGGGTCGGCGGAACAAAAACTTCCGGCGCATCGCCGGGAATTTTCTCAAGATAGATTGATTGACTGGGGAAGGCGAAACCGGTCCCGGTCCCTTCGACGATTTCCTTGACGCGACAGGCGAGATCTTCCTTGATCTCAAGCCATTCGCCCCAGTTGGTGGTCTTAGTGAAGCAATAGAGCAAAATATCGATGGATGAATCGGAAAACCGGTCAATCCGGACAAAGGTCGAAACGTCGGAGGGAGAGACAAAAGCCTCGTTTTCCAGAATGTACTGCTCGATCTGATCGCGAATCGTGCGCAGCTGTTCGATGGTCGAGGTATATTCCACACCGATCACCCATTTGATTCGCCGGTAGGTCATGGCCGAAAAGTTGGTTACCGCATTATCGGCGAAGTTGGCGTTGGGTACGTAGACCGGCGCCTTGTCAAAACGCCGCACCACGGTCGAACGGAAGCCGATTTGTTCTACCGTCCCTTCGACAATACCGGGAACGAACACCCAGTCCCCCTTGTGAAAGCGCTTTTCGGCAATGATCAGAATACCGGCGATCAGGTTTTTAAACATATCCTGAGCACCAAGCGCCACAGCCACGCCGAACAACCCCATCCCAGCGAGAATCGGTCCAACCTGAATTCCCCAGACTTCAAGGATGGTTGCAAGCCCGAGGAAAAACACTGCAAACTTGATGGCCTTGACCGCCCAGTCGATCATTACCTCGGTAACGACCTTCTCAAATCGGTGAAGCAGGAAGGAAAGCGGGTCGACACAGCGATAAATCGCCCAGAAAATGATGAAAGCGATCAGCGAGCGCACCAAATTAGCCGTTACCGTTTCAAACGTACCCTCCAATTCCAGATACTCGGCGGCAAAAAAGATGCCCAGCGCGAGAGGGATAAACCGGATTGGGGCTTCTACGGCATCGAGGACCGTATCGTCGTATTTATTCTTTGTCCGTGTCACCCAGACACGAATCACCGAGAGGATGAAGCGGGTCAAAAGACCGCGCAAAATCAGGAAGCCGACAAAGATGGCGAACGCCACCAAAAAGCGCCCGATATCAATACCCAGAAACCCCTCGCGCCAAACCTGCACGACCAGAGCCCAGAATTCCGTCAGTTGCTCCATACTCACCCTCTCTTGCCTTCCCCGTCCAAACTGCCTAAATGGAGTCTACTTTTCAACCCAACCTACCGGACCAAATTCATGAGCGTTATCATTTATCACAATCCCCGCTGCAGTAAATCCCGCCAAACTCTTGCCCTGATCGAAGAAAAGGGCATCAGCCCAGAGATTGTTGAATATCTGGAAACGCCCCCGAGCGCAGAAGCCTTGAAGGACATCCTTGCCAAACTGGGCAAAACAGCCGCCGAAATCGTGCGAAAGAAAGAAGCCAAGGAAGAAGGCATTGATCTGGCTGCCCTTGATGAAGAAGCACTGATCGAGGCTCTCTCCACTCATCCACGGGCTATCGAGCGTCCCATCGTAATCAATGGCGACAAAGCGGTTCTCGGCCGTCCGCCGGAGAACATTCACGATATTTTGTGACCCTTTCACCCCGATCAACAGGCTATTTGGTTGAAACTCTTTCCCGTCGGTGAAATATCACTATAAGTAAAAGGCGGCTACCGGAAAAAGCTGCAGCCAAACACCGAAGCAGGCCGGGAGAAGCCACAGGCATGACGCCGGAGACCATCCAGGACGATAGCAGCCGCAAAAGCAGCCTGATGGCTCTTAAACGCTTCACCGTGGGCGGCGTGGTCGCCTGGACGTTACTTGTTTGCGGGTCGCTTTGGTGGAACATCTACCTCGATCACCAACAAACCATGGAACTGGCCCACAAGGAAGCCATCGCCCATTTCAACAAAGACCAGGGTTTCCGGCTTTGGGGCACCCGGCACGGTGGCGTCTACGTGCCGATTACCGAGGATACGCCGCCGAGCCCTTATATGGCGCATATTCCCGAACGCGACATCGAAACGCCCTCCGGCAAGAAACTCACTCTGCTCAATCCGGCCTACATGGTTCGCCAGTTGATGGAGGATTACGACAACCTCTATGGCATTCGCGGAAAAATCACCGGCAAAGTGGTTCTCAGGCCCGGCAACATAGCCGACGATTGGGAGGCCGCCGCGCTTGATCTCTTGGCTGCAGGCGACGACGAAGTCATAGAGATGACCACTCTCGACGGCGAGCCCTATCTGCGGCTCATGCGCCCGATGTATATGCTGGAAGGCTGCGACAAATGCCACGGCCACTTGGGTTTCAAGACGGGTGACTTGCGCGGCGGAGTCGGCGTCTCCATCCCTCTCGCCCCCTATTTTGAGCGGGAAAACGAACGCAAGGTCGTCCTTTGGGGGTCTCATGGAGGGCTTTGGCTACTCGGGCTTTTCGGCATCGGGATCGGCGCCAGGAGCACCCGGCGACATATCGAGAAATCCATCGCCAGCGACAAAATTTTAAAAGAAAGCGAAAGCCGGTTCCGGGTGATCGCCGAAAGCATTCCGACTCCGGTCCTGATCACCCGAGAAAGCGATACGACGGTATTGTATGAAAATCGACAATCCGCCGATTTTTTCGGTCAAACCCCGGGATCAATGATCGGCCAGCAAAGTCGTCAGCTATTCGCCAAGTCAGCCGACTTTGAAAAACTGACCGCCGGAATTGCGGCGCTTGGTCAGGTGAGAGATTACGAAGTGGAAGTTACCGTCGAAGGCAAAACCCCCAAGACCTGCCTCGTCTCTCAACAGCCCATGGCCTTTGATGGCGAAAGAGCAATTTTGACGGCAATCACCGACATATCCCAACGCAAACAGGCCGAACACGACATCAAGAAGCTCAATGAAGAACTGGAGCAACGGGTCGAAGAGCGTACACACGAGTTGGAGCACGAGTTGGCGGTCCGGCGACGGGCCGAAGAAATGGCCCGGCAAAATGGCGAGCGCCTCAAAAACGTTCTCGATACGGCAGCCGACGGCATCATTACCATCGACCCTTCCGGCCGTATCGAAACGTTCAATACTGCGGCGGAAAGGATTTTTGGTTTCATCGCCGAGGAAGTCATCGGACAAAACATCTCACTGCTTATGCCCGATAGCGCGGCAAACGAACACGACGGTTACATGGCTCGCTTTCTTACGACCGGAGAGAAGCATATCATCGATACGGGCCGCGAAGTCATCGCTGAGCGCAAGAACGGCGACCAGTTCCCGCTTTATCTTGCCGTGAGCACGGCGGAAGTGGACGGCAAACGCTTCTTTACCGGCATCGTCCGCGACATGACCGACGCCAAGAAAACGGAAAACGCCCTGCGCATTGCCCGCGATCAGGCACAGAACGCCAACCGGGCTAAGTCAGAGTTTCTTTCTTCCATGAGTCACGAGTTGCGCACGCCGCTCAATGGCATCCTCGGGTTCGCTCAATTACTCGAATACAATCCGAAAAATCCGCTGAACCGGCAACAAACCGAATATGTGGGTCACATCCTCACGGCGGGCAATCATCTTCTTTCCCTGATCAATGAGGTGCTCGATCTCTCAAAGATCGAATCCGGCAATATTTCGCTTTCAATCGAGCCGGTTGATCCGCGTGATTCCATAGAAGACTGTCTGGCCCTGGTTGCCCCTATAGCCGAAAAGCAAGGCGTTACGATTACTGATAAAACGGGGGAGGCCCAACTGGCCACCGTTATGGCCGACAGGGGGCGTTTCCGGCAAATTCTGGTCAATCTTGTCTCCAACGCCATCAAGTACAATCGCCCTGAGGGAATCGTTACCATCGAGGCTACGCCATCTCCCAACCGGGAATCTCTCTTCCGCTTTTCCGTTACCGACACGGGCTACGGCATACCTGATGAGAAAATCGCCGGGCTCTTCGAGCCATTCAACCGCCTGGGTGCGGAGGCTGGTGAAATCGAAGGTTCCGGTATTGGGCTGACGATTACCCGCATGCTTGTCGAGTTGATGGACGGTAGCATCGGCGTGCGTAGCAAAACCGATATTGGCACTACTTTCTGGATCGACTTGCCTATAGCAACCTTTGCCGACGGAAACGGCTTGAACATACGGGACAAAGGCCGTGAAAAGCTTGACAAGCTCTCCGTCATGGCCGGCCAACACACGGTCCTCTACATCGAAGACAACCCAGCAAATTTAACCTTGATGGAAGAGGTTCTTGAGCGGTTCGACAACATCACCATGCTTTCTGCTTCCAACGCCGAAGAAGGATTGGCCATCGCTAAAGAAGCCCTACCCAGCCTGATTATCATGGATATCAACCTCCCCGGCATGGATGGTTTCGACGCCCTGGCATTGTTGCGCCGCGACGATCAGATGGACGCCATCCCCGTTATTGCGTTAAGTGCTAGCGCCATGCCCAAAGATATCGAACGCGGTCTAAAAGCCGGGTTCCAAAATTACCTGACTAAACCTGTCGATATCCCCCAACTGGTTCATGCCATCAACGTGGCCCTACAGTCGCAACGACCTGCGGGAGAGTAACCCAGCCTAGCTCATCACCCGTTCGACCGTGGCCGCCAACTCGGCAATGCCGAATGGCTTTTTCAAGACCGCATTGGCTCCGATGCGGCTCGCGGCTTCGAGAGCCGTTTCGCCCTCCATCCCGTCGGTGCCGCCCGAAATGGCGATAATTTTCACCTCCGGCCAGTCTTTACGGATACGCTGTATACCGGCGATTCCACCTTCACCGGGCATGAAAATATCGGTGATCACTAAATCGAGCCCGACAATGACGGAAGAGCTAAAAGCCTCCTCCATGGACTCGGCCGAAACGCAGTTGTAGCCGCATTGCGCCAAACCATCGGTCAGCAGTTTGCGCACTGTGCGGCTATCGTCGACCACCAAAAGACGGGGCTTACGCCCGGCCTCGCTATATCCGCTGAAAACCTTTCCCATGCAATCGACAAGCTCGTCGATGGTGAAAGGCTTTTTCATCACCATGTCGGCCCCGGCACGGCGGGCAGCAACCAGAATATCATCGGATTCGACGGCGGCATTGCCTGCCGAAATGGCGATCACGCTCACCTCGGGGAGTTTCTTGCGCAGCATAGGGATGCCGGTAATGCCATCCACGCCTGGCATGAAAATATCCGTCACCACCATATCGGGCCGCATACTCTCTATGGCTTCAAGAGCATCCTCCATACGTCGCGCAATGATCGGCTGACACCCGTTCTGACGCAGGCCCGACCCTAGAAACTTACAGACCGTCGCACTGTCATCGACGACCAATACCTTTTTACCGGATAGTTCCATCACCCTATCTCGACCTCCCACCGTTCTAATTTTTTCTTTAAATGCTAGCGGGCCAAATGGACGGAGGGAAGAAGAAGAATCAAAGAACCGATTTTTTTGGGCTAGAGCCCCCGCAAAAACCTGGGGCGCAAGGGCACCTCACCATCATGGGCCGCCCGCAGCTGGGCCAAAAGCCGGTCTCTATCCTTGGGAAGATTGCCCGCGAGCGCCAGGGCGTTTGAAGCATGGTTGGAACGGAAAATCACCGGACGTGGCGGGTCAACTTGTTCGATCAATCGTACCTGTTCAGCCAACAACGCCATATCGTCCTGCCACTCGAAAGGTTCACCGAATTTGTCGAAAAACCGTTGCGCCGTCCCTTCTTCCAGCCCCAACTGGAGGGTTGAGAGAAAATTGAGTGGAGCGCGGCTGACGAGATCCGCCGTCCCGTCGATATGCTCCTGCCAACGGTTTCGTCCGCCCAGTCCCAGGACCACGGTGGCGGAGACTTTCAGTCCCCCTTCCGCGGCGCGCACCAAGGCTTGCTCCATAGATTTGGGCGTCGCCCCCTTCCTGATGCGGCGCAGGATATCACCGGAACCGGATTCAATGCCGAAATAAAGTAGCTTGAGTTTGCGGGCCTTCAATTTCTCAAGATCAGAGACGCTTTTACGCAACAGATTGATCGGCGTGGCGTAGCAGGAAACCCTTTGCAGATTGGCAAAGGTCTCGTTCAGCCGGTCAAGAATTCGGCATAGATGATCGGTGGGCAGGGTCAAGGCATCGCCATCGGCAAGAAAAACCCTATGGGCTTCGGGCCAGTCTTCCGCCGCGTCGTCCATATCGGCGAACAGTTCTTCCAGAGGCTTCGCCCGATAGCTCTTGGTTTTATACATGGAGCAGAAAGTGCAGCCATTAAAGCTGCAGCCAAGGGTCGCCTGGAGGATCAGATTGTTGCCTTCTGACGGCGGTCGGTAAAGCGGCATATCGTAAAGCATGGCCCCTTGTTTACTCCATTTCTTATCCCGAGGAAATGCGTTACGGTCAGCCCACTATGAATAACGATGCGCTCGACAAAAACAAACAGGAAGCGGCACGGCTAACCGGGCTCGCCGTGCAACTTCATCGCCAGGGAAAACTGGCCGAATCACTGCCGCTCTACGCGCGGGCTTCGGTGCTCAACCCTGAAGTGCCGGACGTTTTCAACAACATGGGCGTGGCCCTACGCGCTCAGGGCAAGGCTGAAGCCGCCGTCGTCAGCTATCACCGGGCGCTCGCTCTGCGGCCCGACGATTCGGTGGCTTATTCAAACCTGGGCAATGCGTTGCGCGATCTTGGGCGCTATGGAGAATCTGTCGAAGCCCACCGCAAGGCCGTCGAATTAGCCAGTCCGAAAGGGAGGGCCGAATACAATCTCGGTCTGGCGCTACGCGACCTGGGCGACCTCCCCGGTTCACTCGAGTGTTTCGAGAAAATGCTGGCCGAAAATCCTGATAACGGCGAATGCAAATGGGACCTGGCGCTCTCATATTTGCAAATGGGCGACTACGAAAAAGGGTTTGCCGGATACCACCATCGCTGGGACCTGGACCGCACGCCAAAGCGGGAAATTCCCCTACCCCGCTGGGACGGATCAAACCTTGGCGACCGGACGCTGTTGCTTACCCAGGAACAGGGCTTTGGCGATATGATCCAATTCGCCCGCTTCGCCCCCCTGGTTAAACAACACCATGGCGGCAAGGTGATTGTTGAGTGTCAACACGCGCTGGCTAGGCTAATGGCCAGCCTGCCGGGCATCGACGGGGTGACCCTGACAAATTCATTTCCGCCTGAATGCGACGTCACTCTGCCGCTTCTCGAATTGCCGCACCTGTTTGGCGCTACTCTCGACAATCTTCCGACCGACGTCCCCTATTTTTTCGAGCCCGAACCGCACGACCTCATCATCAATCAGCCGGGTCCAAAGACATTAAAAGTCGGCGTCGTCTGGGCCGGGAAACTCACACCGCGGGATCGTTCCTGCTCGTTCTCCCACATCCTCAATCTGGCAAAAATTCCGGGAGTTAGCCTCTATAGCCTGCAAAAAGATGCTCGTGCCGAAGACATCCAGACCTATGCCGCAGACGGCCTGGTCGTGCCGCTCGGTCACAGGCTGAACGACTTCGCCACAACGGCAAGCGTGATGAACCAGATGGATCTGATCATCACCATCGATTCGGCCGTCAGCCATCTCGCTGGAGCGCTCGGCCGCCCGGTCTGGACCTGCCTGCTCTATGCCTCGGACTGGCGCTGGCTGATGGACCGCGACGACAGCCCCTGGTATCCGACCATGAAGCTCTACCGTCAGACCAGGCCCAACGATTGGGCCCCGGTTTTTAAACGGGTGGAAGCGGACCTAGCGGCTCTGGCCTCAGAAGCCAGGAACGACTAGCCAAGCGAACGACGCCAGAACATCCCTTCGGCCTTTAAAAGCTTAACAATCTCTTTGGCGCCAATCGCCTCAGGCACGGCAAGAAAATGACTTTGACAGGTTTTGCAATCGCTACTACCGAAGCCGAGGCAAGGAAAGTCCGTTCTTTCGATTGCGCTCAAAACTTTCACAATCTCGCACTCGGTCACACCGGGGAGGGCGGCCAGTTCATAAACGCCCGACATAGCTGTCAAATAATCAATGTGCCAGCGGATGCTTTTTTCGGCCTTCAGGTGGCGCAACAGCCGCGCCCTCAGGCCGCCTGGGCCGTTGGCGCTACCCGCGTAGACGTACCGCCCAACGGTAAGGACGGGATCATTCAGTCGGGCAATGGGCAGCACGGCATCTTTCGGCAAGTCGATAACCAACGCATAGGCTCCACCCAACGAGGGGAGTTCCCCTGGGTCTTCAATGGTTTTCATGACGCTTTCGATAAACTTTTCCTAACCCTTTCGGAAGTATAACCTAACTTTGGCATCTAACGAGGCTCCGGGCGCGCAGTTTATGGCCAAACGGCAAAAGTACAGAGACGGCAAGCCAATTTTCCGCGAAGGCGAGGCAAGTACCTGCGCCTACGTCATCAAGGAAGGCGAGGTGGAGCTGACCAAGGTCGGCCCCAAAGGACTCATGCGTCTGGCTGTGCTCAAGACTGGAGAGCTGTTCGGTGAAATGGGACTGCTCGACGACAGTCCCCGCAGCGCCTCGGCGCGCGCCATGGGGCAAGTGACCCTGGAAATCATCTCCCGTGAAGAATTTCTCACCATGGTCCGCGAAGATCCCAAGCAGGCGGTCGCCGTGATGGAGAAACTGGTGACCCGGCTTCGCAAGGCCGATGAAATGCTGGTCGGCAAGAAAAACGTTTCCAAGGCGACCCAACCCGTTCAACCGGCACTCCTCAAACCGCAAGGACAAGCCGTCGCAACGCCACAGCCACACACACTCCCGCAGCAGCCACGGCCCGCTGCCCCGCCGCAAAAGCCCGGCTTTTTCTCACGTCTCATGGGGCGCAACGGACCAGCAGCAGAAAATGCCACTCCCCTGACCGTGGCCGTGGCCGAATTGATCGGCGACGAAGGCGGCGTACAGGGCAAAATCATTATGGGCGCTTTCGAGGGACAGGAGGGCGTCACCGTCAAGGCCATTAAAAAACCGCTCAAACCCGAAGAAACGGGAACTGACGGCATTACCGGACAACTGGCAGCCCTCGCGGCAAAAGGCCGCAAGATGCTCGCTGGAACAAGAGGCGACATTTTGATCTGGGGTGCGCTGACCGAAGACAAGCGCGCTATCCGCCTGCGTTTTCTCTCCGCGCTGGAAGACGACGACGACCGGCCCGGCGCTTTCGGTACAGCCACAGCACTCGACTTACCCCTGGGTTTCGAGGGCGACTTAGCCGGATTGCTCCATGCGGTGACCCTGGCCGCCACCGTACCACGCACGGAAAGGCTGGTGCAGCATATCCGCACCCATCTACCCCGACTTCTGGACGCCTGCAAGGCCGTCGGCCGCAAACCGCCGCTCGACCTCGATAAAAACGGCCAGGGCACAATGATGCTCTGCTTCGCCAATGCCGCCGCAGCCGCCGGGTGGACGACGGGCAACCTGGATTGGTTCAGCGAAGCCCAGACCGCCTATCAAGCAGCCATCCGAACATTGGCCCGCAGTTCGTCGCGCTACGACGGCGCCGTCGCCCACAAGCAACTGGGCGTGGTCCTACAAATTCTCGGCGAAAAGAAGCAAGACGACGGGTTGCTCAATGACGCAGCCAAGGCTTTTGAGGAAGCCCAGACGGTATTGACCCGGGAAGATTTCCCCATCGCCTGGGCCAACCTACAGAATCGGCGTGGCCTACTGGCCTACAAAATGGATATGCGCGACAGCACAAGCACCGAAAATGCGCAGTTGAAACAGGCAATCACCGCTTTCCAGGGTGCCTTGACCGTTTACACGATGGCCGAAACGCCGCTCAAATGGGCCGAGACAAAACACAACCTGGGTCAGGCCTTACAGATATTAGGCGGTCAGAAACGCAGTCCAGATTTGCTCAACAAAGCCATCGAAGCTGGACGCGACGCCTTGGAAGTCCGAACCCGCGAGCGCTTCCCTCTGCCCTGGGCGGCAACCATGAACAGTCTCGGCTCGGCGCTTTTCCTGTTAGCTAAGTTCGATGAACAGGCGGTTGAAGAATTGGTCGCAGCGGCGGAAGCCTTTCAAGGAGCCATCGATGTCTACATCACCCACGGCCTCACCAAGACCGCAAAAATCGCCGAGCGAAACCTGGAAAAGGTCGAGCGCATGCTCGAAGCCCGCCAGCCCGACGCCAAACCACTAGGCAAGTTCAATTGGGATGATGAGGACGATAGCGGGATCACCCTTTGAGCATCCTTCTTCCGGAATTTTTATTTCGGACTCGCCTAGCGTTGATATACACTCAGAAACAAATAAAAAAAGTTGCCCAATCCCCCATGGAGCAACTGAAATTGTGGACGAGCCGGGAAAATCGCCGGGGCCGACCGGGGCTTTCCCAAACCTAAAAAAACAACGCTTCACCGATTGAGGTGTGTTCTATGAGTCTTGCCTTTGCCATTATTGCGCTGCTCACATCCTTCGGCGCTCTCTGGGTTGCTGCCGAGGCCTCCAGACGGGCGGAAGGGCAACAGAAAAAGTTCATCGATGCCTACCTGATCAATATCAAGCAGTCGATCACCGACCTGCGCCTTGAGTTGAACAACACCAACAAGCGAGTCGAGCAGTTGGATGAGCGCCTCAAAGGGGCCTCTTCAGGGAGTTCGGGCGAGATGGAGCAGATGAAACAAGAACTGGCGATGCTGAAAAACAGCCTCGGCGCCATGGTCGATAAGCTCAAAGGCGGAGGGGCCGCGCCCCCAAATGCCCCGACACAACCACCGGGAAGTGGTGGCGTCTAGGGTCTATTTCGATTGAGGTGGGCATAAACTCTGGACGAAGAAAAACCCGCCCCATGAGGCGGGTTCCAGCTTAGTGAAAACCGGATCACTCTAGCTTAGAGGACCGCCATAACGAGGGTCAGCGCGGAACCCAATACCATACCGCTTGCCATACCGAGGGTTACGCGGATGAACGGCGCAACATGCATGGGGTTCTGGGTAAACATTGCCAACTCTCCTGAAATTCGGGTGCCAACCTCTATGGCGCCAATCTAACCATCCTTCATCCAGTTAGAAGTGATAGCGATCACACCGAATTTACATAAAATTTTATCGATCGCGGGTTTTTAGCTTCAAGCCACCCGACCATTCATCCCCCAAATGGGTTAGACTCAAACGAATGTTCCTAATTTTTTGGGGAAGCGAGAAACAGGAAATCCGTGTAACTGCCAGGCGCTGAAACCAGGGCAAGAGCACCCTCAGGGCTCATAGCGTTGGAGATACCCTGTTTCTCCACTCGGTGCGGCGCGTAGCCAAGAGTGACCAAATGCTGGATTAACTTTTCAGCACTCGTTCCTTGTACTTTTAGGTGCGCGTCATCCACCTCGACAAAGAGGGCGGGTTTCATCCGCTTGAGCAGTTCCTCAGCTCCAGAAAAAACCCGCATCTCGGCTCCTTGAACGTCAATCTTAATGAAGGAAACCTCAGGCCAACCACGCTCTTCCACCAACCCGTCCAGCGTCACGGCTTGAACCGGCACACCGTCTTCCCCCAACTTATGGTCGCCCGGATGATCTGGATTGAGCTGCAGCATGAGCGTACCGGGTTTCTCGGCAACCGCCGCCTGCAATGGCTCGACTTGATTGCCCAACCCTTCTTTGGCGATTCTTTTGAGCAACCGTTGATAGTTCAACTCCTCGGCCTCAATGGCGACGACCTTGCCTGTAGGCCCTGCCCATTTTGCAAATCGTTTGGTGAAAAAGCCAACGTTGGCTCCCACGTCAATAACGGTGGATCCTTGCTTAACGTGGGGAGCAAGATGCTTAACTTCGCCTGCTTCCAGCAGCTCCTTATAAACTTCATAGGCAGTTTCAAACAACCAGCGCCCAAAAGACGTCGATAAGAAACCGCTTCTGCGCACCAGCGCATAAATGCCGAGCAATATGCTCTGGAGGATCGAGGTTTCGCTGGATTTATCCATTACGACGGTATACCGAAATTTGTGGGTTGATGTGCTCGAAAACCAAAGGAAACGAGGGGGGTGAATAGCGCGGAGCGAAACGTTTGACAAGTGCCCACCTGCCCCAAGGCACTCTGCCCAGCTTTTCGCGTTCGACAATGATTTTGTACTGACACCCTGCTTCCGAAATTTGATACCGGGTAAAATCAATCGGAGGCACATCATAAGGAGCCGGCGTTTCGGTTCCAAAACAGATCACCTCGTCCTTCTGGAGATTTTCATGAAGCCAATTCATGGCAAGTAGACGGGTTGAATGACTTGGATCATTTTCATCATAGTAAGCAAGTTTCATGGGGACGGCCTGGGCAACGGTAATCACCAAAAGAGCACCTAACAAAACCCGGCTGCGCGAGAATGGCGAAAGGGCCACGAGAATAATCATGCCGGGAAGGAGGTAAGTCGCATATCGAAAATTGGTGTGCCAATGGGACATCCAGCCCGAAGTAATGCTGGCGACAACAACCACGACGAAAACCAAGGCGGCGGAGATGAAAATCTGCGCGGCATTTTCCCTACGGAACACCGAGAACAACATCGCAGACAATACAGTCAGGCTTAACCCAACGCCAAAACCTGGCAACAAAGAATTTTTTAAGAACGCCGCAATTACGTCACCACCAAAACCCACCTTAAACCAACTCCCCAGCACAGATGCCTCTTCCGCCGCAGCACCCCGATTGAGGAAGAAATAGGGATTGGAGAGAACCCAAAAAACAACGGCAACCAATGGGACCGAAAAAAGCACCCGCCAGGAGAACGCAGCTTTGAATACACGGTTCAACATGACGATCCAGATGAACACGGCGAGGAGACCAAAGGGCGGCGACGAACCGACTGCCAAGCCGAGGGCAGCCCCCAAAAGAAACTGTCGCATCGGCGGAAAATTATTTCTTTTCACCGCCTGAATAATGAACAGCAATGCCGCATTGGCCCAGAGGAGGCCGTAAAAGTGCGGCTTCATAATCTGCGAATAGCCAACCAAGGCGGGCGTTGAGAGATAGACAGCCGTTAAAAAAAGCGCCGCTGCAGGGCTGGTTAACTCTTTCAAGGCCGCAAATAGAAGCAACGCTGAGGCCGAGACTGTGATGAGAACAAGCAGCCGCCCAAAAAAATAGATGGTATCCATTTTATCGGGCTCTATGAGCAACTCTTGAAGAGATGCTAACGGAACCCCCCCCCCTTTCGCCAAGCCGTAATACCAAACCCCAAGAGGATAGAGCCAAGCACCGCCATATTGATAAAAACCTGGGTCAAATTGCAGATCCCCAGGCTTGATTCGAGAGAGAGCCATTATGTTGACCATCTCATCGGCTTCGATACTGTAGAGTTTGTAGCGTAACATCCAACGGTCCAGGGATTCGTGCATACGCGTTTTTGACTCCCCAACAACCGTGTTCCGCGTCGAAACGCTTTCATCCAAAACCTTGGCGGTCGATTGATAATTTCTGATATGGGGTTGATCGTTGATGCGGGTCCCGTAGTCCAGGGTCTGGATTTGGAGGACCATGAAAAGGGCGATAAGAATCAGGACACCGCCCCAATACCCCATATATGAATGCCCCTTTGTCATACCAGACCTTGATCTATCCGATGTTTTTCGCAGTGAGGTCACTGGCGGCATCAAAGGTCAGTCGGGTTGAAATCTTCCGTCCTGCAATCGTTGTAAGATCGAACACTTTTTCCTGAATGTTGTGTCCGGCCAGATGGAGAATACCGATAGGCGTAAACGGCTCGTTGGGCTCAACGAACAGCCTTCTTTCGTCATCAAACATTGGTACGCCTTTTCCACAGAACCAATTGCAATAAGCCGGCAAGAACGTCGTCGGTGCTTTGTCGGCGAAAACAACGTAGTTCAGCGAGGTTTGTTCGATGATCCTGAAATTAAGGTTTGAAACCGTTCCACGCTTCAGGCGACGGCGATTGAGAGCGCCAGTCAAGGCGCTTTTCCAAAGGTCCCAGTGAGGCGCATCCTTGGCCAAGCCGAAAACACCCGAATTCAAAATCGGATTGCGCGCCAACCGGTCGGCCGCCCGCAAACCAAAGGCATAGCGATAGGCTTTGTGGTTCTGGGTTTTGCTGTAGCGTTTGGGGCGTTTGTAAAATGATGAATAGGCCCGGTCCAACTCAGGCACAATGGCCAGTTGCCCCCGCTCCGCAGCGCGCATGAAATAGGTCAAGACTGAATCGTCCTGTACCCAGGCGTCCGAATCGATCCACAGGTAGGTGTCGAAATCGGGAAAATAGTCGCGCAGATGAGGCCTGGCCGTCATCGCTTTGAAAAAATTGGGCGTTGTCTCTACGCCGGGGAACTGGATATCCCAGCCGGGAGCCACCACCGTTCCACCTCGCTCTTCAACCCAGGATATTTGCTCCGGGGTCAATCCAAGATCGAGAATAGACAAAGGGATTTGAGACGCCAGTGGCGCAGCTGTCGCCGAATCCACCAAGCCTTTCAGCAAGTCGAAATAATTGGCATCTGCGGCACAGATGATCGTTGCCAATCTATCGCCCATCCGTCCCTATCCTTTTTCTTCCCCGAACTTCAGCATGCTTGCTCCTAATAACACGAAGCACCATCTCGTCAATATCCCCGAATACAGGCTTAGCTTCAAACGGAGCAGCCCTATGCCTCCGGATTCGTCTTTTGCCGGGGAAATCCCAGTTTTTTGAGCAGCATATTTAAAAACGCCTTTTTCTCAGACAAATTCTCAAGTTGCCATGCTGCGAGGATAATTAAAAACGGCTCAAGGGGAAGTCTGTAACGAATGGAGGCAATGGTAACCATGTGGACCGCCGTTAGGTAGGCTGTCAAAAGAAAAACCGGTGAAAGGCGCCGCCAAAACCGGCTCAGCAATGCAGGCAAACCCCAAATCACCAAGCCAAGAGCGACGCCGTAGCTAACCAGTGAAACGGCTATCAGGTGCGGTTTCTGGTACTGCGGAGCAAACGGCCACAACCGCCAAAACCGAACGAACTTAACAGCAGCCAATTCGACAAACCGGTCGGGATTCTCGCTGATGAATTCAATGGCTCTTTCCTTGAGCGCCTTGTTTCGTTCCAGGGGGTCCTTAATGTCCCGGAACCAGGAAAAATCAAGATCGTCCTTCAGCCTCCCATACCCTATTTCGCCCTCGCTATAGCCGACACCGCCGCCCGTCGTGTTCTGGGGGTTATTCCCGGAATAAAGAACAACGCCATCGCCTAAACTGAGCCGCACGAATTCACCATATTTTTGATAGTTGTGCAGCCACCATGGGGTCATCAAAACCACGTATACCAGCCCATAGATAGCAAGATTGCGCCAAAGAACTCGCCACCCCAATCGGTGGACCAATAGAACAAAAACGCAGATCAACAATGGTGCTAAAAGATCAAGCGTCGGCTTAACAAGGATGGAAAGAACAATGACCACGCTGGCGGTAAAAAAACGCTGCTTGTAGAGTAACAAAAAAGCGAGACACAAAAGAAACAGAAATGGGGTTTCTGTCAGTCGGCTAACGCTATAAAAAATGAAATGCGGGTAAATGGCGACGGCCAAGGCCGATATTAGGGCGACCCGAGGCTGATTGAAAATCAACAGAGCCAGATGATAGACAACCCAGATAGTCGCCACGGAAAGCAGGATATCGCCGATTTTTACACCTAGCTGATCCCCCCAAAGGAACGTCCAGATCGGATAGAGCGGCATATAAATATTTTCGCCCATAATACCCGTCGTGAACAGATCCTGTCCCGAAGTGATATAAGCGGCGGCATCTGGAAAATTTTGATCCGGATAAATCCAAAGGATCAGAATCCGCAATAGGACGGCCAAAACGAGGATATGGCCAATGCGGATGGAAAACGCCGTTTGTTCCTGCTTTTCCATTCTCAAACGTTTTATTTCTTGCGCATCCAAGGCTCAGCCAGATAGGCGAGTTTTTTGGCCTCCCAGCGCCCCCGGCTGACGCTGTCCAAAACGATCCCGCACACAAAACTTAAGGAGGCGAGAATCATCATGCCCGTGACCAGCACGGCCGTCGGCAGACGCGGTACCAACCCTGTTTCAAAGTAAGTCTGAAACAGGGGAACCGCCAAGCCAAAGGACAGAAGAGCCAGAACGGCGGCGATTATCCCAAAAAACGAAAACGGCTTCACTCCTTTGAACAGCTTGAGAATCATAAACAGAATCCGAAATCCGTCCTGATAAGTATTGAGCTTGCTCACCGAGCCTTCAGGCCGCGCAAAATATCGAGTTTCGACCTCGGCGACCGGCAATCCCATTTGAAGGGCGTGAATAGTGATCTCGGTTTCGATCTCAAAGCCCTTTGAGGTGGACGGAAACGACTTGGCGAAGCGGCGGGAGAAAACCCGGTATCCCGAGAGCATGTCCGTCACACCGCGCCCAAAAATCGTTGTGACTGTTTGAGTGAGAAGCTTGTTTCCAAACCGGTGCCCCGCCCGGTAAGTCTCTCCGCTTTCCTCCACGGGCACGCGGGTCCCCACCACCATATCGAGATTTTCGTCAACCAGCTTTGCGACGAGTTCCGGCGCACGTTCGGCATCGTAGGTGACGTCCCCATCCGACATGACATAGATGTCAGCATCGATATCGGCAAACATTCGTCGGACGACATGGCCCTTGCCTTGTTGAGGCTCAGACCGAACAACCGCACCCGCCTCGGTCGCCAGTTCGGTCGTGCGATCTTTCGAGTTGTTGTCATAAACGTAAATCACCGCATCGGGGAGGGCTTTCTTGAAATCCGCCACCACTTGAGCGATGGTCGCCTCTTCGTTGTAGCACGGAAGCAGAACCGCGATGTGAGGGTCGTTGTCTCGCTTGATTCGTCTTGCCTCTTTAACCATGTTGACTGCTCGTTTTCGCTCTGATTTCCTGCCACGACTATAGGCTCTGCCACTTTAGGCGACACAAGGAATAGCCCAAGACTCTAAGCCAGTATAGACAATTCTGGCCTCAGAAACCGGTAAGGAGCACAGGCGGTAAAGTTTTTATCGTATGATTGACGTTCACAGACTGAACGGTCTATTGTTCATCCAGTGAACGCCTTAAACGCGAGACCGCAATGAGCAAACGCACCATTTCGTCAACGGAAAGCGCTGAGACGGTGGAAACCACTCTCAATTTGCTGACGACGATCAACGCCGAAGAAAGCATCACCCAGCGCAATATTGCCGGGCGGCTCGGCGTTGCGCTTGGCCTGACCAACGCCTTGATCAAGCGGTGTGTCAAAAAGGGTTTTCTGAAGGTCAAAGATGTCCCGGCGAAACGTTTCGCCTATTACATAACGCCCAAAGGGTTCTCGGAAAAAAGCCGTCTCACCGCCGAATACCTATCCTCGTCCCTCAATTTCTTTAGGCATGCCAGGCGGGAGTATGGCGAGCATTTAGAGTTTTGCAAGCATCGTGGATGGACGAGGGTCGCCTTCTACAGCATCAGCGAACTGACTGAAATCGCATCGATTGACATTTCTGAAAGCGGCATCACCCCGGTTGCAGTTATCGATTTTGGAAAAAACATCGACCAGTTCTGCGACATTCCGGTCGTTCAATCGCTCGATGCACTGGAAGACAAAGTTGACGCCATTATCCTCACCGATGCCGTCGATCCGCAAAAAGCCTTCGACACATTGAAAAAGAAGATCGATCCCGACCGTATTCTGACGCCCCGGTTCTTACATGTTTATCGCGACAAGAGCGACGATGAGGCAGCGGAATAATGTCGGCTAGTTGGTACGCGGTCTATACGCTCCCCCAATGCGAAGAGCAGGCGCGACGGAACCTTGAAAATCAGGGCTTTACGGTATTCCTACCTCGCTACAGGAAAGAGCGGAGGCATGCTCGAAAAGTCGATGTCGTCCTTTCGCCTTTGTTCCCTCGCTATCTGTTCATCTACATTGACCCGAAAAAGGAGCGGTGGCGTTCGGTTAACGGCTCGATTGGCGTAAAAACGATCGTCTCATTTGGCGACCAGCTTGCGCGATTACGAGAAGGTGTCATTGAGGCGATCATGGACCAAGCTGATGCCTGTGGGATTATTGAGATCGAAAAAAAATCCCCCTTCAAGAAGGGGGACTCTCTGGAGGTGCTCTCTGGCCCACTCCGCGAACAGATTGGCATTTTCTTCTCAACAGCCAACGACAACGAACGGGTCATCGTTCTGATGAATATGATGGGGCGCCAAATGCCGGTTATACTACCGATCGATAACGTCGCCTCCTGCGCATAAAAACCGGCTAAGTTCTTCCCTGACAAACGTAGCTCTGGGACTATTGTGCGGCGGCCACAAGGCTTTGATAGGTCTCCTCATATTCCCGGACGACCCTTTCGAGGGAGTACAGTTCCTTGATACGGTCATGCGCTGCGGCTCCCAATTCGCCCGTCTTATCGAGCGTCGCCAGAACGGCCCCGGCTATCGCATCTGGATCTTTCGGAGCGACAATTTTGCCCGTCGGACCGATGATTTGTCCTGCGTCCCCAACATCTGTTGCAACACAGGGCACATGGGCTGCCATGGCTTCCCCCAGAACATTAGAAAACCCTTCACCGTAGGCCGAAGAAGAAACCATCACGCTCAACTGCCCCAGAATCTTCGGCACATCCCTCCGCTCACCAAGTAGGTGTATATGAGACCCGATATCCAGCCTCTTTATTTCATCGGCCAGTTCGCCATTGACGGTCGTTATGCCATTCCCAACCATGACGAAATGCACGTCGGTTCTTTCTTTTAGGATTTCAGCTGCGGCCCGGAGAAATCCCAGGTGATCCTTCATCGGATCAAACCGCGCAACATGCCCTACCAGCTTGCAGGACGGACCCAGCCCCAAGTCATCATGAAGCCACCCTTTATTTTTTTCCTTGGGTTCAAAGATCGACAGGTCGAACCCATTGGGGATCACTTGCCAATTGGCGGGATGATATCCCACAGATTGATGAAGTGCCTTCCCAGCAACCGAATTGACGATGATCGTCTTGGGAAAGCCAGAAAGCCTAGCCAGAAGCGGAACCATCATCCGCGAAAGCAGGGAGTAGTTCTGCATATCCATGTCCGAACAACGGATATTCCATACGACAATCTTGATTTTGGCCAAATAGGCCACGATCGATCCCATCAGGTCGGCATGATAAAGCCAGGTCTGGAGAATGTCCGGCTGCTCTTCCTTGAGAATTTTGACGAGACGCTTCATTGCGCTGAAGCTCGGATAGCCTCGACTCATGCCCAGACCATGAACCCGCACACCCTTCTCTCTGATCGATTCTCCCAAGGCTCCATCACCCAGCATCGAAACGACCACATGGTGGATCGAATTGTCGGAAGGGTGGCAGACAAGACGTTGGAGCATGCGTTCCGCCCCCCCGGTTCCCAATCCGGTGATCAGATGAACGACCTTCATGACATTGAAACTCCTATACGTCGGCCGTGTCCATCCATCCAAGTTTGGAAAGCGATCATCGCCCAAAGATGCCACGACGTGTCGCGACGGCCCCGATCCAGGTCATCGAACCAACCTTGAACAATCGCCGAATTGAAAAGCCCTTGCCGTTCAAGCCGGTCCGGTTCGATCACCGCCCGGGTTCTGTCTCGAAGATCTCCAACGAGCCATTGAGCGATCGGAACCTCAAACCCTTTTTTCGGCAATCCGAACACCTCCTTGGGCAAGCGGTCGGCGAATGCCATTCGGAGAATCGCTTTTCCCCGACCCTTCTGAATTTTAAAGCGCCCGGGCATGGCCAGCGCGCATTCCACCACCCGCTGATCGAGGAAGGGGCTACGGACTTCAAGACTGTTGGCCATACTCATCCGGTCGACCTTGGCCAGCATGTCCCCCGGCAACCCAATACCGATATCGGCTGCGAGCATGGCGTTTAACGGGTCTCCCCACTCTTTCTCACGGAGGGCGGACACGAGAGTCTCAACGGTGACACCCTTGCCAGCATTGCCCAGCAACTGAGCCAGTTCACTTTCGGAGAGCAACCGCATCCAGCCTGCTTGGCGCTCCACGGCAGGTTTCCCGGCTTCGGCGGCGAAACGGCGGAGCTTCCGGAAGGTTTCAAGAAGCCTGGAATCCTTCCCTTCCGGCAACATACGAATGACCGGCTCAATCAACCCGGTTCTCACCCCACGAGGGATGTGTCGATAGGTTTCGGCAAAAAGCTCACCCTGATATTTCCTGTACCCGCCGAACACCTCATCGGCCCCATCGCCAGACAAAGCCACCGTGACATTCTTCCGCGTTTCCCGGGCCAAAAGAAATTGAGGCAGAGCCGAACTGTCGGCAAAAGGCTCGTCACAACCGGCCAAGACATCTTCCAGACAATTGCGGGCGTCGTCAGGGCCGACTTCAACCTCCATATGCTCCATTCCCAGATATTCTGCAACCCGGCGCGCCGCCGGGCGTTCTTCGTAATAGTTCGACGCCCCGGCGAACCCAACCGTATAGCTCGTAACTTTCTGGCCCTGGGCGGCAAGAGATGCAACAACCAGCGAAGAATCGATCCCGCCGGAAAGGAACGCCCCGACAGGTACGTCGGCCACTAGACGGTCCATCACCGCTCGATCGAAAACTTCTCTTACGCGGGCAATCGCCTGATCTTCGCTTCTAAATGTTTTAGGCCGCTCCTGATCGAGACGGTACCAAGGCCGGATATCCAGATCGCCACCTCTAAAAACCGCCAAATGTCCGCTTGGCAGTTTTTTGATCTGCCGGATGATCGACCAGGGCTCCGGAATGAACCGAAGCGAGAAAAAAAGCCTGAGGGCCTGTTCATCGAGATCACAGGAATCCGGGGCCAGCGCATACATCGCCACCAGGTCGGAGCCAAAAACCATGCGGCCGCCTTCATGCCGGTAAAGAAGTGGCTTCTTTCCATAACGATCACGGGCGAGAATCAGTTCCCTGGTTTTCTGATCCCAAATCGCCAGGGCAAACATCCCCACCAACTTCTCAAACAACCTCTCGCCCCACACCCGCCATCCGGCCAACAGGACCTCGGTATCTGAGTTTGTTGAGAAACGCTGCCCCAGTTCTTCCAAGCTGCGGCGAACGTCTTTGAAGTTGTAAATCTCACCATTGTAAGTGATGACCACGCCGTCCCGTTCCATGGGCTGGGCCGCATCGTCACTGAGGTCGATAACCGCAAGCCGACGATGCCCCAGAATACATTGGTCATCCGCCCAGCGGCCCATGCCGTCCGGTCCACGTGGTGCGAGCCGTTCCAAGGCTGCATCCATATTCCGCCCGACATTTTCCTCCGATACTCCTGCAATATTGACCAGACCGACGAGACCACACATACCCCCGCCCCTTACGCCGCGTCTTGGGCAACGGGCTTGGTATCGGCCAAGTCCCGCAACCACATTTCGATATTGATCAGCCTGAACATATACCCTTTTTCTTCGGGCGCGCCTCGCCTGAAAGCATCAATCACCCCCCTCAGCGCTTGGCGGTCAGCATAATTAGCCAACTGGCTATCCGGCTGAACCAAAAGATCAAGATACCGCCCAAGCGTTTCAGAGTCCCGGCACCACTGGTCATAGGGCAACACCAACCCAACCTTTCGCCTGTAGAGCAGGTCCCGTGGAAGGTATTTTTCCGCCACTTTCTTAAGGAGCGGTTTGGTCACGCCACCGGGGATCAACAGATCAAGCGACAATTGACTCACTGTCCTGGAAAATGGCTCATGAACGAAAGGCACCCTCGATTCCACCGACGCCGCCATGGCCATTTTATCCTGCCGAACCAGTAGGGATTCCAGATAGGCCACCTGATCGACCGCCCTCAGCCGATCACGAAAATCGCTAAACCGGTCGCTGGCTGTTTGTCTCGCTTCAGATCCACCGATCATGCCGGGGAACAGGGTTTTCAATCGCGCCGTGTTTGAATAGACAGACGCCCATACAGCGGCATCCTCCCGGCCCATCTTTTTGATACCCAAAAAGGGCCAAACAGGCGGCATCAGTTGAGGCGGAATCCATTTGGCGATCTGTTCTTTTTTGGCCGTTTGCATCCAGAGTGCATAGCGCTCGTAGCCGCCAAACAGTTCATCCGCTCCTTCGCCGGTCAGAACGACCTTCGACGTTTTTTTAATTTCATCGCAGAGCCGCATCAACATGACGCAGCCGCCATGCGGAACTGGGCCTTCCATATGATGAACCGCGCGGGGCAGGGCGTCGGCAAATTCCGCAGCCCGCATCGGGACTTCGTGGTGTATCAACCTTTCATCGGTGACCACCTTGTCGCGCCATTCCTTTTCATTGAGCTCATAATCGCCAAGATCGATTCCGAAAGAATGAAGCGCCCCATCCGTTTCCTTGCGGGCCAGCACCGTCAGAAGGCTCGAATCCACACCGCCCGAAAGCTGAAGCGTATAGCCGACATCGCTGACCAGATGGTCTTTGAGGGATTTTTCGAGGGCCGAAGAAATGAGCTCCAGCGCATCGGCCTCCGATAGGGCTTCACCCGGCTGAAGGGTGTCGAGCATATCCTTGTAGCGCCGCTGCTTAAATTCGCTACCGTCGGTCTTGAAAGACAGGATCGTTCCCGGCAGAACGCGGTCGATCCCTTTGACGTTGCTCAAGCTACCCGCTGCCCACCCGAAGGTTAGCAGCTCTGAAACGGCAACCGGGTCAGGCTCCCCCGCCGCGAGACGGAGCAGCGGTCGCATCTCGCTGGCGAGTCCGATTGTTTGGCCGATCTTGCGAAGATAGAGCGGTTTAATGCCGAACGGATCGCGCGCCGCCGTAATGCGTTTTGCCCGGTGATCGACGATGACGAAGGCGAACATCCCTTCGAGTTTTTCGACAACCCTTTCACCCCAGCGGATAAATCCCTGAAGCAACACTTCCGTATCGCCGTTGGTCCGAAAAACAACGCCTTCGGCCTGCAATTGGTCCCTCAGGCCCTGGAAATTATAGATTTCACCATTGAAAACGAGCGTATAGCGCCCGTCCGGGTCTTTCATGGGCTGATCGGCTTCATGACGCGGGTCGAGGATAGACAGGCGACGAAAGACCAGCGCCCAGCCATCTTCGACAATGTTACCACCGGCGTCCGGTCCCCGGTGGTAAAGATCCTTGTCGATCTGACCGAGCAGCTCAGGCGTCATCATCCGCCCGGCATTAAAGATTGCTGCAAACCCGCACATATTCTTTAAGCTTTCCCCTCCAGCAGGGCGGCGAACCCTTCGATGGCATTGCCAATTTTAAACTCGCCCGGCAGCAGGCTCGGCGCGACGACGGTTGCCTGTTTACGCTCGTCAACAGCCTCGATCGCCCGGTCGAAATCATCGTCGAAGGCCGCCAGGGTAACAGCTCCCGCCTCCGCCAAATCCGCAATTTCGGAAATTGCTCCGGCTTCGGGCGCCGCAATCACTTTCGTGCCGCAGGCCAACGCTTCCAGAGCGGCATTCGGCATACCCTCCCAGCGTGACGGCAATAAGAATGCATCAGCGCCAGCATAATATCGCCAGGGATTGTCGCAGAAACCTGCAAAGAGAACGTTACCGGCCACCCCATGTTCACTTGCCAGACGCTCCAACGCTGGCCGGTCCGCCCCATCACCCAGGATCGTCAAATGACAGGATCTCTCCCAACACGCCATGCGGCGCAGCAACCGATCAAAGCCCTTTTGTCGGGTCAAACGCCCGGCACAGACAAACCGTCGGCCCTCGCCAGGGTATCGGATTGGAGGCTCCGCTTTACCGCGAAGGCTGGTTTCATCGACCGGATTGTAATGCACGGCCAGACGGCTGCTCGGAACACCAAGATCCCGCGCCATTTCTTCGACCATGATTTTCGACGTGCAGACGACCTTGTCGGCTTTTGGGTAGAGAAACTTATAGCCCCAGCGGAAAAGGCCAGAATAGCGATTGTTGGGCAGGCTTAAGGAGGGAAGATTGGCTTCACGGACAATCACTTTTGTGGTCGTCGGCAGCACCCCCTTCAGTGCAAGAAGGGCGAGGTTCATATAGCCTAACGTTGAAAACACGACCCCCGGCTCAAGCCGCCGCAGCAATCCGATCATCGCGGGCAGGGCTGAACGCAATCTAGGGGTTTGTAGATCATGGACCGGCAGGCCCGCAGGCACCATCTGAGCCAGCGGCCCTTGCCCGCTCAACACCACCAGATGGACGTCGCCGCCATTTTTCGCCATATGCCTGACCAAGGTCAGGGCGACGCGTTCGGCACCCCCGCCAGCAAAGGAAGGAAGAACGACGGCAAGTGGTCTAGACATGGCCGCGAGGGTTCCTCGTTAAGATCCGACCCTCCTTAGAGGGCCATTGCGACGGCATCGCAAATTTTGTCTTGGGTCTCCTCGTCCAAGTAAGGATGCATGGGAAGACTCAAGACTGTTGAAGAAAGTTCTTCACTAACCGGCAAAGCCCCTTCACCCCCGCCATAAGGCTTATAGGCTTGTTGGAGGTGCATGGGCATCGGGTAATAAACGGCGGTTGGGACGCCATGCTCCTGGAGTGCGGCCTGCACCGCGCTCCGATTTTCTACCTGGATCGTATATTGGGCCCAGGCGCTGGTTGCTCCAGCGATCAGCGCCGGTTTGACAACCTTATCGGGCAGCTTGGCGTCGTACCGTTTCGCCGCCAGATCGCGAGCGGCTAGCTCACCAGAAAATACCGGAAGCTTGGCCAACAACACGGCAGCTTGAATGGTATCGAGACGGCTGTTGACGCCGACCCGCGCAATATCATATTTGGCCCCGCCTTTGCCATGAAGCCGAATGGAACGCATCCGGTCGGCCAACTCGTCATTATCGGTGAAAACCGCGCCGCCATCGCCGAAACACCCCAGTGGCTTAGCGGGAAAAAAGCTGGTGGACGTCATCTCTGCCAGGGTGCCGACTTTGGTATCCCCTAAGCTGGCTCCGAAACTCTGAGCCGAGTCGGCCAAAACGAACATACCATTGGCGGCGGCCAACGCATTGACAGCGTCGTAATTTGCCGGTTGGCCAAACAAATCAACGGCGATGATAGCTTTGGGCGTTTTGTCTCCAGCATTTTTAACCGTTGCAATCTTCTGTTTGAGATCATCGGGGTCGATATTGAAAGTGTCTTTCAAGACATCGACGAAAACCGGCGTAGCGCCAAGTAGAAGCACAACCTCAGCTGTTGCGGTAAACGTGAAGGTCGGCACGAACACCGCATCGCCGGGACCAACCCCCTTCGCCATCAAGGCGATTTGAAGAGCGTCCGTCCCATTGGCGACACAGATAGCATGTTTCGCCCCCGAAAAATCGCAAAGAGCATTCTCAAGCTCGACGACCTCAGGCCCCATGATGAATTTTCCATGCTCCAAAACCGCATTGATCCGACCGTCAATTTCGGCCTTGAGGTTCTGGTATTGGGTTTTGAGGTCGATAAAAGGGATCGTCACAACAGTCTCCCGCAATCAGGAATGGTCAATTTCAACGCCCGATGGCGTCTTGCGATATTTCTCGCCGGTTCTAGGACAAATCAAATTTTCATCGAGTCGGTCTCCCGTTTGGCTTACCCAGCCCAGAGATTTCGCAGGATTGCCGACGACCAACGCATGGGGCGGTACATCCTTTGTAACCACCGCACCAGCACCGATCATCGCGTAAGCGCCAATCCTGACACCACAGATAATCGTTGCATTCGCGCCGATGCTTGCCCCCTTACCAACAATTGTCGGCAAAAACTCATCCTTCCGCTCCACGAACGCACGCGGCGTCAAGACATTGGTAAAGACACAGGAGGGGCCACAAAAAACGTCATCCTCTAAGGTAACGCCTGCAAAAAGTGAAACATTGTTTTGGACTTTGCAATTGTCACCAACGACAACCCTGGGGCCAGCCATGACATTCTGCCCGAAAACACAATTCCGCCCGACTTTTGTCTCTCCGAGGACATGACAAAAATGCCAGATTTTTGTTCCTTCACCCAACTCGACACCTTCATCGATGATTGCTGAAGGATGAACGAATGCAGTCGCCATGCCCTCTCTCCTAACCTATATTGTAACGGGCTCGCCGCTAGTCAGTGACCGCTGGCAGGCATCCAACACCTTCAGCACGTTCAACCCCTCTTGCGCGTCCGACCTTGGCCGTGCCTTCGCCTTAACGCACTCAAGAAAATGCTGGCATTCTGATCTCAGTGGTTCGGCGGCAGCATAAGGAATGGCTTTTGCCTCGGCTTTATTAATGGTGGGTACTTGGCCATCCCACCGAACATCGTGCCGGTAAAGGAGGAGCTTTTCAGGGCCCTGATTGACATCATCAAAAACCGCCATCGCCTCAGAGCCAATAACAACAAGTTTTTGGTCCTTAAAGGGGTTGAGCCAGGAAACAAAAATATGAGCCTGAATCCCATCATCAAAAGTCAGGTGAGAAAGGGTCGTGTCGGCTACGTTCTGTGATAGGTAACTTCCCCCGTTGGCGCTGACGCGGACCGGCATGGAACCGACGAGATTGAGAATCATCGATATATCGTGGGGGGCGAAAGACCATAACGCATTTTCCTCCCGGCGAATTTTCCCCAAACTCAACCGATTAGAAACGATATATCGCAGTTTTCCCAAAGTCCCCTTGGAGAGCTCTTCCTTCAGTGCAAGAAATGCAGAATGATAGAGCAACAAATGACCGACCATCAAAATCAGGCCTTTGCTTTCCGCGAGCCGCCTTAAAGCCTCACCCTCTTCGCAATCAAGGCAGAGGGGTTTCTCAACAAAAACGTGTTTACCGGCCTCTAGCGCCAGCCTCGCCAGCTCTCCATGGGTCGCGGCGGGGGTTGAAATTGCTACCGCTTCAATTTCCGGCGAAGCCAACATATCGGCGATATCTTTATAGGGTTTAGCCTTGGGATACATTTCGGAAAAGGCCTTTCGCGCTTTTTCCGAAGTGTCACAAAAAGCCCCGAGCGCCCCCAGCGCATCAAAGTTGCGGAGTAAGTTCTTCCCCCAGTACCCGGTGCCAACGAGACCAATCTTAATTGCTTGCGTCATATTGAAGAACCACTAATCAAATTTGAGAGCCTTTGCGCCAAAAAAACAAAACGCGCCGCCTGAATGAGCCTTTTACTCTGCGAAGGAATCAGACACCACATTTCTTTTCACCAATTCCTCGAAGAGGGCCTGAACTCTCGCCCTTTGATGCGCGCCTGAATACATTTTTTCTCCTTTTTCCTTGGCGTTCAGACTCAGGCGCTCCCAAAGCTCAGCATCCGTTCTGAGCGCTATCAGTTTCTCGGCTATATCATTCGCATCGAAAGGATCGAACAAATACCCCGTACGCTCGGGCTCCACTACGCCATCAAAGGATCCGGTTGCAAAAACCGGCACACCGGCTCTTGTCGCCTCCAAAACATCGCGCCCCCAAGGGTCATTCCAACGAGAAGGCCGGATCAAGGCGAACGCGCTCGCCATAACCGTTTCGGGCTGAGACGTATGCCCGCACAATTCTATTCTCTGCGAAACGCTATTTTGCTCAATGCGCTCTTCAATCGACCGTGAAAACTCCGGGTATACCCTTGGCTTCCCCCATATCGAAATTTTCATCGGCGGCGCATTCCGTTGCTCTAAGGCGATCGCAACATCAACCAATCGATCCGTCCCCTTTTCCGGATCGACATTTCCCAGATAAATTATTTCAGGAACCTCCGCGAAGGGCTTTCGCGGCTCCGGCGTTGTCGCAATATTCCACAGAACCTCGCCCCGGAAAGGTTCGTCACCAGCAAGTTTCCGAAAATTCCGCTCTTCGGCAGGACTAATGAAGAACATCTGGTTTGTGGTTTTAGCCAATGTCCGAACGACCCACTGCCCCCATCGGTTCAGCGGTATCTGGGTCCGACTATGACATACAAATGGCAAGTCGAGACGCTTCTGAAGAAGCTTCGCAAGCAGAAACAACCCCTCGTAATTGAGATGAACAATGTCGGCTTTGTGCCCTTTGGCGGCGGCCGCAATAATATTTGCCGCTTTGCGCAGTCTCAAAAGACGCGGCAGCGAGGCAACGAAAATCTTGAAAGAATTTTTGTCCCGCGGCGCATATGACCCGATCTCGGGAACGTGCAGTGTTTCGATGCCGATTTTGCGATATCGCTCTTCAATTGGACCTTTCTGCCGGTGCAAAACCAACGGCGTAAACCGCTCCCGGTCCAATCGACTAACCAGTTCGTAAAGGCTGCGAGATGACCCGCCAAAGCCGCCTTCAATATCCACATGGATTGTACGTATGGTTTTCATTACCTAGCCTGAGAAAATATTATCAAGGGTCGTGTGGATAACAACACTTCAAACGACTGATTAGCCAAATCTTCTAAACCAACTTTCCAGGGTCAGTGACATATAGAGAATTTTCTGGTGGTTCTCTCGCCCTTCGATATGTTCGTCAACGGTGGCCTTTATTCCATTGGCGTCAAATAATCCGGTATCGATTAGGGCCTCTGATTTTTTCAGGTTTTGAAGGCGTTTAACCAAGTTTTCATCGACCCGCAACAGCTGACTGCCATTTATCCAAGACCCATCGGTCAGCAGACCATTTTGAACCATCGGGCGCTTCGCCAGTTTGAGCCTCCTGAGGACGGCTCTTCCGAGAACATATGAGACCTGCCAGGAAAAAGGCCAATCGGCCCGACAGTCGGTGTTGGCGTTGGGCAATGCCATAAGCGGCGAGAAAATCTGCTTAAACGCTTGTTGCGCCAACCGCCCCGAAGCTCTCCATTCCGGCTTGATCGCCAGGTAAGCCTCTAATACGTCGTGGTCGAAAGCGATATTTCGTTGAGCTAGAAAATTCTCGGCGGCAATGAAATCCGAATTGGCGTAATGGTTGGCTTGGTGATGGAGAATATAGGCGTCCCAGGCGTCGTATGGGTTGTCGACATCCACTCTTTCCAGCACCGCAGCCATTGCAGCCACTTGATGCGCCTGTAAATCCGCATTCGCAGCCTTTGAAAGAACGCGTTTTACTGAACTCGGCGGCGTTGCAACATATTGAATAGCCGCTAGTTTTTCGGCCGTCACATTGCCGATATTCTGCAACCTGGGAAGGACGGTTCTCGATCCGGCAATCTTCAAAAGCTGTTTTGGGAGATACATGCCGCGCAGGGTATAATCCAATCCGTGGCCTGAGAGCAGGGCATCGTACTGTTCGGCAAGCCCAGGCATAAAGCCATAAAGATTAATAGGGGCGCTATATAAGGCGTCCGAAGCAATAACCGCTTCGTCGAATATGTCGGCGAACCCTTTCGGATTGACGGGTAAATGGTGAAACGGCTGCCCGGCTGCTTCAGCGCATAGGCGAGCCACCCTAAGTTCGTTGTTGTCGCTTGCCGTTGCCGTAATGCAAGGCAAGCTTAGGTTCTGGTTTGCCGCACACCCGAGAACCGCCCTGGCGTCCAGCCCCCCCGACATGAGCAGCCCGACTTTTTCATTTTCACCGATCCGCCGAAGGGTCGCCTTTTTAAGTGCTGTGGCCAACACCTCAGCACCTTCTTCAAGCGTAAAAGAGCCTGGTTTCCAAGATAACTTCGTTCCTTGGGTGCGTTTCACCACCCCCTGTTCGATCACGACAATTTCGCCCCCAGGAAGGGAAACGACATCGTCATACTGAGTATGATCGCCAAAAACGCGAAGATAACTAACGAGCTCGAGAACGCCCTGCCTTGAAATGCGGCGAGGCACCCGCTCATCCGACAACAACGACGACAACCGGCTTGACGCTGCAAACTCACCTGCCTGGCTCCAGAAAAATAATGGCCGGGTTCCCAGCCTATCTGCCAGCAGAACAATCTTGTCTGCTTGCCTATCCCGGATTATGACGGCAAACGAGCCGTTCAGCTTTTGGATCTCTTCAATCGCCCCTCTTCGATATATTTTCGCAATCTTCCCAGCAGGATCGATTTCACGTTGGCGATCACCAAAAATTTCTCCATCGACAAGAACCAAAAGGGATTGGTCTTGAAAAATTGCGCCATCCCGCTGCCAAGGCCGCCCGGCCCATCCCATGGAAAGGCCATTTTCCGGTCCGTTCGACCAGATGACGCCTTCACCTGTATCCAGACGGGAGAGCATCCCTCCAACAGGGTCTTTCTGATTGGGTGTAATTCTGGCGATACAAATTCCGGGCACTGCGAGGCTACGCTTTTTATCTGATTTTAAGAGATTTCTCTGATCAACCTTAACGCCTCGGCGGCATCAAGACCGCTTTCCGAGCCGCGCAGGCGGGCTTGGTGTTCAATTGCTTCAATCGAGCGCGGGTGCGGCCAATCCCGCAATTCGCCAGCATAACACGCCAGCGCCCACTTCTTCTTCTCAAGCACCGTCGCGATATCGACATAGGACGTCGGTGCAAACCGAACCGACGGATCGGCATATTCGGAAGAAGACAGGACTTCGCCGGAATAAAGCGAAACGGGTTTTGCTCCGGGCAAGGGCCTGAATGCCGTCAAAACAGCTTGGGCGACAATTTTGTGATCAACATTGAGATCACCCTGATGATGCGTATAGACCCGAGCGGGCTTAACGTTTTCGGCAAACGCCTCGACCGCCTTCACCACGTCCAAAAGTGCAACCTCGTCCATGCGGTTGTCGGGAAAGTCACCAAACTGCGTTTCCTTAGCCCCCAACACCTTAGCAGCCTCTATAGCCTGATTGCGAAGCGCAGAGATCGCCTTTTCGTTCACGGAGCCCGTCTCGCGCGACGCAAGTCCCGTCGCCATAATGAAAACATGCACGTCATCACCGTCGGCGGCATGTTTGGCGATCGATCCGCCGAACGCCAGGACCTCATCATCGGGATGGGCGACAATAACCGCGACTGTTTGCTTGCTTCCCATTTTTCCCCCTATACGACAATCTGAAAACGACGGAGACCATCGGATCGGTCGATTTGCCGAAACCCGAGACTTTTAAACAAAGCCTCTGAGGCCCGGTTGCCCTCCTTCACCACGGCATCGACCACCGTGGCCCGATCAAAGGTTTCCTGCAAGGTTTTCGTCAAGGCCTGCGCCGCGTAACCGCGACGCCGTTCGTCTGAAACAATGAAAACATCAATTTCAAATGCCTCGGCTTTCCGCTGTAATCGCACCTGACCGACGGGTCGGCCATCCACTTCGGCAATGAACATATGGGTGTCCGGATCGCTCAGCCGCCGCAGCAGCCACTCCACATGGGTTTCCCAATTGATCGGCGCGCTTGTTTCAGCTTTGCCAGCAAGCGAATCAACACTATTGACCCAGTCGAAAAGAAGACGGGCATCGTCTTCCCCGGTTTTTCTTACGCTGAGGGAGGGTCGAATCACGATTATTTCCTGACCGCAAAAGTCGGCTCGACCAGCGCGCCGCGCAACGCGCTCGCAGGGTCTTCACGCTTTAGCGCCTCGGCGAGAGCCGCCAAAGCAAGACCGTAGCGCTCGGCCGTTTGCTTCTTCACCTCGGCGTTTTCATGGGCGAGACAAAGGTTGAGGCCCGCCCCGAGCAACAGACCGTTGGCGGCCAACTCCTGGCGCAAAAGGGTAATAAGCATCGTTTCATTGATTGGCGCATTCATCACCGACAGCCGGGGCCACCAGTTTTCCCCTTCCCACAAAAGAACGTCGGCCAAACCAGCATTGGCAATAAGGGCGTTCAAGGAGTCTTTCAGGCCCTCACCGAGCGTCGCAAGCCGTTGCGGTACGTTTTCTTTTTCCAGCTTATCAAGGGTCGCAATCGCCGCCGCCAGGGAAAGCGTTTCTCCGCCAAAGGTCGTCGAGAAGAAAATCTCTTCCATCCCCGACATGATCTGGTCCTTGCCGACGATCGCCGAGATCGGCATGCCATTGGCCATGGACTTGCCGAAGGTGGCCAAATCTGGCGTTACCCCGCTTTTCTCCTGAGCCCCTCCCAGCGAAACCCTGAACCCGGTGACGATTTCATCGAACACCAAAACCACACCGTGTTTTTCCGTCACTTCCCTCACCCGTTCCAGATAGCCAGGCGCGGCGGGAGATTTACTCGTCGGCTCGAGCATAACGCAAGCTACGTCGTCGCCGTTCATATTGAGGAAGTCCTCAAGCGCATCGGCGTCATTGAACGGCAGATCGGTCGTGAGGCTTTTGACGCCAGACGGAACGCCGGCATTCCTCGTCGTCGTTCCAATATACCAGTCATGCCAACCGTGGTAGCCGCAAACGGCCACTTTTTCCCGGCCGGTATGGGCCCGGGCCAGGCGCACGGCCGCCGTCGTCACGTCGGAACCATTCTTCCCGAAACGCACTTTTTCAGCGCAAGGAATTAAACGGATAAGGCGCTCGGCGAGTTCCGCCTCAAGCGGACTGGCGAGGGAAAAGAGGATGCCCTTGTCCATTTGGTTGATGATGGCTTCATCGACATCCGGGTCGCGATGGCTAAGAACGATGGGTAGAAGTCCCAATACGTAGTCGATGTATTCGTTGCCATCCAGGTCCCAGACCCGTGCGCCCCTGGCTCTGTCGATGAACAAGGGGGCGGCCCCTTTCGCCCATTGTTGGTACGATTTTGAGAAGGTTTGGCTCGCCAAAGGAATGGACTTTGCAGCGCGCTCAAAGAATCGATTGGATTGATCGAAGGATCTCATATTTTTCAAATCGCCAAGATCCCGTTTGACGCCTTCATAGAGCCCATGCCCGTTGTTGATTTTCAGCAGGGCCGGTTCTTGGGTCAGTAGAGAAAGAACGTCCATCCAGCCAAAACCTTCCGGCAGCTTTGGCAGGACCCTTTCAAGAAACGTGAAGTCATCGGGCTCGTCCAGCGTCCAGCGCAGTTTGCTGAAATCGCCGTCATGGACTACCTGGGCCTTGGAGAAATCACCGCAGGGAAACCGATCTTTAAGGCGTCCGTGAATGTAGGGCGTGACATGGCTGCGCAGGAAAGAGTCCGTCGCCTCCCTGTCGGTCTTTTCCAAAACGGACCGGCCGAACACTTCCACATCCAACCCATCCGGATAGCTTCGCTGCAGGGTGTTAGAAACGAAATCTACATCGCCTTTTTTGTAGCGTTCGACAACGGCATCGATAACTCCAGGGTCCGCCATGGGGCAATCCGCCGTGATCCGGACGATAACATCAGCCTCCATTGCTTGGGCTGCCTGAACAAACCGCGTCAGCACGTCGTTTTCGTCGCCACGGACAACCTTGACGCCCAGATTCGCCACGAACTCGGCCAATTGATCATCTCCCGGCGCATCGGAACAGGCGACACAGACGTCATCAATTTTTTTTGCCGCCGAGACCCGTTCAATCACATGCTGAACGGCCGGTTTGCCAGCCAATTTCATCATGACTTTTCCTGGCAGGCGGGAAGACCCCATGCGCGCTTGGATGATCGCTACTATTTTCATACCGGGATTCCAACAGCTTCTTTATAAGCCAAAATTTCCACATCGCCCTTGGGGAGCGGAACCGAAAACGCCTTACCGACCGCCGACGCGAGCGCCGCATCCAAAATCGGAACGCCTGCGGCCAGTGTCGCTGCCAAACTACCGCTGGCCCTGGGATTGACCTCCAGAAGAACCGGCGTCCCATCTTCGGAGGTCATCAGGTCCATATCGTGCAAAGCATCCAACTCAAGCACCTCGGCAGCCTTTCGGCAATAGTCCTCGACCGCCTTGTTGCGCACCAGCGTATTCCCCTCAAAGGGAATGCCCGTCGGATTATGGCGTTCCCGCACGACGACAACTTCGGCCCGGCCCTTTACCGACCATACGTCGGCATCAAACACCGGAGCTTTCAGACAGGGCATGACAAAAGTTTTTCCTGTCACAAGATCGGAAATGGACGCTAGGTCGGTCCCGGTCCCAATGCGTCCCTCCCGTTGCCCGCTTCCCAACCACTCCGGCGGCGCATCTTTTCCTTCCAGAAGAAACACGCCACGGCCGCCGCGCCCGGCCGTTGGCTTCACGATGATAGATCTTTTGGGGTAGCCGTAGGATTCAAGCATTTTGATAAGATCGGCAGGGGTATTGATCACCGAGTATTCTGGTACTTTCAGGCCCGCCTGGGACAGCAATTCATAGGTCTTTTGCTTGTCGAGAATCTTGGCGAGCACTTCGGGGGGGCTTGTCAGAATTTTGCAGCCCTCTTTTGCGAAGCGTTCTTGCTGACTGGAAAGCACAAGGCTTTCCTCATCCGACCATGGAAAGACTACATCGACCTTGTGCCGTCTGACGATTTCCAGCAGGTGGTCGGCATAGTCAGAGGCATCACCGCGAGGGACCAGATGGAAAGCATCGACAAGGTGCTCGGCCAAGGGGGCCGCCGTTGAGTTAACGCCAATTAACCGAAAAGGGGCCCTTGAGGAATTGCGCAGCCACAGCAATGCAGAGGGAACCATGGTTCCTCCGACACAGGTGATGAGCGCCGTAACCGTTTCCGTCATTCCACGTCTTCCTCGCGGATTGGACTAAACCTCTTAAGCGCCACAAGAGCCCTTTTTCCCATTAGACTCTCAAACCGGCCCGGCTCCAATCCGCCGCTACCTGGGGCCAGGCGCAAAACCGCGACATCGTCTCGCCCAAGAATTTTACCTGTATCAACATCTCGGCGGGCTGCAAGCACCCGATGGTATTTTCCGGCATTTACCTGCTCTTCAGTTGCCAGGCTCTTTTCAGGAGTTCCAAGCATGGCCTCAGCAGACCGAATCCCATTCACCATTTCAGCAAAATCTTCTGGCGACAGAGACAGCCTGTGGTCGAACCCTTCTCTGCCCAGGTCGAGCGAGAAATGTTTCTCGATCATCGACGCTCCTGCGGCAACGGCGAGAGGGGCCGCCTGGATGCCGCGAGAATGATCGGAGAAACCGCAAGGAATACCGTAGCGTTCTTCCAACCATCCGATCGTTCTGAGGTTGAGCGTCTCAGGCGGGGCCGGATAAATGGACGTACACTGGAATAAGGCCAGGGCCTGGCATCCGGCCTCTTTCGCGGCCTCAACCGCGCGGTCAATCGCCTCGGTTTCCGCCATGCCGGTCGACATCAGCAAAGGGCGACCCGTTTTTGCCGCCGCCCGGATGATCGGAGTCGAGGTCAGAAGGCCAGATGAAATTTTATGGGCCGACGGCTCAAGCGCCTCCACCCATTCGAGCGTATTGAAATCGCCCGCCGTGGTAAAAACTTCCAGCCCCAGTTGACGGGCGAGCTCAAACATGCGCGCCGTCTCTTCACGGGTCAGTTCGGCCTGGCTGAAGATGGCGTGGCTTTCAGTCCCCGGCGCATAGTTTTCCTCCGGATCAACGGTTTGAAGCTTCACAGCATCAGCCCCAGCCTCCGCAGCCGCCCGAATCATTTTTGCACAGGCTTCAACGCTGCCCTCATGATTGATTCCTATTTCGGCAATCACGAAGGACGGATTGCCACGGCCGATTATTTGCCTCCCTACTTTAAATTCCATCTTCTTTTTCACGCTCTAAAATTGATACTATTTCAGTTGCCGCCCGCTCTCCTGCAAATGGCCTATCACAGGTGAAAAACTCTTTTATGAGAGCATCACGCGCCCCCTTCTTCTTGCGCCATAGATCTTCAATCTCCGCTATCGGCATCGAAAGAAGATCTCTTAACGATTTCTCAAAATCCGGCTGCACGTAATCAAACAGGAACAATCCTTCCGCAAATGCCTTGCGCGCCCCATTCGATAGAGAGGCATGATCAGGAAAGTCGATAAAAATTAGTGGCTTGGAAGACATCAAACACCAAGAAACCGTGCTTGTTGCCCGAGAGGTTATAATGACGCTATGCCGCCGCACCATATAGCGAAGATTGAGCGAACGAGAAAAAATAGAAATGTTTTTCGCATTATTCAACGTTCTTAAGAGCGGATCCGGATCGGCATATCGATTGTCCGAAGGATAGGTCTTATAAACGACTTTGTGAGGCAACTTTGCGAGAACATCTTCAGCAATTCTACATTCCCGTTCACATCGTTCAATATCCGATGCAGAGCCATTCAGGAGATTAATGTACCCCGAATAAAGGCATGTGGACACGTAAAGAAGTGGCTGTCTTGCAGTTGTTCCTAGTGATCTTGCGACATTAAAATATTTTGAGGGTAGCCCAACAGCCTTTGTTCCACCGCGAGCGTATAAAGTATGTCGACTGACTTCAGCAGCTTGATCGTTAAAAGTCAGAAAAAGGTCTGTGAGCCCATTTTCATAGTTGGCTGCCAACTGGTCGTGCGTCGAACAGATTTCTCGAGTGACGCCATGCTGAAACCCGACAAATGGAATTTTCTTTGCTCGACATTGATGGGCAAGCGCAATCATGCCGGGGTCACCTGGAAAATTCGTCAAAACAATGGATGATAAACCATTATTAAGTTTGTCGAGCTTCTTGTCCCAGGCCTTGGACGCCGCCTCCATGATCGACAGCGTTGTGTCCAAATTAGCATAAACCCAACTCATTACGCTTGGAACCGCCTCTTCAACCAACCAATTCTGGAGAAACTTGGCAATTGGCATTTGGATCGCTTCCCAAATTCGGTCCCTCAGGTCGGCCTCTGACGGCAGTACTTCCAACTTGGGGACCGAAGTTTGAACGATAGCGAAACCGCGGTTAGCCAAAAAGAATGCTGTCTCGTCCAACAGTTCATTATTTTTGACAACAATCACTTGAGGTCGGTTTTTCCTTAAGCCCATTTTTTTATGAAGAGCCCTCAATACCCTGAAACCGACATCACTTTTGTCGGCCAAAATGATCTTCTCAAATAACCCTGGAGGCTCGGTTTCCACTGACTGAAGAACATGTGCAGGATAAGATAATTCCTGAAATTCCGGATTGGCGCTTAACAATGGGAATAATGAAGATTCAATAAAACCGTTAACCTGTTTGCTTCCAGTTTCGCACCGGAGTCCAAGACGCCGTTCCGTCATATCTCCAGAGGTCAGATTTGTCGCTTTGTGTACCAATCTGTGCAGCTGAATTGCCAACCTCGCCATCGCGAGCGCAAAAGGCGAAAGCTTCGGATCATTTTCCAATATCTTAAAAACTGACTCTGAGAGAGGGGCTAAAGTGACGGCTAACGCTTTCTGCCGCTCTTTTCCGGATCGCGTTTCAAGAGCTTCTACATGCTCCCCTCCGTAGAAATAGACGGCAGGAGACGCGGTAATCACCCGAGCCTTTTTACTCAACCCATCGTCATAGGCGCGCTCAAGGACTTCAAGACTATCGCAAAAAACAACTGGAAAGTCGCTTAAGTTTCTAACGCCCATTGATCAAGACTCTTCTGTCTTCGATTGTTTAACAGCTAAAATAAGGGCTTGAGCGATTCGATCCGCACCACATCCATCAACAGCCATTTTTCCAGCCTCAGACTGGCTTCGTCTCCTTGCGCTCGACTGTGCCAAAATGGCTATTTCCCGGTCCAACTCCTCATCGGGAACATTATCGTGCATTCCTAAAAAATTTGTTGCCCCCTGCTCGGCCAACTGCGCCGCTACAGGCACTTGGTTTGACGCAATGGCAAGGGTAATGGAGGGCAATCCCAAAGCTGCCCGCTCAAGCGCCGAAACCCCACCACCACCGATTACCATGTCATGCTCCACCATGAGGTCAGACATATTTTTAACGTCTGTCTTCAAAACATACGGGGCTCCATGGTCTCTAATTTTCGTCTCCAATGTTTCAATCTGTGGCGAGCGACTTCCGAGTACAACGGTAACAGTCTGCCAGTGATTTTGCTCCTCAAGCCGCATCAGTGAGTCCACGGTCCAGGTTGTCGCATTGACCGAATCCTGCAATCCGAAAGTCACAAGAATCTTTTTTGCCTTTTCCGAAATCACGATTTGAGGGGCGCTGGCAAAAGATGAACCAAGGGGAGCAAAGCCAAGCCCGCAAGCGGCGGAAACGCCATCAAGCTTGGAAACACTGGCATCCGTGCTTGGCGATATGGCGAGATCGGCCTTAGGCCAGGGCAACCCTTCATCATGCATCACGGCGAGAAAGGGAACCACCGACCGCCAAAACTGTTTTTCCGTCTCACTCAATCGGTAACTATCCAGGAGGCAGCCAGAAAATTCTGTCCCTGCAGCGTCTTTTGTCGGAATCGATATAAATCCCTCGTCGCTTAATGGTCTGCCCCATTCTCCGCCGTCATCATCCAGAATGAAGATAACCTCTGAATAGATCCGCAGCGCTCTGGCGATATTCAAACAGCGACGAACATGCCCGCCGCCATCTTGAGGGCTTGAGCCGACTCTGATTGCGAACGGCATGGACATAGGGCGTTTAGACTCCGAGAATTTCACGTAGAGCAGTGACCACCCGCTCAACGTCTTTTTCCGTCATAGACGGGAAAAGCGGCAATGATAATTCTCTTTCATAGAACGCTTCCGCTCCCGGCAGATGGAGAGCCCCATAGCGTTCCATATAATAAGGCTGCCTCGAAACGGGGATGTAATGGACCTGCGTTCCGACTCCTTTTGCCTTCAGGTCTGCCATCACCGAACTACGACTTTTGTCGGTTTGCCCAAAATCGATTAAGACCGGATACAGATGCCAGCCGGTGCGCTGCGACGGTCTTCGGCGAATTGGCATTACGGCCGGGCCAACATCGGTAAGCAGTCGATCATAGTAGGACACTAAGGCCGTCCGCGCCTTGACAAACCGGTCCAGCTTTTTCAGTTGGCTGCTTCCCAATGCGCAGTGGATATCGCTGGCTCTGAGATTATGGGAGGGAGCCACCATCTCATAGTACCAGGGGTTGGGCGTTCCGCTTGCATCAAACGCCAGCGCTGAATTGGCAAATTCAGACGCATCACGCGTCATCCCATGGTTGACATAGAGCCGAAGCTTTTTGGCCAACTCGGGATCATTAGTGGTGATCCCCCCGCCTTCACCCATGGCGCAAGTCTTCACTGGATGAAACGAGAAGACCGCCATGGATGATTCAGGACAGGAGCCGATGGGCACACCTGAAACATCAACTGTGCCCAATGCATGACAGGCGTCTTCAATGACGATGGCTCCGGCTTTGTCCGCTACCCGTTTCAGACCCGGCATATCGGCGCTTTGACCGCCGTAATGAACCGGAAAAACCGCTTTTACAGAACTGTTTTTAGAGCGGGCAAGCGCCTCCTCCAGATGGGGCGCCTCCATCAAACCCGTCTCCGGATCAACGTCGGCGAAAAGAATTTCTGCCCCTGCCAGGTGCGGCGCACTGGCGGTCGCCAGAAAGGTGATCGCCGGGACTACGACCTGATCGCCGGGACCAATTCCGGCTGCCATGGCCGCAGCCCACAGACCGGCCGTGCCACTGGAACAGGCGATTGCATAACGCGCAGCCGTCACCTCCGCCAAAGCCGTTTCAAACGTCTCCACCGCCGGTCCGGTGGTCAGGAAATCCCCCCGCAGGACATTTACAACAGCTTCGATGTCGTCGTCATCAATGATCTGTTTGCCATAGGGAAGAAACGGCTTATTCGTCATTCGCCTTACCCGCCAGATCAATCAATGCATTCGCCGCTGTCTGCGCGCTTTGCCCAACGTTATAGACCCATTTTTCCCGAGAGGCCTGCACATGAGATTGAACCTCATCAAACTTACCTGCCATTTCCAACAAATAGTTCGGCAAATTTTCAAGATCGGTTGGCGCAACAACGCCACCTATTTGCTCCCTGATAAAAACTTCCAACGGCTCGCAGGGAATTTCCTCATAATTTGGATTATTGACCTTGCGCGGCGTATCGATAAAGACGACGGGGCGGCCAAATCCGAAAGCGAATTCAAGAGCGGCTCCCGACCAGTCACTGATCATCACATGGGCTCTGGCCAAACTCTCGGCGGATGAGACCGCTCGGTCGATCGTGAATAACGGCGACGAACCGAATTTCCCCTCCAGTGCTGCGATTCCTTTGGCAAAATCTTTAAGGGTCCGGGGATGGGGCCTCAGGGTCACATTGATGGAGGCGGCGATCAGCGCTTCGATCAGCGTCTCGCCCATGGACTCGACAATGCCGTTCTCCCCCCAACTCGGCGCAATCAAGACCTGGAGGTTTTGTGCATCCGGTTTGGAGAGTTCAGCCTTGGGCGTTTCCAAAATCGAATCAAGCTTTCCATACCCGCAAGGAATCAGCTTCTTTCGGGAAAGCCTGCGGATTTTCTCAGCCTGGCGAATCTCCTCATCATGGTGCGGGCCAACGGTCAACACCACATCGAAAGCATCAAAGGCTTTTGTCCGGTAGACCATGTGAGTGCTGACGATGGAATGGAAACTATAGACGTAAGTCACATTATTCCGAGAGCGCTTGATATGAAACGTATCCAGGTCCGGCATTGTCATGATGCAAAATCGGGCGTTGAGCGCTTCAAAAAAAGCAATTCGCGCCGTACCACCGCCCACGTTGAACGGCAGAATGTTGGGATGTCCTGTCGATAAGCCTGGGTCCGCGGCAGAGGAGCTAACATAGCAAACGCGTCTTCCCCTTTTCTCCGCAAGCTCCATGACCAATGGCGCAAGGTGAGGCCAATACTCCGGGCCTTCCGAATAGAAAACGAAAGTTTTGTCATCCAACGGAAGTTTACCAAAACGATATACTTCCTTCATTTCACGAAGCGCTTTGAACACAGCCGAAAGCTACCCGACTTTTTTTTCAGCGACAACGAACGTCCGGCCGCTATCTAAGAAACCGCCGTTATAATCGAGGATTCTTCTTTCTGTGACTTTAAAGAACTTGGAGAGCGTCTCGATAACGCCTTCGAGTCCATCGCCTTCATGTTCCGGCGGGTGGGACTCAAAAAGCAACAAACCGCCATCGGCGCACAGGTCCGCACAACGTTGAAAGTACTCTTCAATGCTGTGCTTGGTCTGTCCATCAAACGTCGAATGATTGGCAAACGACAGGACGACATCAAATTTTCCCTGCCCCTTAAAATCTTCAAATGCGCAGGCCTTTAGATCCACATTCGTCCTGTTGAGATATCCCGCAGCAAGCTTCCCGATGGCGATCAGATGAGGCGCTATGTCAAATCCTGTCACCTGCTTGGCCTTGGAGGCGATTGCCACACTCAGAAAACCGGCGTTACACCCAATTTCCAGGACCGTTTTTCCTTCGACATACCGGAAAATATCCATCGCCGCCAATCGGCCTTCGGTGTCTCTGAAACCGGAAACGCCAATCTCGGCCAGCGATTGATAGAAGTACCCTTCGCCGTAATCGTAGGCGTCATAGTTTTCAATGCCGTCCAGCAGGCACTCATTTAGCTTCAGATGCAGAGCCAACAGTTGCGGGTTGTCTATCAGTTTCAGATAGTCGGCTTGGCGATTCTGGAGAGACAGCTTTTGTTGCCCCCGCTTGGCAAAGATCATATCGGCGCTAAATTTCATTGGCGCCAATGCGGAGGGTTTTACGTAGTACTTCAGGTAGTTCTTTTTCACTGCTCGCGCTCCAGCATTTTTTTGTAAACCCTGGCGCGCAGCTTTTCGTGCATGAAATGAAACGTAACGCCTTGGTTGAGGTCCTGCCCCTCCGAAGGTATTGCGACGAAGGTTTCGTTGTTTGTCGCTATGCGCCCAAAAAGGCTGGCCCGCAAGATCGGGTCGCAAAAGGAATAAAGGACGCGATAGAATCCCTGAGGATCTTCCAAGGACTGCTCCGGTAGATTCAATGCCATTACAGGAAAATCAATCGCCTCGATCAGATCGCCCGTATCAATTCCGGGAGCCATATAAAAACAGCTCATCCCGGGCCTGCCGCGCGTTAAAACGGACCACAGCAGCCCATCCGATCCACGGACTTCAGGCAAATGTCCCGGGTGGACGTGAAGCACTCTTAAGGACGGAATATTCAATAGGTCGGCCGGTACGATGCCGCCGCCTGTAAAGAGAACCACCGCAGGAGCAATTTTTTCCACCGCTTTTTGCAGGCGGGCGTCTTTTAGGTTGGTGATTTTGAGGGTTTCCGTCGTCTCTGCAAAATTTTCCAGACGCTCTTCACCTAACACGGCCTCGAAAACCTCTTTTGAAAAGCCGGTCACTTCAGCCGTCCAGTCTGAAACGGCCGCAACAAGCTTGCCGTGAGTTTTTTTCAACTGGCGCGGCCAATGGAAAAACGAAGCTTCCTGGGATTTTCGCTGATAACCCTCGCGCATGGCCTTGGGCAACAACCGCCCGACGGGTTTCCCTGTCGCCGGATGGTTTTCATAGATCAGATGAATAATACGTTCCGGTTTAAAACCGTGATACCGCAGGGCGGCAAGGTAGGCCCGAGCCATCGGACCATCATGAACCAAAACGGTCAAAGGAATGGTTTTCATGCCGCTATTTCCCTGCCTGCAAGATCATCGGCCCATTGCTCCAGTTCGTCGGCGAAATCCTTGCCGCCTGCGGCGCGGTATAAATCAAGCGCGCGAAACGCCGAGTTCAAGAATTTTAAGCAAACTGGACGCTCATCGGCGGGCAGCGATTGCGCTTGCGTGGCACCTTGCAAAAAGGCGGCAACCAGAAGTGGCCACCAGTTCAGCGGCAGCGGTTCCTTCACCCTTGCTGTTTTCCAGTCCGGGGAATAGTCCTTCCATACTTTCTTGGCGATATCGACCTTGCGGCAAAGCGCTTCGAGCGCAGCACGGTCTCCTGCGCGCCAGGATGCATCCTGGCGCTCCAGGAAAGGCACAAGAAAAGTTTCAGTGAAGCCCACTGTTTGACCAGCATAAGGTATGAGGTCTTTGGCTGGATTATCCTGCATATCGCAAACTCACCCCTAAGCTGAAGCTAGCCCTTAAAGAACTGATCAAGTTTTCCAACGGACGCCATTTTTTCGTAGTGACGCAAATCTTCAACCGTGTCGACTTCCAGCCATCCGTTTTCAATCGGAACGGCTTTTGCCTCCAGACCGACATCGATAAGGTGCTGGAGAAAATCAGTCATGTACATGCTCGCGAAATCACGCCCCCTGACTTCCTCGCCCTCATCTTTAAGCTTCTCGCCTTCCTCAACAAACCTCTTAACGACATCGGCCCGCACCTTGATCAGGCCAATATACTGGCCCTGAACTTCATGCCTACTGGTCGGCTTCAACCCCAATTCGACAACCCGTCCATCGGCATCCGTCTTGAACGTTTCCGCATCATCGAGCGGGTTTTCCATTCGCAGACTCCAGAAACGCTCCCACTCCTGATCGGAGACGATCGAAAGCGGCGAATCCGACGCCAAAAGCTTTTCCAACACGGGAGGTTCAAAAACGATATCCCCGTAACTGATAACAACGTCTTCCTCACCGGTCATGAGCGACGCACCACAAAACAGCGTTGCGACCATATTGGTTGTCGCGTAGTCCGGATTGATCAGCGTCGCCAAACCTCTTTCCTCGATTTGGTCTGACCGATAGCCGCTCAAGATATGAATGTCTGTTAAGCCAAGCTGGCGATGGACATTGACCTGCCGCTCCAAAAGCGTTTGTCCACAAAACTCGACGAGGCATTTTGGACGATCATCGGTTAGAGGCCGCAGGCGGGTTCCCTGCCCCGCTGCCAAAATAATAACTTTCACGAATTAGAGCCTTTACTGAAAAAAAATGATCGCAAGAAAGTTTCATCCTGCTTAGCAAACGGTTCTTCACGCTCTGGATGCCACATGATCCCCTCGATAGGAAGGTTCTGATGCCGAAAGCCTTCGACATTTCCCTCATCATCAATGGCCGTCGCGGTCAATTGGCTAGCCAATCCATCGGACGGGATGGTCCAGTTGTGAAAGCTGTTGACCGACACCGTTTCACCATTCCAATCAACCTTGTGGCACTGGCCTACATGCCCTTCCACCGAAACCAGACTTCCCCCTAGTGCCGCGTTAATAAATTGTAGGCCACGGCAAACTCCAAGCAGCGGCAGTTCATGAGTTTGAGCATATTCCAAAACTGCTTGCTCCAGTCTATCGCGTTCAGGTGCCGCGTTCACAGGATTGGGAAGATGACTGAGATCGTTTCCGCCGGTCAGGATGAATCCGTCCAGATCAAGAGCCTCAAGATAAGCTTTCGGATCGGGTGTCCGGTTACTCAAGGGAATGGCGAAAATCCCCAATTTTCCAAGAAGCTCGCCCCACTTCTGATCAAGGGCGTCGCGCCTTTCTCCATAGGCGGCGATTTCATCAACCCGTTGCGTGAGCCCAATCCGCATGAATGTCACCCTCTAATCTCCGACAAGGACCGCCTTTATATGGTCGCTGGTTCCTATGCGCCCCTCGACCAACCCCTCTATCATCCCTCGAATTTTTGTCGCTGCAACCCTTTCGCTGATCTCTCCGGCCAAGTCGTCCCCTAGCCTAGTGATCACCAAGGGAACCTTATGGCCTCTTTCCCTCCCAAGCACAATGGGTGCCCCTCGCCACGCATGATCGGCCGTAAGAACCAGCCAGGTCTCTCGACCCCCAGCACTTGCTTGTAGCGCCGAAAGGAGTCGTCCGATCAAGTCGTCAACCGCAGCTAGATTATCGATATACCCATCGAGTCTAAAATTCCATTTGCTGGAACCGCCTTTTTTCCGATCGTACACCGCGGGCAAATGAGGGAGTGGGATGTGAAGGTAGAGAAAATCGAGGTCTGTCTGTTTGATCAAAAATTCCGTGCGCTCAAATTGATAGCGCACCGCCTCAATAACATTGGCTCGCTTGCGCATTGGATTGAGAGCGGCCAGCCTACCCTCCACTTCCTCCATGAACGACATCCCGGAACGCCAGTTCGCAGAACCCAGAAAGACGTTGGAGCAATTGGAAAGCTCGTTTTTAAAAACACGGCAATAGGGGTGGTACCACCCGACAAGCCCTATTCCTTTTCCTCGTGCTTTTAATGCTGAGAAGATATTGGACGTTTCTTTCCAATTCTCGGTTCGGCCTTGCTTTGAAAGCACAAGTTCCGACACACCTACCGGATCAGCCTGTCTACCGCTTTCGCCTGTCGTTAAAGCCGGGATCGAATCAATGGTGTTGGACCCGGCTTCCCAAACCTCTTTTCCAAACAATGATTTTGAGACGAGTTTTCTCAAATTGGGCATCAGATTTTTCAAAGCCGAGGTTTCAAAAACCGCTTCGTAATCAAGCTCATCGAATATCGCTAAGACCACGCGCGGACCTTCGGACTGACCATTCATAGGCCCAAGCTGTTCCGTTCGTTTCGCTAACCCATCTTCCGGGAATTGAGCTAGCGCAGGAACGATGACGACGCCCCCCATGGGTAAGGCGACTATGAAAGCCCCGTACAGACCCTTGAGGCATATTTTCGTGGCTTTTCCGCTCCAAAGGACCACCCCCATAGCGATCAAAGAAATCACCACAAGCCCATAGGCGAGTACCGCTTTGTCAAAAAAGGAGGTGATAGAGAGCAACCACTGGCGCTCATAGAGAATATAACCGTTCAGCGTCAGCGGGTTGACAAGGGAAACCACGAGTAAGACCAAAGCGATTTTTCCCACTGCTTTGGTCGCGGCGAACCGCCGATAAGCAGCCAGGGCAACAAAAAACGTTGCCGCGACAATGGTGAAAACAAAAAGTGTGGCCCCATAGGCGGTCCAAGTCAGATCAGTCGCAAAGTAGGCTTGAGGGGCGGAAGGTGAGACGATTTCAGACCAAAATGAGATCGTTTGGAGGTAGGCGAAGCCGACAGAGGCCGCGATGTCTTTAAGCTTTCCCCTCACGTGAAAGAGGCCGCCCCCTTGATCCGGGTCAGCAAACAGCATCCAGTCTTTGCCCCCCGCAATCCAGCCGGATCATTTGCGCATGGCGTAATTTTTCAAACATCGCCTCGCCAACCCCGATCGCCGCCGGAAGGTCAAATTCAGCAGCCCGGATCGCCATATGGGAGTTCGCCCCGCCATACATTGTAATCAAGCCGGAAATCCCATGACCAAGAATCCAGTCATAGCCGGGGTCGGCTTGCGGGATCAGCGCAATCCGGCCTTTGAGGTCATCCCTTCCTGGCGAATTCTCCAAATCGAGCACCGGTGCCGAAACGTTTTGAATTGTGACGAAATTGGGCCTATGCGACGGCAGCTCAAAAGCCATGAAATCATTTTCGCCAACGAGAAGTGGCGGTAAGTGAAGCGAATGGGCAAAGTCAATTTCCTGGATGCCTTCATCCACCCTGGTTTTCAACCGGCTTAGTGTGGTGAGATGAACCGGTTCACTTCTTATTCTTAAAAGCTCCCCAATGCTGACGTGGGAAAGCTCATCCCGCCCGATCCCAACGCCCTCGCCAAACAGGGCGATATCTTCCAAGGCGCAACTAAGGTTTTTTGAAAAGATAAACTTCGCAAACTCCCGCCCCTCAATGGCACGGCGAAGAAAGTTATCCAACGCCCCCATCTCCATCGGAATTCCCATTTCAGCCATCGCCGTTTCAATGGCAGCCGAAGTCTTTGCCGACCAGGAAAACGCTTCGGGCTCCTCCTTGTTTCGGGGGGCACTGACGACCAGAGGGCGGAGGAACTTCTCCGCATCCGACAAATAGGTCGGCGAGGTAATTTCGTAAGTTCCCGGACGCAAATGGCCATACCGGGAACAAAAATCATCCCACTCCATCTCGCCAGAATTCACGGCCGCGCTGTCCAACGCCAATTTGCTCGCAACCGTTGTCAGAGACTTCATGAACGCCTGCTCTTCGGCTTTCGTCATGAGACCGGATTGAACAAAGGCGCGAAGCAGGGAGGCCGCCACAAACCCTGTTCGCGCAAGGTGGGCAAATGGCAGGGTGCCGAATGATCGACAGTCTTCAAGCAGACAGGCGGCGCGTTCTAGGGATGGCTCACAAACACCCGTAATGCGACTGAACCGCTCCTCCAGCCGACCGATGACGCCCCAATGGTCATCAACATTTTCGATGATTGTGGCTGTGACCTGCCGCAAAGCATCTTTTAGCGCGGTGATCTCTTTGGGTTTAAAGCCCGCCTTGCGCAGCCGCTCACTCTCGGCATCGAAATTCGGAGTGAGGCAGGTATAAACCACCTCGAACTCGATCTTGTCGTGTAAATGTGGGGCTGCTTCCAGATAGTCCAAATAATAGTCAACCAGACGCTCAGCCAGTCCCTCATCCAATCCAGCCGGAATAAACGAATTCAAACTCGCCCGGACGTCGATGTAAGGATGCCCCATAAACGTCACCATGAGCGGATGCGGTCTAACATCCCGATAGCCCACTTCGGCCCGTTGTTGGGCCCAAATCTCATCGGTGACAAGATACCGATAAAGTGACAAAGCGAGCCGCCTAGGCCGCGTACCAATGATTTCGGCGGGGTTCCAGTCCGGCATGATGCCAAACACAGTCCGTTGACCCAAGACAAACGGTTGAGGGGCCTGCAACCGCCGGAAGGCTGATTGAGCTTCAATCAGCACCTCCTGAATCTGGTCAGCCGATAGGTTCCACTGGCTGTGATCAACGGCGATTGGCCGAACCTGAAGCACATGAACAGCCCCTGCTTTTGTAACGGCGAATTCAACGTCTAATGAATCATGTCCAGCAAGCGATTCCAGCTCCTGCAACGTCGTGATGACGGCAGGCAGATGCCTGTCGGAATCGCGGGGAACGGTTTGACCCCATTTGGCAACGATGGCATTCTTAAGGCTCGTTCCGGCACCGCCCGTGACGGTATCCGTCCGCTCCGTCTCATTGTCGTAGTTCACGACATAATAAGGAGATCCCGTCGATAGGGAGCGGGTAAAGGCGACGCCGCTTAAGGCGATATCCTGAACCATCGCATGGATAAGAACCTGGTGATCCGGATTGTCGTCGCCAAACGACTGTATGACGCTGTCGATGGCTTTCGCCGTACTACTCGGGCAATCGCCAGGAACGTTTATCACGCTGTCAAAAGTGCCAGCATTGGCCGTCGACCAACTGTCTTCTTTTAAGTTGCTGCTCCTGATCGCCAGAAGCTTGTTGCCGAACATAGCGGCGATACTTTCGGCAATTGCGCTCCGGTCCGCCTGCCATTCCCGAAGCGTTACCGTCAGTTGTTCACCGATAATGCTCCGGGTGACCAGCGGCCTTAGCCGTTGGAGCGTATCGGCCTTAGTGCCGAGAACAAAACGGGCCAGATCCTGCGGGGCGTTCAACTCCGCCCACTTGCCCCGAATATCCTCGGCGTGAATATCCAGTCCCGCAGCGCAGGCGATCTCGAGAAATTCGGGAAACCCCATCGTTTCTATATCGGCACCGCCGCTGTGTTTCAGCTGGTTGAGTAAATCGATTGCCTTCTTTCTCAGAAGGGCGACCCCCACGAATTCAGTCGTGCCCTGTTGGACCTCCACCTTCGGCCCCGCCAGAATGACGCGACCATCAGAAACAACGATTTTCTCGGCATTTCGTATGTCGGCGTCCTGTCGTCTCTCGTAGCGCTGCAAGTAGTCGCTGTCGACGGCCACAATGATATCGCCCGTTTTAGCTGTCAGCTTTTTAACGACCTCTCGCCCGAAAACGATATCGGTGTAGACAGAAAAGAGAGGAAGCTCCGACGACAGCGGCGCTTTTAAAAGAGAGGCTATTGCCCTGGTATTTTTCCAGTTGGCATTGATCGTAAAAGCGATGGAGGGGTACTGGGCGGCAATCTTGTCAAACTGGTAGCCGCCGACAAAAAGCCAATCAACTTCCGTATCGCGGAAAGCATCGAGAATCCAGTCGAGAACCCTTTTGTGATTTACGTCTTCCCGCAACGCAGGGTGCGCAGCGCCACGGTGCGGACGCCCAGCCCCCAGGAGCACCCCTTTAAACCGTTCCCTATCGGTTAAAGATTCAAAATGCGATTTGCTCATGATCTTTGGGTGATTTTTCCCCACTACAAACTCGCAGGATGGGCGACCAATAACTTCTTAGGCAGGGTCGATGCTATCTACTAGCTGTTGAATTTCTTCCTCATCTAGCCACCAGTCGTTTCCCCCACTTTCATATTCAAACGGGTTCTCAATTTGCTTGCCGGCACCTTTTATGTGCGCCTCAAAAGCTTTCGTGTTCCACCATGAATGTGTGGGTTGAATAATATAGTGATCCCCCATATCCACGCAGTTTCTTGATTCTTCCAGTGGTATCATGACTTCGTGGAGCTTTTCGCCAGGACGAATGCCGGTAATCCGATAATTGGACGAGGGAAGAAGAGCTTTTACGAGATCAACAACTTTCAAACTTGGGAGTTTGGGAACATATATTTCTCCCCCAAATGATGTGGAGAGAGCCCTTAGAACATACTCGACCCCCAAATCGAGTGAAATGATGAAACGAGTCATTTCCTCATGGGTGACCGGAAGCTCCTCACGGCCTTGAGACACCAATTTCTTGAAAAACGGGATAACACTTCCCCGCGAACCAGCGACATTTCCGTATCGCACCACTGAAAATCTTGTTTGGTGATGACCCGCAAGATTGTTGGCGGCTACAAAAAGCTTGTCCGAAGCTAGCTTCGTTGCACCATAGAGATTGATGGGGTTTGCCGCCTTATCCGTACTCAGCGCAACCACTCTTTTTACGTTGTTGTTAATTGCTGCGTCGATCAGATTTTTTGCACCATCCACATTCGTCGCAATACATTCAGTCGGGTTGTATTCGGCAGCAGTTATATGCTTCATAGCCGCCGCGTGAATGATGTAGTCAACTTCAAAGCATGCGCGTTTTAACCGCTCTTTGTCCCGCACGTCTCCAATGAAATAGCGCATGCAAGGAAATTTAGTCATTGGGAACTGTTGTTCCATTTCAAATTGCTTCAACTCATCACGGCTGAAAACAACAAGACGTTTTGGAGAAAATCGCTCCAAAATGATCTCAATAAATCTTTTGCCAAAAGACCCTGTCCCTCCTGTCACGAGGAACGAAGCACCCTTTAGACTATCTGTCGAATATGTGCTGGTTGATTTAATCAATGAAAGTCTCACTCTCTTGCCTTGCCACCAGAACGCTATTCATAGGTCGGTTGTAAATTTGTAAAGTCTGCAAAAAGCTCCATATCGCTGTTCGCATAGGTTCCTGCGTACAATTTATCGGGCTGAAGTTTTGGTTTGCGACCTTCCAAACATGCAAAAACAATCCTATAGGTATTAACCAATGTCATCGTCGGATAAATCAACTCACGGCATTTCTCTGGCAAACGAAGAGTGTTGAAAGCAGAGTGGCGCTCCATCAACTCCTCCTTTGTCCACTCACTAACCGGCATGTGAAATTTCTGATACTTTGATTTATGACCGGTGCCGTGGTCGCCTTGAATTATAATCACCGCATCTGGGTCTTGTTCTAAGATGCGATCAACCGCGGTCATGAGCCGGATGTTGGCGCATTTCAGATTATCCAAATAATACTCTTTTTGGACCTCTGGGGGCAAATTCTGGGACCACCGAAAATTTACAAGGAAATCCCACTGATTTTTTGGACCAGTCTCACGAATTGAACAGTCCGCATTGCTGACATACGGAGAATGGGGCTGAACAAAGTGTGTCACTGTAAATAGAGGAGCCCCGCCTGTATCAGGCATATTATCGACAACCCACTCTGGTCGAAGCATGTAATTTGAGACGAAATCAACAAAGTACTTTCTCAGAATATTCAGCATAGGGGTAAGCTTAAGCAAATTGGCCTCAAGCTCTCCCAAACCGCCACGCCCCTGATAACAATAGTCCGGTCCAGGAGGGCAGCTATCTCCTACAAACGACTCCCGAGAGGTCGCAAAATAGTACTTGTAGCCATTATCCCGGAATTTTTTGATAACTCTTCCCTCACCATACTTAATCTTATTTTTTTCCGCCCCACCGTATTTGATAATCGGTCGGTACTCAGCATTCTTTCCCTCAGCAATGATAAACTGCATGCTGAGTGTCGTCGCGATGGATGTGCCTGTTTTGCCATAGTTTGAATGGCCACGAGGAACCGTCTTAAACCCCCGAGCCTTCAATTGGCTTAGGAACTCTTTATTGTCAAAACCCGTAAGCTCCTCCAACACATCGGCTCGTACATATTCGTCGGGAATGAACATGTAGACGTTGGGACGGCTTTCGAATTTTCCTCCACCGTCAGGCTCTGTTTCCTCGGCACCAGATTGTTCGGCGCTCTCCGCCTGCGGTTCAAGCTTTTCTTCTTGCTCAAAAAAAACTAAAGGCGATACGAGCTGTATGGTAGGAACCGCAATAAGTGCAAGAGCGAAGTAAAAAAAGAAAACTTTCGCCGCAGCGTACCTAAATAGCCACACACCCATCCCAAGAGCCGCGCAGCAAAACAGGGCATAGAAAACATACTCAATGACCAAGCCTTCTGGAACAACCTTCCTGAAGAGTGCATTAAAAATGTTGAATGTCGTGAAAACCGCTGATGCGGTTGAGACTAGGCAAGCCAAGTAGAAAGCGTCAGATCGGCGAAATATTCCCCTCGCCGCCAGTAGAATTAACTGCGTTAATGCTAGGTAAACAAGCCAATAGATGTAGAAATTTTCATTAAACCCTTCCTCTTTCCAGTTCTCCTGAAAAAAACTAAGAAAGGGCCAAGAGGCCACAAAAAGAACAAGGAAATGCGCCTTAATCCAGTTTGATTTTTCCAAAGTATACGACACGCCTTACTCCTTCAGAACAGGCTAATTTCCAAACTACTAAACTGCACTCTGAAAAGAGTTATTTATAAAATTGGTATCTGTGCTCACCTTCGCCCCAAACGATTTCAGCACCTTCGAATCCAGCCGTTAGGGCATTGTCCATATCTAGTTCATGTTTTGAAACGACCTTCTCAAATCGCAAGCCATTTTGTGAGGCGATAGCCTCAATTTCCGCCTTCGAAATATGGTCTTCAATAGGCACATGCCACGTATCAATAAAAACCATTCTGTTTGGCGGCATGCCAATCATTTTAAGGACGGCATCGGTTCTTTGACGTGGGATTTGCAAAAAGAACTCTCTCAGCCTATCGCGCGTATTCCAGAAGAAGCCACCTGTCGCATAAAGGTAAATAAACCCCCCCTCTTTCATGACGCGACTGAATTCCCGGAACCCTTGCCTCCAATCCGTCGAATGGTGAAGAACGCCATTACAGAATACAAAATCAAACGCCTCATCTTCGAACGGCAAAGCAAGGATATTGGCTTCGCTAAAGGAAATATTGAGCCCATTTTCTTTCGCGTAGGTTTCTGACCAAGCATAGGATCGGCTATTATAATCAACTGCTGAAACTGATTTCGCCCCCGCATAAGCCAACGCTATCGAATAGCGGCCTGATCCACATCCCAAATCAAGGACCGTTTTACCCTTCAATCCATCGACAAAATCTTCAGACAGCCGTTTAATAAGCAATTCCCTACTTTCGACCGACATGACGGCTTCATCATACCCTTTCCAAAGATCTGTATAGAGAAGAGATGTGTCCTCTTCGACCGGCACATCCACCATGTACTCTTGGGCATCTTCCTTGCCATAGCCAAAAATACCTTGGTTGGCCGCCTTCCCAGCGGCTATCAACCTTTTAAGCAAATCGACAGAATGGGGAACCGGTGCCGTATGTTTAAAATCGGCAAAGGGCTCTAATGGATACAAAAAACGGAACAATTCATGGCACAAGATAATTGCCATGTAGTCCTTTCCCGTCTCAAGCAACTCCTGACAAACATGAAAATATTCATCCAGGAAGGAATAATACTCCTCCTCCAGAATATTGAGGGAGTTATCCATAGCTCAAGGGGACTCCGTGCGTTACATTAACAATTATTAGAAAGGGGAGGAAAAAAGACAGGCCAACTAAGAGGCGTCTTCTTTTTTATCCGGCTCCTTCCTATGAAACAAGGAGACAATCCGCACCCAAAAAACCTTTATCATTGCGGCAGCGCCGACCATGGCGCCAACGATCACCTGCAGGATCAAACTACCCGTACCCGGATCCAGATACGCATAAGCGGGATCGACAAATAGTAAAACAGCCGCGAATGAGAAAAGCACCAACGTAATGGTGTTCTTGAGTGGCATCTACAAATCCTTCTTGAACTTCATGGAGGCTCTATGCTCAAACAGAGCTTCCTCCTTATTCTAAAACGCGCAGACGCTAGCATAGCGCCTTTATACATGCAATAGCACGACCAAACTAGGCTCAGCACTAACTGGGACCCGCCTTACTAAAGTTCTTTTCAAGTGCATTCACAGCCCTCACCAAGCTACAAATAGAACGCCCTTGCAATTGAAGGCGCATTAGTGGGATAGATAAGACGATTCGATTGCGCCTAGCTGTGGTGCCAAGCTTTCTGCGCCACGAGACTGTAATATTTATATTTTGTCAGTGTGCGCTGATTACATCGAGGACAAGGTTTGTCAATTCAGGAAATTAAGCGTCATTTTACCACTGCTGCAGATGAATACAGCTCACGGAGCAGTTCCGGTTTGTGGTCGATGCTTAGAAGCCGTGAAGCCGCTGCTGTTTCAACTCTTTTAAGAATCCCGGCAAATGCCAAGGCTTTGGATTTGGGCTGCGGATCCGGCTACTACACAGAGTTGCTTCTTCAGAAGGGCGCTAAGAACGTAACGGCCGTAGACTTCGTTCCGAACATGACAGACAACCTCCCTACAGAGCATGTCACTCGTATCTGTGACGACGTCACGAAAATGCAGCTTGACGAGAAATTCGATGTCATCGTTGCGGCTGGTGTAATGGAGTTTCTGCCCTCTCCTGAAATGTTTTTATCCAATGCACGACGGCATGCCAAAGAAACGACCTCAATGGTATTGCTTGTTCCTTTGAAAAATATTTTTGGTACAGTTTACAGAATGTACCATTTACGCCATGGCTTTAATGTCAATCTTTTCACCCCCCAAACACTCCGGCAAGCCGCAAGTGATTCTGGATGGCAGGTGGAGGAAGAGAGAAAGGCGGGCCTTTTTTCTTTGATCGTTAGGATAACCGCAAAATGAGCATCGATGTACTCTTCGTAATCAATGGCTTGGGTCTCGGGAATTCCACCCGATGCCATGCGGTCATTCAGCGGTTAAGAGCAAATGGCGTGAAAATAGCCATTGTGACCTCCAACAACGGTCTTTGGTACTTTAAGGACCGGGATTTGGTCGAGAACATTCACGAAATTTCACCTCTTTATTATCAAAAGTCCGGGGAGGACATTAGCATTTTCCGCACGCTTCTCTCCATCCCTGACTTTATTCGTATTTGGCGAAGCAACGCTCAAAAACTGAACGACCTTCTGGATGAGTACAAACCCAAAGCCGTCGTGGTTGATTCAGAATACACGTTCATGCCAATCAAGAGCCGGAAAATTCCACTGATCGCCCTTAACAATGCCGACGTTGTGGTCGCATCGATGGCCAAATTCAAAAATGCACCAAAAAGCGTTTTGCCGCAGTTTTATGCGGTCGAAAAACCAGACAGCCTTTTCCATAGGTCGATACCTAATTGGGTTCTGAGCCCTTCTTTAGACCCGACGATCAAAGCATCCTACAGCAACATTCATCGGATCGGCCCGATCGTCAGAGACAATTACAAGCCCATCCCCTTTCGCGAAGGCATCGGGCGTGTGGTCGTAATGCTCAGCGGATCGCAGTTCCGCTCTCCTGTCGCTTTTAGCAAACGGCACCCGTTTAAAATTGACGTTATCGGACGCGACAAGCCGGATGACGTCGAGGAAATGAACGGCGTGGTCTATCACGGCCGCTTGAAAGACAATCGCCGTATCCTGGAAGAAGCCGACTTGGTTGTCGTGAACGGCGGCTTCTCAGCAGTCAGTGAAGCTTTCTCGATGAAATTGCCGATGGTTGTTCTGCCCATCCCCAATCACGCCGAACAATGGGTCAACGCACGAACGATTCAGGAATTGGGGGTTGGCCTCATGGCCACCGTAGAAAATTTGGAAAATGCCGTCAATGAGGCCACGAAACGAATTGACGAGTTTCGGAATGGGTACGAGAAACTTGACGGAATTCCGGATGGCGCTGCGCAGTCTTCCGATTTCATACTGAAAGTAATCGGATGGAACGCGTAAAAAGAGAAGCTAAAAGTTTCTCCAAATATCTCCTCGTGGCCGGAGGTTCGGCAGGAACCGACTGGGCGATCTTCCTGTTTTTTTCGACCATCGGTCTCAATCCCGTACTCTCGCATATGATGTCGCGAATTGCCGGAGGCGTATTTTCATTCGCCCTAAACCGATATTGGAGTTTTGACCAACGCGGCTCCTCTCATCTTACCAGAGAAGGTCGGCGTTTTCTTATTCTGTACGCTTTCTCCTACTATCTATCGGCTCAAATCGTCTATCTGGGGATTTATGTATTTGATGTCCATCCCTGGTATTCAAAACTTGCTGCAGACGTAAGCTGCCTCCTTGTCAACTTCATTGTCATGAGAGGTTACGTCTTCTCCAACCGAGACGGTCTCTTAAGCATCCCCCTGCGTTTGATGGCTTATTTGAGAAAGTCGAACTAGGGCAACTCCGGCCTCGGCGAGATCGTTGAGAAAATCACTTCCAGCGAGGTAATCCGCCTCACGTACTCTTTGCTCAACCAGAGAGTCCCTTTGCCTGAGAGTGTCGTCCACCCCTCCCGGATGACACATTAACAATGTCCCATTAGAGGTCCGGCTCAGAAATCGTTTAAACAACGTTCGGAATTCAACTGCGTTTGTTAAGTCATAGCAGCCAGCAAAGCCAGTGTTGGTTTTAAGGTCTCTAGCAAAACACTCCCGCCTCAGCCGCAAGCTATTTATCATCAGAAACAGCGTTTTCCCAACGGCCACCTTTCGAGATAAGATTGTGCCAATTTTTTCCCCGCAGTTTCTCACCCAAATCTTCAACCCGCGCTCATCAACAAGATCAATCAACGCTCGGGAGACGACCGGCAACTGATGCACATGGTGGTGCCCATCAATAAAATCAGGAGGGTGACCTCTCTCTTGCTCGAAATGATCCAGCTGAGCGGCAATTTCATCTCTGATACAGGCGTAATTTAACTGGCCAGAATAAGACGCCAAGACCAACTTGCCCGGACTGGAAAAGTTCTTCTTTTCACCAAAAGGGTTTCGCCCGGAAAGTGAGGGGTAATTTGTCAACGTGACATGTAGACCGACATCAACCTTGTCCAGTTCAGTCTGATTGAGGCGTCGCGCACTATTTGGCCAGTTTTCGAAGGCCGTCATGCAGCTTAATGCAGACAACCTTTTCTTCCGGACTAACGAAATGATGGCCTCATCAACCGCTGGGCTTATTCCATAATCATCCGCACAAATTGCAATTCGTGTTTGATGCATTCTAGACCCCTGATTGGGTCAGCCCTTGAAATTCAACGAAGTCAAAAGGGCGCCAAAGCTCAGATTATTATGCCGGTATACCCCCAGAGTTTTTTTATTGTAGGGGGAAAGCATATCCCGAATTTTTTCGACGGTATAATACTTCGGAACGTAGCCTCCGGTCCGAAATCCGTAGGCCACGAAAACATAGAGCCGATGAGCCAGTTGGGCCAAAGATGCTCTTTTTTCTGAAATCGAGTGGATGTAGTCCGCATTGCCGGAAATTTTGAATAGATGATCAAGTTCCGCATCATTCAGCCAGTCAAGCAAGCCCAGTGAAACGACAATATCTGCCTCAATTTCCTTCACATCTAGAATCTGCCTTGCTGAAAAAGAAATTTTATCCGACAAGCCCTTTTCCTGAATGCGGCCATTGGCTCTGCGAATGGCATTCTCAGAGATATCGAACCCCTGGTAACTGATCGCCCCAGATTCGATTAGGAGCTCAGAAAGAAATCCGGATCCACACCCAAACTCAACAACTCGCTTCCCCTCGATCAGCTCCGGCCGCAGCATTTCCGCAGTCTTCCGAAGCCGAAAACGCAGGGAACTGCTGGCTTTATTCGCGACTTCTTCCATTGCATTTTGGGAAAGATCTCCAGCGCTGTAACGTCCGTCTTCCCAAGTTAGAATTTTTTGTTCCCAAAAATCTTTTGGATCCGTGGTCATGGCTTATTCCACTTTAAAAACAGATGACTTTCTCGTTTTTTTTACGCCGAGATCATCTGTAACCTAAATTCACCGACCATTCGATGGCATCAAATATAGATGGAGCCGAATTGATTTGAAAATTCAGCCTTACTCTATCCTATGATTGCTGCTCAATTTCATGTTCACCGCTCCGAAATTAAAAACGGCGCCCTTGTTGATAGCCTTATCATACTTCACATCACTGCACTGAGAGATGTCGTACATTTTGCGGCAAATGGTAATAGCCCTGAAATCATCTAAGGTGAAGCTGAGGTCGTATTCCCCTGAAGGCATATTCGGCATTGTTTTCCGCCAAGGAGAAAACCGCATGGTTTTGCCGGCCATCGGACCATCAATAAAGGGAACCTCAACAACATCACCTGTTTTCTTATCCTTAAAAACAAGCGACGGGCGTTCGATTTCATAACCCAAAAGGCCCCCTCTAATACGATGAAAATCAGAGCCGTATCCCCTGAGGTCATTACCATAAAGGGTTGCTTGAAGTTGCCCATCCACTCTGGACAGCTTTACCATAAAGTATGTCGTGAACGGTCGGTCGAGGCGGATCAAGAAAAGCTGTTCCGCATTGTTCTGCGTCTCCAGCTGGATGGCGCCTTCGGCTTTCAAAAGATACGTCCGCTCGGCAATAAACTGCTCCGGCTCGGTTAACAAAAATCGGTTATTCAGGCTGGTCAAGCAATTTCCCGAGGTAAGGCGATACTCAAAATACTCATACTTTTCTCCCTTGAGAGTCCTCAGAATTTCAAATTTCTCTGAGGGCGGAGAGTATTTTTCTAGAATCTTCTTTGCTGTTTCAGCTTTTAGCACTTTCCCGATCTGCGGACGCAATGCCATAAAGCAATTCAGGTCTTTAGGTGCCGTACTCGCATCTTTTTGCTCTCGCTGAGAAACCAAATAATTGATTGCTGACACAAGATCGGTGTAGCGAGTCCATTTTCTGTTCTCATTTTCATAGAGAACAAAAACCCTGTTGACCCAGTTTTCACCGTATATTCCAAACTCACCTTCCAACTCGTCGATAAGAGTCGTCAGCGTCTTATAACTCTGGCGCTGTGCCACATCGTCAGACAACATGGCATAAACTTTTTGCGGACTACCGTTGATAAAATGGACTAGCAAGATCAAAGCGAAAACAATCTGTCCTCCCTTTGATAGTCGTTCATTTTTCAAATTTTTCAGAAACCCGATCACCCATGATACCCCGTAGGCGCAAACCATAACCAGCCCAGGTACCGCAAAAAGCATGTAGCGGTTCTGATATCGTTCACTGGCCACAAAAACGACAAACGCCGCAATGAAAGAAAAGAACAGGAGTATCATTGCAATCTGCGTCAGAATACGCTGTTCGCTTTCCTGTTCCACTCCTGTCATTAACGCGCGTACTTTCTTTGCAAGAACACCGATACCAATAAGAACGGTAAAGAAATAAATCAGGTGAGTGGTTTCAATGGCCGACTTAAACAGGAAATACTTAATCGATGCGAGACCGCCAAAGAGTAGTCCATTATAAGCGTCAACAATACTGCTGACGCTCGTAAGGATCATTGATGCCCAGAACCAATTGAATAAATCTTTAAAAAGGATATGGGAGATTTTCCAGAATGGCTGCCAGTCTATCAATCCTGGCGCGTCACTTTGGTACTTCTCACTGGATAGCTGAAGATTGGCAAGTCCCGTTGCAATTTCATTTATGATATATGGCGAGTACGAAATTATTACCGCGCCAACACCCATGAACCAGTATTTGCGTGGTATACCGATCCTGAATATGGCTGCCAAAACCACAAACACGAAAAAGCAGGCAAGAAACGTCATATGCATTTGAGCCGTGATTGATATCGCAAAGAACGCCCCAATCAGATACCCAAACCTCTTTTCTATAAAAACCTTAACGGTGCATAGAAAAATAATTGAGAACAGAAACGGAGTGAGGGAAGGATTCCAAATATGGCTCGAGATATTTAGATAAATTGGCAGCGTCGCAAAAACGGCTAAAAACGAATAAGAAAAAAGCGGTGACGCGTATTTGCGAATCACAAAAAAGAAAATCAACGCGGCTGAGATATTAACGACGTTCTGCAGCGCAATAACGAGGTCTGGTGAGCCCGCTATTGAAGTCAGAATCCACATTAGATAGTAGTAGGCTCCGCCAGGAACATACCCTCCACCCGTTAACTCCGCGCCATGAAACTGAAAATCGTTAAGTAGATTTGTCGCTCTTGTAAGGTCGCGGTCGCTCCAAATTGTATAGTTGAACTCATCGCCAATCGCGAAGGGGACAACAAATCCCATCAGGGCAATTGCCAAAAGAAAAAGTTGCCAGTTCACGCGGGTCATTGAAGGTTCCTAAATCAACGATATCTTTCAGAAGGCAGCCACAAAACATGCGGGGAAATTCTCCGCAATGCCGACGGCAACAGCCCACAACTTGAGTGGCTACCTGACAAAAAGGCGCATGTTGCACAGGGGGCTCAGCTAACGCAAGACTATTTTTACTCGACTATGAGTTTCCCATTCAGGGTCTATTTTGAATAGTTAAAACAGAGAACGGAAAATGCGCCTACTGATCTTTTATAACCGAAACACCTGCATCAAATTGAATGAATATAGCGCATGAAGTTATCAACGGGGTCATCGGTAATTTTCAGTTTTTCCACCGGCGTCTCACCCCTCTCCAGTGAGAAGAGTTGGTTAAGTTTTCTGATCAGTTCTGCCTTATCTCGAACGGCGGATATTTGCCCTGACTTGACAACCTCGGGTATCCATCCGCCTCGCTCCTTCTCCATCCAATGCGCAACATCGTTACCGATTAAAAGATGAGCGCAAACAGCATTCAGCCCATTGCTCGCCTGACGCAACTGCACATAATCCTGCAATGCAGTGGAACTCACAGCAAAAATCGCATCGCTGGCGCATAACAATTCATGAATGTCAGAATCTTTATCAACCTGCGCTGTGATGCCGGCCTCTTCTGCCCATCGGAGATACATAAAGGCAGCTTTATCGCAAACTGGATGGGCCCGAATGATTAATCGACTGGGGTTCGCCTTAGCTTTTTCCCTATAGGCATCAAGCAGCATTGCAAAGTTGTCATCATGCCCTGGAATGTTAAGACCTTGGGCAATAAACGTACAAAGCTTGTCTGTCTCCGCCAATTGCAAATCGGCGCGCTTGGTCCGACGCATTTCCATGACGGGCCGACACCTAAGATCCTGGGCCTTACTATCGCCAACAAAGAAACTCTCCGCTATTAAGTTTTTGCCGGTCCAATCCTCAATTGCTCGTGTCGTAGCAAGCACGGTATCAGGACCGCATCCTTCACGCCATGGGACCAGACCGGGTGAATCAAAGAGCATGGCTGTTGTGCAATCAGGAAAAGCCTGGCGGATCACTTCCAAAGCAACATCATCAACACCACCACGATAGGCGCTCAAATTGAACAGCGCGATATCCGGGGTGACGGTCTGAATGATTTTTGTGAGCTCATAACGAAGCGCTTCGATTTCCTGAGTTGGAGGAGACGGAACATAGGGTGGTGCACAATTGAGCGGGATATAGTCAATTTCCCGCTTGTCAAATATCCCCGACGCTGCATCAGAAGCAACAACAGTAACTTTAAAAAAAGGGTCCGTCAGCAATCGCTCAATTAAAGGTGCGCTATACCCCGCGCCTCCCGGATCTCTTGCCGTAAAAAGTACGCGTCTCGGGCTCATTGAATGCTTTCTGCCAATATAAATAGCCGGTGAAATTTCTCCCACTCACCCAAAGATTTCGGCACCCCACTTTTCTCGTTCTGGTAGCGGCCAACCAAATTGTAGTATGTAAGATTTTTGATTGAGCTTATGACAGCACCCCAATCAAGTGACTGTCCGCGTGCTGCTTCATAACTTTTTGCTAACTCCCGACTCCATTCTTCAGCAACGTGTCCTTCGGGCCTCTCTCGCCCAACATTGTCGTAGCAAAACCGAAGAATCGCGCTACCCACATCAAACTCTCGGGGCCACCAAGCAAACCCCGAATTTTCAAAATCACAGATCCAGCACATTCCATTTGGTTTGAACAAAACATTGCCAATCGAAATGTCGCCATGGACGCGTTGCGACACCGAGGCAAACGTAAATTCCGGGTCCAGTTTCATTGCTGAAATTTTCAACGGCTCAATAAACTCTTCGCAAATGTCTAAAGGCTCGCCTTCCTGAATATTTTTTGCTGTTTGAGCCAGTCTCTTTCGAATTCCCCGATTTCGCTCCAGAAGAGCTTCCGTTGGTGGGTAATCGGCTAGACATCGGTGAATATTGCCCAATGCAATGCCTAGCGCCTTGGCATCAGAGATCCCTCCCTTCCAGTGTCTGGCTTCGGCGTAACTGGTCGCCGTAACAGCCCATCCATCAAAAACAACCTCGGCACGTCCATCCAATGCGCGCCGAAACCGAGAGATATCTAGACCACTATGAAACAAGTGATCAGACAATTGAGCAGCCTCCTCTGCATCATCTCCCGCAGGTACAGGTTTTATATGGAGAACGAATTTCCCGGCATCGCTATCGACAAGGAAATGACCCAGATGGTTCTGAGGCTCACCAGCCCTCAGCCCCCCCAAAATCTTAATGTCATATTCAAAAAAGATCGGCGCCAGACAAGTCGATATCCATTCAAGCGTTGATTCTTGAACGGCACACCCAAACTCCGCTTCGATGGGCAATTGGGAGTTGTTCCAAGCCGGATTACGAAGAGGTAACGAGTCCGACATGTTCCCAAGTCACGGGTTCCCCCGCCTTTAATTCTTTCGCAACCCGGACACCGCAAATTCTATCGAAATCTCGCGACACGATTCCCCGGTTTGGGAATGCGAAATGGACGTTTTCCAACTGGAACGTGTCCCCCGGCTTCAAGTCAACTTTCGCCACAATACCCATTCTCCCGGCATGGTCGGAATCAACATAGCGTTTTGTTCTGAAGGTATTTCCCCTAGCAAGCGAACAATCCTGGACTTTAGCCATAACAACGGGGACATCATTGAGATCCATTGCCCAGGGCGTTCCCCATTCCTCGACCGTCAAATCTGGAATAACCGGTTTTTCCAAAATATGGTAACCCGCACCAACAGCCGCATAAAGAATTTCCGGGCCAACGTAATGACAAGACAGCCCAACGGGGCAGTCAAACATCCGTGTATAACTTTCAATGATACGAAGGTTGTGATCTTCAGGAGGAGCCGGATGACCGTCCGGATTGTGATTTAAGATGAATTCTTCGCATCCGGACTCCTGCAACGCCCTAACGGCCTGAGCTACATCTGCAAAATCACACTTTCCCGAATCAAGATAAACGGGAAGTCCGCTCTTTCCAGCATGCCGGATCAATGGGATATGCGAAAGGTTTGTGGAGGAAATTTTTACCGCGGCGGCTCCGATATCGACAAGAAAATCGATTGTCTTCATATCATAGGCTGATACGACGAAGGGAATGTTTGCGTCGCTGCAAAGTCTGTACAGCTTTCGCCAGATATCCAGGGGTTGAACCTTCCGAGCGCACATATCCCTGTAAGGCTCAGCCTTGATGCCGGAGGCGGTTTCATACTGAAGGACGAAACCATCATCCAACGCCACCTCAACATCATGCAGGACTTCGCCCTTGATCACTGGAACCTTGTATTCTTTCAAGCGTTCGACCGTGTCTCTCGCTTCGCCCATATCCTGGTTAAAATAGAGACCGATTTCCGCCATGAACACAGCCGGACAACCATCACCAACCGGAACGTCGCCTAGATAAACTTTCTTTACCATTCAAAATTCTCAATCTTGCAAATTGTCTTCAGACATAAGCCATTCGGCGTAACGAAAGTCTCTTTCCGTGTCTATATCGACGTTGCGATCAGCGGAAACCTCCACTCCAAGCACTTCTACGCCGCTGAAAAGATAGTTCACATTTTCCCTGAGCTTCTCCGGCTTCAAAACGACAATCGACCCTGCTATCAGCACGCGCGGACCATGCATCTGTGACGGAACAATCGTTGGCTCTACGCCATACTGGGCCTTCAAAACAGGGGTAACAAATCCGTTCTTATCCTGATTACAAACTCCTTCGATGTGCGGAGCGTCCCGAGTGATGGCGACGGCAGCACTTGCCCCGCTCTCTTTAAACCCATTCACAACACCATCAACTTCCTGCGATGTGATAAAGGGGCTTGTTGGCTGTAGCTGCACGAACGATGTGATTTCTTTACCTTCGTTTTCCTTTAACCAATCAACGACATGGAGACATGCCGCTCGGGCGGTAATCGTGTCCGTTGCCAATTCGGCCGGTCTAAGGAAGGGAACATCTGCCCCATATTTTCTAGCAACTTCCGCTATTTCCTCATCGTCCGTCGTGACGATCACCCGATCTACCGACGACGCGCGGAGCGCCGCGTCGAGGCCGTAGGCTAACAGTGGTTTACCAGCTAAGAGTTTTATGTTTTTGCGCGGTAGGCGTTTCGAGCCGCCTCTTGCAGCGATAATTGCTAACATCTTCCCCCCTTCGTCTGTCAGACTCTACGCGGTAACACTTAGAAATAATGCGATAGGCTATCCAGGCAAAGACCTAGTAGGAATAGTTGACCTGTATGGTCTTTTGCTCTTTAACGGCTTCCCAACAAGCAAGGCAAATGTCCATCACCCTGAATACATCTTTTGCCGAAACATTTGGTGAGCGCCCCTCACGGATCGCCTCAACAAAATCAGGAATGAGATCACCTTTGTTATGGGCCGGATAAGGTGTTTTTATGGTTGTTTCATTTTCTGCCTGATCCCCATCAAACGTCTTCGCGTAGGGACGATCGTTGATAAACGTCTTTTTCGTTCCGTAGACATTGAGCGAATGAAATTTGGTTCGCTGCGGCCCAAAATTAGACATCGTTTTTCCAATGGCTCCACGGTCAAAACGAAGAAGGCTGTATATGACATCTTCATATTTGTAGATGGAGTCCCTGGTTAGCAGTTTGTTGCCCATTGAGCAAACTTCCGTAACCTCCTGCCCTATCAGCCACCGCATGAGGTCAATCAAATGAATACCGCCGCCAAATGTCACGCAGTAGAAATCCATCTGCCCGCGCCATCCCTCTGTAATTTTCCAGAGGATCTCATGAATATAATCCCCTTCTATAGAGACGATCTCACCATATGCGCCTGCATCAATTTCGGCTTTCAACTCCTGGAACCTTGGCTCTGAGCGCAGTATCAAGTTGGAACTAATCTCTTTACCGCTGTCTGAGTAGGCCCTGATTACAGCCTCAGCATCTTTCTTGTTCAGCGCAATTGGCTTTTCGATAAAGACATGCTTTCCATTATTGAAGGCCGATATAGCTTGCTCGGCATGGGCATCGTCATAAGAACAAATTGAAACAATATCGATATCCGGATCTTCCGTAATCGCCCGGTAATCTTCAAACCTCCCGGGGACATCCCTTCTGTCAGCAACGACGCTCAATTGAGCAGGATTTATGTCGCAAACGGAGACAACGTCGACGTTCGGTATTTTCTGGTAGGTCAGTACATGCTGTTCGCCAACGCCCAGACCGATGACTCCGGCTTTTAGTTTTTTTAAGCTCACTACCCGTCTCCGAATTACAAGGTGGGCACACCATAGAAAGAGCGGCTTTATTTGCCGCTCTGACTTTCGTCACTTCTGATTTTTAAAATGATTACAGGGCTAACCTTTAGCACCAATCCCCAGTGGCTTTCCAGCAACTGGGTTGATAAGGGGGCTTTCATCGAATTCTTCTGGCAAAGTAGCCCGGCATTTGATGCAGGCATCTGGATATCCGGACCCTTCGCTGAAAGCTTTCCTCAGCTTTTTTTCCATTTCACTGTGGAAAATATCTCTCAAATGCGTGCCATCTTTTACGTTGGCCAACACCAATTTTTCGCCATAGGGATTGCAACAGGGTTTGACATCTCCATTCGCCCCAATAGCTAGTTGGTATGACGGATAGGGACAGTGGAATGGTTCGGTCAGGTCAAAATTGATTTCCTTATCACGAAGCGCATGGTTTCGGATCTTCTGGAAATCTACGTAATCGACACGATCACGCCACTTCTCGGCAAAAGCATCTTGCTCATGCTCATTGAGTTCACAAACCACGAAACTCGTCCGAATTGCCGGCGTCACACTGTTCAGCTCTTCGCGTATGCTAATCAGATCAAGGATGTTTTGTTCCACTTGAGCCAGATCACCGCCTCGGGTTTTTGAGTAGGTTTCCTGAGTCGCAGCATCCAGCGAGATATGCATCTTTGTAACACCCATCTCAACCAATCGACGTGCCCTATCTTTAGTTAGGTAAACAGCGTTCGTTGTAATGATGACATCCTGAACGCCCGCTTTGAGAGCATATTCGATTTTGTCTTCAATAGTTTTGTCGATCAGCGGCTCGCCGCCTCCAAAAACAATGCCCCCCATGCCATCATTCATTTCTACGTACTGATCAATTATCAAACAGAAAGTTTCTGTTTTCATCAAGGTGCCGCTTCCGTGATCCTCCGCTCGGTGGCAGTAAGGACAGGCGTAATTACAGTAATCAATAACCTCGAATGCCAAATCTACAGGAAAATCCAGCTGCGCCTTCCCGCCATTGGCGGAATTATACAACTCCCTATATTTTTGGAATTTCTCACCTTTAAGCCGACCAATTAGAACATTTCTATCTTCTTTGGCCTGAATTCGGTTGTGTTTGTTAAAAGGTACATAGGTCATAACGGTGTCATTCAACGCTGTTGAGATTGTGTCTATCGTCTCAAATGGTCTGAGGACTTCTCGCCGGGGGACGCAACCCGCAAAAAGTTTCGGCAATTCACCTGCCGTAGAAATCAAAATACCATTTCATGCATTTAAGGCTTTCCCTTAAATGAAGCCCTCAATTTTGCTCTTCGCAATAAAACGGGATATTAGCGTCTGTCGGAACCCAACAGATTGATCTATCTCAGACGCTTTTCCCATTCCCATCCTTCGGGCGCCCCATCTCAATGTTCCACTGTCTTGCAAGTTGAACAATGTTATCCAATGGTGCGTTAATCACGTCATCTCCAAGGCGGCAATATATCCAACGGCACCGCTCCAGGTCTTCTTCAGAATCAACTGATATATTCAGAGTTGCCTGCGACGGATCGTCCGACGCGTAGTTTACGATCTTAAAATCCTCATCATGGGCATACATGTAGCGCGTTATATGCTCCAAGTCAGCACCATCAACTCCGGCAAGCAATACACGCCGTAACGCGTCGACCTTAATTATTTCAACAGTCGTCCCGATGGGCCAGGTTCGAGGGAATGCCGTTGTTAGAAGATCCGCTTCCACATCGCCATGCTGATCAAGCAACTCACTAATAAGGGAGCACGACATTAAAGGACTATCACCCGTAACCCGGATAAACCGATCCCATCCCTTTGTCTCGGCACAATCAACAGCCCGCTTTACCACATTTTCCAGCGATCCTCGATAAAAGTCAGTGCCCCGAGACTCGCAGAACCTAACAATGGGGTCGTCAACCTTTCTGTCAGTTGTCGCCACGACAATCAGCCCAGGCGCGATGCTCTCCATCCGGTCGATAACCGCACCCAGCATTTCGCGACCGTCTATTTTTGCGAAGACCTTTCCTGGCAGCCGTTTTGAGTCATAGCGAGCAAAAATAATGACGGGTACCGGCATGCCATTTAGCTTCCGGACTTAGCTCTTTCCCATTGTTCAACATACCACTCGCAATATCGGCGATACCCCTCTTCCAATCCCCATTTAGGCACAAAGCCGAGTTGCTCTTTAGCTCGATCCGTTGCCAAGGTTCCACGAACTGGTTTTTCAACAACTCTGGGGCGCTCTTCCAAAATTGCTCCTGGAACGACGTCTTTTACGATGGCTGCCAACTCCGCAATTGTTCGGGCATTACCATATGTCAGGTTAAAGGTTTTGGAGATCGCCTGGCCTCCCTCGCAGATTGCCATCGAACGAATGATCCCCTCAACGAGATCGTCAATATAGGTGAAGTCCAAACGACCGTCTCCACCACCTTCCAGCAGAAGAGGCTTACCAACCAACGCATTTTCCACAAATACTTGGCTTACCCGACGACCAACACAACGCTCACCGTACAACGCGCTGGGACGTATAATCGTGGTATTGATGCCGTATTGGTGGCAATACGTACGCATCAGGCGTTCGGCCATAAATTTGGTGTTTGCATAAATGCCTTTGGGCCTTGGGCGCGTATTTTCGTCAACCGACGCCCCTTCAAAATCCCCATAAACCGTACTGGAACTCAGCAGCAAAACTTGATTGATTGCCCCTGGATTGAGGCGGCAGTTTTCAAGGATAGTTTTCAGACTGCTCAACTGAAGATCAAAACAAAGACCCGGTGTTTTCCGTGCCGAAACTGCACTTGCTATCGCAGACAAATGAACAACTTTAGTTGCCCCAAAACTGGTAATCGCCTGATGTACGTCCTGATCCCTTCGGGCATCTCCATTGAACATTTCAACACCAGCTTCACGCATCAGGGTCAAGCGGTCGAAAAGAAACCCAACATACAGTCGGCGAAGAATTGGGTCTCGTTCGGTTTCGTATAGATTGTCGACGAAATGGTTAACCCCCATGTTATCCATAACAACCACAGGGACATCATGCCGCCTCAACTCAAGGGCAAGGTTATGGCCGATGAAGCCAGCCCCCCCAACCAAGAGAATTTTTTCACCCCGCAGCTTCGCCGCGACTTCAGCTATGTCTGAGTTTTTCATACTTCTTCTCTTCGCAAAAATCCTGTCTTTGACTTCGCTGCAATCTCAGCACTCCCTTCCTCATAAAAGGGCCCCTTGACCAGTTAACCATAGACAAGAACATCAAAAGTGATTGTTACTTTAGAACTTTGTAATCGCCCAAATACAAGACATCAAGCCCAGAAGAAAAGAAGGTCCTTATTGCATCATGAGGAGAGCATACCATGGCCTCACCTTTTACATTAAAGCTGGTATTTAATACGATAGGAATTCCCGTTTCCTTGTAAAAACTCGAAATAAGACGATAAAAGCGGGGGTTTTGTTTTTCTGTTACAGTTTGCAACCGCCCAGATCCATCGACATGGGTAACGGCTGGAATACCTCCGCGCTTGTCAGGTTTTATCTGAAAAACCTTTTCCATGAATGGTGTCGGCGCAGCCCGCTCAAAGTATTCCTCGCAACGGTCGGCCAGAATAGCCGGAGCAAAAGGCCTGAAGGCTTCGCGGTACTTGATAAGCGCGTTGACCTTGTCTTTCATCGAAGCATCGCGAGGATCGCCTAGTATACTCCGATTGCCGAGTGCCCGATCACCAAACTCCAGCCCCCCCTGAAACCAGCCAATGATTTTTCCGTCAGCAATTTGCCGCGCCGCATCGGCCATAGGATCAGAAAGCTTTTCATGTTGCAGTTGGAGAGTTTCCAGGGTCGTCTTGATTGCTTCGTTATCGTAGGAAGGACCAAGGTAGTTGTTCTCCATTACATAATGGCGCGGCTGTTCCATAAGGTGATGGTAAATATACATCGCGGCCCCCATGCTGCCCCCGGAGTCGTCAGGGGTCGGAGGAATGAAAACGCGCTTAAACGGCGAGTTGGCAATCACCTTACCATTGGCAACGGAATTCAACGCACTACCACCGGAAAGCACTAGGTTTTCGCCACCTACTCTCTCATGCAATTGGTTGATGAGGCCAAGGTAGATTTCCTCAAAGACCGTTTGCGCCGCTGCTGAAAGATCGTAGTAATCCTGAGTAAGTGGCTTGTCCTTTTCGTTGGGCTCAAAACCAAGTACATCAATCATTTTTGGCGCAAACAAACCTGGTCGGTGGAACTGGAAGTGATTAAAACAGCTTAAGTCGAGTTCAAAGCCAACATCTTTCATCCTAACAAGCGAACGAACCCGATCAATAAAACGATTACCGTCGCCAAATGAACTCGCCCCCATCAATTTCCACTCATCGCTTTGCGGCTGAAAACCCATGAACGCTGTCATAGTCGAGTAGAACGACCCCAACGAATGAGGGAACTCTTGGGACCAAATCGGATCAATCTTCCCCCCCTTTCCATGAGCGAAATGGGTGCATTCCTTTTCACCGAACGCATCAGCCGTCAAAACCGCAGCCTCTTCAAATGGAGAAATATAAAAGGCTGAGGCATGAGCCAAATGATGTCGAATAAAATAGATATGGAGTTTTTTGCCGGACTTTAGATGAACAATCTGCTCTGAAACATCTCCAGCCTCACCCATATAGCCCGATAAACCGTTGACGACATTGTAATAGATTTCGCCGAGAAACCGCGCCCGCCCCGAGTGGGCCGCATTGTAACTCTCTAAATTTATCGCCGGATTCCAAGCAATGGCGATGACATCTATTTCATCAAAGGATACATCGCCTTTTTCCAGCGCGGCCTTAATACCTTGGTGGGGAAATTTCCTAGTTCTTTTTTCACGAATGAGTCTTTCTTCCTCAACTGCAAACACGGGGACCCCATCCACGATCAGAGACGTAGAAGTATTAAATCCGGCGGTATTTAAGCCGAGTATCAAGCTATTCTTTTTCATTGGAAATACACCAAACAGACTAGCTGTCGTCTGTTTTTTGCTAGAGATTTAAACAATCCGCATGCGCGGAATTCTGCCTCAAATAGTTTATTTCTTACGGTCTACGCACATAGACCACCAAAAGTGAAATATTTATAGCTCAGTGCTAGGCTCGGGGAAACCATCAAAACCACTTGGAATTACGCCAGTTTCCGCAGCAAAATAAGGCTAGACCGGCTAGGATAAATTAAGAATCGAGCTATACCAGCCATCACTGTGTTTCATGTCTTTCGGGGCCCCTTCCTCCAAGACTTTTCCATCCTTCAAAACAATCAGGTGATCAGCGTTTCGTATTGTTGCAAGTCTATGGGCGACGATAATCACTGTTATGTCGCTGTCCCTGACGGTCGTTTCCAATGCCTCTTGGATTTTTGACTCGGTTTCGTAATCTAGGGCGCTTGTCGGTTCATCCAAAATCAGGACAGATGATTTTTTCAAAAATGCGCGCGCCAACGCCAGTCGTTGGCGCTGCCCTCCAGAAAGCTTTACGCCCCCTTCCCCCAAGACCGTCTCAAAGCCATTAGGTAAATTTTCGACAAACTCGTCAACCTTCGCTTTTTGACAGGCATCCATGACCTCTTCTTCGGTCGCGTCCGTATTTCCGTATCGAATGTTCTCAATCAACGACCGGTTCATGATGTTCGGCGATTGATCCACGAAGCTTATTTGCTGTCTAATAGAACTGATTGTAAAAGACTCGATTTGCCGACCATCGAACAAGACGGTGCCGCTCGTCGGCACCAACATTCTGGTCAGCAAATTGATCAGCGTACTTTTCCCCGATCCTGTCGGCCCGGTGATCGCGGTCGTTTTTCCGGCAGGTATATCAAGATCAACACCGCTCAGAATATTCCGCTCTCCTTCGCCATATCGATATTCAATATTGGAAAAGGTTATCGCTTTTCTGAGGGCCGTAAACGTTTCTGTCCCCTCATCTATTTCACTTGCATCAGTCGCACCCTTTATGGTTTCCCGAATGCGCCTCACATAAGATCCCATACGGTTGATATTCTGGCGAACTGCTGCCGTTCTCTCCACCAACGGCATGAGTCGCATCAGAACCAAAACAAAAACCAGCATTCTGGAGGTTTCCTGGCCCAGCTTCTCTATAGACACCCAGAGCGTGACCATGACCAAACCAATTACCAAAGGCCCGACAATAAGCTGTAACCGGGCTGAAACCTCGGCAATGTCTACATTGAGACTTTGGAGCCGCATGGAACTGTTTTTGACTTTACCCGTCTCATAGGGAACCGAATTGGAGAGTTTAATCAGATCCCGGACACGGTATTTTTCTGCGATTTGATCAGAATACTCCAAACCATGCGCCACCAGTCGGTCGCTATACAGACGCGCTTTTTTATTTAGCCATGAAACGCAGATCAAAAGTGCCGCGCCAAATATTCCAGTCAAAAGAACCGCCGCAGGCACCTGAATCAATAGCAACAGACCATATGCCATAAAGGTCAGTCCAATGGTCACCAAATTGGAAACACCACGGACAATAGACCCGGCTGACTGGCACTGGTTGTAGACAAGATTCGTAAAAGTGCCGGTGCCAATCTGCTGAAGATACAGTTTGTTCGCGCTCATAATGGCGGAAAAGCAATTCACCGTCAGTTTTTGAAAGGCTCTTTCCTTAAGCTTTGAAATGTAAATGTCACGCACATACCCAGCCAATTGCCGGGTCAGAACCATAGCAAAAACAAAAAAGCAGAGAAGACCCAGCGTTATTGGCAGATTGGTTATTTGAAACAGCTTGGCGGCATAAAACCACAGGGTAGATTGTTCGGTCAGCGCCGATATGTTTTGGTCATTTTCCAGGAAATCAATAATGGAGAAAACCGTAGCCGCACCAAGGGTTTCAAAGCAAACCGCCACAGCTGAAATTGTGACAAGCAGGGCGTACTCCGCCTTCGAGGTTACGCCGAATTTGGCATATTCCACTATCGGTTCTCGAATATCGGATGGGACAATTTTCCAAAGAAACGAAAACACGTCAGTCGATCACTTCCATCAATTTGGGCTTTAGAATGAGCATTTGTCCAAATAATTCCCGCATTCAGTCCCTCTTTGCACCGTGAATCAGGCGTCTTTGGTCTTCAATAGAGGCTAAAAGAAGTTCTGCCGCCCGAGTCAACTCATCTTCGGGCAAGCCTGTTTTGCCCTTCATCATCGGCGTCCCGACCCCATCGAAAGAAACCTGCTCAACGGCCTCGATATACCGGAATCCGGCCTCCCGGAACTCTTGTTTCCGTTCCTCAGATTGGTCTTCTAAAATTGTCTTAACCTGAGCGGCAAGCCCGAGCAGGGAATCGGCAATCGACACACTAGGAAGAAAATCGAACTCAACGTGCTTGGCAAAAATGAGGCTCGGAACACCGTACCTTGCCGCTTCTATTGGAACACTTCCGGTAAATGTCGAAACGAGTTTGGCATTGCGAATAAGTGGCTCGCTACTAATTCGCGGGTCGGCAAACACAACATTCGGCATCCGGGTCGCTTCCAAATAGAAATCCGTTGCCCGGGAACCAACTGAAAGCACCTGCTCCTTGACTACAAGGCGGTACCCACTCGGCAATGCCAGTGCCAATTGACGAATTACATTCGACGTATCACTGAATTCTTTCGCCATGGTATTGGTTGCAAGTTCCGGCGATAACTGTAAGAGCAGGAGGACAAAGGGTTGGTCAGATAGAACCTCAACGTCCTTGAGCGCAATTTGATCAAGCTCATGTGCCGTTTTGTATACACTCAAATGGTGCGCTATTTCAGCCCGAGCAGGCAGCCTGGTTTTCGGTTTGAAAAGCTTCCCATGCCTGAGATCGTGCTGAAAAAAATCAGCTGCAGAAAGGATGGAACCACCAATTTTTTTCAGCAGTGATTTTTTCTTTAACATCGAGTCAAACAAGCTCTCGCCATGCCGCGTAACCGGTGCCCCTAAATCAAAATTATCCGGCACTTCGGCCATGGGCAAAGCCTCCCACTTTTCTTTCAATTGGGAGGAATTATAGAGTGAGCCGAAGGACCATGTGAGATGGTTTTTATAACGTGCCCGAGCAATAAAAGTCGCGGGGATCCCCTTGGCTTTTGCAACATAATCAAGCGCAACCAAGGCTTTGTCCGGGCGCTTCATGATAAAATCAACCTGATGGAAGTCTAAAATCTTCTCCACCCACCGAATTTGATTGTTCAACTCTCGTGTTGTCTCAATCAACGGCGGAGGAGGCATAGATGCCTGAGGCGCGCGTGGAGCCTCGTAAAGATAATATGTACCGTAAGTTCTGATCTGTTGAATGGCGTCCATGAGATAGAGGAAATTGTATTTTCTCTCATTTTCCCGTGCGGCTTCATATGGTGAAGCTTCAAGGTTCTCAGCGTCTACGGCCGCTATTTCCTCATCTTCGGCATACATGACGTCATCTTCGGACATCCACTTTTTATAACGCTCCGCACGAGACCTTATGGGAACAACGAAAATAAATTTCGCCCCATATTCCTTGCGTAGATAAGGGATTAGATCGTCTAAAAACCATTCCCAATGCACCAGAATATAAATAAAAATAGTAGTAGATGACTTTTTATTCATTTCATATACCTAATAATTTGTCATGTTTAATCGATAAAACATCAAAAAACGTACAGACCATCTATTCACAGGACCAGTGATCAAGAAACATCTTAGCTGAGGCAAAAGAAAACATGAATTTACTCATGCTATTTTCTTCCAAATCCTCATTCAGGAACTTCTGAATTGACTCGCGTTGAACAAAATCAAAAATAGGGCTATCCGAAAGAAGCTGCTCAACAACATTTTTGTCGCCACGGTCCAGCAAAGAATCAATTGACGCATTAAAACCGCGCTTCATCCGCGGCATACGAATTTCCTCAGGCACCAACCCCTTACTCGCTTCCCTCAGCAGCCATTTCGCCAGACCATTCCCAATCAGCAGCTCCGTAGGCACCTGAAACAAAAACTCGGCCAACCCGCTATCAAGAAATGGGGAGCGGTTCTCTACAGAATTTCTCATTGAGTTCTGGTCATCCTCTTTAAGCATTACTGGAACAGACTCATTCCAAAGCTCGTTGAGCATCCGGTTCCTAAGGACATCTGCGCAATAGTTCGTTTCAAAAAAGTCCTCGGAGAATGGGTCGACCAGGAAGCCATTGAAGGTCCCCCGGTCCAGATAGATATGATCACGGCGCGTCGGATCCTTAGCAAAGCAAAGAGGGTCTTTTAAAACTGGATTTCGTACAAACTGTCCGTATCCATCTTTCCATTCCTGGACCAGAGCGGCGAAGTCCGGCTGGTTTTTATGTTCTGCCAGCCAGAAATTGTAGTGGTCGTAGTATCCGGTAAAAAGCTCATCGGCAGCTGTCCCTGAAACGGCGACTTTAAAGCCTTTTTCCCTTACAGCCTCAGAGATAAACGCATGGACATAGTAGGAAATGGTCGCTACCGGAGCGCTGCGGTTCTCACATTGACGGCGCAGCCGTGGCAAGAAGTCTTTAGTCGAAGTTTCAATAAGGTGGCCACGACATCCCAAAGATTGCAAGTTCCTCTGAATCTCCACGCCCTCATTGTACCGTGGGTCGGAATCAATAATTGAGAAGGTCGTAATATCCTGCCCAAACTTCTTCACTGCAATGGCCGCAAGAGTGCTTGAATCTACACCTCCACTTAAACAAAAGGCAACGGGGACATCGGAACGAAGACGCAACCCCACCGCTTTGAAAAGATGTTCCTTTACCCCTTCCAAAGCCTCTTCCTGAGACATTGCCTTGGGTGCAAATTTTAACTGCCAGAAAGATTGCGGCTGTCGATTTGAAAGATCATCGTCAGGGGCAATCAGAAGATTGGTGGCCGGCGGCAGTTCCCAAACATCTTCAAAGAACGTCACCGCCTGCTTGTAAATTGATTTATAACCGTTGACCAAAAATCTCCGGACTTGTTCGCCATTGATTTGGAAACGCCGTCCACAAATTTTTGAAAGTGCATGAACCTCCGAAGCAAAAGCAAAAGTCCGATTGTCGTTGCAGATAAAAAGAGGCTTCTCGCCAAATCGGTCTCTGCTGAGAAACAAAACATTGGTCTGCGTATCGAACAGAGCAAAAGCCCACATCCCTTCAAAACGTTCGACACAATCGCCCCCCCAGCTGCGATAGGCTTTGACGATAACTTCCGTATCTGACTGAGTGTGGAAAACGTGCCCGCGTCTCTCCAATTCCTGTCGAAGTTCAACGTAGTTGTAAATCTCGCCATTATGAATCAGAACACAGCCATCGCTCTTAAATGGCTGGTTGGCGCGCGGGTCCAGATCAATGATCGACAAGCGAGTATGCAAAAGAGAAAGTTGCCTGTCTGCTCCCACAGACATTTGAATGTAACCCTTTGCATCGGGGCCACGATGGTGCATCGCGGCCAAAGTAGCATCAATTCGGCCTTTATCGATCTGGCTACCGGTCGATTGTATTATTCCCGCTATTCCACACATAACTGAACTAGAGACCCTCGTCGCTGAAACGCGCCATGAGAACGGTATCCGTATACCCCCCTTCAAAGGCGTGATGTTTCTTCAAAACGGCCTCTTGATGAAAGCCAGCTTTTTCGAACGCTCGCATACATCCCACATTAGGCGCGTAAATCCCTGCCGTTATTTTTCTCAAGCCCAGCTCATCAATTGCGTATTGAAACACCCGTTGAATTGCTGCCGAGCCAACGCCGCGGCTGTGTTGACGAGCATCACCAATAACAAGGGCTATCGAGGCACGGCCATGGGAATAGTTGATTGCCGAAAGGCGAATATTTCCTATGTGTCGCCCATCAAACATCATCCGCCATAGATAGGCCCCCTCCGTTGCATTGGTTCCTTCAACGTAGGCCCTGGCACTTTCATATGTATGCTTCTGGAATCTGGCTTCGGTAAAGCGCATGACTCCCTCGCTGTTCAGCCAGTCCAGGTAGGCCTCGGTAATGTCTTCGGGCATAAACTGCTCAAGCACCAGTGAACCACTTTCAAACGACGGTATTTTAAGTTCTGGGGATAAAAACATATTTGAAATGCATTTAATGGTTAGGAGGACCGATCGAGCAAATGGGTCTGGGCGGCGGCATTGTTGTCAACGAACAACCGATACCACGTTTCCGTATTTATCCATTGCCAGATGAAAAAACTGTTGTCGAATGCGCCGGAGCAAAACCGGTCAAACAATGCCTGACATTTGGGCACATCAAAATAACCGCGTTCTGCAAACGAACGGCTATGAATAATGTCGCCGACAAAACTTTTTAATGGCTCACTTTGCAGCCATGCCCCCTGAGGCGTATGAACACTCCTTTTCGGAGCGAGGCGCACCGAGTCCGCCATCAAACCCGCCATGGCTTCGCGGACTATAGATTTGCTTCGCCCCCCCAGAAAATGCAGGTATTTCGGCAAGCTCAAACCGCACTCGATCAGCCGGTGATCGAGAAACGGAAAACGTAGTTCGACTCCGTATGCCATGCTCATGCGATCTGTGAAACGGGTATTTCGCGGAATTTTGCGGATCAGAATGTAGTCGAGCAAGGAATCCCGCAAGGGATCTCCTAACTGATTTTCTGCTTTGGTTGGGCTGAGGTTGGCGGCTTCCTTCAACGCCTCCTGGCTCAGCATCTCGCTCTTTGTCATAATCGTTCCGTCAATCGCCTGAGTATTAACCGAACTCCAGGCTGCTTGTCCTCTTCGACGGGCGGTTTCCTCATCAACTCCCCAATGCGCGGCATAGTCTTTTACCGCCTGATCCGCATTAGGCAAGCTTTTGAAAACACACTCACCAACGTAGAGATCATGATGAACTTGGTACCCGGCAAATGCTTCATCCAGGCCTGTCCCGTCTTGCATGACCTTGATTCCATGGCGTTTCGCCATAGCCATGACCTTTGCTCGCCCAAGGTTCATCAACCCGCCCAAAGGCGCTTCCGAATGCCAGAGCAGCGGGACAAAATCCGTTAAGCTATCTTCAGGCGTATAGGTTTCAATGGATAGATCAACGTCGTGATGATCAGCGGCCGCCTTGACCCATTCCCGTTCGCTGTATCCCTGCTCTCCACCAAATTCAATAGACAGCCCCGAGGTTCTCGGGTGAAGCCGGTCAGCCGCACTGAAGCAGGCCAGCAAGGCTGAAGAATCCAATCCCCCTGACAGGGATATTCCGACGGGGACATCGGATCGCATATGAAGTTGAGCCGCATTGACCATAACCTCACGAACGGTAGCAATCGCATTCTCAGCGTCCCAACTCCGGTCATCAAGTTGGCTTGCCAGCCTGTACCATTGGCGTTGTTTGAACCCCTCTTTCTCAGACCAAGTTGCGCAGCCCCCCGGCATCAATTGAGAAATACCGCTGAAAAACGTTTCCGCACTGTCATCATAAGAGGCTTTGTAGAGGTACCTCACCCAGGTCGCCCTATTGGCTTCAACGGGCACCCCTGCCGCTAGAATTCCTTTGATTTCAGAAGAAAATAGGAGGCATCCTTGATACTCCATATAGTATAAGGGTTTTTGCCCGAACCTATCGCGAGCAAAAAACGCCACGTGGTCGCGGCGGTCCCACACACAAAAGGCAAACATGCCGTTTAACCGCTCAAGACACCCCTCTCCCCATTTTTCCCAAGCCGCTAGCAGGACTTCCGTATCGCCGCTGCTGTGAAAGGAGTGCCCAATATCCAGCTCAGCTCGAAGTTCTTTGAAATTGTATATTTCACCATTGAAGATCAGCACGTAACGTCCATCTTCGCTCTCCATGGGCTGATGCGCATGGGACGTCAAATCCAGGATAGCTAATCTGGAATGGCCGAGAACCGCGTCCCCATAATCCTGAACCCCCCTATCGTCGGGGCCTCTGTGGCGCTGAATATCGACCATCGCCGCGACAGTACGGAGATCAGGGCTTCTCCCCAGAACTCCGGCTATGCCGCACATGGTCGATCCTCCGGGAAAATGGATTTCTCGTATAAAATCATATGCACGGTCAAACGACGAAAATGCGTTTCAAGTGGAACAGGTCCGATTCTTCAGTATTTGTTCCGTGTTCGGCGCTTGGAGAACATTGAATGCCCCGTTTTTTGAGCAAATCTATTTCCCGCTGTGAATAGCAGTGACTCAACCCCTCCGGATAGGAATAGTGGTGACACCGAATTCCCGTATTGCTCTCTATGAGCTCCAAGCTGAGGTCAATTTCGCGTTCCACCTGCTTGTCACTTAAGAAAGAAAGAATGCCGTGAGAGTGGGAGTGTCCGCCAATAGTAAAAAGAGGGTTTTCGGCAAGCTCCCGCACTTGCTGCCAAGACATTTTCAGATCCAGAGGATGATGACTTTGCCAAAACGGCTCAAAATCCAGTTGGGCCTGAATTTCAGTCGCCTCTTTATCCTGATCCAATTCACGATTGTTTTTCAAATGCTGGCGAACTGTTTCAAGGAAAGCCTTCTTTGAATCGGCATCGCTTGAAAACCCCCCAGCCCCCCAAGGAAGGGATAAGTCACCGACCGGAGCCTCTTCAACCACCGCTTCGATTCTATCAATCCAAGACATCCGGTTACTGGCGATAAAATCAGATGTGATATAGACGGTCGCAGGAATATTCTCTTCGGTGAGGACCGGGGCGGCAACCGACAGATTATTTTCAAACCCATCATCAAAAGTAAGCGCAAAGGAGTTGTCGGGAAACTGCTCTTTCGCCCGAATATGCTCAATGACTTCGTCCATACTTAAGGCCTTACCCGATTGTTTCAGCCCCTGAACAAAAACCTTGAACTCATCAAGTACGATATGCTTTCGAGTATAGTTCCGTACTTCCGTGGAGTTTTCTTCAATGACCCCATGCAGAAGAAAAATAGCCAGTGAATTGGGGGCGAGAAAGCTTGTATAATTCATCGGATAGTCTCTGTGTGCTTTCGGAAAGCTCGCACACAAACTTCCTTCAGAACCATTGGCATAAACGAGTAATAGCGCCCCAGTTTTTCCTGGGGCGTCGAGGAGAATGCTCCTTCCCGTCGCAAGGCCTCAAGCGCCTTACAGGTTATTTCCAGGCAGGCCTCCGTATTCACCCGCCTCAACTCCTCCAGCTTCATTCCTTTGAACAACGGTAGTTGTGCCCGGTCAATAATATCGCCCGTATCCAGTTCAGGCGACACCATATGGAGAGTTGAGATCAATCCGTCAAAATCTCTGTGGTAAACAGCCCAAAGGTGCGTATCCAACCCCCGGTACTCTTCTGGGTCTCCCCCGTGAAGGTTGACTAGTCGGCCCGGCAAAAGGTCGATAATTGGCCGCTTAAGTTTTCCCGTGCCAAAAACCACCGCTGCATCGGCGCAAAACTCCCCAAGGGATTTGACCGCTTCGGCATCATTCATCGAATCGAATGTCAGCGTCTCAGCAAAGTTGCTAACGGACGCTCGATTGCCGTCAAACCAAGCCTCCTGCTCAGATTTTTCCCTTCGGTCTTCAAAAGGATGGCGCACCTCGAAAGGGGCCTCCAATCCCTTGGCCTCACAAAACACCCTCACATCATAACCAGACAGAGCAAGCTCCCGCACAAAAAACGCATGATGCAAAGTGTCGGTCGTCAAAATTGCCAAGCGCATGGATTTCTCAATCTATTTTCAACCGAACCACGGCCGCTTGATTTACCGATTTCTGCCTAGCAATCATCTCGCCGACAGCTTCTCTGCAAGCATTTCCATATCAAAAAAGCCCGTTCGATTGTCGTTCTTATTTTCTTTAAGAACAATATTTCGGCCCTGTCCAAAAACCATGGTGTTGGATGGAATATCTGTATCAATCACCTTTGCACCCGTCGCCAGCAAGACGTTATCACCAATTTTGCATTTGCCAAGAATACTAGAGCTGGGGGCCATGTAGACGGAATGGCCGAGTTCCGGATACTGACCATGATTCTGCCCAATCGCACAATTTTGGGTCATCTGAAAGTAGGGTCCAACTTCCGTATAACCCAAGACCGAGCCAGAGGCATGCTGGGGGAAGAAAAACTTTTCGACAACGGTGTCATAGAAAAGGTGAATTCCGCAGGTGTCGCGCATGATGAAAAACAGCATATCAAGGAAAAACTGAGGTGCCCCAGCAATCCTCAATCGACGCATGAATATATATAGAAGTCGGGTAAGGTGATCTATGTTCGCCGGATTGACAATCGGTCGTCCAGTATCATTGCGATAATACCTTCCAATTGAAAAACAATGCTCCTCCTTCACCTCAAGAATAACATCCATCCCGGTTGCACGATACTCTTCCAGACGCGCTTCCATATGAGGCAATGGCGCACGACGACTTAGAATTGACGAAAAAACCAACCAGATATCATCTTCGCTCCACTCATCAAAATACGACTTATCCCCAAGCCTTTTAACGTCATCCACATTCATTTTTCACACCCATTAATTCGCGGGTAACCACCAATCTTGAATCCAATGCTAAATCCATTACTCATTAGGTTCTCCATATAGGATTCGGCGCACCGCCAAGGCGTCACTCGCCAGGTGTTTTCATAGTCTGTAAAACAGCGCTCCTTCCACCAAGGACTATAAGCCGTGCCCCGCATTGACTCAGGAAACTTCCTCAAATAGAACCGGATCTACTTCAAACGGCCACACCATTTCATAACCGAAACGGCGAAAAGGTTGTTCGTAAAACGAATCAGGGTGAACAGTTGACCGATAAAATGAGGCTAGGGTTGCGCCATCTACAACCACTTTTAAATTATAGTTTCCATCACTCTTAAATTTTTTTGTGTGTTGAAATATCCGGACGACTTGTGGCCATTCTTCTCTAATTTTTTCAACCACGTCAGCCGGATAATCCGCCACGATATAGAATGCTTTTCCCGTTTCACTGCCGCTTTCTAACACCTTTTTTACAACAGACAACATTTGGCCAATTAGATGCTTTTGATAGTGTGCAAGGTAGAAGGCCTTGTCCGTTTGCACCCCCAAAACCACGCACGAACCCTGGGCAAAGGTATATATCAATCCCTCAGCTCGACCGACTACAGAGTCATTTGGCGTTATCGATAACTCTTCAGTTTCGATCGGCAAAGTCAGGCTACCTGGTCGCAGAGAGTTGATGAGCAAAAGTGCCGCTTTCGCATCAATGTCGCTCAGCTCCTCACAACGGCCCCTCAGCTGTTCAAAAATTTGCTTTTTGATACCTTCAAAAGAAGAACTTCGCCACAATGCCCGGTTTGAAACGCCATAAAACCTATTCGAAGAAAGGCCTAAAGAATCTAGACACTGTGCAAATTCCAACTTCGGCAGCTCAACCGTGTAATGCGCACCACATGAAAATATAACGCTAAAATTTCTAACTTGTTCTCGAAGCGGCTTTTCCGGCAGATTGCCAACGCGCTCTATAGTCACAGGCAGTAACGATAGCAGCCGAATACCAAATCTTCTTATCTCCCCTGTCGCCATCGACAACCAGCTCCGACTGAAAAACCGCCCTGTTCAATATTACTGTTTCGGATTGGATTGGCTGATACCAGCCAACCACGAAAGTTTTTCAGGCAATGGCTCTTGAACGCCAACCGGTCTTTGCGCCTTTGGGATTCTCATTAATTCATCAAGCGTCGCTGAAAGTTTTTCCTGATCGTGATTAATGAAATTTGTCACCATATCTGGTCTCATAGAATTGAAATTCGTCTCTTTTAGAATTTCATCTCTATAATCTGTGTATTCAATAGTTGGTATATTACTAAATCGTGCAAATGAAAAAGTTGTGGTATAAGTATTAGCGATAAAAAAGCGGGCTCTATAAGACAGAACAAGAGGATGAAGGTGAGTGATTACCACATCAAGACCCGGATGTTTTTCAATGATATTTTGCAACTGCTTTCTAGAGTCCTCATTGGCCGCATCCGCTGGGTGGGGTTTCACAAAAATTGGCAATGATGAACAGTGTTTTTCCAACATTCCCAATGTTTCATCGAATAGCTCTGGGTACATATCTGGGCGCCGGGTCTGATTGTTTGGCCCCATCCAGCAAAGCATAAACGGCACGATTTCGTTCCTTGGCTCAACATTACTTTCCCGGAATGCCGTTTCAAAGTATTGGCCTTGTTTTTTTTCCAAATAGTTCATCCATGAGCGTCGACTAAATGGCGGTGATAGAAAAAACAAATCCTTGCTCTTGATTCTAGGGTCATCGAGCACCATCCAGTCCTTATTGAAAGCCAGAATCGTGTCCCCCATTGGCTCCCTTGTGCTGTAAGTCCTCGGGAGAATCATTTCCGAGACCTTTTTTTCCAAAGGGGCATATCCAATTGCCGAACCCTGAACAAGAATTGTCCTGCCCGGACAGAATACAGAAAGTATTTTTAGGGGCCACTCATCCAGCGCTTTGAAGTGGATAAATGTCGCTTTGGAGGTCAGCCCCAGAAGCAAATACCGAAAAATTTCCGGAAAAACTGTAAATCGGTGCAGAATCCCCCCGATGAAACTCTTGCGCTTCCGACCAAGCATTCTAAGAGTCCCCATAGAATCAATGGCGTCACTTAGAACAATATTATCTCTAATGCCTTTGTATGTCGGTGCATCAAAACAGAGAAATTCAAAATTGGTTCTGTTGCCTGCTTCAGAAAGCTCCTTCACCAATGGAACAACCGTATCGCACGAGATGAGTTTATTGTTGAGAAAAACAACAATCATCCCTTCTATACCCCCTCCGGTCGCTTTGCCACAGCCATGACATTTCCTGTCAAGTTGGCGTCTTGGAGTACTTTCAGGAACCGATCCTGCACAGCCTCATCTTGGCAAAAAATCAGTTGCTCAATAATAGGGTCTAGGTTCTTTGCAGGATAACGTCCCCCCTGCACAGCCCTCCTAACCAAATCGATATCAAGGCGTCCTGGCGTAGATACCTCCAAAATTTTGAAGCCTTGCTTTTCCAAAAGTAAACAAAGCGATTGAGGTGAAAACAGATTGATATGCTCGTGGTCTACGGCATTTGACTCTTCGCCCAAAGTCACGGATTCAAATCCGGCTATATTTGGACAGGTCGCTACCATAAGTCCCCCAGGCGCAAGCGAATCAAAGCACCATTTCAGAAAATCAGAGGGATTAAACAGATGCTCAATCACCTCAAAATGGGCGATGACGCTAGCCTTCTCATCCAAAACAATTTTTTCATAAGGAGATTCAATGATGTCGATGCCTTGATCCCGACATATCTCAGCAAGGTTTGGCGTCGGTTCGATGCCGACAATGCGATCAAATACGTTCAGCTTTCTAATTTCATCGCAAAAAAATCCGTAAGCCGCACCGACTTCAATCAGTGTCCCCCCTGAAACACCAAAGCGCTTAGTCAGCGCCGCCACCATTTCAGCCCTGGGCTTAAATAGATTTTGCCGTCTGGCCTCTTTACTTGCAGGAAAAATATGTTCCGCAAAATAGGCATAGTTTTTTGAAGAGGCGTAGAACTCCGCAAGCAACTCTGGCGTTGGACGGGGGCTAGCATATTGTGTCTTGCAGATATCACAACGCACTTGGGGCATTGCCTTTTTTTCATAAAGTGCCGTTCTTTGTTCAGACCCACAAGCCGGACATGCGACCCCTACAAACTCTTCTCTATGGTGGCGCAGCCAATCAATATCGGCTGCCTCAGCAGCAGCCTGTCCTGCCATTAGTTGATCCGGGCGAATGTCGTCGACCTTCATTACCGCCCCTCTACCCAGATATTCCGTTTGAGCCAATTTCCTTTTTCGTCTTTGGCCCAGACTTTTGGACTTCTGAAACTATCGGCGATCGTATCGAACCAATCTTCCGTCCGGCCAACGTAGTCCAACCAATAGAAAATATCTGAAGATTTTACATGGTCGTATTTTCGGACCATCTCAATCCCTTCATCCCGGGTCATTGCACCGTTACGAATATCTTTAGATGCATGATCCGTTGCACGACCATAGCCAAATTTGATCCACTTCAAGTAGTCGTGAGCGCCATTCTCATAGCGGTCATCAAGATTGGACATGGTGCGATAGGTTCGCTCAAACGGCTCGTCGGCAGGCTGCCAACCGTAGCGATCCATCACCAACTGTTTGTGTTTATTGGCATCCCAGGGATCGAAAAAACCGATATGAATTCCGCGCACACCAACCTTTTGAATTTCCTCATCCGACGGATACTTGAAGCACTCTAACTCATGCTCCTGAATCGGATCTTCATCATCTCCGACGAAATCCCACCAGTCATAACCACGCAGGCATTGATCAACTCTGTAGCGGTATGTGAATTCGGGAAAATCATTCATCGAATGCATGCCGCCAAGTTCTGTCCAGCCATGTTCCCCCCAGAACATCAACGGAATATTGTATCGAACGGCGATCTGGATCGGCGCCGTGAAGATTCCGCAATGATTCTGCCAGTTCATATCGCCCGTTTTTCTAAAGCCAAGACGATTCAGACGGATCAGCATGTCAATACCAGGTGAAATCACGATGTGATCGACATTGAACACTTCTTTCATGCGCATCATGTTGCGCCAACCGGCATCCATGAAGTTATTGCCGTTATAGGTGACAAGGAGCGGGTTCAGTCCTAGCTTTTCTTTAACAAAATGAACTTGGTAGTAGCTATCCTTGCCCCCGGAAACGGGGATAATGCATTCATACCCGCTTGGCTTCCTGTAGGGCTCAATATCCTCAAGCAGCATTTCCAGTCTTGCGTCCCAATCAATTTTCCCTTTTTGACCGTGAACGCGGCACCCACTGCAAACCCCGCTTTCGTCAAAAGAAAGTGGAACGGCTGAGCTGGAGGGATAAACACATTTTTCACACCAGGTGATGGGCGGAAGCTCTAGGGTGCTCATGTTTCAAACCTTATGTCGGCTAGGTGCATTTTCAAAAAGCGCTTGGCGTTCGGATAGGCATTTTCTTTAAAATGAAAAATATTGCCCGCAGCAACAGCGGAAGCCGTCGTCTTGTCATAGCACTTTAAAAAGTGGCCTTGCATTCCAGCTCCACCGCAGGCTATCACCGGAATTCCAACGGCTCGCGCCACCTCATCAATTGTCTCAAGATCATAGCCCATAGCCGTGCCATCGCGGTCAATGCTGTTTAACAGGATTTCACCGGCTCCGCAGTTTTCAGCATGACGCGACCAGTCCTCTACGGTTTTTCCAGTGTCGAGCTTCCCTCGTCCGCAAAAAACCATCGGCCTGCCATCGACCATGCGATAGTCGATACTCGCGACGATCGCTTGTCGACCGAAAGCCAGGGCGGCCTCGCTAACACTTTCTGGATGCGTGTAAAGAAGGGTGTTCATCGCCACTTTGTCTGCGCCGTTTTGGATGCGAACCTTAACATCTTCAAAAGTACGAATCCGCCCGCCAAATGTTAGAGGGATTCGGCATTCGGCTGCTACAACCTGAATAAATTCAAGTACATTGCCGACGGGTTTATGCCTAAAGTCACTCCGGTGATGCTCAAACGTTGACTGTTCATCGCCAATATCAAGGACAATCAGTTCATCAACATCCCAATCGACCATTCTTCGCACATGGGATACTGGATCCCCTATAAACTGATGTTCATGGAATTCCTCACTCCTGACCATCCAGCCTTCTTTAAGGAAAAGAACAGGTATGAGCCGACGCTTGAACATCCTAGCGCTCCAAGAATGCTCGAAGAAGAGCCTCGCCACACCCGGAACTCTTCTCTGGATGAAACTGGATTCCGTAGGCATTGCCGGTAGCTACCGCTGAAACAAACGTCCCGCCATAGTCCGAAGTTGCGAGAACATAGTCCGACGGACAATCAATTGCGTAGGAGTGAACAAAATAGAAATCACGCCCCCCGGCGGATGCCAAAAGATTTTCCTTATTCGCGCTTAACTCCACCGTATTCCAACCAATATGCGGTATCTTTCTGCCGCTTTCAGCATTGGGCTCCAACAGTTTTACAGCCCCAGGAATCCATCCGAATCCTTTATGCTCACCGAACTCCTCGCATCTATCGGCCATAACTTGCATGCCAACACATATACCAAGAAACGGACGGCCCTCATTCATAACAAGTGCGTTAAGGGCTGCTTCTAACTCTCTTTCCCTCAACTGCTCCAAAGCCCGCCCTATGGCCCCAACCCCAGGGAGAACAATTTTGTCCGGATTTAGAGATAGGAGCTCTTCGCCATCCGAAACAATTTGCGTATCCCCGTCAACACGACGAAGGGCATTTGCAACGGATTGGATATTTCCTATCCCATAATCAATAACGGCAATGCTCAATTTCCTGAATCCGTAAACAAAGGAAAACTAGTCGGTCTTCGACACCAACCATCCGCAAATGTAAAGATGCTTCAGGCCGCATCTCTCGAAGGTGCTGGACGCATCTGCCGGAGATTCAATAACCGGCTCACCATGCAGATTAAACGACGTGTTAAGCACCGCCCCGATTCCGGTGAGTTTTTCAAACTCGGAAATCAACTCATGGTAATCCGGGTTATCCGATTGGTGGACGATATTGGGTCGGGCGGTGTAGTCATAAGGATGTAACGCCGCTGGAATTTCCTTCCGCGCCAATTCGGTTGAATCAAAGCCGATGGTCATCCAACGACCATTAAGTTTCTTGGGATTGATGATGTAATCGTCCGCTCGTTCGGCTTTCATGCTCGGCGCAAACGGCATCCAGAAATCCCGCATTTTCACCTGATCGTTGATCTTTTTGATCACCCCGGGATCACCCGCGTTGGCGACAATCGATCGGCTTCCAAGCGCCCTGGCACCAAACTCCATCCGGCCGTTCATCCAACCAATAACTTCTCCTTCGGCCAGCAATGCGGCGGCATCCTTGGGTGTCGCCCTGCGCACGGCAAACTTGGGATCGCCATCATATTTTTTGAGGAAATCGCCAACCTGTTCTGTGCTGTATTGCGTACCGAGATAAGCATTGGGGAAAACGACTCCCTCTTTTCCCTTGGTTGCTTCCACGTGAACCATGTAGGCCGCACCAATAGACAACGACTCGTCATGGGCTCCCGGCGGGACAAAAATGTCTTCGACCCCATCCATCTCCCAGACTTTCTTATTGGCCTTGATGTTTTGAGCAACACCACCGGAGAAGACCACATGGCCGATCCCGGTTTGCTCAACACCGTTTTTCACCCACTCGGTAATCAGCTCCTCACAGCGCCGCTGAATGCCATAGGCAATCGCGTCGAAACGCTGTCCTGTCAACCGGTCGCGATAGTGGAAGAAATTGTCCTTAGGCGTGACAGCATAGCGGAAGTCAAGGCCATCCACCTGCAGGGTTTCCGCATAGGCCTCATAGGCTTGCTGGCAGTAGGACGGGTTGGCGTAAGGCGCCATGCCCATCACTTTATATTCATGTTCCGCCGGCTTCATACCGAGCAGCAAGGTAGCATAGCGGTACATCCGGCCAATGTGGCATTTATCCGTATGCAACACTTCTTCCAAGGGTTCCCACGGACGACTTAGCCAGATCGATGCGTTGGCGCCATCGCCAAACCCATCGGCCGTAAAAACCAAGCGAGGACCGTCATACTGATGGGCGGCAAGGACGCCATAATAGGCATGAGCCGCGTGGTGATCCTGAAAACTAATTCGGGCTTTATCGACGCCCAACTGCTCGGACGTATAGGCTTCCCGCGCCCGCATCATCCCTTCGACATCAAGATCGTTCTCAATATACGACCTGTCATAGACGAAGTTGGCCGGATCGATCTTATCTTTGAAGACCTCTGAATAGGAAACATCCCGGCCTTCATAGAGTTTCGGATACCAATAGTCGGTCTGCTCTTTCCAAAAATCCTGAATAGAAAAATCAGAATCCCGACGAATCATAAAATAACTCGGCGGAAGACTTTTGGTGGCAATAGCCACATGATCCAGGTCCTGCGGTTCAATCCCCCCAATTTTCAAGCAAGCTTTAATCGCTTGCCCGGGATAGCCGTGCTCGTTTTTCCTCCGGCTGAACCGCTCTTCGGCAATCGCAGCGACAACTTCTCCATCGACGATCAGCGCCGCACTGGATTGATGCCCGTCGTTAATACCTAGGATCTTCATGCAGGCAGTTCCTTCAAATAGTCGGCGATCTTCTTGGCCATGAAGATGCGCGCACCGTAGATCGATTCAAACGTCGCTCCGCCGATATGCGGAACGATAAGAAGGTTGGATGCAGTCTGCGCATACTGAACCAACGGATGCTCTCGAACGTCGTCAAGCCATTCGCCATCGATGATGTCCAGACAGGCTCCCCCCAGGCGATCCTCTTTCAATGCATCGAGCAAAGCCGCTTCGTCAATCAGGGCACCCCGGCTGGTATTTAAGATCACCGCGCCCGGCTTCATTTTCGCCAGCACCTCGCGGTTGATCATGCCTCGGGTGTCATCGCGCAAATGGACGTGGATGGTCAGAACATCTGCCTCTTTGATGACGGTCTCAAAATCAACCGCCTCGACATTGGGAAGAGAAACATCGCGAACGTCCGTCCCGATCACCCGCATACCGAAGCCGTTGCCGATGCGTGCGCTAATCGTTCCCAATCGTCCCAGACCGATGATCCCGAGTGTTTTCCCCAGCAACTGGAACCCTGTGTAGGCCTCCCGTCCCCAGTTGCCGTCCAAGACGGACTGCCGACCTTCGCAGATTTTTCTGTTCAGCGAAAGAAGTGCGCCAAAGGCTAGCTCAGAGGTTGCAGTGAAACTGTTGATCAGGTCAAATTCCTTTGAGATGTCAAAGCAGGTGATGCCCGCGCTCCTAATCGCCTCCAGATCCAGATGATCAGTTCCCGTGCTTGGCGACCCAATAACTTTGAGACGCGTTCCCCGCTCAATCAGCGCCTTATTGACCGGGACGGTCAGGGCGGTCATATAGGCATCGTATTCACCTATACAATTAGCCACCGTATCGTAATCGTCAGCAACCGTATCAACAGTCGCGATCCCCTCAAAAACATCCAGGGATTCCTCGCAACCTTTGAGATTCAAGGTATTTAGAACTTTGTATTTTGACATTTTGGCGAACTCACTTACGGCAGATGCTTAGACACCGGCGTTCATATCGGAAAGACAACTCTCAATAATACGTTTGGTAAAACTGTCACTGTAGAGAATGCTACGCTCCTGAGGCATGACAATATGACCAAACTTCTGACCGAAAAGGTTGGGGCCGGACAGAACGTCGCGCCACAAAGCCTTTATTGCCCCGTTGTCGACATAAAGGGCTTCGCGTTCCAACCTGAGTTGGTTTAAGGCCCCCCGGTTCAGCGGCTCTAACCCATTTTCTCCATGGAGGAAATGGAGGTCGTAGTCTTCGTAGACGCTGGTGATACTGTCAACGTTGTAAAGCAGTAGGGTATCGACGGCCTCATCGATATCATTGGCGAAACGTAAGGGTGTATGGACATTCAGTACCGTGATGATGTCCGGATAAATTTCCATCTCCGCTTCAAGGTGCTCAATGGCGTCATTCATCACCTCGATATGCTTGGTATAGCGATGCGAGAGCTCGAGAGACCTGAGATTGGTCAGCACCTCTGGATAATTTTTCTGGCAATGTTCAATGACTTTACTGTCATCCGACGTCACGAATACATGGTCGAGGCTGCCTGAACTGAGAGCTTCCTCAATGGTGTAGTCGATAAGCGGCTTGCCGGCGATCGGTTCCAAACAAACATTTGGCATATCTTTGTAAGTATTTTTCGCCGGTATCACGCCGACGACTCGGACGCTGACCTCGCCTTCAAACTTTTTGGCAGCCCCTCTTTTAATATTCTGTCGCGCGCTTAAAACACGCTGCTGGTTCTGGGTCAGAGAAGCGCCATGTTGGCGATAGAAAAACAGCGGCGTGGTTATGTTGCCGACCCTATAGCGGTTACAGATGTTCAGCCAGATTTCATGGCCGTCTTGGGCATTGTATTCGCGGCTATATCCGCCAACGGCCTTGAGCACCCTCTTGCGGACCATGGTACATGCGCCATGGGCCGGCAAATCAAGTACCTTCGCCTCTTCGCCAATTCTTTTGCGCTGCTCAACACCAAGGTAGGTACCGTCTTCATCGACATACACGTAGTTTGGAAAAACCAGGGCGATATCCTGATGCTTATCCAAATAGGCCGCCATGGTCAGCAGCGCCGCTTCGTCGAGATAATCATCGGCATCCAGGCGGATGAGGTATTCCCCTTTCGCCTCATCAATCGCTAGATTTGCGCAGAAGGGCAAACCTTGCGGGGACTCGTTGAAGAACGTTTTGACCCGCTCCCCCAAAAGATTAGCCAATTCTTCGATCACCTCTCTCGAATTGTCTTGAGAGCCGTCATCAATTATCAGCAACTCCCAGTCGTCAAGGAGTTGGGCCTTGATGCTTTCAACTGCGTCCTTAACGAAACGGGCGTAGTTATGACAGGTAATGTAGACGGTTACTTTGGGGCGCATATTGAGCATCTTTTAGGCGTTTTGTTCGCCCATCAATGACTTGAGAGTTTCGTCATTTTGGTAAGCGGTAATCGCCTGCCCGACGGAGAAGTTTGAATTTTCATCGAAACAAGCCTTGAAGATGCCGCGGATGAGATCGAGATTTTCACGGTGATTGACCGCAAAGGTCATCTTTGGGTGATTGAGCTCCGCAAACACTCCATCAGCCTCAACGAAACCAGTTTTGAAAATATCCGGATGCTCGGCAATGAATGTTGTTGCGTGTTCACGATTATAAAGGGAGTTGGCCAGTTCCTCACAGCGACGCAATGTGTCCATCGAGAACACCTGGACGCGAACTCCGATGGGAAACCTCTTGAGCGCTTTATCGGCGTTTGGGTATTCATCGGTCAAAGTGGCCACATAGTCGAAATCACCCGCCCCAAATACGTCCAAAGCGGCATCGATTAAATCGGAATGAACCAAGGGATTGTCCCCCAGCATTTCGACAATCGTCTCCATTTCAAAGGCATCTGCGGCTGATCTCAGCCGCCCGAGAACGTCATCTGCCGATCCTCTAAAACATCCGACGCCGATCGATTCCGCCCAAGCCTCCAGCGGATCGTCTTCGGCAAGCTCCGTTGTGGCAAGCACAACCTGGCCAATACGCTCTGATGCCCGAATCCGCTCCACCATACGCTCCAACATCGGTTTGCCGTGCAAATCAGCAAGACTTTTCCCGGCAAACCGGGAGGAGCCCATTCTGGCGGCGATAAGCGCTGAAATTTTTGTCGAATCGGTCATGCCAAACCCCTTATTATCCTTCTTTGTACCCATCTAACCTTCTAGATCATCGGGGCCAATAGGCATTCCTTCCGCAATGTCATTTTTAAGCCGACCGCCAAGAGCGAGGCCTGTTTCGGTACACAAGAACCCCCGGGCCGGACGAGCATAGCTTATATGTCGCTCTTCCAGAACGGTCCCTGATGCTAGGTTCCCTTTGGCAACAATCCCTTTACGCATTGGTTCGATGTTTGGAATTTCACTTTCCACTCTAATTTTCCCAAGCTTTCCAAGGCTGGATTTGATCAATGTCGCCGTTTTCACGAGTTGGCGAAGATCATTCGGCTCAAAAGAAAGTGCGTGATCTCTAAAGGCCCTGCCTTCTTTCTGATCGGTGAAATGCACTTCAATGAGATTTGCCCCAAGGGCCACCGCGGCATAACAGGCCTCCGGTCCGATGACATGATTTGAATAGCCGACAACAAGTCCATAACGCTCCCGAAGAAAGGGAACGCTCAAAACATTGGCCTGCTCGATTGGCGTCGGGTAAGCCACCACGCAATGCATCAAAATAAGCCGGGTTTCTATCGGAACGTCGCCTAACTCATCGTTAAACCACTGAACCGCCTGATCGATCTCTTCCGTCGTTCCGAGCCCAACCGACAAGATGACGATTTTACCCGATCGAGCTGCAGAACGGATAACGGGCTCAAAATTCAGATCACCGCTGGAAATTTTGATGACATCACTTAGTTCGGAGATTTTGCCGACCCAATCCTCACTAACTGCGGTTGAGAGAAAGGAAACGCCAGCCTTATCCGCCTCTGACTTCAACCTATCATGAGCCGACTCATCCAAACAGAACTTCTTCACTCGTTCCAGGCGCTCCGGTTCAACGGCCGAGACATACTTGGAGGGTGTAAAGCTTTGGAATTTCACGGCACTCGCGCCAGCCTCGGCGGCTTCGTGAAGGAGATCAACTGCCTTGTCTAAACTTCCTTCATGATTGACGCCAATCTCTGCGATGACAGCCAATTCTCTTGAAATATCTTTGCCAAAAATTTTCATATTTTTTGCCGTTTGTCCTGAAAACCACCGGAATCGATTAAGCACCAAGGTCCAAATTTTTGCGCATTGCTCTCCCTAAGCTTACCATTTGACCGAATTCCTCAGGTGTTGCACTCAAAGCATGATCCCGAATGGTCACATCCGATTTATCGAGTGTAAAATGCTTTTCGATAACCCTCGCACCCCGAGCAATTGCCAACAGCGCCGCTTCGATCCCCACGGTATGATCGCTAAAACCTGCATAAGGCGTTGCATCAAAATCCTTTGGCATATCTGCAAGCTCCCACGGCGGCGTGGGGTACAAGGCTTTGCACCAAAGGTATTTTAGGTTGTCTCTTTCACCAAACGGCAACCCTTCTCCGTCCCAGAATCCCAGCGAGATAAAAGTTTCCTTCCCCTCGTCCAAAAGCTCGGCGACCATAGCAGGCTCTTCTTTAACCGTCCGCGAGGCAATTTTGTAGCGTGAGAAATTATAGGGCTTGGCCATTTCATAGAATTCCGGCCTGAAAATCGAGAACATGGGCTCGATCTCATAGTGGGCGCAAATCTTGACCATGGTTTCAAGAATTTCAGGAGTGATATGATTCATCTCTCCTTCTGCCGCACGCCATCCAAGTTGAAACTTGGCAATATCGGCGCCGGAGAATTTAGCCTGCCGAACCAATTCGTGAATCAGGCCAAAATTCCCGTTATGGTTCAATCCAATCTCAGCAATAAAGAGCATCGATAACCAATTCCTAACTGCGTGGTTGGGGCGTCAAAAACTAACCCAAAATAGCTTTAGCCGTTTCAATGATATAATCGACATCGTCAGTGGTTAAGTGCGGCCCACAAGGAAGCGAAATAGTATTGTCGGCAATCCACTGTGCCACCGGAAATTCATCCGCTCCATATTCATATCGAGTTTTATAGTAGGTCGTCAGTGGCAAAGCGACCGGATAGTGGACGCTTGTCCCAATACCTGCTTCGTTCAGAGCTGCGGAAACTTCACGCCTAACAAGGCCCGAGTCTTCTTTCAATGTAATATTGAAACAATACCGCCCTGAGCTGCTTTTTCCTTCGCTCATCGGAAAAATCTCGATGCGCTCAAGATCGGAAAGCCCCTCAAAAAGGCGATCACTATTGCGTCGGCGGGCTTCCATAAAGCCAGGAAGCCGATCTAATTGGCAAAGCCCAACGGCCGCATGAGCCTCCGACATCCTAAAGTTATGCCCCAAAGCAACAATATCGTAAACGCCCGGCTCGGCCCTTTCCCCTAGCCCCTTATCGTAGCCGAAGGCTCTTAGTTTTCTGACGACCTCCGCCATCTCATCGTCGTTAGTGGTCAGCATTCCCCCCTCCAACGTCGTCATGTGTTTGGCCGGGTAGAATGAGAAACACCCCGTCAGGCCCAACGAGCCCGGTTTTTTGCCATCGTACTCGGCGCCAACCGCTAATGCGCAGTCTTCAACCATAGGAATCGCGCCACAAATATCTTTCAGCCGGTCCATATCGCATGGCAAGCCCAAGTAATGGACGGGTATGACAGCTTTTGTCTTATCTGAAAGAACCTTGCCAACAGCCTCCGGAGAAATGTTGCCAGTCGTTTTTTCGACATCGGCAAAAACCGGCTTTGCCCTGAGGTGTTCTACGGCATGCGCCGTAGCGACATGGGTCATCGCTGGAACAACGACCTCGTCACCAGGCCCCACATTGAGACCCATAAGAGAAAGCTGAAGGGCCGTGGTACAGTTTGACGTGGTCACGGCATGCTTCACGCCGACTAAATCCGCAAAACGCTCTTCAAAAGCTTTGCACTGCGGCCCATGCGTTAACATGGTGCCTGACAAGACATTGGCAACCGCCGCCTTTTCCTCGTCTCCAAGGATTGGGCGGCCAAAGGGTATATTTTTGGGCATGTGATAATTTTGCTGATAGGAAATGATGTGGGAGTATTTTGCCTTTTTGGCAAGCTACCGCACTCCGGGTGACCCCCAGAGTTAACGCAATAATACGAAGAGGAAGTGGGAAGTCAAACATTATGTTCATAAGGTGAACGCGCAATGGCCAGAATTTCAAATCTGCCATCACCAATCATTCATAACGATTCAAGCCTTGTTTAGTTTAACCTTCTTGGGCATTTTCATTTAACTGCAAAGTGTTTGCTGAAATTTGACAGACAACTAATGAAAGTTTGTTCAGGATAGGTCAAATGAACCAATCTCCATCTCATGACTTTTATCAGAAACGGGCTAAAGAAGGTTACGGCCTGATGTATCCTGACGGGCACGTGATTAGAGGTTGGGAGCTCTTTTTAAAAAATCAGTTCCCTAACCCTTCTCAGCCAGGAAGGATGTTGGATTTTGGGTGCTCTAACGGCACGCATGCTTTGTACTTCCGCGAAAAAGGGTTCGATGTCGCTGGCGTCGACATCATTCCTAGTTATATAGAGCTTGCCAAAGAACGGCTTTCTGACTGCAAGGATCTGTTCTATACGATTGACGACAAAATGAGCTTAACTGGCTTGTTCCCAGAAAAGTTCGACCTGATTTTTTCTAATCAAACCCTATACTTTTTGAATAGTGACACTTTTAATCGGCGTCTAATTGAATTTGATCAGTTGCTCGAAAATGGAGGTCACGTTTTTTTCACAATGATGGCACGTGAAAACTGCTTCTCAGAGCATTCCATAGGAGTTAGACCAGACGGGCTGGAAGAAATTCGTTTCTCTGCGCCTCATCGACTTGAAGGAAAAACCGCATTTGTCCGGTTTATTGAGTCGGCAGAACATTTAAAAGCTGTTTTTTGTCGGTTTGAATGCCTGACAGTCGGATTTTACGATGTTGCTATGAATGAGCGGGATTGCGGCCGACATTATATCTTTATTGGGAAAAAGAGGGCCACCTGAACCGTGTCCCTCATATGCGTTTTGCTCGCAACGTTAGAAAATAGAAAGAAAATTGATTTCCGGTGAAGCAATGAAAAACGCAATTTCAGCGCCCCCTACTCCTTTTACACTTGGTACTGCGCAAATCGGTATACCCTATGGAATTGCTAACTCAGATGGCTTGCCAAATGAAAAAGAGGCCATAGCTCTCCTTGAAGAGGCTTGGCGCTTGGGGGTGCGGTCTTTCGATACCGCCCGCATGTATGGATTGTCCGAAAGTCGGATCGGCGAATGGAGCAAAACTCACGGGCGAGAACCGATTCTCACGACAAAAACCGGAAAACTGCCTGACTCTTTGGCGTCGGCCGATAATTTCCTACGAGACAGTCTAGCATCCTCCCTTCAAAACCTAAAAGCAGAGAGAGTGGACTATTTGCTTTTGCACCGGTGCTCGGACATCAAGCAAGCAGGCGTCGAAACCACACTTCAAGCTCTTGTCGAAGAGGGTCTAATTGGACGTTATGGTGTATCCGCCTACACTCTGGACGAACTAACCGACGTCATTCAATCAACAAACGTTTCTGTTGTTCAGTGTCCTATCAGTATTCTAGACGGGCGGGTTCTTAAAAGTGGTTTTCTTGAAAAATGCGAACAAAGTAACATCTTCGTTTTTGCTCGAAGCCTGTTTTTGCAGGGGGTTCTTTTTCTAGACCCAGAGAAACTACCTCACCACCTAAATGCAGCCAAAAAAACGCTTATAAACTTAAGAGGTCTTGCGAATGAATTGGGACGATCACTCGAAGAAATCGCCATTGTCGCAATTAGAGACCTCTCTAACGTCGGATCCCTCGTAGTTGGCGTGGAAACGATCACTCAACTGCATAAAACTACCATCTATTTCAATGGCATGCCGCTCACGGGCGAGGAAGTTGATGAAATCTTTAAAATTACGGCAAGCTTGCCAGAAGACATCATAAGCCCTCAATTGTGGCCTAGGTAGCATTTGTCGAGTCTGATCAGGCTGAGTTTAGGACACTCAGACGTCGTTAAGAAGCGCCCACCATGTGATTGGGGAACATCTAAATATCACCACCTTAACGCGCCGCATCCGCCATTTGATTCAGTAATTTTGGCCAAACCTTATCCCAACAACATTGATGATCAAATCCGGCGATTTCCCTTACTGCGTTTTGCTTGCGGGGAGGTAGCACTTTTCGTGCATAGCTTCGCCCGACTGCAGAGGGCATGATGCTATCTTCCGTCCCATAAAAATGCCACTGATTGATCGACTTCAGTCGATCCGCCCTGTCTGTTGGGTTCTCGGACCCATATAGGGGCGTCACATCGTGATGAGCTGTCCAATATTCATGGTCAAGGGTGCCCGCTACAGTAATTAGGGCCGCTATGTCATTGCGCCGTGATGCGACCAGAGCGGCAATCGCTCCCCCACCCGAGTAGCCATAAATTTTGATCTTTTCGGCACTCAATTGGCGCTTGAAACGAGTGATCACTTGATTAGTCGATTCGATGACGGGTCCAGCGAATCTGTGACTTGTCCAGTAGCGGTTGTCACCGCACCCCTTGCCTGGCCAAGCTTTTGTGAATTGGCAGGGGCGGGCAATATAAATAACCGCTTGAGCAGGATCCCGTACGGCAAGACGGAAACCAATGGCATTTCCCGGCGTTGGATCTTTTGAAGGACGACCGCTTCCCGTAAATGCATTTCCATCGCCTTCAATATAGACGCTAACCACTTCCGTTTTCTGCCGTGGCACCTTGATAAAGGTGGTCAGGACAAAACGCTTGGTATCAACAGCTACCTCTTGGAAGCCATTATCTTGGGCTATCGTTCGCGCCTCATCACCATAACGAAACAAATAGGGCTGGCAAGACACCACGCTTCCAGCGAGGGCAAAAAGAAAAAGGGCGCGGCGTAATTGCCGCGCCCTTGTCTTAAGGGATGAATTTTCCATCCAGTTTTTAGAACTCTACCCGGAGTCTCGCCAGACCACCGTAAGCGGTGTAGTCGTCCCGGAAGAAGTTACCATTGGCTTCAATCGTACCACTCACGTTCGGAGAGAGGTTCAAATTAAGGCCAAGGGCACCAACCATACCGAACTTGTCATTGGACGGCGCAGCCTGGTTAGAGCCGGCTTTCAGATCGTCTTGCGTAAAGTCATACTCTGCAGCCAACCGACCATAGGGCTGTACAACACCGCTCGTATTCAAGGCAGCGGTTGCGCCGAGGCGAAGCTGACCCAGCTTGGCAGTTGTTGAAGCCGTCGCGGCCATCGTGGAGACGCCGGTCGTCGATTCGGTAAAGCCGTCACGTTTTTCGCGGGTGTAGTTAAGCCCCACGAAGGCACCCAAGTCAGCCTTTTTATAGGTCTTTTCAGCATTCAACTGACCGGAAATCCACCAACGGGTAGCATCGACATTATTGGCCGTGTGCGTATCGCCGGTAACCGCATCAAGACGGTTCATGTCGTATTCAAGCCAAGCATAGCCGCCCTGAACATCCAGGCTGACCATCTGATTGAAGGCGACGGAGAGGTACGGAGCAACAAGGTAGCCCGTGCCATCAATTTTACCGTTGTTGTATTGGGTATCGATGTCGCTACTTTCGTAACCAGCACTGACACCGAGAATGGCTTTGGAGCCGAGTTGCTTATCAACACCCGCCATTACGTCCCAGATGTTTCCATCGAACTTCGTGGCGGAGTCATCATTGTCAACACTGGTGAAACGGCCCTGCACCCAAACACCGATGCCACGCTTCTTGTCGCCACCAGCGAGACCAAGCTGACCACCGTTCAGACCTTCGCCTTCATCCAGTGCCGCCGTAAACGCCATGCCGCCCTGACCTTTTTGAGCTTTCCGGACTGCAGCAACGCGCTGAGAGATCATCCCGGTAACGTTAGCCGTAGCAGCCCGCATCGTCGCGGAAGCGGTCACAACAGCGCCAGGCGTATTGGAAGTGTGGTTGGAAACACAGCTTGTAGTGTACTGCGACCGGGAAGTCGTCGAGTCGCCGTAGCTGCCGCCGTTAGCGCCCCAATAGGTGCCGTTGACGCCGTAGCTGGTGTCAGAACAGGAATACGTGTCCATGTCGGCCACGGTCCACTCGCCATTCGCACCAAGCGCGAGAGCCTCGCTGCTGTGCGAAACAGCCGCGACGACACCAGCGACCGCAAATGCGATTTTGGTGAATTTCTTTATCATAGTCCCCTCTCAAATCTCTGAGGCCGCGAACCACCGAGCCCCTGATAAAAAACGAAAAAACTAATAAGGAGATAATATCTCCCACTAAACAAGTGACAGCAAATTAACAACAAAGCCCCGCATCCTTAAAGCTAAAACCACCGTAAAACCCAAAAAAAACGCTGTCGTGGCATAAATACAACACGCCGAAAGCCTAGCCTTACCGGTGGTTGCCAGTTTGCAAAAAAGTTTTTCGATTCTTGTAGCGCAGGGTGATAGGAAGACCCTTTAGGAACTTTATCTATAACTTAAAACTGACATTTTGGCGGGCAAAGAAAATGCTTCTCGGTGCGAGATTAAAAAAAGGTCTGCTGAATACCATGACGCTCAGCGTCGCAATTACGCTTTGCTGTATCTTCCTTGCTCTTCCGCAATTTAACTTCGGAATCTGGAACCAATCTGAGGGCGGCTTAGCGATCATGCACCTCGTGAGCGGCGTAACGGCGCTCACGCTTGCACTGCTTTTCCTGATCGATCAGAAGAAAACTTTCGTCCTGAAGGCTCCAACCATCTTTCTGCCGTTGCTTCTGGCGGTTTTGACCTTTGTGATTATGCCATTCACAGAAATATATGGGCAAAATCTATTCGGTAGTCCGCAGATTGGAGAAGGACTGCTGTGGTATTTAGATTTGACGATTATAGCCGCCGCGAGCACCATCCTTTACCGCAGCAAACCTCACGCGATCATCTTGAGTCTTTTGGGGATCTCAATTTCATGGGCCGTGGCATATCTAACCTATTGTCAACAAACGGGAAACGTCTCTTGGTTCTACGAACACATCATACCTCTTTTCCCTACGGCCGACCCAACTTTTCCAGCACCTTTTTTCTTTCCTGATTATCTCGCTTTTTTTGCAATTTATACCTTTTCAATAGCCTACGGGCTCTCAAAGCGACTCCATGTCCCGACAGGGATTTCCATCATTTTGGCCATGTTCGCTGCAGGTCCCATACTCATCGCTTCAGACAACAAAGCCGCATATGTCGCGGTCGCCTTTATGGCTCTTCCCGCAATAGTTTTTCTCAAGTTTTTATCGCCGAAAATCTTAACGCGCTTCTCCCTTAGAACACACGGCCTAGCTTTCACATTGCTAGCCGCCATCGGGTTGACCTCCGCCGTTATCATCGTACCGATTATAGTCAACGCAGCAGATGTAACCTTACCCGGGGCATCAACGGGGACAGGATTATCCCGTCTCGTCGATACGGCTGAATCACGAAGAAAGCTCGCAGATATCGCCCTCAAGGAGGTTGCCGACAATCCTCTCCACGGCCTAACGGGAAACGGTTGGGGGATGTTTACCGAACTTTTAATTCGTCACCTCAAAGCAGGCGAGGTAAACCTCCGGGACGACTGGTCCGAATCCGGCAAAACCCAGAAAAACTGGGACGCCGTCATGCGAGTGGACTTTCACAGCCACAACAATTTGGTTCAAGGCTTCATTGCAACAGGCATCGTCGGTGCGTTCCTGATATTTTTAATTTATGCAGGCCCTCTGTTCTCGTGCCGCAGAAGAGATATTCTTACCGTTTCCGCCGTAACCATTTCAATGGCCGGCACGGCAGCCATGTGGTTTCAGGTTGCATACAGCTTGCCCTTCATGGCTTTGGCCTGGGCGGCTCTTAGCGGTCCGACAGCCCTTCCCATTAAAAATGAATCCCTAAAAAAACTTGCTATCCCACTTACGTCGATAGCGGCAATCACTCTCATCGGCTTGGGTGCTTGGTCTTGGTATTTCGCTAACTACGCATACTATTTTGAACCACGAATGAACCGCCCCCCTTCCGGGCAATGGGATTCCACAGACTGCCCAACCGAGTTCAACGATCTTGCAAGGGGGGGTATTCATCTTGCTTTCAGATTGAGAACTTTCACGTTCCACGCCGTCAATTGGTCAAAAAAACACGGGCAACTCCCCGAAGACAAAATCAACGCGCTCAGAGGTTTGAGTTGCGCGGCCGAAAAATACATCGAAGCCTCACCATCCTTCAGGCTTCAATCCTCCTATCTTCTGACCTTAACGGACTTGGCCTTTGCAAAACCGGGCAGTGGGCTTCCAGAATTCTTTGCGGAACTACGTCCTCGATGGGAAAAGCATTTGGTTTCGGCGCTTGAAACCGCACCCAAGCGAACAGACTTAGCCGCTCCCTATCTCCTTTGGCTCTTATCAACCAACCAATCGGCCGATCTCTCCAGACTCTCAGACTGGCTCTATGAGAAGAACAACCAGGACCCTGTCGGCCTATGGTTTTCCGGGATCGTGCTATCGGCAACACCCGATCGAAGCGGCGAAGGAATTTCAAGAATGCAAGCCGCTTTAGAAAAAGGCATTGAGGCGATCATGCCGATTGATGAGGAGATAAAGAAAGCTTTGCTCGAATAGGCGCTCATTCTTTTTCGAAAATCGTTATCTCAGGGGGGCCATAGTCCGTCCATTGTGACATGATCACCTCTTCGGCGGTCGCCAACCTACCTTCGATTGAATGGCGGTGATCAGACGGCTTGAAACGCTTGGCCAGATCAAACCTGTCGGCCCTGAAAAAGACCAACGGAGACTGCCTCAAGGGCGTTCTATCCAATATGACCAGCCCAAAGTAATTTCTCAGGGTAGCGCCATCGGCGACCCACCCACATTTTCCATTTCCCTGGCAGGGCTCAAACTCCGACAGGTCGCTTTCCGCCAACTCCTTCGCTGACAAACGGCCGCGGCCATCGACATACCGATAGTACAGATTGAATTCCGGATCCTGAACTTCCCACTTATTCGTTGATTTGTTGAAAACTTCGAGAAATGTGTGGCTTCTTAGCTCCTCGCCAGCATCGGTCATGACAAAAACCCGCCGAGAAGCAATTTTCATAATATAAAGAAGGCCCATCATTGCCCGAGTGCGAGTGTAGCATTCCATGTCCGGACCCTTCCCGGCCCCCCGGGCGCTCTGCAGCAAGCGTAGTATCATATCATCCGGCTGCTCGTAGTAGTACCTAACCGCTTCAATGTCGCCAGAGCTCACGCTATTTTCATGAACGAACCGTCTGACATTATCGAAAAACTCGGATTCGGAGGCAAACGGCTCCGCCGCAATTATCTCTAGAAGTTCGGTAAGATTTGAGCCACCCCACAATCGGGCTTGTGCAAAGGGGTTTTCTAATTGCTGTGCGTCTGCCTTGGCAATGCCCATGAAAAGAAGCCAAAAAGCAATGAGTATCGTATATTTGGTACTGAATTTATGGCGGCTACTCATCTGTCGTGCTCTAGCTCAATCGGTTGACCGAATGATACGTTTCCATAGAGACCGAAGCCATAAAAATAAAGAAAGCCAGTTCTGCTAGAGAACCGGCCTCCGTAAAATATGGCGCGCCCGGAGAGACTCGAACTCCCAACCTTCTGATTCGTAGTCAGATGCTCTATCCAATTGAGCTACGGGCACTTAATTTTCCAAAGAGAAACTGCGCTTTCACGCTATTTTTCCTCGGGAGGCCCGGAACCTACGCAAAACGGCCCCTGAATGCAAGAGGGAATCGCCCTAAAAAGCGCATTTAAAAAAAACATGAAAATCGGTCCTTGTCGGGGCGTAAGCCTTTGAGTACTATCCATCATTGGATGAGAGGGGGGCTTTTCAAAATTTCCTCACGTCTAAAGTTAAGTTATTCGGATTTAATTCGATTTGCTCAGGGATCGACTTAAGGTTAAATGGGCGCGATGGATTTCAAGAAACCACGACTATTATTGCTCGGGACGGCACTAGTCCTGTCAGGTTGTTCTTTCACTTCGGACGCCCTTTGGCCGTCCCTGACGGGCGACGAACCTGAGCAAACCGCCGAGGCGCCTCAAGAGGCGCAACCCCAACAAGCGCAAGCGCAACCGGCTCCCGGTTCCAACCAGCCCGCGCTTGGCACCACCAACTTCGAGCCCGTCAAAGTAACGCCGGGCACGCCAACGGGCACTTTCATCGGCGAGAAAGTCGGTCAGATGCGCGGCGAGCTTCAGGGATTGCAGACCTCCATTCAGGAACACAATACCGGCTTGCAGGGCCTCCGGGTCAAGACGGTTCAGGACTCCCAGCGTTATCACGGCACGGTCGCGGCGATTAACGCCCGCCTCCAGGTCGGCACCACGCCGGGCAACCCGATCCTCGTTCAGCAGTTCACAAACGCACAGAGCGAACTTGAGAACATCAGCGCCGATATCGTTTCCATGAATCAACTGGCCAACCGGGTCGCCGAAGATGCGGCCATGTCGGCTTATCTTCAGGAATCGGTCCAGGCTGCTTTTGGCCTTTCAGGCGCGGTTGACGAAGACCACGAACAACTGGCCGTGTTGCAGGACGAAGTCCGTGGCACTGTCGTGCTGATCGAACGCCTTTTGAAAGAGGTGACCGAGGACGTTCGCCGCCAGACCAACTACTTGGCGACCGAGCGAGCCAACCTCAACACCCTGCTTGCAGGCGTCAAGACCGGTGAAATTTACGGCCAAAGTCTGGTTAACCGGACCATCCGCACCGAGCCGCCTCTGGCTCAGTCTTCGGCTCCTATTTCCAGCCGTAGGCCTCTGGTGGTCATCCGCTTCGATCGTGAAACGGTCAATTACCAGCAAGCGCTTTACAACGCTGTCAACCGGGTCCTAGAGCGGCGTCCCAATGCGGCCTTCGACTTGGTCGCCGTGGCGCCGACTGCTGGCGGCCCCGCACAGGTCGCCCTGAACACCGGCAAATCGCGTCGGGCGGCCGAGCAGGTTCTGCGAAACCTCACAGAAATGGGGCTTCCGGCCAGCCGTATCGCCATGTCGGCGAGAACCAGCGCCCAGGCCCAAGCCAACGAGGTTCACCTCTATCTGCGCTAATTAAATGGCGCAGACCAGAATTTCCGGACCGGCGCTTCATTAAGAGCGCCGGTTCTTTTTTGCCCGAGAACGATCCATGCATCACCATTCCGAAAAAGCCCTTTCCGTTACCTGGCAAGAAGTTCACCGTGACACCCGCGAATTGGCGCGCCGGTTGAAAAAGAAAGGGCCCTGGCAAGGGATCGTCGCGATCACCCGGGGCGGCCTGGTGCCGGCAGCGATTCTGGCGCGAGAGCTGGACATCCGGCTAATCGACACAGTCTGCGTCACCTCTTATGAAAACGAATCGGAACAAACCGGACTAAAAATTTTAAAACCTGTCATCGCCGCTAGTGAACATGGCGGAGAAGGATGGCTGGTGATTGATGATTTGGTAGATACAGGGGAAACCGCCCGGGAAGTCCGCACCATGTTGCCGAATGCCCATTTCGCCACTATCTACGCCAAGCCAAAGGGTCGCCCGCTGACGGACACGACAATCGGCGAGGTCCCCCAAGACGTCTGGGTCTACTTCCCTTGGGATACGGCCCCTTTGTTCATCAAGCCGATTTCAGAGGAAGATTGATCACATCTCCCTCAAGTCCTTGAACCCCTCCGGCAACCCGCCCATAGTTTCTCAAAGAGGTTTTGCTGGAGAGTTTGAAAATGCATTTGATCAAACGAATGGCTCTTACGGCCCTCGCGGCCCTATGGATGCCTGCCTGCGCTTCGGCCGACACGACCGAAGCTCTCAAGGCGATCAACCTTCCCCAAGGCTTTAGCCTTCAACTCTATGCCAAAGTACCCGGCGCCCGGACTTTAGTCTCCGTGCCCGCGCTCAACCTCGTCTATGTCGGAAACCGTCGGAGCGACTCGATCCACGCCATACGAACAAAAGGCGACAGCAAACAAGTCTTCAAAGCGGCAAGCGGCTTCAAGGTCCCCAACGGGATTGCCTGGAAAGATGGTTGGCTCTATGTGGCCGAACAGCACCGTCTCGTTCGTCTTCCGGCCCTTCCGGATGGCCGACTCGATACGTCGAGAATCGAGGTTCTGTTCGGCAAGCTACCCGATGATTCCTGGCATGGCTGGCGCTACGCCGCCTTTGGACCAGATGGCGCTTTGTATGTGGCCGTCGGGGCTCCTTGTAACGTTTGCGAGTTGAGCGGTCTGGAAGGCACCATCCAGCGCTTCAACCCCCAAACCTGGGAGCCGGAACCCTTTGCTTTAGGTGTGCGCAATTCCGTCGGCCTGGCGTTTCATCCCGACAATGGAGACCTCTTCTTCACCGATAATGGGGCGGATATGATGGGTGACGATTCACCCCCCGATGAATTAAACCACGCACCGAAAGCGGGTCCTCACTTCGGCTATCCCTACTATGGCGGCGGCCAAGACAGAACCAGAGATTTTGCCGGAGAAGCCCCGCCTTCAGACACACACTTCCCCGTGGTGCCGTTCAATGCCCACGTAGCCGCACTCGGCATAGAGTTTTACCGTGGCGACATGTTCCCCAAAGACTATCGGCGCGATGCTTTCGTCGCCCAACACGGCTCATGGAACCGCAGCATCCCCGACGGTTACCGACTCATGCGTATTAAATTCAATGGAAGCGGACAGGCCGTCGGAAAAGAGATTTTCGCCGACGGCTTTCTAAAAGGCGGCAGCAAACTGGGCCGCCCTGTGGATCTGGAAACACTGCCCGATGGTTCTCTGCTGGTTTCCGACGACCATGCAGGGGCGGTTTACCGGATTGTTTATGAAGATCGTTAATCCAGTTCAAACTGATTTTTGTAGTCTTGTTTGAGGCTGTCCGGCTGATCTTCTTTTTTCAAAAAGCAATTCCCGACAACTAGGACATCGAGCTCAGTCCCCATAAAGCAATGGAAGGCGTCCTCCGGCGTACAGACAATAGGCTCACCACGTACATTGAAGCTTGTGTTCACCACCACAGGACAGCCGGTCTTTTCCTTAAACTTTGACAGCAGAGCATGATAGTGCGGATTGGTGTCCGCATGGATTGTCTGGATACGTGCGGAATAGTCCACATGGGTAACGGCAGGAATTTCGGAACGTACAATATTGAGTTTCTCGATGCCGAACAGCGCCTTTTCTTCGTCGGTCATAGGGCGACGCTTGTCTTCCTTCACGTCGGCAACCAGCAGCATATAGGGACTATCCGCATCATGGTCGAACCACTCGGCTACGTCCTCGCGTAGCACCGACGGCGCAAACGGCCGGAAGCTTTCACGGTACTTAACCTTGAGGTTTAGCGTCTTCTGCATGGCCGGCGATTTTGGATTACCGAGGATAGATCGACCACCGAGCGCCCGCGGCCCGAACTCCATGCGCCCATTCATCCAGCCCACGGCTTTGTCTTCCGCCAAGGCGGCTGCTGTTTGATCGATGAGAGCATCGTCATCAAGCGTTGTAATCACCGCCCCCACAGCTTTAAGCCGCTGCTCAACGTCTTCTTGCCCATAGACTGGTCCGAGATAAGAGCCCTTCATCCGGTCACGCCCATCAAGGGGGGCGCGATCTCCGCCTTTATGAATATGGAAAGCCGCAAGTGCCGCACCTAAAGCACCGCCGGCATCACCAGCCGCCGGCTGGATCCAGAGCTTCTCAAAAGCACCATCCCGATGGATTTTTCCGTTGGCAACACAGTTGAGCGCCACACCACCCGCCAGACAGAGATTGGGAATACCGTATTCCTTACGCAGCGCCCGACTCATTTTCAGCACCACTTCCTCGGTTACGGCCTGAACCGAGGCCGCAATATCCATATGGAACTGGGTAAGTTGGTGCTCGGGCGTACGGACCGGCTCACCGAACAGGGCGGCAAACTTATCGTTTGTCATGGTCAAACCGGTACAGTAATTGAAGTAGCGCTGATCGAGACGAAATGAACCGTCTTCCTTGATATCGATCAGGTGCTCCTTGATAACGTCGGCGTACTTCGGCTCACCATAAGGAGCAAGCCCCATGACCTTGTACTCACCCGAGTTGACCTTAAAGCCCGTATAATAGGTAAAGGCCGAGTAGAGCAGACCGAGAGAATGGGGGAAGTGTATCTCCTTGACCATTTCAAGCTTGTTGCCACGCCCGATGGCGACCGATGTCGTCGCCCATTCTCCCACCCCGTCCATGGTCAATACCACCGCTTCATCATAGGGCGACGGATAAAAGGCCGAGGCTGCGTGGCTCAGGTGATGCTCGGAGAAGAGGAGTTTGTTCTTCCAGTCGAAGTTTTCATCGAATGCCTCAAACTGCTTCCGTAGCATATCTTTCTGGAAAAGCTTTTCTTTGATCCAAACCGGGATAGCCTTGGCGAAAGATACATAACCCCTTGGGGCGTAGGCCACATAGGTCTCCAGAAGCCGTTCGAACTTCAAAAATGGCTTATCGTAAAAGGTGACGTAATCGACCGCTTCAAGACCGCCTCCGGCCTCTTCTAAACAATAACGGATGGCGTTCTCAGGAAACCCTGCATCATGCTTTTTGCGGGTAAACCGCTCTTCCTGAGCGGCGGCAATAACCTTGCCATTCTCAATCAGCGCAGCAGCCGAGTCGTGATAGAAAGCGGAAACACCGAGAACCCGCATCAGCCCGATCCTAGAAAAGCGTGTAAATGAAAGGAGCGACGGCGGATCCCTGCGCCAGAACGACCAAACCGCCGAAGACCAGCAGCATCAACACTATGGGCATTAGCCAGAATTTTTTGCGGGCCTTCATGAAGTCCCAGAGCTCGGACAAAAACGACACGTCTTACTCCAATGCGTTTAAAACTGCTTCATCAGGCTCTCAGGAGCCGGGCCTGGCGGATCGCGTTCGATCCAATAGCTTTCAGCTTTGGAATCGAGCTTCAAGAGCAATGGATCCTTGCCAAAAATTCTGACAATCAAAGCAATGGGCGTCACTGTCAGATAGAAAAGCAGACCCATTATCAACGGGCTGACAATCTTGTGCAGCAAAAGACCAAACTTAAACCAAACCAGATTTAACGGTTTCAGGATTTTAGGAACGGTCAAAGCCACGACGAGGAAAATGGCGGCGACACCAAGAAAATAGACGGCGATTTCACTGCCTTTATAAAAAGAGACCCCAGCTAAAATCGCAAAAAATCCAGCAAAAACAAGCCCGAAAGACCGTTCGGACCCTACTTTCACTTTCTGTAATTCTTTTAAACTCTCGTGCACTGAATTCTCGCCCAAAACTCGCCTACGTGCTTTTATCCTTAAAACGAAGACGCATCAACAATTGAAGGAAAAGATACGTTCGTTTTGTCATTTTCTATCCCTCACCACTTATTGGAGGCTGGGATTATGGGGAGTTAACAGCCTCTTCAATAAGGCGGTGGGCAAGGCGGTGACCTTCCACTTTGAAATGAGCATCGCCCACAATGAATAGCTCCTTATACCAACTTGCCCCGTGTCGCTTTGCTTCCTCAAAAAAGCCTGGGAACAAATTGATGAACCGGTTGCATTTTCCGTCGCACCAGTCCCGCCAAATCTGCACGTGCCTTGAATCGAGATCACCTGCGAAAATTTGATGGGGCCAGGGATAAACAGCCAAGGTCAGAGGGATCCGCTTTTTGTGAAGAAGTGCAAATAACTCATCCATCCGTTGTTGTGCTTTTGAAATACACCCTTCAAGACCAAGCGGCTCATATCCGGTTTTTGGGTTGAGATAAGTCCACCCACCTCGCACCTCAAACTGCCAGGCATCCAATGAAGCAAGCCCCTCCACGCCGAGACCGTCTTTCAGTAGATTCTTGGCAATCTTTGCCATCATATAGGTAAGCCGCAGATTATTGGCTAGAAAATCCCTGAAATTCGCCAAAGGCATTTGAGTCTGGGGCGCTGCAACCTGTTGATTTCCTGGACCGCTTCCCGCTTGTTGTCCTTCCGAAGATGAATTGAGGGAAAAACGGGAGTCGCTCTCTAGCTGGCACTCGTCCTGAATGTCGGAAATGTCTAGGAAAAGGTAAACTTCGTCGAACCGAATATCCTTTTCCCAAAGCCACTGGATTTTCGCTTTGTATAATGACGGCGAATAACTTGAAACCGCCGCATTCAGAAGGTGCCTGTCCGGATCTTTTGTCGCAAGAAGGCCGACAAAGGTGTCCTTCCACTCAATACCTATTCCTTCGGTAAACGAATCGCCGATAACCAAGAGGCGACGCCCTCCAGGATCGCTAGGCACCGATCTTTTTTTGCCGTCTCTTAAGCCCAGTTCATTGGTGATGAAGTGATACTTCTTGCCCCCCCAGTATGCGGGGCCATCATAGCCCGCCTTCAATGTGTGATGGAGTTTTGGGTCGGAGATACGGTAGCTCCGCTCAACACTATCCCTATGGACAATTTGCGGTGTATGGATCAACGCAGTATAGGCATAATCAAGGCCAATAAACGCAATGAGGCTTATCAGACAAACAATTATGAATAAGCCAAGGGTTTTCATTTTCGGTGTTTCGCGCTCATGGGAGAGAGGGCCGCTGTCCGGCGGCTTTCAGGGCTGCGATGATTAACATTCCAACTCTAAGGTGTCAATTTAGCCAAACAGCGCTATACCTCAGGCTTTGTCCCGCGCTATTCTGCGCGTCGCAATCGCAGAATGACCGTTAATCTCAATTCTTTATAAGCCTCACATCGAAGCGAAGCATGACCAGCCCAATCAAAAACCTTCTACTGGCTCTCACCAGCATCCTTCTATCCATCGCCGTTGGCCTAATCCTGGCCGAGGTTTTCTTGCGATTTCTTCCCGTCAATGAGGGCTTGCGAGCGCAGCCAGTGAACGAACAAAATCCGGTTTTTAGGTTCGAACCCAATCGAGACGCCACCTATTCAAGCCAGTGGAACTTTGCGATCGTTAATGATGTTCATGTCAACAACGCTGGATTCGTCAGCGACCACGATTACAACGCCAACGACAGCCGTCCACTGCTGGCGGTTATCGGAGATAGCTATATCGAAGCCATTATGGTGCCCTACGCAGAAACGCTTCAGGGGCGGTTAGCCAAAAAGCTCGGGACCAGCGGAAGAATTTATAGCTTTGCCGCCTCGGGTGCCGGGCTCCCCCAGTATTTGGTCTGGGCGAAATTCGCTGCCGAAACTTACAAACCAGATGCATTCCTATTCAACATCATCTCCAACGATTTTGCCGAATCGTTGCAAGAATTTGAACACAGCCCCGGCTTTCACAGATTTACCCGCGGAGCGCAAGGAAGCGCGGAATTCATCAGAACGGATTACGAGCCCAGTTTGATTCGAAGGCTCCTTAGAAAATCTGCTCTTGCCATGTATCTTTTCACCAACATCAAGGTTCAAAACATCGCCAATTTTCAACTGAACCTAGGCAAGAATGACAATCGCTGGGTGGCCAACGTCAAGGCGACAGACTCGAAAGAAAATCTTGAAAAATATCGCTGGGCGATCGACCGGTTCCTTGATCTGGTTCCCGCTCATGTCTCCCTTCCTCCATCCAAAGTTATTTTGTCATTTGATGGATTCCGGCCCCACATGTACCAAGGGGAAAAAGAACTGCAATTCGCCCTGAACAGCACCTGGAGCCAAATGAGACGTTATTTTATGGCGCAGGCCCGAACCCGAGGATACGTCGTTGTCGATGGCCATCAAGCCTTCATGGCGGACTACACCCGCAATGGGAAACGCTTTGAGTTTCCAACGGATTCCCACTGGAATGGAAACGGCCACCGGGTGATCGCTGAAGAAATTGAAAAAAACGAGCTTTTTAAAGCGACTTTCGGTCGGTGAAGTGAAGCGTTCTTGAGACGCGGTCGCCATTCATCGTCTCAATATCGAAAACCTCATTTTTAACGGGTCCTAACAAATGCAAGATGCTGAGGGGATGATGGGGCGGCTCGGGCTCGACGAATTGTTGCCGGGCTTCGTCAAAAAACGGCGGCGCATCCACACAAACCCAGTTGCTCCAGGCCGGCAGCAGACCGACGGGTAATTGGTTGGTATAGATGGCATGATTGAGCGCCGTTTGCTCGACCAGCGTTCCATTGGTCTTTTTTAGTGCCGTCGTCAGGGAATTGGCCCAAACTTCCCAGTGGGGTGCATCGCCTCGCAATGCAAAAACACCACTATTGATGACATTGAAACGACCGAGCTTGTTGGCTACTTTGATGCCATAACCTTTTTGGAACTCCTTGAACGTCAACGTTTTCCATCGCGGGCGCTGCCATTTGTTGTGACTTTTGTAACAGCGGTCGATTTCGGGCGTTACGGCCATCTTCCCCGACCATGCGGTCCTCAGATAAATGTCGGGGGCCTCCCAGGTTTGGACCCATGCATCCGCATCAACCCAAAGGTAGATGTCATAACCCGGAAAATGTTTAGGAACGAAAGGACGAGAGACCATAGCTTTAAACCAGCCCGGCTTCGTCGCTTGGCCCGGAAATGAAATATCCCAATCAGGCGTCACGATCATTTCAAACTCACCTTCCAGTTCCTTGCGGTCTTTTTCCGCTAGGCCAAGATCCAACAGGCAAAGCTTGGCTTTTTTCCCCTCAGGCAGGGAACGAAGGGAAGCGACCAGACCTTTAAGAAGATCCGCATAACCGCTATCCGCCGCCATAACGATGGCGAATGAGAAAGGGTAGTCTGTCATTTGATTTCAGTCCCTACTGACAAGCCCGGATTTGGCAGGAAACGTTTGAGCCGTCCAGTCCCGTTTCTTTTTAAAGGCTTTAGCGCCTTAAACACAATGAATGATAGTCTTGCATCAGAAAAACTGGCTTCTATTATCCTCTTATCTTGAATTTGGAACCAGTATCCAGTCATGCCCATCATCAACAAGTTGTTTGCCACATATCGGGCAAAGGGCTTTGAAATCTCTTCCGGCCTAAACCCCTGTCATATGGACAATGACGCGGCTGCTCCGTTCACCTGCCTCTTTAAGGATGGTGTGCCCTATACCAACGGCTTGGGCATCGCTTTACAGGAAATATATTTCCTGGAGTGTCTTTTCGACGGCTATCAACCAAAGAAGATTTTTCTAATCGGCAACTCTTTCGGTTGGAGCACGATCGCCATAGGCCTCCTTAACCGGGAGGCTCAAGTTGTCGCTCTGGATAGCGGTGGTGACCCCAAATCAATCGAAGGGCTTGAAATGACCAACGATATTGGGCGAGAGCTTGGCCTCAACGTGAAAGCCGTAAAAGGCATCTCACCCACTGATGTCGAAGAGGTTGTCTTCAAGGAGCTCGGAGGAGAAATCGATTTCTGTTTCATCGACGGCCTCCATACCAACGAACAAATCGTGCTGGATCATGATGCGGTTCAGCCCTTTTTGAACGAGGACGGGGTAATTTTGTTCCATGACGCCATTTCCTGCGGAATGGAGCCCGGCATCGCCAACATCGCAAAAAAAACATCCGGTAAAATCGATTATCTGCAGGCAACAAGCTCCGGCATGGCCATATTGCATAGCGGCACCAACAAACAGATTGAGGCCACCTTGGCGACCTTTTCCTACGACGACAAGCTGCTCGACACTATGCGCCAAAAGAACCGTCAGGAAAAACATCGGCATCTCTACCGGTGGAAACGCAGCCTCGACAAACGGACCAAGGCATTGACCGGTCTTTTTTCATCTAAGGCGTAAAAAATGACCAAGCCTCTTGAGAACTTAGCCATCCGGGTTGCCTATCACCTGCTGAAATACAGCCTCCACGAAAATCGGCCCCGCCTGGATGGGAAAGGTGATCGCCGCAGATTATCGAAAATTTTTGATCTTCTGGAAACGCACCGTCGGGCGGAACTCAGCCGCCAATTGGCGACTGACAGCGACTTCACGGTTCAACACGGATTTTTCAAGGGCCTGAAAGTCCCCCCCAAAACGTCCTGGGGCGATGACATCATGCCCAAGATTCTGGGCACCTATGAAGAAGAACTCATTCCCGTTTTTGACGGCTTGAAAGACGTTCCCTTCAGCAGGCTCATCAATATCGGATGCGCCGATGGCTTCTTTGCCGTCGGCTTAGCCAATCAATTGAAATTCAAGCGGGTCCTTGCGATCGACACCAATGTCGCCGCACTCGAGGTTTGCAAAGAAAACAGAGCGGCCAACGACGTCTCGACGCCTTTTGAATATCTTCCCACCATCGACGGCGCGGGCCTTTCCGAAGTTTTGCAAGAACACCCAAACAGCTTGGTCCTCTGCGATTGCGAAGGATATGAGAAAGAACTGTTCGGTGATCTACAGGCCGAGACCGCCTCTCGGGCGCACTTCATCATCGAATGCCATGACTTTGTGGATCGATCCATCACCGAACAGATCGAACAAAAGCTGTCGGCGACACACAATTTAAGTAAAATCATCGAAGGGGCGCGCAATCCGAACGCCTTCGGCGAGCTAAAGGCTCTTTCAAATTCAGACCGCTGGCAGGCAATGAACGAGCTTCGGCCAGAACGAATGCACTGGATTTATGCCGTTCCAAAAAAATAGGGCGCTTGGCGGTTTCTCCGCACTTTTGATATGAACAAAGGACATTTAGACTTGGAGCCGTGATACAGGTAAGGTGGCATTTGCAGGTTTCAGGGGAATATGATGTTTGAACGGGTGCTGCTGACGACCAAAAAATGGGTTCTCGAAATCGGCCACAACACACCGATCGGCATTCTCGACCTTGCGCCCTACCTAAGAAAACATGGCTACGCCGTCGATGTGTTCTACCTGGATGACATTCCCAAAGAGCAAACTTATGACATCGTCGGACTCTCCGTTTTCGGGTCCGACTACAAAAATAAACATGTGGTAAAAGACGTCAAACGCCTGCGCAAACGTTTCCCTGCGGCCAAGATCGTCATCGGCGGGCGGTGGACCCATACGGTTGATCAGGCAACCATCGCCAAACTTGGAAAATTCGGCGCTGAAATCTACAAAGGTCAGGGTGAAGACTACTTTGTCAAAAACGCCCCTATCGATTTCGATAATTACCCTGCCTGGGAAAGAAAAGATTTGGAGGCGCTAAAAGATTTCGACAACACGATGATGACGTCGCGCGGGTGTCCCTACGATTGCTACTTCTGTCACAACATCGAACGGAAGATGAAGTATTTCTCCGCCAAGCGGTCGGCGGAAATTTTCAAACTTTTGTTTGACGCCGGAAAAGATGAAATCTTTATCGTCGACGATGTTTTTACCGTGAAATCGGAGCATATGCAGGCGCTTTACGATGAGTGCCTTGCCCGCAACATTCCGATTGTCGGACGCAACCAATTTTTCAGTCACATCGGGGTGATCAAGGAAAAAACCTGCGAAATAATGGCGTTATTCAAGCCCCGGCTGGTTCAAGTCGGTCTTGAGTCGGGCGACGACGGGATGTTGCAACGGATGAGCAAAGGGTTCGATTCAAAAAAAGCCGAAGACCGGATCGCCCTTTTGTCCCAACACGTGCCAATTTTCGGACTTTTTCTCATAGGCTATCCGGGCGAAACTAAGGAAAGTCTCGAAAACACCTACAATTTCGTCAAACGCATCTCACCCTACCTTGACGATATTTGGGTCAGTCTTTTCCAGCCGGTTCCCGGGACCGTCGGCTTTGAAGAGGCGAAAACCCATGGTCGCATGGTCAATCGCGGTTTTCAGATCAACAACGTCGTGACCTATATCGATAACAATCTGAGCAAACGCCTTCTTGTTCACTACAAGAAGCAGATTCTCTCCTTGGCAAAACAGATGGGGGAGCGAAAAAAAGCCAGCTAGAGGTTGGCTTACCCCCCTAAACCGCCACATTGTCGATCAGTCTTGGCTTGCCGAGCCAAGCGGCGACCAATACTCTTGCGGGGCGGTTGGCGTCATAGACGGGGGCGAGGTCTTCGGCGTCGCGGATTTCCAGGTAGTCCACCCTATCGAAACCGGTGTCTAGGAGCCGTTTCTTGGCCCATTGAATCAGTTCGGGAGGTCGCTCGCCCGCCCTGAACTTCTCGCCCACTTGAGAGATGGTCTGGTAGAGCACTGGCGCGATCTTGCGCTCCTCGGGTGTGAGGTAGGTATTGCGTGACGACATGGCGAGACCGTCTTCTTCCCGGCCCGTCGGCGCACCCTCGATCCGCACGGGGATATCCAAATCCTTAACCATGCGCTTGATCACCATCAGTTGCTGATAATCTTTTTCACCGAACACCGCCACGTCGGGTAGGCTTTGCAGCAAAAGCTTTGTCACCACGGTAGCGACGCCGGTAAAGAACCCCGGACGGTAATGTCCCTCCAAAATATCGCCGATTTCAGGGACGCTGACCTTGGTCACGCCGCCGTCCGGATACATTTCTTCGACCGAGGGTGCAAAGAGGATTTCGCATCCCGCCTCATCAAGCAACTGGCCGTCCCGCTCTTCGTTGCGTGGATAGACCGCATAGTCTTCGTTGGGTCCGAACTGGCGCGGATTAACGAAAACGCTGGCTACCGTGTGGTCGGCCAACTCGTTGGCTTGGCGAATGAGCGAGAGGTGACCTTCATGGAGGTACCCCATGGTCGGGACGAACCCAATGGTCTCTTCTTTCAAGCGCCATTGTTTAAGATATTTGCGAAACTCGGCGATGGTGCGAACAATGCGCAGCCTTTTATATGCAGCCATGACGGACGTCCTCTAGGGTCGGATCGTTTTTCTATTTGTCTTGTTTAACACCGAAGCAGTGTTCGAGTCCCGGGAAACGGCGGGTCCGTACTTCTTCGGCATAGGTGCTGACTGCCTTGGCGATTTCCTGAGTGAAATCGGCATAACGCTTGACGAATTTCGGCTGAAAATCGTTGAACACGCCCAGCATGTCTTCAGTCACCAAAATCTGCCCATCACAGGCCGGGGATGCGCCAATGCCAATGGTCGGAATACCGATATTCTCCGTAACCTTACGGGCCAACGGCTCAACGGTGCCTTCCACAACAACGGCGAAAGCACCTGCTTCCTCAACGGCCTTCGCGTCGGCCATGATCTCTTCCGCCTCTTCATCGGTGCGACCATGGGAGCGGAACCCGCCAGCAACGTTAACCGACTGGGGCATGAGGCCGATATGGCCGAGGACCGGAATGCCGCGTTTCACCAGAAATTCAATGGTTTCGGCCATCGGCACACCGCCTTCAAGCTTGACGGCGGCCGCCCCGGTTTCCTTCATGATTTTTACCGCATTACGATAGGCTACCTGGGGGCTTTCTTCATAGGAGCCGAATGGCATATCGATAATGACCAGCGTATCGCCCGCCCCGCGCATGACGGCACGGCCATGCTGGATCATCATCTCGAGCGTCACGCCCAAGGTGCTGTCCATGCCGTAGAGCACCATGCCGAGTGAATCGCCAACCAACAGAAAGTCTACATGGGGGGCCAAATGCTTGGTCATCGGCGTCGTGTAGGCCGTCAGGCTGACGATGGGCTCTTTGCCTTTGCGGGTCGTCAACTGAGGGATCGTCAACCCCTTCTTAATCACCGGAGCGCTCACCGCATCTCTCCCAAGTCCATGATATTGTTGAGGTCTGTTATCGCCCGTTGTGACTTTTAATGCAATGCAACATTTGTAAAAGACTTTACCCTAACCAGTAAAGAAACTCGCAAACGGTATAATCAAATATGTTCGGAAATGGCCGCCAGTTCGTCGCGGTCAAGGATTTCAATATGGCCGCCATCAGGAATAGCGATCACGTTGTCTTTTTTGAGGCTTGTCAGGGTTCGGCTGACCGTTTCAATGGTGAGACCCAAAAAATCGGCGATATCGACCCGATTCATAGGGATCGGCAGAACGTCACGCTCCTGCTCCTGGTCCTTGTCCCCGGTGCGTGTTGAGAGCAACACAAGGAAGGATGCCACCCGCTCCCGCGCCGTCTTGCGACCAAGCAGCAGCATCTGGCTTTGCGCCCCGGCCAAGTCGTCCATCAAGATCGAAACCATGCGCTGACCGATCGTTGGAAATTCGGCGAGGAGACCTTCAAACTTTTTGCGGGGAAAACGACAAAGAGAGGTAGGAGTTAAGGCCTCCGCCGTGTAAGCGTATTCAGAATGATCGGAGACGCCGAGAAAACTGCCGGGAAACAAAAATCCGGTAATTTGACGTCGTCCGTCCGCCATCAGCTTGTAGAGCTTTACCGCCCCAACGGTTACGTTGAAGATAAACTCCGAGGGATCGGCCTCATTAATGATGGTTTCGCCACTGCGAATTTCGAGAAAAGTGGCGAGCGTTTCAAGCCGGGCCAGTTCGCGCTCAGGAACGCCATCGCAAAAGGCCGTGTTGCGGACATCACACTCGGCGCAGGTTGCGTCGAGCAGGGCCGCATTCTTCCAGGTGCTTTTTCCAGAATCGAAAGGCGCCATGTTTCACCGAACTCGTTAGCGGTTTCGAATATATGAGAACGGGCAAGGGCCAGAACAAGAGGAATCGTTTAAATCATCGAATTGGAAAAACCAATAACCCTTTTATTTTTAAGGGTTTTTCTTTTTGTCGTCGGAATCGGTCATATCGTCATCGTCAAACAGGATACGACTGGCCGCACCGTCCAAGTCTTCAAACTGACCGCTCCTCAAGGCCCAAAGGAAAGCAATAAGCCCCAAAAGTCCAAGAAACAGTGCAGCCGCAATAAGATAAATCAGGGTGTCCATGGAATTTTTTACCCTTTTATCTACGCCGCGCCAAGCGCAAGGAGTTGCCGATCACCACGAGGGAAGACGAAGACATGGCGATGGCCGCCGCCAGCGGCGTGATCAATCCGGCTACGGCGAGCGGAATGGTGATGGAGTTGTAGAGAAAGGCGAGGGCGAAATTTTGTTTCACCAAGCGATCAGCCCGGCGGGCGACGGCGAAAGCTTCCAAAACCGGCGAAAGCTTGCGGCCCTGAAACACCACATCGGCCGCCGTTTGACTGACATCAACGGCCGTCGAGGGCGAAAGAGAGGCATGGGCCGCGGCTAGAGCAGGCGCATCATTGAGCCCGTCACCGACCATGACAACCTTGCGGCCTTTCGCGCTCAACGCATCCAGACGCTGCCGCTTGTCGGCGGGCGTACAGTGTGCCTGCCAATCCTTGATGCCCAGCTCTTCGGCCACTTGTCGAACCACCGCCTCCCGGTCGCCGGAAAGAAGAATCCTGTCATAGCCTTTGTCTTTTAGGGTCGCCACGACTTTGCCCGCATCGCTCCGCAAGCGATCTTCAAATACAAAGCGGATCGGCTCCCGGTTCGGTCGGGCAAGCCAGATTTCAGGGCCTGAGGCATCCGCTTGGTTGTCAATTTTACACCATTCACGGCTACCGAGGCGCATCTCGCCCTGCGGTCCCTCAAGGCTCATCCCCTGCCCCGGGTACTCCCGAACTCCCTGCCCAGGGGTCGCCTGGGGAATTGCCCGCAGAAGGGCCTTGGCCAAAGGATGTTTGGAGGCTGCGGCCAAAGCACCGGCGTCTTTCAGGTCTTGTTCTGAGTAGTCAGCCGCATTGATTAGCTCGGGCCGCCCTTCGGTCAGGGTGCCGGTTTTATCAAACACCACCACATTGCCCTCGGCTAAGCGTTCAAGTGCAGTGCCGGTTTTGAGCAGGATCCCCTGCCGCATCAATCGTCCGCTGGCGATCACCTGGACCACCGGAACGGCCAAAGCCAGGGCGCAAGGACAGGTGATAATCAACACCGCAATGGCGTTCAAGAGGGCCGTCTGCCAGGCGATATCGCTCAGCAACAACCAACCAATAAATGTAATCAACGCCAGGCCATGAACGACCGGCGCATAGTAACGCGCCACCCGGTCGGCCAAAGCCACATACTTAGCACGCCCCTGCTCAGCGGCTTCCATCATCCGCACAATCTCGGCCAGCAAAGTGCCCTCGTCGGACGCCGTGACCTTCAGTTTCAATGGGGCCGTGAGATTAACCGTTCCGGCGAATACCGGGGAACCGGGTTTGATCTGTTGGGGCAGCGTTTCGCCACTGATCAGGCTGGTATCGGCGTCGCTTAGGCCCTCAATCACCTTGCCATCGACGGTAATGCGCTCTCCGGCGGCGACGAAAACGGTCGCCCCCACGGCGACCTGACTGGGCGGAACCAAATGTTTTTCGCCCTTTTCGTCGATCACGGTGGCCGAACCGGCATTGAGCGCCAGCATATGCTCGGCTGCAGAGCGGGCCCGCCCCCTCGCCCGGCGGTCCAGATAGCGCCCAATCAACAGGAAAAATAGCAAAGTGATGGCCGAATCGAAATAGGCGTGCTGACCACTGTTGATTGTCTCAAACAGGCTCATGGCCGAAGCCAGAATGACAGCCAGGGAAATGGGCACATCCATATTGACCCGACCATTCTTCAGAGCCCCAAGCGCCGAGCGGAAGAACGGCACGCCCGCATAGGCCACCGCAGGCAAGACAATCAGCGCCGAGAGCCAATGCATCAGGTCCCGCGTGACACTCAACATGCCCTGGCTGTGCCCGGCCCAGACCGAAACCGACAGCAGCATCACGTTGCCTGCCGCAAAACCGGCGACGGCCATGGCGCGTAGCAGTTCTTTCTCTTCCTTTTGCGTTTCTTCCCCAAGCAAAGCCGGGTCGTAAGGCACGAGGCGGTAGCCCAACTGGGCGACGGACGCGGCCAGATCATTGGCTTCGGCCTGGGAAGGTTCCCATTCGAGGGTTAACCGCCGGGTTGTCATATTGACCCGCGCCTTTGTGACGCCGGGAGAACGGCCCAGAACCGTCTCGATCAGCCAGACGCAGGCGGCGCAATGAATGCCTTCGACCATCAGATAAAGGGCGGCTTGTCCCCCCTTGGTCGAATGCACATGAGCGGAATAATCAATAACGGCTGCGTCTTCTTCGGGTTTTAAGGGGGCTGCGTCGGGGTCAATGCTGCGGCGTTCATAATAGCGCCCCAGCCCCAACCCCTTGATCAGGGCATAAGCCGCTTCACAACCGGAACAGCAGAACCCGTCGCCGATCATTTTTTCGGCGGGGGTTTCCTGTCCGCAATGGAGGCAGACGGCCATGGGCAAAGGCTCACTCTCCGTTAAAGGGGTTGCTTAACCCCTTTGATATCAGGGGATCTGGAGACGCTCCACCATTTGGAAAGACTGTTCACCCTTAACCGCCAAAATCCTTGCATCCCACTGACCCTTCTTGGGCAGCGACAGGGCTGTTTCATAATAACCGGGGCGTGTCTCGGTAAAGGACCCCAGGGCCAGATCGTCATCGACGTGGGTCGGGCGGGTCATCATGCCACTCAAAGCCAGACCGGTAATGGCCTTGCCTTCCTTGTCTTTGAACTCCACCGCCAACCGATCACCCAGGGCGGCCACATCGACGGTCCACCCGAGAGCGGCTTGTTGGCGCGCGCCCTTAATGCTTTCGTTATAGGCCAACCCCTTACGGTAGTGGTCTTTGGTGTCGAGGCCGGTGAAAGTGCCGGTGGCGATGGTAATCATCACCCCGTTGACACCGATAACCACCGCAAAAAAGGCGACGAATATCCAAGGATACCACCAGCCGTCGGGGCGTTGTTTGGCCATGACTTTCATTTCTCCTTACCGTCCCGGCCCGGCGAAGACCGTTTCATGATCGACTTCAATATCTGAGGCTTTGTCTTTGAGGACAAATTCCATGGGAGTCGACTTACCGGAAAGCGCGTTTTTTTCCGCCTTGACGAAAACTCGGAAGGAACCGATGGAATCGGGCTTCACATCCAGATCAATGGTCGGCTTGCCGTCTTTTTCAACCCCTATAGCCGTGATCATTGCACCCTCGACGCCCTTGGTCGTCAGGCTGTAGGACGCAGCGTGATCCTCCATGTTGAGAATTTTGAAGGTATAGCCATTGCGGATCGAACCGTCGGACAAGGTAACGAACAGCGGCGCACGGTCGCGCAGAACGCTGACGTCGATACGCGAACGGGTCACCAGGGAGCCAACCATAATGGCGATCACCAGGGTCAAGACCACGGCATACCCAATGGTTCGGGGACGGACCAGTCGCTTCTTGGCTTTCTGCCCCTTGGAGCGAGCTAGCCCGTTGGCCACGGAATCGTAGGTAATCAGACCGCGCGGCAAACCCATTTTGTCCATCATGCCGTTGCAGGCGTCGATACAGAGGGCGCAGCCGATGCACTGCATCTGCTGACCATCGCGGATATCAATGCCGGTGGGGCAGACCTGGACGCACATACGACAATTGACGCAATGGCCCCGGTCCTCGAAGTTCCGGTCTTTGGGAGCAGGCGCCCTGGGCTCGCCCCTCCAGTCCTCGTAGGTAACGATTAGCGAGTCTTCATCGAACATGGCGCCCTGGAAACGCGGCCAGGGGCACATATAGAAACACACCTGCTCCTTTGCCCAACCGGCCAACAGATAGGTGACGAAGGTCAGGCCGAAAATAAAGCTATAGACCCAGCCACTCGCCGTGCCCTCAAAAATCTCTCGGGTAATCGTCGGCGCGTCGTTGAAGAACCAGACCCAGGCGAAAGACATCAGGAAAGCGATCAAAATCCAGATAGTGTGCTTGAGGCCTTTTTTGATAATTTTCTCAACCGTGATTGGGCCTTTGTCCAGGCGCTTTCGCTTGTTGGAATCGCCTTCGATTTTGCGCTCGACCCAGAAATAGAGATCGGTCCAGACCGTCTGGGGACATGTAAAGCCGCACCAGACCCGGCCGAAAAGTGATGTGGCGAAAAACAGCCCGATGGCGGCGACGATCAGCGCGCCGGTGATGTAGTAGATTTCCTGAGGCCAGATGACGATATCGAAGAAATATCCGCGGCGTGCTGATAGATCCATCAGGATCATCTGGTCGGGAACACCTTCGCCACGGTCCCAGCGGAACCAGGGCACGATGTGGTATATGCCAAGCAAAACCCAGAGCGCCGTCCATTTCAGCGTTCTGAAGGTGCCTTGAATGTCCCGCGGATAGATTTGCGGCCGCTCGGCATAGAGCCCATCGGCCTCGGCCAAGGACTTCTCAACGGCGGTCAATCGATGTTTGGTTGGGGGGGGCGTTTTTTTGTTTTCGGACATGGGTGTCTTCTTCAACATGATCCTTGCATCCTGGCCACTCGCGCAGGGGTTGCCTGGGAGGGCCTGTATAGACCTTTGGGCGCCTCACGGCCAGCCGAAACCACGGCCGGGCTCAACGCCCGCGTTATGAGTCCCCCCGAACTCGTCGAAAACTATACGAAATATGTCTGTTTGGAATTGTCCAAAATCAGGTACCAAGCACCTTTCTCAATGGACAAAACTAAAATTGCGAAGGGAGAATAGGGCGACGGGAAACCATCCGCCGCCCTTCTCTCAACAGTTCGCTTACTGGCCGCCGCCCAGCGAGTGGACGTAGATGGCCACCTGCTTGATGGAGACGTCGTCCAGGCGACCCTGCCAGGCCGGCATAACGCCGTGCTTGGGCTTGGTCATCTGAGCGATGATGCCTTCCTTGCTGCCGTCGAACAACCAGATGCCGTCGGCTAAGTTCGGGCCGCCCATTTCCACTATGCCCGTGCCGTCTTCGCCGTGACAGGCCGCGCAATTATCGGCGAACAAGGTCTTGGCCTCGCCTTCACCGGTAACGCCGTTCATCACGTAATCGGCCAGAGCTGCGAGTTGGGCAGAGTTCAGATCTTCTCCGAACGGGATCATCTCGTTAAACCGCTCTTCGTCATGCCCCGAACGGATACCGAAGCGAATGGTCTGCTCGATGGCGTCAACCGTGCCGCCCCAGAGCCAATCGTCATCGGCCAACACAGGGTAGCCTTTGGCGCCCTGGCCGCCCGAACCGTGACAGGGAGCGCAGTTCTCATTGAAGATGAACTTGCCGCCAGCCATGGCGTAGGTCACGAGTTCGCTATCCTGGGCGATTTCACCGACAGAAGCGTTCTCGAACTTGCCAAGCCAAGCAGACCGGCTTTCGGCAACCATTTTCAGCTCGTTGTCCAGCTCAGCGCGGGACGAGTAACCCAGCATGCCCTTGGTGTAATCGCTTAACGTAGGCCAGGCCGGATAGGCAACGTAGTAGCCGATTGCCCAGATAATGCAGGCCCAAAACGTCAGGACCCACCACTTAGGCAACGGGGTATTCAACTCCTTGATACCATCCCACTCATGGCCAGTGGTTTCGGTACCGGTCAGGGCGTCTTTTTCAATCTGCGCCATGACACTCCTCCTTATTCATCGTTCTTGAAGGGGATCTGTCCATCCGACTCGAACCGGTCTTTGTTTTTCGGCCGAAACGCATAGAACAGAACCCCAAGGAACAGAATCAGCAACCAAACCACCCAATAAGGGCGGATGATTTCCGATATGGCTTGAAGATCCACGACGACCTCTTAACGCCGCGCCAACTCGGGATCGAACTTGGTGAAATCCACCAAGGTCCCGAGCATTTGCAGGTAAGCGATCAGAGCGTCGAGTTCGGTGACTTTCGACGGATCACCGTCGAAATCGCCGATTGGAGCTTTCGGATAACGGGCCGCAAACGCATCCACGTCACCTTGACCAGACGCCTGGGTATTAAAGTCCTCAACGGACTTGGCGATCTGCTCATCGGTATAGGGCACGCCCACGATACGCAACGTCTCAAGATGAGCCGCAGCGTCGCTAAAGGTCAGCTCCTTCTCGGCGAGGAAGCCATACATCGGCATAACCGATTCAGGCACCACCGCCCGCGGATCGATCAGGTGTTCGGCATGCCAAGCATTGGAATACTTGCCGCCGACACGGGCCAGATCGGGTCCGGTACGCTTCGAACCCCACTGGAAGGGATGGTCGTACATGCTTTCCGCAGCAAGGCTGTAGTGGCCGTAGCGCTCAATCTCGTCACGGAACGGACGGATCTGCTGACTGTGGCACAGATAGCAACCTTCACGGATGTAGATGTTACGGCCCGCCTGCTCCAGAGGAGAGTAGGGACGCATGCCGTCCACTTCCTCGATCGTCGACTCCATGGTGTAGAGCGGAACGATCTGAACCAGACCACCGATAGAGATGGTCAGGAGGATGGCAATCGTCAGGAGGATGGTATTTTTTTCAAAAATTTCGTGTTTCATATCACCCTCCCCTTAGTTCGCAACCGCGTGCGGGGCTTCTTCGTACGCTTCTTCGACACGCAGTTCGCCACCGATGGTCTTGATGAAGTTCCAGACCATGATGAGAGAACCGAGCAGGAAGAGCACACCGCCCAGAGCACGGATAACGTAGTAAGGATGCATGGCTTCAACAGTCTCGATGAACGAGTACTGAAGGAAGCCGAACTCGTCGTAAGCACGCCACATCAGGCCCTGCATGATCCCGGAGATCCACATGGCGGTGATGTAGAGCACGATGCCGAGCGTCGCGATCCAGAAGTGGTAGGTGACGAAACGCAAGGAGTAGAGACGCTCACGGTTCCACAGCTTGGGCACCAGGAAGTAAAGCGCGCCGAAGCTTACAAAGGCCACCCAGCCGAGCGCACCGGAATGCACGTGACCGATGGTCCAGTCGGTGTAATGGGAGAGCGAGTTCACTGCCTTGATCGACATGGCCGGGCCTTCGAAGGTCGACATGCCGTAGAAGGCGACAGCGGCGATCATGAAGCGCAGGACCGGGTCGGTGCGCAGCTTATGCCAAGCGCCGGACAGGGTCATGAAGCCGTTGATCATGCCACCCCAGGAGGGCATCCAGAGCATCACCGAGAAGGTCATACCCAGCGTCTGAGCCCAGTCGGGCAGCGCCGTGTAATGCAGGTGGTGCGGGCCGGCCCAGATGTAGAGGAAGATCAGGGTCCAGAAGTGAACGATAGACAGCCGGTAGGAATAGACCGGGCGCTCGGCCTGCTTCGGAACGAAGTAGTACATGAGCCCCAGGAAGCCAGCGGTCAGGAAGAAGCCCACCGCGTTGTGGCCATACCACCACTGGGTCATCGCGTCACGAACGCCAGCGGCAACGATGTAGCTCTTGGCGCCGGTCAAGGAAACCGGGATCGTCAAGTTGTTGCCGATGTGCAGAACTGCGACAGTCAGGATAAACGCCAGATAGAACCAGTTGGCCACGTAGATGTGCGATTCGCGGCGAGTCAGCAGGGTGCCGGCGAAGGCAACCAGATAAAGGACCCAGACCACGGTGAGCAGCAGATCAACGTACCACTCGGGTTCGGCGTATTCCTTGCCCTGAGTAACGCCGAGCACATAGCCGAGCGCCGCCAGGACGATAAAAAGCTGATACCCCCAGAAGATAATATTCGCCAAACCCGATCCCCCGAAGAGGGTCTGACGGCAGGTGCGCTGAACCACGTAGAACGAGGTACCTAGCATGATGTTGCCGCCGAAGGCGAAGATAACCGCGGAGGTGTGAACGGGACGGAGACGACCGAAAGTAGTCCACTCCAATCCCAGGTTCAGTGCCGGATATGCCAATTGGAAGGCAATAAACACACCGGCGAGAAACCCGATAACTCCCCAGAAAGTCGCAGCTAAAACGAATTTTTTAACGACGTCTTCGTTATAGACAACGCTTCCCGGCTGAGCACCAAGAGCTGTCGCTTGGTTCATAACGAACTCCTGTTCCCACCAAAAATTCAAGAACCTCGAACCGGCCTGCTCTTTAAAACTGGCATAAGACCGCAACTCGTTGAAGTTGCGGCCAAAAGTACCGGTCGGGGCTCTCCCCTAAACTTGAAAATCGCTGGTAATTCCAGCCATTTTCGCTAATTCCTAAGCAGTCCGATCCTACATTTCGCACTTGCGCAAAGTCAAATGTTAGTTTCAAAAGATACGAAATTTTACCATACAGAGCGTAAAATTCCCCTCGCCCACCGTGCCTTTTGGTTTTCTAATGTAAGGCAGGTTTCAAACCATTTTGAGACCGACTCTCAACACCTAAAAAGAATTACAGTCTCGAACTATTCCTATTATACTTTAGGGTTTTGCTATTTAGAATGACTAAAGCTTTTGCTGCAGCGCAATAAAATATTTCGAATCACCATTATACCCGCTTTGAATGTTGCTTGAACTCTAAGAATATTCGCGCGACAACTGTTATGGTTTTATTTTCCCACCGCCTTCAAATAGGAGCGTTCCGATGATGGCACGCCTTATCGTTTTCGCCCTTGCGATCCTCCTCGCCGCCTGCAACGCCGAGATCAACCAACAGGCTACCCCGGAAATCGCCACAGGCTTTACCGCTAAATCCGCCGTTACGGCCAAGCGGCACATGATTGTCGCGGCCAATCCCCATGCGGCGCGTGCCGGTTTGGCGGTTTTGCGTAAAGGCGGCAGCGCTCTCGATGCAGCCATCGCCGCACAGTTGGTGCTCAACGTCGTCGAGCCCCAGTCCTCAGGTATTGGCGGTGGTGGGTTCTTGCTGCACTATGCGGCCAGAAATGGCGCTATTGAAGCATTCGACGGTCGGGAAACGGCGCCGCAAAAAATTTCACCACGTATTTTTCTAACCCCTGAAGGTAAACCAAAGAAGTTTTTCAATGCTGCCATCGGAGGCGCATCGGTCGGTGTGCCCGGCCTTCTCGATATGCTGGAAAAGGCCCACAAGAAGCACGGGGGTCTTCACTGGAAAGATCTCTTCGCTCCGGCCATCAAGATCGCCCGCCAGGGGTTTCCCGTCTCCGAGCGTCTGCATAAACTGATCGCCCGAGACAAATACCTGAAAACCTTCGAAGCCCCACGCCGCTTTTTTTACGCTCCCGACGGAACGCCCTGGCCGGTAGGGCACATTCTGAAAAACCCGGCGCTGGCCGACACGTTGGAAGCGATAGCCAAAGGCGGCGTACAAAGGTTTTATAGCGGAGATATCGCTAAGGAAATCAGTATCGCAGTCCAAGGGACAGTGAAAAATCCAGGCGGCCTGACTGAAGCTGATTTCAGGAACTACAACGCTAAAATCCGCGCGCCTCTCTGCGCCCCTTACAAAACATGGCTGGTCTGCGGCATGCCCGTCCCCAGTTCGGGCGGCCTGACAACCTTGCAAATTCTGGGGCTCCTGGAAAATACGCCATTTGCTCAAGCGGCCCCTTACTCGGCCGAGGCGGTCCATTGGTTCAGCGAGGCCGGACGATTGGCTTTTGCCGACCGCAACACCTATCTGGCCGATCCCGATTTTATTCCGGTGCCTCAAGGCGGGCTTCTCGATCCAACTTATTTAAGAGAGCGAGCCGACCTGATCGACCCCAAACGCTCCATGGGCCGCGCGACGCCCGGCCTGCCTGCCCTTATTTCTGAAAACCGCTATGCTCCCGATGATTCGTCATACGGCTTTTCGACAACGCACATCAGCGTTATCGATTCGGAAGGGGATGCTGTCTCCATGACCACCAGCATCGAAAACGCCTTCGGGTCGCGCATGATGGTCGGCGGTTTTCTGCTGAACAATCAACTGACCGACTTCTCCTTCGCTCCGGTCAAAAACGGCGCCCCGGTGGCCAATGCGGTGGAGCCGGGCAAACGCCCGCGGAGCTCCATGGCCCCAACGTTGGTGTTCGATGCGTCGGGCGAGCCGGTTCTGGCCGTGGGATCGCCCGGCGGCTCGCGAATTATCGGCTACGTGGCTCAAGCCCTGGTATCTATTCTCGATTGGAAAACCGATGTTCAGACAGCGGTTTCGAAGGGTCATTTCCAGGCTCGGACCGGGGCCACCGAACTGGAGGAAGGCAGCGACCTCACCAGTCTGAAACCCGAACTGGAAGCAATGGGACACAAAGTCGCCGTTAAGCCGATGACCAGCGGCCTCCACGCCATTCAGATCGATGGGCAAAAAATAACCGGCGGGGCCGATCCGCGCCGGGAAGGAATCGCTCTGGGAGACTAGAGATACAGCCTAGCTGCGCCTGTGGGGCATGCCGAGCCGGTCATGACTCGACCCGTGCCAGGCATAGTGCTGCGGGAACAGCCGGTCGAGGGCTTCAAGAAAATCACGGCTCGAAATGTCGTGGGAGGCTTTAGAGAAGGGGGTCCCGGACTTGGTGGGGACAGAGCGATTTTGGGGGTCGCTCTTGGGACGTTTGGGGGATGGGGAACACCAAATCCGGGACATGGGTAACTCCTTCTCGAAGAGGACGCTTCAATTAAGATATCGTCGTCTCTTGAGTGTTACTCTAACCGCCCCGCCGCCCCTCAGATGTGATGATCGTCACAGATTGAATAAAATTTTATGCAATTTGCCGAATTCGCCTGGCCGCACCCATCCCGCCGGACTTGTTTTTTCCTTAAAAACACGTATAGAAGCGGGCAGCACACTTAGGCCAAAGACGAAAGACGGATCGGTTTGACTCTCGACACACGCCACATCGCCGCAATAGCGACGGGAGCCAGCCTTCCTCTCATGGTCTTCGGTGTCGCGGTCATGCAGGGCGGACTGATCATCGCTCTTACGGCGGCTCTTTTTTCAGTTGGTCGTTTTAAAAATTATGGGAACCAAGCAGCCCGAAGCCTTTTTACCGGAATGGTCGCCTTTGTTCTGTTGGCTTGGCTTCCCAGCATCGCCACTTCAATCGAACCGCTGCGCTCTCTCGAAACCTGGGGTCGAATCCCCTTACTGATTCTTGCATCGACCATTCTCTGGATGCTTTTGCGTGACGACGAAAGGCTGTATTTCTTAAGCATCAGATCTCTTCTTTGCTCGGCGGCAGGCGTCTCGCTCTTTGCTGTCTTTCTTATCAATGGTGGCACGAACGTCCTTTACGACATCTTCCATACGAAGGGAGTTTTCAACCTGATCAGGCCCTTTAAGGCCTACTCGAATGTTGCCATGTGCCTAGTCCCCCTATTGCTTTTTGCGGGATATTCCCTGAAAGGGCGTTGGTGGTCCGCCGCCCTGGCAATCGTGGCTCTAAACCTGTTGATCATTGCACAGACGCGAACAGGCGCAGCCCTAGCCGGACTCATCACCGCGAGTGCTTTTATCGGCCTGCTTAAAGCCTACAGACATCCGAAATTCCGATTTGCTTATCTCCTTACTTTTCTCATGGCCATTCCTGCGGCCTGGGTCTGGCTTTCAAACAAAGTGAACCCAGAAACCCCCTCGCCAAACATCGTTCCAAACTGGCTGGTTGATGGACATCGACAATATATCTGGCGGTTTGCCTACGAAAAGATTTGGGAATCGCCTTGGTTCGGACATGGCATCAACGCCATCGACCGTATTCCCGGCGCGAAAGACCATCCGCCCGGCATTGATCACCCCTATATTCCGTCTCACCCACACAATATTTACCTTGAGGTCGGTGCTGAAACAGGCCTTATTGGCCTGAGTGCCTTGCTTATTGTTATCGGCATATTTGTTGTTGTTTGGACGCGCCAATACTTTGACGCCACGACAAAAGATGTCAATGAAAGCAATCGCTATTTAGCCATGCTGGCCGTTTGGGTTGCCTTCTGGACATCATCAACATTGAATTTTTCGCTCTGGTCGGCGTGGTGGGAGCTGACCCTGTTCGTCTCCATGGCGCTTTTGCTTGCCGGGCCGCGTTTTGGATCAAACCCCCTCGGCGATCAGGAAAATCCGCTTAAAGGGCATTAGGGTCCGGCCATCGGGCCCAGGGGGATAGGCTTCGGCAATTCGGTTTGCATAAGCTTCGAAAAAGTTCTCCCGCTGTTTTCCTTCAAGAGCGTCGAGAAAGGGTTTGAGCGCCGTTCCACGGGTCCAATCAGCGACCGGATTGTCACCAGATAGGACGTGGATGTATTCGGTCTGCCAAAGACGAACCGACTTGCAAAGGGGGGCGAGCAAACCGTAGTAAAAATCAGGCGACGCAACCGGTGCTTGCCTAATTAAAGGCTCCAGTTTTTCCCGCCAAGGACCGTTCAAGGCCGTTTCGGCTATGGTGGTGTGAGTGGGCGCGGCAAAGTTATTGGGCATCTGGACGGCAAGCACCCCTTCCGGCTCAAGAGTCGAGAGTAACCGGGGAAACAACACCGCATGATCGCTCAGCCAATGAAGTGCCGCATTAGAGAAAATAAGAGACGGTGGATGATCGGGACGCCAATCGGCAATATCGGCCCGAACCCAATGTATCCCCTCACGCTTACAGGCTTCGGCAAGCATTTCGGGTGATGAGTCCACCCCGGTAATCCGCGCCCTCGGAAACCGGTCGCGCAACATTTCCGCATTGGCCCCGGCGCCACAGCCAAGATCGACGATTGAGGTCAGGGCGCGTTCGGGGAGAGCCGCCATGAGATCAAGGGCGGGTTGCTGCCGTTCGCTGCCGAAGGTCAGATAGCGCCCCGGCTCCCAGATCATCGCCTGGCTCATTCGATTTCCCTTGGCAGTAAAATTCTAAAAGCCGTTCCTTCCGGTCCCGTCGCTTCCAGCCTTATCTCCCCGCCGTGGGCGGTGACGATATCTTTAACAATAATCAGCCCCAGCCCCGTGCCGCCTTTCTTGGCCGAACCGGCGAAGGGTTTAAACAGATTTTCCCGCGCCTTCTCGGGCAATCCGGGGCCGTTATCGGAGAACGTCAAGTCCACCCAGTCATCGCGTGTTTTCGCATCAAGGATAACGGTATCGGCCCGAGCTTCAAATGCATTGCGCGCTAGGTTGCTTATCGCCCGGACGAGTTGATCCGGGTCGGCCATCAGTTCCAGGTCCTTCGGCGTACGATTGATCCATTTCTCGCCGGTTTCCTCGCCCAATTTGATATCAAGCGGCTGGCTGAGCGCTTCCGCCTCCTCAATCAAATCAAAAAGGAAGAACCGCCGTTTGAGCATCTGCTTGCCTTTTTCGGCGACGAAATCCAGCGTCTGGGTGCTCAGTTCCACCGCCTTATCGATAGACGCGATCAGACGCGGCGCCACTTCCCGTACCTGGGGATCTTCGCTCACCGCCAACTTGTCGGAGATGAGGCTCGCCGTGGCCAGGGAGTTGCGCAGATCGTGATTGACCTTGGCGACCGCAGCACCCAGGGCGGCCAGTCGCTCCTTCTCCTTCAAGGCGGTGCGTAGGCGGTCCTGCATCACCGCCAGTTCCCGCTCGGCCACCCCAATTTCATCTTCCCGGTCACTCACCTCGATGGCGCTGCGCTCGTCTTCCGGGGCGCGGCGAAAAGCGATCATTGAGCGGGTGATTCGGCCCATCGGTCGGACCATCAACCACTGCAGACTCAAATAGACGAAAGCCGCCGTAAACAGAGAGATAACGAGGGAAAGCGCAAAAATCCGTTTACCGTAGTCGATCATCGCCATTCGCATGGGCGCTTCATCGAGAATTACTTCAACGGTCGTTTCATCATCCATGGTCGAAGGACCGACCACCCGGACAACGCGGTTTCCGTCTTGCAAAAACGTGTCGATCGCCCCGCCGAGCCACATAAGGGATAGCTCGGGTCGCACATCGACCATCAGATCGACCTCTTTGGGCATTTCTTCGGAAAGAGCCAATACGGAATGCCCCGGCTTGCGCAAAACGATTCCATGGGCTCCGGCATGAGCCAGCAAGCGGTTTTGCAAAGGACGGGCGACTTCCATGTCTGGCGCGACTTCCAGAGCCAGTGCCGCCAGTTCACCCGCCGCCAGATGTTCCTCAAACCAAACCTTGCGGAACCGCGAGACAGAAGGAGCGAAGATGAACAACTCGATCAGCATGATGCTGACAATGGTCAGCAACAGAAGACGGGCCGAAAGGCTCTTGCGGCGGGCGAACCGGACCACGGGCTCTGGCGTCGGGTTCTTGTCTTCTCCGCCTTTGCCGCCGTCGTCTCTCATCCAAACCTCAAAAGAAACCGTACGATCTTCTTGGTCCGCTCGCTAAATAGACTGGGGGTGAAAAAGCTGCCTGCCGCCCGCTTGCCCACCTCGCCGAGTGTCGGATAGGGGGAGATCATACCGGCCACCGCGCCAATTTTCATCTTCTGGCCTATGGCCAGGACCCACATTTGTATCAATTCTCCCGCCTTGGGGCCAACGATGGACGCACCGAGTATTTTGCCTTTCTTGGTGGTGATCACCTTGATCAGGCCGTCGGTCTCGTCTTCGGCCTGGGCGCGGTCATTTTCGGCAAACGGCCAACGGAGAATGGTGATATCCCCCTGGGCCTCCCTGGCGTCTTCCTCAGTCATACCCACATGAGCCAGCTCGGGCGCGGTATAGGTCACCCAGGGCAGCGCCGAATAATCCACCTTCGCCGGAAGCCTGAACAACGCATTGCGAATGACAATTCCGGCATGATAACCCGCCACGTGGGTGAACTGATAGCCGCCCGCCACATCGCCGATGGCGAAAACCTTTTTGTTGGTGGTGCGTAAGCGGGCGTCAACTTCTATGCCTTTAGCCGAATAGGCGATCCCAGCCTCTTCCAATCCAAGCCCTTCCAGATTGGGGCGACGCCCAGCGGCGACAAGCAAGTGTGACCCTTCGAAGATTTCCTCCCGGCCATCACCTTCAATAGTGACGGAAACGCCCTTTCCCGCCTCTGCCGTGCGGACAACTTTTACGCCTTCTCTTAAGCGCACCCCTCCTTTGAGCAACTTTGTACGGATCACATCGACAAGCTCCGCGTCGTCGTGGGGCATGATCGAGGCCATTTCAAGCACCGTAACCTCAGCCCCTAACTGCCGATGGGCCTGAGCCATTTCAATGCCGATGGGCCCGCCGCCGATGATCAAAAGATTCTCCGGCAGGGTGTCTCGCTTAAAAAGAGTTTCGTTGGTCAGGAACGGGGTTTCATCAAGCCCGGGAATGGGCGGGACGAAGGCTCGGGATCCGGTGGCGATAACGAAACGCTTGGCCTTAATCGTCGTTTCCCCGGCCTGAACCTCTTGTTTGCCGGTAAAACGGGCGGCATCCTGAATGACCGTCACGCCCAACCCTTCGAAGCGCTCTACCGAATCATGAGGGGCAATGGCGTCGATGGTTCCCTGTACGTGAGCAAAGGTCTTCTTGCTGTCGATCTCCGGCATACCGGCCATAACGCCGAACCGCGACGCCCGGCGAACGCCTTGGGCGGCATGCCCCGCCGCCAATAAAGCCTTGGAAGGAACGCAGCCGTAGTTGAGACAGTCGCCCCCCATCTTGCCTTTTTCGACCAGCGCAACCCGCGCCCCCATCTGAGACGCCCCGGCGGCTACCGACAGGCCGCCCGATCCGGCTCCGATGACGCAGATATCGACTTCCAGGCGTTGCGACATATTTCCCCCTCGCTAATGTTCTGGATTATAAGCGAAAAACCCGATTTCAGCTAAGTGTCTTGTTTCGTCGCTTTATATTTTTTGTAGGCCACGGGGATCATCGCAAGCAGGCTCAAACCGACAATCGGCCCCAAAATCTCCGGCGAGAAGATTATACCGAGATCCGGCTGCCCTCCCGTATCCAAAACCGCGCCAAGTCCGTTACCCACCAGGGCGTAAACGAAAGTGCCGGGGATGATACCAATAAAGGTGGCGACCACATAGGTGCGCAAAGGGCAACCGACCATGGCCGGGACTAGGTTGACCAGCCAGAAGGGAAATAGCGGCACAAGGCGCAGAACCAAAAGATAGCTGAACGCATTCTCGTTGAATCCATCCTCCATCTTCTTGACCATGCCGCCCGCCTTAGAACAGAGGTAGTCTCCCGCCGAATATTTGGCGATGATGAAAATAGCCGTTGCCCCGAAAGTCGCACCCGCCACCACATAGAGGGTCGCCTCCAGACTGCCGAACAAAAAACCGCCAACAATTGTCAACCACACCGCGCCGGGAATGGAAAAAGCCACCGCCAGGGCGTAAAGCCCCATGAAGGAGAAAATGGCCAAAAGACTATTGGTCTCCGTCCAGGTCAGTAGGTTCTGGCGATGCTCGGCAAAAGCCTCGAACGTCAGGTATTGATTGAGATCGAAGGCAAAAAATCCACCGAGCCCGAGCAAAATCAAAACAATGGGAATCAGTCGCCAGAGCGAAAACCGTTTTTCTCCAGCAGAACCGGTCTCAGCGGCAATGTCTTTCTCGTCGGTTGGCTGCACGGCCCGGCTACCCATTCAGTTGTATTCCTATAGTCTTCATTTTTATCAGAGGCCTATCACCTCGTCTTTGCATATCTATATAGCTAAGCCGATCACTCCTACACAGGCCAGTCACCTTTCTGTGACCGCTTTGCGAGCGTTTCACCTATTTCAAAAACCGAAACATCGAAAATAGCGTCAAAGCCGCACGGGACGCGCGTTCTCAGCGTTTTCCGACGCCCCGTCCGACAATGAGCGTCAAGTTTTTTGCGGCCACAAGGTCGTTCATTCGATCATCGCCAAAATCGATACCGCCATCAGGGACTCAGGCAACGATTGATCACCCTTTCGCACAAGTGGCGGGGAATCTTGGTAAAAACGCCTGAAATGCTTTGACTTCACCAGAGCGGTTCCGTATACACCGGGGCTTACTTTTAGAACGGCCGTTTTGACGGAGAAAGACCAGTGAAACGCACATATCAACCGAGCAGGCTCGTCCGCAAGCGCCGGCATGGCTTCCGCTCCCGCATGTCCTCTGTTGGTGGCAAACGGGTTCTGGCTAATCGCCGCAGCAAAGGGCGCAAGCGCCTGTCCGCCTAAAGTTTGAGGCCGAAGGGAGCCAGAAGCCATGGCTTCGGCGATCCCGCGCCTCAAACGGCGCGCCGAGTTTTTGAAAGTCGCCGCAACGGGCCGTAAATGGGTCACGCGCGGTTTGATTTTACAAGAACGTCGGCGGAACGATGAAAATTCGCCCCGCATCGGCTACACGGTGAGCAAAAAAGTCGGCAATGCTGTCCGGCGCAACAGGGCCCGCAGAAGATTGCGAGCCGCCGTTGAGCAGGTAATGCCGAGATGGGGCAAGACAGGACGGGACTACGTCCTTATTGGCCGGTTCGATACTGTCGACCGGCCTTTCGACGCCTTGGTCGGCGATCTTGAAACCGCATTCGAGCGGATCGAGACCGCACCCAAGGGAAGACGCTGGAAGGGCAAACGCCCTGCCGGAAAGTAAGTTTGGGGACCAACGGGAAAACCTTTTAGGAGCGCGACAAGGAATGACTCCGGCTGCCGCATTGCTTCGCGGACTCGTCCGCGGATATCAGCTCCTGATTTCGCCGATCATGCCCGGCGCTTGCCGCTATCAGCCCACCTGTTCGGGATACGCCATTGAGGCGCTCGGACGACATGGGGCGATCAAAGGCGGCTGGCTTGCGGTTAGGCGCATTTCCCGATGCCATCCCTGGGGCGGCTGGGGATACGATCCGGTCCCGCCAAAGCATCACCATCACGAGTCCTGCGGGCCAGAGAGAAATCATGGCGGCCCGGACGGCAACGTTCCCGCCGCACGCTAAAGGAAACATCGACCGATGAATGAACAGCGCAATCTGATTTTGGCCGTCGTTTTGGCGATCATCATCATTTTCGGCTTCGATTACATCTTCGGATATTTCAACCCGCCGGCTCCGCCGCAGCAACAGACCCAGACGGCCGCTCCGGGGCAACCCGCTCCGCCGAGCGATGTCGTTGCCCCTGGCGCACCCGCCGTTCCAGGCGCCGCCGCGCCGGTGCAGCAGGCCCGCAAACGCGAAGACATCTTAAAAGACGTCACACGGGTCAAAATCAACACGCCGCGTCTGCACGGCTCGATTGCCCTGAAAGGCGCGCGGATCGACGACCTGACACTGGCCAATTACTATGAAGAGTTGGATAAGGGCAGCCCGGAGATTGCGCTGACCTCGCCGCTTGGCTCGGAAAATCCCTATTTCGCCGAATGGGGCTGGACCGCTCAAGGCGTCAAAGTTCCCAATGGGGATAGCATCTGGGGCGCGACCGGCGACGTCCTGTCGCCCAGTTCGCCGATCACCCTGGTCTGGGACAATGGCGAAGGCCTAGTGTTCAAACGGACCATCTCGATTGACGAAAACTACATGTTCACCGTCCAGCAGACGGTGGAAAACAATGGATCCGCGCCGGTCACGCTTTATCCTTACGCCCTGATCTCGCGCACCGACACGCCCGAGACGACCGGCTTTATCATCCTTCATGAAGGCCCCTTCGGCGTATTCGACGGCACGCTTGAAGAAGTAGGCTACGACGACTTGCGCGAAGACGGCAATCTCAAGCGCAAAACCACCGGCGGCTGGATCGGCATCACCGACAAATACTGGATGACGGCCGTCATTCCCGATCAGAAAACTGCGGTCAACGCCGACTTCATCCATAGCCGGGACGGTAACAAAGACAAATATCAGGTCGACTATGTGGCCGGTGGCGTGACCATCGAGCCGGGCGCGACGGGTTCTGCCCAAGGCTACCTGTTCGCTGGAGCCAAGGAAGTGAGCCTGATGGATCACTACACCGAAGAGCTCGGCATCGCCAACTTCGACCTAGCCATCGACTTTGGCTGGCTTTACTTCCTCACCAAGCCGATCTTTTATGCCCTCCTGACCATCAACCATTGGGTCGGCAATTTCGGCGTGGCGATTATTCTACTGACCGTCGCCATCAAGCTTTTGATGTTCCCGCTAGCCAACAAATCCTACCGTTCCATGGGCCGCATGAAGGCGCTTCAACCCAAGATGGAAAAGCTGCGTGAACGGTTCGGCGACAACAAGGAACGGCTGAATCAGGAAATGATGGCGATGTACAAGCGCGAGAAGGTCAACCCGGCCTCGGGCTGCTTGCCGCTCCTCGTCCAGATCCCCGTATTCTTCGCGCTCTATAAGGTGCTGTTCGTCAATATCGAGATGCGCCATGCGCCTTTCTTCGGCTGGATTCAAGACTTGTCCGCGCCCGACCCTACGTCGGTGTTCAACCTCTTTGGGCTAATCCCCTGGACGCCGCCCGAATTGCTGATGATTGGCGTCTGGCCGCTGATCATGGGCATTTCCATGTGGCTTCAACAAAAACTCAACCCGCAGCCCACCGATCCTGTTCAGGCCAAGATCATGATGGCCCTGCCCATCGTGTTCACCTTCATGCTGGGTCGTTTCCCGGCCGGTCTGGTAATCTACTGGGCCTGCAACAACGTGCTTTCCATCGCCCAGCAGTGGGTGATCATGCGTCAGGCCGACGATAAGAAAGAATAGGGCCGGTCCCATCTCCTAATTACCATTCCCGCCTCGGCGGGGATGGCCGGTGAGCATCATGAGCGATGAAGCGTTCAAAGACCAAGACATTGAGGCGGGACGGCTATTATTCGCCAAGTCCTGCGATTTCATGCTGGGTGTCGCGCAACTCAAGCAACTGCCGATTTCCGACCTGCCAGAGGTCGCCTTTTGTGGGCGTTCCAACGTCGGAAAATCCAGCCTGATCAACTCACTGACCGGGCGCAAGACCCTGGCGCGGACCTCCAATACGCCGGGACGCACCCAGCAGATCAACTTCTTCGATCTCGGCGGTGAACTAATTTTGTCCGACCTGCCGGGTCACGGCTACGCCAAGGCCCCGGTTCATGTGGTCGAACAATGGCACACCCTGATCAACAGCTATCTGCGCGGCCGCCAACAGCTACGCCGTGTTTGTTTTTTGATCGACTCACGCCACGGCATTAAGGACGTTGATCGCGACGTGATGAAAATGCTCGATATGGCCGCCGTCAACTATCAGGTGGTGCTGACCAAGATCGACAAAATTTCAGGCAAAGAGCTTGAAAAGCGCATCGCAGCAACGGCCGTGGAACTGAAGAAGCGCCCTGCCGCCCATCCCCGCCTCCATGTGACCAGTTCGGAGAAAAAAAAGGGAATCGCCGAGTTGCGCGCTGAACTCGCCATGCTGGCGGAACAAGGGTAAAGCGTGTAAATTACAAGGGCTTAGCCCGCTCTTACGGAACCAATACGATGACCGACACCGTGAAAAAGACCAAAGAAGACTGGTTCGCCCAGGCGAAAACCCTCTCCGAAGCGCTGCCTTATATGAAGCGCTACTCTGGCGCGACCATCGTCGTCAAATACGGCGGCCACGCCATGGGCAGCGCCGAACTGGCGAAATTGTTCGCCCGCGACATCGTGTTGTTAAAGCAGGTCGGCATGAATCCGGTGGTCGTCCACGGTGGCGGACCCCAAATCGCCTCTATGCTGGAACGGTTGAAAATTCAAAGCTCCTTCGTCGATGGCCTGCGGGTCACCGATCAGGCCACGGTCGAAGTGGTCGAAATGGTGCTTGCCGGGGCGATCAACAAACAGATCGTTTCGGCAATCAACGAAGCGGGCGGTTTCGCCGCCGGTCTGTCAGGCAAGGACGGGCATTTGATCATGGCCGAAAAGCTGCACCGCAAGAAAAAGGATCCGGAGAGCAATATCGAGCAACTCCTCGACCTCGGCTTTGTCGGCGAACCGAAAAAGGTCAATCCACACGTGCTTGATACCTTCCTTGAAACCGACGTCATTCCGGTGGTCGCCCCCATCGGCATGGGCGAACAGGGCGAGACCTACAACATCAACGCCGATACCGCAGCGGGAGCTATTGCTTCGGCGCTGAAAGCCAAACGGCTTCTCATGCTGACCGACGTAGAAGGAGTGCGCGACAAGAACGACGCCCTGGTTCCCGAAATGTCGGCCGAGAAAGCCCGCGACTTCATTGCTGACGGCACCATCCACGGCGGCATGATCCCTAAAATCGAAACCTGCCTGTCTTCAGTCGAATCGGGCGTCGAGGGGGCGGTGATCATCGACGGGCGGGTTCCCCATGCGGTGCTGCTCGAAATTTTCACCGAACACGGCGCAGGCACCCTGATTACGGGGAAATAATCACACGAGGCTTTTGGACCCGTGAACCGCCCTCTTCCCTTTTTTAGAACTCAGGCGCTGGCCGTGCGCTTTGCCCGGCGGGATTTTCAGGGCCGTTCCGGCGGTTTTTGGCTGCTGGTCGCCGGGCTGGCTTTCGCCATCACCGCTTTCGCTCTGGTCGGCTCCATCGCCGATGCGGTTCTCGACGGCGTTCGGAGCAGCGCGCGCCAAGCCGTTGGCGGCGACTTGGCCTTGCGGCTTTTTCACCGCCCCGCCTCTCCGGAGGAAAGAACCTATCTTAAGGGCCTCGGCCAAGTCAGTGAAATCGCCGAACTGCGGCCTTTGGTCCAGCGCCCCGATGGCAGCCGCCCAACCCTTGTGGAGCTGAAAGCCGTTGATCGGGCCTACCCCCTTCTCGGGGAATTGAAACTCAATCCACCGACACCCAGCGAAACTGTTTTTAGCCAACAGAACGGCCTTTTCGGAGCCGCGGCGGCCCCCGCCTTACTGGAAACCTTGGGCTTGCAAGTCGGTGATCAAGCCAAGCTTGGCAATATTACCATCCAAATCCGCACCCTTATCGCCAACGAGCCCGACAAGTCCCTGGCGGCTTTTTCTTTGGGGCCTCGCCTGATGGTTTCCCGCGCAGCACTCGACCAAAGCGGCCTCACAGAAGCGGGGGGACCGAGCTATTACTATAGTCGGGTGGTGCTGGATTCTCCGGACAAGGCCGAAACGGTCATCGCAGGAATCGAAGCACACTTCCCCCATGCCGGATGGCGGATCGTCAATGCGGCCGACGGGGTGCCGGGAATTGAGCGCATGGCCGAAATCGGCCGCTCACTTCTCATCCTTATCGGTCTTTCCGTACTGTTAATCTGCGGAATCGGAGTTTCGGGAGGGGTCAGCGCTCATTTAACCCGTAAAACCAAAACCATCGCCATTTTAAAAAGCAACGGCGCGCCACGCGGGCTGATCTCCGCCATTTATCTCTGGCAGGTGCTCTTCGCCGCTTTGCTTGCGCTGGTCATCGGCCTCGCCGCAGGGACCGCCTTGCAACAGGCCGCCATGGGCCTCGCCGCCCCTTATTTGCCGTTCGAGTGGGAGCCCGGCTTACAGCCTCTGGCTCTTGCGGTTGCCGGCGCTTTCGGCCTGCTAACGGCTTTGCTTTTCGCCATCTGGCCACTCGATCGAGCCTGCTCGACACCCGCCCAAAAGCTTTTCAAACACCAGATGAAACCCCAACGCGACCGCCATACCTGGAAGGCGGTCGCCGTCATGCTGTTAGCCTCCGGACTAATCGGACTTCTGGTTATGGCCGCCACGGCCATGCCGTTATTCGCCCTGATCTTCGGTGTCGGCGTCGCCCTGGCCGTGCTTATTTTTCTCGGGCTCGGCAAGGGCGTCGGCTGGCTGGCTCATCGCATTCATTTGAAGAATCGCCCGGTACTTAGGATCGCCATCGCCAATATCGGACGCCCCGGCGCACCAACCGGTTCGATGATCATGGCGCTAGGCCTCACGTTGACTCTTCTGGTCGCGATCCTCACTTTGGACCGTCACGCCGGGGCGCATCTACGGAAAACTCTTCCGGCTCAAACTCCCGATTTGGTGTTCCTCAATATCGCCCCCAACGAAAGCGAAGCCTTTGCCGAAGCCATCACAGCTTTGCCGGGTGTTGAACGCTTCGAGACCGCTCCGTTTCTTCATGGCCGCCTGACCGCCGTAAAAGACACGCCGGTGGGCGATTGGGGCGTGCCGAAAGATATTTCCTGGGTGGTGCGCGGCGACCGGGGCCTTTCCTGGCGCGCCGAACCGACGGATAAAGGCCGCATCGTTGCTGGAGAGTGGTGGCCCGAAGACTATCACGGCCCTTTGCGCGCCTCTTTGGACGCCAAGGTGGCGGAACGCTTGAGGGTAACCATAGGTGACCAACTCACACTCAATATCCTCGGCCAACCGACCGAGGTCACCATCGCCAACCTGCGGGTCGTCGACTGGACCCGCCTGGAGCTTGATTTCCCCATTCTGCTTTCCCCACCGCCCGAACTCATACCGCACAGCCGCGTGGCCGCAGTCTGGGCAACGCCGAACAGCCTTGAGGCCATAGAGAAAACAGCACAAACCGCTTTTCCTCTATCGCCCTTCATTCGGGTTCCCGCGATCCTCGAAAAAATGGAGGGCCTGATCGACGGCCTGACGACGGCTCTGGTTACCGCTTCAGCCGCCACGGTTAGTGCGGCATTTTTCGTTCTCGCCGGTTCTCTTTCAGCCGGTTACCGCCGCCGAGTCAAAGAGATGGCGCTGTTGAAGGTCGTCGGGGCACGGCCAAAGGAGATCGCCCTAGCCTGTATGCTTGAAATGCTGCTTATTGCGCTGGCCGCCGCCGGACCCGCCGCTTTACTTGGCACGGGCGCGGCCTATGGTGTGGTCTCCAAACTCATGCCAGGCGGCTGGACCTTCTTTCCAGAAGTGTCGGTGCTACTTGTCTTGGGAACGGGCGCATCCATGGCGGCCGTGGGGTATCTGCTGTTAAAACGCCAACTCAACCGGCAAATCGCCAGCCTTCGGCACTTCTAAAATTAGTTTCCGCCAAATAGCTCGATCTGCCAGGCCATGTCGTCTTCGCTCAGCGGGAACTCGCCATCCACTTCGCCCAGTTGATTGGACTGGGGAATGTTGCAGAGCAAGGTCTGCAGTTCGACCGCCAGCTTCATCGACATCTTGGCCTGCCAGCAGACGGAAACAAGGCCCTTGGCGTTCTGCCCCGACACCATGCGCATGATCCCTTCAAGCGGCACGCCGGAAATAACCGACAGGGCTGCATTGACGAACCGGCGGTCGTCTTTCTCAAGGGCGGCGAGGATGACCTCTTCGGTCAACTCACCGTCTTCCATCATCCGCTCGGCCATTTCCATGGGTGTTTCACCCTCATCTTCCTCATCGCCGGGCAGGCCCGGTTTTTCCGGTCCATCCAGACCTTTGGGTTCGGCCAACTCTCGTATTTTGTCCATGCCTCTGGGCTCGGCCCCGGTCGCTTCGTCCAGGCGGCGATGTACTTCCTGCTTCACTGCTTCCGCCGTCTCGGGGTCCAGGTCTTCTCGAACCTCTAAAACCTTCAACAGTGTATCGGCGACGAAAGTCGCAAGGCGCGAGGCCGCTCTCGACGGGAGAACCGGGCGGTTGACCAACGGATCGTGCCAAGCCTCTATCGAGGGGGCGCGGTCGACCAGCATGTCCAACGTCTCCTCACGGATTTGGGCGCTGGGGTTGGAAAGCAACTCGGTGATTGCCTGTTCGTCGTCGGTCTTGGCGATGGCGTCGGCGACGTTTGAAGCTACCTTTGAGCGTCGTGAAATGGCCGATAGGGCGCCGTTGGCGTGTTCACTCTCAATAATTTCCAAAAGGTCGTCATCGGTCAGCACCGGCGAGAACTCAAGCACCGGACCTGCGACGGCCAACTCGATATCGCGGGCCAGCCTGCGAATAACGGCAGGCGGCGCGTCGGCGACGTCTTTTAGCGCTTCGGAAAGAATTTGGCGAACTTTGGTCGCCTGGTCCCGCGCCAAAGATTCCAGCGCATCGTATGTCATGTTCTTGATTTTATCGCGCTCATTGGCCGTCAGGCCCGGAGCCAGCTTGGCGATTTTGTAAGCCAAGTCCTCGCGTACCGCGGGTTCGGCGTCGCCCAGCAGCAACAAATCGGCCTTGCGTGGAGTCGCATCGTTAGCGGCGATTTCACGGCGCACTTCGGGATGAGGGTCTTCAGCCAGGAAATAAAGAATTTCCGCCGAAATGTCGGTCCGCGAGGCCAGTTGACGGCGCACCTCAGGATCATCGTGCTTTAGCAGCTCGCGAGCATCTTCATAGGACAGCGGTCCGCCGCCTTCGAGAATTTTAGGATCCACCCCGTTTTTATCGCTCATCGCTCCCTTCCCCCGGCATGGGTGCTACGGCGAAACTCCCCTTTCCGCCGTGTTTGACCGCATACATCGCATCATCGGCCCGCGCCACCAGATCGTCCAGGCTTTCCTTGAGAGCCGGATCGAACACAGCGATTCCGATAGACATGCCCAGCGGACACTCTTCATTGCCCGAATATTCCTGCAATTGCTCGGTCGCGGCCAACAGTCCCTTGGCCCGCTTGCGCGCCGCATTTTCATCGGCTCCGTCAAGCCACAAGGCGAACTCGTCACCCCCCAACCGCGCGATCGAATCGCCCGGACGGGTTTCGTGCAGCAAAAGATCGCGCAGGGCAATCAGGGCCGCATCGCCTCGCTGGTGACCGTGAATGTCATTGACCTGCTTGAAGTTGTCGAGATCGACATAAACCAAAGAGGCCTTATCGCCCGAATGTTCAAGCCGCTGAATACGGCGCGGCACGTCGTCCTCGAAGAAGGCGCGGCGATTGAGCAGACCGGTCAAAGCGTCGGTGCGCGAAAGCTGCAAAATATGTTCGTGCTTGGCCACCTGCTCGTTAGCGATGCCCAACTGATTGGCGATGTCGCCTAGAAGAAGACGGTCGTCGTCGTCCCAGCTATCTTCACTTCCGCCTTTCCATAAGACGATGGCCCCATTCATCTCACCGCTGTAATAGGTCGGGGCGGCCAGAAACGCCTGATCGCCCGCCGCAAGATCAATAACCAAGTCACCTTCGGCAAAGGCGTCGAGTGCGCGACCCGCCGCACCCGGATCGCCGTCCTTGCCATATTCGGCCGAGGGAAGAAAGCCGATTTCCTCCTTGAACCGATAGAGATAACAGCCGTCGGCCCCAAGGCTCCGCGTCGTGGCGCTGGCGGCCACGGCGAGCATGTTCAAGGGCTCCACCTCGTCGCGAATAGCCGTGACAATACGACTAAGCGTTTTTTCACGGTGATAGGCCCGAGCCAAGGCTTGGTCGCGCATCCGCTCCTCGGTGACATCACGACAAACGCCGCGCGCACCGACCCAGCGCCCTTCCTCGTCGGCCAACGGCGAGGCGGAAACCACGACACAGGCTGGTTTGTCATTGGAGAATTTGAGCCAGACCTCTTCTTCGTGGGCGTCTTCGCCACTGGTAAACGGCAACCCCCGTTCGGCATCTTCCTCGCGAAGCAGAAAATCCTCAGGTTTCTTGCCGATGAAGAGTTTGGCCGGATAACCGAGCGCGCCGCGCGGCGATACGAACACAAACGTTCCCTCAGGCCCCAGTTCCCAGGCGAAATCGCTGGAGATTTCCACCAAGTCCTTATACCGCTGGCGGGATTCCACCAGGGCATTGCGCAAGGAAATTTCCAGGCTGGCGTCGCGGCAGAGCACCAAAATTTGGTCACGCTTGGCAAAGGGCACACAGGTGACCTCTAAGAGCCCTTCGGCATTTTCGCGCGGCAAGCTGACGGTACCCGATACCGTGCGTAGGCGATGACGGGTTTCTTTCAGCAGTTCGCTCAGTTCCGGCGCTTCGCCCGCTTCATAGCGATCACGCAACTCCCGGCCTTTGGGATTGGTCAGCCGCACCTCTCCGCCGAACCCGAACAACAGGGCCGCGCCGTGGTGCCCGGCAATCAGGGCTTTGTCTGGCACTTCGGGGCGCAGGTCTGCCACCGCAGCCTCCTGAGGCGAAGAATTCGTACTCATGAATTCTTTTTACCCCGTTCTCCGCTTTAAGAACAACTCCTTGCGGGGCAATGGGTCGAAATCTTTGATGTTTTTTGAGGGTTTACCGAATAAATAGCCCTGAACGTAGTCGACTCCACACTCTCGAACGAAGTCGAGACCACGCGGATCGTCGATCATCTCGGCAATCGTTTCAACTCCCAGTTTCTTGCACAGCTCGGTCAGCGCCGAGAGGAAGGCGCGCCCCTTGGGAACGCTCATCGCATTGCGCACGGCGCTGCCGTCCAGTTTGACCACATCCACATCGAGAGTGCTGAGATATTGAAAACTCGCCGCCCCGGCGCCGAAATCGTCAAGACAAACGTGGAAACCTTCGGTCCGTAAACTCTGGATGAATTCATCGGCCGATTGCAAATCCGACATCCGGGCCGATTCTGTGATCTCGAACATGATCTTGTCGTTCACCCACTCATTGTCTTTGAGCAATCGATGGAGGGCGGTGACATAGGAAAGCGTGCCAACGGAATGACCGGAGATATTGACCGCCAGGCGGTACTTGTTGGTGTTACGCGGCTGTTTGCCAAGCCATTCGACCACCTTGGTCGCCATGGCGATATCGAACTCGTGGATCATCCCGGTTTCTTCGGCGAAGGTAATATGGCGATAGGGCGATTCGTCGCCGCCGCCTTCAACCTTGAAACGGGCCAGGGCTTCGTAGTGATGAATTTCACCGGTCCTGCAATCGATGATCGGCTGAAAGGCCACATCGAAGGCCGCACCCGACACCACGCCCCGAAAATTCTCCATCCAATCAGCCGCTTCAGCCGCCAGCGCGCCGATATTGGTCGATAGGGCGGCGAGGTCGAAATCCGTTCCTTCCTGCTCGCGAAATTTATTGATGGTATAGACTAGGCCGCGGGCCATATCAGCGGGCGAAACGCCCGTATCGTTCATATCGACCGTCGCCGCCTTGACCTCGATCCCTTTGCCTTCGGGATCGGCCCGGCGGGTTAATTCGACAATTTTCCCCTTAATTTCGTCAATATCGGTTTCGGCATCATGGATCAGGCTAAATTTGTCGTCAGCCAGGCGGGCCGCCGAATCGCCGTTTGCCGAATTGGCCTTGAGGCAGGCCCCCACAGAGGTCATCAGAGTATGACCGGCGTCTTCATCCAGCCGTCCGGTCAGTTCGCCCATCTCCGGCATCGCCATCATGGTGACCTTAACGTCCTGACCGGCCTCCTGCATCTGCTCGACGCGCTGAGTGGCCATTTCCTCAAAAGAGTCGCCATCGAACAAGCCGCTTTCCACGTCGCGGACGATTGGCCCGCTACCCTTGACCACGTTTTTCGGCATTCCGGTTTTGAAAGCTAAGAAAAAGTGGCTGTCCAGGTCTTCGAGGCAATAGCCGGCGAAATCAAGCGGCGGCGTCATGCCCCGCAAACCCTCCAGATGGACCGATACATTCTCAATACGCCCGCGCTTACGCGCCACACCGAGCAACTGCTCGGCCAAAAAGCGATCCTTTTCGGCAACGATATCGGTAAACGGCCGCCCGATCAGTTCGTGGGCCTGCTTGCCAAGCGCCGGAGCCGTAGCGCCAACGGCGAAAACAACGGTCCCTTTGGCGTCGAGTTCAAACAAGAACTCCGCCCAGCAGAAGGCCAGGGCGACAAAACGGTCCCGCTCGGCTTTTAGCTGCCGCTCCTTGCTCGTTTCAAGTTGGCTTTTTGCCATGGCTACCATGCCATGTACCCCGACCTTTCATCCGTTTTTCCCGGACGCTTTTTTCCACTCAATGCTCACAGCTTTTAAAAGCATTCCATCAAAATTAAGAATGCCGCTAAAAAAGTAAACGTCGCACAGTAGGCAAAAACAACCTTAAACATGGAAGTAGGGTTTGTTTCGCCTTTGGGCAAGCTGCCATTTAGGCTCACCGGCGCAAAAAAGAGTTGCCAGATGGCCCTACCGCCCCCAGTCTTTGGGCCATGGACACCATGACGCAAAATAATCTCACCGGCGCGGAAACCTGGATCTTCGATCTAGACAACACGCTCTATCCGGCCAAGACCGATTTGTTCTCCCAGGTTGATGTGCGAATCCGCGACTATATCGCCAATTTCCTCGATATGGAAAAGGACGCCGCCTACAAGCTGCAAAAAGATTATTTCCGCGAATACGGCACCACCATGCGCGGGCTGATGACCAATCACGGCCTGGACCCCAAGCCCTTTCTCGCCTACGTCCACGACATCGACGTCAGCCCGGTCATGCCCTCGCCGCACCTAAGCGAAGCGCTAAAAAAACTACCGGGCCGAAAGATCATCTACACCAACGCCTCCACCGCACATGCCGACCGGGTGATGGAACGGCTGGGTGTGGCGGACCATTTCACCGGCATCTTCGACATCATTGATGCAAGCTACAACCCAAAGCCCGAACCGGAGCCCTATCGGGAGTTGGTCAAGCGCTTTGGAATCAACCCTAAAACAACGGTCATGGTCGAGGATATCGCCAGCAATCTCAAACCGGCCGCCGCCATGGGCATGTCGACGGTTTGGGTCCAGACGGGCAGCCGCCGGGGCGATGAAGACACAAGTCCCGACTATATCCATCACGCCATCGACGATCTGGCCGATTGGCTGGGCGCGCTCGTGGGGTGAACCCCCTTATTGACAGCCCCCTCCGGCCCCGCCATTGTGCGGGAAATTTTTTTGCTTTCGGCATAAGCTGAAGCGGCGACCGCGCCGCATAACGTAAAGAGGACACCTCAAACCATGTCGTATACGGAACTGGAAAAAGAAATCGAAGCCGCCTGGGACAACCGGGACACCATTACGCCCGACACCACGGGCGCGGTCCGCGAGGCCATCGAAAGCGCACTGGAGGCCCTAGACTCGGGCAATCTGCGGGTCGCCGAAAAGAAAGACGGTGAATGGGTGGTCAATCAGTGGGCCAAGAAAGCCGTGCTGCTTTCCTTCCGCATCAACGATATGGAAACCATCGAACATGGCCCGGGCGACGCCCGCTGGTTCGACAAGGTTCCCTCCAAATTCGACGGATGGGACGAAAGTGCTTTCCGTGCGGCAAAATTCCGCGCCGTGCCCAATTGCATCGTCCGTCGCTCGGCCTATATCGCGCCCGGCGTGGTTTTGATGCCTTCTTTCGTCAACCTGGGCGCCTATGTAGATGAAGGCACCATGGTCGATACTTGGGCCACCGTCGGCTCCTGCGCCCAGATCGGCAAGAACGTCCATATTTCCGGCGGCGCCGGCATCGGCGGCGTGCTGGAACCGCTGCAGGCGGGCCCGGTGATCATCGAAGACAATTGTTTCATCGGCGCGCGCTCGGAAGTCGCCGAAGGGGTTGTCGTCGAACAAGGCTCGGTGCTCTCCATGGGCGTTTTCATCGGCCAATCCACCAAGATCGTCAACCGCGAGACCGGCGAAGTCAATTACGGTCGCGTTCCGGCCTACTCGGTGGTCGTGCCCGGCACCATGCCCGGCAAGCCGCTGCCCGATGGAACGCCCGGCCCCAACCTGGCCTGTGCGGTGATTGTCAAGACGGTCGATGAAAAGACCCGCTCCAAAACGTCGATCAACGAACTCTTGAGAGACTAGTCCAAGCATGACCCGGCCCATCGACCCCCTCGAGTTGACCCGTCAGTTGATCCGCCGCCCCAGCGTCACCCCTACCGACGCCGGAGCTTTGGGCGTGCTCGAAGAAGCGCTGAAGCCTCTGGGGTTTAGCTGTCGGCGGATGCCGTTCAGTGAGGCCGGGACGCCGGACGTGGACAACCTTTATGCCCGAGTCGGCTCTGGCGGAAAGCATATTTGCTTTGCCGGTCATACCGACGTGGTGCCGGTGGGCGACGAAGCGGCCTGGCGGTTCGACCCCTTCGCCGCCAAGGTGGCTGACGGCATAGTCTATGGGCGCGGTGCGGTGGATATGAAGACCGCCATCGCTTGTTTCGCCGCCGCCGCCCAACAATATATCGCCGAAGCGGGCGACGGGTTTGACGGGTCGATCAGCTTTCTGATTACCGGCGATGAGGAAGGTCCGGCGATCAACGGCACCAAGAAAATGCTCCAGGTTCTGGCTGATGAAGGAGAAACCTGGGACGGCTGCATCGTCGGCGAACCGACCAACCCGGAACATCTCGGCGAGATGATCAAAATCGGGCGGCGGGGCAGTCTTAACGGCGTCCTTACCGTCACCGGCACGCAAGGCCACACCGCCTATCCCCATCTCGCCGACAACCCAATCCCGCGCGCGGTCTGGATGCTTCGTGAGATCGTCGAACATCTGCTCGACCAGGGCTCGGAACACTTCCAGCCTTCGACCCTTGAAATTACCACGGTCGATGTAGGCAACCCGGCGACCAACGTCATTCCGGCCACCGTTACGGCCGGTTTCAATGTGCGGTTCAACGACCTGCACTCGGGCGAAGACGTGGAAAAATGGGTCCGTGATCACTTCAACAAAATCACCACTGATTATGACCTGGAGATCGTCGTATCGGGTGAATCGTTCCTCACGCCACCGGGCCCCTTGAGCGATGCCTTGCGCATGGCGGCTGAAAAAGTGACCGGGCGCAAGCCCGAGCTTTCCACCTCGGGCGGTACGTCCGATGCCCGTTTCATCAAGGACTACTGCCCGGTGGCCGAGTTCGGCCTGATGAACGAAACTGCTCATAAAGTGGATGAACGGGTCGCCGTTGCCGACATTACGGCGCTGACCGAAATTTACCGGCTTACCCTCAAATCATTGTTCGAAGCGCCATGAGTCCGTCATCGGGTGAGGTCGCCTCAAGCCTGTTTGGCGCTTACCGCCTGGCCCGGTTCGACCCCGAAGGCCTGAAATATTTCAATCTGTCGTTGGCCGGATTCTGGAACTCCTTTTTCGCCGCCGTCATCGTTGCCCCCCTGTTTGGCCTCCTCGTTCTTTTGCAGTTCGGCAACATCACCCTTGACCCCGCTCCCAGCCCGATCCGCTTCGGCTTCGCCCACGGAATCGGCTACGTCATTTCCTGGACGGTTTTTCCGGTTCTAATGATTTCGATGGCCAAGTTCCTGGGCCGTGAGGTCCATTACGCCCGCTTCATCATTGCCTATAATTGGGCCTCGGTGTTGCAAAACGCCCTTTACATGCCGCTCGCCATCTTCGCCCAGATGGGTATGCTCTCGCCCGACGCTGGCACGTTTCTCGGATTGATCGTCCTCACCGCCGTGCTGTTTTATGTCTGGTTCGTCACCCGGATCGCACTGGAAATCACCCCCGGACGCGCCGCCGCCATCGTCTTTATCGATCTCGTCGTCAGCATCATCGTCACCAGTTGGACCGATACCGTCGCGCTGGGACTATCTTAGAAATTCAGCCAGGTGGCAATCGCGCCGATGCCGATCAGGCTCATCAGCAGGGGTGAGGTGACGATGCCGACCAGGGCCAGCAGGATACCGGTAATGCCCCAGCCGATCTGGCCGATAAACAGGGCGATTACCGAGCAAATCAGGCCGATGATGGTGAATACGGCACTAAAAGGGATGCCGATGACGCCCAAAATCACCGCAGCCCAACCCATGATCGGCTTCTTCTCTTCCGGAATCTGTTGAAGGTTTAAAGGGATTTTTCCTTCGTTGCCCATAGCAATCTCCTAATAGCGCACTTCAACCAGATAAAGACCGCAAGCCGGGGCCGTGGGCCCGCCGGCCCGGCGGTCGCGAGCTTCCAGGGCGGCTTTAACGTCGTCGCGGGTCCATTTGCCTTCACCGACCAATTTCAGCGTCCCGACGATATTGCGCACTTGATGGTGCAGAAAGGAGCGGGCCCGAACATTGATGCGAATCTCGTCGCCGTCGCGCCAGATATCGATCATATCGAGTGTGCGGACCGGGCTATCGGCCTGACATTCAGTGGCGCGGAAACTGGTAAAATCGTGTTTACCCAGCAAAACCGTCGCCGCATCGCGCATCGCCTTGTAGTCAAGGTCGACCCGCACTTCCCAGACCTTGCCTTTCTCCAGCGCCGCCGGAGAGCGACGATTGAGAATACGGTAGAGATAGGCCCGTTCGGTCGCCGAAAAGCGGGAGTTGAAATCGTCATCCACCGCTTCGGCCTTTAACACTGAAATAGGGTGCGGCTTGACGTGGAAGTTGATGGCGTCGCGCACCGTATCGGCGGGAAAATTCTTTGCCGTGTCGAAATGGGCCACCTGCCCCATGGCGTGAACGCCCGCATCCGTCCGCCCCGCCCCATGAAGCCGATGCGGTGCGCCCGCCGGGTCGAACCGGTCGATGGCCTCTTCCATCACCTGCTGGACCGCCAGCCCGTTCTCCTGGCGTTGCCAGCCGACGAAGGGACCGCCGTCGTGCTCGATGATCAGCTTGTAGCGCGGCATTTAAGCACCGTTCCTTTCGGCAAATCATAGCCACGCAAGAACGCCTCGGCCTCCATGGGCGCTTTACCCGCCCGCTGAACCTTCAGGAGATGCAAGGCCTTTTCGCCACAAGCCACGGTCAGAGCGTCATCCAGCAAGGTGCCGGGCACGCCGGTTCCCTCGACCACCTCGGCCGCCAAAACCTTGATGCGGTCCTTGCCATGATCGGCATAGGCTCCTGGCCAGGGGGTGAAGGCCCGCACTGCCCGCTCAAGCTCGACAGCCGGTTTGGTGAAATCCAGACGCCCCTCGTCCTTTTCCAGCTTGGTGGCATAGGTGACGCCGTCTTCGGGCTGTGGAACGGGGGTGAGCCCCCCACTTTCAAGCTTCGACAAGGCTTCGACGATTAGCTTTGCCCCCATTTCCATTAACCCATCGTGCAGGGAACTGGCCGTGGTTTCGTTGGTGATGGGCAAACGCCCGGTCAGCAGCATATCGCCCGTATCAAGCCCTTCGTCCATCTGCATAATCGTCACCCCGGTTTCCTCATCGCCCGCCAAAATGGCGCGCTGAATAGGGGCCGCCCCGCGCCAACGGGGGAGAAGCGAGGCGTGGATATTGAGGCAACCCCGGCTGGGCGCATCGAGAATGGCCTTGGGCAAGATCAACCCATAGGCGGCGACCACCGCCAAATCGGCCTGCAGAGCATCGAACTCGGCCTGTTCAGCCTCTCCCTTGAGGCTTTTTGGGGTACGCACCTCAATGCCTTTGTCTTGCGCAAAAGCATGAACCGGGGTGAGCCTTTCCTTATGACCGCGACCGGCCGGACGGGGGGGCTGTGAGTAGACGCAAGCCACCTCATGACCGGCATCCAAAAGAGCGGCGAGCGGGGCGACGGCGAAGTCAGGGGTTCCCATATAAATAATGCGCACAGGCAAAAACTCTTTCGTTAACGGCGATTCGCCGCCAAACTGTTCCCATTCTTTGCAAACGTCAAGACAGGCTGGCTCAAAATCAACCATAACCTGTCAACTGTGGTTCCGATTTTCCTGTGTGGGGGGGAAACATGTCGCCGCTTGGGCTGTTATCCCGGTTTATTGGCAATACGCCGGTCAAAGTTTTAGGTCCCGGTTTTTCGGCCACTCTTCTGGCCGTGACCCTGGCCGTGGCGGCTATTGCCTTGATCGCCGGTCAGCAGTTGGACGATCTGGCCGCTGCGGCCCAAACGCCCGATGCCAAAACCGCACTGGCGACACTTTCCTTTGTCCTGACCTGGGGCCTCGGCGCCATCGCCGCCCTGTTGGCCTGTATGTCGCTGGGCAACGTCTGGTGGACATTGGCCCATCAAGTGGGCCCGATCAACCGCCTGACCGAAACCATGGCCCTGTTGGCCGACGGCGCGTTGGAAACGCCGGTGCCCCACAAAGACCAGAAAAACGAGATCGGCCGGATGGCCAATGCGGTTCGGGTGTTTAAAGACAACGCCATCAAAATGCGCACCATGGAAGAAGAACAGGCCAAGGCCAAAGAGGAGGCTGAGGCTGAACGGCGCAAACTGATGATGGAAATGGCCGACGAATTGGAGGCCAGCATCGAGAAAATGACTCAGGATCTGGCCAGCGAAGCCGCCGATATGCGCCAAGCCGCCCAGATGATGGTTGCCGCCGCCGACCAAGGCAGCCAGCAGGCCAGCGGAATTGGTCAAAGTGCGGCCCGAGCAGCCGGTAATGTCGATGCGGTTTCGGAAGCCGCCGAAAGCCTTTCGGCTTCTATTTCAGGTATTCGTGGCAAGGTTGGCGAATCTTCCGAAATCGCGGCAAGCGCGGTGGTTGAGGCGGAAGACACCAACAGCCGGATCGAAGGCTTGGCGGAAGCTTCCCAGCGGATTGGCGAAGTGATCGAGCTGATCGCCGGAATCGCCGAGCAAACCAACCTGCTGGCTTTGAACGCCACCATCGAGGCCGCAAGGGCAGGCGAGGCCGGTAAGGGCTTCTCCGTGGTCGCATCGGAAGTGAAAAATTTAGCCGACCAGACGGCCAAGGCGACCGGCGAGATTTCCGAACAGATCAGCGGCATCCAGAGCGCGACCGACGAAGCGGTTCAGGCGATCGGGGCAATCCGCGAAACCATCAACAAAATCGACACCATCGGTCGGACGGTCAGCGGCGAGGTCGATCAGCAAGCCCAGGCAACCGACGAAATCGCCCACAACGTAGAGCAAGCCGCCAGCGGCACCCGCGAAGTTTCAGACTCCGTCGGCGACGTCGCCAACTCGAGCGAAGAAACCGGAAAGCTCGCCAAGCATGTGCTATCCTCCGCCAATACGCTGACCGAAGAGGTGGAAGAACTCCGCGCCACCGTCGGCGATTTCCTGGTCCATATCCGAGGCGGCGAAAAGAAAGCCGCAATCCAGAAAGAAGAGGACGACGACGTCGATCTGTTTTAGATCGCAACAATCGGTTACAAAAAAACCGGGTGACGGCACATAAACCGGTTACATAACCCCCTTAAAAATCTCCGCATTCCATATTGTTCAGTAAAAGGGGATTTAGGGACATGGGCGCAAAAACCGCCGGAACATCCGGTTCCTCCATTCAGAAATACGCAACACCGCTGGCTACCGCGTTGTTCGCCGTTGTCGGCGTTTCAGGCGTTTTGGTTTTTTTCCACTTAGGCGGCGGTTCGCTTAAGGGCCTGCATGAATGGCTGGGGTTGGCCTTCGTCGCTGCGGCGCTGCTGCACGTCACGCGCAACTGGAACGGTTTCATCAAGCTCGCCAAAACCCGGCGCACGCAAGCCCTAATCGGCCTGACCGGAATCGCCACGGCGGCCTTTCTCTTGGTTTCCGGACAAGGTAGCGGGAACCCGATGAAATCCTTTGTTTTCGCCGCCGCCGAAGCGCCTCTACCCCAAGTCGCCCAGGTTTTGAATATTCCCGCCGACCGGCTGATCAACGACCTGAAAGCACAAGGCTTCACCGTCACTGGCGCAACCCAATCCCTCGCCCAAATAGCAAAGGCCTCGAAGCGCGATGTCCCCGAGGCCTTTAGTGTCTTGATCAACGCAAGAAATCGGTAGGTTTAAGCCACCAAAAACCCAACGATTTCCTTGATTTCCTTCAAGATGGGCTGGGCGATGGTGTTGGCCCGTTCGGCCCCTTGATGGATAATCGCATCGAGCGCCGCATGGTCGTCCATCAGGCGGTTCATCTCATCGCCGATCGGGCCCAGCTTGGCGACCGCCAGGTCTGCCAATTCCTGTTTGAAGGTGGAGAACTGACCGCCCGCATACTGCGCCACCACGTCAGCCGTCGTCTTACCGTCGAGCGCAGCGTAGATACCAATCAAGTTGGCCGCTTCCGGGCGCTCTTTCAGCTCTTCAACGGTTTCGGGCAAGGGCAGCGGGTCAGTCTTGGCCTTTCTAATTCGCTTGGCGATAGTGTCGGCATCATCGGTCATGACGATCCGCGAGGCCTCGGAGGGATCCGACTTGCTCATCTTTTTCGTGCCGTCTTTGAGCGACATCACCCGCGTCGCCTCGCCAAAGATCAAAGGCTCGACCACCGGGAAATAATCGACGCCGAAGTCGTTGTTGAACTTCTGGGCAATATCGCGAGTCAGCTCCAGATGCTGTTTCTGGTCTTCGCCAACCGGCACATGAGTCGCCTTATAGAGCAAAATGTCGGCCGCCATCAGGTTCGGGTAAGCATAGAGGCCGACAGAGGCGCGCTCACGGTTCTTGCCAGCTTTTTCCTTAAACTGGGTCATTCGGTTGAGCCAACCCAGACGCGCCACACAGTTGAAAATCCAGGCCAGTTCGGCATGGCCGGAAACGGCCGACTGGTTGAAGATGATGTTCTTCTTGGGGTCAACCCCCGAGGCGATCATTGCGGCCGCCACTTCGCGAGTGTTGGCCACCAGTTCCTTAGGGTCCTGCCAAATGGTGATCGCGTGCATATCGACCACGCAGAAGATGCATTCGAAATCGTTCTGCAGCGAAACCCAGTTACGGATTGCGCCGAGGTAATTACCGAGATGGAGATTGCCAGTGGGCTGGACGCCGGAGAAGATGCGGCTCATGAGTTTGGACCCCTTCAGAGCACGATCGTTTCAAATCTGCGATTTGGAACGTGAATCGTCCTCTATCTAGATTAATAGAATGTTGCGCCAGTGCGTTGGACCGCAAAGGTAAAATTAAATCGCGCGGAGTTATGGACCCTGGCGGAAATCCGGTCAAGACGCCTTTTTACGCAGCATGCCTTTTATGTCGGAAAGGCGTGCCGCGCCGCTCACATGGGCCAACACGAAATAGGAAACGAGCCCCGACGCCACCAACAAGACCAGCGCGGCGATGCGCCAGATTTCGTCTCCCTCGATCCAAGGGGTCAGAACAATTTTCAGACCCCAGAGAAGACCGCCCATCAATGCCGCCGAGAGAAGAATGCGGGGAATGCGGCTCTGGAGCCTTTCATCCTTTTGTAATTGCCCCCTTTGGCGCAAAACGGTCGCCAGCAGCAGCGTATTGGTCCAGGCCGAAATAACCGTCGCCATAGCCAGGCCGACATGCAGATACGGTCCCATCAGCAACAGGTTGAAAACGATGTTGACGATCATGCAGATGGCTGCGATGACCATCGGCGTCTTGGTGTCGCCTCGAGCAAAAAAGCCCGGCGTCAGGCCCTTGTTGAGCACGTAGGCGGGCAAGCCGAACGCATAAACCATCAAAGCCGCCGCCGTGGCGCTAGAAGCTGCTGCGGTGAATTCATTGCGCTCGAACAAAACACTGATGATCGGCTCGGGGATAACGGCAAAGGCCACAGCCGCCGGAACGGTCAGCAACAAAGTAAATTCCAACGCCCGGTTTTGGCTCGCCATGGCCGCCGCCTCGTCGCCCGCCCGCAGTTGGCGCGAAAGAAGGGGCAAAAGCGCCGTGCCGACCGCCACGCCGACCACCCCGAGGGGTAATTGCGTCACTCGATCGGCAAAGAACAGATATGAGATTGAGCCGGTGGGCAGCAGCGAGGCGATCATCATATCGACGACCAGATTGACCTGATAGATGCCCGCGCCGATAGCGCCGGGGATGATCCTCTTAACCAGTACCTTTATATCCTCACCCTGTTTGGGCAGTCCGAGCCGGGGCAACATGCCATTGGTCTTGCAGTTCCAGGCCAGCCAGAAGAACTGAACGATACCGGCGGCAAACACACCCCAGGAAAGAGCATGGCCCGGCGAAGGCAGATGGGGGGCGGCAACCAAAATCGCGGCGATCAGGCAAAGGTTGAGCAAAATCGGCGTGGCCGCAGCAGCAGCGAACTTGCCTAAGGAATTGAGCACGCCGCCCATCAGGGAAACCAGCGAGATGAATAAAAGGTAGGGAAAGGTGATGCGGGTGAAATGCACCGCCATGTCAAACTTGGCCGGATCGTCCAAAAAGCCCGGCGCAAAGCCCCGCATGATCCAGGGCATGCCTAACTCCATGACGATCAGAAGGCCGAGCAGAACCCAGAACAACACCGAAAAGGCCCGATTGGCGAAATTTTGCGCGGTTTCCTGACCGTCGGCCTCAAGCTTACCGGCAAACAGCGGCACAAAGGCCGCGTTGAACGCCCCTTCGGCAAACAACCGCCGGAAAAGATTGGGGATCTTAAAGGCAATAAAGAAGGCGTCGGCCACCGGCCCGGCGCCAAGGATCGCGGCCACGAGAATATCGCGAACGAACCCGAGCACCCGGCTCATCATGGTGTAGCCACCGACGGTGGCGATGGATTTCAGCAAAGCCATGGCGGGAAATTTAGGGGAATCACGAGAGATAGGCTAGGCATCTCTGAGAAAATCATCACCATTCCAGGGCTGGTATCGCCTGGACCCTAAGCCGCCTTTCCCTTGCGTTTCTTTTTCGGCGGGTCGGGCTCGATGATTACTTGAAGAATTTTTTGGCGGATGGTTAGGGTTTTCGAATCGCTGTCGATTTTCAGACCGAAAACGTCCTTAACGTAAAAGACATCAATGGCGCGCTCGCCGTAGGTGGCGATGCGGGCCGCTGAGATTTGCAGGCCAAGCGCCGTGAGCGCTGCCGTCACATCATGCAGGAAGCCCAGCCGGTCGCGACCGTTGACCTCAATCACCGTGCGGGTTCGGCTGGCCGTGTTGTCGACCAGAACGCGGGGCGCCACGGTAAACACCTTGGTGCGGCTCGGCAGGGTGTTTTTCTTGGCTTCTTCCAACTCGCGCGCCGGATAGAGCGTGCCTTTTAAGGCCCCTTCGATGCGCTCTTTCAGGCGCTTGAGCTGCACCTCGCTATCGAAGGTTTTGTGCTGGCGGTCCTGAATAACGAAGGTATCGAGAGCCATACCGTCATTGAGCGTGACGATCCGCGCCTCGACGATGGACGCGCCGGAAAGCGCCATAGCCCCGGCAATGCGGCTGAACAAGCCTGGGTGATCCTGCGTATAAACGGTGATTTCGGTGGCGTCGAACTCAGGCAGCAGCCGCGTATCGATATGAATTTCCGCCCCATCCTCCTTGGCCTCACGTACGATGGCGGCGTAGCGGGCGTGAGTTTCGGTGTCATAAGATAACCAAAAGGACGGGCTTCCCGATTCCACATACTCCTCGATAACCGCAGGCGGCCATTCGCTTAGCCGCTCACGCAGAGCCTGCTTGGCGTGTTCAACCCGCACGTCCCGTTTTGCCGTCCTGAAGTCGCCCGTCAGACGTTCCATGGTGACATTGTAAAGGTCGCGCAGAAGCCCTGCTTTCCAGGCGTTCCAGCGGCCAGGCCCGACGGCCCGGATATCGACGACGGTAAGCAGCAGCAATAATTTAAGGCGTTCTGGCGACTGAACAAGCTCGGCAAAATCGCTGATCGTTTTGGGGTCGTTGACGTCGCGCTTAAAGGCGTTGTGGCTCATAGCCAAGTGATAGCGCACCAGCCAGGAGACGGTCTCCGTCTCTTCATCGGTCAGGCCCAACCGGGGCCCCAGCTTGAGCGCCACCTCGGCCCCCAGTTCGGAATGATCGCCGCCGCGCCCCTTGGCGATGTCGTGCATCAAAACCGCCACATAGAGCGCGCGGCGTGAAACCACTTCCTTAATCACCTTCGATGAAATGGGCATGTCCTCGACATGTCGCCCGGCGTCGATACGTTCGAGATAACGGATCGCCCGGATGGTGTGCTCGTCCACCGTATAGACATGGTACATGTCGTACTGCATCTGGGCGACCACCCGGCCGAAATCCGGGATGAATTTGCCGAACAGTCCTGCCTCGTTCATCCGCAAAAGAATCTGCGAAGGATTTTGCTCCGAGGTCAGGATATCGAGGAAGAGCCGGTTGGCTTCTTGGTCCTTGCGCACCTTGGCATTGATCAGGCCAAGCTTCTGGTGAACCAGACGCAGAGCATGGGGGTGAATGTCGAGATCAGCGATCTGGGCTTCACGGAACAACTGGATCAGTCGCGCGGGCTTTTCATCGAACACGTCGTCATGCTCAACTGTGATCCGGTCGGCGTCGAGCTTAAAGCCTTCAGGGGGCTTTTTGGCGAACAGATTGAGCGCCGCCCAAAACCCACGGCCGCGTTTTTTGTGCTGTTCTTCAAGCACCGCGCAAAGCAGACGGGTCAGGTCGCCCACTTCCTTGACCATCAGAAAATAGTGCTTCATAAACCGCTCGACGCCCTTACCCGCCTTGCGGTCCTGATAATTGAGTTGCTCGGCAATCGCCGTCTGGACATCAAAGGTCAGTCGTTCTTCGGGCCTGCCTGCCATATAATGAAGGTGGCAACGCACGGTCCAGAGAAAGTTCTCGGCCTTGCGGAAACGTCGGGCGTCGTCCTTGGTCAGGATATCCTGTTCGACCAGTTCGGAAATTTCGGAAATGCCGTAGAGATAGCGTGACATCCAAAACAGGGTCTGGAGATCGCGCAAACCGCCCTTGCCGTCCTTGATGTTGGGCTCCAGCACGTAGCGGGTATCGCCCATTTTCTCATGCCGCATATCTCGCTCGGCCAGCTTTGCTTCAACAAAATCGGCCCCCGACCCTTCGACGATATCTTTCTGGTAACGATGTTTGAACTCTTCAAACAGGTTCTGATCGCCCCACAACCAGCGGGCGTCCAGCAGAGCCGTGCGGATGGTCTGGTCGGCCTTGGAAAGGCGGACGCATTCATCAATGGTGCGAGTCGAATGACCGACTTTCAGGCCCATGTCCCACAGCAGGTAGAGGATGAACTCGACGATCTGCTCGATCCGCGGGGTCTGCTTGTAGGGCAGCAGAAACATAATATCGATGTCGGACTGAGGGGCGAGGGTCCGACGACCGTATCCACCGATGGCCAACAGGCTGATCACCTGCCCCTTGGTCGGGTTGGGCAGCGGATAGACGTAGCGTTCGGCAAAATCGTAGAGCACCCGCAAAATCTGATCGATCAGGAAGGCGTTGGCCCGCACCGTGTCCATGCCGTTGGCTTCGCGGGCTTCCAGACGCCGACGCACCTCGTCTTTCCCCTTGGCGAGCGTTTCTTTGAAGATGCCCAAAACCTTCATCCGCGTCTGGGTCGAATAGCCCGACCAAGAAACCAATTCATCAAGCTCGCTCGCCAGCGCCTTGCGGTCGATAATGTCGCGTTGTTTGCGGATATTCGTCATGAGCCTTCTTCGGGTGGGCGGTAAAGTGTCACTCGTTTATAGTAGAGGCCAATCGTCTTTGGAAAGGTTCTATCTCCATGAGCAATAAGCTTCTGGTCATCATCGACCTACAAAAAGGGTTCGTCAATGACTGGACCCGGCATCTTCCCGCTGCCGTCGAAGACCTTCAAAAGAGATATCATTCCGTTATTGCAACTAAATTCATCAATCCCCCTGGCTCTCCCTACCGGTGTTTTCTCGGCTGGTCCCGGTTTGCCCCCGACCGGCCCGATGAAACAGATCTCGCCTTCGTTCCGAGGGATGACGTTAAGATCATTGAAAAGAACGTTTACTCCGCCGCCCCGGAAATCATTAGCAAAACGCAAGAACTTCAGATCAATGAGGTGAGCTTATGCGGCATCGCGACCGACAATTGCCTGCTGAAAACCGCTGCCGACCTCTTCGAATCTTCGATCAAACCGTTGATCCTCGTCGATTACTGTGCCAGCCACGGCGGCCCCGAAGCACACCAAGCAGGCTTGCTCGTACTAGAAAGAATGATCGGGAAAGATCAAATGATTACCGGAAAACTCAGATGAGTCCTGCTGAAAACAGCCTACGCCAGGCAAATCGAAAACAAAGATCAACTGAGTGATTTAAGCCTGTAAAGTGCGTCCAGCGCTTCGCGCGGGGTCATCTCATCGGGATTAAGATCATCGAGATGCTCTTTTAGGGCCGAGGCTTCAACAGCCACGGGAGCGGGCGCTTCGGTTTCAGCAACCAGGGCGGCAAAGAGGGGAAGGTCTTCAGCCAGTTGGGTCGTATTGGCCGAGCGTTCATCCTTCTCAAGACTTTCCAATATTTGTTCCGCCCTCGCAATGGCTGCCTTAGGGAGCCCGGCCAATTCGGCCACATGGATACCGTAGGAGCGGTCAGCCGCCCCGGGAGCGACTTCATGGAGGAAGACCACTTCGCCCTGCCACTCCTTGACCCGCATGGTGTAGCAGGCCAGATCGGCGAGCTTGGCTGTCAGCGCGGTCAGTTCATGATAATGGGTGGCGAACAGCCCTCGGCACTTATTGGCTTCATGGAGATGTTCGACCACCGCCCAGGCGATGGAGAGGCCGTCGAAGGTCGCCGTGCCGCGCCCGATTTCATCGAGAATAACCAGCGATCTTTCGGTCGCCTGGTTCAAAATGGTTGCCGTTTCGACCATCTCGACCATAAATGTCGAGCGGCCGCGGGCCAAATCGTCAGCCGCGCCAACCCGTGAGAATAGCCGGTCGATCAGGCCGATGCGCGCCGACTGGGCCGGTACATAAGCACCCATTTGGGCCAAGACGGCGATCAAGGCGTTCTGACGCAAGAATGTCGATTTACCGGCCATGTTGGGACCGGTCAGCAGCCACAACCGCGATCCCGCCTGGAGGTCGCAGTCGTTGGGCACGAACGCACCGTCCTGCCCGGCCTTTAAAGCGGCCTCGACGCCGGGGTGTCGGCCGCCCTCGATATGTATTTCCAGGCGGTTGTCGACCTGTGGTCGGCAGTAGTCAAGATCGACTGCCAACTGGCCCAGCGAAGAAGCCACATCGAGCCGGGCGAAGGCATTGGCGGCCAGCGCAATGGCTGCTCCTTGGGAAGTGACCTCGGCAACCAGTTCGCCGAACAATTCCAGTTCCAGCGCCAGGGCCTGATCGGCCGCCTTGGCGATCTTACCTTCCAACTCGCCTAACTCGACCGTGGTAAAGCGCACTTGATTGGCCAACGTCTGGCGGTGGATGAACAGACCGTCCTCACGTTCCATGATCTTATCGGCCTGCTTGGCCGGGACCTCGATGAAATAGCCGAGCACATTGTTGTGCTTGACCTTCATGGCCCCAATACCGGTTTCCTCGCTATAGCGGGCCTGGAGCCCGGCGATCAACTGGCGGGATTCATCACGAAGCATTTTCAATTCATCGAGCCGCGGCAGGAAACCCGAGGCGATAAAGCCGCCGTCTCGTGCCTGGACCGGCAGGTCGTCATCAAGCGCCTTGGTCAGTTTATCGACCAATTCGGAATGATAGCCCAGATCTTCCAACGCCTCGGTGATGCCCTCGGGTGTCGCCCCGTCGGACAAGGCCACCCGCATGGTCGTCGTCAGCCCGAGCCCTTCCTTGACGGCGGCAAGGTCGCGCGGGCCGCCACGCCCGATGGAGAGCCGCGAAAGAGCCCGCTCGATATCGGGCACCAGTCGCAAAAGCTCGCGGGCCCGTTCGCGCAAGATGGATTCGCCAGCAAAAAACGTCACTTTGTCGAGCCGGTAGTCGATTCGCTCCACATCGGCCAGAGGGGCTGAAAGGCGGGCCGCCAGCATCCGCGCTCCGGCACCGGTCACCGTCCGGTCGATAGCCGAGAGCAGGCTGCCCTGGCGCTCACCGGAGAGCGTGAGGGTCAGTTCCAGGTTTCGCCGTGTGGCGGCATCGATTTCCATAACGCCACCCTGACTTAACTGCCGGGGCGGGTCGAGGCGGGGCAATTTGCCTTTCTGGGTGAGGTCCACATAATCGACCAGCGCGCCGCCAGCCGCGACCTCGGAGCGGGAAAAATCACCGAAACTATCGAGCGCCTTGACCTCGAAAACCCCGCAAAGCCGCTTTTCGCCGTTAGCACTGTCGAAGCGGGCCGACGGCAAAGGCGTCAACCGATCACGCCACTCACCGAACACCTCAAACAATCCGCTCCGCTCTAAAAGCTTATCCGAAACCAGCACCTCGCCCGCATCGATACGGGCCAGCGTCGCGCCCAAGGAGGCCGCAGCCACCGGTTGGGTGCGAAAGTCGCCGGTCGACATATCGAGCCAGGCAATCGCCATATCGCCCCGCACATCGGCAATGGCGGCGAGGTAATTGTGGCGGCGCGCATCGAGTAGCGATTCTTCGGTCAGTGTGCCGGGCGTCACCACCCGGGTGACTTCGCGACGAACCACCGATTTGGAGCCCCGCTTTTTAGCCTCCGCCGGGTCTTCCGTCTGTTCGCAGACGGCGACGCGGAAGCCCTTACGGATCAGCCGGGCGAGATAGCTTTCATGGCTATGCACCGGGACGCCGCACATGGGGATATCCTCGCCCAGATGCTTGCCCCGTTTGGTCAGCGTGATATCGAGCGCGGTCGCGGCCTGGACCGCATCGTCGAAAAACAACTCATAGAAATCGCCCATGCGGTAAAACAGCAACTCGTCCGGATGATCTTTCTTGATCGACAGGAACTGCGCCATCATGGGCGTGACGGCCCCTTTCGCAGCGTCGGTCTTGGCCTCAGATGTGGGATCGGAGTCTTTCACGGGACGGCTCAGCGCTTTTACCTTAGAGAGTTCAGAATCGAGCACTGACGACTTTAGGGCATATGAGCCGCCCGCGAAACCGTTTCCCCTCCCTTCAGGCACAACCTGCCTGTGGATATCCCGGGAAAAGGAGAAAGCGCGGAAAAAGATGAAATAGGGCCTTGCGCAATGAAAGAAAATGCGCTTTTCTTTGTCGAAGTCGCAATAATATTACCAAATTGGAATTTAGCCACCGTGACCGCATCCCCCACCCCAAGCGCTACCGAGCTGGTCGGCCTGTTGACTGACCGGAAGAGTTTCGAATCCACCGTCAAGGCCTTGCGCGACGCCGGATTCGCCCGCACGGATTTGTCGGTTCTAAGTACTCACGATTCCATCGATACCGTAGGCTCGCCGGGCAAGCCCTTAAAAGACACGCTGACCGCCCTGGTCGGTGAGTTGAAATTCGAAGGCCCGCTGGTCGCCTCGGGCGCCATCTATCTCGCCGGTGGCCCCATGGCGGGAACCATCGCCGCCCTGATCGGCGCCGCTGTCGGCACGGTCGCGGCCAAAGAGGTTATTGAAGAAGTCACCTCGACGCCTGATACCGAAGATTTCACCCGCGCCGTCGAGGCAGGCAGCATTATTCTCTGGGTGCGCATTGAAGACGACGCGGCCCAGGCGAAAGCCGAAGCCATTCTCGCCGCCAATGGCGCCGAGAACGTACACGTACACAAACCCGCTTAAACAACCCGCTTGTAACGACGGCGGGCCCGGACCCGCCCCGCCAGGGTTCGCCAGCCTGCCTCCTCCAAGCTTTTTACCGCCGCAGGAAAGCACGATCATGGACGACCGCACCAAAGAAGAAACAGACCACGAAGCCCTCCTCCTTCACTCGATGGGACGACCGGGCAAGTTGGAAATCACTCCGACCAAACCCTTGAACACCCAACGCGACCTGTCGCTCGCCTATTCGCCAGGCGTCGCCGCACCCTGCCTCAAGATCGCCGACTACGCCGATAGCGCCTACGACTATACCGCCAAGGGCAACATCGTCGCGATCATCTCAAACGGCACGGCGGTTCTCGGCCTGGGCAACCTGGGGGCCCTGGCCTCCAAGCCGGTAATGGAAGGCAAGGCGGTGCTGTTCAAGCGCTTCGCCGACATCGACGGCATCGATCTCGAAGTCGATACCGAAGAAGTCGAAGAGTTTATCAACGCAGTCAAATACCTGGGCCCGTCGTTCGGCGGCATTAACCTGGAAGACATCAAAGCCCCCGAATGCTTCATCATTGAGCAGAAGCTTCGCGAACTAATGGATATTCCGGTATTCCACGACGACCAGCACGGCACGGCAATCATCTCGGCCGCCGGCCTGATTAACGCTTGCGACCTGACCGGGCGCAGGATGGAAAACGTCAAACTGGTGATCAACGGCGCCGGTGCGGCGGCCATTGCCTGCTCCGAGCTGTCCCAAGCTTTGGGCGTGCGCAAAGAAAACGTCATCATGTGCGATTCCAAGGGCGTCATCCATAAGGACCGCACCGACCTCAACCAGTGGAAATCGGCACATGCGGTCGATACGGACGCACGCACGCTAACCGACGCCATGGCCGGGGCCGACGCTTTCTTCGGTCTGTCGGTCAAAGACGCGGTTTCGGCCGACATGGTCGAGAGCATGGCCGATAAGCCAATCATTTTCGCCATGGCCAACCCGGACCCGGAGATTCGCCCCGAGGTCGCCAAACGGGTGCGCCGCGACGCGATCATCGCCACCGGACGCTCCGACTACCCCAACCAAGTTAACAACGTGCTGGGCTTCCCTTACATCTTCCGGGGCGCGCTCGACGTTCGGGCCACCGCAATCAACGAAGAGATGAAAGTGGCCGCGGCCCGCGCTCTGGCCGAACTGGCCCGCGAGGACGTGCCCGACGAAGTGGCCGCCGCCTATGGCCGGACCCTCCGCTACGGTCCCGAATACATCATCCCCGCGCCCTTCGATCCGCGCCTGATCACTCATGTGCCGATCCATGTGGCCCAGGCGGCCATGGATTCCGGCGTGGCGCGCAGCCCGATCATCGACATGGACGAATACCGCAACCAGTTGGGCTCGCGGCTCGATCCGACCATGGCCAGCCTGTCGGCGATTTTCGACAAGGTGCGCTCCAACCCGCAGCGCATGGTCTTTGCCGAAGGCGAAGAGGAAAAGAGCATCCGCGCCGCGCTTTCCTACCGCAATTCAGGCTTCGGCGATCCGGTGCTAATCGGCCGCGAACATCGGATCAAGGAAACGCTGAAGAACCTCGGCCTGGAAAACGAAGACCTGGAAATTACCAACGCCAAAATCGACGAAGAAGCACGCGAGCGTTACACCGAGTTGGTCTATGAACGGATGCAGCGCAAAGGCGCGCTTCACCGCGATGCCCAGCGGATGGTCAACCAGGACCGCAACGTCTACGCCGCCAGCATGGTTTCAGAGGGCGACGCCGACGCCATGGTCACCGGCATCACGCGGAACTATTACGTCGCCCTCGACGAAATCAGCCGGGTCATCGACCCCAAACCGGACCGCAACGTCTTCGGACTGACCATGATGCTGGCCCGCGGCCGCACCCTGTTCCTCTCCGATACGGTGGTTAAGGAACTGCCGAGCCCGGAAGAACTGGCCGATACGGCGATCCAGACCGCCGCCGTCGCCAAACGTCTCGGCCACGAGCCCAGAGTGGCGCTGCTCAGCTTCTCCAACTTCGGCAATCCGGACCTGGAACGCTCCGACGTGGTCAAGCAGGCGGTCGCCGAACTCGACAAACTAGAGGTGGATTTCGAATACGACGGCGAAATGTCGCCCGAGACGGCCTTGAACCGCGACGTGATGAAGCTCTACCCCTTCTGCCGCCTCTCAGGCCCGGCCAACATCCTGATCATGCCAGGGCTGCACAGCGCCCATATTTCATCGAGCCTGATGAATGCGCTCGGCGGCGGCACGGTGATCGGCCCGATCCTCATCGGCCTGTCCAAACCGGCCCAGATCGTGCCCATTGGCTCAACCGTCACCGACATGGTCAACATGGCCGCCCTCGCCGCCTACGACGCCATTTCGTAAGCGCGGAAGACTTCACAAAAACAAAAACGGCGGCTCAACCCGAGCCGCCGTTTTTTTGTTTGCTCCCCGTCATTCCGGGGGATGCGAAGCATCAACCCGGAATCCAGAAATGTCTGCATAAAGATCGCGCCAATCGGGGTTGTCTTTTTCAATCAAGTCGAGCTTCCATTGCCGCCGCCACTTCTTAAGTTGCTTCTCACGCTCGATTGCCGTTGCAATTTCGTCAAATGCTTCCAGATGCACAAGCCGCTTGGTTCCGTATTTCTTGGAGAACCCGTCAACCAGCCCTTCTTTATGCTCATAGATGCGTTTGATCGGATCAGACGTTACGCCGATGTAAAGGGTGCCATTCCTTCGGCTGGCAAGAATGTATACGTAACCGGGTTTAGCCATTTTTCATCTCAGCTAATTCTCTGGATTCCGGGTTCCGCTCCGCGGCCCCGGAATGACGGTTACTGGGCATCTCTAAAGTCTTCTACTTGGCCGCCAAACTCTTGCGTAACAATCGTCAGATTTTTGTCATTCGTAATCAAAACCAGCTTTTGCTTAATTGCTGTCACGGCTATCAAAATATCCCTACTCTGATTCTTGGGCTTTTTCGTCTTTTTCGATCTTATGTCGAGCTCTTTCAAGCGAGCCAATATCGTTTCAAAAAATTTCACACCGTCAGACCATTTAACCTCACCCCATTTAGATACACCCCAAACAGCTGACTCTGTTGGAATCTGCTTAGGGCCAATCCATGTGAATACGGAGACTAATTTTTCTCTTCTAACAGAGTCTGGAGTTTCTTGAAGTTCGTCGAACTGAACATGTGTTGCGAACAGTTTATTACCCTGAAAACGCTTAACATCTATTTCTCCATCCAGGACTTGGTTAAACACATTGGTGTCCAAGATGTATTTTTTCAGGCCATTCTCGCCCATCTCCGAACGCCTTTCCCCTACCGCAGCAAATCCATCGGGTCGGGGTCGTCGGAGAGTTTGGGTAGGTCGACGACTTCGAGCGCGTGGCGGTGGTAGTCGGCCGATTGGGGGCTGTAGCAGCAGAAATAGACTTTTTCGACCGCCCGGTTTTTGGCAAGAAACTCCGCCGTGGTTTTAACTGCAATATGGGCTGCCGTGTCGGGCGGGAAGTGGAAAATGCCGGTGCTGATCGCCGGGAAGGCAACGGTCTTGGCTCCGGCTTCGGCGGCCAGTTCGAGCGAGCTTTTATAAGCCGCGGCGAGGAGTTTTTCTTCCTTGCGCAAGCCGCCGCGCCAGACAGGGCCCACCGTATGGATGACGTGTTTGGCGGGAAGGTTATAGCCCTTGGTGATTCGCGCCTCACCGATCGGGCAACCGCCCAGGGTGCGGCATTCTTTTAAAAGCTCAGGCCCCGCCGCCCGGTGGATCGCGCCATCGACACCACCGCCGCCTGCCAGGTGTTCGTTCGCCGCATTGACGATGGCGTCCACCTCAAGCTTGGTGATATCGCCTTCCACCACTTCGAGTTTTTCCAGCATGGTTTTCCCCCTCGCTGTCGGTTTTTTTGCTAAAGGGAATTTTGGGGAGGCTCTGCCCTTGCGTCAAGCGGAACGGATCTATTTGTTTTGTTCCCAAGGAGTGCTAAAACCACGGAATAAGGAAACAGGGGAACAACTCCCCGGTGGGACGTAAACGATGTCGGGAATTTACCGTATAAGCTTGGGCTTCCTCGCCATCATACTGCTGCTCGGCACGTTGGGCGCGGTATCGCTGTTTTATGCCCGCGGCGTTATCGAAAGCACGGAAAATCTCTACCGCCATCCGTTCGTCGTCAATAACGCAGTTAAAAACATCCAGATCAATCTGGTCGCCATGCATCGCAGCATGAAAGACGTGGTCCTCGCCGACAACCATCGCCAACTGGCGGCGGCGATTGAAAAGGTCGACACCTACGAGCTTGAGGTGTTCGATGAATTTAACGTTATTTTCGACCGCTTTCTCGGCGACCGCAAAACCGTCGACCGGGCCTACCAAGCTTTCATCAACTGGCGGGAAATCCGCAATTCGGTCATTGCCCTGGTCGGTCAGAAGAAAATCAAAGAAGCCGCGGATATCACCAAAGGGCACGGCGCCGACCATGTGGAGCTGCTGAACCGGGCGACCAAGGAGCTAGCCGATTTCGCCCATATGAAAGCCAACGAGTTCCATAGAAAAGCCCAGACGGTGGAGCAACGGGCCCTGGTCGCCATATCGCTCTTGCTGGTGCTGACCATGGGCGCTTCCATCGCCATCGCCGTGATCGTCATTCGCGGTCTCGCCCAATCCGAAAGGGAAAACAAGCAAAAGGCCCACCTGATTGATCAGAACATCATGATGGCCTCACTTGATACCCAAGGCAACGTGCTAAGCGCCAGCAACGCCTTGTGCCGCTTTATTGATGAAGACAAGAAAAATATCGTCGGGAAGCCCAGCAACTTCTTCATCGTCGATGAAAAAGACGGCGAACAGCAGGTGGCCGAAATTTGGCGGCGGATCAAAAGCGGTGAAACCTGGGAAGGAGAGATCGTCCGCCAGCACGATACCGGGATGACCTATTGGGCGGTTTCCAAAATCCTGCCGGTGCTCGACGATAGTTATGAGATTGTCTCTTACTCGAACATCCTGACAGATACGACCAGCAAGAAGCTCTCCGTCACCGACAATCTGACCTCGCTTTATAACCGGCGACTATTCGAGGAAACGGTGGAACAACAACTGAAGGTCGCTCGCCGCCAGGAAAACGAGTTGACCCTGGCAATTCTCGATATCGACTTCTTCAAACGCTATAACGACCATTACGGTCACCCGAAAGGCGATGTGGCTTTGAGCCGAGTGGGCGGTGAATTGCTCAAGAGTCTGAAACGACCTGAAGACTATGCCTTCAGGATCGGCGGTGAGGAGTTCGCCATTCTTTTTACCGGTCTGGATCGGGAGGCGTCGCGTCTTTTCCTTGATGATATTCGTGAGGCGATAAAGAACCTGGGCATCCCTCACGAATCCAGCTCGGTCGCCGATGTGCTGACCGTATCCATCGGCGCGGTGACCACCGCGGCCGCCCTGGTGCCCAGCCAGGAAGAGCTTTACACCCAGGCCGACAAGGCGCTTTATCTGGCCAAGAACACCCGCGATACTTTGGTGATCACCTAAAAAAACGGCGGCCCCATCGGGAAGCCGCCGTTTTCAAATTATTCTCAGAAAAACCTTTACTTCAGCAGCTTGGGCTCTTTCTTGGCGCGTTCCATGCCCTGGATGATTAGATCCATGGCTTCCTGGGCCTCGCCCCAGCGCTTGACCTCGACCCACTTGCCTTTCTCCAGATCTTTGTAGTGACCAAAGAAGTGGGCAAACTGCTCGATCATGATTTCAGGCAGATCACGATATGACGTCACTTCCCGGTAGTAGGGGTGCAGATCGTCGACCGGCACGCAAAGCAATTTTTCGTCGAGTCCGGCTTCGTCTTCCATCATCAGAACGCCGATGGGACGCGAGCGAATGATCACGCCCGGCTGCACGGGAATGCGCCCAACCACGGCGGCGTCCACCGGGTCGCCATCGTCGGAAAGGGTGTGAGGAATGAAGCCGTAGTTGAACGGATAGTACATGGCCGTATGAAGGAAGCGGTCCACGTACATGGCGCCGGAGTCCTTATCCAGCTCATACTTTACCGGTTGGCCGCCTTGCGGAATCTCAATAAAGACATTGATGTCATAAGGGGCGTTTCTGCCGGCGGGAATTTTGTCGATGTTCATAAAAAACTGTCCTTCGTGCTTTTCGATCAGACATCTGTCCTGGGGGGGACCGGACGCCACGGATGAACGGACGAAACGTTATGTGGGCCACCTCATCGGCAGCCCGCAAACCTTCAAGCGATGATCTCAGAGGGCGGGGTATAGCCGCTGTTCAGCGCCTGTGCAACGGCTTCGTGTGTAATTTTACCCTGCGTAACATTGAGACCACACATCAGGTGGGGATTTCCCCCCAACGCTGAGCGCCATCCTTTGTCGGCCAGGGCGAGGGTAAATGGCAGTGTCGCGTTATTGAGCGCAAAGGCCGATGTGCGGGCCACTGCCCCCGGCATATTGGCGACGCAATAATGGATCACGCCGTCCACCTCATAGGTCGGGTCGGCATGGGTGGTCGGGCGGCTGGTTTCGCAGGTTCCGCCCTGATCGACCGACACATCGACAATCACCGATCCCTGGCGCATGGAAGCCACCATGTCGCGGGTGATCAGCTTAGGCGTTGTCGCGCCGGGCACCAACACCGCGCAAATCAGCAGGTCGGCCTGGGTCACATAGGTTTCAAGCGCATCAACGGTGGCGAAAATAGTATTGAGCTTGGGGCCGAATTGTTCATCCAACTGATAAAGGCGATCAAGCGATTTGTCGATCACGGTGACTCGGGCCTCAAGCCCCATGGCCATGCGCGCCGCATTGGTGCCAACTACGCCGCCACCCAAAATCACTACATCGCCCGCCGGAACGCCGGGCACGCCGCCCAACAAAACGCCACGACCACCTTGCTCTTTTTCCAAATGGTGCGCCCCGGCTTGAACCGACATGCGCCCGGCCACTTCGCTCATTGGGGCAAGCAGGGGCAAACCGCCCCGCGCGTCGGTGACGGTCTCGTAAGCAATGGCCGTGCAGCCGGTTTGTTGCAGGGCCCGACCCAATTCCGGGTCGGCGGCGATATGCAGATAGGTAAACAGGATCTGGCCATCACGCAGCAGGGCAACCTCACTTTTCTGAGGCTCCTTAACCTTGACGATCATCTCGGCCTCGGCGAACACCGCCGCCGCATCGGGCGCAATCACCGCCCCCGCCTTTTCATATTGTTCATCCGGCGCGCCAACCCCAAGCCCAGCCCCGGCTTCGATCATTACTGCATGGCCGTGATGAACAAGCTCACGCACAGAAGCGGGCACCAATCCCACCCGATATTCATGGGTCTTGATCTCTTTGGGAACGCCGATCTTCATGGTGTTGCTCCATCCGCTAGAAGTCATTTGTTTTGAAGATGGTAACGGAGTTTAGGAATTGCGAGAAGAGGGTTCATCGCTCGGATAGGCGCGAATCATCCAGAGCAGCAGAATCAAACCCGGCACGGCGGCAATGGTGGTCAACACGAAAAATGTGATCCAGCTTACCTGGTCGGCCAACCAGCCAGCGCCTGAACTCATCACTGTTCTTGAGAGGCCCATCAACGAGGTCAGCAGCGCATACTGGGTCGCCGTGTAGGCGACGTTGCACAGGCTTGAGAGATAGGCGACGAAGGCCGTCGTGCCCATACCGGTGGTGACGTTCTCAACCGCCACGGTGACCGCCAGCATGGCGAGGTCGTGACCGGCCCAGGCTTGCACCACGAAGATCAGGTTCGAAGCTCCCATCAGCACGCCGCAAACAACGAGACCGCGCATAATCCCGACCTTGGCGAGCAACCACCCACCGAGCAGGCCGCCCGCGATAATCGCGTTAAAGCCGAACAGTTTGACCACCTCGGCGATCTCGGTCTTGGAAAACCCGATCTCGAGAAAGAAGGGAATTTTCATCACGGTGAGCACCGCATCACCGAACTTATAGAGCAGGATGAAAGCGACCACGGCCAACCAGCCGCGACGTCCCATGAACTCGGCGAAAGGTCCGATAACGGCGGTGTATACCCAGGCCATCCCCTGGGCGATCCGCTTCGGCAAGTGCTGTCTGCTCTCGAGGAACGCTTCGGCCTGACGTTCGCGTTCCTCCGATTCAGGCGTCTTGACCACCGCCGGTTCCGGGTTCAAGAGAATGGCGATCAGCCCGACCACCACCAGGGCGGCCAGCCCGCCAAACACCACGGGCCAGGGCAGAATATCGGCGAAAATCAGACCCAGCGCGCCGCCGCCCACCTGTCCCAAGCGCCAACCGAATACCGCCGTCGCCGCCCCGGCGGCCAGTTGATGGTCTTCGAGAATTTCGACCCGATAGGCATCGACGACGATATCCTGACTGGCCGAAGCAAAGGCCACGGCGATAGCGAACAGCGCGGTGATCATCAGGTTTTCAGCCGGATTGGAAAGCCCCATGCCAAAAATGACGGCAAGCAGCAAAAGCTGACTAACCAGCACCCAGGAGCGCCGCCGCCCGAGCCACTTGGTCAAACCCGGCAGCGCCAGATGATCCATCACCGGGGCCCAGAGGAACTTGAGCGAGAGGGGCAAAGAAACCAGGGCAAACAGCCCGATGGCGGTTTTCGAAACCCCGCTTTCAGCCAACCAAGCGGTCAGCGGATCGGCCAGCACGCCCGCCGGAAGCCCCGACGAAAACCCGAGAAACAGCATGGCCAGCACCCGCCGGTCCCGATAGACCCGCGCCGCTTCAAACCATCTGGATAAAGTACCCATCCCCTCATTCATGGCGAGACCTTACGGGAACAGGCGTTAAGAAAAGGGTACCCCTCCCAACCTCCCCTAAAAGGGGAGGGCTTGACCATGTTTCTCCCCCTTTTAGGGGGAGTTAGAGGGGGTAGAGACCCTAGCCTTCTTCAGCCTTTTTCGCCCGCTCTTCCTTCTTGCGCTCGTGGCCTTTCAACAGCCGTTTGCGCAGGCGGATGGACTCGGGCGTCACCTCGACCAGCTCGTCCTCTTCGATGTAGGCCAGGGCTTGCTCGAGGCTCATGCGTTTGGGCGGGGTCAGGCGGATGGCCTCATCGGTGCCCGAAGCGCGAACGTTGGTCAGTTGCTTGGTTTTTAACGGGTTCACTTCCAGGTCGTTGCCCCGGCTGTGTTCGCCGATGATCATCCCCTCATAGACCGGCACGCCCGATTTGATGAACAGCGGGCCGCGGCCTTCCAGGTTGAACAGCGCATAGCCGACGGACTTGCCCTGGCTGTTGGAAATCAGCACCCCATTGCGCCGCCCCGGAATCGGCCCGGCATAGGGGCCGTATTCGAGGAAGCTGCGGTTCATGATGCCGGTGCCGCGGGTCTCGGTAAGGAACTCGCCGTGATAGCCGATCAGGCCGCGCGCCGGAACGTGGAAGGTCAGTCGCACCTTGCCGCCGCCAGAAGGCGCCATGGCTTTCATCTGGCCCTTACGGATGGAGATCGCCTCAACCACGATGCCCGAAAAGTCTTCATCCACATCCACCTGGACTTCCTCGAAGGGCTCCAGGCGCTGGCCGTCTTCTTCGATCATCAAAACGCGGGGACGCGAGATGGCCAACTCGAAGCCTTCGCGGCGCATGGTTTCGATCAACACGCCCAGTTGAAGCTCACCACGTCCGGCGACTTCGAAGGCATCCTTATTTTCGCTGTCGGAAACCTGTAGCGCCACATTGCCCTCGGCTTCGCTCATCAAGCGGTCGCGGATCATCCGCGAGGTGACCTTCGAGCCTTCCTGCCCGGCCAGAGGAGAATCGTTGATCGAGAATGTCATGGCGAGCGTTGGCGGGTCGATGGGCTGCGCCTTCAAGGGCGTATCGACCTCGGGCGAGCAAATGGTATCGGCCACGGTGGCCTGAGCCAGCCCGGCGATGGCGACGATATCGCCGCTCTCGGCCTGATCGACCGGCACCCGGTCCAGCCCCTTAAAGGCCAGCAGTTTGCTGATTCGGCCCTGCTCGATGACGTCGCCATCGCGGGTCAGCGCCTTGATGCTGGCGTTCTTGGCGATGGTGCCGGTTTCGATGCGCCCGGTCAGGATGCGCCCCAGGTAGGGGTCCACTTCAAGCGTCGTGGCCAGCATGGAAAACGGTTGATCCATAATCGTTTCCGGCTCGGGCACATGGGAAAGGATCTGCTCGAAAATCGGCACCATGCCTTTCTTTTCGCCATCCGGAGATTCCGACATCCAGCCTTCCTTGGCCGAACCGAAGATGGTCGGAAAGTCGAGTTGTTCGTCGTTGGCCTCAAGGGCTGTGAACAGATCGAAAACCTCGTCCTGCACTTCGTAGGGCCGTGAATCGTGACGGTCCACCTTGTTGACCACGACCACCGGTTTGAGGCCCAGCTTCAAGGCCTTGGAGGTAACGAACTTGGTTTGCGGCATGGGCCCTTCGGCGGCGTCGACCAGCAGAAGCACGCCATCGACCATGGAAAGGATACGCTCCACCTCGCCGCCAAAATCGGCGTGGCCCGGCGTATCGACGATGTTGATCCGCACCCCTTCCCAATCGACGCTGGTGCATTTTGCGAGAATGGTAATCCCGCGTTCGCGCTCCAGATCGTTGGAGTCCATGGCCCGTTCGGCCACTTGCTGGTTGTCGCGAAACAAACCGCTGGCCTTCATCAACTCATCGACCAGGGTGGTCTTGCCGTGGTCGACGTGGGCGATGATGGCGATGTTGCGTCTTTCCATTAATTCTACTTTCTTAAAAAGTCGTCACTCCCACGACAGCGGGAATGACGATCCAAACCTAAATTCGGTGGCCGATCAGTTGGCCGAGCGGGGTTTCGGGGCGGCCGCCCATGTGGCCAATCACTTCACCGGCTGCGATGCCGCCGACGCGGGCGCATTCAACCAGTTCCATGCCTTGGGTGTAGCCATAGAGGAAACCGGCCGCATAGGCATCGCCTGCGCCCGTCGTGTCGATTACTTTTTCGACCGGCTGGGCGTCGCAGATATGGATTTCATCTTTGGCGACCACCACCGAGCCCTTGGCCCCCCGCGTCACGGCGGTGACTTTGCAATGTCCCTGGACCTTCTGGAACGCCGCATCGAAGGTATCGACCTGATAAAGCGATTTGATCTCTTCTTCGTTGGCGAACAGGATATCGACGTGGTTGTCGACCAGTTCAATGAAACTCTCCCGGTGGCGATCCACACAGAAGGGATCTGATAGCGAAAGCGAAACTTCGCGGCCCGCCGCGTGAGCGGCTTCGGCAGCCTTGATGAAGGCCTTCTTGGCCTGTTCCGGGTCCCAGAGGTAACCCTCAAGATATGTCACCTTCGCCGAGGCGATAATGTCGGCATCCACATCATCGGGCCCCAACTCGACGCAGGCTCCCAAGTAGGTCTGCATGGTCCGCTCAGCATCCGGGGTGACGAAGATCAGGCACTGCGCCGTCGGCGTGCCGTCCAAGGACTTGGGCGTTTCGAAGGTCACACCGCCCGCCTGGATATCGTCGGAGAAGGCGTTGCCCAAAGAGTCGTCCTTGACCTTGCCCATGTAGGCCGCCTTGCCGCCCAGCGAGGCGAAACCGGCAATGGTATTGGCTGCCGAACCGCCCGAAACCTCAAGCACATCGTCCATCGAGCGATAGAGCCGGTCGGCGGTGTCGGAATCGATCAGAGTCATCGCGCCCTTGGCAAGGCCCAGCGCGGTCAGATCGGATTCTTCAGCCTGGCACAAAACATCGACGATGGCGTTGCCGATCCCGACAACATCGAACTGGGTGGTGGTCATTTTAGGGATTCCTTACTTTCGGGCCGTTTTAAAAAAGTGGCGCGGAGTATAGCTTCCGCGCGCTCAGGCGCAAGCAAAGACAAGTAATCGGCGAAAAATGGTCGTTAAATATCAGAAAAAGGCCGCTTACCCCCCACTTGAAACAATATAAGCCATTGAAATAAAAAGAAACATGGGGTTTTTCGGAAAAATCCTTATCATTATTTATCATTTTCCAGAAAAACCTAGAGGGAGATCGCTCCCAAGCAACTGGAAAAGGACTTTTATCCTATTTTGCTGAGAATGTCAAGCTACGGGATCGCTGTGCCTTGGGCTCAACCCGTACGGATGAACCAAACCCAGCGCCCCGAAGCAAATCCCGGGCATCGCCCGATTAGCAAGAAAGCTACTTCCCTTTTTTGCGCGACTCGCGCTCTTTTTCCATCATCTTCTTGCGGCTCTCACGTTCTTCTTCAGCCCGTTTTTTCATGCGCTCACGCTCGTCTTCATCGCGCATTTTGCGCATTTCTTCGCTACGGCCTTTCCCGTTGCCGTTACCCCGGCCTTTTCCATGCGCGGTTTTCGAGGCCAGTAGGCCGACAACCGGCAAGCCAACCAATCCGGCCAAAAACATCCGTCGTGAAAGGGTCTTTTTCATCGGGTCGCTCCTTCTTCTTTTTCAGTTTGGATTGTTGATCCAGATATTAGGTCTGTATCACCCGACAAAAAAAGGTTCATTTATTATTTGGGTCAGGAGCCTTCGTTATAGAATTGGCGGCTGTACCAGTACCAGCGGCCCTGGCCTGCGGGGGCGGTACAGTTGATCCGGGTGCGACCTTTGGGGAAGGGGGTTTCCATGCGCACCTCAATGCGCACCTCGCCCAGTCTTTCGAGCTTGGCCTTGCCTTCATGGGAGGCATAGCAGGCCAGTTGATCAAGTGCGGAAAAGTTTTCCGGCATGGTGAAGCCGAACAGCGGCGGGTTGTTTTGCGGGTCGACCTTCCAGTTGGGCGGCAGGATATCGGCAACCGGCAAGGGAAGGACGTTGACCGCCATCTTGAAACGCGATAGGTCGCCGTATTTTTCATTCAAGGCAAAGCGCGGCAGGAACATAGGCTCGGCCCCTTTGCCGAGCGCCCCCGAATGCTGGCCAAAAGCCTCCCTAAAACCAAACTCCCCAGCCACCGCAGCCAAGGATCGGCTCGCTTCTCCATAAGGATAGGCGAACAGCTCTGGCTTATAGCCCAGCATCTCTTCAAAGCGCTGTGCCGCCTTGGCGATATCGGCCCGATTTTCCGCATCCGAATAGGCCGCCATGTGGCGATGGCCGGAACCATGATTGCCGATGGTCACGCCGCCATCGCTCATTTCCTTGACCTGCTCCCAGGTCATATAACGGCTGAAACCCTGGTCGACCGCATTGGTGGAAACGAACAGGGTGAAGGGAAAGCCCGCTTCTTTGAGCCGCGGCCAGGCTTGGCTGTAGACCGATTTAAAGGCGTCGTCGACCGTGATGCCGACCGTGCGCTCGGGCAAGGGACGCCCTTCGCGCAACGCCGCCAGAATATCGGGCACGGACATGACCGTATAGGGCCCGCTTTTCAATTCTTCGAGATGGCTGTCAAACTGGTCGAGGCGGATATTGGTCGCCGGTGTATCGGTTTCGCCGAACCGGTGATACATGAGGATCACAGCCGAATCGGCAGCCCAAGCGGACGCCAAGGGAAGCCCCGCCGCCGCCAGCCCGAAAACCAACGCCAAAACACTTAAACACCAACGATTGAAAACGACAGCCCCCTTCATCGACCAATCCGTTCTAAAAGCCTTTTAAGGCATGATGAATTATCTAATTTCTTCAATTATTTAGGCTACTTTCTGCGGGCTTTGCAAGAAGAAACGGGCGACGGCTCCGCTCAATGGGGTGATCTTATATTCATTGATCACTTGGTTGACCTTAGATACGCTGTTTCTGCTTGAGGGCTTTTTTGAGGGTAGCAACACAAAAATATAGGTGATTTTTAAAGGCCCAAGCGGAAAGAAAACGGCGAAATTACAACAAAAACAACCATGGCCTGGTGATGCTTGAAATCGGTGAACAGACAGTTTTAAAACGGCTGACTTTCGAAAATCCCTGGTGGGCGCTCGACCCGGGCAAGGGCGAGATCAAGTTCAGACAACCGACAAAGCGACATTTCTACGAAGCCTTCCACACCACCTTCGTCAATGCCGATCCCGGCATGCCCACCTTACTTGCCGGGCCTTTGCGCACCGGCAAAACGGTCATGCTGCGCCAGATGATCGCCGAATTGATCGAAGGGGGCGTAAAACCTCAGTCGGTACTCTTCGCCTCCTTTGTTTCGCCCACTTATTGGACCAACAGCCTTGAGGAAATCCTCACCCGGTTCCGCGAAAAATTCGGCCATGGGCCGGACGAACCGCTCTACATCTTTTTCGATGAAGTCCAGTACATGCGAGACTGGCATGAGAGTCTCAAGTCCCTGGCCGTCAAAAACCCGACCGTCCGTTTCGCCGCCGCCCTTTCATCAGATGTGCCGCTCGGCAAATATGCCGGCAAGGGGGCAGGCGAAGGCGGTGAAGATTTCGAACTCGCCGTTCTACCGCCGCTGACCTTCGTCGAGTTCTTGAGGCTCAGGGGAAGCGAAGACAAGTTATTTGAAAAGTCCAATCAAAAGGGTGGTCCGCGTGAGTTTCACCAAGAACACGTCAAAGCCCTGAACGAGGAATTTGTCCGTTACGTCAATTTCGGCGGCTTCCCCGAAGGCATCATGACCCACACCGAAGGCACCCCTCCACCGACCTTCGTCCGCGACGGCCTCTGCGACCGGCTGCTACACAAGGATTTGGCCTCCCACGCAGGGATCAACGACGTTCACGAGTTGAGCCGCCTGTTTACCGTGGTCGCCTTCAACACTGCTCGCGAAATCAGTATTGATGAGTTGGCGCAAAGCTCCGGCATCGCCAAAAACACCGTGCGTAAATATCTCGACTATCTCGAATCGGCTTTTCTGATCCGTCGGGTGGTGCGGCTCGACCGCGACGCCAAACGGTTTAAACGGATCGTCGCCTTCAAGGTCTACCTCACCGCGCCTTGTATGTATGCCGCCCTGTTCGGGCCCGTGGGCGCGGATTCGGAAGTCTTCGGACGGCTGGCCGAAACCGCCGTTTTTTGCCAATGGCTTGGTTCGGAATCGGTCGGCCACATGGCCTATGCCAGTTGGCGCGGCGGCAAGGTCGACATGGTCGGCATCGAACGCCGGGCCAATTCGCCGATCCGCCAGGGCCGCCCCTGGGTGGTCGCCGAAATGGACTGGAACGAACGGCTGATCTATTCACAGGCGGGGCCGCGAGCGCTCGGCGAATTCGTCCGCACCAATTGCCCGGACGCCGTCGCCTACGTGATGACCCGCTCCATCGCCCGGCCCGGTCTGCTCGACGGCATCCAAGTCCGCGTCATGCCCATTGCGCTGGCCTGCTATCTGCTGCACAAAGACGTGATGGCGCGAACCACGCGTATTCTGGACGAAGAAGCCCAAAATGCCCAAAGCCCGCTGGTGCTGACCCCGGGCCACACCGTAGCGGCGGCGTCATAAAAAATACCGATTTTCACTCCCGATGAACGGAAGGCTCCATGCTGAAGACGATTGTCGCATCGATCCTCACCCTTAGCGGCCTCGCCGCCTCGGCAGGCGCCGAAACCCTGACATCGGCAGCAGCCCAAGAAGGCCTGTTTCTCTCCAACGCCCGGCAACTGGTGTTTGAGGGGAGGCGCTCGGGCGAGGGCTATTTCAGCGCCGACGGCACCCGGATGATCTTTCAGAGCGAACGAGAGCCAGGCAATCCGTTTTATCAAATCTATGTCATGGACCTGACCACCGGCGACGTGGAGCGGGTCTCCACCGGGGCGGGCAAGACCACCTGCGGCTGGCTGCACCCGGATAACAACCGCCTGCTTTTCGCCTCGACCCATGCCGACCCTGAAACCCAGGCCAAGCAACAGGCCGAGCTTGACTTCCGCGCCTCGGGCAAAACGCGGCGCTATAGCTGGGACTACGATCCGGCCTACGACATCTATCAACACGACCGGGTTGCGGGAACTTACACAAATCTTACCAACGCCCAAGGTTACGACGCCGAAGGAGCCTATTCGCCCGATGGCGCGTGGATCGTTTTCGCCTCCAACCGGCGGGCCTATGAGGGCAAGCTCACGCCCAAGGAAGCCGAGCGTCTTTCCCACGACCCGTCCTTCTTCATGGATATTTATCTGATGAAGGCCGACGGGACAGACGTCCGACGGATCACCAAAACGCCTGGCTACGACGGCGGGCCGTTCTTCAGTCCGGATGGTCAAAAAATCGTCTGGCGGCGGTTCGCGCCCAACGGCGCAACGGCGGAGATTCACACCATCGGGGTTGACGGCCGCAACGAGAAAACCCTGACCGACCTCAAGGTCATGTCCTGGGCGCCCTACTTTCACCCCTCCGGCGACTACGTGATCTTCACCAACAACCAACAAGGCTACGATAATTTCGAGCTCTATATCGTTGATGCCGAAGGCGAAAAGAAACCGGTCCGCATCACCTACCGCGACGGCTTCGACGGGCTGCCGGTCTTTTCGCCCGACGGCAAACGCCTCAGTTGGTCGCGGCGAACGAAAGACGGCGGATCGCAGATTTTCATCGCCAACTGGAACGACGACGCCGCCCGCGAGGCCCTCGGCCTGACGCCACCCGCCGCGGCCTACGCCGCCTCCCACCCTTTACCCGAAACCAAGGCCGGGATCGATCTGATCGACCTCAAGAGCCATGTGAGGGCTCTGGCCTCTCAGGATATGGAAGGCCGTCTGACCGGCACCCGCGGCGAGGCCCGGGCCGCCGACTACCTAAGCCGCGCCTTCGCCCAAATGAACCTCCGCCCCATAGGCGACAAAGGAACCTACCTGCAGGCTTTTTCCTTCACACCGGGACAACGCAAGGAGGGGCAAAACCCTGAGAAAAAGGCCAAGGCCACCGGCCACAACGTTTTAGGTCTGCTCGATCTCGGCGCGCCACCCGAAGCCCCCTGGGTGGTCATCGGCGCACACTACGACCACTTGGGCCACGGCGAGGCCGGCGGATCGCGGGCCCGCGCCGAAGAAGCCGGCGCCGTGCATTACGGGGCCGATGACAATGCCTCAGGTGTCGCCGCCCTTCTTGAAATTGCCGAATATATGACCGACCTCAAGGGCAAGGGCAAACTAACCGCCAAGCGCAATATCCTGTTCACTGCCTGGTCGGGCGAAGAGTTGGGCCTGCTCGGCTCGACCCATTTCGTCAAAGAGCTGGAGAAAGAAGTCGGGGCCGAGGGTGACATATCGGCCCGCGTCGCGGCCTACCTCAATATGGATATGGTGGGCCGGGTGCGCGACGCTCTCTACTTGCAGGGCGCGGGATCGAGCACCGTCTGGAAAGGCGAAATCGAGCGACGCAATGCCCCGGTAGGCCTGCCCATCACACTTGCCCAGGACGCCTACCTGCCGTCGGACTCAACGGCTTTCTACAGTCGCAAGGCGCCTATCCTCTCGGCCTTTTCAGGCGAACATGACGACTATTCGACGCCCCGCGACACGGCGGAGAAAATCAATTACAACGGTCTGCGCAAGGTCGCTCAGTTGATCGGCGGCATCGGCCGGGGACTTGCCCTCATGGACGAGCAGCCCAATTACATCGCCCAGGCCAAGCCCAAGAACAGTCCATCGCGCAGCAAATCAAAGATTTACCTCGGCACCATCCCCGAATATGGCGCGGGCGGCAGAGAAGGCGTTCCGTTAAGCGGCGCACAAAAAGGCAGCCCGGCAGAAGCAGCCGGGATCAAAACCGGTGATGTTTTGGTCGGTCTGGCGGGCGGTGAGATCAAGACCATCTACGATTTCGTCGGCCTGCTCGACAAACTGAAAGCCGACGAACCGGCGGAAATGGTGGTGCTGAGACACGGCAAGCGAACCAAGCTCACCGTCGTGCCGAAAGCAAAGGAATAGAATTACCCCTCCAGCTCCCCCTAAAAGGGGGAGAGGTCTTTACCCCGTTTCCGTATCCATGGGGATGGTCACCGGGCCGTCATTCAACAGCCGGACATTCATATCGGCGGCGAAGATGCCGGTTTCCACCGGCAGGCCTTCGGCTTTAAGTTTCTCGCAAAACACCTCATAGAGCCTTTTGCCCTCTTCGGGTGCGGCGGCTTTTGAAAAGCCGGGGCGGTTGCCCTTGCGCCACTCGGCGGCCAGGGTGAACTGACTAATCACCAACACGCCGCCGCCGACATCCTTGACCGAGCGGTTCATCTTGCCCTGGTCGTCTTGAAAGATGCGCATGGCGGCGATCTTGCGGGCCAGAAAGGCCGCCTGCTCGTCGGTATCGCCTTCCATGGCGCAGACCAGCACCATAAGACCCCGGCCGATTTGGCCGACGATTTCGCCGTCCACCTCGACCGAGGCCTCTGAAACACGTTGTAGGATGGCTCTCATGTTATTGCCCTCGATTATCCACCTGGCCGTTGCCAAGCAGCAAGGGCCATTGAGGCCCCGCGAGTTAATACGAGCGAGCCCAGGGCCGGAGGCCCGGTCGGCGATTGAGACCCATCTAGCGGGCAACGCCCGCGTAAAGCCTAAACCTTATACTGGCCGCCGAGACGCAGGCGCAGGGCGTTGAGCTTGATGAAGCCTTCGGCGTCGCGCTGATCGTAGACGCCCTTGTCTTCCTCAAAGGTCGCAATGTCTTCCGAATAGAGGCTGTTGGGCGACTTGCGGCCGGTGATGATGACGTTGCCTTTGTAAAGCTTGAGGCGGACCACGCCGGTCACCCGCTCAGACGCCTTGTCGATAGCGGCCTGGAGCATTTCCCGCTCGGGCGCGAACCAGAAGCCGTTGTAGACCATCTCGGCATACTGAGGCATCAACTGGTCTTTCATGTTCATCGCACCCCGGTCGAGCACCATGCTCTCCATGGCGCGCCGTGCCTGGAACAGCACCGTACCGCCCGGCGTTTCATAAACGCCGCGGGATTTCATGCCGACGAAGCGGTTCTCGACGATATCGATGCAGCCGACGCCGTTGGCGCCGCCCAGTTGGTTGAGCTTCTCGAGCAAAGCAGCCGGAGAAAGTTTTTCACCATTGACCGCCACCGGGTCGCCTTTTTCGAAATCGATGGTGATTTCAGTCGGCGTATCGGGCGCGGCCATGGGGGTGACCATGCGGGTGAGGATCAAATCGTAATCGGGCTCATCCCAAGGATCTTCGAGAATTTTACCCTCGGACGAAATGTGCAGGAGGTTGGCGTCCTGAGAGAACGGCGCTTCGCCACGCTTATCTTTGGGAATCGGAATCTGGTTCTTTTCGGCGTATTCGATGAGCTTGGAGCGGGAATTGAGGTCCCACTCGCGCCAGGGAGCGATAATTTTGATGTCGGGCTTGCAGGCGTAATAGCCGAGCTCGAAACGTACCTGGTCGTTGCCCTTGCCGGTCGCCCCGTGGGAAACGGCGTCCGCGCCTACCTCGTTGGCGATCTCGATCTGGCGCTTGGCGATCAGCGGCCGGGCGATGGAGGTGCCGAGCAGATAGGTGCCTTCATAAATGGCGTTGGCGCGGAACATGGGAAAGACGTAATCACGGACGAATTCCTCGCGCAGGTCTTCGATGTAGATCTCCTTAATCCCCATCATCTCGGCCTTTTTGCGGGCCGGTTCCAGCTCTTCGCCCTGGCCCAGGTCGGCGGTGAAGGTCACCACTTCGCAGCCATAGGTGTCTTGAAGCCATTTGAGGATGATAGAGGTGTCCAGACCGCCCGAATAGGCGAGGACCACTTTTTTGACGTCGCTCATCTTAAATTGTCCCGTTTAAGAGCCGAAAAACCAGGGTATTCCCAGAGCCGCGCAGTATAGGCAAATCGAACGCTCGGGCAAGGAATTCAAAAAACATCAAAAACATTGCATGCAGCTTGACGAGAGTTAATTGAGACATTCTAATGAGCAATTAAGTAAACGCTCAATCAAACACCAAAAAGACGATTGAAATCTGAGGGAAATCGAAACTGGTTTCGGGGCTTGGTGATTTTGATGCGGCTTGTTTTTAGCATTTTTCTTATTAGTGTATGGCTATTCGGCGGCGGCTCTACGTCTCACGCCAGTGAACCCATTACGCTCTATTCTTACTACCTTGACCCGCCTTTTGAGATGGGCAACGGCCAGGGGTTGAACCATGAACTGGCCGCCTACCTCAACAGCCGCGCCAATGGCCGTTTTCTTTTTGAAGCCAAGACCTTGCCGCGCAAACGTCTCGACCGACGGGTCAAAAGAGGCGATCCTGTTGTTCTCCCCTGGGCCAATCCCGATTGGTTCCCCAACCTCAAGGATATCGAGCACCGCTGGTCTTCCCCTTACATTCGGGGGGCCTCAATGGTCGTCGCCCACGCATCGGACAAGCGGGAGTTTCAAACACCCGAGAGCTTGAAGGGTTGCACCCTGGCAGGCGTTGTCGGATTTTATTATCCGGGCTTCGATGAGTTGGTCGCCAAAAAACAGATCAAGCGGCTGGATTTTCCCACCTATGACGAGGTTTTCCGAGTTATTGCGGCCCGGCCTGGCAACTGCACAATGGCCTCGGCAATCACCACCACCTATATGATCCGCGCCATGGGACTCGAAGGAAAAGTCCGGATTCTGGACGATGATTTCGACACTTTTACCCGTCGGTTTCTATTGATTAACCAGCCGCCTCATGTCCTTGATTTTCTCAACGAAACGGCAAAGGCCATGGCCCGCGACAACGCTTGGCAGAAAGTTCTCACCCGCTATGGCTTGCGCAATATTGCCGACCGGATGCTGGCCCAAAAATAGCCGAACTGGGACGCTTTAGGCGCTCTTACGCTTTCTCAAGGATTCGCTCTTGAGCTGACCGCAGGCGGCCATGATATCGCGCCCACGCGACACACGAATTGGCGCGGAATACCCTGCGTCGTTCAGGTAGCGCGAAAACTTATGCATGGCGTTGTTGGACGAGCATTCGAACTCGACCCCCGGCCAACCGTTGAACGGGATCAGGTTAAACTTGCAGGGCAATCCCTCAATCAGCGTGACCAGTTGCTTGGCGTGATCGAGGGTGTCATTCAGACCTTTAAGCATAACGTATTCGAGCGTAATCCGCCGTGCGTTGCTGGCCGCCGGATAGGCATGTAGCGCCGCCATCAGGTCTTTTAGGGGATATTTCTTGTTGATCGGCATAATCTTGTTGCGCAGCTCATCGTTGGGCGCATGCAGGCTGATCGCCAAGTTGACCGCCAATTCCGATCCAATCCGTTCGATCTCCGGGACAACGCCCGCCGTCGAGAGAGTGATCCGCCGCTTGGAGAGCGCAATCCCTTCCGGGTCCATGACGATCTTCATCGCCTTGATCACTTCGTCCACGTTGTAAAGCGGTTCGCCCATGCCCATCAGCACGATGTTGGAGAGCAGCCGCTCACCCTCGGGACTCGGCCATTCACCATAGGTATCCCGCGCGATCATGAACTGACCGACAATCTCAGCCGAGGTCAGGTTGCGCACCATGACCTGGGTGCCGGTGTGGCAGAACTTGCAATTGAGCGTGCAGCCAACCTGGGAGGAAACGCAAACCGCACCCCGGTCTTCTTCCGGGATAAACACCATCTCGGCTTCGTTGGCGTCATCGAACTTCAACAGCCACTTGCGCGACTTATCCACCGAGAGCAGGTTTTCGGTCACCTCAGGGCGCGCCACGACGAAAGATTCCGCCAGTTTGGCCCGGCAATCCTTGGAAAGCGTGGTCATTTCGGCAAAGTCGGTCTCACCACGGTGATACATCCAATGCCAGAGCTGCTTGGCGCGGAACGGCTTTTCGCCCACCGCTTCCAGCTCGGCCTTCAATTCATCGCGGGACAACCCGACAAGATTTTTGCGCATCTCGGTCATAACGGCCCTCATATAGAGGCCATTTAAGCATCACGCCAGCGGTTATTTCACCCCGCAGGCGGCATTGATGGCGTTGTGGGCGGCGGTGGAGCCGGAGAGCGAATAGGTATCGACCGTCTTGGTTCCCCGCATCGAATAACCGACGACAGTCATTTTAGAGCCAGCCCGCATGGCGTTGACGATGGCGCGGTCGGTCTTGGCGTCGCGCGCCCAGGCGGTGTCTTTATCGGTGAACAGCGTAAAGGTCGAGCCGCTGATGGTTAACGAAACCTCGCTGCTTTCCTTATAGGGATACCCGGCCGTCACGCTGACCGTGTGGAAGGCTTTGCCGAGCTTGTCGTGGGCGACCATCGTGTAGGTGTTGCCGCGTTTGGTGTAGTCGCCGGTTTCCTTTTCCGGCGTGGCAGCCATGTAGCAGGTCATGCCGCCCTTTTCCTTATCGAAAAATACGCTCCAGGCCCCATGGGTCTCGCGGAACTGGCTGGCCTGAGCCGTCGAGGCGGCGAGCAGGAAGGCGGTGAAAATGACCAAACGTTTCATGCATCGTCTCCATAGGTATCGATTTCTTCGGGTGGCTGCTCTTCGAACCGCCTGAGCCTGCGCAGCACCGGCTGGCCGTGGATATGCTCATCGAGCGGCACGGGCTTGGCGCCGGAATGAAGGGTACGCGCCGGAAACCGGCCCAGGCTCGTCACCCGGTCATACATCACAACGGCGGCGGCGATGCCCACGTTGACGCAAAACTTGGTCGGAATTTTGACAATGTCGTCGCACTTGGCGGTCATCTCGGGCGATAGGGAGCCGCGCTCGGGCCCTAGAATATAGGCCGCCGTCTGGGGATGGTGAAAACTCGGCAATTCCACCGCATCGTCGGTCAACTCGACGCCGACCAGTCGGCAACGCTCCGGCAAAATCATGCTTTCTCGGGTAGGGAAACTATAGAAAGGAATCTGATCGCCGGTGCGCGACGTATCCGACCGGTCGCCGACCTTCTTGTCGTAGACGGCGGCGACGGTGAAGACGAAGCTTGCCCCGAAAGCATGGGCCGAACGGAAAATACTCCCCGCATTCATCGGCTTCGAAATCCCCTCAACCCCCACTCCGAAAAACCCGCGCATACCAAAATTCCTTACTTCATATGATGGGGCGATACCGTCCGGGTCTTGAGCCCCAACTCCGGTGAGGCTACTTTGATGCCTCACTTGTCTCATCTCTTAGGAGTTCTTGGCCCATGCGCGCAGTGGTTTGCAAGTCTTTTGACGGCGGTCCCGACGATCTGGTGGTGGAAGATCAGCCCGATCCGACGGCCGGAGAAGGGGAAATCGTCGTCGCCATGAAGGCCGCCGGGGTCAATTTCGCCGACACGCTGATGCTTTCGGGAAAATACCAGGCGACCCCACCGCTGCCCTTCTCGCCGGGCATGGAATTCGCTGGCGAAGTGATCGAAGTAGGGGCAGGCGTCAACGGCTTCAAACCGGGCGACCGGGTCTATGGCAACAAGGGCCATGGGGCCTTTGCCGAGAAGGTCGTGCTGCCCGCCCAGATGGCGACGCCGATCCCAGAAAAGATGGACTGGCCGACGGCAGCCACCTTCATCGTCGCCTACGGCACCTCTCACTATGGCCTGAAAGCCAAAGCGGGCTTGAAGGAAGGCGAATGGCTCGTGGTCAACGGGGCGGCGGGAGGCGTCGGTCTGACCGCCGTTGAGGTGGGGAAAAAACTGGGCGCTAAAGTCATCGCTTTGGCTGGTGGCCAAGAAAAACTTAAAATCGCCAAGAGCCGAGGGGCCGACTATCTGATCGATTACAAAACCGAAGACGTGAAAGCGCGGATTAAGGAAATCACCGGCGGCCACGGCGCCGATGTGATCTACGACCCGGTTGGCGGCAAAGCCTTTCAGGACGCCTTCCGCGCCATCGCGCTGAGAGGCCGCATTCTGATTATCGGGTTCGCCAGCGGCGACGTGCCCCAACTTCCGGCCAACATTCTGCTGGTCAAGAACGTCACCGCCATCGGTTACTACTGGGGAGGTTTGCACCCGCTGGAACCGGAAGGAATTCGCCAATCCAACGAAGAGCTGTTCAAGTGGTGGGCCGAAGGCAAGATCGACCCGCATGTCTCTATGACCTTCCCGCTCGACGAAGCGGGCGAGGCGATCAAAGCGCTCAAAGAACGCCGCTCGACCGGCAAGGTGGCCGTGGTGACGTAACTAAGGTCAGGCATCATCAATCCTCACATTTTTTGCAAAAGGTCGTAGAGCTGTTTGAGCTCAGAGTTGGACAAATTCGTCGAGATACCGGTCAGCGCATCCTTTGCCGTGCGGCAAATTTGCCGCCCAAAAACCGTTACTGTAACGTTCACAACGCGCTCGTCTTTTGTGCTGCGCTTTTTGGTGATCAGGTCGGCGTTTTTAAGTTTATTGAGGGCGCGCGTGACGTTTGGATAGTCGTCCGGCATTTTCGATTTTAGTTGTCCGACCGTCAAAACGCCTCCCGGGCTGCCATCCAAAGCCTCAAGTAATTTTAGTTGCGCACCAGATACGTTTAATCCGCTGATTTTACGCTCTTCTCGTATTTTCAGTTCTTGGGCGACGCATTTCATCAAAGAAATCACCTTTTCTTCCAGACTCAAGTCTGATTCAATGATGGCGGCTTTGTTTGCCATTGCAGGCCCTTTTTTGGTTTCATGACAATATCTTCATCAAGCATTATTTTTCATGAAATCTAATAAAATGTGAATTTTGAGGATTTTTCCCCTGGCACAGCAGAACATCAGAGACAAATGAGCGACGCACCGCCATCACCTCAAAAGGAATCTGCCGCCCCAGCAAAACAATCGCCAGCCCAATCTCAACAGCACTGATTTTTATTTTTCATGAATTATTTTTTATATATTTTTTATTTTCATGAAAAATATTAAATCAAGTAATTTCAGTTAATTAAAACTCTCATTTCTGACAGCATGGATTTTTCCTCAAGCCAGATTGACGTGACCGTCGCCGGAAGGATTCGGCGGATCAGATGATCCCAGGGCCCCTGGAGGCGGCGCCAAACCCCTCATACCGCCATATTAAGTAGACCTCTTTTAGTTTTCATGAAAACTAAAAGAGGTCGGCCGCCTTTTCACCGGCGATCTATGCTCACCGACTCTAAAATAAGATTAAACCGTTGCGCGTTCCAATGGATTATCCCGAATCGGCAAATGAACGAGGCCTGCGAAGATCCCAAGGCCGATGGCGCTGATCCAGACCATGTCATAGCTTCCGTTCGTATCGAAAGCCCAACCACCGTACCAAGCGCCGAGGAAGGCGCCGACCTGATGGCTCAAGAGAACGATACCGAACAGGGTGGCGAGATAGCGCGCACCGAAGACCTGGGCGATGATGCCGCTGGTCAGCGGAACGGTACCAAGCCATAACAGCCCCATCCCCGCCGAGAAGGCCAAGGTGGTCGTTTCGGTAACGGGAAGAATAAGAAACAGGGCGATGACGGCCGACCGGGCGAAATAAATGGTGCTCAGCAAATACTTCATCCGGAAGCGCCCGCCCAGGTGCCCGGCCAGCCAGGTCCCGATCATATTGAAGAACCCGATCAGCCCCAGAGCCGTCGCGCTCATCATCGGCGAGATGCCGCAAAGGGAGAGATAGTTGGGCAGGTGAACGGCGATGAATGCCACATGATAGCCGCAGACGAAGAACCCGGCGACCAACAGCAGATAGCCGGGATGGGCCATCGCCTCACGCACCGCTGAGGTTAATGTCTGCTCGTACTCTCCCGCCAGACCGCCGTCCTTGGCCGTGCCGGTCAGCGCGGCGGCCATGGGCACGGCAAGGGCGGCGAAAGCGGCCAGGGCAATCAGGGCGGCCCACCAGCCGACCCCGCCGATCAACCCTTGAGAAATAGGGGCGAAGATGAACTGACCGAACGAGCCGCCCGCCGAGACCAACCCCAGGGCCTGGGGCCGTTTTTCCGGCGGCACCAAGCGCCCGACCGCGCCCAGAACGATGGGAAAACCGGTGGCGGCCACGCCGATCCCGACGATCACCCCGCCGGAGAAATGCACCATCCAGGGCGAGCCCGCACTGGCCATCATCGCCAGACCGACCGCATAAAGCAGCCCACCCACCGCCAGGGTGCGCCCACTACCGAACTTGTCGGCAATAGCTCCGGCAAAGGGCTGCCCCAGCCCCCAGAGCAGGTTTTGAATGGCAAGCGCAAAGGAGAAGACGCCAATATTCCAGCCCAGGCCATGGCTCATCGGCTCCATAAATAGGCCGAGGCTTTGGCGAATGCCCATGGAGAGCGACAGAATCAAGCCGCCGCAAACCATGGCGATCATCACTTTCATCGGCAGGCTTTTCAACATCTATGTCTCCTTGATGGGAGGCGGGACCGGCTCAGCCTTTGGCCGCCTGAAACGGCCGATCAGCGCGCCGGGACGGGTCAGCACCAGCAAATTTCCCCAGAGCACCAAAACCGCGCCGAATGCGGCGAACTCGGTCCATTGGAAGTTCTCCACCACCGTCGAAATGGCGAGCGCGATCACCGGAAACAAGACCGAGGCATAGGCCGCCTTATCGGCCCCAATCCGCGCCTGAAGGCTCAAGTAACAGGCGAAGGCGATCACGGTGGCGAAGACCGCCAAATGGGCGAGCGAAAGGACATAGCCCCAGGTGAAGGAAAAATTGAAGGGTTTTCCGGTGACCAAAGCAAACAGGGTCATAATGGCCCCGCCGTAGACCATGCCGATGGCGTTACCCTGGATCACCGGAATGCCGTTTTGTTGATTGCGCAGGGACGTTAACATACCGAGAGAGGCGAAGATGGTGCCGCCCAGACAATAGAGCAGCCCCTTAACAGTATCATCGGCCAAACTTAAATGATCCAGTTCCGGCGAGAAAACCAAGGCCACGCCGCCCAACCCGATGGCCGCACCGGCGAACACCCGCGGCTGAATGGAGGTCTTGAACAGAAGCGCTCCGAAAAACAGACTCCAGAGCGGCAGGGTCGAAAACACCACCGACACCAAGCCGCTCGGCAGGTACTGGCTGCCTAGATAGACCAAATAGAAATTGAACGAAAAGAGCATCACGCCCTGCAAGGCGATCCAGCCATGTTCGTGCAGGCCAAACCGCAGTGAGCGCCGAGCCAACAGGCAGTAGGCCACCATCACCAGAGCGGCGATCTGAAAGCGGTAAGCGAGGGATACCTCGGGCGCAACCGGACCCAGCTGAAACTGGATGGCGATCCATCCGGTTCCCCAAATCATCACGGTGGCGACATATAGTAGGGCGCTGGTCACGGGAAGCAGACTCTAAACTGTTTGATATCCAACCATTCGAGTTAAGCGGAAAGTGTGTCCGCTGCAATCGGAGATTTGTCATGGTGACAATTAAAATCGGCCTTTGAACAAGAAAAAACCTCCCCCCGCCGCTGCTGGGAGGCCGACGACGGAGAGAGGGGACGCAGGTCAGGGGACCTTATTAATTTGCTAAAATTTAGCGCGTCACAGCCAGTAAAAGGCTTTCTTGGTGCCGAGCCAGGCCTCGTGACCGTCAATCTTGAGGTCCGGCGTTCCCCGGCGGCGCTCCGTAAGACGGGCGCGCTTTGCGGCAATCAACCGATCAATGCGATTCATTGCGCCATCGAGTTCGCTTAAAGTCTGCTCCAACATATCGATCCGGGTCATGGGCTTCTCCAATCGAGTCTGAGTCGTTGTTTCGTTACGCATAGATTTATCTTGACCATAGACACTGCACAAACGATGCTTTTTCATGTATATGCATTAGATTATTTTATGGATAAGCGAGATGTCCCGTCGCCTGCCGCCGCTCAACGCCCTCAAGGCCTTCGAGGCCGCGGCCCGCCATTTGAGCTTCACCCTGGCGGCCGAAGAGCTGCACGTCACCCAGGCCGCGATCAGCCACCAAGTCAAAAGCCTTGAAGATTATTTCGGCTTTCCGCTGTTTGAACGCCGGGTCCGCGCTTTGCGCCTGACGCCTCAGGGTGGGCAATACCTCCCGGAGATCACCCTGGCGCTCGACGCCATCGAATCGGCGACGGCGCGCCTCTCGCCGGAAGACGAAGCCGAAGGCGTCCTGACGGTCAGCACCGCGCCGAGCTTTCTATCGCGCTGGCTGATCCCCAAGATGATGGACTGGCAGGAAACCCACCCCGAGATCGAGCTTCGGGTCACCAGCACGGTCAAGCTGGCCAATTTCGCCAGCGACGATGTGGACGTAGCGATCCGCTACGGACGCGGCGACTGGCCGAACCTGGTCGCCGAACGGTTGTTCCGCGAACAAACCTTTCCGGTCTGCGCGCCCGGCTATCTGGAGCGCGACCCACCAATCCGCAAACCGGAAGACCTGATCGGCCTTACGCTCATTCACGTCTCGGTCTGGTCGGACGCCTGGCAACTCTGGTTGCGCGCCGCCGGCGTGGACAACGTCGAGGCGGAAAAAGGGCTGGTGTTCGATACGGTAGACGATGCCCTCCGCGCCGCCGCACAGGGGCTGGGCGTGGCGCTCGGCCGTCAGCAGATGACCGACGAGGACTTGGAAAGCGGGCGCTTGGTCCGGCCCTTCGATATCAGCGTCCCCGTCGACTACGCTCACTACCTCGTCTACCCCCAGGGCGCTCTCGCCCGCCCCAAGGTCAAAGCCTTCCGCGACTGGGTGTTTAAACGGGCAACGGCATTTAAAGACGGAACAGCCAATTGAGGGGCGTCACGGTAAAATGATGTTGGGTTCGCTGGGCGGATTGAACAGGGCGACGCGGTCGCGGCCTGCGTTTTTGGCGCTATAGAGGGCGCTGTCGGCTTCGCGCATCAGTTCTTCAATGGAGACGCTCTTATCCTGGGACTCGACCAGCCCCATGCTGACCTTGAAACCGATCTTATCTCCCCCAGGGGTCGGCACTTTAATCCCGGCGATGGCGTCGCGGATTTTTCCGCAAACCCGAATCGCCCCTTGGGAATGCGTATCGGGCAACAAAACAACGAATTCCTCGCCACCGATACGCGCCATCAAATCCATCTCACGGAGCAGGTCGGAACAGGTCCCCACCAGATCCTTCAAAATCCTATCCCCGGTGGCGTGACCGAAGGAATCGTTGATCCCTTTGAAGTGATCGATATCGAGCATAATCAGCGAAATGGGCTTGCGCTGGCGGCGGTGGCGGCTCAATTCGCGCCAGGCGCATTCGAGGAAATGGCGACGATTGGCCGCCCCGGTCAGAGGGTCGGTGGTCGCCATGCGGCGCAACTCGTGCTCCAACTGCTTCTGGGCGGTGATGTCGGAAATCAGCCCGACCGTGCCGCCGATATTGCCATCGGGCCGGGTAAAGGGCGAGGTGCTGAAGATCAGGTGATGGTCGCTGCCATCGGCGAAACTTAAGCTCGCTTCGCACATTTGCGGTTCAGTCGTCTTGATTGCCTTGGCGGTCATTTTCAGAAGGGTTTCGGCCCGTTTGACCCCAAAGACTTTCTCCGGCGCTTCTTGGGAGAGAAACCGGCGATCAACCTTAAAGGCCCGCTCAAACGCCCCGTTACATCCCAAAAACTGGCCATCCAGGTTCTGATAAAAAACCGGATTGGGAACCGTATCGAGCACCAACCCGAAAAACGACTGTGCCTCGCCAAGCGCCAAGTTGGACTTGTAGACCGCATCCACCGCATCGCGGAGGCTTTCGTTTTGCCGCTTGAGCTCGATCAAGGGATCGCGGTGGCTCCCGTCTTCCAACTCCGCTACCCAGGCGGAAACGGAGTCTGCGGTATGCCGCCCGCCCGAATGATCAAGCTCCATCCCCATCATGACGCGCACGTCGCCATTTCCCATTTCTCGCGAGTCGGCAAAATCTACCAAACGACAGGCGAACCGCGGCCCATCGACGGGTTCGGGATCGTGAACGCCTGGAAACTTGCGCTCGGCGGCCTCGGAGTCGTATTCGCATTTTTTACAGGTAAAGGCGGCAATCAGGTTTTGCGGCTCACTGCCCAGCTCGAGATAAAGTCCGCCATCGCCTTTATCGCCGCAATCGAGAATATGGCGGGCCATCTCCGAAACGGCGGCCGAGAGTCGAGTCTGGCCCTCGGCATTCAAGCCGGCCAACCTTGCCGTAATCATCGACTGCTCGCGCAAAGCCTGCGCATCCTCGTCCCTATTAAGGATCGATTCGACCAGCGTCAGCAGTCCCTGCCTCTCTGAGAGAACCATGGCTTACCAACCCCAAGTAACGTAGCGTTCCGCTGGGTTTTTTACCCCATTTCTCGAAAATTGGCCGGACCATATGAGCCCGCGCCGAGAAATGCAACGCTACTTTTTATGTTGAATAGTTCCCATCAAACATACAATAACAGTTGTTTATTAAATTGAACAGTTTCTATGGCTTTTTAAACAATTTCTAATTTTCTTGATTGGCCTCGAAACGATAGGGATGGGGCGGATAAACCCCCATGATCTTGACGAACTCGGAGAAGAATTCCAACTCTTCAAGCGCCAGCTTGAGGTTGCGGTTTTCCGGATGGCCCTCCACATCGGCGAGGAATTGGGTGGCGGTGAACTGGCCGCCGACCATATAGCTTTCAAGCTTGGTCATGTTGACACCGTTGGTGGCGAAGCCGCCCATGGCCTTGTAGAGCGCGGCAGGCACGTTGCGCACCCGGAAGGTGAAGCTGGTGATGGTCTTGCCCGCCATGGGGTGGGGGATGATCGGCTCGCGGGCCATGATGAGGAACCGGGTGGTGTTATGCTCGGCATCCTCGATATCGGCCCGCAAGGAAGCCAGGCCGTAAATTTCACCGGCCAACTCGGAGGCGATTACCGCCTGGGTCACGTCGCCGCTCTCGGCGATCGCATGGGCCGAGCCCGCCGTATCGACGGCGACCACCGGCGTAATCCCCAACTCGCCAATCAGCTTTTTGCACTGATTGAGCGCATGAATATGGCTATGCACATGGGTGATATCGGACACCTTGGCCCCTTTGACGCCCAATAGGTGATGGTTCACTCGCTGGAAATGTTCGCCAATAATATGGAGGCCGGACTCGGGCAAAAGATGATGGATGTCGGCGACCCGCCCGGCCACAGAGTTTTCCACCGGAATCATGCCAAGCCGGGCCTTTCCGTCGTGTACGGCGGCGAAAGCGTCTTCGAAGGATTTGCAGGCTAACGTGGTCATCTCGGGTCGGGCGACCCGACAGGCAAGGTCCGAATAGGCGCCCGGCTCGCCCTGAAAGGCGATGGTGCTGGCCGGATCGGAAGCCACGGCCTCGGTCGCGCCGCCTTCCCCGCCTTCGCCGGAAAGCAGCCAGGAGGCCGAAACGCCAAGGATATCGGCCAGCGACTTGAGCTTTTCTGTGGAGGGCAGATTGCGCTCGCTTTCCCAATGCGCAACGGTCGACTGTTCGCAGTTGGCCTTTTCCGCCAGCCCCTTCTGCGTCATCCCCGCTTCACCGCGCGCCTGCTTAATCCGACTGCCGATACCCATAACAATGATCTCCCGGAACCAAATATGATTTCTCGTCATATTTATTGGTAAAAATTACAAATGTCTATGGAAAATTGGTGGCGGCTCCATGGATTTTTATAACACAGAATAATTATTGTCATGCCCGGACTTGATGGGTGAGGGCCTACACCAGTATTTCCCGCGCTCGGGCCAGGTCTTCCGGGGTATCGACGCCCAAGGGAATGGTTTCGACCAGGGAGGCGTCGATGCGCATGCCGTTTTCGAGGGCACGCAATTGCTCCAGGCGTTCGCGCAGCTCAAGCACGCCGGGAGCCAGCGAGACGAAGCGCTCCAGGGCGTCGCGGCGGAAGGCGTAGAGTCCGATGTGGTGATAGAGCGGCCCCTCGCCGGTCGGGGCGGTGGCGCGGGTGAAGTAGAGCGCCCGGCCCACCGTCGCCCCCGGCTCGAGCCCGACCACGGCCTTGACCACGTTGGGATTGGTCCGCTCGCTTTCTTCACTGATTTCGCAGATCAACGTAGCGATATCCACCTGCTCCTTGCCCAGCGGCGCAAAGACTTTCTGGATCACTTCGCCTTCAATGGTCGGCAGGTCGCCCTGGACGTTGATCACCGCGTCGTGCGCGCCTTTCGGGTCGATGGATTGAAGCGCCTGATGGATACGGTCGGAGCCCGAAGGCAAGTCTGGGTCGGTCATTACCGCCAAGCCACCCGCGTCGGTCACCGCATCGGCCACCTCATGTTCGGCGCAGGCGACCACCACATCGCCGATTTCGGCTTCCTGGGCGCGGCGCATAACATGAACGATCATCGGCTCGCCATGAATGTCGGCGAGCGGTTTTCCGGGCAGGCGCGAAGAGGCCATACGGGCGGGGATGACGACGATGGGATTTTTCGGCAGGCTCATGACTTTATTTAATCGGCTGGAAAGGTAAAAGTTGTTTAGTATGATCGTGATACATCAAATGGGGCTTTCTGTCTAAACGCAATGACCGATCAACCGATCCATCAACCTTACCTCGATCTGGCGCAACGCTTGGCCGATGCGGCGCGGCCGATTGCACGAAAATATTTCCGCACCAAGCTCACCATCGACGCCAAGCAGGACGATTCGCCGGTCACCATCGCCGACCGGGAGATCGAAGCGGAGATGCGCCGGATCATCGAAGAGACCTTCCCCGCCCACGGCATCCTGGGGGAAGAACATGGCTCGGTGCGCGAAGACGCCGAATGGGTCTGGGTGCTCGACCCGATTGACGGCACCAAATCCTTCATCACCGGCAAACCTTTGTTCGGCACGCTGATCGGCTTGGCCCACAACGGCGTACCGGTGCTTGGCGTTATCGACCAGCCGATCATCGGCGAGCGCTGGATCGGCGCTCAAGGCCACCCCACCACCTTCAATGGTAAGCCGATCGAGACCCGCGCCTGCACCGACTTGGGCGAGGCAACCATGTACACCACCTCGCCCCACCTGTTCCCCACCGAAGGGGGCTTTTTGAACGCCTATCACTACCTGGAACGCACGGTAAAACAGCCGTTGTTCGGGTGCGACTGCTACGCCTACGGGCTGCTGGCCAGCGGCTTTTGCGATATCGTCTGCGAAACGGGGCTCAACCCCTACGACTTCGCCGCCCTTATTCCCGTGGTCGCAGGCGCGGGCGGCTCGATCACCGACTGGAACGGCGAACCGCTCAATCTCAAATCCAAAGGCGACGTTTTGGCGCTTGGCGATAAAGCCCTTCTGGAGCCCGCCGTCGAAGCGCTTAAGGCCGGGAGGCCGATCACCAAATCCTGACATCAAATTGCCCAAAATCCATATGTATCATCTTGGATAATCAGCCCTTTCGGAGTGCCTGTATGCGTTTTGTTTTTACCGCCATCGCCCTCTTAGTTTTTTCTGCACCGGCCCACGCCCAGTCCGTCGAGCCGGTTCATGGCATCGCCATGCACGGTGAGCCCAAGTACCCGAAAGATTTTCAGCATTTCGATTACGTCAACCCCGACGCGCCCAAGGGCGGGACGGTCCGCCAAGCGACCATTGGCAGCTTTGACAGTCTCAATCAGTTCATCGTCAAAGGAGAATCGGCAACCGGAATCGGGGCGATCTACGACAGCCTGACCAAAAGTTCGGCCGACGAGCCTTTCACCAAGTATGGGCTCTTGGCCGAAAGTATGGAAATGCCCGAAGACCGCTCCTGGATCGTCTTCAATCTGCGCAAAGAAGCCCGCTGGCATGACGGCAAGCCGGTAACCGCAGAAGACGTGGTTTTCACCTTCAAGATCATCCGCGAAAAAGGCGCGCCGCAGTTGCGCTTTTATTATGCCGACATCGCCAAGGTCGAAGCGCTCACCCCTCAGCGCGTCAAATTCACCTTCAAGAACGGTGAAAACCGCGAGTTGCCCTTGATCGTCGGCGATCAGGCCATCCTCCCCAAACATTACTGGGAAGGCCGCGCCTTTGACGAAACCTCCCTCGAACCACCATTGGGCAGCGGTGCTTATAAGATCGAAAATCTCGAGCCCGGCCGCCACATCACCTATGTCCGTGTCCCCGATTATTGGGGCAAGGACCTAGCGGTCAACAAGGGCTACGACAACTTCGAGCGCATCCGTTACGACTATTACCGCGACACGGCGGTGATCATCGAGGCCTTCAAGGCGGGCGAATTCGACTTCCGGGCGGAAAACTCGTCGAAAGACTGGGCGACGGCCTATACCACCGACGACGTCAAGGAAGGCCGCATCGTCAAGACCGAGATCAAGCACAACCGCTCGGCCGGGATGCAGGGCTTCGTCTACAACATGCGCCGTCCGCTATTCCAAGAGCCGCTGGTCCGCGAGGCCCTGGCTTATGCATTTGACTTCGAGCGCTCCAACAAGACCCTGTTTTACGGCCAATACGTGCGCACGCGCAGCTATTTCGACAACTCGGAACTGGCCGCCACCGGCACGCCCTCAAAGGAAGAGTTGGAACTGCTGGAACCCTATCGGGACCAACTGCCGCCCCGGCTTTTCACCGAAGAATACAATCCACCAAAGACCGACGGAACGGGCCGTATCCGCAAGAACCTGCGCGAGGCCGTCAAACTGTTGAAAAAAGCCGGTTGGACGATCAAAGACGGCAAGCTGGTCAATGGGGAAGGCCAGCCCTTCGAATTCGAGGTTTTGCTGGTCAGCCCGCTGTTTGAGCGCATCGTCCTGCCGTTCGCCAAAAACCTCGAACGTCTCGGCATCACGGCGCGGGCCCGCACCATTGATGTTCCACAGTATATCAAGCGCATGGAAACCTACGATTTCGATATGCTGGTCACCAGTTGGGGCGCATCGCTCTCGCCGGGCAACGAACAACGTGCGTTTTGGGGCTCAGGCGCAGCCGACGCGCCAGGCAGCCGCAATCTGGCGGGCATCAAAAGCGAGGTGATCGACCAACTGATCGAAAAAGTGATCACCGCACCCGACCGAGAAAGCCTGATCTTACGGACCAAGGCTCTCGACCGGGTGCTGCAATGGGGCTTTTACGTCATTCCCAACTGGCATCTGGATTACGACCGCTTGGTTTACTGGAACAAGTTTGGTCGGCCCAAGGTGACGCCCTTGCGCGGCGCTCAGTTCGGTACCTGGTGGGTCGATCCGGCCCTTGAAGCCAAGCTGGCCGGACGGATAAAGTCGGTGCCGAGGCAATAGAGGAATGATGGGATTGGAAAGAAAGCCGTCATTCCGGGGCCACCGTCAGGTGGAACCCGGAATCCAGAAATCGCTCAGGTGGCACAAACCCTGGATTCCGGGTTCCGCTCTGCGGCCCCGGAATGACGCGCCTGTTAAAAACGGGATAGCATAACCCATGCTAGCCTATGTGCTCCGCCGGTTGATGCTGATGGTCCCGACCTTGTTCGGAATCATGGTGATCAACTTCATCATCGTCCAGGCCGCGCCCGGCGGTCCGGTGGAGCAAATCATCGCCCAGGTTCAGGGGCTGGGCGTCGAGGCTACGGCGCGGGTCGGCGGCGGTGCGGGATCGGAAACCCAAAGCGCGCAGAAACCGGTCCAGGGGCAACCCTCCGGCGGAGCGGGCAAATACCGCGGCGCCCAAGGGCTCGACCCTGAATTCATCAAGGACATCGAGCGTCAGTTTGGCTTCGACAAGCCCATGCATGAGCGGTTTTTCCTGATGATGGGCAACTACGCCACCTTCGATTTCGGCGAGAGTTTCTTTAGGGACCAGAAGGTCGTCGATCTGGTGATCGACAAGATGCCGGTGTCCATTTCCCTCGGGCTCTGGACGACCCTGCTGGTCTATCTGATCTCCATCCCGCTCGGCATCGCCAAAGCGGTGCGCGACGGCACCCGGTTCGACGCCATGACCAGTGGCGTCGTCGTCGTCGGCAACGCCATTCCCGGGTTCCTGTTCGCCATCCTGCTGATCGTTCTGTTTGCCGGGGGGCGCTATTTCGATTGGTTCCCCTTGCGCGGTCTGGTTTCCGAAGACTGGGAAACGCTGGCCTGGCCCGCCCGCATCGCCGACTATTTCTGGCACATCACCCTGCCCATACTTTCCATGGTGATCGGCGGATTCGCCAGCCTGACCATGCTGACTAAGAACTCGTTCATGGAGGAAATCAACAAACAATACGTGCTGACCGCGCGGGCCAAGGGCCTTAGCGAACACCGGGTCTTGTATGGGCATGTGTTCCGCAACGCCATGCTGATCGTCATCGCCGGTTTTCCCAGCGCCTTCATCGGCATCCTGTTTACCGGCTCCATGCTCACCGAAATCATTTTCTCCCTCGATGGCCTAGGGCTCTTGGGCTTCGAAGCGCTGATTAAGCGCGATTATCCGGTGATGTTCGGCACCCTCTACGTCTTTACCCTGATGGGTCTGATCCTCGGGCTGATTGGCGATTTGATGTATCACGTCATCGATCCGCGGATCGATTTCGAGAAGCGGGAGGTGTAATTGTGTTTTGTGTTTTCGGCACGGGCCACGCTAAAACTCAAGGAGTTTTAGCTAAATGAAAATCTCTCCCATAAATCAGCGGCGCTGGCAGAACTTCAAGACCAACCGACGGGGCTTCTGGTCCTTATGGCTCTTCCTCGCCTTGTTTTTCCTCTCGCTGGCCGCCGAGTTCATCGCCAACGACAAGCCGATTCTGGTGTCCTTCGAGGGCGAGCTTTACCTGCCGATTTTCAAGGAATATCCCGAGACCGTTTTCGGCGGGTTCCTTGAAACCGAGACCGAATACAAGGACCCCGAGGTCCGTGAGATGATTGAAGAGGCGGGCTGGATCGTCTGGCCGCTGGTGCCCTTTTCTTACGATTCGATCAACTTCGACCTTAGCGTCCCGGCCCCCGCGCCACCTTCGGCGATCAACTGGCTGGGCACCGACGATCAGGGTCGCGACGTGGTGGCCCGGATGATCTACGGTTTTCGCATCTCGGTGCTGTTCGGGTTGATCCTGACCATCGCCAGTTCCATCGTCGGGGTCGCCGCCGGGGCCGTGCAGGGATATTTCGGCGGCTGGACCGACCTGCTATTCCAACGTTTCATGGAAATCTGGGCCAGCGTACCGACGCTGTTTTTGCTGATCATTCTGGCCTCCGTGGTTGAGCCCAATTTCTGGTGGCTGCTCGGCATCATGCTGCTGTTCGCCTGGATGAATCTGGTCGGCGTGGTCCGCGCCGAATTCTTAAGGGCGCGCAACTTCGAATTCGTCAACGCGGCCCGCGCACTCGGCGTTTCCAACGGCGTCATCATGTTCCGCCACATCCTGCCCAACGCCATGGTCGCCACGCTGACTTTCATGCCCTTCATCCTCAACGGCTCGATCACCACTTTGACGGCCTTGGATTTCCTCGGCTTCGGCCTGCCCGCCGGGTCGCCGTCGCTGGGCGAATTGTTGAACCAAGGCAAGGCCAACCTGCAAGCCCCCTGGCTCGGCCTCACCGCCTTCGCCGTGCTGGCCGTCATGCTGAGCCTGTTGATCTTCATCGGTGAAGCGGTGCGCGACGCCCTCGACCCGAGGAAAACCTTCCAATGAGGGGGTGGACGCAAAAACGACCGTCATTCTGGGGCCGCAAAGCGGAACCCGGAATCCAGAAATCTTGCCACCGGAACCACCTCTGGATTCCGGATATTTGCTGTGCAAATTCCGGAATGACACGCGGGGGGCGTGGAGCATGACCTCACTCCTGCAAATCAACGATCTGCATGTCTCCTTCGGATCGGGCGAGGGAGAGGTGCGCGCCGTTAGGGGTGTTTCGTTCGACATCGACAAAGGCGAAACCGTAGCGCTGGTCGGCGAGAGCGGGTCGGGCAAATCGGTCACCGCTCTTTCGATCATGCAACTCCTGCCCTACCCCCGCGCCCATCATCCGGCAGGCAGTATCCTCTATAAAGGCCAAGAGTTGATCGGGGCGTCTCGGCCTGTCTTAAAGGATATTCGGGGCGACGAAGTGGGGATGATTTTTCAGGAACCGCTGACCAGCCTCAATCCGCTCCATTCCATCGAAAAACAAATCGCCGAGGTGCTGCTGCTCCATCGGCCTCTGACACCGCGCCAAGCCCGCGACCGGGTGGTCGAGCTGCTCTCCCTCGTCGGCATGGAGAACGCCACGGGCCGCTTAAAAGACCTGCCACACCAGTTCTCGGGCGGACAACGCCAGCGCATCATGATCGCCATGGCGCTCGCCAACGAGCCCGATCTGCTAATCGCCGACGAGCCGACCACGGCGCTCGACGTCACGGTCCAGGCGCAAATTCTTCAATTGCTGAAAGACCTTCAAACCGAGTTGGGCATGGCGCTTTTGCTGATTACCCACGATCTCGGCATCGTCCGCAAGATGGCCGATAGGGTCTGCGTGATGACCGACGGTGAGATCGTCGAACAGGGGCCTACGGAACCGATTTTCGACAACCCGCAACATGCCTATACACAGCACCTGTTGGCCGCCGAACCAAAGGGAAAACCGGAAGACGCACAAACGGAAGCCGCTCCCATCCTGACCGGCGAGGACGTCAAGGTCTGGTATCCGATCAAGGGCGGCGTGTTCAGGCGCGTCATCGATCACGTTAAGGCGGTCGACGGCATTTCGGTTTCGCTCCAGCCGGGCCGTACGCTCGGCATCGTCGGCGAGTCCGGATCGGGCAAATCGACACTTGGCCGGGCGTTGTTGCGGCTTGAAAAATCAAAAGGCGCGATCTCCTTTGAAGGCAAACCCTTGCAAGGCCTGGGCTTCAAGGAACTGCGGCCGCTGCGCTCGGACATGCAGATGGTTTTTCAAGACCCCTTCGGCTCCCTAAGTCCCCGTATGTCGGTGGGCCAGATCGTCGGCGAGGGCCTCGAAGTTCATGCCCCCGGCATGAGCCGCGAAGAGCGGGATACGGCCATTGCGGAAGCCTTGAAAGAGGTCGGCCTCGACCCGGAAGCCCGGCACCGCTACCCGCATGAATTCTCCGGCGGCCAACGCCAACGCATCTCCATCGCCCGCGCGCTCGTCCTCAAGCCCAAGGTCATGGTGCTTGATGAGCCGACCAGCGCGCTCGATATGTCGGTTCAGGCCCAGATCGTCGATCTGCTACGCGATCTGCAGAAAAAGCACACCCTCGCCTACCTGTTCATCAGTCACGACCTCAAGGTGGTCCGGGCGGTAAGCCACGACATCATCGTGATGAAAAACGGCAAGGTCGTCGAGGCGGGACCGGCCGATCAGGTGTTCGACACCCCCAAAGAGCCCTACACCCAAGCCCTCCTCGCCGCCGCGCTTGAACTCAAAGCCGATGAGTCCGGCGTCGTGGCGGGGTAAAGTTATCGCTCCTGACGAATGCCGCTCCTTTTACATTTTCCGTTGAAGCGGGCCTCAAAATAGGTTCTGAAAACAATATTCTCAGGATACGATTCAGGATCGGTCCAATAAGCCCCCATCCGACCGGTAAACCCTGCAAGCCAATCAGCCGCCTGTAATGTTTGATAGCGGTGACTTTCCACTTGAAACGGTGGCTCGATGAGAGAACGTCGAGGATTGGTCGAATTATACATCGACACAGCAGCTTCCGTAACAAGAGCCTCCCTTTGGTCATGTTCATCCATGACTAAAAAGAAGGTTTCCTGTGGATCGGATTCTTGTAAGCAAAACTGGTCAAGGCGCTTGATCGCTTCTCTCAAAACGGCGCGGTAAAGCTCGTTGGGCCTATGATCTTGTGGCAATTTAGTTTTTTCAATGCCAACGTAGAAAATAAAGCCGCCACAGCTTCTGATCTTATTGAAGAATCGGTTGGTAAAAACACGCAATTCTCGGTATTTTTCAACATTCTTGACTGTATAAAGGGCGGCACCTTTTTTTTCCCAGGTAGCCGGGTGATTTGCAGCTCTTTTGATTTCAAAATCGAGGAGTTCGCATTTACGTTGAAAGAACCAAGTACCAAAAGAACGGACCTCACCCAATGGCAATACAAGACCCGCCAAGCCGAAAACTGGACTTTCATTGAATTTCGGATTTGACCTGCTGACGTACGGGCCTATATGGCCGAACTCATCGAGATACGCAACGTAAGTCAAACCAAAACCCCTGAAACACGAAGACCCATGCTTAGAGCATGGGCCTCGGAAAGAAGGCAGTGACACGTAGTCTCTGCGCCTCAGCTAGATGCATATACTCTAAAAATTATCGAGTCAAGCTTAATGCTTGATATGCGTGTGTCAATACAGAAATACACGCATAATGGCGCGACTACAGAGTCCCGTTGCCACTCTTACCAATTCAGCGTACAATTCTTTTAAGTTTTCCAATCCGTTAGCCGTATTTGGAAGGGGGCGGGCGGTATGGACAAAACACGCGACTGGCTGTTCAAGGTGCGGCGGCTGACCAAGGTTTATGAAACCGGGGAGGTCCCGGTCTATGCGTTACGCGGCGTCGACCTCGATATTCGGGTCGGCGAAGTGATGGTGCTTTTAGGCCCCTCCGGGTCGGGAAAATCGACCTTCCTGAACATCATCGGCGGTCTCGACCAGGCGAGCGAAGGCAGCGTCCATTACGGCAGCCAGGAAATCACCGCGATGAACGATACGGCGCTGACCGCCTATCGGCGCGACCATGTAGGCGTTGTTTTTCAGTTCTATAACCTCATCCCCTCGCTGACCGCTCGGGAAAACGTCGCCCTGGTCACCGATATTGCGCCCAATCCTATGGACCCGGCCGAAGCCCTGGAACTGGTGGGTTTGAGCGACCGCATCGACCATTTTCCCTCCCAGCTTTCGGGCGGCGAGCAACAACGGGTGGCCATCGCCCGGGCCATCGCCAAACGCCCCGCCGTTTTGTTTTGCGACGAGCCTACCGGAGCGCTCGACAGCAAGACCGGGATCAAGGTTTTGGAAGCGCTCGACCGGGTAAACAGAGAGATGGGCACGACCACGGTGCTGATCACCCATAACGCCGGGATCGCCGGGCTGGGCGACCGGGTAGTCTATTTCGCCGACGGCAAAATCGCCAATGTGAAAACCAATGAAAAACGCGTCAGCCCCGCCGAGGTCAGTTGGTGATGCTGGCGCCCTTGGACATCAAGCTGTTGCGCGACCTGAAAAGGGTCTGGACCCAGGCGCTGGCCATTGCACTGGTCATCGGTTGCGGCGTGGCGACTCTGGTGATGTTTCTCGGCACCTTGAGCTCGCTTGAGGCGACGCGGGAAGCCTATTACGACCGCTACCGTTTCGCCGATGTTTTCGCCCCGCTCAAGCGCGCGCCCGAACGCATCAAGGCGCAGGCCGCCCAAATTCCCGGCGTGGCCGCGGTGGAAACTCGCATCGTCAAGGAAGTGATCCTCGACCTTAAGGGCCTCGACGAACCGGCAACGGCTAGGCTGGTCTCGCTGCCCGACCGGGGAGAGCCGCGGCTCAACAACGTTTACCTGAGGCGCGGGCGGCTGCTCGAGCGGGCCCGCAACAATGAAGTGTTGATTGATGAAGCCTTCGCCGAAGCTCACGGCTTTCACCCCGGCGATAGCTTCGAGGCGATTCTCAACGGCCGTAAAAGAGATCTGGTAATCGCCGGGATCGTGCTGTCGCCGGAATATATCTTCGCCATGAAGCCGGGCGATCTGGTGCCCGACAGCGAGCATTTCGGCATCGTCTGGATGACCCGCGCCGCGATGGCGGCGGCCTTTGGCTTTGAAGGCGCGTTCAATGACCTGTCGGCCAAGCTTGAACGGGGGACGCGACCCCAAGAGGTCATCGACCGGCTGGACGATCTGCTTGATCTCTACGGCGCAACGGGGGCTTTCAAGCGCAAGGATCATCAGTCACACGCTTTCCTAAACGGCGAAATGGAGGCCTTAAGCGCCATGGTTAAGATCGTCCCGCCGATCTTTCTCGCCGTGGCGGCCTTTTTGCTCAATCTTGTCGTCTCAAGGATGGTCGAAACCGAGCGCGAACAGATCGGTCTGCTCAAGGCCTTTGGCTACCGTTCGCGCGATGTGGGCTTGCACTACGGCAAATTCATCATGCTCATCGCCACGACCGGCATTCTCTTAGGGTTCGGCGCGGGCGTCTGGCTGGGCGACGGCCTGACCGGGCTCTATGGACAGTTCTACCGCTTCCCCTTCCTCTACTACGGGTTGGACGGCAAGGCCTTCCTGATTGCCGCCGGGGTCAGCCTGGCCGCCGCCGGACTGGGGGCCTTAAAAGCCGTTCGCATGGCAATTACGCTGCCGCCCGCCGAAGCCATGCAGCCCGCACCGCCGCCGATCTATCATAAATCCCTGCTTGAACGGCTTGGGCTTTCCGCCCTGTTCAGCCAGCCGACCCGGATGATTTTGCGCCATATCCGGCGCTGGCCGCTGCGTACGGGCCTAACCGGGCTCGGTATCGCCTGTGCAGTGGCGATTCTCGTCGAGGCCTTTTTCTTTTCCGATTCCACCGACCATCTGTCGGACGTTCACTTCAACATGACCAACCGCCAGGACGTCACCTTAAGCTTCACCGACCCCCGGCCGGTTCGAGTGCTCAACGAAATCGCCCACCTGCCAGGCGTACTGGCCGCAGAACCGTTCCGCTCGGTCGCGACCCGGATCACCTATCAACACCGGTCGCGCCGGGTTGGCCTGGAAGGAAGGAGCCAAAGGGGGGAAATCAATCGGCTACTCGATCCCGCCCTTCGGTCGATTTCCCTGCCGGAAGAAGGGTTGGTGCTGACCGCACAACTGGCCAAAATGCTCGGGGCGGGACGCGGCGACATATTGACGGTCGAGGTGCTGGAAGACCGACGCCCGGTACTACGCCTGCCGGTCGCCGCCGTGGTCGAAGAGTTCGTCGGCTATGCGGCCTATATGCAGATCGACGCGCTGGGCCGTCTACTCGGCGAAGGACACAGAATTTCCGGCGCTTATCTGATGACCGACGGCAAGCAGGAAGCCGCTCTTTACAAGACACTGAAAGAAACGCCCGCCGTCGCCGGGGTGGCGCTGCGCTCTGCGGCCCTTGAGAGTTTCGAGAAAACCATGGTCGAAAACGTGACCATCGCCAATACCTTCTATCTGCTGTTTGCCGGATTGATCGCCATCGGCGTGGTCTATAACGCGGCGCGCATCAGCCTTTCGGAACGGGGGCGCGAACTGGCCACGCTGCGGGTGCTCGGCTTCACCCGGTTCGAGGCCTCCTACATCCTTCTCGGCGAATTGATGCTGGTGACGCTGGCCGCCGTGCCCGTCGGCTGCGGCATGGGCTATGGCCTCGCCTGGCTGACCACCTTCGCCTTCGACGTGGAACTTTATCGCATCCCCCTGGTGCTCGAACCCTCGACCTATGGGATGGCGGGACTTATCGTTTGTGCGGCGGCTGCCGTTTCGGGCCTGGTGGTCCGGCGGCGCATCGACCGTTTGGACCTTGTTGCGGTCCTTAAAACAAGGGAGTAAACCGAGTTATGGAAAAGCTGAAATCATTGAAGCCGGTATTCGGCGGGCTTGCTCTTCTTGTCCTCGTTTATTTGATTTACCTCTCCTTCCGGCCCCAGCCCGTACCGGTCGATCTGGCGACTATCGAGCGCGGCCCCCTGGCCGTCACCGTCGGGGACGAAGGGCGCACGCGAGTCCGCGAAGTCTACGTGGTTTCGGCCCCAGTGGGCGGCAAGGTCGAGCGCATTGCCGCCAAGGCAGGGGATTCGGTAATCAAAGACGACACGGTCCTGGCCTCTATTCGGCCGAGCGCGCCGCGCTTCCTCAACCGCCGCGACGAACGCCGCGCCCAGGCCGAAGCCAAGGCTGCACGGGCCGCTTTGGCCCTGGCCGAAGCGGCTTTGGCGCGCAGCAAGGCGGCTCTCGATTTCGCCGAAACCGAACTGATCCGGGCCCGCAAATTGACCGCCAAAAAAGCCGCCTCGAAACAAAAGCTCGACGAGGCCGAACTGAAATACAAAACGGCAGGCGCTGAAATGGCCAGCGCGCGCGCCGAAATGGATATGCGTCGTTACGAACTTGAAACCGCCGAGGCGGCCTTAATCCAACCCACCGAGCAGGAAACGGGCATCCAAACCGATGGCTGCTGTGTGGCGGTTCACGCCCCGATCGTCGGGAGGGTCCTCAAGGTTTTGCAGGAAAGCGAAGCCGTAGTCGGCGCGGGCGCGCCGCTGGTCGAACTGGGCGACCCGACGGACCTCGAAATCGTCGTCGATCTGCTCAGCGAAGACGCCGTTAAGGTTGCAGGCGGCGCCGAAGCGATAATCGAAAACTGGGGTGGGCCGGGCCAACTGGCCGGACGGGTCCGCACCGTCGAACCCTATGGCTTCACCAAAATCTCGGCGCTCGGCGTCGAAGAGCAACGGGTCAACGTGATCATCGACCTAACCGCCCCGCGCCAAGACTGGGACCGGCTCGGCCACGGTTACCGGGTCGACGCCAAGGTCACTATCTGGAAGGAAGAGGACGTTCTACAAGCCCCGCTGTCGGCCCTGTTCCGCACCGGTGAGACCTGGTCGGCTTTCGTCATGCGCGACGGCAAGGCGGTTTCGGTCCCCGTTGAACTGGGGCAGCGCAACCACCGCAAGGCTCAGGTGCTGAAAGGTCTCAACGAAGGCGACAAGGTGATCCTCCACCCCTCGGATAAAATCTCCGATGGCTCCGTCGTGATCGAACGGCCTTAGGGTCGGAGGACGATTCACGACTTAATCGGCATCGCAAGACGATCAGATAAAGTCGATCGTGCTCTAGCTGCTATAGGCCAACGCCAGCAGGGCCGCGCCCAAAAGCAGGCGATAGATGACGAAGGGGGTGAAGGTGGCGCGCCGGAGCCAGGCCATCATCAGTGCGATGGCGACAAGCGCCGTGCCGAAAGCCAGACCTGCGGCCATCATGGCGTCGCCGGTTAATTGGGCATTGCCCGACTGATAGAGTTCCAACCCCTTTAAGGTCCCCGCCCCGAGAATCGCCGGAATCGAGAGCAGCATGGAAAACCGCGCCGCATCGGGTCGTTCATAGCCCAGGATGCGCGCCGCCGTCATGGTGATGCCCGAGCGGGAGGTGCCGGGGATCAGCGCCAGACACTGGGAGAGGCCGATGAACAGGGTGGCGCCGAGGGACAGATGCTCGATGCGCCGAATGGTCATGCCGTATTTGTCGCAGATGTATAGCAGCACCCCGAAACCGAAGGTCGTCCAGCCGATGACCATCAGACTGCGAAAAGCATCGCCGTAATATTCGTTGACCAGATAGCCCGCCCCGATGATCGGGATGGTGCCGAGAATCAAATGGCCCAACAGGCGGCTGCCGGGGTGGCGTTTGCCCTTCACCAGACTGCCCAATCCGGCCAGAATCGACCAGATGTCGCGCCACAGATAGAGCATCACCGCGCCCAATGTGCCCACATGAACCGCCACATCCATCAATAGGCCCTGATCCTCCCAGCCGGTGAAGATCGGCACCAAAACCAGATGCCCGGAAGAGCTGATCGGTAGGAATTCTGTGATTCCCTGCACAACCGCCAAAACCGCAAGATGTAGAAGTGGCAAAACCCCGGTCCCCCAAAATATCGTCATCACCTTATATCAGACCTGCTCCCCCCGCCGAAAGAGTCTGATTTCGTCTCATTTCGGTACTATTAAGGCGAAGAGGTTTCTTGTTTCTGCAATTTGCGAGCGGCGCCCCTTCTTCATAAATAAATTTTAGGTAAGTATTATTGACCTTTTTTGCTGTTTTTCCTGGACTTCGGTGCTTATGCGGCGTATGAAAAGGCTCCGCCACAGCCCGTGACCAATATTCCGCGCCCGACCCTATCCCGGCGCGCACGACGGCGACGCCCTTAGGGAAAGGGCGAAAGGCGGCTTTTTAAACGACGACCAGCGACCGAAAGGGCCGGACCATGTCCAAACCCATGATGCAGTTCACGACTGTTGGCCAGAAGATGCCGGAAAAACGCAAGGCCGAAGAGCGCGCCGGGGACTTCGATGAAATCTACCAGGGCTTTCCGCCGCCCAAGGCCGGGGAGCAGTCTTCCCGCTGCGAGCAATGCGGCATCCCCTTCTGTCAGGTCCATTGCCCGCTGGAAAACAATATTCCCGACTGGCTGAAGCTGGTCGCCAACGACCGGCTCGAAGAAGCCTACGAGGTCAGCAGCGCGACCAACAACTTCCCGGAAATTACCGGTCGCATCTGTCCCCAGGACCGGCTTTGCGAGGGCGGCTGCGTGCTTGAACAGTCGCGCAACGACGCGGTGACCATCGGTTCGGTGGAAAAGTTCATCACCGATCACGCCTTCGAGCAGGACTGGGTCAAGCCAATCAAACCGGCCCTTGAGCGCCCCCAATCGGTCGGCATCATCGGGGCAGGCCCCGGCGGCATGGCGGCGGCCGAGCAACTGCGAAAAAAGGGCTATCAGGTTCATCTTTACGACCGTCACGACCGGGCCGGGGGACTACTGGTCTACGGCATTCCCAACTTCAAGCTCGACAAGCAGGTGGTCGCCCGGCGCGCCAAGCTGATGGAGGAGAGCGGCATCGTTTTCCACCTCAACTTCGAAGTCGGCCGCGAAGCGACGCTTTCAGATTTGCGCGCCAAACACGACGCCCTGCTGATCGCCACCGGAGTCTACAAGGCCACCGACCTGAAGTTAGCGGGCAACGACCTTGAAAACGTCGTTCAGGCGCTCGACTACCTGATTGCTTCGAACAAAAAAGGCCTGGGCGACAAGGTAGCAGCCTTCGATTCCGGAGCGCTCGACGCCAAGGGCAAGAACGTCGTGGTGATCGGCGGCGGCGACACCGCCATGGACTGCGTGCGCACCGCGCTGCGCCAGGGGGCCAAATCGGTCAATTGCCTCTACCGCCGCGACCGCGCCAATATGCCGGGTTCGGCCCGCGAGGTGAGCCACGCCGAAGAGGAAGGCGCGCATTTCGCCTGGCTTTCCAATCCGGTGAGCTTCAACGGCGAAGGCGCGGTCGACAGCGTTACCGCCATTGAGATGCATCTCGGCCTGGCCGATGAATCGGGCCGCCAGACCCCTAAACCCATCGAAGGCTCCGAATATGACCTGCTCGCCGATCTGGTGATCAAAGCCTTAGGCTTCGGCCCGGAAAACCTGCCCAAGCTGTTCGGCGAACCGGGCCTGATCGTCGATCAGTGGGGCACCCTGCCGGTTAACACCGATCTGATGACCAACCTGGAAGGCGTCTTCGCCGCCGGTGATATCGTGCGCGGCGCATCGCTGGTGGTCTGGGCGATCCGCGATGGACGCGACGCCGCAGAAGGCATCCACCGCTATATCGAAAACCAACAAATTCAGGCTGCGGAGTAGGACCATGACCAAAGAATTCGAAAAACAACTGGCCGACGCCGCCTATTACGCCGAACACGGCCTCTACGACCCGACCCAGGAACACGATGCCTGCGGCGTCGGCCTGATCGCCGCCATCGACGGTAAGCCGCGGCGCGACGTGGTCGAAGCCGGAATCGCCGCACTCGGCAAACTCTGGCACCGGGGCGCGGTGGACGCCGACGGCAAAACCGGCGACGGGGCGGGCATTCATGTCCAGATTCCGCAAGACTTCTTCAAAGACCATGTGGAACACACTGGCCATAAACCCTCCGACGACCTGCTGGCCGTGGGCATGGTCTTTCTGCCCAAAACCGATCTGGACGCCCAGGAATCCTGCCGCTGTATCGTCGAGACCGAAATTCTCCGCTTCGGCTATACCATCTACGGCTGGCGGCAAGTTCCCATCGACGTTTCCATCGTCGGCGACAAGGCCAATGTGAGCCGTCCCGAAATCGAGCAGATCATGATCGCCAATTCCAAGGGCGTTTCCGAAGAGCAATTCGAGAACGACCTCTATGTCATCCGGCGGCGCATCGAGAACCGGGTCCAGGCCGAATCAATCAACGAATTTTACGTCTGTTCGCTGTCCTGCCGATCGATCATCTACAAGGGGATGTTTCTTGCCGAACAGCTGACAAGCTTCTATCCCGACCTGCTGGATGAGCGGTTCATCTCCAATTTCGCCATTTACCACCAGCGCTATTCGACCAACACCTTCCCCACTTGGAAGCTGGCCCAGCCGTTCCGCATGCTGGCCCACAATGGCGAAATCAACACCGTGACCGGCAACATCAACTGGACCGTCTGCCACGAAGCGCGCATGCAGTCGGCGGTTTTCGGCGACCATATCGAAGACTTGAAACCGCTGATCGGCCGGGGCAGCTCGGATAGCGCCGCCCTCGATGCGGTTTTCGAAATTCTGGCGCGCTCGGGCCGTCCCGCCCCGGCGGTCAAGGCGCTGATGATCCCCGAATCCACCGCCCAGAACGCCACCATGCCCGAGGCACACCGCGCCCTGTTTAACTACTGCAACGGCGTCATGGAGCCCTGGGACGGGCCGGCGGCGGTTTGCGCCACCGACGGCCGCTGGCTGGTCGCCGGGCTCGACCGTAACGGCCTGCGCCCCATGCGCTACACCATCACCACCGATGGCATTTTGAGCGTCGGCTCGGAAACCGGCTTGCTCGACGTAGCCGACGGCGATATCGCTCAAAAAGGCCGGGTGGCGCCAGGCGGCATGATCGGCGTCGACCTGGCGGAAGGGAAATTCTATCCCGACAGGGAATTGAAGGACTGGCTCGCCGGGCGCAACGACTACGCCAAATGGATTTCGGGCAACTCCAAACTCGATAGCCTGATCAAGAAAGGCCGCGACGAATCAGAAAGGCTGGAAAAACACCTGCTCAAGCGCCATCAAAGCGCCTTCGCGCTCAGCCGCGAAGACATGGAGTTGATCCTCCATCCCATGGCCGAAGACGGCAAAGAGGCGATTGGCGCCATGGGCGACGACACGCCCCAGGCGGTGCTTTCCGAACGCTATCGGGGCCTCCATCACTTCTTCCGGCAGATGTTCAGTCAGGTGACCAACCCGCCCATCGACTCATTACGCGAAAACCGGGTGATGACCCTGCGCACCCGGCTTGGCAATCTGGGCAACATCCTGGAAGAGTCCGCCGAGCAGATGGATCTGTTGCAGCTGGAATCGCCGGTGCTGACCAACGCCGAGTTCGCCGCCATGCGCAGCCACATGGGCAAGACCGCTCAGGACGTGGACTGCACGTTTTCACCCGAGGAAGGGCTGGAAGCGGCGATTGAGCGCATTTGCCGCGAGGCCGAAGACGCCGTGCGGGGCGGCTGCGCCCATGTGGTCCTAACCGACGAAGCCTTGAGCGCAAAACGCGCAGCCATCCCGATGATTTTGGCCACTGCCGCCGTCCATTCGCGGTTGATTGCCGAATCCTTGCGCACCTTCACTTCCTTAAATGTGCGCTCGGCGGAAGCGCTGGATGTCCATTATTTCGCCGTGTTGATCGGCGTCGGCGCAACCTCGGTCAATGCCTATCTCGCTCAAGAAGCCATCGCCGAACGGCACGGCCGCGGCTTGTTCACCGGGGTCAGCCTGGAAAGCTGTGTGGCCAACTACAAAAAAGCCGTCGAACAGGGGTTGCTGAAGATCATGTCCAAGATGGGTATTGGGGTGGTCAGCTCCTATCGCGGTGGGGCCTGTTTCGAGGCCATCGGCCTGTCGCGCACCCTGGTCGCCCGCTATTTCCCCAACATGACGTCACGCATCTCGGGCATCGGCCTGGCGGGCATCGAGGCCAAGGTCATCGGTCAGCACAAGCTGGCCTTCGAAGGCGATGGCGGCGCGCTGCCGGTGGGCGGCTTCTACAACTACCGGGCCAGCGGCGAATTGCACGCCTTCCAGGGGCCGCTGATCCATAAGCTCCAAGAAGCGCTGGAAACCGGCGCATACCGGACCTACAAACAATACGCCAAAGGCATCTACGAGCGTCCGCCCATTCATCTGCGCGACCTGCTCGACTTCAAGCACGAAAATGCCAGGATTTCGCAAGACGACGTGGAATCGATCACCGAAATCCGTAAGCGTTTCGTTACCCCCGCCATGTCCCACGGGGCGCTTTCGCCGGAGGCACACGAAACTCTGGCGATTGCCATGAACCGCATCGGCGCTAAGTCCAACTCGGGCGAAGGTGGCGAAGACCCGGCGCGTTTCCAGCCTCGGTCAAACGGCGACAACGCCAGTTCGGCGATCAAGCAGGTCGCCTCGGCACGGTTTGGCGTCACGGCGGAATACCTGACCAACTGCCGGGAAATTCAGATCAAGGTGGCGCAAGGGGCCAAGCCCGGCGAAGGCGGTCAGTTACCCGGCTTCAAGGTGACGCTGGAAATCGCCCGACTCCGTCACTCCACACCGGGAGTGACGCTGATTTCACCGCCGCCTCACCACGACATTTATTCCATCGAAGACCTGGCCCAGCTGATCTATGACCTCAAGCAGATCAACCCGGTCGCCAAAGTCTGCGTTAAGCTGGTGGCCCGCTCGGGTGTGGGCACCATCGCCGCCGGGGTCGCCAAAGCCAAAGCCGACGTGATTCTGCTTTCGGGCTACGACGGCGGCACCGGGGCGAGCCCTCAGACCTCGGTCAAGTTCGCCGGTCTGCCTTGGGAAATGGGCCTCTCCGAGGTCAATCAGGTACTGACCCTCAACCGGCTGCGCGACCGGGTGAAACTGCGGGTCGACGGCGGCATCAAGACCGGCCGCGACGTGGTGATCGCCGCCATGCTCGGAGCTGAGGAGTTCGGCGTCGGCACCACTTCGCTGATCGCCATGGGCTGCATCATGGTTCGCCAGTGCCACACCAACACCTGTCCGGTCGGGGTCTGCACCCAGGACGAAGAACTGCGCGGCAAATTTACCGGCACGCCTGCCAAGGTGGTCAACCTGTTCACCTTCCTCGCCGAAGAGGTTCAGGAAATTCTTTCACGCATAGGCGTCGAGCGGCTCGAAGACGTGATCGGGCGCACCGACCTTCTGGTTCAGGTGAGCCGGGGCGCGGCCAACCTCGACGACCTCGACCTCAACCCGCTGCTTGCTCAAGCCGACCTGGGCGACCGGCCGCGGGTCTGCACGCTTAAAGGCCGCAACCCGGTGCCCGACACGCTGGACGCCCAAATGATCAAGGACGCCCAGCCGACCCTCGAATTGGGCGAGAAAATGCAGCTCACCTATACGGTGCGCAACACACACCGGGCCGTCGGCACGGCGCTTAGTTCGGCCATAACCCGGACCTACGGCATGAGCAAGCTCGCCCCTGGGCACCTTCACGTCAAACTGCGCGGCGCGGCCGGACAGTCATTAGGCGCATTCGCCGTTCAGGGGCTGACGCTGGAAGTTTCGGGCGACGCCAACGACTATGTGGGTAAGGGTCTTTCGGGCGGCACGATCATTGTCCGCCCGCCGCGCTCGACCATGGCTAAACGCAAAACCAATGACAACACGATCATCGGCAATACGGTGCTCTACGGCGCCAGCGCAGGCAAACTGTTCGCCGCCGGGCAGGCGGGTGAGCGGTTCTGCGTGCGCAACTCGGGCGCTCTCGCCGTGGTCGAAGGCTGCGGTTCAAACGGTTGCGAATATATGACCAACGGTGCGGTGGTTATTCTCGGGTCCGTCGGCGACAATTTCGCCGCCGGGATGACCGGAGGCATGGCCTATGTCTATGATCCAGAGGGGGATCTGCCCCGAAGAATCAACCCGGAAAGCGTTATCCACCAACGCATCGAAGTGGCGCACTGGGAAACGGTCGCCAAGGACCTGATCGCCGAACATGCCGCCGTCACCGGCTCGACCTTCGCCGAACAACTGGTCAACGACTGGAAACGGGAAAAACGCCACTTCTGGCAGATCGTGCCGAAAGAGATGCTCGACAAGCTCAAGGTCCCGGTGACCAAGGAAGGCGTCAAGAAAAGCGCTTAGGGCTTATTCTGATTTAAACAGCAAAAAGGGCCCGTTTCATGCGGGTCCTTTTTTTGCCTTCCGCTTATCGCTATGATCTCTACCGTTATGGAAAACCCTCTAAAAGACGGGCCGCCATTAGCGGGGAGCGGGCTGACGCCAATGGCGATATCGGTGCTCGTTGCGCTGGCGATTTTTATTTTCGACGTCTCCATTCCCTTGGGCGTGGCGGGCGGCGTGCCCTATGTGGCCTTGGTTCTTATCGGCCTGTGGTTTCCCGACAAGCGCCCCCTTTTGTTTCTCGCCTTCATCGGCTCGGCGCTGACCGTCGCCGGATATTTTCTCTCCGCAGAAGCGGGGATTCACTGGATGGTTCTGACCAACCGGGGCCTCGCCTTCTTTGCCATCTGGACCACGGCGTTTCTTGGCTACCAGCGCAAGGAGCGTGAAGAGGAACTGCAAAAAGCGCACGATGAATTGGAGATGCGGGTCGAGGAGCGCACCGCCGAATTGCGCCAGGAAATGGCCGAACGACGGCGGGCCGAGGAGACCGCTCGCAAGCTCGAAGAAGAGCTTTCCCAGTCGCGGCGGATCAGTGAAATTTCCGAGACCACAACCATCCTGGCCCATGAGTTGAATAACCCTCTTTCAGTCATTTCAGGATATGCTCAAGGGGTGCTTAAGAAAGTCCAGGACGGCAATAGCGAATCCGAAGAATTGGTGAAGGCGTTAAAGCGCATTCACGAACAAACGGAGCGGGCCAGCGATATTATCCGCTCGACCCGCGATCTGGTCCGGCGCGGACCGGGATTGCGCGAATCGGTCAACCTGAACACCGTCGCAAGCAGGGTTTGCGGTATGTTGCGCGAAGATCTGCGGCGTGAATCCGTTTTGCTCGACCTCATAATGGCCGACAATCTGGATGACGTAGAGGCCGACGCCACACAAGTTCAGCAAGTACTGCTCAATCTTTTGCGTAACGGTATCGACGCAATCAGCGATCTGCCCCCCGGATCACGCAAATTAATCCTCGAAACCCGCAACCTGGACGGGGATAAAGTGCAAGTCGCCGTTAGCGATAATGGTATGGGAATTTCCGAAGAAGCCCTCCAACAGATTTTCAACCCCTTCTTTTCAACCAAAGAGAAAGGGCTTGGCATGGGCCTCGCAATCAGCCATACCATAATGGAGTCCCACGGCGGTCGCCTAAGCTGCAAGCCGCGACCGGAAAGAGGGACAACGTTTTTGATGACGCTTCCATGTAAGGGGGAGGCAGCCGGTGCCTGATCAACAAACGGTTTTTGTCGTTGATGATGACGACGCCGTACGCGAAGTTCTCATCTGGCTCATGGAGTCGGTCCAACTGCCGACCGAGTGCTATTCCACTGCCAAGGATTTTCTAGACGCCGTCGGACCGGACCGCCAGGGCTGCGCGCTTCTCGACGTTCGCATGCCCGGCATGAGCGGCATCGAGTTGCAAAGAGAAATGAAGCGAATTGGCGTCGATATGCCGGTGATCATCATTACCGGCCACGGCGACGTCCCCATGGCGGTTCACGCCATGAAAGAAGGGGCTTTCGATTTCATTGAAAAACCGTTCAACAACCAGGTTCTGCTCGACCGGGTCCAGGCCGCACTCGCTCAGGGACAGGAAGCGATCAAGGCCAAGGCCGAAAAGGCCGTCGCTGAAAAACGAATGGAACAACTGACCGAGCGGGAACGCCAAGTGCTCGGCCATGTGGTGGCCGGCGATACCAACAAGGCGATTGCCCGGTCTCTCGACATCAGCACCAAGACCGTCGAAGCGCACCGGGCCAAGGTGATGCGCAAAATGGGGGCCGGGTCTCTGGCCGAACTGGTGCGCCTGGCCAATACGGAAAATTAGCGCATTAACGGCCCTATTTTACGTTTCGTAAGGGTTTACCCTAAGCACTCCGGTAATCGCCCCAATTTACCGCCGCATTCCGTCTCTCTATAGATTAATCCATCGAAAGGCGGGGCCCTCCCACCGGGATCTCTCTTTCGATAGAAGATTTCTTATTACCGGCATTCCCACCAGGCCGGATATGGGACGGTTGACGATCGTTTGGGGCCCCTCCTACCCGCCCTCTTTCGTCACCGTCCCTTTTTTTTCCCAAAAATTTAAATATGCCGGAATTACCCGGTATTTTTTTGTCAAATTCCTATCGGCAACCCTTGGTGATTCTGGGTTATTCCCTAAATAATACATGCTTATCATAGGTTTACGGATAAGTTTTCAAGGGTTTTCCCGGTCTAGAACCATGGACTTCATTAGTCTTTTAGCGGGTCCTTCCCATCTTATATTCAACCCCTAATGCTGATTAGTATTTGCCCCATCGGAGAGGCGCTGGATTGCCTTTCCAATGTTTACCAGGGGGGCGAAATGCCAGAACTACGCAAAGGCGCTACCGCAATCGCGGTGGGGTGCGCCGTACTTTTATTCGGCTTTTCTTCAGGGTTTGCCGCCGACAAACCGCATACCAAAAACATGCAGGTGCCGAGCGGCCCGACGCCCGACATGAAGCTGGATCACCCGGGGGTCAAGCCGGGCGTCCCGGTCATGTCGCCGCAGGAATTCAACAAAGCCAAGGACATCTATTTTCAGCGCTGCGCCGGCTGCCATGGCGTGCTGCGCAAGGGCGCAACCGGCAAGCCTTTGACGCCCGACATCACCCGTGAGCACGGCTACGACTACCTCAAGAGTTTCATTACCTACGGTTCGCCCGCCGGGATGCCGAGCTGGGGTACGTCGGGCGTCTTGACCGAAGACCAAATCGACCTGATGGCCCGCTACATCATGCAGGACCCGGCCACTCCGCCCGAATTCGGTTTGGCGGAAATGAAGGACACCTGGACGGTTGAAGTCCCGGTTGATAAGCGGCCGAAGAAGAAAATGAACGATCTCGATCTCGAGAATCTGTTCTCGGTGACGCTCCGCGACACTGGCGAAATCGCACTGATCAGCGGCAACGACTACAAGATCAAGACGATCATCAAGACCGGTTATGCGGTGCATATTTCGCGCATGTCGGCCTCGGGTCGTTATCTGATGGTTGTCGGCCGCGATGCGCGGGTCAATCTGATCGATCTCTGGATGAAAACGCCGCAGACGGTTGCTGAAATCAAGGTCGGCATGGAAGCCCGTTCAGTGGAATCGTCCAAATTCAAGGGCTGGGAAGACAAATACGCCATCGCCGGAACCTACTGGCCGCCGCAGTTTGTCATCATGGACGGCGCCACCCTTGAGCCGAAAAAGATTGTCGCAACCCGCGGCAACGTGGTGGGTGAGCAGAAATATCACCCGGAACCCCGCGTGGCGGCTATCGTTTCTTCCCACTACAACCCGGAATTCGTGGTTAACGTGAAGGAAACCGGCAAGGTCCTGCTGGTCGATTATTCCGATCTGTCCAACCTAACCATCACCTCGATCGATGCGGCCCCGTTCCTTCATGACGGCGGGCTCGATTCGACGGGCCGCTATTTCATGGACGCAGCCAACGCATCCAACAAAATCGCGGTCATCGACCTCAAGGATCGCAAGCTGGCCAAGCTGGTCGATGTGGGCTTGACGCCTCATCCGGGCCGTGGCGCCAACTTCCTCCATCCCAAGTTCGGTCCCGTTTGGGCGACCAGCCACTTGGGCGACGAAACCATCAGCCTGATCGGCACCGATCCGAAAAAACACCCGAAAAACGCCTGGAAGGTGGTTCAGACCATCGAAGGCCAGGGCGGCGGATCGCTGTTCATCAAGACCCACCCCAAATCGAAGAACCTTTGGGTGGATACGCCGCTCAATCCGGACGAAGAGACCTCGCAGTCCATCGCCGTATTCGACATCAATGCGCTGGATAAGGGTTACAAAACCCTGCCCATCGGTGAGTGGTCGGGCATCAAGGAAGGGGCGCGTCGCGTCGTTCAGGCCGAATACAACAAAAACGGTTCTGAAGTCTGGTTCTCGGTATGGAACGCCAAAAACCAGCAATCGGCCATCGTGGTGGTCGACGACAAGACCCGGAAGTTGAAAAAAGTGATTAAGGACGAACGGCTGGTGACGCCTACCGGCAAGTTCAACGTCTACAACACGAAAAACGACGTCTACTAAAATCAGACGTTTCGAAACTGGCGCATTCGCTCAGGTGGATGCGCCGGCACCCCAGGCGGGGAGGACCGGCTGCCCCCACGGAGTCGGTCGACTGGGAGACGGGAAATTCGGCTTGGCTATTGCTGAATTTCTCGTTTTCTGTTTTTAGGGGTAATAGCTTTGGCGAATTCGCTCCGCATAAGGTCCCAAATTGCCAAGGGACAGCACCTTATTTTTCAGCGGCGAATCGAACGGCGGAAACAGAATATGGGCCAGAACGCCATATAACGCCGCATCGATCGACGAAGAGGTGTCACCCAGCAGATAAGGTTTGTCGCCTAACTGAACCGACAACGCAGCCAGATCATCACCGCCCAGGCGGTAGATGTCGTCCGGGTGCAGACGTCCGCGACCATGCCCGTTGAGCTCTTTTCTTACCGAGGCTCGCACGATTTTCGGCACCAGAACCCGCAGAGGCCAGGGGAGAAAGCCGAAATAGGCGCTTTCCTGATGCCGCCAACCCTCGGGATCGATCCAGCGGAAATACATCAGCGACCAATAGAGGCTTTCTTCGATGGTCCGCTGCAAAACCAGCGATTGAGCCCGTTGTGCATCACTCAATTCACCATCCAGCGGGTCGCCGTATTTGGCCTTCAAATAGTCGATGATCAGCCCCGAATCGACCAGTGTCTGACCGTCGTCCTCCACGTAGGGCAGCTTGCCCAGCGGGGCCTTACGCGGGTCTTCCTCGACCACGACTTCATAAGCCAATCCGACCATGCGCAAGTAAGTCTCGAGCTTGAGACAGAAACTACTTGCGGTTGTCAGCGACCAGACCGGATAAAACTGATGGAGCCGGATCATTTTTCACCCCCCCTTAACCATATTGGGCTCATGGTAGCCCCAGAATGGCTCTAAATAAAACCACCGTTTTCCGGGGCGCTGAATGACGGTCCTCTATCATCTCTGGCTTTCTCCCTTCTCCCGCAAGGTAAGACTGGCGCTGGATGAGAAAAACATACCCTTCGATATGGTCAGTGAGCCGGTCTGGGAACGCCGTGAAGAGTTTCTCACCATCAACCCAGCCGGCGACGTCCCGGTGCTGGTCGAGAGCGACGGCCAGGCCATCGTCAACAGTTGGGCCATCTGCGAATATTTAGAAGAAACCCGGAGCGACCCACCCCTGCTCGGCCATACGCCCTCTCACCGCGCCGAAGTCCGGCGGCTTGTCGCTTGGTTCGACCACAAGTTCAATAAAGAAGTGACGGAAAACTTGGTCGGCGAAAAAATCATGAAGCGATTCCTCGCCCACAGCGAACCGAGTTCGAAGGCCATTCGGGCGGGACTGACCAATATTCGTCACCACCTAGACTACGTGACCTATCTTATCGAGCGCCGTAATTGGCTGGCCGGTGACCGCCTGACCTACGCCGACCTCGCCGCCGGGGCGCATCTTTCCTGCATCGACTATCTGGGCGACGTGCCCTGGGACCACTACCCGGAAGCCAAAACCTGGTATGCAAGGCTGAAATCGCGGCCGTCGTTCAAGGATATCCTCAACGACTCCATCCCCGGCGCCGCCCCTTCCAAACACTACCGAAACCTGGATTTTTGAAAATCGTCATTCCAGGGCCACACAGTGGAATCCGGAATGACGGAGTAAAAATCGTGCCATCTTAGCCAATCAGCAGACCCTAAAACCCAAATTTCGACAGAATCCGCTCGACCGAACCAATGTAGGAATGGCCAAATAGGCGGACGTGGACCAGCAGGGGGTAGAGGTTATAGAGATCGCGACGCTCTTCGAAGAAGCCGGGACGCAAGGGGCGATGCTCTTGATAGCGGGCGAAGAAGGGTTCGCCAAAGGTATTGAACAGGGTCGAGAAAGCCAGTTCGATTTCCGGGTCGGCATAGTAAATCGCCGGGTCGATGAAACCGGCGATTCGCTCCCCCCGGACCAGCACATTGCCGCCCCACATATCGCCATGGATCAGGCTGGGGTAAGCCGGTTCTTCGATCCAATCGTCGAGCCGCCAGCAGAGATCCTCCAGCCGCGCCATGGTGCGCGTCGGCAGCCTGCCCGCCATCACCGCTTCATGGCCCATATGGAGCAGTCGATGGTCGCGGAAAAAATCGATCCAGCTTTGGGTTTTGGGGTTGGGCTGGTGCAGACCGCCAATCAGCGTGTCGCACTCATGGCCAAAGCTCTCCCCTCTAATTCCATGCAGATCAGCCAACAGGCCGGCGGCATGGCGCTGAGCCACCGCATTCAACGATCCGCCCGATTCGATCCAGCTCATTAGTAACAGCGAATCCTCTGCGTGGAACACCTCGGGCACGGGGAGGTCCGAGCGTTTGGCCAGATAGGTCAGCATCGCCCCTTCTATGGCCAGCCCACTCCCCGGCCCGCCGGTTTTGGCGACCATTTTGCCACCGTCGGTCAAGTCGGCCCGATAAACCTCGCCGACGCAGCCGCCGCTTAAAGGGTTAAGCCGAGCAGGCCGCTTTCCGGTGATTTGCTCTATGCGCCCGGAGAGACTCACGTTAGATGCTTGACCCGGATATCGGCGAGCAGCCCCTTTGATCCTTCTTCGATGAGATCGAGTACATGGTCGAAGCCATTGGCGCCGCCGTAATAAGGGTCGGGCACCTCGCTCTTGCCCGCTTCGGGGGCGAAAGCAAGAAACATGGAAAGCTTGTTCTCCGCTTCAAACGGGCAAATCGCCTCAAGCTCCCGGTAATTTCGGTTGTCCATGGCCAGAACGTAGTCGAAGGTGGCGAAATCGGACCGCGCTACCTGGCGGGCCCGGATGGGGCTCAAATCAATACCGCGCTGTTTGGCCGCTTCCTGAGAGCGCGGATCGGGAGATTCGCCGACATGCCAGTTTCCCATTCCAGCCGAATCAATCAAAATTTTGTCGCTCAAGCCCTCCTTGTCGACCAGCGCACGGAAAACGCCTTCGGCGGTGGGCGAGCGACAGATGTTGCCAGTGCAGACGAACAAAACCTTAACCATGACCTTCCCCATTTACGGCATAAATTTTTTTTCTATCATAGACCAGCTTGACTCTCTGGCAACACCCCGAAAGGAGTTCAGATGGACCCAACCATTCCGCCCGAACAGCGTCGTATCGTTATTTTGACCGGCGCGGGGATTTCCAAGGAATCGGGATTGGATACGTTCCGCGATGCGGGCGGCATCTGGTCCAAGGTCAACATCGAAGACGTCGCCACACCGGAAGCCTTCGAACGCGACCCGGTCCGCGTCCATGACTTCTACAACCACCGCCGCCGCAATATGGCGGGCGACAACGTGGCCCCCAACGCGGCCCACGAAGCGCTAGCCAAGCTGGAGCAGCAATGGCCGGGCGAGGTTTTGCTGGTGACGCAAAACATCGACGATCTGCACGAAAAGGGAGGCTCGAGCCCCGATCATCTCATCCACATGCACGGAGAAATGCTGAAAGTCCGCTGCGAAAACTGCCGCACCATCAGCCATTGGGAAGACGACCTCTCCACCGCCACCGCCTGTCCCGATTGCGGCGCAACGGGATTGATGCGCCCCCATGTGGTCTGGTTCGGCGAAATGCCGCTGGAAATGGACCGCATTTATAAAGCACTCGACGACTGCTGGTTGTTCATGTCCATCGGCACCTCGGGCAACGTCTATCCGGCAGCCGGTTTCGTCTCGCACGTCCGGATGCGCGGGTCCGGCCATACGGTGGAACTCAACTTGGAGCCCTCGGAAGGGGCGACCCAGTTCGCCGAAGCTCTCTACGGTCCGGCCACCGAAATCGTTCCCGACTTCGTCGATAAACTGCTGGCAGGATCTTGAATAGTCTCGCCGATCTTTTGGCCGAAGTACGGGCCTGCACCGAATGCGCCGATCATCTGCCGCTTGGGCCCCGTCCGGTGGTCCGCGCCGCCGAATCGGCCCGCCTGCTGATTATCGGTCAGGCGCCCGGCACCCGAGTTCATGAAACGGGCATTCCGTGGAACGACCGCTCAGGCGATCGGCTGCGCGACTGGCTGGCGGTGGATAAGGAAATTTTCTACGACGAAAACCGCATCGCCATTCTGCCCATGGGACTGTGCTATCCGGGCGTCGATAAAAACGGCGGCGACGCCCCGCCGCGTCCTGAATGCGCTCCTCTCTGGCACGACCGGATCAGAGCCTGGATGCCCCATGTGGAGCTGACCCTGGTGATCGGGGCTTATGCGCAAAAGCGCTACCTTGGCAAGGCACGCAAGAAAACCATGACCGAGACGGTCAAGAGCTGGCACGACTACGGCCCCGAATACCTGCCGCTGCCCCATCCCAGTTGGCGCAACACCGCCTGGCTGAAAAAGAACCCCTGGTTCGAAGCCGAAGTGCTGCCCGTTTTGCGTAGCCGACTCACTAGCCTGCTGAGTTGATTTGATCAGGTTGATCTGAGATTAACTACTCATATACCCAAATCATATTGAAGATCAGCTGCAACTGGCCCGAACATGTTGAATGCAAGCGCAAACGATACGCGACCTCCAACGCTTAAGCCTTGTGTCGCGCCATTATTATCAATCTCGATTTCAAAATACGCATCCATGGAAGGAGCATCGCACTTGATAAACCCGAATGAATCGCTTTTGGTCGATACAACACCAGAAAACCGAACTAGTTGCCCATCCTTATCTAAAACTGACCCTCTGGTTTTCTTTTTCACAGCATAAGGAAGGCCAGCCGCTTTGAGATGCTGAAAAATTTTATGTGCATCACTGTATTTATCTAATAGGCAAAGCTGTCTCGCATACCAAAATTGGCGATCATAGCGTTTGTCATTAGGTGAGAAAGATCGCTTCAAATGGAACGAGAGTAGCTCGCCTTCATCTAAGTCAAAACCAGGCCACTGCTTTATCAGAGTCTGCGCGTAGTCATAGTGAAGATCTTGACTGCCTGGGTTGAAATCCAGAGTAGTCTTTAAAACTTTTAGCGTCTCAGGGATCATCCCATTATATTCATAAATTAGAGCGAGGCGCTTTCCCACAAACTCACTTTGCGGTTTAGCCTCAAATGCCTTTTCGAGAGACCTCATTGCACGATTTGAATCTCTCAGTTGGCTAGCCAACTCAGCTTCAGCATCTAGAATATGAGAATCAGATGGGAACCTATCTTTGCCATCTCTAATAGCTGATTCTGCGCGTTTTATCGCCTCTTCGAGGCCAATAGGGTCTGTGTCTGAATTATTCTCAACATCCGCCAAAGCTTCTCTAACAGCATCAATTTCAGCTTTTGCGATCGTGTGGAAAGGATGTGATGATTTTGTCTGACCTATCAAGTCTTTTGCTTGCGCCACAGCCTTATGTCGCCAAGCCCTCTGCTCTTGCGGGTCATCGACCAGTCGAGATCGTTTAAGTGAAATCTCCGCCAAAGTATGCTTAATCGTTGGGTTGTGCGGATCTAAGCCGTGCGCCCGGGTAGCATACTCTTCGGCCCGGTCGAGAGTCGGCATATCACCAGCACGTCTCAATTCATAAATCGCCCATTGTTGATAAATGAAGGATTGTTCACCGGCCGTATGCAGCGCAGCTTCATATAATGTTTTTGCTCTCGAATGATCAGAAATAATGTCAAAGAGATTTGCGGCACTCAAAAGAGAGGACATGACTGTTTGGTCATAGCTGTATGACGAATTAAGTTTTGAAATGACTCGAAGTAAATTGTCGAACCTTTCAGATTCATTGGGCAAGACTTGTTCATACACAATTTGGGCAATATACGGATGTCGTGTCTGGTAAACGTAGTCGCCTGATCTAGGGTCAAATTTTTGAAACACGACCTGCTCAAGAGGTAAGAAAAATTTTTCTTTAAAGTCTTCAAATGGAATGTCATGAACGCGTGATATTAAACCTGCACGGACCGGACGCCCCAACCTATGAAGTGAACAAATATCTAGATACAGGTATTTTGCTTGGTCAGGATAAATGCTAGCAAACTCATCCTGAATAATATCTCTGAAATCTTTTCCGTGTGTTGCTTCGTGCAACGCAACTAGTAGTTGCCTATCGTATACTTCGCAAAATCTCTTAAATCGCTCTTCAAAAGTTAAGCCCTTAAGGTCCCCAAGAGCATCCTCTGCTTCAAGTTTCTTAAGAAGGTCTTTTATCTCAAGCTCATTAAGGCGGTGTATTTCGTACGTTTTATGAACGTACTCCCCTAGCCCCTCACATGACATATTCCATTCATTTAACCGTTCACTGCCAATAACGACCAATTTCCATTTTTTGCTTTTGGCCACACTGAACAGCACCGAAAGCTGTTCCAAATGTTCTGAAACATCATCAACAAAAAGAAACACTGGCATGCTTGTGAGCGAGAATATCTCTTCAAATGCCTCCTGGCTTATTTCGCCATCAGACCCAACAAACAGAACAACTTTATCATGGACTGTTGCTGCCTCCAGCGCAGTACGTCTCATGAATTGGCTGCGCCCAGCCCCGGCATGCGACATCACCATCACAAGGCGTGATGAAACATCTTGTGATACGGGCAGTATTTGTTCGTTTAATAGAACATCGACAAGGCGCCGTCGAACATCCCACTGCTCTTGAACAGGTCGCCAACCACAATCTACACCCCTGTAAAAATCAATCGCCTTTCCATGGCCTATCGTTAAGTCACTTGAAACGATCTGGCAGGCGTCATTGAGATAATTAATCAGATGTGAGCTCTCACTACCGCCTGAAGAAGTGATGAACTTGTTAAACTGAGTTGCCTTTTTCTCAGGCGCGTAAACCGCTAGCCCCCTCATTGTATCTGGAAGTTCCAATGCCAGGGCAGCTAAGAAACCATCAAATTTAATTGGTAGAGTACGGACCCTACGCTCCCGCCAGTAATCTTCTTCAGGCGGCGTGATGCTCGGATCGACTAGATAATGTGGCGGGTGATTTTCTCCATCCTTAACGATTGATCGATACAAGGTCTGAAGATTTAGGTCATCAAAGCTATAGCCAACAAATACAAGTGTTTTTGTTTTTGCCCATTCAAGAAAGATGTTGAACTGACCATTTCTGCCTTCGAGGCTGTCAATCAATTGATCCGTACTAGCAACTAATGGGGGTTCAGTATCTTGATACCTAGTGAGACATCCATGCAATTTGACATATAGAAGCTCACCCTTTTCCAACTTATCAGCAACATTGTCTTTGTCAGCCGTACAAACACGCAATCTTTGGAGAGGTTCTTTCGCGTTTTCATATGAATGCTCAATTATCAAATCGTAGTTTGTGGTAAGGATGCCAGCCCAAGGAAATGTTGGAATCTGCAGGTGATGAGGTGCTGGCTCAAATTCATGGAGCTGTTCATAGACCTCTCTTTGAACGTTTCGCGCTCCTCTTGAATTGCAAGCAAGACTATATGCCTTTGTAAAATTATCGCTTTCAAACTTGTCGCCAAGAAGTGTTGAGGAAAGGTGGCGTGCAAGTTGTTTTCCATCTGGAATATCTTTTCCAGATCCATTCGTAGCTCCCTTTGAAGCTCCGGCACCTAGAAACAAAACTGCACGACGGTCTCGAACAGCATCAGCAATTGCCCTTATATCTCTCTGATGGCTGTCAGAAACCATATCCCAGCCCCTCTTCATTCCCGTGTGCCAAGAACTATAAAACACTATATAGTTACATCATTATTTTACGTAACCAATCTTTGATCAAGGTGATAGATGCTTAAACTGTAGAAAAGGCTAGACTATTTACATGAGCCTAAAAACCAGATACTCCCCTCTCTGGCACGACCCGATCAGGTCCTGGATGCCCCATGTGGAGCTGACCCTGGTGATCGGGGCTTATGCGCAAAAGCGCTACCTTGGCAAGGCACGCAAGAAAACCATGACCGAGACGGTCAAGAGCTGGCGCGACTACGGCCCCGAATACCTGCCGCTGCCCCATCCCAGTTGGCGCAACACCGCCTGGCTGAAAAAGAACCCCTGGTTCGAAGCCGAAGTGCTGCCGGTTTTGCGTAGCCGAACCCAAGACCTCTTGCGTTAACAACCGATCCTTCTAGACTGCCCGGAAAGACCCCCTCATATGGAGCCGACCATGCGTTTTATTTTAGCCGCCCTCGCCACCATTCTCCTCACCGGACCCGCCGTCGCCGACAGCGTCGCGCTAAGCGCCGAAGAAGTCAAAAGCCTGATCACCGGCAACACCATCGTCGCCGAAACCCGGCTGCCGCGGTTCACTGATCGCAAGGACAAGACCTTTTATATCCACATCAAGCAAGACGGCACGCTGAAGATAAAAACCTTCACCGGAGACGTGGATACAGGTCGCTGGGAAATCACCTCCGAGGGCCAATATTGCAGCCAGTACGACAACACCCGCAAAGGCAAGCAATCTTGCTATCAGGTCAAGAAGTCGGATGCCGGATATTTCCTGTTCGACGTCAAACGCAAGATCGTTTCCAGCACCTTTGCCGTCAAACCGGGCAACGCCGAGGGGCTTTAAAAGGCTTAATCGTCCCGTCTTTTCCGCCCGCGCCTTGGGGCAACGGTGGCGAATTCGTGGGCCTTGCGGGTAAAGGCATCGAGCCTTGCTCCGACGGCACGGTTGACGCTGGCGATGGGGAACTGACCGTTTTCGTCGGGTTCGCCCGCTGGGACTCCGGTCAAAATCTCAATACCCTGATCAATGGTCTCCACCGGATAGATGTGGAATTTACCCTGGCGACAGGCCTCGACCACATCGGAACGCAGCATCAGGTGCTTGACGTTGGCCTCGGGAATCAGCACTCCCTGGTCGCCGGTTAACCCTCGGGTGCGGCAGACATCAAAGAACCCCTCGATCTTTTCGTTAACGCCGCCGATGGCCTGGACTCGCCCGTTCTGATCAACCGATCCGGTCACCGCAAGGTTTTGCTTGATGGGAAAATCGGACAGAGCCGAAAGCAAGGCGTAAAGCTCGGTCGATGACGCGCTGTCGCCTTCAACGCCGGAATAGGACTGCTCGAAAACCAACGTCGCCGAGAGGGACAGCGGCTTATTGAGGGCGAATTTGGTCGCCAGATAGGAGGTGAGGATCAAGACCCCCTTGGTGTGCAGGGGCCCGCCCAGATCCACTTGGCGCTCGATATCCACCACTTCGCCCTTACCGATGCGCACCCGGCAGCTGATGCGGCTCGGGCGGCCGAAGGCAAAATGGTCGAGCTGATAGACGGCGAGCCCATTGACCTCACCGACCTTCACACCTTCCGTGTCGATCACCAGGGTGCCGCGCTGAATTTCCTCATGGATGCGTTCCCTGATCCGGTCCGAGCGGTAGACGTTGGCGTCGATGGCCGCCTGAACGTCTTCAGCCTGAACCGTCTTTCGGTTTTGCTTGCCCGCCAGATAGTCGGCCTCGCGCACCAGATCGACGATGCTGCCCATATGGGTCGATAGCTTCTCAGAGTCATCGGCCAGCCGCGCACCATGCTCGACCACCCGGGCGACGGCTTTCTTATCGAGCGGCCGTAGGTCTTCCTTGCGCGCCAGGGTGCCGATCAGTGTGGCGTACTGCAAAGCCGAATCGTCGGTGCGGTCCATACGGTTGTCGAAATCGGCCGCCACCTTGAACAGTTCTTTAAACTCGGGATCGTAGCGGCTCAGCATGTAATAGAGCATGGGATCGCCCGCCAGGAAGATCTTGGCGCTCAGGGGGATCGGTTCGGGCTCCAGCGTGATGGTGCTGACCAGCCCGTAGGATTCTCCGGGGTTTTCGATGCGGATCGCCTGGGCGCGCAGGGCCCGCTTCAGGGCGTCCCAGGCAAAGGGCTGCATGAACAGGTTGCGCGCATCAATGATCAGATAGCCACCGTTGGCCCGATGCAGCGCGCCGGGCTTGATCAGGTTAAAGTCGGTCACCAATGAGCCATAGTGGGACAGATGTTCGGCCCGGCCCAACAGGTTGGCCATGGTCGGGTGATCTTCATAGATCACCGGCGCGCCCTTGGCCGCCCGGCGGTCTTCCTCGCAATCCTCGTCTTCATCCATCGGGCAGTTATCGACGATGACGTTGACCCGATAGGCGCGAAAAGCCCCTTCAGCGCCGCCTTCGGGCCCGCCTTGCGGCGGGCCTTCGCTGGGGATGAAATCACCCAGGTTCTCAATCACCGAATCCTGGACCTGTTCAAGATAGTTTAGAACTTCAGGTAGGTCGGCGTGGCGTTCTTCCAATTCGTCGATCTGATGATCGACCACCCGGCGCACCACGTCTTGGTTGAGCTCACGAAGTTTCTCGCGATGCTCTTTTTCCCAGCGGGGTATGTCGCGCAGCATGCTTTCCAGCTCGTGCTGAAATTCTTCGATCCGTTTTTTGCGCTTCTTCTGCTCCTTCTCGGACAGTTTGGAGAACTCTTCCGGGCTCAAGACCTCCCCTTTCTCCATGGGAGCCAGACCGAGCCCCATGGGTGTACGAACGATGGTGATGTCTTCGGCGTTGGCCCGTTTTTGCAGGTCTGAAAAGGCTTTCTCCTGGCGCTCTTTAAAGGCTTCAGACAACTTTTCCTTACGGGTTTGATAATCCTCGCTCTCAAACACCGCCGGGATAGCCTGCTGCAAATCGGCGACCAGGGTATCCATGTCCTGGGCGAAACCGCGCGCCGTACCGGAGGGCAGGGCCAAAGCGCGGGGCTTATGGGGCTCGTCGAAATTATTGACGTAGCACCAGTCATCGGGCACCGGATCATCCGCCGCGGCTTTCTCGACAAACCTTTTCAGCAGGCTGAATTTGCCCGTGCCGGTGGGGCCGAGGGCAAAGAGGTTGTAGCCTTTGCGGCGCATGCCGATGGCAAACTCTATGGCCTCCACTGCGCGTTTTTGACCAACGACGGAGTCTATATCCTCCAGTTCGGCCGTGGTCTTGAAATCGAACTGCTGGGAATCGCAGACCGTATAAAGCTGGCTCGGTTTTAACGCTTGGGGTTTCCAGGCTTTTTGTCTGCCGCTCATTGTGCCGTCTCCCTCTTTTTCTGCTTTTATTAAGCCGCTTCGATGGCGTCCATGTCGGCATCACTCAGGCCCAGATGATGACCGATTTCATGGATCAAAACATGACGGACGATCCCCGCCAAGTCTTCGCCAGTCTCACACCAGTAATCGAGAATGGCGCGCCGGTAAAGGAACACCATGTCAGGCCCACCCGGCAAATCATGAACTGTTTTGTCGCGCAACGAGACGCCCTGATAGAGCCCGAGAAGGTCGAAAGGGGTTTCTAGCTTCATGTCGTCCATGATCTCATCATCGGGAAATTCGGCCACCACCATGGGGACTCCATCAACAGCCGCTCTGAACTCGGGCGGCAGGGTCGCAAGGGCGGCGCGCGCTATGGCTTCCAGCGCATCCAGATCGGGGGGTGTTGTCCAAGCCTCTGACATACAAGGAACAATACGCCTTATTGAAGGCGCAACCAAGAGGAACCATGTCTAGGGTCAGCGTAATGATTTGGAGCCCGAAAATGGAACGAGCGACCCCCGCTGAACGTAAGCAAGCGCTGGCCCGTCTCCCCGACTGGAGCCTCCATCCGGACCGGGACGCGCTTTGCCGAACCTTTACATTCAACGATTTCAATCAGGCCTTCGGCTTTATGACCCGCGCCGCGCTGAAGGCCGACCAGATGGACCACCATCCCGAATGGTTCAACGTCTACAACATGGTCGAGGTAACATTGGCGACCCACGACGCCGACGGCGTGACAACCAAGGATTTCGAGCTGGCGGCGTTTATGGAAGAGATTTGCGAGTGATTTTTCCCCACCCAACCTCCCTTAAGAAGGGAGGAATCATGGTAGATTGATGAGACTCGGCAAGGGTTAAAACTTCTTTTGATTTCTAACCCGCAAATTAGAAACGGGCATTGATCCAGTCGTTAGTACCTTTAAATGCCATCTTGTGTGCTGGGCGCGACTCAATCTTGACTACGGCAATCGCATCATCATCGTCGACAAAATCGCTCAAGTAATCCCGCAGTTCACTGCATTTTTCGACATCAACATCTAGAAAGTAGAAAGATCTCATAACCTTGTGACCATCTAAACGCTCCATTTCATCCCAGAGCTTTTGATAGTCTTTCTGGTTGTTGAGCTGATAGCTAACAGCAAAGTATCCCATACCTGATCTCCCATCCTGGCATCTGCGGGAAAAATTTGACTCCACGCAACCATTAGAGTCAATGGGTTTGCAAAATATGCTGGCACCAACAAGAAAACCGGGGCCGATCAGAGTATCGGAGAACAAGAGCCTGGGGAGGATCTAGTATCTGTTCAGTCGTTCCCTCACTTGGGCGCCATGTGGGTGGTGCCGTCGAGGCGGATGGTTTCGCTGTTCAGCATCGCGTTGTCGGTAACGTGAATGACGAGCTTCGCGGACTCGCCGGCGCACGGAGAATTGTACTTTCATACACTAGCTGCTCCCGCTGTGATGACCTATCCCGTTTCGGGTGAGTGGAAAGGGTATTGGCAGCACAGTATTTTGTGCGAAAGACAGTAATAAAGACAATATGTAGGATGTTTTTTCTTGACTCAGAACGCCGTTGGGAGTCATATATTAAAGATTCTATCTGCAGATTCGCAACGTTCGGTTGACTTTTTGCGCGATTTGCGTTAGATCCCGCTGCTTATTGTTTTGAACGGGGCAGAATCTAATGAAAGTGGCTAACATTATAAACGCATTTTTTGCGTGGATAAGCGTTCAAGATTACGAAGACGCTAAAGACGCCGCTTCTCGCAAGATTGTCCGTCGCCAGTCTCGTGGTAACGTCAAAATTCAAGACCATAATGGTTGGTATATGACGGTTGACGAGCTTCTTACGAAATCTCGAAACGCTGATTCGGCTATGCGCCGTTTGCGTGGCGCATAGGCTCCCCACACAGATAAAGAGTGATGGAATTGTCAGACGACATAGTCGCCGCGATTAATTCACTGTGTGATGAATGGAATAGAGCTGAAAAAGCAATCAAGATTGCAGAGCAGATAAACGGCGAGATCATAAATCCGTCTATATACGAACTGCGGTACGGTGGCCGTCGCATAGTCGAGGCATTCACATATCTCAAAGATGGGGATGAAGAAAAAGCGTTATGTGTGTTACGTGACGCGGAATTTGATTGTTGTCGCGCTCGACACGATTCAATTGATGCTGCCACCTCAAAAGTGGCCAGCGATCTCGATATAGCCCAAAATAAACTTGGGGTTGATGTTGTTGTTACGGCATTTCCTGACTTCCCATTATTAATTGCAGATCTTGGAGAGGTGCGGGACAAAATCGCCGAATCTCGTGAAAATCGGGATGATAGAAATTTGATTTACGCGACGATACAAAGAGATAATTTAGAAGAAATAGCTAGGAAATATCACGCGTTTAGGGCTAATGAGTCTGTTATGAAGCAGTACGCTAAAAAACAGCGTGCGGAAAAGACTTTTCATCGCCTTACCACTTTTGCTTCAATTATAATAGCCGCCGCTGCTTTATTCTACGCTATATATCACGATAACAATATACAAAGCCCTCAAGCACGCACACCGGCTATGCAACAACCCGCCAAGTCCGGTAACTAACCTACCATCTCCCACCGCATTATTCGCCCCCGGCACTCTCGAACTCCCGCACCAAACCCTTGTTTCGTAGCCTATAAAAACAGCTATCAAATCAGAGCCTGCGAAAAATTTATACGTTGTCTTTGCCAATAAAGATGGCCTGCCCAAAAAAGAAAACCGGGATCGCTCAGGGTGTGCGATCCCGGTTCTCGTCATAAGCTCTCTTACCGGTCAGGGTTCCGGTGATTTAAGAGCTTGGGGAGGAACTGTCGTTCGTTACTCTCGCCTTACCGCGGCGCCATACGGATGGCGCCGTCGAGGCGGATGGTTTCGCCGTTCATCATTTCGTTGTCGACGATATGCATAGCCAGTTTGGCGAATTCTTCCGGTTCACCCAGGCGCTGTGGGAAAGGCACGGAAGCGGCCAGCGAATCCTGAGCTTCCTGGGGCAGGCCCTTCATCATCGGAGTGAGGAACAGGCCGGGCGCGATGGTCATAACCCGGATACCCTTGGAGGAAAACTCGCGTGCCGCCGGAAGGGTCAGCGCGGCAACACCACCCTTAGAGGACGCATAGGCCGCTTGGCCAATCTGGCCGTCGAAAGCGGCGACCGAAGCCGTGTTGATAATCACGCCACGTTCGGTAGAAGGCAAGGCGTCGAGGTCCATCATGCCAGCCGCAGCCAAACGCATGATGTTAAACGTACCAACCAGGTTGATGTTGACCACCTTGGCGTATTCTTCCAAAGGCAGGATGCCGTTGCGGCCGACGATCCGCGCCGGGGTGCCGACACCCGCGCAATTGACCGCGATACGCGCCTTGCCATGGGCCTCGGCGGCCTTGGCAATCGCCGCTTCACCGCTGTCCGCTTCTGCCACGTTGCATTCGCAGAAAATACCGCCGATATCGGAAGCGACCTTTTCGCCGGTTTCCTGGTTCATGTCGAAGATGGCGACCTTAGCGCCAGCCGCAGCCAAAGCCCGCGCCGTCGCTTCACCCAGACCGGAAGCCCCGCCGGTCACGATTGCTGCATGTCCCTTGACGTCCATTTTCTTCGATTCCTTTGTTGACGTTTACGTAAACTGCGGTTTTTGTATCAGATCGATGCCGTCAAAGCCAGATTCCGGGTGGTGAAAGTTTGTAAAAACGGTTCACCCACACAAAATCGGCGGCTAAAGGAGAGGCGGTTCGGTGCTTGTTTTGCGATCTGCGACGGCTTCGCGATGGGCGATATAGACGGTGGCGGCGACAATCACCGCCCCGCCGACCCAGGTCCAGAGATCGGGCATTTCGCCAAAGGCAAGGAAGCCGACAAGAGCGGTGAACAACAGGCGGGCAAAGTCGAACGGCAAAACGGCGGTCGCCTCGGCAGCGGCAAAAGCGCGGGTCAGCGACTGCTGAATGCCGAAGGCGACGCAACCGGCCAGGACCATCCAGCCCCAAAGGGTTGGGGTGGGCCAGGTCCAGAAAAACAGGGCGGGGATGAAGGAAAACAGCGTCATTAGAAAGGCATTGACCAGCACAATGGTATTGGGCGCTTCGGTGCGCGAAAGCGCCTTGATGGACAGTACCGTCACCGAAAGAGCGACCGAGGCGGCGATCGCCAACCAAGCCCCTTCGGTCAGCGCTTCAACGCCGGGACGCAGAATGATCATCGCCCCGGCAAACCCGAAGAGCGTCGCCATCCAGCGTCGCATCCTTACGGTTTCGCCCAAGAACAACCCGGCCCCCAGGGTGGCGAACAAGGGGGCGGTAAAGGTCAGCGCGGTGACTTCAGCCACCGGCATCAGCGCGAAGGCTGAGAAAATACAAAGCATAGCGGTGGTGCCGGAAACCGCACGAACCATATGCATTTTCCACTGGCCAACCTGCATGGTCTTTATGCTACGCCCTTTCCAGACAAGCATAATGGCGAGAATGACCACCGAGCGGAAAAAGGCGATTTCGAAAGGGTGCATCTCGGCCGAGACATGGCGGACGATGGCGCTTAACACCGCAAACAGAAGACCGGACAAAGACATCCACAAAGCGCCCTTAAGGGGTGCGGGGAGGGGCATTGAGGTTTTTGTCCTTCCATACAAGTCGTTGCGACGCCACGTCGCGGCCAGCATACTGGCAAAAAACAGCAATGAAAACGAGCAGTGAGAGGTAGCAAGTCGTGAGTGAACCCATTTGGACCCCGTCGCCCGAACGTATCGCCAGCACCAACCTGATGGCTTTTTGCGAAGCGGTCGAAGAAGACTGGAACGTCACCATTAAGGGCTATGACGACCTATGGAAATTTTCCGTCGAAGAACGCGAGAAGTTCTGGGTTTCCTTCAAGGACTGGGCGGGCGTCATCGCCGAAACCTGGGGCGATACGGTGATCGAAAACGACGGACAAATGCCCGGCGCGCGGTTCTTTCCTGATGCAAGGCTGAACTTTGCCGAAAACCTTTTAAGGCGGCGGGACGACGGCGACGCTCTGGTCTTCCGCGGTGAAGACAAGGTCCGGTCCCGCTATAGCCACGCCGAGCTTTACGATGCGGTGTCGAAAGTTCGCCAGGCCTTCATCGCCGCGGGCCTTCAAAAAGGCGACCGGATCGGGGCCTATATGCCCAACATGCCCGAAACCATGATCGCCGCCTTGGCTGCGGCCTCGCTGGGCGCCGTCTGGTCGTCCTGTTCGCCCGATTTTGGCGTGCGCGGCGTACTCGATCGGTTCGGCCAAATCGAGCCGAAGATTCTGATTACCGTCGACGGCTATCACTATAACGGCAAGAGCCACGATCTTTCGGGCAAGGTGAAAGACATTCTGGACGAGTTGCCCTCGGTCGAAAAAACCGTGGTGGTCCCCTACGTCAGGACCGCCCCCGATGTTTCCCATGCACGCAACGGCATCCTCTGGGGCGATCTGATTGCGCCCTACACGGCTGAAGAAAACATCGACTTCGAGCGTTTCGAGTTCAATCATCCGCTCTACGTGCTCTATTCGTCGGGCACTACCGGTGTGCCCAAGTGCATTGTCCATGGAGCGGGCGGCACGCTCTTGCAGCACATGAAAGAGCAAATCCTCAACTGCGACGTCAAACCCGACGACCGGTTCTTCTATTTCACCACCTGCGGCTGGATGATGTGGAACTGGCTGATCTCGGGACTCGCCGCCCAGGCAACCCTGCTGCTTTACGACGGATCGCCCTTCTATCCCGATGGACGCACCCTGTTCGACTATGCCGAGAAAGAACGCTGCACCTTCTTCGGCACCTCGGCCAAGTTCATTGATGCGGTGTTGAAATCTGGCCTCCGGCCCAAGGACGAGTTCGATCTTTCATCGCTCCGGTTGATCACCTCGACCGGCTCGCCGCTCTCACCCGAGGGCTTCCGTTTCGTCTACGACGCCATTCACCCGGACGTCCATCTGGCCTCAATCTCGGGTGGTACGGACATCGTCGCCTGTTTTGTCGGCGGCAACCCCACCACACCGGTCTATATCGGCGAGCTTCAGTCGCCCATGCTCGGCATGGCGGTCGACGTATTCGACGATGAAGGCAACTCGATCCGCCAGGAAAAGGGCGAACTGGTCTGCACCAAGCCCTTCCCCTCCATGCCCATCGGATTTTGGAACGATCCTGGCGACGAGAAATACAAGGCCGCCTATTTCGAGGCCTTCGACAACATCTGGTGCCACGGCGACTGGGTGGAATACACCGAACACGGCGGCATGGTGATTTATGGCCGCTCCGACGCCACGCTCAACCCCGGCGGCGTGCGCATCGGCACGGCGGAAATCTACCGTCAGGTGGAAAAGCTCGACGAAGTGGTCGAAAGCATCGTTATTGGTCAGTTATGGGACGACGACACCCGCGTGGTGCTGTTTGTCACCCTGCGCGACGGCCTGACCCTCGACGATGCCCTGGAAGACAAAATCCGCAAACAAATCCGCGCCAACTGCACGCCACGCCATGTGCCTGCGAAAATCATCCAGGTAACCGACATCCCGCGCACCAAATCGGGTAAAATCACCGAGCTGGCAGTGCGCGACGTGGTCCACGGCCGCCCGGTGAAAAACAAAGAAGCCCTGGCCAACCCGGAAGCTTTGGACAACTTCAAGGACGTGCCGCAGTTGCAGAGTTAGGGGCTTAGGACAAAACGTCATTCCGGAATTTGCAATAGGCAAATATCCGGAATCCAGAAAATGCGCCATCTGATAAATTCCTGGATTCCGGGTTCCGCTTTGCGGCCCCGGAATGACTGTCCTTTATTTTGGCCTTTCCAGAGCCATGACCATCAGCGGTTTTTCTTCGCCGTTGATGGTGGTGGCGCGGCGAAGCTGGATGGCCTCCTTGAAGCCGAACTTCTCATAAAGCCGAATAGCCCTGGCATTGTCGGGAAAGACGTCGAGATAAAGAGCCGGGGCGGGGAGAGACGAAAAGACAGAGTCGATCGCATCCCGCAAAAGCGCACTGCCCACGCCTTTGCCTTCCTCGGCAGCGGCCAGCCGGATAACGATGGGATTTTTGCCCAAGAGGTTGCCGAGAATGCAAAAACCCACCAAAGCGCCGGTTTCGCCAATCGCCACGCGGTATCGTTTGCTCGGATCACTCAGGGCCTCGCGGTGCCTCTCAATCGACCAGTCGAACAGCAGCCCGCGAAAGTCGGGACGCCTTTCCTGCTCAAGAATAAAAGGAAGATCATCAACGGTTCCGTCACGGACACGCAAAACCGCCGGAGAGCCATCAGGCTTCTCCGCCGCTTTCATGATAATCCCCTCCTGGGATTAAACGGTGACGTCAACCTTGGTCGCGTTTGCCGCGGCGGCGATCTGTTCTCCCGCCTGCTCGACAAGCGTGGTCGCGGCCTGAGTATGGTTGTCCATGGCCTGCTTGACCAACTGAACATTCAAATCCTGTTTGGCAATGCCGGTCTTGGCGGCGATGGCGACGGTCGCGAGCGCGGTTACATCCATCAATCGTCTCCTTTCTGGAAACTGCTTCTGTCTTCTGTCAAAGAGCGGTGAGCATAACTGAAAATCGTTAATAAATCGAGTCTTGCGCAGAAAATCACCCAGAAAATTTAAATTAGCATAATTCTAGACACTCTCTGGCCTACATGACAAAATCCTCATGTTCCGGCGGCGAGGTGGGATCCGGTTATCGTCTCCGGGCTAACCAAACACCCAATTTTATCATAGGAGGGATGAATGGGTTTTGCGGAATCGATGGCCTATGGACTAGGCACCGTTTTCATCACGCTCGGCATTATCGGCGGCATGGCCGTCTGGATGTACGTGAAATCGGGCAAATAGATACTAAAGACAAGAAATCAGATAGCGGCGCGGATTTCCGCGCCGTTGTTGCTCAGGGCGTTGTCGGGTCTTCCAACCAGCGGTCGATCAGGGCCCGCGCAATAGAGTGGCGGCGCGGCAGATAGAGGCCCGTTTCCTGGCGCGCTTCGATTTCGCTGAGCTTGAACCAACGAGCGTCATCCATTTCTTCATGATCCACATCAAGAGCGGTGTCGCTGGCCGTCGCGTGAAACCCGAGCATCAGCGAAGCGGGGAACGGCCAGGGCTGGGAACCCAGATAGTGGACGTCTTCCGCCCTTACCTTGACGCCCGCCTCTTCGGCCACTTCGCGGACCACGGTTTCCTCTAAGCTTTCACCCGGCTCAAAGAATCCGGCGAGTGTTGAGTACATGCCCTCGGGCCAGTTGGCCTGACGGCCCAGAAGGCAGGCCGGTTCACCATCGATTTCGGCGGTGACTAGCATGATCACCGCCGGATCGGTGCGCGGAAAAGAAGGCTGGCCGCAGTCTTGATCGGAACATACCCGCTGATGGCCGGTGTCTTTGACCTCGGTAGGCGATCCGCACCTGCCGCAAAAGCGGTGTCGCCGGTGCCAGTGGCTCATCGCCTTGGCGTAACCCAAAATCGAGGCTTCCCCCGCTTCGACCAGCGTTCCTAAATCCCAAAGATCCATAAACTCCGCACCGGGGGCCAGAGCCGCAGCGGATTCTTTCGACATTTTTGAAATATCAATCGAAAACCAGGCCCTTTCACTTTGATCGACTCCCAGAAAAACCGGGGGCTCAAAATCGCCTTTCAAGTCGGCAGGCGCCAGGCAGACCGCGCGGTAGGCCTCGTCTCCGCTAACCAGATTGCGGTTGCGCCAGACCGGGACGATTCGGGTCGTCGGATCGGTCAGTTCACGCGCAATGGCTTTCTCATCCCGCCGCCAGTGGGCGGCCCGATCGAGGGGCGACTGGGTATAGAACTGCTGTTTCAACATGGGCGAACCCTGGCACAGAACGATTTTTTTGGCAAAGCTCTGTTTAGAATTCGCCAACCTTTCGTTGCTATTGTCCCAACCTGTGGATAGAATTTTTCAGCGATTCGCACAGATAGTGCGCAGTTTGGGGAGACGATGACGGTGAAGTGGTTCAAGTTTTTGGCGGCCGCCGCCCTATCAATGGCTGTTTCGGCCTGTGCGGTTCAGTCCGCTTCGCAAGATACGATCAAAGAGTTCGACTCGACTCCAGCGGCCTATCAATCCGCCGTTAAATCCGTCGATTGGAATGCCGCTAAGGTGATCGACATTACTTTGTTCGACAATCATTTCACACCGATGCTGCTGAACCTCAAGAAAGGTGCTCCCTATGTTTTGCGGATTACCAACAAGGAACCGGGAACCCGCCTCGTCGTCGGTAGCGATTTTCTTGACAGCCTCGCCATCCATTCTGTTTCCGGCGCAGAAGAAATAACCGAAACGTCCGTTGTTCGCTCCCTTTCGCTGCAGCCGCAACAGCCGCGGGTAATCAAGGCCATTCCAATGAAAAGCGGGCGGTTTGAATTCCGCCGCGCGGGTCATCTGCACATGGCCACTCTGGCCGGTGTTTTCGAGCCGTTTTCTTTTCTCCACACCGAAGCCTACGGGGTGGCGATCATCGACTGATCGTCTCGGCAAACCTGCCGCATAGACATCAATTTTTAAGAGAGGGCCGTATTCTTTGTTGCATACGGCCCTTAGTTTATGTTTATTGCGCGATGGGAGATCGGCGGACGGGCTCTTCGCTAACCCGGTCAGGTCCGGAAGGAAGCAGCCGTAACGAATTCGGTCCGGGTCGTCGGTCTCCTACTCGTTTTTTGCAGGCAGGTCACTCCGCCTGCTTTTTTATTGCTCTGAGTTTTTGATCGGCCTTTCTTTCCACAGGCTGGACGGGCTAATGTAGCGGCCATGAGCGACGAGACTTCAGCATCTGAAAATCAGGAAACCGAGTACCGGGTTCTGGCCCGCAAGTACCGGCCTTCGACCTTCGCCGAACTGATCGGCCAGGAGGCCATGGTGCGCACCCTGACCAACGCCATCGATTCGGGGCGTCTGGCCCACGCCTTCGTGATGACCGGCGTGCGCGGCATCGGCAAGACCACGACGGCGCGGCTGATCGCCCGGGCGCTTAATTGCGTGGGCACAGACGGAAACGGCGGACCAACAATCAGTCCTTGCGGCGTTTGCGAACATTGTAAGGCCATTGCGGGCGACCGGCACGTCGATGTCATGGAGCTTGATGCGGCGAGCCGCACCGGGGTTGACGACATTCGCGAAATCATCGAAGGCGTGCGCTATCGCCCGACTTCGGCACGCTACAAAATCTACATCATCGATGAAGTCCATATGCTTTCGAAAAGCGCTTTCAACGCGCTTTTGAAAACCCTTGAAGAACCGCCTGAGCATGTGAAGTTCATTTTCGCCACCACCGAAATTCGCAAAATCCCGGTCACCGTTCTGTCACGCTGCCAGCGTTTCGATCTTCGGCGCGTCGATCAGGAAACCCTGGTCGCCCATTTCGCCGACATCGCTCAAAAAGAAAACGCCCAGGTCGCACCGGAGGCCCTGACGCTGGTTGCCCGAGCCGCCGACGGTTCGGTGCGCGACGGATTGAGCCTGCTCGATCAGGCCATCGCCCATTGTGCAGGTGAAGTGGGCGAGCAGCAGGTCCGCGACATGCTGGGGCTGGCCGATCGCGCCCAGACCTTCGATCTTTTGGATTTGGTGCTCAAAGGCGATATTAAGGCCGCGCTCAATTCCGTCGCCGAACAATACAAATCGGGCGCCGACCCGGTGGTCATGCTTCAGGATATGCTGGAGCTTGTTCATTGGTTGACCCGCCTCAAGGTCGCACCGGAAGCGGCCGAAGCGGGCATGGTTTCGGAAACCGAAAAAGTCCGTGGCACGGAAATGGCCGAAGCCCTCTCCATGGCCGCCCTGAGCCGCGCCTGGCAGATGCTGCTCAAAGGGATCGGCGAGGCCAATCACGCGCCCTCGCCCTTGCAGGCCGTCGAGATGATTCTGGTGCGGCTCGCCTATGCCCAGGACCTGCCGAGCCCCGCCGATGCGGTGAAGGCTTTGAAAGACAGGGCCCCTACATCAGCCCCTTCTCCCAGTGTTTCGGCGGGCGGCGCGCCTTCAGGGAATGGCGGTGGCGGCGCCTCAGCCATGGGAAGCCCGATGCCTTCCGGTTCGAGTGGCGGCGCACAGCCGCAAGCCGCCTTGGCCCAGCCCGATTTCACTCCGGCCCCTCAGGTCCAACCGGCTCCGGCCGGGGAAGTGGCGGCCATGCGAGCCGATCCGCAACGCTTTGAAGACGTGGTGGCGCTGGCCAACGCCCATAACGAACGCATTTTGCACGCCAATCTGGTGAGCAACGTCCATCTGGTCGAATTTGAGCCGGGCCGCATTCTGTTCAACCCCACCGAACACGCCCCCCACGACCTCGCCCAGTCCCTGGGTAAGTTCCTCAACACCCATACGGAGCGCGCCTGGGCGGTCAAGACCACCGAAACCTCCGGCGAAGCGACCCTTCACCAGAAAACCGAAGCCATCGAGGCCGACAAGCGCCGGGAAGCCGCAGAGCATCCAGTGGTCAAGGCCGTACTCGAGGCATTCCCCGGCGCAAAGCTTGAAAAAGTCCGCGACCTGGGGCCGGAAACCGCCCCTCTCGACGATCCTCAAGGAGATACCGACGCATGAAAAATCTGGGCAGCCTGATGAAGCAGGCTCAGAAAATGCAGGAAAACATGGCCCGCATGAAAGAAGAGCTGGAAAACATGGAAGTGGAAGGCTCGGCGGGCGCGGGCATGGTCAAAGTGGTGCTCACCGGCAAAGGCCATGCGCGCAAGATCACCATCGATCCGTCGCTCGGCGGAGCCGAGGACATCAGCGTGCTCGAAGACCTGCTGGTCGCCGCAATGAATGACGCCAAGACCAAAGCCGAAGCCCAGGTGCAGGAAAAAATGCAGGAAATGACCGGCGGCTTGCAACTGCCGCCCGGCATGGAGTTTCCGTTCTAACTTAGCCGTCATGCCCGGACCTGCTCTGGGCATCCACGTCTTTGAGTAACGAGACTGTGGAGACAAAGTCGTGGGTACCCGCCTCCGCGGGCACGACGGGGGAGTAAAACCAAACCGCATGACCTCCGACCTGGACCATCTGATTTCGCTGATCGCCAAGCTGCCCGGTCTGGGGCCACGCTCGGCCAAACGCGCCGTTTTACACCTGATAAAGCGACGCGAAGGCCTGATGATCCCCTTGGCTCGCGCCATGGCCGAGGCGGCCGAGAATATCAAGACCTGCTCGGTCTGCGGCAATGTGGATACCCAGGACCCCTGCGCCATCTGCAACGACCTAAGGCGCGATGAGACGGTCCTCTGTGTGGTTGAACAAGTGGCCGACCTCTGGGCGCTGGAACGCACCCAGGCATTCAAAGGCCGCTATCATGTGCTGGGCGGCACTCTTTCGGCGCTCGACGGGGTTGGGCCTGAAGACCTGGGCATTCCCAAGCTGGCCGCCAGAGCCGCCGATTCGAGAATAACGGAGGTGATCCTCGCCCTTTCGGCTACGGTTGATGGTCAAACCACAGCCCATTACATCGCCGATAGCCTGGAGAATGCCAACGTCACCGTTTCCGGTCTCGCCCAGGGCGTTCCGGTGGGCGGCGAATTGGATTATCTGGACGACGGCACCCTCTCAACGGCGCTTAAAAGCCGCAAGCCGGTCAACTGACCTTTTCAGTCTGCCGAGACTTTGAGGAGATAGTCGAAAACATCTTTCTTGAGAAACTTGCCGTAGGATTCCAGAGCCCGTTTGAAATTTTGGCTTTTCTTAATTTCAGTCAGCTTCGCCGAAATTTCGGCGACCCGGGAAGCAAAAGGCGACTTTTTGGAGATCGCCAGATAAACCGGATTATCGCCGAAATGTGGGTGTACCATCTCAACCCGGTCCAAAACACCGTTCTCGGCCGCACCCCAGAGCCCCATTAGTTCATCTCCGGCTAAAAAATCTACCCGCCCATGGGCCACGGCCAAGGCCAGAAGGCCGAAGTCGCTACGCTCCTCAAGGTGAAACAATCCATTTGCCGCCGCCTCGTCAAAGGCCGGAGCGACGCGGGCGTTGCGAATGCGTCCGATGGTTCGGTCTTTGAGGCTTTCAAGCTTGCCATCATAACCGGCGCGCGACCCTTTTTGGCGCATCAACCCCATTTGCAGAACGGTCAGGGGTTCGTCGGGATAGATCAAGACCTTTACCCGATCGGGGCTTTTGATTGCCGGAAATCAGCATGGCAGCCTCCCTGGATTTTGTCTTTTTTGTATTTATCCCAAGAGCATAGCATAGACTGGAAGATTTCCCCAGGCTGGCGCACCGAAAATTTACGATACGTCAGAAATTGCCGCTTAGGGCCGAATCGTTTTGTTTGAATCACTTCATGATTCGGCCTGAAGCGGTGAAACGCCCTCTAGGCCTGACCCTTCAATTCGGTCACGTTGTCGAGAGGGGCGGGCGGCTCGAGCGCTTCGGCGGGACTGTCTTCTTCCAGCTCGACGTTGCGAATTTTCTCGCCGCGCTTCAGCACCTTGTCGGCCGAGGTTTGAATCTGCTCGATATCGCGGGTCGCCTGATCGAAATGTTTTTGTAGGTTATCGACTCTACCGTTCAGGCGGGAGACATCTGTCATCATCATCTCCACCTCTTTCTGAATCAGTCCAGCCTGTTCGCGCATCTGGGCGTCTTTCAGCACCGCGCGCACAGTGTTGAGCGTCGCCATCAAGGTGGTCGGCGAAACGATCCAAACCCGACGTTTGAAACTTTCCTCGACCACATTGCGGAAAGAGGCGTGTAGTTCGGCATAGACCGCCTCGGAAGGGAGGAACATCAGGGCCGATTCGGCGGTTTCGCCCGGAATGACGTATTTTTCGGCGATATCTTTGACATGCTTGAGAATATCGGCCGAGAAGGTCCGCCCGGCCTGCACCCTAGCAGCATCATCGGCTGCGTTGTGCAGGGCCTCGAAGCTTTCCAGTGGAAACTTGGAATCGATGACGATAGATCCCGGCGGGTTGGGCAATTTCAACAAACAATCGGCACGCTTCCCATTCGATAGACTAGCCTGAAATTCATAGGCCGAGGGTGGCAAAGCATTGACCACCAGATCATTGAGCTGAATCTCGCCAAACGCCCCACGAGCCTGCTTGTTGGCAAGGATATCCTGGAGGGTGACAACCCTGCTCGACAGTTCTGTAAGGTTTTTCTGGGCCGCATCGATAACCGCCAAACGCTCCTGCAAGGCGGACATGGTGACATGAGTCCGCTGGGCATGGTCGGTGAGGCCGTCACCCAACCGTTTGCCGACGTCGGCCAAACGATCGTCCAAGGTCTTGCTCAGGGCGCGCTCCTGGGCCTGAAGGCGTTCACCAAGGCCGTTTTGCGCGGCAATCTGATTTTCGCTCAAGGCCTGAAGACGCACCGCCAACTCCGATTGGGCCTTGGCCAAATAGTCCGTCGCTTCGGCCAGCCGTTCAGACTGATGGGCGGTCTCCCCGCGGCCTTTCTCGCCTTTGAAATAAAGAATAAAAAGCCCGACGACCAGAACCGTCCCGAGCGCCAGGACACTGATTTCGAAAGGCGTGAGGCCCCATGCGTCAATGTTTACCATTCGTTCTCCTCTTCGGTCACTTTGCCCCACATGTGGCGGAATGTCCAGAGGTCAGCATCCAATATCTTGTGGACGGATTGGATGGACGGAGACACCTTGCCTCTGCCGCAATTGATTGACAGACTGCCCACAACCGTTCTTTCGGAGGATCCCCGTTTCATGCGTATCGCCCCTTTAACCCTCGCTTTCGCCTGCGCCCTTCAGGTTTCCAACGCCCTGGCCGATCCGGTCATCTCCCAACCGGGCAAAGACCCGTCATTGACCCTTTATCCCGGCGGTTACGGTTTGATTCACGAAGCCCGCCCGGTAACGCTTGAAAAAGGACCCAACGAAATCGCCCTCCAGGGTCTGCCCTCCGCCATCCGGGCGGATTCCGTACTCGCCTCGGGTGTGGAGCTGACGATTCAAAAACGGCTGTTCGATTTTGGCGCGATCACCCGCGAGGCCCTGTTGCAGCACTCTCTGGGCAAGACCATCGGCATTCTCAAGACAAATCCACAGACCGGCGAGGAACGAGAAGAAGAGGCCAAGGTTTTGAGCATCCGGAACGGCCTCGTCCTACAAGTCGGCGGGCGCATCGTCACCGGCACGCCCGGTCGCCTTTTGTTTAAGGAAATTCCGGAAGGTCTGCGCGCTGAACCGGCCCTGACCCTGATCGCCGAAAGCGCTAAAGGGGGGAAACAGAATCTTGGCCTGACCTACCTGACAGGCGGTCTGGGCTGGCGGGCCACCTACGTGGCGCAAATCAATCAAGAAGGAACGGCGCTCGATCTCAAAGGCTTCGCCGAATTGACCAACAGCACCGGGCGGACCTACGAAAACGCGCGCCTGCGTCTGGTGGCAGGCGATGTGCGACCTCCTCAAACAACGGCTCTACGCCCGCAGTTGATGCGCGCCAAAGCCGCCGGGGCGATGATGATGGCCGAATCGGAACCCGCACCCGACGCCATGCAGCGGACCGGCACGGGGCAACAGCATATTTATGCCGTGCCCGGCACGGTGACACTGACCAAACACCAAACCCAGCAGGTGGCGCTGCTCGGGGCCGACAACATACCGGCCAAAACCGAATACCATTTCAACAGCGGCGTCTACCGCCAGCCCCTTCGCGGCACAGCGCAAATCCGGCGGGCCGAAGTGCGGCTCAAGTTCAAAAACGATAAGGCCTCTGGCCTCGACGCCCCCCTCCCCGCAGGAAACCTCCGCGCCTTTCGGGGCACGGGCGCCGACACCCTTTTCGGCGGCGAAGTCTTCTTAAACCGTAAGGCTGCGGGAGAAGATGTCGCCCTATCGCTCGGCCAGGCCTTCGACGTCACCTTGAAACGCAGCCAAACCGACTTTGACATCAAAGATCCCAAAGGCCGCGACCGCACCTTCGAGGCCGCTTGGAAACTCGATCTCAGCAACGCTCACGACAAACCGGTGACGGTAGTTGTCAAAGAGGCCTTTAGCGGTCAGTGGGAAATGCTCGAAACCACCCATGAGCCGACAAAATCCTTGGCAGGCGCGGCCCATTGGACCCTGACGCTGAAACCCGGCCAGAAGGAAACCATCGCCTACCGGGCGAGGGTTGTACCCCGTTAGGCCGAAACCCGGTTTCTTCCTTTTTGCTTGGCTTGATATAGGGCGTCGTCTGCGCGTTTTATGATATCGTCAATCCTATCATCGGCGTCCGTCTTTTCTGCCAGCCCAAAACTGGCCGTTACCCGAAGAGTGCTTCCTGTGGTTTCTACGGCCAAATCCGCAATAGCCTTACGCAGCCGTTGGCCCAACACGACGCCCTTTTCAAGCGATGTTTCGGGGAGGCATATAACAAACTCTTCTCCGCCAAGACGGCCACAGATATCGGTATTTCTCACAACCTTTAAAATGACCTCGGCAACAGAAACAAGAACTGCGTCCCCCGCTTTGTGGCCATAGGTGTCGTTGATGCCCTTAAAGTGGTCCAGGTCGATCATAATCACGACAAATGGTCTTTCGTATCGCTTTGCCTGTTCAAAGGCGTTAGGGCCGTACCTGAAAAATGCGCGGCGATTGTTCAGCCCCGTCAGGCTGTCCGTCAGGGCGTTTTTTTCAGCAATCTCCCAGGCCTCTTTCAATTCCTCGGTGCGTTCCTCTACCCTTTTCTCTAGAAGCTGTCGCTCAATTTCAAGCTCATTCATGGCCCAGTTGACTTGACGGAATGTCGTTCCCAGGGACAGCGACAGGATAACCGAAACAAGCAGATATTCCTGTACGGACAGAACAACGGCTTCCGGTGTTTCGCCCACGCTAAAGGGGCCGTAACCCCGCGTCGTTCCAGCCGCCGCCATAAAAGCAATCAACACCGTGATTGCCGTCGATCCATGAAGGCCGAAACGCACCGCGCCCCAGGCAATTGCCGGGAGCAATAATGAAGGAGCCGATAGCCATTTGGGGAAGGAACTTGGTGCAAAAAAGGTCATTGCTCCAAAACCCACCACCAGGGCAAGCAGCACCAAGAGCTCAAACTCTCGTTCACGCAATTTCAGTCTGCCCGGTATGGGTTCTCCAGCCCAAACCAGAAAAAGGGGCGTCAGAACCAGCAATCCTATGGCATCACCAAACCACCACACCCGCCAGAACGACCAATAGTCGACCGAAGAGTCGCCAAGAACATAAAGCGCGCCCCCGCCCAAAGCAGCAATCGGGGTTGAGACAAACAGAAAAACCCCGCCAAGAAATATGGCAAGGCGTACGTTCAAGCGATCATAGGTTTTACCGCGCAATCCCCAACGGCGCACGATGACAGCCGTCAAAAGAGCCTCCAGAGCATTGACTGCGCCAAAACCTGCAATCTGCCACAATGGAAAATGCCCGACATCGGCAGCGAATTCAGCCGCAATACCGGTTAACAGAAACAACCACCATTGGCGCACAGGGGAGAGCACCAATGCCGTAACGACCACAGCGTTCGGCGGCCAAAACGTAACAATTCCTTCCGGCATGATCGTCAGTTGGATCGCCGCTTGCCCAAGCGCATAATATCCAACAGCAACAATCAGCATCTTACTGGCAAGGTGTTGAGAAAAGCGGTTCATCTAATCTTTCTTTTTACAGACAACAGAGCAAGCATCAGCTTTCAGGATTGTAAACCCTGACCCAAAAACCGTGAAGGAGATATTTCACAATTATTTAATGTGCTTAATAGCCTATACTAGCATTCCGATCACCGCGCCGGTTAGACAGGTCGCCAGCGCGCCGGAGATCAGGGTTTTGGGGCCTAGCGTGACGATTTCGCGCCGTCGTCCGGGCGCCATGGCGGTGAGGCCGCCGATCATGATGCCCAAGCAATAGCGGTCAGCGCGATAAGCCCGAAGGCGCTTTGCAGAATTTCCATGGTCCCTCCCCCGAATTGGCCCGATCATAACCGGTTTCATCGGGGACTCAAATCTTGACGACAACGCCCAACCGGCCTATTTGCTTGCTTTTAAAGACGGACAAACGACGGAAGAACCATGGCCATCCTGCCGATCATCACCGCCCCGGACCCGCGCTTAAAGAAAAAAGCCAAGCCGGTGGACAAGGTGGACGACGAAATTCTCCAGCTTATGGACGACATGCTCGAGACCATGTACGACGCGCCGGGCATCGGTCTGGCCGCGCCCCAGGTCGGGGTTTTGAAAAGGGTCATCGTCCTCGATATTTCAAAGGAAGGCGAGGAGAAGCAATCGCTCTGTCTGGCCAATCCCGAGGTTATCTGGGAATCCGACGATATCCGCACCTATGAAGAAGGCTGCCTCTCGGTGCCCGAACAATATGCCGAGGTCAAGCGCCCGGCCCAGATCAAGGTCCGCTTCATCGACCGGGAAAATGAGATTCGCGAAATGGAAGCCAACGAGCTTTTGGCGACCTGCATCCAGCACGAAATCGACCATCTGGACGGCGTGCTGTTCGTCGATTACCTCTCGTCGCTCAAGCGCAACATGATGATCCGCAAGGTCAAGAAACTGGTTAAAGACAAGGTGCCGGCTTAAGTGGTTCAAGTCACCATTGGCTCCGATTTTTCCGATGCCGGAACGAAGGTCACCATCGGCGTTATTACGGCTGACATCACCGTTGCGCCCTCCAGCGATTTATTGAACGCCCAGCTTGAGGCGGCCATCGAGACCCGCCTGGCCGAGTTGGGCGAAGGACCGGCCTCCATCGTTCCGCAAATTGCAGCGACCCGCAAAGCCTACAAAGCTTTCGGCAAAGACCCGGCCCGCTATCGCCCGGCGGCCGAAGCCTTGATCCGGCGGCTGCTGCAGGGCAAGGGGCTTTACCGGATCAATAACGTGGTCGAGATCAACAATCTGGTCTCCCTGAAAACCGGCATCTCCATCGGCGCGTTTGATTTGACCGCCATCGAAGGCCCTATCGTCTTTCGCCGCGGCGGTGAGGGCGAACCCTACATCGGCATCGGCCGCGGCCCCTTAAATATCGAAGGGTTGCCGGTATTCGCCGACAATCTAGGGCCGTTCGGCAGCCCCACATCGGATTCGGAACGCACGAAAATCACCGAAAAGGCCGAACGCCTGCTGATGGTGCTGATCGGATTCGGCGAGACTCAAGAGATTGAGCCAGCCATGAAGGAAATGGTCGGCTTGCTGCAAGAACATTGCGGAACGACCGGGGTCGAGACGAAGGTTGTTAAAAATTAGAGATTGCCATTCCGGGGCTCACGTAATGAGAATCCGGAATGACCAGCCCCCGTTAAACCCCATGCTTTTGAATAAGCCGCCTGAACTGGTGGTAACCCAGGCCCAAGCGTTTAGCGGCTTCGGTCTGGTTGTGGCGGGTGACGGCGAGGGCCCGTACTAAAAGATCTTTTTCATAGCCATCGACAGCCGCGCGGAAATCATCCGGCAGCGGCGTTTCCACCGGTTCGGGCCGCTCATCTTCCATGGTCTCACGCCAGGGGCTGGCGAAGGGATCGAAGACGATGGCATCAAGAGGGTCGTCAAGCGATCCATGCCGATGAACGCTGCGTTCGACAGCGTTTTTCAATTCACGGATGTTGCCTGGCCAAACATGAGCAAGCAGCGCGGTTTCAGCCTTATGGGTAAAACCCGGAAACACCGGACGGTCGAGCTCCCGGGTCATCTCCAGGGCAAAGGCCCGGGCCAGGGGCAGAATATCGCCGGGACGGGCCCTGAGCGGCGGCACGTTGACCACATCGAATGCCAGCCGGTCCAACAAATCGGCACGAAACAAGCCTTCGCGTGCTTTCTTGGGAAGGTCGACGTTGGTCACGCCGACCACCCGCACATCGACCGTCAGGGTTTGCGACCCACCGACCCGCTCAAACTCGCCGTATTCCAGCACCCGTAAAATTTTTTCCTGGGTTTCGGGTTGGGCGGTAGCGATTTCATCGAGGATCAGGGTGCCGCCGTCTGCCCTCTCGAAACGGCCCAGGTGACGGCCTTCGGCTCCGGTGAAAGATCCCGCCTCATGGCCGAAAAGTTCGGAATCGAGCAACGACGGAGTGAGCGCGGCGCAATTGACCTTCAGGCAAGGGCCATCCCAGCGCCGGGAGAGAAAATGCAAACGCTCGGCGACTCGCTCCTTGCCCGACCCCCGCTCGCCAATCACCAGACAGGGTTTGTCGAGTCCCGCAAGATTGGAGACCTGATCGAGAATAGCGAGAAACGCCGGGTCCTCGCCGAGCATGGATTGGGGGTCAGACATAGGAATATTATGGCGATTTTCGCTATAACTTAAAAGAATAACTTATCGAATTTCGCTATTTTTATTGATGGTCTGTTATAGATATTATTTAAAAACAATGCTCTACGAGTTTGGCACGGTGGCTGCAATGTCTTTACCAAACCGCAACTCTCAACACCAAGGATACGGACAATGGGTATCTTCTCGCGCTTTACAGACATCATGAACGCCAATCTCAACTCCCTGCTCGACCGAGCCGAAGACCCGGCGAAAATGGCCCGCTTGATGATTCAGGAGATGGAGGAAACGCTGGTCGAGGTCCGTTCCTCGGCGGTTAAGTCCATCGCCGACAAAAAGGAAATTGAGCGACGTCTCGCCAAGCTGAAAGACGGTGAGAAGGAGTGGGCCGAGAAGGCCGAATTCGCCATCGCTAAGGGTCGCGAAGATCTGGCCAAGGGCGCACTGGTCGCCAAACGCAAACTTTCCGACCAAGCCACCGCACTTGAGGCAGAACTGGTCGTCGTCGAAGAATCCCTTGCGAAATACAACGAGGACATGGGGCGGCTTCAGGCCAAGCTGGAAGAAGCTAAAGCCAAGCGCAAGTCCATCGAAATTCGCATGCAGTCGGCGGAAAAGCGGGTTCATATCCGCAAGACCCTGCACGACGGACGGGTCGACGATGCACTCTCACGCTTCGATAGCCTGGAACGGCGTATCGACGGCCTGGAAGCCGACGCCGAAGCCTACGATCTCGGCAAGGACACCGCCAAGACGCTCGAACAGGAATTCGCCGATCTCGAAGCGGAAAACGGCATTGAGGACGAATTGGCCGCCCTCAAGCAGAAAATGAAGAAGAAGAAGGCTTCCTAACCAACGCCAGTCGTGGTTGAGTTACCAGATCGGAGTTCGCAGCCGATCGGCACAAAAGATCGGAGTTCGCAGCCGAGCGATACAAAAGATCGGAGTTCGCAGCCGATCAAATTTTTCAAGGAAGGAAGGCGTTAGACGATGTTCGTCGGTTCATTTTCATTCATCATGATGGTTTTGCTGCTGACGATTGTTGCGCCGCTCTGGATCGTCTTTCACTACATCACCCGATGGAAGCAGATGAAAAACGAAGAGCCAGGCGATGGGCGGGTGGTCGTTGACCGCGATACCCTGGAAGGCCTCGCTGCCACGGCAGGCAAACTGGAAGACCGTATCAAGAACCTTGAAACCCTTTTGGACGCAGAAGCGCCAGGCTGGAGGGAAAAATGAGTCGCCATAATAAATACCGTAGCTGCAATCACCCCCACCGCAAGAACGGCGTCATTCGCCGCGTGACCGGCGCTTTGGCCCAACAATGGGACCTCGAACGTAAATGGGTGCTGTTCGGCTTCATTGTCGGGCTGGTGGTCAATGCGCCACTCACCTTGTTCCTGTTCCTTGTCGCTTGGTTCTGGACCGACCATCCGGGTAAGCTGGAACATTGGTGGGGCCATGTTCGCGGAACCTTTTCTCCCGGCTACCGGACGGCTCATGCCCATGCGGGCCCTTCAACCGACTATACCGAACCTCGCGAGCGGGAACAGCCCTTCGAAGCCGATCCTTTCTTCGCAGACCTCAAACGCAAGTTCAAGGATCTGGAAGAACGAGCGGGAAAGATGGAAGAACAGGTATCCTCCGAAGAATACGAACTGCGCAAAGAATTCAAGAAGATGGAAGACTAATTTGTCTTTTCCCCTTGAATATTCACGCCTTTAAGACTTATCCCTAACGAGTGATGCGCCTATCAGGAGGAACGACGACGTGGTTTCCATCAGTGAGTTGACCAGCGGTTTTACCGACAGGATTCGCGAAGGCGGATGGCTTTCCAAAGTCCTGCTCCCCTTAATCGCCGTCATCTTGGTTGGCGCGGCTCTCTATTATCCCGTTGGCATGGCGCTGACCCACACCATTGACGACGACACCGCGTTCCAGGCCGAGGCTCCCGAAGGCGGTAGCCGGTCGGTGGCGATTGCCGCCAGCGTGATTGACCGCGAGGTCAACGACTACCGCTGGACCGCCAACGACCCCTTCTTCCTGCCCGGTGCAGCGCTTGACAATATGCCCAATTATCAACAGGGCATCGTCTCGTCGCTGTCACGCTTCGCCATTGAAATGTCCGACCAGATCGGTCGGACCCGGGGCTCGTCCCAGGTGGACGTAGATCTCGACAAGGCCGCCGGTCTGTTAAAATACTCCGGCACTGTCTGGGTTTTCGACTTCTCCACTTCGCTCGCTCCGACGGCGACCTCTGAAGCCCAGTACAGGGCCGCCATGAAGGCGCTCAAGAGCTACAACCAACGACTCGCCGAAGGACAGGCGGTCTTTGAACGACGGGCCGACAATTTGCAGGCGACTCTTGAACGCATCGCCGCCGACCTGGGCTCTTCAAGCGCCGTGATCGAGCGCCATGTGGCCGACAACGCCGGCGGCTTCATCGATTTCACGGCCGACGATATTTTCTACCGCACCAAGGGCCGGATTTACGGTTATTACCTGCTGCTTCGCGAGTTGGGCTTCGACTATGCGGGAGTTTTGCAGGAAAAATCTCTCGAATCGGCCTGGGCACAACTGATGCACTCCCTGCAATCGGGAGCCGAATTGCAACCCTTCGTCGTCGCCAACGGCGGTACTGAAGGGCAAATCGTTCCCAATCATCTGTTGAACCAGGGCTTCTATCTACTGCGCGCCCGGACCCAGCTAAAAGAGGTCAGCAATATCCTGCTGAAGTAGCAGCGCTTGATCTTTCGGTCATTCTGTCCCAAATAGATAGGCAACGAGAGATAGCGTCCGTGCCCGCGGACATTAAAGTGAAAGGCAGACTATGTTCATTCAGACAGAAGCTACGCCCAACCCGGCAACCCTCAAGTTCATCCCTGGCGTCGATGTCATGGGATCCGGCACCGCCAATTTCGAAAGCGCCGACCGGGCCGGCCGCTCGCCGCTCGCTCAGGCTCTTTTCGCCGTCGACGGCATCGGCGGGGTTTTCCTCGGCTCCGATTTCATCACCGTCACCAGCACCGGCGAAAAAGACTGGGAGCTTTTGAAGCCTGAAGTTCTCGGCGCCATCATGGATCATTTCTCTTCCGACAAGCCGGTCATCGAGCAGGTTGAAGAAACAAGCGACGACACCGATGACGACGGCATCGTCATGCAGATCAAGGAACTGCTGGAGACCCGGGTCCGCCCGGCGGTGGCCCAGGACGGCGGCGACATCACCTTCCACGGTTTTGAAGACGGCATCGTCTATCTGACCATGCAGGGCTCCTGCTCCGGCTGCCCGAGCGCCTCTGCGACGCTCAAGCATGGCATTGAGAACATGCTCAAGTACTATATCCCCGAAGTCATGGAAGTCCGCCCGGTTGAATAGTGAACCCCGAGTAGGTCGTTAGACCTGCGACGACGGTTTACGGTGAGAATAAAACCGGCCTCAAGAGCGTATTTTCACTTCATTTGGGGTTTCGTGACTATTTTCAGCGCCCTTGTGGACTAAATATCGTTGAAAAACCAATAGGTTGGAAAGGACGCCGGGATTGGCGTCCTTTTTTGAAATTTTTTCCTATAATTGTTGGGTGATTTTTTCTGGCGAATCCCATATATTGCGCCGCAGCGAGACGGCCCCGTAGCCGTTCGTTATGGGGGTTTCCTTGATTTTGCACGCCGCGCGAGGGAACGAGAATAGACGTTAGAAGGATTGTTTTTCCTGGGTCTGCCAATGGGGCAGCGAGACGTTTTGGAACCATTAATTAGGATTCGGCACAAACCATCATGAAACGAAAGCTCGTTTTTGAGCGCGCCATGCTCGGCCTTCTGGTCGGCTGCGTCGCGGCCTACACCGGTTTTGTCATCCAGAATCCCGTGGAGCGCAAAGCCGCCATCTCAAACCCTGCTCTCTTGGCCGAGGCCTATGAAGCCGCCGCCGTTATCACGGATGCGGGCAAGGCCCTAGCGCCCCGCCCCGTCGAAGTGGTGCCGCTGACCAAGAACGATCCGTCCCAGGCGCTCAACTACAGTCTCGCCCCTGTCTCAACGGGTGAAACGGTGGTGCCACGCATCTTCCTGACCTCTCTGCCCGGTGAAATCGATAAGGTCCGCGAAACGGCCGAGCGCAAAAAGCTATTCTTTAAAAGCGTTCTGCCATTGGTGCTGCAGGTTAACGAGGAAATCGCCAAGGACCGCAAACGCCTCTGGGATATCCGCTTCCGCCGCAACTTGGGCCTAAAAATCGACGCCCTCGACCGGCTGTGGCTTGACAGCATGGCCGAACAGTATGGCGTCCGTCACGGTGACATTGATGGCCTTCTTGCCCGTGTCGATATCATTCCGCCCTCATTGGCGCTGGCACAAGCCGCCGAAGAAAGCGGCTGGGGCCGCTCGCGATTCGCCAAGGAAGGCAACGCTCTCTTCGGCCAATGGACCTATTCGGCCCAGCATAAAGGGATCAAGCCGAGCGAACGAGACGAAGGGGCGACCCACCGTATTCGGGCCTTCGACAATCTGGCTCACAGTGTGAGGGCCTACATGCAGAACCTCAATAGCCACCGCGCTTACCGGGGTTTAAGAAAAATGCGCCAACAGATGCGGGCGAAAGGCAGCCCCTTGGATGGCTTCCTGATGGCCGGAACCCTGACACGCTATTCGGCGCGCGGGGAAAACTATGTCATGGCCCTGCGCTCGATCATGGAAGTCAACGGCTTGGCCGCCTTCGACGACGCCCGCCTCCACGGCGCCAACCTTCCCAAGGCTCTCCGTAAGCCTTTTATTTAGGGCCTGTTTTTTCTTATAAAACAGACAGTTATAGTTTTTTCATAAAGTATTTTTTGATAAGCGGGTTTGCCAGGATGGAGGTAAGCCGCCTCTTTTTAAGCTTTTGCCTTTTGTTGAAATACCGGAGCGGTTTAAAGAGGCCCTTCATTTTGATGACTTCAGGTGTCGATCTTCGTTCAAACCCCTGATCTATTTGAATTATCAATGGAAAATCAAATGATTATGGGCTAATCACGAGGGTGGGCATTTGTTGCTACTTCGTAACGACCATCTTTATCACCCGCTGCTCCCCGCCTTCAAATCGCCCCGATTGTTTCCTTGCTTCTATGGAGGAATCCTTTAGTTTTCCTGGGGTCGGAGGGAATTTCGGGCTTTTCTTTATTGTTCCCAGCACAATTTGAAAATGCCTAACCTCCAATCGGCTAATTTTAAGGAAAAAGGCAAACTTATTAGTATGCTAAAGCCGTTTTTTAAGGCAATTTCTCAGCTTTCAGATCCAACAGTCCGGGGCGTTGTCTGGAAATCCATCGCCGCCGCCTTCGTTGTCTTTGTCATTCTCTGGGTCGGCTTGGGCTTTCTGATCACTGAAACCAATCTATTCGCTTGGGGCTGGCTAGAAACCACCATCGATGTTCTGGGCGGTCTGGCGACCTTGGTTCTGACCTTTATTCTGTTTCCCGCCGTGGTTTCCGTCGCCATGGGCTTCTTCGTCGAAGAGGTGGCTGAGGCCGTTGAAAACCGCCACTATTCACAACTCGGTCCGGCGCGCAAAGCAGGGGTCGGCGAGGCGGTCATAACGGCCGTTAAATTCGCCCTGATAACGGTCGTCCTCAACATTGTGGTTTTGCCGCTTTATCTCATTCCCGCCGTCAATATCTTTGTCTTCTATCTGTTGAACGGCTATCTTCTCAGCAGGGAATATTTCGAACTGGCCGCTTTGCGCCGTCAGGACGCCGTGGGGGTTTCCAATCTTAGGCGTAAATTCAAGAACCGCCTTTTAGCAATTGGAATCGTTATCGCTTTTCTTATGACGATCCCCGTTGTAAACCTGCTTGCACCGGTCATCGCCACGGCGGCAATGGTTCATGTGTTCCATCGGCTGAATGAATTGGACGGCGGAACGGGCGATATCGCCAAGGGGTAACTTGATGCCGGACGGACTTTAAGGAGTCGCCGGATATGCGTTAGGGAGCAATCAAATGGGTTTGTTTGGCCAGAAGAAAGACGGTGAAAAACCAGCCGAAGACAAGACGGACGCTGTCCAGGAAAACGGCGAGGAAGATACCGCCATCGATTCGGCGCCGCCGCTGAAGCCCTTCGCCAAGGGCGGTTCGCACAACGGCCCCTCAAAGCCTGCCGCTCCTGCCATGCCGGCCCGCAATCCATCGCCCGACATCCCACGCAGGGTTACCGAAATTCCCGGCGCACCGCGTCGTTCTGACCGCACCCGCAAGGCCGAAGAGAACGGCAAGACCCTGACCGTCGGCCGCGAAATTTGCCTGAATGGCCAGATCAGCGCCTGTGAAACCCTGGTCGTCGAAGGCCGGGTAGAGGCCGAGCTGACCGACGCCAACATGATCAACGTGACCGAAACCGGCACCTTCGTCGGCTCAGCCGACGTTCAGAACGCCGATATCACCGGCTTTTTCGATGGCGACTTAACGGTGCGCGACCGCCTTACCCTGCGTCCCGGCGGTCAGATCAAGGGCAAGGTGATCTACGGCACCCTGGTCATTGAAGCGGGCGGCGAAATCAACGGCACGCTGGAAACGCTGACCAAAGACGATGACGCCGCGAATCAAAGCTAGGGCAGCGGGCATTAGAAGGGCCTGCCTGGCCGGGGCGCTTCTGCTCCTTGCGGCCTGCCAGACCACCGGCTCCACCACGCCTCTCAAGAGCGCTGCCGAAACCAGCAGTACCGTTCCCGTGACCGCCGTGCAGTTGGCGCTCGGTCATGAGCAGGGGTCACTGAAGGACGTCACGCCCAGCGAATTACCGCCCCCCAGCCCGCAAAAACTGATCGGCCTGACCCCGGAGCGGCTAACCCAGGCACTGGGTGAACCGGACTTTCGCCGAACCGACCGAAACGCCGCCATCTGGCAATATGCCGGGCCGACCTGCTTTCTCGACCTCTATCTCTATCGGCAAAAAGGGCGGCAGTTAGCCGTTTCCCACTATGAATTCCGCAGCCGCGTCGTCGCCAAGGTCGATCCCGCCCAGTGCTTTGCGACCGTACTGGCCCACCATTACGGGCAGCGCCGGACCTAGAATCTATATCTTTCCTTTAAATCCGCAGTTTTCAATCACCGGGCAGACCCCACAATCGGGCTTACGCGCCTTACAGATGTAGCGCCCATGCAGAATCAGCCAATGATGCGCATGGAGCCGCCATTTCTCAGGCACCACCTTCAGAAGCTTCTTCTCCACATCAAGCACGGTCTTGCCCGGCGCCAGGCCCGTGCGATTGGAAACCCGAAAGATATGCGTATCCACCGCGATGGTCGGCTCACCGAAATAGACGTTGAGAACCACATTGGCCGTTTTACGCCCCACACCGGGTAGCCTTTCAAGCGCTTCACGGCTTTGCGGCACCTCACCGCCGTACTGGTCGAGCAAAATCTGCGAAAGCTTGATGACGTTTTTGGCCTTCGTGTTGAACAGACCGATGGTCTTAATGTGGTCCTTGAGGCCAGATTCGCCCATGGCGACCATCTGTTGAGGCGCCGAGACCTTTTCAAATAAGGCCTTAGTTGCCTTGTTGACCCCCACATCGGTGGCTTGGGCCGAAAGCACCACGGCGACCAGCAGGGTATAGGCGTTGGTGTATTCCAACTCGCTCTTAGGTTCCGGGTTGCGTTCGGCCAGGGCGGCGAAGAACGAATCGATATGGGCTTTTTTCATAAGTCTCTGAACATTTGCAAAATGGTATTGTTCTGTTTAGCGTCCTTTCCAGTTCAGCAAAAGACGGACACCTAAAAAATATGCGCCACAACAAGCCGGAAGCCATCCCTTTAGAGGCCCCGTTTCCCCTACTTGCCAGGTTTAAACGGCAAGTCCTGCCTGTTTTGCTGGTGCTGTTCGGCCTGTTCATCCTGCTCTCAGGCGTCGGTGCTTTGACCGCCATGCGGGAAATCTATTTGGAGCTCGCCCAACGACGCGCCGAATCCATCGCCCGTTCGGCCGGGCTCGACTATCCTGAGCTGTGGAGCACCCTGATGACCTCTGAGACGGCCCATGAGGTGGACCTGCCGCCTGATGCCGTTAAGGCGATCACCAAGGAGGTTTCCGAGCTAGAACTCATCGGGCTCAAGATTTACAACACCAAAGGCCGCACGTTATTCAGCCTCGACGCCAAGGATATCGGCAAGATCGAACGTAGCGAAACCATTCGCGAGGCGCTCGATTCGGGAAAAGGCGCGATCATCAGCAAGACCGTCGCCCAAAACCAGGAGGTTTACGAGCTTTATGTGCCGCTGATTGGCGAGGACGGCAAGACCAAGCTGGTGTTTGAGCTTTATGAGCCGATCCAATATCTCAATGCGGTGCTGATTCGTAACGCCATCGCCCCGGTCGCCATCCCCACCCTGCTGTTGGTGGTGCTGATTGGGCTAGGCTATAAACTTAGCTCCCGAGCCCAACGGGATATCGACCGGCGCACCGACCAGATTAACGCCTTGCGCGAGCGCCTCGAATCTCTGGTTTCCCGTGATGCCGTTGATGCGGTGCGCAATGCCGAGGGCCGCACCATCGCCTCGCGCCGCAAAGAAGAAACCCTGTTTTACAGCGATATCCGGGATTTCACCGGGCTTTCGGAAAGTCATGAACCGGAAGAAGTGATCCACTTCCTCAACGACCTCATGGCCTTACAGATCGACCGGGTCAAAGAGCATGGCGGCGATGTCGACAAAATGGTCGGCGACGCGCTGCTCGTCCGCTTTTCCGGTGAAGACAAGGAAGAGCGCGCCGTGGCCGCCGCCGAAGCGGTACAGCGCGCCATGCGCAAACGGAACTTTGAGCGGGGCATCGGTATCGGCCTGTTCACCGGGCCGGTCATCGCCGGGGCCATCGGGCCGGAAGATCGCCGCGACTATACGGTAATCGGCGATTCGGTCAACGTCTCGGCACGCCTCTGCTCGGCAGCCGGAGCGGGCGAAGTGGTGATGGATGGAAAGACCGCGGCCACCGCCGGGCTGGAAACTGAGAACCGCAAAGAACCGGTGGCCGTCAAAGGACGCAAAGAGATGCTGGAAATCCTCCGGCTTACACCCTGAACATTCGCAAGAAACGGGTGGCAGGGTGGCAGGGAGCGACTTAGACTTCTTCCATGACCACTGATTCGAAAACCTATGAGCGCCTCGCCCGCGCCATTCGCTTCGCCGCCGAGCATTACCGGGATCAACCGAACCTGGAAAGGCTGGCCGAAGAAGCCCATTTAAGCCCCCACCATTTCCAGCGGGTTTTTACCCAATGGGCCGGGATCAGTCCTAAAAAATTCGTCTCTCACATGACCCTTGAGTCCGCCAAAACAAATTTAATACGGAATCGTAATATTCTCGATACGGCTCTTGAAGCGGGGCTTTCCGGCCCCTCGCGACTGCATGACCTGAGCATCACTTTCGAGGCCATGACGCCGGGTCAGTTACGGGCCAAAGGACGCGGGCTCACCATCAGGTATGGGGTTGCCGCTTCACCGTTTGGCTTTTGTATCGCCTTCGCAACAGAACGGGGCCTCTGTGGCCTCGCCTTTGCCTGGGAAGAGGATGTCGAATTATCGATCAAACGAATGATCGGAAGATGGCCAGCCGCCAGCTTCGTTCAAGACAATGCCTTTGCCGAAAAGATCAGTTCGATGATTTTTGACGACTCCGGTCAGTCAATTGATCTTCACGCCATGGGGACAAACTTCCAAATCAAGGTCTGGCAAGCTCTGCTGACCATACCCCCCGGCCGAACGGCGACCTACAGGTCGATCGCCGAAAAAGTCTGCACCGCCAAGGCCAGCCGCGCCGTTGGCGCGGCCAACGGCGCCAATCCGATCAGTCTGTTGATCCCTTGTCACCGGGTCATCCGCGAATCCGGCGCCCTGTCAGGCTACGCCTGGGGCATCGAGCGAAAACGCGCCCTTCTGGCCTGGGAGTCGGCTATGACGGGTGAAGCGAACTAGAAATTAAAAGCCCAGCACGTCTTGCATGGAGTAGAGACCTGGGGCTTTGCCTTCGGTCCAGAGGGCGCCGCGCACGGCGCCGCGGGCGAAGACTTGGCGGGAGCTTGCCTTGTGGGTCAGCTCAATGCGTTCGCCATCGGCGGCGAACACCACCGTATGATCGCCGACCACGTCGCCACCGCGTAGGGTGGCGAATCCGATATCGCCTTTTTTGCGCGCTCCGGTATGTCCATCGCGCACCTTATCGGCCACCGCGTCGAGATCGACCTTCCGACCGGCCGCCGCCGCCTTGCCGAGTCCCAAGGCCGTCCCCGAGGGCGCATCCACCTTGTGGCGATGGTGCATTTCAACTATTTCGATATCGTAATCTTCATCAAGAATTTCGGCGACTTGCTTGGTCAGGGCAAAGAGTAGGTTGACCCCAACGCTCATGTTGGGCGCCTGAATGACCGGAACCTTCTCGGCGGCCCGGTTGAGGACACCTTGTTCGTTGGCGCTCAAGCCAGTGGTGCCGACCACCAAGGCGGTGCCGTGTTTCATGGCCGCTTCGGCGTGACCGATGGTCGCCGTGGGCAGGGTAAAGTCGATCACCGCATCCGAAGCGGCGAAAAGAGCATCCACATCGTCTGTCACCGCGACGCCTGCCGCCGGAAGACCGGCCAACTGCGCCACGTCCTCGCCGATCAGGGGATTTCCGGGCACTTCGGTGCCGCCCGCCAACTCCGCGCCTGCGGTTTCATCCACCTGAGCGACCAACATGCGGCCCATGCGTCCGCCGCATCCGACAATCCCAATTTTCATGGCCCCGCCTCCCGAATTTATTTCGAGTTAATAACAATTACCTGCCGGGCGACAACCCAACATCTAAACTTATTCTTTTAAATCTTCCCAGAACTCTTTGACTTTATTAAAGAAGCCAGAGCTTGCCGGGTTTTGTTTTTCCTCATTGGCCTGGGACTGGAATTCCTCCAGAAGTTCTTTCTGCTTGTCGGTCAGGTTGACCGGAATTTCCACCTGGGCCTCGACGAACATATCGCCCCGGTTTTCCGAGCGCAGCATGCTCATGCCCTTGCCCCGCAGCCGAAACTGGTCGCCCGACTGGGTTCCTGAGGGAATGGTGATGCGCGCCCGCGTCCCGTCCACCGAAGGTACTTCCAGCGACCCGCCAAGGGTCGCCGTGGTCATGGGGATGGGCACACGGCAGAAAATATCCGCCCCTTCGCGGTGGAAGAGGTGATGGGGCTGGATCGAGAGAAAGATATAAAGATCGCCCGGCGGACCGCCACGGGTTCCGGCTTCCCCTTCGCCCGAGAGGCGAATGCGGGTGCCGTCCTCGACCCCTTCGGGGATGGTGACCGACAGGGTCTTTTCCTGATGGGTCCGCCCCGAACCACCGCATTTCTTGCAGGGGTCCTTGATGACATGGCCTGAGCCGTGACAGGTTGGGCAGGTCCGTTCGATGGTGAAGAACCCCTGCTGGGCGCGCACACGGCCTGCACCACCGCAGGAGCCGCAGGTCACCGGAGCCTGGCCGCCTTCGGCGCCGCTGCCGTTACAAGATTCGCAGGAAACGGACGTGGGAACCCGGATGGTGGTCTTACGGCCTTCAAAGGCTTCTTCCAGGGTAATATCCATGTTGTAGCGCAGATCGGAGCCCCGGTTGGACATCCCCGCGCCACCACCGCGCCGACCGGTGAAATCGCCGAACATTTCATCGAAGATATCGGCAAATCCGCCGAAGCCGCCGGGTCCGCCTGGACCACCGCCAGCCATCTGGTCGAAGGCGGCATGGCCGTAGCGGTCGTATGCGGCTCGCTTCTGCTCGTCTTTCAGGACTTCATAGGCTTCGTTGACTTCGCGGAATTTCTGGGCAGCCTCTTCGTCATCCGGATTACGATCCGGATGGTACTTCATCGCCGCCTTGCGATAGGCCGATTTGATTTCAGAATCGCCGGCGTCCTTGGAAACGCCGAGAAGTTCGTAAAAATCCTGTTTGGACATTGTTTCTTGTTCCTAGACCGAGGCCCCGGAACGCCTTTTCATCGGCATTTCGGGGCCTTGATTCACTGGCGGTAAGGAACCGCTAAAAGCGGCTACTTGTCCTTTTTATCGGCGTCCACTTCCTCGAAGTCGGCGTCCACCACCTTGGCGTCATCACCGGACTGGCCTTCGCCGCCCGCATCGCCTGCGCCCATGTCCGGCCCCATGTCGGGAGCGCCCTCACCGCCCGCTTCCTGCTGGGCCTTATACATGGCTTCGCCGAGCTTCATGGAAGACTGCATCAGCTCATCGGTCTTGGACTTGATGGCATCTGGATCGCTGTCTTGGTTTTCAAGAAGTTCTTTCAAAGCCGCCATATCGGCTTCGATTTTCTCTTTGTCTTCGGCCGGAACCTGATCGCCGTATTCGCCAAGATGCTTTTCGGTGGTGTGGATCAGACCGTCGGCCTGGTTGCGCACTTCCACCTGTTCCTTACGCTTCTTATCATCTTCGGCATGGGCTTCGGCTTCCTGAACCATCTTATCGATGTCAGCGTCCGATAAACCGCCCGAGGCCTGAATGCGAATCTGTTGCTCCTTACCGGTCGCCTTATCCTTGGCCGACACATGGACGATACCGTTGGCGTCGATATCGAAGGTCACTTCGATCTGCGGAATGCCGCGCGGCGCCGGAGGAATGCCGACCAGATCGAACTGGCCGAGCAGTTTGTTGTCTGCGGCCATTTCGCGCTCACCCTGGAAGACCCGGATGGTCACGGCGGTCTGATTGTCTTCAGCCGTCGAGAAGACCTGGCTCTTACGGGTCGGTACGGTGGTGTTGCGGTCGATCAGGCGGGTGAACACGCCGCCCAGGGTTTCGATACCGAGTGACAGCGGGGTGACGTCGAGCAGCAGCACGTCTTTGACGTCGCCTTTCAAAACGCCGCCCTGGATAGCCGCACCGATGGCAACCACTTCGTCCGGGTTGACGCCCTTGTGGGGCTCGCGGCCAAAGAATTCCTGAACCCGCTCGACAATCTTGGGCATACGGGTCATGCCACCAACCAGGATCACTTCGTCGATATCGCCCGCAGAAACACCCGCGTCCTTGAGGGCGGCCTGGCAGGGTTTGATGGTCCGTTCGACCAGATCGTCAACCAACGCTTCCAGCTTGGCCCGCGTCAGCTTGATATTGAGGTGCTTCGGGCCGGTCTGGTCGGCTGTGATGAACGGCAGGTTGACCTCGGTCTGTCCCGAGCTGGAAAGCTCGATCTTGGCCTTCTCGGCAGCCTCTTTCAGGCGCTGCAGGGCCAGTTTGTCGGCCTTAAGGTCGATACCGTTTTCTTTTTGGAATTCGCTCGCCAGATATTCGATGATCGATTGGTCGAAGTCTTCACCGCCGAGGAAGGTATCGCCGTTGGTCGATTTCACCTCGAACACGCCGTCGCCGATTTCGAGAATCGACACGTCGAAGGTACCGCCGCCGAGGTCATAAACGGCAACCGTGCCGGTGCCTTTTTTCTCAAGCCCGTAGGCGAGTGCGGCTGCTGTTGGCTCGTTGATGATGCGGAGCACTTCAAGACCGGCGATTTTACCCGCGTCCTTGGTCGCCTGCCGCTGGGAATCGTTGAAGTAGGCCGGGACGGTGATCACCGCTTGAGTAACCGTCTCGCCGAGGTAGCTCTCGGCGGTCTCTTTCATCTTCTGCAGGGTGAAGGCGCTGATCTGGCTCGGGCTGTATTTCTTGCCATCCGATTCGACCCAGGCATCTCCATTGTCGCCATCGACAATCTTGTAGGAGACTAGGTCCTGATCTTTTTTCGTGGTCGGATCGTTGTACGGACGGCCGATCAAGCGCTTGATGGCGTAAAAAGTGTTGTCCGGGTTGGTAACCGCCTGGCGCTTGGCCGGCTGGCCGACGAGACGCTCGCCGTCGTCGGAGAAGGCCACCATGGACGGCGTAGTCCGGGTGCCCTCGGCGTTTTCGATCACCTTTGCGTCCGACCCTTCCATGACGGCGACGCAGGAGTTGGTCGTACCGAGGTCGATACCGATGACTTTGCTCATTGTTTCCTCACCTTGCTAGCAGACCCTCACCAGCCCAAGCGATGGCGCCGGAAACGGTCCCCAATAAAATACTGTTTGGCTTCCTTGGTCCGGCGGTCGAAAGGCGCGCCGGTCCTTAACTTCACGCCGTTATATATGCCGGTCGCGTATTCCACGCAACACCTGGGGGTGTTTTTTATGCATGATGGCTTGATGATCATCATTTGACCCCCGTCCGAAGGCCGCCTATGGTCCGCCCCAGAAACGTCAAGGAACCGTTCTTATGATCCCAGAACCTCCCCCCGTCGACGCCGGTGAAAGCACCGACGAAAACCCCAATCTCGAAGCCGTCCAGTCAGCTCTTCGTTTTCCCCTTTTCGTCGCCTTGCTGGGCATTCTGATTGGTACTTACGGCCAGTTCGTCACCAACGAAGAATGGGTGATGATGACCGGCGCAACCCTTGTTGTCCTCGGCTTTTTCGCCTGGATTCTTCTTAAGCTGCTCTATGGCGGCGAGATCAGACATAAACAAAAGTAACCCCATTAGGCTATGCTGGCCCGATGATCGTTTCGGCCAGCTATAAAACCGACATTCCGGCCTTTTACCCCCGGTGGTTCATGAACCGCCTGGTGGCCGGTTTTTGCAAAATGGTCAATCCCTACGGCGGCCAGATTTATGAAGTGCCGCTAACGCCGAGCATGGTTTCAGGTTTTGTCTTCTGGACCCGCAATCTGGGTCCATTGACCGACCACCTCCCCGAAATTGTCGAACGAGGTTATCCCTTCACCGTGCAATACACCGTGACCGGCTATCCCAAGGCGCTGGACGCGGCAACCATTGCGCCGAAAAAAGCCGTTGCTCACCTGCGCCACCTTTCGACGGACTATCCCGGCGCTGGCGTCTGGCGTTACGACCCTATTGTTTTCACCTCATTAACCCCATTTGACTGGCACGTCGCCAATTTCGAACGGCTTGCCGCCCTGCTCGAAGGGGCGGTGGATGAGGCGGTGGTCTCCTTTGCTCAAATCTACCGGAAAACCAAACGCAACATGAACAAGGTGGAGAGTTTGGTCTGGAGTGACGAAACTGCCGATACCAAACAGAGTCTGCTAGCCGCCTTGCTGCCCATCGCCCAAAAACATGGGATGCGCCTCAGCCTCTGCGCCCAACGCGACCTGCTGATTGACGGAGTGGCCGACGCCGCCTGCATCGACGCCGAACGCCTGGGCCGGGTCGCGGGGCAGCCTATCGGGGCAAAACGCAAGCCCCACCGGGACGCCTGCGGCTGCTGGCAATCCCGCGACATCGGCGATTACGACACCTGCCCCCACGGCTGCGCCTACTGCTATGCCGTCAGATCGCGAGACTTAGCAAAAAAACGTTACCAAGCCCACGACCCGGAAAGCCCGTTTCTTTTTGAGCCGCGTTAAGTTCCGGCATCATCCCCCATCATGCGCGGGCTTGACCCGCGTATCCACGACTTCAAACATGATGCATATGAATAAAAAGTCATGGGTACCCGCATTCGCGGGCACGACGAAATGGAACATGGAACTGCGCTTCAATTTTAATCCCAACTTTCCTCGGGCGGGCCCAGCACCCGCGTCGCCAGATCATAAGAAAAACCGGCGCGGGCCATAGCGGCCAGGTCTTTTTGGTGCTGGCCTTCCTTGCCTTGCCGCGTTCGATAAGGCCCCAAACGGCGACGCTTGGCGAAAGCGGTGGCGGCGTCAAGCTCCGGGTCGTCGCTTTCTTCGCTTAAACTGTTGTAGGCCGTCTCAATGGTTTCATCATCGAGCCCCTTTTGTTTGAGCTTGGCGCCGATCATCCGCTTAGAGCCACCCCGCCGATGTAAGGATCCAGTGCGCAATTCGGCATACTGCGCATCATCCAAAACCCCAACCCGCTGAAACCGGGAAACGAGCTCATCAATAATCGCCGTGCCTTCCTCCGGGTCGGTCCCGTGGTGGCGCGCCGAAAGCGTCACCTTGCGCATCATCACCTTGCGAAAATGCGCCGTAGTGGTGGCAAACCGGCTGAGATAATGCTCGGCGGCATTCTCCAGATAACGGCGCGTCGCCTTTCGCGGGACCTTGGTTTTTCGAGGGTTGTCTTCCATGGAAAGCAAAATGCCACAGCCTTGAAGCCCTTCCAAGTCGTCTCCATTTGGTCTAAGACCGGAGCATCAAAATAAAAAGGGATTATTCATGAGCGGCGAGTTCAAACCGATTCCCATGTCCAACGCTCTGGCGGTCTGGACGCTTTATATGCGCGAAGTGCGCCGGTTCCTAAAGGTCTATACCCAGACCCTCATGGCTCCGGTGGTCACCACACTGCTTTTCCTGGCGGTTTTCACCCTTGCGCTCGGCCGTTCAGTCGAATCGATTCACGGCATTCCGTTTTCCCAGTTTTTAGCGCCGGGCCTAATGATGATGGCCATCGCCCAGAATGCTTTCGCCAACACCTCGTCTTCAATCCTCATCGCCAAGGTCCAGGGCAATATTGTCGATACGCTGATGCCGCCGCTTTCGCCCCACGATCTCACCCTCGGTTTCGCTCTCGGCGGAGCGACCCGCGGTGTGTTCTGCGGTGCCGTGGTCGCCGTCGCCATGGCCTTTTTCGTGCCGGTGGAAATTCATAGCCTCGGCTTTATTCTCTATCACGGATTCATGGCGGCCATGATGCTGAGTCTGCTCGGCATGATCGGCGGCATCTGGTCGGAAAAATTCGACCATATGGCGGCGATGACCAACTTCGTCATTACGCCGCTCTCTTTTCTGTCCGGAACCTTCTATTCCATCGAACGCCTGCCTGAAGCGGGGAAACTCCTGGCCCACTTCAATCCATTCTTTTATATGATCGATGGATTCCGCTACGGCTTCATCGGCCAGTCCGACGCGCCACTACTCACCGGCGTCCTGGTGATGGCCGGAATCAATGCGGGCCTCTGGCTGGTCTGCTACAAGCTGTTCAAGTCGGGATATCGCCTGAAGGCCTAGGGTCTGGAAAAGTTCACATGCGCACACTAACGGACCGCCTTAGGCACGTTCTGTTGTTTGAAAGCCTGGCCATACTGATCTTTTCTTTTTTCGGTAGCTGGGCCACACCCTGGACGGCAACAACCATCGGCGCCCTGGGCCTAACGCTTAGCCTTATCGCCATGGGATGGAATTTCATTTTCAACTGGATATTCGATGCCTGGGAGCGACGCTATCGAGCCTCAACCAAGCGCGGCATCGGCCTAAGAATCGTCCACGCCGTTCTTTTTGAAGGAGCGTTATTGATTTGCAGCATTTTTATCCTCGCCTGGTGGCTGCAAACCACTCTCTGGCAGTCGCTGGGCCTGAGCATCGGCGCATCCGCTTTCTTCGTGATCTATGCCTTCGCCTTCAATTGGCTCTACGATATTGTTTTCCCGCCTCCCCAGGCGGCCTGAAAGCGTAAAAACTTGACGGAAGGCCGTCCGATTCCCATAATCCCCCGCTTTTCCGGGGCGAAAATCGTTTCTCGCTGAAACGACTTTTCGGAAACTGGACGGATTCGGAAAGGCCAAAATGATCACGCCCGTTATGCCAACCTATGCGCGGACCGATCTCGCTTTCGAGCGGGGCGAAGGCGTTTATCTCTACACCGCGGACGGCAAGCGCTATCTGGACTTCGGCTCCGGCATCGCCGTTTCGGCGCTCGGCCATAGTCACCCGCATCTGGTCAAGGCCCTGAAGGCCCAGGCCGAAAAGCTTTGGCACACCTCCAACCTCTATCAAATTCCCGAGCAGGCGCGCTTGGCGGAACGGCTGGTCGACAACAGCTTCGCCGACACGGCTTTCTTCTGCAATTCAGGCGCCGAGGCGCTGGAATGCGCCATCAAGACGGCGCGCAAGTATCAGTCCCACAACGGCCATCCGGAACGCTACCGGATCATCACCGCCGAAGGCGCGTTCCATGGCCGGACGTTCGCTACTTTGGCCGCCGGTGGACAGCAGAAGCATCTGGCTGGATTCGGCCCGGCAATGGATGGTTTCGATCAGGTGTCATTCGGCAATCTCAACGAACTGCGCGCCGCCATCACGGCGGAAACGGCTGGGATTCTGGTCGAGCCGGTACAGGGCGAAAGCGGCATTCGGCCTTTGGGGCAGGACTTCATTAAAGGCCTAAGGGCGGCCGCCGATGAACACGGCCTGATGCTAATTTTCGACGAGGTGCAGACCGGCATGGGCCGTACAGGACGGCTTTTCGCCTATGAAAACGCCGGAGCCACCCCTGACATCATGGCGCTCGCTAAAGGTCTGGGCGGCGGCTTTCCGGTCGGGGCCTGTCTGGCCACCGAAAAAGCTGCTTCCGGCATGCTGGCCGGCTCCCACGGCAGCACGTTTGGCGGCAACTATTTGGCAGCGGCGGCAGCTAATGCAGTTCTCGATGTTTTATTGGAAGACGGCTTTATGGCAGAGGTCGCTAAGCGCGGCGACTACCTGATCGCAAAAGCCGAGAAACTGGCGGCAGCCTATCCCAAGGTAATTGAAAACGCCCGGGGACAAGGATTGTTGGTCGGCCTTAAATGCGCCGTGACCAACGGCGATTTGGTCGCCAAGGCGGTTGAAAAAGGGCTGTTGACCGTTCCCGCGGGAGACAATGTGGTGCGGCTTTTGCCGCCGCTTATCGTCACCGAGCGCGAGATCGACGAAGCGATCGATATCCTCGAAGCCTGCTGCCAAGAACTCAACGACTAGAAACGGCGGAAAATCATGACGACGCCAAGACACTTTCTTGATCTCCACAAGGTAGAAACAAGAACGCTAAGAAAAATTCTTCGCTATGCCCAGTCTTATAAGGCCGGGCTCAACCCCATCGGCGGCAATACGCCGCTCAAGGGCAAGACGCTGGCGCTGATTTTCGAAAAACCCTCGACCCGCACCCGGGTCTCCTTCGAGGTGGGCATGATGCAGCTCGGCGGTCAGACCGTCGTTCTGCAGGGTTCCGACAGTCAAATTGGGCGCGGCGAAACCATCGGCGACACGGCCAAGGTGCTCTCGCGCTACGTCGACGGCATCATGATCCGCACCGACGATCCGGCCAAGCTGACCGAACTGGCCGAGGAAGCCACGGTGCCGGTGATCAACGGCCTGACCGACGATTCTCACCCCTGTCAGGTGATGGCCGACGTCTTGACATTCGAAGAGCATCGCGGACCCATTGATGGCCGAAAAATCGCCTGGGTGGGTGACGGCAACAATATGGCGACCTCCTGGATTCACGCCGCCGAACGGTTCGGCTTCGAGCTGGTGCTGGCCTGTCCCGAAGAACTGGCCCCCAACGCCAAGGCCGTGGCCTGGGCTCAGGAACAAGGCGCCAAGGTCTCCGTTGAAACCGACCCCGCCAAGGCGGTTCGGGGGGCGGCCATGGTCACCACCGATACCTGGGTTTCCATGGGCGACACCGACGCCGAACGACGGATCAAGCTTTTAACCCCTTATCAGGTCAACGACGCCTTGATGGATGCAGCCGGAACAGATGCGATCTTCATGCACTGCCTACCTGCCCACCGGGAAGAAGAAGTAACGGCTTCCGTGATGGATGGCCCCCGCTCGGTGGTTTGGGACGAGGCCGAAAATCGGCTGCACGCCCAGAAAGGCATCCTCGCCTGGGCCATGAACTAACCCACCGCAGGAAAAGAAACCGCGAACCATGAGCGACGCCCTTAAAACAGACCTCATTCTGCCGTTTCAATTGGACGAGGCCAATCTACGCGGCCGCTTGGTCCGCCTGCACGAAACCTACGGCGAAACCATCAAAAACCACGGCTATCCGACGCCGGTCTCCCGGTTGTTGGGCGAATGCCTGGCGCTGGCCGCCGTTCTGGCGGGCGCGCTGAAATACGACGGCTTGTTTACCCTGCAAATCCAAAGCGACGGACCGGTCAGTTTGATGGTCGTCGATATCGCCAGCACCGGCGAGTTGCGGGCGACCGCGCGTTTTGATGCGGAAAAGGTGGCCGACGCGGAAAACAAAGAAGGTGGCGACGTGCCCCGCCTTTTGGGCAAAGGACAGCTCGTTTTCACTGTCGATCAGGGGGCCGACATGGAGCGCTATCAAGGCATGGTGGCGCTGACCGGCGAGACCCTGGCCGACTGCGCCGACGAATATTTCACCCGCTCCGAACAGATTGAAACGGCCATCCAGTTGGTCGCCCGGCCCGACGCCACAGACGGTCCGGCCGCCGCCGCCCTAATGATCCAGCGGATGCCCGAGGGCGTGGCGAACGACCAGATCACCGATTCGGTCGATACGGCCGAAGAACACTGGAATCGCGCCGTGATCCTTTTAAAAAGCGCAACGGCGGAAGAACTGACCGACGAATCCCTGCCGCCGGAAGACCTGCTTTACCGGCTCTATCACCAGGAAGGCGTCAAGGCCTACCCGGCCAAAAAGCTGGTCTTCAAATGCCGTTGCTCACGCGATAAAGTCAGGGCGACGCTCGCCTCTTTTCCCAAGGCCGAGGTGGCGGAACTCAAGGAAGACGGCCGCGTTACGGTGACCTGCCAGTTCTGCGGCCTCGACTATCTTTTCGAAGAAGACGACGTCGACGCCCTTCACTCTTAACAATTCACCGTCTTGCGGCTCTCTCAGACCTGTGGCAGGGTTTGTTTCATGATGAAAAAAATTGCTCTCTCGATCGCCGCCCTTATATGGCTGGCAGCTTGTCAATCGATTCCGGATTCCAGCCTTCCGGAACTGCGCTACACCCATCTTGCGCCGCTTAACCTCAATGTGGGCGCAGTCGAGGTGGTTTCGGACTACGCGGCCCCCATGAAGGCTCCCAACGTGGATCACACCATGCCGGTGTCGCCCGGAACCGCCTTCAAGACCTGGGTCAACGACCGCGTCAAGGCCGTGGGACAAAACTTCACCGCCCGTTTCGTCATCAAGGACGCCAGCGTGGTCGAGGTGCCGCTCGCCATGACCAAGGGCTTGAAAGGCGTTTTCACCACCGACCAATCGGAACGCTACGACGCGCGCCTCGACGTGGTGGTCGATCTGCTCGACGCCACCGGCGGTAGTCTGGGAAGCGCAACCACCCAGGTCACCCGCAGCATTACGGTGCCCGAAGATTCGAGCCTCAACGACCGGGAAAAAATTCTGTTTGAAATGACGGAAGGTTTGATGGCCGATCTTGACAAGACGCTGGAATCAAAAATCCGTAGCTATCTCGGCAAGTTTGTCAGGTAAGGCTCTATTCGCGCCAGAACGAGCGGGTAAACAGCACCAACACCGTGAAGAGTTCCAGGCGGCCAAGCAGCATGCCCGCCGCCATCATCCATTTCGCTCCATCGGGCAGGCTCGAGAAGTTGCCCGCCGGGCCGACGATGTCGCCCAGCCCGGGGCCGACATTGGCAATCGCCGTGGCTGCGCTCGACATGGCGGTCAGGAAATCGAGCCCCATCATGCCGAGCCCCAAGGCGAGAAACGAAAACGTCGTGGCAAACAGGAAAAAGAAGCCCAGCACCGAAACGATGACTTCATCGGAAATCGGGCGGCGATTGTAGTAAGGGATAAACACCCCGTGGGGCTGCAACAATTGCTTGAGGTGCGTATGGGCGGCGGCGAAAACCACCTGAAAACGGAAAATCTTGATCCCGCAGGTGGTCGAGCCCGCACAGCCGCCAACCACCATGATGAGGAAAAAGACTGGGGTGGCGAAAGCGCCCCAGTGACTGTAGTCAGACGTGGCGAAGCCGGTTCCGGTCATGATGGAAACGATATTGAAGGACGCATAGCGCAAGGCGTCGAGCGGCATCAAATTTTTACCGACCCAAAGGAAAGCCGCCGTGATCAAAACGGTCGCCGCGGCAAAAGTCAGAAACCACTGAACCTGGCTATCACGGAACAGGGTTTTCACATCCCCCCTGACGACCCTGAGATACAGAATAAAGGGTAAACTCCCGACAACCATGCCGAACGTCGTGATTACATCGATCAAAGCGCTATCGAAATGGCCCACCGAACCGTCCGAGGTGGAAAAACCACCGGTCGCAATAGTCGTCATAGCATGGCAAACAGCCTCGAAACCGGTCATCCCCGCCGCCCAGAGCATGACCGCCCAGATAACGGTCAGCGCCACATAGATGATGGTCAGACCCGCCGACATCTGGGCCGCCTTGGGAGCCACCTTGTCGTCCGCATCGAAGGCTTCAACCTTAAACAGCTGCATGCCGCCAACCTTCAGCATGGGCAGGATGGAGATTGCCATGACGATAATGCCGAGCCCACCAAGCCACTGGAGCATGGCCCGCCAAAGCAAGATACCCGGCGGCGCGGTATCAAGCGCAACGATCACCGTCGAGCCGGTCGTCGTAATGCCGCTCATGGATTCGAAAAAGGCATCTGTGAAGGTGAGGTTCATCTCGGAGAACATCAGCGGCAGAGAGCCGAACACGGTCAGCGCCACCCAAATCACCGTGGTCATCAAAAACCCATGCCGCAGGGTGAAATGCGTGCGGCTACCCCGGCTGGTCAAAATGAGAGAGACCCCGGCAAACAGCGTGAACCCTGCCGATACGGCGAAGACCTGCCAATCCGGATTGCCGAAATAGAGATCGACCGCCGCCGGAATACCCATCGCAACCGCCAGCACGGCCAACAGGCTGCCGGTCACAAGAAAAATGGGGCGAAAGTCCCTCACCTAAAATCCATCCGTCCGTTTTTAAAAATCCCTAACCTTGGCGGGGATTCTTTTCCAAAACGGCGTCAATGTCCACGATTTAAAAGGGAATGATTTATCCGACGGGGCCGCTGACCGGGTGACCGATCATATTGAGGAACTCGCGCCGGGTGGTGGCGTTGTCGCGAAATGCGCCGAGCATCCGGCTGGTCACCATGGAAACCCCCGGCTTGTGGACGCCGCGGGTAGTCATGCACTGATGAACCGCATCGATCACGACGGCGACACCCTTGGGCTTCAAGACCTCTTCGATGGCGCCCGCCACCTGTGCCGTCATTTTTTCCTGAATCTGCAAGCGCTTACCGTAAACCTCAACGATCCTGGCCAACTTGCTGATGCCGACCACGCGGCGGTCGGGCAGATAGGCCACATGGGCCTTGCCGATAATCGGCGCCATATGGTGCTCGCAATAGGATTCGAAGCGGATGTCGCGCAAGACGACCATTTCGTCATACCCTTCGACCTCTTCGAAGGTGCGCTCCAAAATTTCCTGGGGATCCGAACCGTAGCCCGAGAACCATTCTTCGAAAGCGCGCGCAACCCGCGCCGGGGTATCAATCAGCCCCTCGCGAGTAGGATCGTCTCCAGCCCAGGCCAAAAGGGTCCGCACGGCGTCTTCCGCCTGTTCGCGCGTCGGCTTATCCGCAGGCACAGGGTTTACCAGTTCAATGGTCTTTTTCTTGGTCGTCATGGTTGGTCCTTGGTCCCCTAAATAGACATCAGGGCTTCATGTAGGGCCTTTATATACCCCTTCAAGGCGAAAAATGCGAATTCGACTCAGTCTTGCTTTAGTTCAAACGTTTTTCAACATAAGGCGAATCGAGCGAAAAGGCCGGAATCTCCACCTCAAACCGCTCGCCCCGCTGATTGGCCATGGTGTAGCTTCCCGCCATGATGCCCGAAGGCGTCGAAAGCGGGGTGCCGCTGGTATATTCGTGCGCTTCTCCCGGCTCCAGAACCGGCTGCTCGCCGATAACGCCCTCGCCCCGCACCTCCTGAACCCGGCCTAAAGCATCTGTAATCTGCCAGTAGCGACTTAAAAGCTGCACCGTATCCGAACCCCGGTTTTCGATCAGCACGTGATAGGCCCAAATGAAATGGCTGTTTTCAGGGCTCGATTCATCCTCGATATACTGGGGCTGAACGGTCACTTTGATAAAATTTGTTGTTTCGCTGTACATGGTTTTCCCTCAACCGGCCGAACAGGATCCACCGCCCAGAACGCAGAACTTGGCGCAATGGGGATGGTTGAGCCGCACTGAAGCCGACGAAGCAGCCAGGCTGCGGCCCATCTCGAAACGTTTGTCGTAAGGCAGCAAAGTGCAAGGCGTGACCACCGGGCCGTCATCCTCTTTGCGCCGGATCACCATACGCGAGGTGGCGCACATCATGGCTTCCGGCTTGACCCCCAGAATGTCCCAACAGGAAACCGTGATCTCCGGCACGTCCTGAGCTTCATCCATCTCGGGAAATAGAACCAGCGCCTCGGTATTTTCCACGGAAACGGGGATTTCCAGAGCGGCGAACAGGGCCCGGTAACCGGCCCGCACCCGGTCTTCCGGCTCCCCCCATAAGGACCGGCCGGCCACGGCGACCCGGAAATTATGCTCAACCAGCCATTTGACACCCTCAAGCATGGGCTCCCAGCTTCTTTCGCCCCGCAACTCCTCATGGCGGGAGCGTTCGTAATGATCGATGGAAACCCGGAAGGTCATCTGTTTCCGATACCGGTCGCGTAGCGCCAAAAGGGCCGGGCGATTATTGGTCAAGGGCTTCATGGCGTTGGTTAAGACCAGGACCGAAAAGCCCCGCGCCAGGCAAGCTTCAAGTATCGCCGGAAATTCGGGATTCATGAACGGTTCCCCGCCGGTAAAGCCGATTTCTTCGACCGGTAGGCCGTCCCGCTCAATTTCCTCGAGATAAGGGAGCACCTCATTGAGCCGGATATAGGCGAGCCGGTCGTTAGTCGGGCTCGATTCGATGTAGCAGCCGTGGCAGGTCAGATTACACAGCGTTCCCGTGTTGATCCATAAAGTCCGCAAACGGGTCAGCGCCACCAGGGCCCTTTCTTCTCCTTTGGCGGTCACCTCGGGATGCTTAAATTTTTCAGGGGCGAGTCGTTGGCTTTTCATACTTGAAGTCTTCGTTGTTTACCGTTCCGGTTCAGTACCAATTCATTAGGCCCTGATCTTGAAAGATGCCAAATAAACTTTCCGTGTGGAAGAAAAGGTCAAGGACCGTTAGATTTTTAAAATGGAAAAACTAAGGCGTTTCGGCCAAATTGGCTAAAAGAACTCAAGGAATGAAAAATGTTGTTGCACTTGAAAAAAATCGCCCTGGCCGGAGTGATTTCCGTTTTCGCTCTATCGCTCCCGGCAAAAAGCGCCTTTTCCCAGAACCTGCCCGTTTTAAGAATTTCCACCGAAAACAACGCCAATCACGTTCAAACCCACGTGGTTGGCCTGTTCGCCAAACGTCTGCAAGCAGCGCTTAAAGGCAAGCTCCAGGTCGAGCATCATCACAGCGCGGGCCTATTCCGTGACCGGCAAGTGGTCAAGGCCATTGCCGACGGCAAAGTCGAAATGGCGGTTCCGGGAACCTGGCAACTGGACCGGTTCGAGCCTAGCGTCGGCATTTTTCTGCTACCCATGTTTTATGGCCGGGAAGCCAAGATCAATTACCACCTGCGCGACGGCGCCATCGGACAGGAGATCAACAAGCGAATCGGCCAATCTCTCGGCGTTAAAGTCCTCGGTCGTTGGATTGACCTGGGTTACGCCCATCTTTACAGCGTCGATCAGCCGATAAACCGTCACGCCGACCTGCAAGGCATGCGTATCCGCATTCCCGGTGGCGAGGCCAACGCCTTACGGCTGCAAAGTCTCGGCGCGGTGCCCACAGTGATTCCCTGGCCCGATCTGCCGCAGGCCTTGGTTAACAAAACCGTCGACGGTCTATTGACCACTCACGCCACCGTGGTCAGCGCCAAGCTCTGGACGAAGGGCATTCGCTACGCCTTTGAAGACCGCCAATATTTTCCTCAATACGTTCCTATCATCTCGGCGCGTTTCTGGAGGCGGCTTCCGCAAGACATGCGCAAAACCATCACCGAGACCTGGGAAAGCATCGTCGACGAGGGTCGCGCCATGGCGGCAAAGGCTCAGGATGAGGCCTACCGGACCCTCAATAAAAACGGTGTGGAGATTGTCATGCCCAATCACGAGGCATTGGCGGAAAAACGCCAAGGTATGATGCCCCGGCAAGCGGCATTGGCCCAAAAAATGGGGATCGACCCGGCCCTCTTGCAGCAAGTTCACGCCGTACTGGGGAATTAGGACCCAAAAATGAGCGACAAGCCAACCGATACGGCAGGTATTGACAACCGGACTGAGGTCCCTGTTCGAACCCACGGACCAGGCCTTTGGTTTTCCGCCGTTGCGGTCGTGACGGTAGTCGGCCTCTTATCCTGGAACGCCTGGCAAAACCGCCAGTCCAGCCTTGAACTGGCGAAGGTTACGCTCGAATATCAGGCGCGCGCATTGGGGGAGCAACTGACCACCAGTCTGCTAAATCTCGAGCGACAGCTTCAATTCATCAGCTCCAAACCTGAAGCTCTCATGGCCCTCAAGGGCGAGGCGCCCGAGGCTTTTTTCTGGGAGCTTAAACAACGCTCGTTTAGTGATAAGGGGGTTCTTCAGTACCGTTTCTTCGATGCTGCCGGAAAACAGCGCGCCACAAAGGGCGGCCCAACTCCAGGGACAATTTCGGTGAAAACCGAGCGGTTTTTCATCAAACATCAAAAGCAGTTCTACGAATATGTCCTTGAAGCGCCCCTTCGTCTGACGCCGAAAGAGCCTTGGCTGCTCAGCATGAGTCGCAGCATCTACGATTCGCAAGGCACATTTGTCGGCGTCGTCCAGGCGCTGATAAAAATGAACGATCTGAGGATTATTTTGGCCGGTGAAGAATTCGGCGGCTTTGAAAGCGCGGCTTTTTTCGATGCCGAGCGAACCATCCTTTCCTTTTGGCCGCCGACCAGAACCGAGGGGGAAAGCCTGATTGGCCGAAAACTCAATAAGGATATCCGTTTTTCAGACATTTTCATCACCCAAGACGGGACGACCAACTGGGCCACGGAAATCCGTAACGAACGGATTGTTGCCGCCTATAAAATCAGCAATTTCCCGCTTTACGTCGGGCTGACCCGTTCATACGAAAATATTTTGACCCCTTGGTCGAAACAGCTGAATTACACGCTTTGGACGATTGTCATCATCATCCTTAGCTTCCTGGCTTTGGTGTTTTTCGTCATCCGGCGTTCCCACTTTGAACGGGAGCTCGACCTTACCGTCCGGCGGCTGCACTCGGCCGTTGAGCAAAGCCCGACCAATATCATCATTACCGACACAGCGGGAAACATTGTTTATGTCAATCCTGCCTTTTGTCGGTCGACGCTTTACGAAAAACACGAAGTCCTCGGCAAAAATCCCCGCCTGCTGAAAACAGGACATACCCCCAAGGCCGTCTATAAGGAGCTCTGGGACACCATCACCAAAGGCAATGAATGGCGCGGTGAATTTCTCAACAAGAAGAAAAATGGCGAGGTGTTCTGGGAAAGCGCCAATATCTCCCCCATTCGCGACCAGGAAGGAAATATTTCCAATTTTCTCGCCATTAAGGTCGATATCACCGATCGGAAACGAAACGAAGAAGAGCTACGCAAAGCCAAAAACGACGCCGAAGCCGCCGCTCTGGCGAAATCGGAATTCCTCGCATCCATGAGTCACGAAATTCGCACCCCGATGACCGGAGTGATGGGTTTCGCCGACCTGCTTTTGGAAGACGACTTGAAGCGCGAAAGCCGCAACAAGGTTTTAAAAATCAAGGATGCGACCCGGTCGCTACTGGCGATCATCAACGACATTCTCGATATGTCCAAAATGGAAGCACAAAAAATGGAGATCGACACCATCGATTTCCATCTCCCTTCGGAAATCGATAAAGTCGTAGCCTTGTTTAAAGAAAAAGACAGTGGCCGGAATAAGAATAACCTGACGCTGACAACCATTCTCAGCGACGACTTCCCCATCGGCATCAATTCAGACCCCACCCGGCTGCGCCAAATTCTCATTAACCTGATCGGCAACGCCGTCAAATTCACCGAGCGCGGCAGCGTGACCATTGAGGGGAGTCTGATTTTTTCCAATGACGGAAAGCAAATGATTAAAATCGACGTCACCGATACCGGCATCGGGATGACGCCCGAAACCCTGGAAAAGCTCTTCACCGATTTCACCCAGGCCGATACCTCGATTACCCGGCGCTTCGAGGGCACGGGGCTCGGCCTGGCCATCTGCAAGCGGTTGCTCGATTTGATGGGCGGCGAGATCGGCGTCGAAAGCACATACGGCAAAGGCAGCCGTTTTTGGTTTACCCTACCTTACGTGCGGGCCGAAACGGTTGTTTCCGTCCAAGCCCCCGAAACCCCCGGATGTCAACAGTTTGAAACCTCAAGACCGCTCAACGTCCTGATTGCCGAAGACAACCCGATCAATCAGCAAATCCTTAAAGCGATGGTCGTTAAGCTCGGTCATATGGTCTTTGTGGTCGGTAATGGGACAGAGGCTGTCGACGCCCATCGGCGGGATAGCTTCGATCTGATTTTGTCCGACGTGCGCATGCCCGTCATGTCGGGACCGGACGCAACTAGGCAAATCCGCAGGCTCGACGGTCGCAAAGCGAAAATTCCCATCATCGCGCTCACCGCCGACGCCATGGAGGAACACAAACAAGGCTATCTCGATGCCGGGATGAACGCCGTGGTCACCAAACCCGTCGATCTCAACGAACTGACCCAAGCGATCAATGCGGTCATGGGCGAGCCGATTCACAAGCCCATTGAAATGGCCAATCCCTTTATCGAACCGCTTTTGCCGGAGATAAGCGAAGCAGCCGACGAAGCGGACGACGACGCCATGGACACCGTCGATGATTTTCTCAGTCAAATTGGCGCTTCGTCGGACGAAGACAAACCAGCGTAACGGATTGTTCCAGACCGCTATCCTGCTTGACGGCGGGCGGCAGCCTCCGTAAAAGAACGGAAGCCTCTTCTGCGGGTGTAGTTCAATGGTAGAACAGCAGCTTCCCAAGCTGCATACGAGGGTTCGATTCCCTTCACCCGCTCCAACTCTCCTTTCCCAAGCGCCAAAACAGTCGTATTCTGTCGCCATCCGGTATCCATTGCCTCAAGAAGGGGGCCAACATGGCGCTCAATCGTGTTTTTTCTCTGGTTTTTTGCGCTGTAATAATCCTGGCTGCCCCATCTTTCGCACAGAACGCGGACAAGGCGCTTCAGCGGTTCGATAAGGACGGCGATGACAGGGTGTCGAAAAAAGAGTGGAAACAAAGCGGCAAATCCATGCGCGGCTTTAAGAAGCTCGACGCCAACAGTGACGGATATGTAACCCGAGAAGAATTCGCGACATTGTTTGGCGGCGGCCCGAAGCAGGAAAAGGCGACAAAACCGGTTATGTCGTCCTCTCAATCCATGCCGAAAGGTGATTACCAGCCGTCAACGGGTAACGATGTCATCGACAAAGAAGCCATTGATAAAGAGACCCTCTGCGCCATCAGCCGCAGCAAAAAATGCAGTCTGGACCCGGCCATCAAAAGAGGGCTTTTCGTCACCGGTCTAGAGCCGAAGTTTCCCGATCATCTAAACTGCCGGGGAATCGACGAATTTTACGCCAAAGACTATACCGCGGTGCGCAATCGGACCCAGCTTCATGGCGGCATCGATATGCCCGTTCCCTGGTATACGCCCATGCGGTTCATGGCCGATGGCGAAGTCGTCGGCAATTATGAGGGTTTCGATTCGTATCGGGGCCGGGAGGTTATCGTCCGCCACAGTCCCGAAGATACGGGCATTCCTCTCTGGATTTATTCTCAATACGCCCATTGCGATGAACAGCCCAAGCAACAGGTGGGACAACGGGTGAAAATGGGAGATATTGTTTGCCGGACCGGTAATACGGGACGCGGTAAAAATGAAGTCATCCAGAGCAGCAAACGACGCCCGGCCATTCATTTCGCCATCTGGTATTCCAAAAGCCCGCGTTATTTTCCGGGTAAGGGCAAAATCATCATGGAGAATGGCCATTGGATGGATCCCAATGCGATTTTTCGCAAGCAACTCCCGCTCGATTCCTATTCCATGCGCGACTTACCGGAGGCGGAAAAGAAAATCCCCATTTCGGTCATGGTAGAGGACGGCGAACTGATTCCCGCCGCCACCAAGCTCATATGGCCTTATACCTGCACACGTAAATAAGCGGAACGGCATATTCCCGTTTGTTTTCTTTACGCAAAAAAACTAATCTGCAAGCTTGATCTCAATCATGGGGCAAAAGCGGGTTTACCGGCTAAAAAGCCCCATCCTGAAGCCGTTATCTGGAGCCGCAACGCCATGAGCCGGAGCGAGACCGCAAACCGCAAGAGCATGACGCCGCCGCTGTCGCCGGTACTGTTTGCCGGGATGGCCCTGCGCCCCATGCCGTTGGCCTTGCTACAACCGGCGTTAAAACTGGCGATGAACACCATTCAGCATCGCCATCCGGAAGTTTTCGATCGACTGACCTGTCTTAACGATCCGGTCTATCTGATTGATCCGGTGGATCTGCCCTTCGTTTTTATTTTGCAACCCGATCCTTTGTTGCCGACCCTTCATGCCGAGCGCCACGCAGAGGGCATCGAAGTCACGGCAACCATTCGCGGCCCCCTAATGGCGTTGATCGGCCTCTTGGAAGGCACAACGGACGGCGACGCTTTGTTCTTTTCCCGCGACCTCATCGTCGAAGGTGACACGGAAGCCGTGGTGGCGCTGCGCAACGCGGTCGATGGAGCCGAAATCGACGTTTTGGAAGACCTGCTGGCCGCCCTCGGACCGCTGGCACGCCCGGCCAAGCGCGTGGTCGGCGGGGTGACCGGACTGTTCTCCATGGCGGCGCGCGACCTTGAGACGGTGCGCAACGCGGTGATCGCTCCGGCCGTGCGGCAAAGTGAAATCCAGGCTGCCAAGATCAAAAAAATGGATGAAAAAGTGACCGCCATGGGCCGCCAAAGCCGCCGCCAGCGCGCCCGAAACAAAGACCAATAGAACGGCAGAAACTCGTGACCGACAAACTTGAACTCGTTTGCCCGGCGGGCACCCCCGCTTCCCTCAAAGCCGCCGTCGATTCCGGCGCCGATGTGGTCTATCTGGGCTTCCGCGACGAAACCAACGCCCGCAACTTCCCCGGCCTCAACTTCAACCGTGATGAGCTGCGCGAGGGGCTGGCCTACGCCCACGAAAGAAACGCCCATGTCTATGTGGCAATCAACACTTTCCCCGAGGCGGGCAACCCGGAACCCTGGCGCAAGGCGGTGGACGACGCGGCCAAAATCGGCGTCGATGCGGTCATCCTGGCCGATATCGGGCTGGCCGACTACGCCGCACAAACTCATCCCGACCTGCGGCGCCATCTATCGGTCCAGGCATCGGCCTCAAACCCGGAAGCCATCAAGTTCTATACCGAAGCCTTCGGCGTTAAGCGGGTCGTGTTGCCACGGGTTCTGACCCTGCCCGAGATCGCCGCACTGAATAAGGAAATCGACGTCGAGACCGAGGTTTTCGTATTTGGCGGGCTCTGCGTCATGGCCGAGGGCCGCTGCGCGCTATCATCATACGCGACGGGCGAGTCGCCCAACATGAGTGGCGTCTGCTCTCCGGCCAGCCATGTGCGCTACGAAGATGAAGGCGACCGCATGGTTTCAAGGCTCGGCGAATTCACCATCAACGCCTTCGAACCCGACGAAAAGGCCGGTTACCCGACTCTCTGCAAAGGACGCTTCGTCACGGAAGACCAAGCCAAGTATCTGTTTGAAGAGCCGATCAGCCTCAACGCGGCCGACATGCTGCCCGAGCTGATGGAGGCCGGCGTAACGGCGCTTAAGATCGAAGGTCGGCAAAGGGGCCGGGCCTATATCGGCCAAGTGGTCGCCGCCTTCCGAAAAGCCGTCGATGCGGCCGCCGAAGGTCAAAAGGTCACAGTCGATTTGACCGCCGTCACCGAAGGCCAGCAGAAGACATCCGGCGCATACGAGAAAACCTGGCGGTAAGAACCCATGAGCCAAACACAAAACCCACGCCTCGCCATGGGGCCCGTGCTATTCAACTGGAAACCCGAATTCTGGCGCGACTTCTATTTCCGTATTGCCGACGAAGCCCCGGTGGACACGGTCTACGTGGGCGAGGTGGTCTGCTCTAAGCGTTCGCCCTTTTATGAACCCTACATCGCCGACGTGGTCGAACGCCTGATGGCCGCCGACAAGACAGTCATTCTTTCGACCCTTGCGCTGATTATGAATAAGCGCGAGATGGATTCGGTGCGCGAGATCGCCGCAGCCGACGACCTGATGGTCGAAGCCAACGACGTGTCCGCCGTTGCGCTGCTAAAAGGCAAACCCCACGCGGTCGGTCCTTTCGTCAACGTCTATAACGAAGGCACGCTGGCCTATCTGGCGCGCAACGGGGCGACACGGGTTTGCCTGCCGGTCGAACTTTCGGCCGGGTCCATCGCCGCGTTGTCGCAAAACAGCGATGTTGAGCTTGAAGTGCAGGTCTTCGGACGCCTACCGCTCGCCGTTTCGGCCCGCTGCTACCATGCTCGAACTCACAATCTCGCTAAGGACAACTGCCAATTCGTCTGTGACAAAGACCCGGACGGTCTCGATCTGGACACCTTGGACGGTGAGCCCTTCCTGGCGGTCAACGGCATCCAGACCATGTCCTACACCTATTGCAATATGATCGGCGATCTCGACCTGCTGAAAAACTCCGGCGTCAAACACTTCCGCCTGTCGCCCCATACCGGCGATATGGTCAAGGTCGCTCAGGCCTTCCAAGAGACAATCGATGGCAAAATTTCCATCGAGGAAGCCGACGACGTCATCGCCGGTCAAATCGACGATATGCCCGTTTCCAACGGCTATCTGCACGGCAAAGAAGGCGTGCGCCTCGAGGGAAGCCTGGCCGAATAATTGTCTGAATTGCCGCAAATGCATCGTCGCAAACGTTTTGGTTTGCTCGGGATTTGCTTTAGCAAAGAAAACCGTTGAAACGCGCCCCTGGCTAGGCTACTTTCCGCGCGCTTTATGTATAGGAGAGATGGCCGAGTGGCTTAAGGCGCACGCTTGGAAAGCGTGTGTACCGCAAGGTACCGAGGGTTCGAATCCCTCTCTCTCCGCCATTTTCGCATCGGTTCGCGCGTTTACTCTGCTTTTCTCCCGGACGCGCGGTTTATCGCCGACTCTGCTAAGTTGTCGCGCGTGAATCCTGCGGAGTCTATTTCATTCGTTGATCTTGTGCATACGACAAGTGTCCCGTAGGCAACCGACCGATATCGTCTGGTTGGTGGGGCCGGTTCGGCTTGGCGGCGCAACTCTTTCCCCTTGGTTCAACTGCAAATCCACACTCTCAAACTCTAAGGCACCCGTCGTGCTGAACATCAGCCGGTATTCAGCCTGCCAATGAAAGGTGTTTAACTTTGAGCTGGCGATACGTTTCGGTAACGGCCAGCGTGAGCCGGGGGCGTCGGCCTCACGGTAGTATTCGACGCGCTTTGGGAAAAAACAGCGCCTGCCGGCAATGCCGCCTTGACCCTTTGGAGAAATGCTCTCCTGTTCCAAATCTCAACACAGGCCACCGCCCCGAACTCCGCTGCCAATTTCGCAGTCCGCACTTCGCTCATACAGTAGACCCAAATTTCGTCCTGGCGCGCCGCTGATTCAAATCGGTGATCGGGCAAAGTAAAGGAAGTGCCCTGGGTAAGGTTATTCACCTGTAGCCCGCCGACCGGACTGAACATCGCGCCCCCTTCGTTTCCGTCACCCCGGACTTGGGAATCTTCGTAGGCTTGGAAGTAGGACAGCGGACGAAACAGCAGTTCGCCGTCTAGGAAGGCTTCCGCCCATTGGAGTTGGTCGAAATATCGGTACAGACTGCGTCTCATGTCGTTTCTGCGCACAACAACATATTCGGTGTCGGTTTCACGCCGCGCTCGACAGCGGCTTGGCCCGTTCAATCCGCGCCATTTCGCGGGGCGAGTTTGTTGCCTCCCACAGATCGGTGCGCCGCTGTACGTTGAGCCAGAAATCTGGGCTGTTGCCGAAAACGCGCGCAAGAATGAGGGCGGTGGGGGCAGTCACGGAGCGGCGGTCGTTGCACAGCTCGTTGACGTGCTTGCGCGGGACGCCCATGGCCTCGGCCAGAGCACCCTGGGTCAGCCCTAAGGGCTGCATGAACTCTTCTACCAGAATTTTGCCAACCGTAGCTGGCTTGCGCTTGGTCGTCAGCATGGCATCACCTCATTTATAACCGTGGTCGTCGAGATAAACATCCGACGCTTCGCCTTTGCGACCGTCCCACCGGAAGATCAGCCGCCATTGCTTATTGACGCGGATCGAATGGAACCCGTCTAGGTTTCCACGCAGCTTCTCGAAGTGGTTGCTGGGCGGCACCCGCAAATCCTGGTCGCACGTCGCGTCGTCGATCATCTGGAGCTTGCGGAACAGACGGTTTTCGAGGTCGGGCGGGATATTGCGTGAGCGAACGTCATCCATGAAGAATGTCCGCAGCCAGTCATTACGAAACCCAACAATCATCCCGCTACTCCATTATGTGCTAATGTACCACACATTGGGGCATTGTCACAAAAAATGCCAAAACACTCCAATGCGATGCGATCGGAGCGATGAGAATTTGGACAACATGTTGAATTTACGCGTAATTTTAGTTAGAGAAGGTTGGATCCTGGATTCCTTCTCTCCGCCATTCCCCTTCCCATAAAAATCAACTGGACGCAGACCGCTTTCGCACCTTGAGGCCATGGTTCGGCTTTAATGAATCACCTTGAGAGCTGCCGTGATTTCTAATTGCCGCCCCTTTGCCATAACCTCCAGCTTCTGGTCTTCTATTTTGATATGTTCGGTAATCCACTCGATAAGGAAGCTCATCAGTTCTTCAAGGAGATCGTCGCTGCGCTCATTCTGCCACCGCTGGGCCAAGTCGGCCACTTTGTGCATAAACTTTTTATGGGCGCGGCAATGGCTTTCCAGGTCGGGATAATTACAAATCTCCATCACCTTTTCTTCGCGCCTGAAATGGTAATGGGCATAAAGGAAGAGTTCGCCTAGAATTCCATCGACCTCTTCGCTTGTTTCGGCCTTGCGGCAATCACTGAGCAAGTCAATGAGGTATCGGTGGTCTTTGTCGATTTCATCGATCCCAACCCGCAGGGTTTCGTTCCAAAAAATCGCCTCGGTATTGGTTGCCAGAGGAAACTCGACCCAGAAAACACTTCCCTTTCCGAGCTCACTGAAACATCCAATATGCCCGGCCAGTCGCTCGACCAGCAGTTTGGTCACGGCAAGGCCAATCCCCACTCCCTCTCGCGCAATATACGCCTCCGCGCCGATCCGGTGAAAACTTTGAAATATTGTCTCCTGTTCTTCAGGCGATATGCCAATCCCCGTATCCTCGATGGAAATACGGTAATAGCCCTTGCCGGACTCTTCTCCGTAGACGGTCACGGAGCCGCCGTCTTTATTGTATTTGACGGCATTGGAGAGGATGTTCAGCAGAACCTGTTTAATTCTCCCACGGTCACTCTTGACCCAGGCATCACTATTGTCATTAAGCCTGTTAAAAATTTGCACGTTGTATTGTTTGGCCAACGGCGCAATGAATGCCAAGCAGCTTTCGGAAAGCTCCACCAAATCAATTTCCTCGGAATTGAGGCTGAATTGATCCGCTTCGATTTTTGCCAGATCCAAGACCTGATTGACCAGATCCAGCAAATGCTCACCGCCATCCATAATGTGTTTTACGTGCTCGCTTTGCTGCTGTGTTAGGGAGCTTTTTGGGTCGTACTGGAGCATCTGGGCAAACCCGAGCACGGCGTTGAGAGGGGTCCTGAGCTCATGGCTCATGCTGGCGAGGAAGTCCGACTTTGCCTCGTTGGCCTGTTCCGCGCTCTTTTTAGCCTCGTTCAGTGAGTGATACTGGGTCGCGACATCCCCGGCCATTTTATTGAAGGCGTCTTCTATGGGAGCAAGCTCCCCCGTGAAACCCTTGAGCCGTTGATTGTATCTCCCAGAGGCGATTTCTCCCATGCCTTTACCAAGTTCGTTCAACGGAGCCTTAACGTATTTTCCCATCGTCAATACAATGACCAAATAGACGCTGGCGAACAGGAACAAATGAAGGCTTCCTTCATGGAGAACGGCACTCCAAGCCTGCTTATCAATTGCGCCAGCAGGAAGTTTGATGCTCATAACCCCCCGAAGATCACCAACCTCATAGTTGTATGCTGTTGTGTAATTCGCCCTAATCGCTTCCGGAGCCGATTCGACAGTTCCGTGACATTTCAAACAATAAGGCTCAACCCAAATGGGTCTTGAATACAATAGATAAGGCTGGCCTTCATCCGACTGAAAGGACTGAAAATAAACTTCTTCCTGCTTGTTTTTTTTGAAAAACTGAACGGCCTTCATCTCGACTTTATCGGCTTTATTGTTCGGGTTTCGCGGCCGGTCGGAAACGTTGTTGAAAATAATCCCCGATTCGCTCCAATTCTTAAAATCCTTGGAAATTCGGGACATTGAATGGGCTGGGAGAAATCCGATCGTCTTGTCGGTTAAGGGAACTTCACTATCCAAAAATTGATGTTGATAGATGCGCCGCATGGCCATCAGAATGCCGCGGATTTTTTCCGCCTCACCCTTGATCTGGGAGACGGCAGCCTCACGGGCCACGCTATATATGAACCACGCATCGACAAGAAAGGCCGCCGAAAAAATCAGTGCGAAAACCAGCGTGAGCCTTTTGACAATGCCCATTCCTTACCCCTCTGCCGAGTATCTCAATTTTCCAGAGTTTCTTAACGGCTTATTCTTTTGGCTGGCGCGCTATTCTTTGAACGGACGGTAACACAGAGAGAGCGACTCACAAAGCCTTCAGCCCCCTATGGGGTTGCCCGACCTGCACGTCAAACACATCAATAGAGCTTTTCTATCAATAAGATAATTAAAATCAATTTTTCAAAATAACGGCGCTCAACTACCCTAGAGTTAATCGCTCGGGTTGATTGCTGTTTTTCTGCTACACTCATAGTGGTTGGACGGTACGGCACGAATGACTCCAAACAGTTCCCGGGCTTTTCCGGGCCACCAACAGAGAAGGAGCGACGATCATGACCGAAGCAAAATGCCCCATGGCGGACCAAAGAGCAGGCGGCGGAACCTCCAACGACGAATGGTGGCCGAACCGGCTGAAACTCAACATTCTCCGTCAGCACTCTTCTCTTTCCGATCCTATGGGTGAAGGGTTCGACTACGCCGAAGAGTTCAAGAAGCTTGATCTTGCGGCGGTGAAAAAAGACCTTTTCGATCTGATGACCGACTCTCAGGACTGGTGGCCGGCGGATTGGGGCCATTATGGGCCCTTGTTCATCCGCATGGCCTGGCACAGCGCGGGCACCTACCGGGTCAACGACGGCCGCGGCGGCGCGGGCACTGGGAACCAGCGGTTCGCCCCGGTCAACAGTTGGCCCGACAACGCCAACCTGGACAAGGCCCGGCGTCTTCTCTGGCCAATCAAGCAGAAATACGGCAAGCAGATTTCCTGGGCCGACCTTATGATCTTGGCGGGCAACTGCGCGCTCGAATCCATGGGCTTCAAGACCTTCGGTTTCGCAGGCGGTCGCGCCGACATCTGGCAGCCGGAAGAGGATATCTACTGGGGCGTCGAGGCCGAATGGCTGGGCGACAAACGCTACAGCGGCGAGCGCGACCTGGAGAACCCCTTAGCCGCCGTACAGATGGGCCTGATCTACGTCAACCCCGAAGGCCCCAACGGCGAGCCCAGCGTCCTCGCATCGGGCCGAGACATTCGCGAAACCTTCGCCCGCATGGCGATGGATGACGAAGAGACCGTTGCCCTGGTCGCCGGTGGCCACACCTTCGGTAAATGCCACGGCGCAGGCGATGCGGCCCTGGTCGGCCCCGAGCCCGAAGCCGCCACCTTGGCCAAGCAGGGCCTCGGCTGGAAAAGCGCCTATGGCTCGGGCAAAGGCGACGACACAATCACCAGCGGCATCGAAGGCGCCTGGACCGCCAACCCGACCCAGTGGGACATGGGCTATTTCGACCTTTTGTTCGGCTATGATTGGGACTTGGAGAAAAGCCCCGCCGGAGCCTGGCAGTGGGTGCCGGTCGGCCCCGACGACAAGGACCTTGCGCCCGCCGCCCACGATCCGGCGAAGAAAGTCACCACCATTATGACGACAGCCGACATGGCCATGCGTATGGACCCGATCTACGGCCCCATCTCCAAGCGGTTCCATGAAAACCCGGATGAATTCGCCGAGGCTTTCGCCCGGGCCTGGTTCAAACTGACCCACCGTGACATGGGTCCGCGGGCCCGTTATCTCGGCCCGGACGTGCCCAAGGAAGAGTTGATCTGGCAGGACCCCGTCCCGGCGGTCGATCACGCCCTTATCGACGACAACGGTATTGCCGATCTCAAAGAAAATATCCTCGGTTCCGGTCTGTCCATTTACCAACTTGTTTCAACGGCTTGGGCCTCGGCTTCCACCTTCCGGGGTTCTGATATGCGCGGTGGAGCCAACGGCGCGCGCATCCGCCTGGCTCCTCAGAAAGACTGGGACGTCAATAACCCGGTAAATCTGGCCAAGGTCTTGAAAACCCTGGAGGGGATCCAGAACGACTTCAACGCCGCCCAGTCCGGCGGCAAGAAGGTTTCGCTGGCCGACGTCATCGTGCTCGGCGGCTGTGCGGCCGTCGAAAAGGCGGCGAAAAATGCCGGGGTCAATATCCAGACCACCTTCACACCGGGACGCACCGACGCCAGCCAGGAGCAAACCGATGTTGAATCGGTGGCCATGCTCGAACCGATGGCCGATGGCTTCCGCAACTATGCCAAAGCACAATTCGCCAAGGCAGCGGAACATTTCCTGATCGATAAGGCGCAACTCTTGACTCTGACTGCCCCGGAAATGACCGTTCTGGTCGGCGGAATGCGGGTTCTTGGGACAAACTTCGACGGATCGAAGAACGGCGTCTTCACCGACCGAACCGAAACTTTGAGCAACGACTTTTTCGTCAACCTGCTCGACATCGGAACGGAATGGAAAGCGGCCAACGACGAAGAAAGCCTATTTGAAGGCTACGACCGGGCAACCGGCAAGGTCAAGTGGACCGGCACCCGCGTCGATCTCGCCTTCGGCTCCAACTCGGAGTTGCGCGCCCTGGCCGAAGTCTATGCCAGCGCCGATTCTGAACAAAAGTTTGTTGAAGATTTCGTCGCCGCTTGGAACAAGGTAATGATGCTGGACCGCTTCGATCTCACCTGATCGCAGCAAAGACACATCGAGCCATCAGAATGGGCGGGCCGCTTCGGCCCGCCCATTGGTTTTTCTGTAATAGGATTATTTGTGCAGATCAGGCGGCCACGAGAGCCGCTCCAGCAGCAGCGATTGCCCCACCGCTGATACGGACGGCCAATGGTCCACGCTGCGCGACGAACTTCTGAATGCCCATCGTTAGCCCGATGCCCGCGCCATGAAGCAAAAGGGTCGCAATGGCGAAGCCGAGGCCGTAAGACAGGCCGCTGGCGTCGACAGGCATTTCCGTGCCGTGGGCATGACCGTGAAACAACGCAAAGGCTCCGGCAAGCGCCATCGCCACACCCATCGGCATTTGACGACCTAGTGCGATAACCGCCCCCAGCACAACTACCGAGCCGACAATACCCGCCTCAACGAACGGCAACGGAAAAGCACCCATCCCCAACAAACCGCCAACAATCATCATGGCGACAAAAGCAGCGGGCACAAACCAAAGGGATTTTCCACCCTGCTGAACGGCAAGTACCCCAACGGCGACCATCGCCAACATATGATCGAGGCCGCCAATAGGATGACCGAACCCAGCCAAAAGTCCCGATACGGGGCCAGCGCCGGTATGGGCAAAGGCTGGTGTGGCTAAGACTGCACAGAGCGCAGCGACGGTAAAGAGTGATCGATTCATCTGTTATCCCCTGTATGATGAAGCAATATGTAAAAGTATGATGAATTATATTTTTATCATACTTTCCCTGGTGTGCAACAACGGATGGCTGAAGATGGAACGCATCACCGTAACAATTGACGATGACCTTCTAGAAAAATTTGATGCGGTAATCGACTCGAAGGGATATGCCAACCGCTCGGAAGGCGTCCGCGACGCCATTCGGCTTCTGCTAGCCGATCAACAGATTGCGAAAGACGAAACGGCTCCTTGCGTCGGCTGTGTCGTCTATATGTACAACCACAAAGAACGCACTTTGTCCTCACGGTTGGTCGAGGCTCAACATCACCATCACGACACACCCTCAGCCACCTTGCATCTTCACATTGATGCTGAAAATTGCTTAGAGGCAACCATCCTCAATGGATCGGTCCATGAAGTTCGACACTTGGCCGACCACATCACCAGCCAAACGGGCGTTAAGTACGGACGGCTTCACCTCATTCCGCTCGACAAAAAATAGCCCTTCCATATATTTCCCCCCTTAAAGAGAGGGGGTTTCTCTTTATTATGGCGTTAGACTTCCTATTTGCTTAATGGTCTCATATGGGGCTGATGTTCGATAACCAAACGGAAGACTGCATTGTTTAACCTGCCCGACTTCTTTATTCCGCTTGGGGTGCGCCAACAAGGTCGACAGGTGGCCCGTTATCGCGCTGTAGTAAGGACTCTGCTTGTGGTCGCCGCCATGGCGACTCTGTTTTTGCCGCTTTACGTCGGGTTTATCACGAGCGCAACTGCATTGGAGATCGGCGTTATCCTCGGCTGTATCGCCACGCCCATCGTCGGTGCTTTGATCATCCGTCAGACCGGCGACCTGTTTACCGCCTTGGTCACGGCCAATCTGCTGGGCATCATTTTTGGATCGGTTTTCGCCTTCCATACCGGGGGCATTCAGTCTTTCACCATCCCCTGGTTTCTATCCAATCTCGCCTTACTCGGCACTTTTGGTAACCGCCGCTTCCTGTTGATCATCGGAACCAGCGTCTTCCTGGCCTTCACTTTTCTTATTATCAGCGAAATTCTTGGGCTGCTGCCGGAAACGGGGCTTTCCGAAACCGACCGGATGATCGGATTCGCCATATCCAGTCTGACCGCACTGGGAGCCGTCATCTGGGGGGCTTACGTGGTCGATAAGGCGCAGAACAAATCGAAAAAGCGCCTGAAAAACGCCTTAGCCGACGCCGAGGAAGCCAATGAGGCCAAGTCCCAGTTCCTCGCCACCATGTCCCACGAAATTCGCACGCCGTTAACGGGCGTGCTCGGCATGGCCGACCTGTTGAGCGAAACCGAACTCACCGGGCGGCAGCGGAATTACCTCGCCTCAATCAAGGAATCCGGCGGGTTCTTTTTGGAAATTCTCAACGATATTCTGGATTTTTCACGCATCGAATCGGGCAATCTCCGGGTCGAATCTATTGATTTTCGTCTTAAGGACGTGGTCGAGGAAACCGTCTCCCTGATGCGCGGCAAACCCGAGACAGAGGGGTTGTCCTTTGAAGTTTCTTACGGGGAGGGCCTGCCCGAAGGAGTAAACGGTGATCCGGCACGCCTCCGCCAGGTGCTGCTTAATCTGGTTGGCAACGCGGTTAAGTTTACCGCCATGGGCAAGATTACGGTAGCGGTCAATCTCATTGAGTCCGAAGCGGCAAGCTATCGGTTTGAATTCCGCGTGACCGATACCGGCATCGGCATGAGCGAAGAGGAAATTGGCCGTCTGTTCCAGCCTTTTACTCAGGTGGATAGTTCCATCAGCCGCCAATACGGCGGGTCGGGTCTCGGCTTGGCGATCTGTAAACGGCTGGTCGGGTTGATGGGCGGCACCATTTCGGTTGAAAGTGTCCCCAACCAGGGCTCGACCTTTATTTTCACCGTTCTCTGCCGCCCCCTTATCCATCCTCTGGCCGAAAAAACCACCGATGCAAATCATCGGGAATATGAGGCGACGCGGCAACTCGACATTCTGATCGCCGAAGACAATCCGCTCAATCAAGCCATTCTCGGCCAGATGCTTTCCTCGCTCGGCCATCAAGTAGAGCTGGCAGAAGACGGCGGCCAAGCGGTTGAGTTAGTCAAAAAGGGAAACTACGATCTCATCGTCATGGATATTCGCATGCCCGGCGTCAGCGGCCCCGAAGCAACCCGGACCATTCGCGCCATGCGGCCGCCCAAGAGGACCATCCCGATCATCGCCTGCACAGCGGACACCTTGGCCGAACACATCGAACAATATAAGGAAGAGGGCATGAACGAGGTGGTCACCAAGCCCTTCCGCAAAGGTGACCTTTTACGCGCCATCAACCGGGTTCTGGGCGAAGCCATCCACGTCTCGACCGGCATCGACGAACCGGCGCAGACGACAAAGACCGCCACCCCATCCGCCGCGGACGACGCCGATATCGAGGCGCTCCTTAAACGGATGGAGTCTCCTCAAATTTAAATCAGGTTTCCGTATCGATCGAGCCGCCCGAGCCGTCGCCGTCTTTGCTATAGGCGGCTTCACCCTGCGCCTTCACCGCGGCTTCTTCGCCATCGCTGGCGGCAGGGGCTTCCGGCTTCGGCCCACCCTTGGCGACACCAACCATGGAAGGCCGCAGCAGCCTATCGTGAATAAGATAGCCCTTCTGCATTTCCTGCAACACGGTCCCGGCCACGACTTCCGGGTTGGGAATTTCGAACATCGCCTGGTGGTAATTGTGGTCGAAACGCTGGTTTAAGGCATCGATGGGCTCGACCCCGGCCTTGCCGAGCGCGTCTTGAAGCTGCTTTTGCGTCATCTCGACGCCGACACAGAGGTTTTCCAGCGCCTCGTCTCCCTTGCGGGATTCAGGCTCGACGGCCTCTAATGCCCGGCTCAGGTTGTCGGCCACCGCCAAGAGGTCGCGGGCCAGGTCCGTATTGGCGTATTTGAGCTTGCTCTGAATTTCGGCCTGGAAGCGGCGGCGCGTATTTTCGGCTTCGGCCAGGGCGCGCATGGCCTGATCCTTCATCTTGCCGAGCTCTTCTTCCAATTCGGCGATGCGATCAATCTCCGTTACCGTACCCTCAACGGCGGATTCGTCGATGTAGTCTTCACCATCGGCCTCGGGCGTTTCCGTCGGATCGACGGTTTCTTCTTCGCCGTTTTCCGGGTTTTCCTGCTCGTTCTGTTCGCTCATTGCGTCCTCAATTCTAGACTGTCTTGCCGCATCATCCGACCAGCCGACCGACCAGCTTGGCGGTAAAATCGACCATGGGAATGATGCGGGAATAATTGATCCGGGTCGGGCCGACAACTCCTATTGCGCCGACCACCGTTTCTTGCTCGTTTTTAAACGGTGCGACGACTAGGGAACAGCCCGAAAGGTCAAAAAGATGGCTGTCCGCGCCAATAAAAATCTGCACGCCTTCGGCGCGCTCTGTGGTTTCTAGCAGCCCCGCCATGGATTGACGGGTTTCCAACGCCTCAAAAAGAGTACGGATTCGCTCGAGATCGCCCACTGCATGAACGTCATCTAATAGATGGGCTTGGCCGCGGACGATCAGAGCGCTGTCCTCCGCCGCCCCCGCCCAGGTCGCCAAACCGGCCTCGACGACTTTTTGGGTCAACTGATCGAGTTCACGGCGCTGACTTTTCAATTCTTCAGCAATCACATCCCGCGCCTGACGTAGAGTCCGGCCAACCAGCCGGGCGCTTAAATAGTTGGTCGCCTCTACCAGGGCCGAAGGAGCCAGGGTGGTAGGAACCTCGATAATCCGGTTTTCGACGATGCCGTTTTCGGTCACCATGACCACCAGCGCGCGGCCTGGACTGAGCGCGACGAATTCAATGTGCTTAAGCGGCACCTCGGTCTTGGGCGCAGCAACCAGCCCCGCGCAGTGGGTCAGCCCCGAAAGCGTGCCGGTGACTTCCTTGAGCAGCCCTTCAACCGATTTTCCGGAACCCGCGGCATGGGCTTCGAGCTTTTCACGCTCGCCATGATCCAGGTTTCCCACTTCCATCAGGCCGTCGACAAACAATCGCAACCCCGCATCGGTCGGCAATCGCCCCGCCGAAGTATGGGGCGCATAGAGCAACCCCGCCTCTTCCAGGTCGGCCATGACGTTGCGAATGGTGGCGGGCGAAATGGTTTGTCCGAGCTGTTTTGAAAGCGTGCGCGAACCCACGGGGTCGCCGGTTTCCACAAAGGTATCGACGACGCGCCTCAAAATATCGCGGGATCTTTCGTTCAACTCGGTAATCATAGGCCGAATTTAGTTCTTTCCGGGGTTCTGTCAACGGCCCGCGGTTGTCTTTGTCGCAGACTTTGATTAGCTTTCGCCCACCCAATCATTTTTTTAGGAATATCCAACCCATGAGACCTTCCGGCCGCAAGCCCGATCAGATGCGCGACATTACCATTGAAACCGGCGTTAACAAACACGCCGAGGGCTCCTGCCTGATCAGCTTCGGCGATACCAAGGTGCTCTGCCTGGCGACCGTCGAAGAGCGTGTTCCACCCTGGATGCGCAACAGCGGCAAAGGCTGGGTCACCGCCGAATATGGCATGCTGCCGCGCTCGACCAACAGCCGCACCGGCCGCGAAGCCGCAAGAGGAAAACAAACGGGCCGGACACAGGAAATCCAGCGCCTGATCGGCCGGAGCCTGCGCGCCGTCGCCGATCTCGAAAAACTGGGGGAACGTCAGATCACGCTCGACTGCGACGTTATCCAGGCCGATGGCGGCACCCGCACCGCCTCAATCACCGGCGCTTACGTAGCGCTCCATATCGCCTGCCAGAAAATGGTCGACCTCGGCATTCTCGACAAACTGCCGCTGATTGGCGAAGTGGCCGCCGTTTCCTGTGGCCTCTATGATGGCACCGCGGTGCTCGACCTCGACTACGACGAAGACAGCAATGCCGAGGCCGACACCAATTTCGTATTGACCGGTAGCGGCATCGTCGAGGTTCAGGGCACGGCGGAAGCCGACCCGTTCAGCGAAGAACAGTTCCATCAGATGTTCATGCTGGCCAAGCAAGGCGTTTCCGAACTGGTCGCCAAACAGCGCCAAGCCCTGGGACTGTAACCCGCCATGCCCCGCAAGTTCACCGAAAACAAGCTGGTCATCGCCAGCCATAATAAAGGTAAGGTCCGTGAAATCGGCGAACTTTTGGAGCCCTACGGCGTCGAGGTGGTCTCCTCCGGCGACCTGAATTTGAGTGAACCGGTGGAAGATGGCGAAACCTTCATCGCCAATGCTGAAATCAAGGCCCACTCGGCGGCCAAAGAGTCGGGTCTACCCGCCCTGGCCGACGATTCGGGTCTCGCCGTTCATGCACTGGGCGGCAAGCCGGGGATCCACTCGGCCCGTTGGGCGGGGCCGGACAAAGATTTCCCCATGGCCATGGAAAAAATCGAAGGCCTGCTCTCAGGGAAGACGGACCGCTCGGCCCATTTCGCCTGCGCCTTGGCTCTGGCTTGGCCCGACGGTCATGTGGAAACCTTTGAAGGCCGGGTCGATGGCCAAATGATCTGGCCGATGCGCGGCGACAAAGGATTCGGCTACGATCCGGTTTTCGTCGCCGACGGCCACAACATCACCTTCGCCGAAATGAAGCCGGAAGAGAAACACGCCATCAGCCACCGGGCCAACGCCTTCAAAAAACTGGTCGAAGCCTGTTTTGAAAAATGACAACACCTCTGGCTCTCTACATCCATTGGCCCTTTTGCCTCTCTAAGTGCCCTTACTGTGACTTCAATAGCCATGAGGCTGGGCTGATTGACCAGGGGGGCTGGCGGCGTGCTTATCTTAACCGGTTGAACGACCTGGCCGAACGGACCGAAGGGCGGGTGGTTGAGACGGTATTTTTCGGCGGTGGAACACCTTCGTTGATGGAAGCCGGAACCGTGGCCGCCCTGCTCAATCAGGTGCATCGCCTCTGGCCCGTCGCGCCCAATCTGGAAGTCACGCTGGAAGCCAACCCGACGACGGCCGAAGGCGGCAAATTCTCCGACTTCGCCAGCGCCGGGGTCAACCGGCTGTCCATCGGCGTGCAGTCCCTCGATGATCAGGCCCTGAAGTTTCTCGGCCGCGCCCATAACGCCAATGAAGCGAGCAACGCCATCCGGCTGGCTGCCAAGACTTTTGAGCGGTTTTCCTTCGATCTGATCTACGCCCTGCCCGGCCAGGGGCAAGCCGACTGGGCCGATCAAATGGCCAAAGCCCTGACCTTTGAACCGGAACATCTTTCGGTCTATCAGCTGACCGTTGAGCCCGGCACTGGCTTTCATAAAACCAAAGTCGCCGAAGTCGAGGAAGACCTGGGGGCCAAGCTCTATGACCAAACCCAAGAAAGCCTTTCAAGCGCAGGGCTGCCGGCCTATGAAATTTCCAATCACGCCCGGGCGGGCGGTGAATGTCGACACAATCTGATTTACTGGAACGGCGGCGACTATCTCGGCATTGGACCGGGAGCCCATGGCCGCATCACGCTTGATGGGACGGTACACGCCACTCAGGAAATTCCCAATCCCACCTCTTGGCTCAAGGCGATGCGTAGCGAAGCAGGCCCGGAAGTGCGCTGTCAGGCCCTATCCGCCGAAGAACGCGCCGAAGAGCTGTTGATGATGGGGCTGCGTACCATATGGGGCGTCGACGCTAAAAGCTTCGAGACAAAAACCGGGCTTTCTCTGGCCGAGCGCCTTTCACCGACGGGCCTTGAGACCCTTCAGGCAGAAAATTTGATTACCTGGGATGGCCAAATCCTAAAGACGACGAACCAAGGCCGCCCGCTACTCAACGGCATATTGGCGGCGCTGATAGATTAGTTAATCACGTCTTCGAAACTATCGGCGGGCGGCGCAATGACGCGGGTTGAGCGTTCCTGAACTTCCATGACCGCCAGACCGCGTTGGTTGCTGCCATCGGGGAGGAAACGGAAAATACCGTCGCGGCCCACGTAGCCGCTTTCTGCTGTCAACGTCGCCGCATCGAACAACGGTCCACCATCGGCTCGGCCCAATACGGCGGCCAGCGCTACGGCGTCATAGGCCAGTGTAGCGAGACGCGCCGGACGGCGACCGTAGGTTTGGCGGAAGCGCTCGATGAAATTTTCCCGCGCGGTAGGGTCGGGCGCGGCATACCAGCCGCCAACCAGTGCAGGTTCCGACCCAATGCCCGCCACATCCCACTGTCCGGTTCCGAGCATCCGAACTTTCTTGGGATCGATATCGTAGAACGGCAAATGGGCGGCAATGGTCTGTAAGCGTTTCCCGCCTTCGGCAATCAGTAGGGCCGTATAGGGCAGGTCGCCAAGAGTCTGCAAGTTTTCGAGGCGCTTCAAGGCCTGGCGCGACAGCTGGTCGTCCATGGCCTCCAGTTCTTTGCGTTGCGCCAAAAGGGCGGCGCGGCGTTCGTCGTAGTTCCCCAGATCGCGGATGATCTGAGTAAAGTCTTCGGTATAGGGATCGTAAAGCGCGACGCGGGCCAGATAACCGCCCCGAGCCGCAACGGCATGACGGGCCGATTCGACAACCATGTTCCCATAGGCGTTATCGGGCGCCAACACGGCAAAGTCCGTTACGCCGCGCGAAGCCGAATAAGCAATCACACGCTCAACTTCTTCACCCGGCATAAAGCCCATGAGGAAGACGTTTTCCGAGGCCACCGCCCGATTGTTGGAAAAGGCGATGCTGTTGATCCCTGCGCTGCGAACCAGAGGCGTCACCGCTTCAACCGAGGTCGAGAGAAGAGGGCCGAGAATTAAGGATGCGCCATTATTAATCGCCTTATCGGTCGCTTCGACCGCCAGATCGGGCTGGCCCATGGTGTCCTGGACGATCAACTCAAAGGAATCGCCGGCAAAGTCGAACAACGCCAGCTGGGCAGCATTAAGCATATCTTTGGCAAGAGCTGAATTGGCTCCGGTTAAGGGCAGCAACAGGCCGACCCGGGTGACGCCATCAGACTGAACGACCGGGCGGTATTCGGCGCGCGGCAAAACGGCCTGGGTTTGGTTTTGCGCCATGTCCTGCGGCGTCCCGACCAGCGGCGGCAGGCCGCTTTGGGGGCGTTGTTGATTGGGGACGCGCGTATAGGGTGGACGTTGGGCCGGTTGACGGGATACGGTCTGACCTGGCTTAAAAAGCGGCTGGCGAGGCGTTTGGCAGGCGCTTAAACTAAAAGCGCCCAGCATCAATACGGCGGCCAGAAAGCCATGCAAAAGAACTTCGGTCTTCTTACGACGATGGACGGTCATGCCCAAATCTTCTCCCCAGAACGACAGTAGTCGAATCGGCTCAGAGCCTAGCGGGCCAGACCCCAAGAGTAAACAAGGCGATCACCGTCAGTCTTATGCGCCTGGACTCTATCTGGTCGCGACTCCCATCGGCAATCTGCGAGACATCACCTTGCGCGCACTCGATGTGCTTGAAACTTGCGACTATATTGCTTGTGAGGACACCCGGGTCTCGGGAAAACTTCTCAACCTTCTGGGCATCAAGAACAAGCTGATCGCCTATCACGAACACAATGCCGACAAGGTGCGGCCCCGCCTATTAGAAGACTTGGAAAGCGGCAAAACCGTGGCGCTGATTTCCGATGCGGGGACGCCGTTGATTTCCGATCCCGGTTTCAAACTGGTGCGCGACTGCCGGACCAAGGCTCTGCCGGTCTACCCCCTGCCCGGCGCTTCCTCGGTCATGGCCGCCCTGGTGATTTCGGGTCTGCCGACCGATCGTTTCCTCTTTGCCGGTTTTGCGCCTGCCAAAAAGGGCGCGCGGAGAACTTTTTTTCAAAGCCTAAAAGACATTGCGGCAACTCTGGTGGTGTTCGAATCGCCTAAGCGCCTCGCCAACTGTCTCGCCGATGCGGCCGAGGTGTTGGGAAACCGCGAAGCCAGCATCTGCCGCGAATTGACAAAGCTCTATGAAGAGGCCCGTTCCGGGCCGCTTGCCGAACTGGCCGCCCAGTTGGCCGAAGAGCCGACGCCGAAAGGCGAAATCGTCTTGGTCATCGGTCCACCTAAAGCGACGGCCTCTCTCGACCAGGACGATATTGACGCTCAGCTGATCAAGGCGCTTGGACGGTATAAGGTCAAGGAAGCCGCCACGCTGGTTGCCGAGCTGACCGGCCTGCCTAAGCGCGACGTCTATCAGCGCGCTCTTGATCTTAAGAAAGACGGCTAACCCTATGGGCGGGCGTGATTTTCGGCAGGCCGCAGAGCGCCGTGGAAGACAAGCCGAAACTCTTTCCGTTTGGTTTTTAAGGCTCAAGGGCTATCGAATTCTGGCCCGCGGCTTCCGTTGCCCTTTGGGCGAAGTGGATGTTATCGCTCAAAAAGGCGGTGTCATCGCTTTTGTCGAAGTCAAGGCGCGCAAAGACCTGCGGGGGAGTCTCGAAGCTATTTCAGCCAAACAACGCAATCGCATAGAAAACGCCGCTCAAGTGTTTCTTCAACAAAATACGCAGCTTGCTGAAGCGGGTATTCGCTTCGATGTTATAGGGGTTTTTCCCTGGAAGCTGCCATGTCACTTTAAGGACGCTTGGCGGCCTAGAGTGTGATCGGATTGGGTTGACGTTCAACCTAATCCGACCCTTGGCGATAATTTTACAAAAAATTTCGATTCCTGGCCTTGGATTCAACCTTTGTTTAGGAACGCCCCCTAACCTGTTGATCGGGAAAGGGAGACCTCCACCTGGGATTTTTGGAGGAAGAAGGGGATGCCCGCGTGATCGGAACGAAATCCAAAGTCTTGCAAACCGGCGTTTTCCTGGGGCTTTTGCTTCCAGTTCTGGCGATTGGTTCGGCCTGTACGCCCATCGGGGCGGTGGTCGGCGCAGGGGCGACGGCAGGCGTTGCCGCGATGTCGGAGCGCGGCGTGCAGGGCACGGCCAGCGACTTGGCCGTTCATGCCCAGGTCCTCGAAAAAATAGCCAGCGCCGATCACGGTCTAGCGGCAAGTTTAAGCTTCGAAGTTTACGAAGGCAAAGTCCTGGCCGTTGGTCCGGTTGCCGATGAGGCCGAAATGGCCAAAGTGGTTGGCCTGATCTGGCAGGTCGACGGCGTTACCGACGTGATCAACGAGTTGATGTTGACCGATAATAGCTCCCTTCTCGACACCACCCGGGACAACTGGATTTCCACCCAACTTAAGACCGCACTGACCTTTGATGGCGATGTTTTCGCCATCAATTACGGCATCGAAACAAAAAATAAGATCGTTTATCTCATGGGTATCGCACAAAGCCAACGGGAGTTGGACCGGGTGATCGCCCATGCCCGCGCCATTGACTACGTCCGTCGCGTGGTCAGCCATGTGCGCATCAAGACACCCGCAGAATCCGCTAAGACCGAGAAGGGGGCCTCATGAGCCCGAAGCCGAGCCACGAACGCATTTTAATCAACCTTGCCGACCGGCCCGATAGCGAGCTAGACCCGGCGCTGGCCGCCCTGGCGCTGGAAGCCGACCAACCACCCGAGCTTCAGGGAACGTCGGCTTCCTACCAATTGGCCGCTTTGCGCGGCGCTTTGGCCGGGACCGCCGATACGGTGCCCCAGGAGGTGGGCGAAGGCCTGCTCTACTGGCGGGCCGACCGTCTCGCCGATGTTGTGATGGGCCAATTCGCCTTCCAGTGCATTGACGAGGAAAACGATTCACCAGAAGCGGTGAAACTCTCGAAAGTAATCGAAAATCGCGCCGGACTGCCTGTTTCACTCGGCCTGATCTATATGCATCTGGCCCGTTCTCAGGGCTGGGCCCTTGAAGGCCTTTCTTTTCCGGGGATCTTCCTTCTTCGTCTCAGCGAAGGCTCGCGCCGCCTGATCGTCGACCCGGCGGACGGCTGCCACCCCCTGGAAATCCATCATCTTCGCGATATTCTCAAGGTCGTTGAAGGGGCTCATGCGGAGCTTAAACCACAGCATTATCAAAGCCTGACCACCCGCGAGACGCTCTTAAGGCTGCAAAATCTCCACAAAGTCCGGCTGCTCCGCGAAGACGACCTTGAAGAAGCCTTGAAAGTCGTTGAGCGCTCCATGTTGTTTGCGCCTGGCCATCCGGACGCCTGGTATGAAGCGGGGCTGATCAAGTTTCGTCTCGGTCGGGTTCAGGAGGCCATTGAGGATTTTGAGATTTACCGTCAGGTCTGTGCCGAGGAAAACCGGCCGCGCATCTCAACTCTTTTGAGCCAATTGAAAGCCCAGGCCGCCAGCAACCCTTGAGCGGAACGGCGTAAGCTGCCTATATAAGATCGGTTTTTTACTCTTTTGTGTCCCGGAGGCGGCATGACCCTGCGCGTTGCCATTCAAATGGACCCCGTCGATTCCATCGATATCGATGGGGACAGCACTTTCGTTCTTGGGCTTGAGGCGCTGAAACGCGACCATACCCTTTATCACTATCTGCCTCAGGACCTGACGTTTATGGACGGCAAGGTCACGGCGTTTGCCCGACCCTTGGATCTACGCCGGACAAAGGGCGACCACTTTACATTGGGCGACGGTCACTGGATTGATCTTGAAACCGACGTGGATGTGGTTCTCATGCGCCAAGACCCGCCGTTTGATATGGCCTACATCACGGCAACCCACATCCTTGAGCACATTCATCCGCAAACCCTCGTGGTTAATGATCCCGCCGAAGTGCGCAACGCACCGGAAAAGCTGTTTATCACTCACTTCGAAGGCGTCATGCCGCCAACCCTGATCGCCAGCAATCAGGACCAGATCAAGGCTTTCCGCGACGAGCATCAGGATATTATCGTCAAGCCCCTGTTTGGCAACGGCGGCGCTGGCGTTTTCCATATTGCGCCAGGGGATGAAAACCTCAATTCGCTCTTGGAGATGTTCACCGAGCTCTACCGCGAACCGGTCATGGTTCAGAAATACCTCCCCGATGTGAGAAACGGCGACAAGCGGATTATTCTGGTGGATGGCGAACCTGCGGGGGCGGTCAACCGGGTGCCCCAGGCCGGAGAGGCTCGGTCCAACCTTCATGTAGGCGGACAAGCCCTAAAAACCGAGCTGACCGAACGGGAAAACGAACTCTGCGAAGCCATCGGCCCGGTTCTCAAGGAAAAAGGCCTGATCTTCGTCGGCATCGACGTCATCGGCGATTATCTGACCGAAATCAACGTCACCTCCCCCACCGGCTTGCAAGAGATCAACCGTTTCAACAACGCCTGCCTTGAAAGCGAAATCTGGGACGCCATTGAAGCAAAGCTTTAAGGCAGTCAAATAATATATTCTTACGTGTAATAGAATATTTCTAAATCACGTTATAAGTGCTCTAACATTCCTCTCCGTTCAATCTTTTGCGTTTTCAAAAATCAAACCATTGAACGGAATTTACTAACCAGCACCTTATGCGTGTTACTTAAAAGTAAATCGGTTTCATGGTTGTTTTTTCTTGACCCAACACCTGCGTTATGACCCTATTAAGAACGTAACACGAACATTTGGAGAGGGTCATGGTTGCACAGTGCCGAACGGTTGCTTTTCAGGGAATCGAGGCGCGGAGCGTCACCGTCGAAGCACAATTCACCACAGGCCTGCCGTCCTTTATGATCGTCGGGCTGCCCGATAAGGCGGTTAACGAGAGTCGCGAGCGGGTTCGGGGGGCCTTGGCAACCCTGGGCCTGGCCTTGCCGCCCAAACGCATCACGGTCAATCTGGCGCCGGCCGATCTGGCCAAGGAAGGCAGCCATTTCGATCTACCGGTCGCCGTGGCGATCCTTGCCGCCATGGGCGCTTTGCCGGGTGAAGAGGTTGCTCAATTTACGGTGTTGGGTGAACTGTCACTCAACGGCGAGATTCTACCGGTCGGCGGGGTTCTGCCTGCCGCCATCGAAGCCCACCGGGACGACCGCGGATTGATCTGCCCCGCCGCGCAAGGTCCCGAAGCCGTTTGGTCGGGCAATGAAAACGTTGTCGCCGCGCCCTCCCTACTGGCCCTGATCAATCATTTTAAGGGCCAACAGATTCTAAAGGCTCCGGAACCGGGCGTTGCCGCCCCCGGCCCGGCTCAAGCGAATCTGCCGGACCTGTGCGACGTCAAGGGCCAGGAGACGGCAAAGCGCGCCCTTGAGATCGCCGCAGCCGGAGGCCACAACCTGCTGATGAGTGGGCCGCCTGGATCGGGAAAATCCATGCTCGCCCAGCGTCTGCCCGGTCTTCTGCCACCGCTGGAACCCCAGGAAGCCTTGGAAGTCAGCTCCATTCTCAGCCTTTCGGGCATGCTGAAAGCCGGAGAAATCCCACGGCTCCGCCCGTTTCGCGACCCTCATCATTCCTGTTCGGTCGCCTCCCTGGTGGGGGGCGGCTTCAAGGCCCGGCCCGGCGAGGCCTCGCTGGCTCACCGGGGTGTCTTGTTTCTCGACGAGTTGCCGGAATTCGCCCGTATGGCGCTGGAATCCCTACGTCAGCCGCTTGAAACCGGCGAAACCACCGTCGCCCGGGCCAATGCCCATTTGACCTATCCGGCGCGGTTTCAACTGATTGCCGCGATGAACCCCTGCCGCTGCGGCCACCTGGGCGACGATGCCCGCGCCTGCTCCCGCGCCCCCCAGTGCGGCGAAGATTACCGCGCCAAAATCTCCGGCCCGCTGATCGATCGTATCGACCTACATGTCGAGGTGCCGCCGGTCACCCCGGCCGATCTGGCCCTGCCGTCCAACGGAGAAACCAGCGCCCAGGTCCGAGCCCGCGTCATCGCCGCGCGCGCCCTTCAGCATGATCGTTACGATAGCGATACAGCCAGCAACCAGAAACGTCTCAACAGTGAAATCGATGGAGAACGCCTGATGGCCGTCGCCCGCCCCGACGAACCGGGGCAGGCCCTGCTTATGCAGGCCACCGACCGCCTCGGCCTTTCGGCCCGCGGCTACCATCGTATTCTCAAAGTCGCCCGGACCCTGGCCGATCTCGACGGCGGCGAAGGGGTCCGGCGCATCCATATCGCCGAAGCCCTGAGTTTTCGCCAGGGGCTTTCAAAAAAGCAGCGCCGCCGGGCTGCATGACAAGCAGCTTAGATTAATCATTCCGCCGGGCCTGGGATACGAGAGCCTTGAATAGGTTTTGCTGAGAAGCATCGAACACCAGGAATTCCGGGTGCCACTGCACACCGACAAAAAAACTTTTATCCGGATGTTCAAGGGCCTGAACGAAATTACCCCGATCACATCCCGCGACAATCAGGTCTTTGCCGAGACGGTCGACCGCTTGATGGTGGAGGCTGTTGACCCGCAGGGTTTCTTTGCCCAACAAAGCGCGGACCCGGGTATCAGGCTTAAGGTCGACAATTTTGCGTGCCAGTACTGTGCGGATATTGTTCTTTTTCCGCGGCATCCCGCGAATATCGGCATAGAGAGAGCCGCCGAAAAAGACATTCATTATCTGGGCGCCTCGACATATTCCTAAGACAGGAAGGTTCCGCTCCACTACATGGCTAAGCAGCTCGATCTCCAGGGCGTCCCGCTCGGGGTCGATGCGTACATCCAAGTTGAGTTCGGCATTGTATAAGTCGGCCCCGATATCATCGCCGCCACCAATGACCAAACCATCCAGACCCGCTGGGTTAAATTTGCGGCCCGGATAAAGAAAAACCGGGCGGCCCCCTGCGCGCCATACCGCAAGATAGTCGAAAAAACGGGCAATCTTGCTTTTGTGTCGAGAAATCGTAATGCCAATCAGAGGTTTGCTAGGCTTGCCAGCCATGAAGAAACCTCCTTTATGCGGTCCACCAAAGGTCGTTCGGTCTGTTCGATCCGATCTTTGGCCAGTCGCGCCAAAGCGCTTCGATCAGCCGCCAATCTTTCCACGGCAACCCAGCGGTTCCATTCCGATACAATGGTCCAATCCGGGTCTGACAGGTGAGTATCGGGCAGGCGATAATGAAACGTCGGTCGCGCCTTGATGCGCGGATCATCGATCAACTCACCCAAGGTTTCAGCATCGACATGCTTAAACAGCGGCATCATATCCAGTTCCCGATTGCGCGTCGGGTTGGCTCCGACGTAATCACGGATCAGGGTTTTAAGGTCCGGCTTGTAGGAGGGCGCGAGAACCTTGAGAACATAGTCTTCCGGGAATGGGTCGATATGTGGCATCAAGCGGCGCGTTGGATTAACATCGATCTGATTACGCAGCCAGTCCGATAAAATGAGATACGCCCGCAGCATGGGAAGTATGTCCCCGACGCTTTCGCCCGGAACTTCAGGGTTGAGGTGGACGCCAAAGGCATACATTGCCCCTTCATCGGTCCCTTTTGCGCCGTTTTGACGCAAGGCGTCCGTTAACGTCGCCAACGCGCCTAAATCCTTCCAGGGGATTGGCGGACTGACGATTTCGGTGGGAACAATCCCGGTCACCGCCTTGCCAAGCGCATCACGGACCTGAGTATCCAACTCACCCACTGTCTTTAAATCATCTTCTGTCGGAGCTAAGGGACTGTCTTCCAGCAGCGCCTTTAAGTTTTGGTCTGGGTTAACAAACTGCGTGTCGAGCTCAACGCTAAAATCTCCCCACCGGGCCCCTTTAACGTCAAAATAATGCTGCGTATCGCCCTGAACGGCATTGCCGCCAAAGCAAGCACCGACAAGGCGCGCCGCATCACCCGGTGTCAGCCCGGCAAATTCAATCTCCACACCGACACGGCGCATGTCACCATTGCCAACATTGGGGTAAGGTGGGGAGTCGGGAATTTCCTGGGGGAGTGGAATAGCGGTCTCCTTAAAGGTTCATGAGCATCTATTGAGGACATGCCGTAATATCCCAAATTGGTATTGTTTCTTTTAGTTTCAATGGGTTGCTACAAAAAAACTGAGCATGGCATTCCTTGCCATCTCATCAATCTGGCTGACCAACCGGGCCTTTCGGTAAAAAATCCCTGGGGACCTTTTTAGCCTGGGCCATAGGATTTTTCCGGTTTAAAGTCCGACCATGACCTTTCTTGATCGCATTCCCACTTCGGTTCTCTTAATTCTCGCCATCATGATGGCGGGAGCGCCTTTCGTGCCGGAACCTCATTTAGTGGAAAAGGCGCGCATGCTGGCGAACGGAACATTGTCCCGCCCCATCGATATTTTCGATGTGTTTTGGCATCTTTTTCCTGCAATTTTGCTGGCTCTAAAGATTATTTTTCGTCGTGGTCAGTAATTTTGCAGATTAAGGCTTTAGGACCCATTCGATATTGAAGCCCTTTTTCTTAAACTCGGTTTTCAAGAAACGGCCATCGGGCGCATACCAGAGATGGCGCACCAGATCGCCCTCCATGAAATAATAATCGGCCTCGACTTCCTGGCCATTCAGCATGATAGTCTGGCGCTTAGGCCCGGTGATTTTGACCTGCATGGGTTCACCATCGAGTGCCGAATAGAGCGTCCCGGTTTTTAGGATATCCCGGTTCCATAGAGTCACCGGAAGGGCCGATCCCTCCAGCTTCAGGGATTTACCATCGGCTTCGACTGCTATGGCGTCGCCCTGTCGGGTCATCGCCAACTGGTGGGGCGTCCCGTCATCATCCGTTCTTGAGGTCAGGCCCATAAACCGGCCGCCTTTCCAGGTTTCGCGGCGGCTATGGTCATAGGTGAAGGTCATGAAAAACACCGTCGCCTTGGAATGGCTTTCCACATCGACCTGCAGGGCATCCCCCTGCCCAGAGAAGACGAATTCATGGCTACCCACAGGCTCGCCCTCTTTAAGCATCACATAGCTCAGTTTGTCCGGCATGGCGGCCTGGGCGACCGAGGCAACAAGTGTCAGCCCGAAGGCAGCCGAAATCAGTGGCGTTTTCATAACAGTCCAATCCCTGTGGTGTTTTTGTTGACCACTAGTCTAACCAGCTTAAACCGAAGGGGAAAAGCCGCAATCCACCCTCTTTACCGATTTCCCGGTCAGACAAAAAACCCCGGGGCAACTTTGTGCCCCAGGGTTTTCTTCAGGATTACGGTGAATTGCGGAAGTTAGAGTTTTTCCACTCTTTTGACCATGGGACCGGCGGGCGCACCGCCCAGGACATGAACGTGAAGGTGCATCACTTCCTGGTGTCCTTCTTCACCGGTATTGCCGATGATCCGGTAGCCGCTTTCGGCGATGCCCGCATCGCGGGCCACCTTGCCGATGGCCTGGATAAAGGCGGCTTGCTCTTCAGGAGAGGCCTTGGCCGAAAAATCATCCATTGAAACATAAGCGCCCTTGGGGATGACCAGGATATGCACCGGACGGGCCGGGTTGATGTCCCTGAACGCTAAGGTGTGTTTGTCTTCATAGACCTTGTCGCAGGGAATTTCGCCCCGGATAATTTTGGCGAAGATGTTTTCCTTGTCGTAGGCCATGGCCATCTCTCCTAGTCCTTCTTACGGCTCGCTTTTTCCTCAATACCCGAGACGCCCTCGCGCCGTGCGAGCTCACTCCACACCTCTTCGGGCTCGATGCCCATATCGGCCCAGAGCACCAACAAGTGATACATCACGTCGGCACTTTCGGCGACCACATCCTTCTTTTCCTGACCGAGTGCGGCAACAACTGTCTCCACCGCTTCTTCGCCCAGCTTCTTGGCGATCTGGTTGCGGCCTTTGCCGAACAGTTTGGCCGTATAGGATTTACCCGTATCCCCACCTTTGCGGCTGGCGATCACGTCATAAAGCTTTTCGAGCGTGTGTTGCCCGTCGTTCTTTTTCCCCATGGGGTTCTCCCCTGTTTAGCCGTGCTCTTCGGCGGGACGCATGGGAATGCCCGCCTTACGCATGTAATCTTTAGCTTCGGCAATGGTGTATTCGCCAAAATGAAAAATCGAAGCGGCCAAAACTGCCGTGGCGTGACCGTCGCGCACCCCTTCCACTAAATGCTCCAGATTGCCCACGCCGCCCGAGGCGATCACCGGCACCGGCACGGCGTCCGCAATAGTCCGGGTCAGCGGCAAATTGAAGCCCTGCTTGGTTCCGTCCCGGTCCATGGAGGTCAGCAAAATCTCCCCCGCACCGTATTCGACCATACGCTCAGCCCACTTAACCGCATCAATCCCCGTCGGCTTGCGACCGCCATGGGTAAAAATCTCAAAGCTTTCAGGCCCGGTTGATTTAGCGTCGATGGAAACGACAATGCACTGGCTACCGAACTTTTCAGCCGCCTCACGGACGAACTCGGGACGCTTGACCGCCGCCGAATTGATCGAAACCTTATCGGCCCCGGCCAGCAGCAGCTTGCGGATATCGTCCAGCGTGCGCACCCCGCCGCCGACGGTCACCGGCATGAAACAAACTTCAGCGGTCTTGTTGACCACATCGAAGATACTGTCGCGGGCCTCATGGGTCGCCGTGATATCGAGGAAGCAAAGCTCATCGGCGCCCTGTTGATCATAAAGCCGAGCTTGTTCGACGGGATCGCCCGCATCGACCAGATCGACGAAGTTGACCCCTTTGACCACCCGACCCTTGTCCACATCAAGGCAGGGGATGATGCGCATCTTCATCATGATTGTAATACCCCGATGGCTTCGGCCACATTGATCCGGCCGTCATAAAGGGCGCGACCCGAAATGACCCCTTCAATTCCACTGCCTTCGGCCTTCTTGACTTCCTTCAAATCGTCGAGCGAAGAAACCCCGCCTGAGAGAATCACCGGCGTGGAAAGCGCCTCGGCGAGGCTGGCCGTGGCTTCGATATTGGGCCCCTGCATGGCTCCATCGCGGGAAATATCGGTATAGATGATCACCGAAACCCCGGCGTCTTCGAACTTGAGCCCCAGATCGTGGGCGGTGATTTCTGAAACCTCGGCCCAGCCTTCCACGGCGACGAATCCGTCCTTAGCATCAATACCCACGGCAATTTGTCCGGGGAACTCCTTGCAGGCCTGCTTGACCAGATCGGGATCGCGCAGGGCCACCGTACCGAGAATGACCCGGGAAAGGCCCTTCTCCAGCCAGAAGGCAACGTTTTCGAGCGTCCGGATGCCGCCGCCCATCTGCACCTTGGCCCCGACGGAACCGAGGATTGAGGAGACCGCATCGGCGTTGACCGCCTTGCCAGCAAAAGCACCGTTCAGGTCAACCACATGAATCCATTCTGTGCCGGCATCTTCAAAGGCCTTGGCCTGAGCGCCGGGGTCGTCGTTGAAAACGGTGGCCTTGTCCATTTCGCCGCGCAGCAGCCGCACGCATTGGCCGTCTTTCAAATCGATGGCGGGATAGAGCTTCATGTCACGGGTTCCATTTGAGGAAGTTGGAAATAATTTTTAAGCCCACCAACTGGCTTTTCTCCGGGTGGAACTGGCTACCGACCAAGTTGTCGCGACCGATCATCGCCGTTACCGGCCCGCCGTAATCGACGGTCGCCAGCAGATGATCGTCATTTTCGACGGTAAAGGCATAGCTGTGAACGAAGTAGGCGTGAGCGTCCCGCGGTAGCCCCTCAAGGACCGGGTGCGGCTTAGCCACTTCCAGGGCATTCCAGCCCATGTGAGGAATTTTTAAGGATGGGTCGTTGGGCTGGAGCGCCTCAACCTTGCCCGGAATCCAGCCGAGTCCATCATAGGTTCCGTGCTCCAGGCCTTGCTCGGCCAAAAGCTGCATGCCCACGCAGATGCCGAAAAATGGCTTGGCGTCTTTGTTGACCGCCTCTTCCAAAGCTTCGGCCAGTCCCGGCACCGCCCGGAGCCCCGCCTGACAATCACCGAAGGCGCCAACACCGGGCAAAACCACCCGGTCGGCCGACTTCAAGGCGACCGGGTCCGCGGTCACAAGCACTTCTGCGGCAAGTCCAGCTTCGCTGGCGGCCCGCTCAAAGGCTTTGGCGGCCGAGCGTAAATTGCCCGATCCATAATCGATGATGACGACTTTCATAGTCTTCGTCTTCCCATCCTTCAAATAAACTCGACCAGCAGGTCCGGCCTCTGGGCCAACAAGCGGCTCTCGGCTTCCTGTACCCCGCTCCCGGCGACCACACCTTCCTGATCGTAGCCGCTGAAAACGGACAACGACCAGCGTTTCAAATCCCCTCCGACCAGCCCCACAAGTAAGGCCAGTCCGATGGAGGCCAACGCCTGGACTTCCGGCCCCAGGCTGAGGGCCGATAGAACCAAACCCAACCCGATCTCGGCCGCGATGAGACCGGCAGAGACGATCCATAGTCCGTTCCACAGAGCCCAGAGAGCCCCGAAGATAAAGGCGGCCCAGTTAAAGCCCTCCTTGACCAGAACCAGATCCGGTCGGCCGGTACGGTTTCGGAAATGGGCCGTATAGAAGCTCATGGAAACGCCGCGCCAGAGAAAACTCTAGAGCGCCCCTTTGGTCGAAGGCACCGTATCGGCCTTGCGCGGGTCGATTTCAAGCGCCTGACGCAAAGCGCGCGCCAGCGCCTTGAAGCAACTCTCGACGATGTGGTGATTGTTCTCGCCGTAGAGCGTTTCCACATGTAGGGTCAGCCCGGCGTTCTGGGCGAAGGCAGCAAACCATTCCTTGAACAATTCCGTATCCATGTTACCCACCTTGTCACGGGCGAAATCGACCTTCCAGACCAGATGCGGCCGGTTCGAGGCGTCGAGCGAAACGCGGGTTAGGGTTTCGTCCATCGGGGCGTAAGCCGTGCCGTACCGGGTGATGCCGCGCCTTTCGCCCATGGCCTGGGTAAAGGCCTGACCAAGCGCGATGCCGGTATCTTCGGTGGTGTGGTGAAAGTCGATGTGTAAGTCGCCATCAGCCGCCACCTGGATATCGAACAAGCCGTGCCGCGAGAGCTGTTCCAGCATGTGATCGAGAAAGCCGATCCCCGTTTTGACGTCATACTCGCCGGTGCCGTCCAGATCGACGGAAACCTTAATCTTGGTTTCGGAGGTATTGCGTTCCACGCTGGCCTTACGCATCTTTCGATTTTCCCTTGATTCCATAGGGGTTGAACCGGTGTTGACCTTGTAGCAGGAAGCGCTCATTGAAGCCAACCTTTTGGTAGCCCCTTCTTGACCCAGGGGCCGCTTCGGACTAAGTGCTGGTGACGAAATTCTTTCCCAGGCGGAGGCCCCATGAGCGAGCAACACTCTCAGCGCGACACCACAGGCTGGCGCGGCACCACCATCGTCACCGTGCGCAAAGGCGGCCAAGTGGTTGTCGCGGGCGACGGACAGGTCAGCCTCGGCCAGACGGTGATCAAGGGCAACGCCCAGAAAGTCCGGCGTTTGGCGGATGGCTCCGTGGTCGTCGGGTTCGCCGGAGCGACGGCCGACGCCTTTACTCTGATGGAACGCCTGGAAGGCAAACTTGAACAATACCCCAAACAATTGACCCGGGCTTGTGTCGAGATGGCCAAGGACTGGCGGACCGATCGTTACCTCCGACGTCTCGAAGCCATGATGATCGTTGCCGACAAGGATGTTTCATTGGTGCTGACCGGTACCGGCGACGTGCTGGAGCCCGAAGACGGCATTACCGCCATCGGCTCTGGCGGCAACTACGCCCTGGCTGCGGCCCGCGCGCTGAAAGACACCGACATGAGCGCCGAAGAGATCGCCCGCAAGGCCATGGAAATCGCCGCGGGCATCTGCGTCTACACCAACGACGCCGTTGTCATTGAATCCCTTGATGAAAAATAAAACCTAAAGAGAACCATGACCAATTTCAGCCCCCGGGAAATCGTTTCCGAACTCGATCGTTTCATCGTCGGACAGGACGACGCCAAGCGCGCCGTCGCCATTGCGCTGCGCAACCGTTGGCGGCGTCAGCAGTTACCCGATGACCTCAAAGAAGAGGTTTTGCCGAAAAATATCCTGATGATCGGCCCGACTGGCGTGGGCAAAACCGAGATCGCCCGGCGACTGGCCCGGCTGGCCCAGGCTCCGTTTATCAAAATCGAGGCGACCAAGTTCACCGAAGTGGGCTACGTGGGCCGCGACGTGGAAAGCATTGTTCGCGATCTGGTGGAAATCGCCATCCACGAAACCCGCGAGCGGATGCGCCGTCAGGTCAAGGCCAAGGCTGAAATCCATGCCGAAGAGCGGGTTCTCGACGCCCTGGTCGGCGACAACGCCAGCCAGGAAACCCGGCAAAAATTCCGCAAGATGCTGCGCGAAGGCCAGCTCGACGAAAAAGAGATCGAGATAAACGTTAGCGATAGTGGCTCATCCAATTTGCCGACCTTCGACATTCCCGGCATGCCCGGTGCGCAGATGGGAATGTTGAACTTGGGAGACATGTTCGGCGGCGCTTTCGGCCAGCGGACCAAGCCGAAGAAAATGACCGTCGAGGAATCACACGAGATTCTGATCGCCGAAGAATCCGACAAACTGCTCGACCAGGAAGATGTGACCCGCGAAGCCATTGAATCGGTGGAGAACAACGGCATCGTTTTCCTAGATGAGATCGACAAGATCACCGTACGCTCCGAGCGCTCGGGCGGCGACGTCTCCCGTGAAGGGGTTCAGCGCGATCTTTTGCCGCTGATCGAAGGCACCACCGTCTCGACCAAGCACGGCACGGTCAAGACCGACCATATTCTTTTCATCGCCTCGGGCGCCTTCCATATCGCTAAACCTTCCGACCTGCTGCCCGAATTGCAGGGCCGCCTACCCATCCGGGTCGAGCTCAAGGCCCTGTCGCGCGACGATTTCGTCCGTATCCTCACCGAACCGGAAGCCAATTTGGTAAGACAGTCCATCGCCCTGATGGCGACCGAAGAGCTGGAACTGATCATCACCGAAGACGCCATCGACGTGCTGGCCGATTTAGCCGAGGAGATCAACCAAGGCGTTGAAAATATCGGGGCGCGCCGTCTCCATACAGTGATGGAAAAACTCCTGGAAGACATCAGCTTCACCGCCGCCGACAAGTCCGGCCAAAGCTTCACCATCGATGCGGCTTACGTGAAAGAAACAGTGAGCGAGCTAGCCAAGAACGCCGATCTCAGCAAGTTTATCCTTTAACAACCTCTGGCATTCCGGGCTCCGCTTTGCGGCCCTGGAGTGACCGGCCCTATACTTCTTCCACCCCCTCGATCAGCTCAAGCAGTTGGTCGAGGGTTTTTTCGTCCAGGTCTTTAATCTTGGCCGCCAGCAGATTGGCGGTCAGAGTCGCTTTGACCGGTAGGCCTGCGGTTTCGACGGGGACTCTTGGATGAGAGAGGTCGGCAAGGCGCTTTAGCTCCTCCACGTCATCCCAAATAAGATCGAAGTATCCGGCGATCTGCATCACTAGGCCGGGTCCGGGGCGGCCCCGGTGGCCGTGTTCAAGGGCTGAAAGATAGGCCGAGGAAACGTGCAGGTCGGCCGCCATTTTTTTCAGCGTGATCTTATGTTTCTCCCGTAGGCGACGGACTTTCTGGCCGAAGGGTGTCATCGCTTCCTCTTCAAAAGAACGTAAAGCGCCCCGTCGCCGCCATCGGTGGGAGAAGCATAAGAGAACGACAGGATGCGCGAGCGGTTGGGTGGAGTATTGAGCCATTGGGGCACCGCTTGGCGCAACACCCCTTCGCCGCGAAACCCCCGGCCGGTGACGACCAGCACCAAACGCCGCCCCTTTTCTTGGGAAAACGCCAAAAACCGTTCCAGCGCGCCGCGGGCGTCGGTCTGAGTCATGCCGTGCAGGTCGAGCTTGCCCTCCACCGGCACATTGCCACGCTTGACCTTTTTAAGCGTCGCCCGGTCAACACCGGGGGAAAAGTCGTGCCGCAGAGTGGGCAAATGTTGCGAAGAGGGCGCAAGGCTGGAATCAAAACCGCGGGGGATGCGGTTGATCGCCCCTGCCTCGCTATGCCGTGCATTAGATGCTTCCTGATGGACCGGCTTGCGCTTGCCGAGAGGGTCCACATTGGAAGTGACGGCCTCCCAAAGAGCGGCGTCTTCAGCACTGAGAAACGGCGGCGTTTTTTTCTTTTTCTCGCTCATCCTTCCACCAAAAGAATATGGACCCGACGGGGCCCGTGGACGCCCAATTGCAAAGTCAGTTCAATATCGGCCGAACGCGACGGGCCGGTGATCCAATTGACCGTGCGTGGCATAAAGCTGCCGCTTTGCTTGCGACCGCGTAGCTTTTTCCAACCTTCCTCGTAAGTGCCAAGCAGATCCTTGGCTTCCAGAACCGCAATGAAGGTATCGGGTAGGAAGTTGAGTGTCGTCGGACCATCAGACCCCGAAAGGGCCATCAGGGTGCCGGACTCGGCAAACCCGGCCCAGGCCTTAATCAATCCGACGGGGTGATCGTTGCCTGCCGGGCCGAAGCTCGCGCCATCTTGCCAGTCAAGGCTCTTCAAATCTTTTTGGGGCGCAATACGGATATCGGCGGGCAGGTTGTTAGCCCGCAGAAATTCCGCCGCCGCCTTGGGAACATCAGACAGGGTCGCAACTTCGGCGACCGTGCAGTCGTAGGCCTCGGCCATTTGTTTAAACAGATCGACCCGTTTTTTGCCTTTTACCTGACCACGCGCCGGAACCAATCGGTTTTTCGGTCTTTTGAGATTTTTCTCCAGCGATTTGACCGTCTCGTCATCCAATGGACCCCGGCCAAGAGAGCGCTGGATGGTCGAGAGTATTTTTTCGCGTGAGCCGCTCATCGCCGCCCCCCACGCTCCGACCAGAGCTGCTGAAAGGTTTTGCCTTGGGGCGAGGGGAGGTCGCGGTGTTTGGTCCATCCCGAGGTGAAGGGGGCCGCCTTAAACCGCCCTTTTTTCCGCCCGATCAAACCGAGCATCGAGTATTTCATGTTGGCCAGCATGTGGTAGAGCGCCGGACGCTTGGCGAAAAAGGCCCATCCCGCTAGAGCGGTCCTTGAGATTTGCGACGTCTGCCCTTGCTCCACTTCCCGTTCACGCCAATGGCGAAGCATCTTCGGGATCGGAATACGCACCGGACAGACATCTTCGCAACGACCACAAAACGTCGAGGCGTTGGGTAGGTGCGAAGCTTGCTCATGCCCCAAAATGGCAGGAGTCAGCACCGCCCCCATGGGACCCGAATAGACCCAGCCGTAAGCGTGCCCGCCGATAGCCGTATAGACCGGACAATAGCAAAGGCAAGCGCCACAGCGGATACAACGCAGCATATCCTTGAATTCGTTGCCGAGCATTTCGGAGCGTCCGGCGTCTAGCAGCACCACATGAAATTCTTCAGGACCGTCAAGATCATCGGGGCGCTTGGGACCGGTGGAGAAGGTGGTGTAAACCGAGAGGTCCTGGCCGGTGATGGAACGAGCCAAAACCCGCAGAATCGTGTCGGCATCTTCCGGCGTTGGCACGACTTTTTCGATGCTCGAGATAGCGATATGAACCCGCGGTAAAATCTGCGTCAGGTCGCCGTTTCCTTCGTTGGTGACGATGGCCGTCGAGCCGGTTTCGGCAATTAAAAAGTTGGCGCCGGTAATCCCCACATCGGCTTTTAAAAATTTTTCCCGCAGTAGGGTGCGGGCTTCCTTCAGCATATCCGCCGGGTCATCAAGCGGCCGGTCGGGGGGTAGATCCTTATGGGTTTCACGGAAGCTTTCAGCCACCTGCTCTTTGTTGAGATGGATCGCCGGACCGACAATATGGCTTGGTGGTTCTTTTCTGATCTGGATGATGTATTCGCCGAGGTCGGTCTCGATAGGTTCGATACCGTGGGTTTCGAGATAATCGTTGATGGCGATTTCCTCGCCGATCATCGATTTCCCCTTGGTCACGGTTTTGGCTTTCGCGTCCTGGCAAATCTTGAGGATGGTTTCGCGGGCTTCCTGGTGGGTGGCGCACCAATGGACATGCCCGCCCTGCTCAATCACTTTTTTCTCGAACCGCTTGAGGTAAAAATCCAGATGATCAAGGACATGCTGCTTTAAGGCCACCGCATCGTCGCGTAGGGCTTCAAACTCAGGGAGTTTGGCGACGGCGCGCTCGCGGGCTGAAGGCAAACCGACGGCCGTTCGGGCCAGGGCCTTTTGTAGCTGGTCATCGGCCAGAGCTTCGGCAACGTTGGTTTGGAATCGGTTGCAGGTAGGGTGCATCAGCCCTCTCCCTCACCAATTGCCGGTTTATCGGTCATGTCGGCCAGCACCTCGGCCACATGGCGCACCTGAAGCAGCGAATCCTGTCGCTTGAGCTTACCCGCAATATTCATCAGGCAGCCCAGATCACCGCCCAGCACGATATCCGCCTTGGTGTTTTCCAAGTCGTCGGTTTTGGTCGTTACAATAGCATTGGAAATATCGGGATATTTAACCGAAAAAAGGCCGCCGAAACCGCAACAGGCTTCCGGTTGGCTAGCCTCTTGGAGCTTTAAGCCCTTGACCGATTTCAAAAGTTTGCGAGGTTGGTCTTTGATTCCCAACTCACGCAAGCCAGAACAAGAATCGTGATAGGTGGCCGTCGCATCCAACTGCGCCTCGACTTTCTTGACCCTCAAAATATCGGTCAGAAATGAGGTCAATTCATAAGTTTTAGACGCGAGGATTTCCGCGCGTTGCCGCCAAGGGTCGGTTTCGGCAAACAGGGTCGGGTAATGCTTTTTGATCATTCCGGCACAGGAGCCGGACGGAGCGACGACATGCTCGAACCCTTCAAGGGCGGCAATGGTCTGACGCGCCAGGTCGGCGGCGTTTTTTTTGTCGCCCGCATTATGGGCCGGCTGGCCGCAGCAAGTCTGGGCGCGGGGAACGGTAACTCGGCAGCCGTTATTCTCAAGCAGTTTGACGGCGGCGAAACCGACGCTTGGGCGAAAAAGATCGACCAGACAGGTGACGAAGAGACCGACGTTACGTTTTTCCATGGCTTGTGACATGGCCACAGAATGGAGCCTTCCCCCCCTCAAGGCAAGCGGGTAAATTGCCCGAAATCGGGTTAACGGGCCGCCGTTGTCAGGAGGGTAGGGGGTGGCGTCACGGTCTTGGGTAAAAGCAGGGTATAGCGCCCAGTTTGCTTCATTCGCCCGGCACGCTGTTCGGCCAATGCGCCCGCCCCGAAGAAAACATCGCCCCTGACCGGCCCTTTAATCGCCCCGCCCGTATCCTGAGCGATCATCAACCGACGCAGTGGCTGTCCTGGATCGAGAGGATCGGTGGTTTCTAGCCAGACCGGCACACCCATGGGAACAAACCGACGATCCACCGCCAAAGACCGACCCGGCACCAGCGCAGCGCCTTGCGAACCGACGGGCCCATCGCCATTGAGCGCCCTGAAGAAAATGAACGACCTGTTGAGATCGAGAATGGGGTCGACTTGAGCGGGGTGGGCGGCAAGCCAGCCGCGGATGGATTCGAGAGAAACCTTCTCCCGCACCAGATGACCGCGCTCAATCATTTTCTTGCCGATTGAGGTGTAGCGATGGCCGTTATGTCCGTCATAACCGACGCGCAAGACCCCGCCTTCATCCAATACGACGCGGCCCGAACCCTGAACCTGAAGGAAAAAAGCCTCAACCGGATCATCCACCCAGACAAGCTCTAAGCCTTTCCCCGACAACGCCCCTTTGCGGATGGCCTGACGGTCGGCAAAAGGCCTCAGGCGGCCATTGACCACGGTGCCTGCTGTGCGCTTGCCCTTCCAATCGGGATCGAACTTGCCGAGATCGACCATCACCAGATCGTCCGGGCGCTTGTAAAGCGGTGTGCGATAGGGACCGCCGGGCCGTAACGAGCCGCGCAGGCTGGCCTCATAGTAGCCGGTGAAGAGGCCTTCGCCTTCTACCTGATAGGCGTTGAATCTTTTTTCGAAAAACCGCCTTGCGGCTTCGTCGTTGCCGCCGGGCAAGGCATTAGCCGCCGTACAAACCTGCCGCCAGTCGGCCATGGTTCCGGCAATACCGTTAGCACCAAGAGACCGACTGGCCGGTTGCCGTGTCAGCCGGTCGCAACTCCTCACCAGTGCAGTTAAAACTTCTGCTTGTCGGCCCGTCCGCCAGCCTTTTAGCTCAGCGAATAAAACCGGCGAAACAGCCAGCTTTTCCGGTGCTTTTTCTTTCGGAGCGGGGAGGGGAAACTGGGCGCAGCCCGACAGGGCCGCCATGATGATTAAGGCGGCGGCGGTCGCAATCGATCGTCTCATCAGTAGGGCCCTTAAGTTTTTAGGCAGGCACTTGGGTTGCGACCAAAAACCAGTTCGGATCGCGGGACAGGGTATCGCGGCGGAAGGTCCAAAGATCGGTCACCTTGATGACATGGTTGGGGTCGCCATCGACCACCTCACCGTCCTGATCAAGCACTACGTTGATTTGCTCGGTAACGAATTTAACGGTCACCACGGCTTCATTGTCTTCCATACCCGCTTCGATGATTTCCACATCCTTGAACCCAATCAGGGTGTCGCGAACGGTTTCGCCTGCCTCTTCCCGGTCGTCAATGGCGTCGGCAAAGTTGGCAAAGACTTCCGGGCTCAGAAGGTTTTTAAGAGTTTTGACGTCGCCGGTGGTGAAAGCGCCGAGGATCATCTCAAAGGCACCCGTTGCGCCTTGCAGGAAACCCTTCGGCTCGAACGTCGGATCGGCAAGCTTAATTTGAGTTAGGCCCGCATCCAGGGGGGTTTGCGGCTCATGGGGAAGCGGTTCGCCTTCAAGGGATTGCTGAGACTCATCACCTTCATCGCGTCCCGGCAGGTGAACCACATTGTCATCATCATCCCGCGAACGATCCTTCGGATCGTGTTGTTCACGTTGAGAAAAGGGGTCCACGTGGTTGCCGTCCGTTCCGTCCCGACGGCCGAGAGTGTTACGCAACCGCAGGATAAGAAAAATCGCAATCATCGCGAAAAGGATGATGTCGACAAACTGGAAACCGCCGTCCATTGTATTGATGCGCCTTTTTACGTATTGCCAATTGCCCCTTTGCAGGGCTCGTCTACTAGGTTAGATAAGCCGTTAGTGGAAAAAGAGCAAGCCCGCGCGGCTTTATCGGGGTTATTTAGAGACTATGGGTTTTTTTATTGTCCTGCTTTTGTTTATCGGCATCCCCATTGCCGAGATCGCCGTTTTTATCCAGGTCGGCGATATCATTGGGCTTTGGCCGACCATCGGCACGGTGATTTTAACCGCCATTCTGGGCACGGCGCTGCTGCGTGCTCAGGGCCTTGCGACGATCTTCAAAGCTCAGGAAAATATGCAACGCGGCGTCTTTCCGGTTCAGGAGGCTTTCGACGGCATTTGCCTGGTCGCCGCGGGCGCGCTGCTTCTAACCCCCGGCTTCCTCACTGATAGCATAGGCTTTTTGCTTTTTGTCCCGCCCTTGCGTCATGGCTTACGCGCCTACCTTTCCCGACACGTTACCATGACTACCCAAATGCACGGTGGGTTCGGTCCCGGTCCAGGGCCGCACCCAGGACAGGGCCCGGGGCGGGGCCCCACCGACCAGGACGGGGTCATTGATGGGGAGTATGAGGATATTACCGACGAGCCCGACGAAAAGACCAAAGACGCCAAGGCCATCGAACCCGACGAAAGCCAGCGGCGTAATCCGCACTCTCCCTGGTCGGGAGGAGAGCATTAGGATCTGCTTCGTTTAGGTTGTCCAGCGCTCACTTTCATGGTAGCAGAGCTACCAAATTTTCTACGGTATCCAAGGAGACCTTTTTCTATGAGCGACGAAACTCAAGCTCAGGCCAGTCTGCCACCCATCGCCATCACTGCGCAGTACGTGAAAGATCTTTCTTTCGAGTCTCCCAATGTGCCGGATATCTTCACCTCGATGGCCAACGAACAGCCTTCGATTTCGGTCAATGTGGACACCAACGCCACGCCGATGGATAACGGCGCTTTTGAAGTGGCCCTTCATATTCAGGTTGAAGCCAAAGCCAAAGACGTCACGGCCTTTTTGCTTGAGGTGGAATACGCCGGTCAGTTCGCCGTCAACATGCCCGATGAACACCGTAGCCCAGCTCTCTTGATCGAATGTCCGCGCCTGCTCTTCCCGTTCGTCCGCAACATCATTTGCGACATGACCCGCGACGGCGGTTTTCCACCCTTGATGCTTCAGCCCATCGATTTCGTTGCGCTTTACCAACAGCGGATCGCCCAGCTTCAGGCGGCACAGGCCGAAACAGATGGGAAAGCTGAAGAGGGTGTAAAACCGGAAGCCAGCGAGTAAAAAACGACATTTCGTTCGGCAAGCGCCGGAACCACTCGCTCCCCCCGAGACCCGGTCAAGCTTGCCAGACCGGGTCTTTTAGTTTTTTGACGAATTCCTCATGGATCGCCAGTTCTTCGGGGCTGGCGGCGTGGGGGCGGGGTTCGCGGAAAACCCGCTCCACCTTCACCCCATCACCGGACCCGCCATCCGCCTCATCGCCCGCCAACTCCAAGCCGGGCTGCCGCCCGCCGATCAGTTCGAGATAAACGTTGGCCAGAAGATCGGCATCAAGCAAGGCACCGTGAAAAACCCGGTTGCTGTTGTCGATTCCGAAACGGCGACACAGCGCATCCAAATTGGCCTGGGCGCCGGGAAACTTTTTTCTGGCGATTTTGACCGTATCAATGGTTCGGGTCATCGGTAGGGCGGCAATGCCAAGACGATCCAGCTCCGCGTTGATGAACCCAATATCGAACTCGGCATTGTGAATGACCAGGGTCGCATCGCCGAGAAAATCAATGAAAGCCTCGGCAATCTGAGAGAAAAGCGGCTCGTCCTTGACCCGCTCGTTATCGATCCCGTGAACCTTAACCACCTCTTCAGGAATATCGCGCTCAGGGTTGATGTACTGATGATAGGTCTCACCGGTCGGCATGTGGTTGATCAACTCCACGCAACCGATTTCGACAATCCGGTGACCGCCCTTCGGGTTCAGGCCGGTGGTTTCCGTATCCAGGACAATCTCTCTCAACGAAGCGTTCTCCTTGTTCGGCGACTGTGGCGCTTGGGTCTTTTCATACTCTTGGCGATTGTCGCGATTTCCCGAACCCGTTTCAAGCTGAAGGCACGCCCGATGCCGGTCGGCACGACGAAGTCGGCCAAGCGGCGCTTTAAACGATCCGGCATTTGATTGGCCCGGATGGCGCCCAGCTTTTCCATGGTCATGCCCGGCCGTCCGATCACGCGGGCCGTTTGCAGGAAGTCCGGCGCCGAAGCAACAACCACAAGATCGCAGGCTTTTTCGCCTCCTGTTTCAAACAACAAGGGAATATCGAGTACGACCACTTTGCGGCGCGCCAGCGCCGCGCGAATGAGAAATTTGGTTTTCTCCCGCCCAACCAAAGGATGAACAATGGCCTCCAGGCGTTTCAAGGCCGCATCGTCGCCGAGAACACGTTGGCTGAGCAGGGTGCGGTCCACCGCACCATTGACCACCACGCCGGGAAAGGTCTCTTCAACCGGACGAACCGCCGCGCCGCCTTTTGCGAAAAGCTTGTGTACCGTGGCGTCCGCATCATGCACGGGAATGCCCAAACGCTTGAAGGCTTCGGCCGTTGTGGTTTTTCCCATGCCGATAGAACCGGTCAATCCGATAATGACGAGCGGCGGCCTCACAAATCCTCCAGTACGAAGTTACGCAGGTCTTTGGTCACCTCGGGTTCGCAACCAAACCAAGCGGCGAAACCGGGCCGTGCCTGATGAAGAAGCATACCGAGCCCATCAACCGTCAGATTGCCCTGTTTTTCCGCCGCTTCCAGCAGCGCGGTTTTTAATGGGCTATAAACGATATCGGTCACCACCGCGGTATGGTTAAGGCCTTGTAGAGAGATTTCTAAAGGGGACTGGCCGGTCATGCCGAGCGATGTGGTATTTACCAACAGGCCCACATCTTCCAGGCACTCGCCGCGCTGTTGCCAATCAATCACGGTTATCGAGCCAAGTTCGCCAGCCAAGGCTTCGGCTCGTTCAGCGGTTCGGTTGGTTAGCCTGATTTCCTTTACGCCGGCTTCTTGCAAGGCAACAAGAATTCCTCGTGCTGCACCGCCTGCGCCTAAAACAACGGCAGGTCGATCAGGCGACCAGTCGGACGCTCCGGCTTTTAAGTTTTCGATAAACCCGTATCCGTCGGTATTGTCGCCGCGGAGTGTCCCGTTTTTCAGAACATTCACGGTGTTGACCGCACCGATTTTTTTCGCTCGTTCGGTCAGCTCGTCCACTTCATCAAAAGCGGCTTCTTTATGAGGAATGGTGATATTGCAACCTTGAAACCCTAGAGAAGGTAAGGCGCGAAGCGCCGCTCGAAATTTTTCCGGTGGAACCGCCAAGGGAACGTAAGCACCATCAACGCCATAGTGTTCCAGCCAAAATCCATGGAGGCGGGGAGAGCGGGAATGATCCACCGGCCATCCCATGACGCCCGCCAATTTCGCTTTGCCCGATAAAATCATTCCTTAACGACACCCTGGGTTCTTAAAAAGTCCAACAACGGCAGCAGGGGAAGCCCGAGAATAGTGAAATAGTCCCCTTCGATTTTTTCGAACAACTGAATTCCCAAACCCTCGAAATGATAAGCTCCCACAGCGCCTTTCACCAAACGCCCGACTTTATCGATATAATCATCAAGAAAGGCGTCGCTAAAGTTGCGCATGGTCAGTTGAGTGACGCCAACCGTTTTCCATAGCTCTTCGCCATTTTTAACCATGCTGACCGCGCTGATCAGCCGGTGGGTTTTACCACGCAGGGATTTCAGTTGTTCGGCAACCACCGCATCGGTTGCAGGTTTGTCGTACCAAACCCCTTCGCAGTCGAGCATTTGATCGCATCCGATAACCAAAGCGTCCTTATGCCGGTTCGAAATAAACTGCGCCTTGGCGAGCGCCAAAACCTGGGCCACCGTTTCTGCACTGGAACCTTTTTCGGCTTCAGTTTTCTTCATTGGATTTTCATCGATGTCGGCGGGTTCCACGGCAAAAGACAGACCGGCGGAAAGAAGAATGCGCGATCGGGCTTTGCTGGTCGAAGCGAGAATCAGTTCCGGGCGTTTTTCAGTCATTGGCTGATTCTCTATGGGTTTTGTAAAGCTGTACAATCGCCGCGGTGGTTTCTTCGATGGATTTCCGCGACACGTCGATAATCGGCCAACCGCGCCGGGTATAAAGCCGCCGAGCTTCCTTAACCTCTTCAATCACCGTTTCCAAATCCACGTAGTCAGTGTCTTCCATCTGGTTGAGCATGCGAAGACGGTTTTTACGGATTTGCACCAGTCGCTGCGGATCTTTGGTCAAGCCAACGATCAGGGGTTCTTTTGATAATTCCAGTTCCGGCGGTAAAGGGCATCCGGGAACGATCGGCACATTGGCCGCTTTCAAACCCCGGTTGGCGAGATAAACGCAGGTCGGTGTCTTGGAAGTCCGCGAAACACCGAGAATAATGATATCGGCTTCACGTAGGGTTTCCGCCGATTGGCCGTCATCGTGGGACATAACGAAATGCATGGCGTCGATGCGTTTGAAGTATTCGTCGTCCATGGCGTGCTGACGGCCGGGAAGGTTTCCGGCTTCCGAACCCCAGACCTTGGTGAGTGTGGCCAAAACCGGATCAAGGACCGGAACGAACGGCACATCGAGTTTTTTGCAGCCTTCCTGGAGCTGTTTGCGCAGCTCGTCGTTGACTAAGGTTCCAAGTACGATACCGGGGCGGGCCGCGATGCCTTCCAACACCCGCTCCATCTGAACGTCCGAACGGATCAACGGCCAGGCATGTTCAATAATGTTGAGATCATCGAACTGGACCAGACAGGCCTTGGCGACCGAATTGACCGTTTCGCCGGTGGCATCGGAAACCAGATGAATGTGTTTGTCTTCCATAGTCTTGGCCCGCTTCCCCGAATTTTTTTTAATTTACCCCAAGGTTTTCCCGAAAGGGCCTAAAAAATGTGGATAACGGACGATCCTTCGATTTTTTTCTAAAACCATCCGCCTTGTCATCTTCTTGTTCCTAGTCCCATCCCTAGTGGCATAAAACATTCCAGAAGCCGGTAAAAGAAGGAAAGCGGGTTTGAACTTTTAGGTTATCCCCTTCTTCCACATTTTTCAGAAAGAAAGATTTCCCTTCTCCAAACCCTAAAATTCCGCCCATTTGATCAAAAACATCCAAAAGAAATTCACAGGGGTTCAAAAAGGAACCTGGTTAAAATTTCAAAATCTGGAAAAATTGTGGACAAACGATAATCCCCGGCATTCACAGGCCCAACAACAACAGCTACCTTTTCTTTTTAAAAAAAGGGTTTATGAAGGGGGGCATGGGATAACTTCAAAGAGCCCTTAAAACCGGACTTAATGAGCATTCCACGAACCCTTTCACGAACCGGCAGTTAAAGGACACACTTCAGGCATGACCATCGATAGCCGAGATAAACTCTTCCTTCGCGCCTTTCGTAATGAAGCGACCGAGCGGCCTCCCTTTTGGTTGATGCGCCAAGCCGGACGATATCTGCCTGAGTACCTTGAGGTACGTGCAACGACGCGTTCTTTTCTCGAATTTTGCTATACTCCGGAAAAAGCCACCGAAGTGACCCTTCAGCCGTTGCGGCGCTATAACTTTGACGCTGCGATCCTATTTTGCGATATCCTGGTGATTCCAGACGCCCTAGGGCAGAAGGTACAGTTCGTCAAGGGGGAGGGCCCACAGTTGGAACCGATCCGCACTGTGGAGGAACTGAGTGGTCTTAGCGTTGACAATCTGCATACCCATATGGCGCCGGTCTATGAGACGGTTTCACGGCTTTCAAAGGAAATCCCGGAAACCACGGCTTTGATTGGATTTGCCGGAGCGCCCTGGACGGTGGCGACCTATATGGTCGAAGGCCGGGGAGGCACCGATTATTCCAACATTAAAAGCTGGGCTGCGGATCGACCGGAAGAATTTTCCAAGCTCATGGATCTGTTGGTCGAAGCGACCAGCGCCTATCTGATCGAACAGGTCAGGCATGGCGCCGAAGTGATTCAGATGTTCGATACCTGGGCCGGGGTTCTTGAGGGCGATCAGTATGATAAATGGGTGATCGAACCGACACGTCGGATTGTCGGAGCCATCAAAGCCGAGTTCGGTGAAGTGCCGGTGATCGGTTTTCCAAAAGGTTCGGGTCCGCTCTATGAAACCTATGTTGAGGAAACCGGGGTCGATGGTGTAGGCCTTGATGCCGATGTCGATCTCGATTGGGCGGCGGAAAAATTACAGCCGAAATGTCTTGTCCAAGGCAATCTGGATAACCAATTGCTGGTCAAGGGTGGACCGGAGATGGAAGAGCGGATTAAGACCATTCTGACCAAGCTGGGCAAGGGCCCGTTTATATTCAATCTAGGTCATGGCATTGTGCCCGAAACGCCTCCTGAAAATGTGGCGCGGTTGGCCGAGATCGTTCATAACTGGAAAAAATAGCGGTTTTTCGGCAAGACATGGCAACCAGAGAAAAAATAGCGATCGTACTTTTCAATCTGGGTGGGCCTGATCGGCCTGAAGCCATTAAACCGTTTTTATTTAATCTGTTTAACGACAAGGCAATTATCGGTGCGCCGCAACCGATCCGCTGGTTGCTGGCAAAGTCCATTTCTGGAAAACGCGCACCGGTTGCTGCAGAAATTTACCAGCATCTGGGCGGTAAATCGCCTTTGTTGGAACAAACCGAAAGTCAGGCGAGGGCGCTGGAAAAAGCCCTTAGTGATACGGCTGAGGTAAAGGCCTTTATTTGCATGCGTTACTGGCATCCCATGAGCCGGGAAGTCGCTGCGGCAGTTAAGGCATATAACCCCGACCGAATTGTTCTTCTGCCGCTTTATCCGCAATTTTCGACCACTACCACCGGTTCTTCACTGACCGATTGGAAAAAAGAAGCGAAAAAAGCCGGGATCGATAAACCGACTCATACGGTTTGCTGCTATCCGACCAATGAAGGTTTTATCAAAGCCATCGCTGAACAAGTCGCCCTGTCGCTAGATCAATTGGGCGGAAAAGCACGGGTGCTTTTTACCGCTCACGGTTTGCCTAAGAAGGTAATTGAAGGTGGTGATCCATATCAAAACCATGTTGAAAAAACGGTAGAAGCCATCGTTGCACGCCTTGATCGAGATACTCTCGATTGGGTTATTTGTTATCAAAGCCGGGTTGGTCCGCTTGAGTGGATTGGACCGGCGACCGAAGATGAGATTGAACGGGCCGGAAAAGATGGCAAGGCGATTATTATGACGCCCGTGGCTTTCGTATCAGAACATTCGGAAACTTTGGTCGAATTGGATATCGAATATGCCGAGGAAGCAAAAACGGCTGGTGTTCCCAGATATTTACGTGTGCCGACGGTAACCGATAACGCCGCTTTTATTGAAGGTCTCGCGACACTGGTAAAAAGCTCCTTGGAAAAAGGCCCAGAGCTTGATTGCGGCCTTGGAGAAACAGAATGCGATAGACATCATGCGGGTTGTGCCAAAAGAAATGGTTGATCGATGATCGATTTAGGCGAAGCATATCTCTGGACCAAGGCGCTGCATATTATTGCGGTTATCGCCTGGATGGCGGGCCTGCTTTATTTTCCCAGGCTCTGCGTATATCACACCGAAGTGGAACCCGGTTCGGAAGCTTCGGAAAAATTCAAGGTCATGGAACGCCGTTTGATGAAGGCGATTATGACGCCTGCCGGGATCGTATCGACGGGGCTTGGTCTTCTCCTGCTGTTAAATCTGGGTTATTACTCGGATGTTTGGATTCATGTAAAGATTACCTCGGTGGTGCTCCTTTGGGTCTGCCATTTGATGATGATTGGTTGGTTAAAAGCCTTTGCCGAGGATCGAAACGAAAAATCGCAAAAATATTTTCGCATGATGAATGAAGCTCCGACGGTTTTGATGATCGTGATCGTTCTCGCTGCCGTGGTGAAATTTTAGGTATAAACGAGCTTCAATTTCCATTTGACTTGACATTTGGAAGTCTTTAGGCAACTTAGAAGAAACTAACGGACAAAGCGTCCGGGCCGAATATCCGGCATTCATCCCAAAACGAATCCGAATTGTCTCGCCTTTCAAACCATCAACGGTTCGTTCAATTCCGGTCCTTCGGCACGGCCGCTTAACCTTCAAAGATCATTCCCATCTCCGGTCTTAAACGACCTTCCCCCATTTTTAAAACGACGCAAAAACCATGAATCTTAAAGAACTCAAACTTAAATCACCCCAGGATCTGATGGCCCAGGCCGAAGAACTGGAAATCGAGAACGCCAGCACCATGCGCAAGCAGGATCTGATGTTTGCCATTTTAAAGCAGTCGGCGGAGAATGATGTTGCCATTTTCGGCGATGGTGTTTTGGAAGTTCTTCAAGACGGTTTCGGCTTTCTGCGTTCACCCGAAGCCAACTATCTTCCGGGCCCTGATGACATTTACGTCAGCCCGAGCCAAGTTCGGCGCTTCGGTCTGCGGACTGGCGATACGGTAGAAGGGGAAATCAGAGCGCCTAAGGAAGGCGAACGTTATTTTGCCCTTTTGAAGGTTAACCAGATCAACTTCGAAGACCCTGAACAAGTCCGTCACCGCATCAACTTCGATAACCTGACCCCGCTCTATCCTGATGAGCGTTTGATGATGGAGATGGATGATCCAAAACGTGAAGATAAAACACATCGGATCATGGATCTGGTGGCGCCAATCGGTAAAGGTCAGCGCGCCCTGATCGTCGCGCCGCCGCGGACCGGTAAGACGGTGATGCTGCAAAACATCGCCCAGTCCATCGCGGCCAATCATCCGGAAGCCTATCTGATCGTTCTGCTGATCGACGAACGGCCCGAGGAAGTGACTGACATGTCGCGCTCAGTAAACGGCGAAGTCATTAGCTCGACCTTCGACGAACCGGCCTCGCGTCACGTTCAGGTTGCCGAAATGGTGATCGAAAAAGCCAAACGTCTGGTTGAGCATAAACGCGATGTGGTTATCTTGCTCGACTCCATCACCCGCCTGGCGCGGGCCTACAACACGGTGGTACCGAGCTCAGGTAAGGTGTTGACCGGCGGTGTGGACGCCAACGCATTACAGCGGCCCAAGCGGTTCTTTGGCGCCGCGCGGAATATCGAAGAAGGCGGGTCGTTGACCATCATCGGCACGGCGCTGATCGATACCGGCTCACGGATGGACGAAGTGATCTTCGAAGAATTCAAGGGCACCGGTAACTCGGAACTAATCCTCGACCGCAAGCTTTCCGACAAGCGCCTGTTCCCGACCATCGACATCACCAAGTCGGGCACCCGTAAAGAAGAGCTGCTGGTCGACAAAGGGACGCTTTCCAAGATGTGGGTCCTGCGCCGTATCCTCAACCCGATGGGCGTGATTGACGGTATGGAATTCCTGCTGGCCAAGATGAAGGAAAGCAAAAACAACGACGATTTCTTCGACGCGATGAACAGCTAGAAACCCCTAAGTTGGCGGAACCAGCGAAGACGATTTGCAGTAAAAAGGCCCCGTTCAACCAGCGGGGCCTTTTTTTGTTTCACGTGAATCACTGATTTTTACGGCAGCAAAATTGTCGAACCTGTGGTTTTGCGGGCTTCCAGATCCATATGGGCCTGAGCGGCTTCGCTTAAAGGATAGCGTTGATTGATTGATACGGTCACGTCGCCTGAGGTCACCACGTCGAACAGGTCTTGAGCATGGGCCAAAAGATCTTCACGTTTGGCGGTATAGGTCATCAGCGTGGGGCGTGTGATAAACAGCGAGCCTTTTTGAGCGAGGATGCCGAGATTGAAGTTGTCCACCGGGCCCGACGCATTGCCATAAGACACCATGGTACCCATAGGGCGTAAACTGTCGAGTGACCCTTCAAAAGTATCCTTACCAATGGAATCGTAAACCACGGCAACCCCTTCTCCGCCGGTAATCTCTTTGACCTTTTCGGTGAAGTTTTCTCGGGTATAGACGATGGTGTGGTCGCAGCCGTGGGCTTTTGCCAGTTCTGCTTTTTCGTCCGATCCCACCGTACCGATAACTGTTGCACCCAGGGCTTTAGCCCATTGACAGGCGATGAGGCCGACCCCACCGGCGGCGGCATGAAATAAAATCGTATCACCTTGTTTAACATCGTAGCAGCCGCGTAAGAGATAGCGCACCGTCATGCCCTGGAGCATCATGGCGGCAGCGGTTTCCATGGAAATGTTATTGGGCAGCTTGACAAGGCGATGCGCGGGAATGGTTCGAGCTTCGGCATAAGACCCCGGTGGCATGCCGGCATAGGCGACCCGATCTCCGGGTTTGAATTCATCGACCCCTTCGCCGACGTCGCTGACCGTTCCGGCCCCTTCCATGCCGAGCACCCAGGGCAAGCCGGGGAGGGGATAAAGACCGGTGCGATGATAAACATCGATGAAGTTGAGGCCGATGGCGGAATGCTCGATCAGGACTTCCCCTTCACCTGGAAGAGGAACTTTGTAGTCTTCCCACTTCATCACCTCGGGGCCGCCGTTTTCATGAATGCGGATTGCTTTAACCATCAGCGTTGTCCTTCCAGTTTCAGAAGATAGGATTTTGTTTCAAGGCCGCCTTGTCCTGTATATCCGCCAAGCCCCGTCGACGCGACGACCCGGTGGCAGGGAATGATGATTGGGATCGGATTGCGACCACAGGCCGTCCCGACGGGACGAGCGCCTGATGAAATTTTCCGAGCCAAATCACCGTAGGTACGGGTTTCGCCATAGGGTATTTGGCTCATTCCTCGCCAGACCCGTTTTTGGAAATCCGTTCCTGGCGGAGAGAGGGGCAAATCGAAATTTGTCAGTTTGCGATCGAAATAGGCATCGAGCTGCTTCTTGGCTTCATCAAGAAGCGGGCTCGTTTCGTCTTCAGGTGCGCGGCCCCATTCGAGAACGATAATCGCATCGTCTTCCTCAAAAAGGGTCAAAGGGCCCAAGGGCGAATGAAAAGAAAGTGATGTCATGAAAGGGAGATTACAGGGAAGCGAGCGCCTCGCTCAATCTTTTCCCTTCGGTAATCGGTAATCCGCAGACGCCGTTTTGACAGAGGTATGCGGTCGCCTTCCCATCGATACTTGTTTTCCCATGGGCCGGGTGACTATCCGGAAGAGAATCGTTTTCTTTTAGTTGAGTGATAATCAGATGAGGCGGTGCGGCCTTGGATACGATCTCTGAAAATGTAGAAGCCTCACCAATAAGGACGACAGAAACGGGATTGGCCAAGGTTTGATAACCGTTGATCAGGGAGGCTTGGGAAAACCGATGTTCGGGTTTAGGCAGGATGAAAGTTTTCAAAATTTCATCAGCTCGGTCGCGATAACCGTTCTTTCCCGTGAGATGGAAAAGACGGGCCAAGACTTCGATCAGGGTGCCGTTGCCAGGCGGAGTCGCGTTATCCGAAATTGGTTTGGTGCGAACAACCAGATGGGGCGTATCATCAGCCGCCAGGTAATAACCGCCATCCTGTTTGTCGTGGTAGTGGCAATCGAGGACGGTGATCCATTTTTCGGCGTGAGAAAGATAACTGGTCTTACCGCTCAACTCATAAAGGGTGACAGCCGCTTGCGCCATGTTGGCATAGTCTTCAAGAGTCGCCGGATGACGCGCCTTACCTTCGCACCAGGAATGCAACAGGCGGTCGTCGCCTTCTTTTTTCATATGGGTTGTGACGAAACGGAAAGCCTGTTCGGCATAGGTGAAATAGTCGACCCAGCCGAAGGTTTTTGACGCATCGGCAAGGGCGGTGATGATGAGTCCGTTCCAGTCGGCGAGAATTTTATCATCGCGCCCTGGGGGAATTCTTTTCGCTCGATGAGCCAATAATTTGTCGCGGGATTTTTTGAGATTTGCTTCCCAGTCGTCCGATCCCAACTCATCGGTCAGCGACCGATTGAGGATATTGGCTCCCTCCCAGTTCCCATTCTCTGAGACGTCGTAGGCGCGTTTAAAGTCATCGGTATCGGTTCCTAGAACCGCATCGATTTCCGCTTCGCTCCAGACGTAGAACTTCCCTTCCACCCCTTCGCTGTCGGCGTCGAATGAACTGACGAAAGCGCCGCTGCCGTCCTGATCGGGATGTTCCTCGAAGAGATCACGGATCATCCAATCGGCGGTTTCCTCGGCGCGTACGGCAAAGAGGGGGTTGCCCGTATCCCGCCAGACCCAGGTTAAGAGACGGAGGAGCAGGGCGTTGTCGTAGAGCATTTTTTCGAAATGCGGCACCAGCCATTGATGGTCGGTGGAATAGCGGGCGAAGCCCCCACCCAGGTGATCGTAGATCCCGCCTTGACACATCTTGGTCAGGCTGTGGATGACGGCCTGTTTGAGCTCACCATCCCCCGACTGGCGATAACCGCGCCATAACAACTCGAGCAAAGTGGGCTGGGGAAATTTAGGCGCGCCTGTGGTGCCGCCATAGATCGGGTCCATGTAAGAAAGGGCGGCCTTGGCCGCCGTGGCGACATCCTCGGGTCCGGATAAATCTGCGCCCGGCGATTTCGCCGCGGCCAGCCGGGTAAGGGCGTCGCCAAGGATTTTGGTGTTTTCCGTCACCGCCTGTGCCTGCTCTTGATAGGCCTTGGAAATGCCTGCCAGAAGATCGGAAAATCCGGGGCGGCCGTAGCGCGGTTCTGGCGGAAAATAAGTCCCTCCCCAAAAAGGTTTCCCATCGGGATTGAGAAACATGGTCAGCGGCCAGCCGCCCTGTTCACCGGTTGCCGCCAGGGCCGATTGATAGATCGCATCCACATCGGGGCGTTCTTCCCGGTCCACTTTAATATTGATGAAAAGATCATTCATCACCTCGGCCAGGGTGTCGTTTTCGAAGCTTTCGTGGGCCATGACGTGGCACCAATGACAGGCTGCGTATCCTACGGAAAGCAGAATCGGTTTTTGCTGATCGCGCGCCGCTTCGAAGGCTTCTTCGCCCCAAGGATACCAGTGGACGGGATTGTCTTTATGCTGAAGAAGATAGGGACTGGTTTCTTCGGCCAGGCGGTTACGGCTCATCAAAAATAGGCTCCTTAAATTGTCCGGGGTTCTTACTTTGGGTTGACAGCAGGACGGAACAACCGGAAACAAGAAAGAGGAAAAGAATTTTTTCAGGGAAGGAAGACCCCATGAAGGTGACCATCGATATCGACTGTACGCCCGAAGAGGCGCGGACGTTCCTCGGTTTGCCCGACGTGCAGCCGCTTCAGAAAGCCATGCTTAAGGAAATGGAAGTCAAGATGAAGGCGAGCCTCGACAAGATGGATCCGGAAACCTTCATGAAGACTTGGTTGCCGATGAGTCTCGACGGTTTCGAGCAGATTCAGAAGGCCTTCTGGGGCCAGTTCACCAACTCGAAGGACTAGTCTCTTGTGAGTGATTTCGAGGAGACCATATTTGCTTTGGCCAGTGGCGGCGGCCCTTCTGGGGTCGCCGTTCTTCGTCTGTCGGGACCGGGGGCGGGAGGGGCTATTAAGGCCTTTACCGGTAAGGCCTTGCCGGAGCCGCGCCGCGCCGTTTTTACCCGGCTTAGGCATCCGAATACCCAAGATATTTTAGATGACGGTTTGGTGTTGTGGTTTCCAGGCCCGGCAAGCTTTACCGGTGAAGACGTGGCCGAATTTCAAATCCATGGCGGTAAGGCAGTGGTGGCGGCGTTTCTTGAGGCATTGTCTTCCTTGAAAGGTTTGCGTCTTGCCGAGCCGGGAGAGTTCACGCGTCGGGCCTTTGACAACGGAAAGATGGACCTGACTGAAGCCGAGGGATTGGCTGATCTGATCCATGCGGAAACCGAAGCACAACGAAAACAAGCGCTACGCCAAATGGAAGGGGCGCTCGGCGATCTGTACGAAGGATGGCGCGAAAGACTGGTCCGCGCCCTGGCCCACCAGGAAGCCGGGATCGACTTTATTGAGGAAGAGGATATCCCCGAGGAAATTATTGCCGCGGTTTCTAAAGCTGTTGAAGCCCTGAAGGCCGATATCGAAAATCATCTAAGGGATGGCCATAAGGGCGAAAGGTTGCGAGATGGGATACGCATCGCAATCATCGGTCCGCCCAACGCAGGAAAGTCGAGCCTGCTTAACCGTCTGGCCCGACGGGAGGCGGCTATTGTCTCAAATATCGCCGGGACGACTCGGGACGTAATTGAGGTTCATCTTGACCTCGGCGGTTTTCCGGTGGTGGTTTCCGATACGGCGGGGTTGCGGGAAAGTGGAGACCAGATTGAAGAAGAAGGGGTCCGTCGGGCGCGTCGCGTTGCGGAGGAAGCGGACATTCGGGTGGTGGTCCTGGACGGTGCGTTTTGGCCCCGGATTGATTCGGCTACGCAACAGGCCCTTGCTGAAAACGATGATTCACTCATCGTAATCAATAAGTGGGATATAGCAAAAAATGAAAACACAACATGTAGTAGTTTGTCTGTCTCAGGGACTCTTTCTGCGAAAACCGGTGAGGGGCTCGAAGCATTTTTGGGTTATCTAACGAAGCTGATTGCTGTCCGCTGGGAGCAGGGGAGCACCCCTTGGTTGACACGAGAACGACACCGGGCTGCCCTGGAAGATTCACTGGATGCCCTTAACCGATATCAGGCGGAAGGGGACGAAGAGTTGGCGGCGGAAGATTTGCGGTTGGCCGCCCGTGCCCTGGGGAGGATCACCGGACGAGTTGATGTGGAAGATCTGTTGGATGTTATTTTTTCCGAATTCTGTATCGGAAAATGATTAACTGCCTCCAGCCAGTGTTTCACGTGAAACAAACCACCATGCCTTTGACAAAGCCCTTTGACAGAAGGGGGGACCGTCCCTACATTCCCGGCCATGAATGATCAGGCAACATCATACGACGTGATCGTCGTCGGGGCAGGCCACGCAGGATGCGAAGCGGCTGCGGCATCTGCGCGGATTGGCGCAAAGACCGCGCTGGTTACCCAACGTCTGGAGACCATCGGCGAAATGTCCTGCAATCCGGCAATTGGCGGTTTGGCTAAGGGGCATCTGGTTCGTGAGGTTGACGCTCTGGATGGGGTGATGGGCCGGGTCATCGATAAGGCGGGCATCCAGTTCCGCCTGCTCAATCGTTCCAAGGGACCAGCCGTGCGGGGCCCCCGCTCTCAGGCGGATCGGAAGATTTACCGGGAAACCATGCAAGCGGTTTTGGCCGAGCAGGAAAATCTTCAGATTATTGAGGGCTCGGTGGAAGACATTGGACTCGATGGGCCGGGTCGCGTTTCCAGTGTTATTTTAGCCAACGGCCGAGTGCTGGGCACGGGCGCAGTCGTAATTACCACGGGAACCTTTTTGCGGGGCTTGATCCATATTGGTGAAGAGCAATACCCGGCCGGTCGGGTTGGTGACAAACCTTCGATTGGTTTGGCGAAAACGCTGGAGAAATTTGATCTCCGTTTGGGTCGCCTTAAAACCGGAACCCCGGCCCGCATCGATGGCCGGACCATCGATTACTCTGGTCTGGACGAGCAGGGAGCCGATGAGCATCCGGTGCCTTTTTCCTATTTGACTGAGAAAATCACTACGCCGCAGATTACCTGCCATATCACCCACACATCAGCCGCTAGCCATGCGCTCATACGTGAAAATCTGCATCGTGCGCCCATGTATTCGGGTCAGATTGAATCGACCGGCCCCCGGTATTGTCCATCCATTGAAGATAAGGTAGTACGGTTTGCCGACCGTGAGCGGCATCAAATTTTTCTCGAGCCCGAAGGTTTGGATGATCCGACCGTTTATCCAAACGGTATCTCTACCTCATTGCCCCGCGATGTCCAAGCGGCGCTTTTGAAGACCATTCCTGGCCTTGAGAAGGCCGAGATTGTTCGGCCAGGTTACGCCATCGAATACGACTATGTTGATCCGAGGGAACTGGACGCGACACTTCAGACCAAAAAAATTCCAGGCCTTTATCATGCCGGTCAGATCAACGGGACGACAGGTTATGAAGAGGCCGCTGCTCAGGGCTTGATGGCGGGAGTCAATGCGGCGCTTAAAGTTTCCGGATCGGAGCCCTTTACTTTGGACCGTTCTGAGGCCTATGTCGGCGTGTTGATCGACGATCTGATTACCAGGGGCACAAAAGAGCCCTACAGAATGTTTACCTCACGGGCCGAATATCGTTTGGTGCTTCGCGCAGATAATGCCGATCAAAGATTGACCAGCCGTGGCCTGGGTGTGGGATTAGTGGGCTCGGAGCGCCGGGAGGTTTTTGCTCGGAAAATGTCGGCATTGGCTAAGGCGCGGGAGCAAGTGAAAAGCCTGACTTTTACGCCCAATGAATTGGCGGAGCGGGGATTTAAGGTTAATCGGGATGGAGTTCGCCGATCTATTTTTGATCTGCTGGCCTATCCAGAAGCCAGTATGGAGAAAATTGCCGATCTTTGGCCCGGCGTTCGAGGCCTTGAACCTGCCGTCGCCGAGCAGATTGAGATTGATGGACGCTATGCCGGATATCTGGAACGGCAGATGCGGGACATTCGGACATTCCGTAAAGATGAAGCCTTAGCCATTCCAAAGGATCTGGACTATACCCAGGTTGGGGGTCTTTCCAACGAAGTGCGGCAAAAGCTCGAAGAGACGCGCCCCATGACCCTCGGGGCCGCCTCCCGCATCTCAGGGGTAACGCCTGCTGCGTTGACGGCTTTACTCGGGCATGTAAAGCGCAAAGGGAAATCGGCCGCCTAAGTTTTTGTCGATTCTTCGGTTCGAAGCCGAATCATCCACACATTTTCTTCAAGCAATACATTATATATATGGTGTGTCACCTTAAGTGGTGATACAAAATATATGTAATACGGTGATATCTCTGTTTCACGTGAAACATGAAGGAGCTGTGAAGAATATGGGGAAGGTCCCAAGCGGTGTGATGACCGCAGAGAATTTCGGGGAAGAGGCAGGTGTTTCACGTGAAACACTGGATCGTCTCCAAGTCTATGCCGATCTTCTGGTTAAGTGGCAGAAAAGCATTAATCTGGTGGGGGCCTCGACCTTGAGCGATCTGTGGCGGCGGCATTTTCTCGATTCCGCTCAGCTTTATCCCCATCTTCCCCGCAATCCACAGCCCTTGTTTGATTTAGGATCCGGGGCGGGTTTTCCCGGCCTAGTGCTCGCGATTATGGGGGTGCCCCAGGTTCATCTGCTTGAAAGCGATGGGCGAAAGGGTGCTTTTTTGCGGGAAGTCATTCGGGAGACGGGGGTGGATGCTTCTGTCCATACCGGGCGAATTGAGGCTTTCCGCCCGGAAGAAAAGGCGCGGGTCATTACCTCGCGGGCCTTGGCGTCTCTGGATCGGCTTCTCGATTTTTCCCAGCCTCTTTTGACTAAAAATGGGCTTTGCCTCTTTTTAAAGGGGCGAAAAGCGCAAGAAGAATTGACCGAGTCAGAAAAAAAATGGATTATGAGCGCAAAGTGCGGCGCAAGTATCACCGACCCTTCGGGGATTGTTTTGGCCATTAGCAGGATTGAGCGAAACCATGGGATCAACAATTAAGCCAAACGGCGGGGGTCAGGCTCCTCGCGTGATCGCGATCGCCAACCAAAAAGGCGGGGTCGGTAAAACCACCACGGCCATCAATTTGGGCACCGCGTTGGCTGCGGTCAAAAAGCGGGTGATGATCATCGATTTGGATCCGCAGGGCAATGCCAGTACCGGATTGGGGATTGAGCGCCGGGAGCGGGAACTGAATTCTTACCAAGTTTTGATTGGTGAGGCCCAGGTAGGTGAGGCAATCTTGAAAACCAACGTGCCGAATTTAGATGTCATTCCTTCGGGGGTCGATCTTTCCGGTGCGGAGATCGAGTTGGTTGATCTGGAAGAACGTGAGTTTTGCCTAAGGCAAACTCTGAAAGAGGGTGTCGAGGGCTATGATTATGTCCTGATCGATTGTCCTCCGGCCTTGGGGCTTCTGACCATCAACTCCTTGGTCGCCGCCGATGCGGTGTTGGTTCCTTTGCAGTGTGAATTTTTTGCTTTGGAAGGGGTTAGCCATCTGATTAAGACCATCGAGCGGGTGCGCCAAGTGTTCAATCCGAAGCTGGAAATTCAGGGAATTGTGCTGACCATGTTCGATAAGCGTAATAACCTTTCCGATGCGGTTGCCAGCGATGTGCGGGAGTTCTTTGGCGAAAAAGTCTACACCACGGTTATTCCACGCAATGTTCGCGTTTCCGAGGCGCCGTCACATGGCAAGCCGGTTTTGCTTTATGATCTCAAGTGTCCGGGGTCGCAGGCTTATCTGCATCTGGCCAGTGAGGTTCTGCGTCGTGAACGGAGGGTCGCAGCCTGATGGCCGAAGCAAAGAAACGGAAAAACCTGGGGCGGGGGCTTTCTTCGCTGCTGGGAGACGAGCAGTCTGAAGATTTCAGCCAACTCGATCAGGTGCGGCAGTATAAAACCGTTCCTATCGAGCATCTATCGCCGGGACGCTATCAGCCGCGCCAGCATATGGATCAGGGTCTGATCGACGACCTAGCCGCTTCGATCAAAGATAAGGGCGTTTTACAGCCTATTTTGGTGCGCCGTTTAGCGGAAGATGCCGAAACGCCGTTTGAGATTATCGCGGGTGAGCGCCGCTGGCGGGCTTCTCAATTGGCCCAGCTTCATGAAGTTCCTATTATTATCAAAGACTTAGACGATCAGTCTGCCTTTGAAATTGCACTGATTGAGAACCTTCAGCGGGAAGATTTATCACCGCTTGAAGAAGCCGAAGCCTACCGGCGCTTGATGGAAGAGTTCGACCATACCCAGGAGATTTTGGCAAAGTCCGTTGGTAAAAGCCGGAGTCATGTGGCAAATACTATGCGTTTGTTGGGGTTGCCAGATCCTGTTAAAGCAATGCTTGAGGACGGCTCTTTAAGCGCCGGCCACGCAAGGGCTTTATTAAAAGCGACCGATCCTGTTGCTTTGGCGCGACAGGTGGCGAAAAAAGGTCTCAATGTGCGGCAGACCGAAGCTTTGGTCAATAAGCCTGATACTCCAAAACCCGCAGTTTCCAGCAAGGTTCCGGCAGAAAAAGATGCCGACACCATCGCTCTGGAACGAGATTTGACCAATGCCTTGGGACTGAAAGTTGAGATCAAGGATAAGGGGCGGGGCGGCCAGTTGGTTTTGCATTATGGAACGCTGGAGCAATTGGACGATATTTTGCATCGCTTGAGCCAGGGTGATGGTGCTGCTGATCAGGATTTTGGAGACCTTCCTGAGCCCTTGGAGATTGAAGGCGTCGAAGAGGATCTGGCCGATCTGGAGGCAGGGCTCGAGGGGTTGACGGAAGAAGATTTTGCCGATTCCAATGGGGTTGATGGGGACTCTTCCTTGGAAATTTCCGATGACGAGTTAGCCGCTATGGCCTCGGAGAGCGAGGGTGTCGTAGACGAGGATATTCTCGATGGTTCTGAAGACGAAATAATCGAGGCTGCCGATACGGAAGAGGTCGCCGAGGCCCTGGAAAAGGTACTTGAAGAGTAATCTCTGTGGCTTAAGTTTTTTAAAAGGGGCTGCCATTCGGTGGCCCTTTTTCATCCGTTTAGCGAGCCTTTGCGGCCTGGGCGATACGGATTAATGTGCGCCCACAAATGGCCTCGGACGGATTGCCGGTAATTTTGCAGTCGAGTTCCGCTTCCGTGAGAAAACCCAGCGCCGTTTCAAGCTTGCTGGGTGGCCAGCGATGCACCTGCCCCTTAAAGGCATCGGCCACTTTAAAGAAGAGGGGAGGGCGTAATTTTTTCATGGCCTGGTCTAATCCAACACCTTCTGATACATAGCCAGAGACAAGATGCAACCTTTGGAAGTGTCTAGAGACGGAGCGGAGTACGGTGATGGGTTGGTTTCCTTCCTCCAGGGCGCGTGAGAGCGCCTTTTCCAGGCCTTTTTGATCGCCACTGGCCACTGCTTGGGCGACTTCATCTAAGGAAAAGCCGCTGTTTTCACCGGTACAGGCTTTTGCATCTTCCAGGCTGACGGACCCTTGGCCATTTTTATAAAGAACAATTTTCTCGAGCTCCGATCGAGTCAGGCGTCGGTCGGCCCCTAATTGTTCAATAAGAAAAGAGCGGGCGTCGGGTTCGACCGTCAACCCGGCTGTGCCTAAGGTTTCGGTAATCACCTGCCCGAGCGAGCGACCGTCGTCGGCATAGCAGGGCAAGGCTGCAAGGTTGCTCTCTTTTTCGAACAGCTTGCGCAGCGATGACCGCGGCCCCAGCTCGCCACCCTCGACAATAATCAAGGCATCGCCTGCTGGGGGATGTTCGGCAAATTCGCTCAGCAGTTTGGCCAGTGAATCACCCGCATTGCCAACGCGCACCGACCGACGCCCTCCGACAAAAGAAATAGCGGCAGCTTCATCGGCGAGCAGCGCAGGGTCTTTGCGCAGGGTTTCGCTGGGGAGATCGACGACGTTGAACGGGTCGGGCGGATCGCCTGCGACAAATTTTGTGAGTGCTTCAATTCTTTCCCGGACAAGACCGGTGTCCGGGCCATAAACAAGAATCGCCCGGATAGCTGGATCGGGTGATTTTACAAAACTGTCGGCTTGGCGGGCGTTGATCTTCACGGGAGGCCGCTAAATCCTTTTGTCAATTGTTGGGTTGGATTTCGGCTTTGAAGGATTTAGCAGGTAAGACGCGATGCGGGCTTTGATATCTTGAGCAAGCAATTTTATCGCTTTTTTTCGTGCGTCCCGTTCGGCAGCCAGTTTATAGGCAGCCGAATTGATAACGTCATAGCTTGAGGTCGCTTTAGAGGTTCCGGAAAGAAGGAGTTTACTCGTTTTAAGGTTGTAAAGCCTAAAATCAGCAGAAAGCTGAAGGTCGGCATTTGTTGTCGTTTCGTCTTCCCGTTTCAGTCGTTCAATAATATTTTCGTTTAAAGCCGTTGCTAGGCGGTAGTGAGGTGAGGCCGGTTGGCCTTTTGGATTCATCAAGATTAGAAGCTGATTGCGCAGCATCTGACCCCGCCGGTCCGAAATGGTGTCAACGCGAACCAACGATAGCTCTTTAATCGTCGGCGCCGTGCTATGCTTGCCATAAAGGGGTCGGAACCCGCAACCACTGATAGTTGCAGCAATCAGAAACGGGATGAGTGCCTTAAACCACCACATTGACAATCCTATTGGGCACGACAATGACCTTGCGGACTTCCTTGCCCTCAATGGCGGTGGCGACATTGGGGAGTGCTAAAGCCTGTTTTTCAAGGGTTTTACTATCGCAATCACGCGGCGCCTCAAGGGTTCCACGCAGTTTACCCTTTACCTGAACCGCAATGGTTACGGAATCTTCAACGAGCAGGCTTTCATCGGCCTGCGGCCAGGGGACATCGGTAAGAGACTGCTTGTGACCGAGTTGTCGCCAAAGCTCTTCGGCCAGATGGGGCATCATCGGTTCGATCATACGAATGACAGCCTCATAGACTTCACGCAAAACCCAACCACTGGCCTCCTCATCGCCTTTTAGGTCGCCGGCGGCATTGGTCAACTCGCGAATGCGCGCCACGGCTTTGTTGAAGTGAAACGTATCAAGATCGTCGGTCACCGCATGGATGGTTTGGTGCAATTGGCGGTGAACCTTTTTGCTGGCCTGGTCCAAATTTTCAGGCTTCGCCGCTCCGCTCTCGCCCAGGGGCGCTTTGGGTTCGGTGATCATCCGCCATAACCGATTGGCATAACGCCAAGCCCCTTCAACACCGGAATCAGTCCAGTCGAGGTCTCGTTCAGGCGGACTATCGGAAAGCATGAAGAGACGCGCCGTGTCGGCTCCGTAGGTATCGATAATCAACTCGGGGTCAACGACGTTCTTCTTGGACTTACTCATTTTTTCCGAGCGTCCGATGGTGACGGGCATGCCGCTGTTTTTATCGACGGGCTCGCCTTTTTCGTTGTGAACCACATCATCGGGCAAAAGCCAAGCGCCGTCTGCGTCTCGGTATGTTTCGTGGCAAATCATTCCTTGGGTCAAAAGACCGGCGAAAGGCTCTTTGACGGAAATCTTTCCGAGCCGCTCCATGGCGCGCATGAAAAAGCGGGAGTAGAGCAGGTGAAGCACCGCATGTTCAATACCGCCGATATACTGATCGACTGGCATCAGGTGGTCGGCCAGTTTGCGGTCCCAAGGTTCTTCGGCGCGGGGCGAGCAGAACCGGGCGAAATACCAGGACGATTCCATGAAGGTATCGAAGGTGTCCGTCTCGCGCCTTGCCGCCTTGCCGCATTTGGGGCAATCGGTGTTTTTCCAAGTGGGGTGGCGGTCGAGAGGGTTCCCCGGCTTGTCGAAATCCACGTCTTCGGGGAGTTCGACGGGCAGCTGATCTTTGGGAACCGGGACGATGCCGCAATCGTCGCAATGAACCACCGGCACCGGCGCACCCCAGTACCGCTGGCGGGAAACACCCCAATCCCTAAGCCTAAAATTGATTTCGCTGTTGCCCGATCCGATTTCCTCCAGACGGTCAATCATCGAGCGCTTTGCCTCAACAACGTCCATTCCATCGAGGAACTGAGAATTGATCATCACGCCATCTTCGACGAAGGCTTCGTTTCCGACTTCAAAGCTTGCTGGATCGGCCTCTTTGGGTGCGACGACTGGGGTGACTTTCAAACCATATTTACGGGCGAAATCCAAGTCGCGCTGATCGTGGGCCGGACAACCGAAAATAGCCCCGGTGCCATACTCCATCAGGACGAAGTTGGCGACATAGATCGGAACGTCAAAGTCGAGCAGTTTATGGGAAACGGTCAGGCCCGTATCGAAACCCATTTTTTCCGCGGTTTCGATTTCCGCTTCACTGGTCCCCATGCGGTTGCAGTTCTCGATAAAGGCCTGCAGGTCCGGATTGTTTTCCGCCAATTCTAGACTTAAAGGGTGATTGGCGGAGATAGCGCAGAAAGAGGCGCCGAAAAGGGTATCAGGGCGGGTGGTGAAGACCTCAAGACGTTCGTCGCGTCCGTTGATTTCGAAAAACATCCGGGCGCCTTCGGAGCGGCCTATCCAGTTTTCCTGCATCAGGCGAACACGTTCCGGCCAGCGGTCCAGCTCTTTGATCCCCTCTAATAAGTCGTCGGCGAAGTCGGTGATTTTGAAAAACCACTGGCTTAATTTGCGTTTTTCGACCGGAGCGCCAGAACGCCAGCCTTTGCCGTCAACTACCTGCTCATTGGCCAGCACGGTATTTTCGACCGGGTCCCAGTTGACCCAGGATTCTTTGCGGTAAGCCAGCCCTGCTTCAAGAAGATCCAGGAACATGGCCTGCTCATGTTTATAATATTCTGGATGGCAGGTGGCGATTTCGCGGGTCCAGTCGTAGGACAGGCCCATGGATTTCAGCTGGTCGCGCATGGAGGCGATGTTGGCATAGGTCCATTTGGCCGGGTGCGTGTTGTTTTGAATCGCCGCGTTTTCTGCAGGAAGGCCGAAAGCATCCCAACCCATGGGGTGCAAGACGTTAAAACCACGGGCTTTTTTATAGCGTGCGACTACATCACCAAGGGTGTAGTTGCGTACATGGCCCATATGGATGCGTCCCGACGGATAGGGGAACATCTCTAAAACGTAGTATTTGGGCTTTTCGCTGGTCTCATCGACGGCGAAGCTGCCCTCGGTTTCCCAAATCCGTTGCCACTTGGCTTCGGTTTCCTTGAAGTTATACCGCGACATGATTCCTGAATTTCTTAAAGGCCCGTAGGCTCTACCGTTAAATCTGTTAACCAAAAAGGGGCCTAAAGCCCCTGGGTATTACTGTTCGATGGTTTCGTTACGCAGTTGACGCGCTCGGGTCAAGATAGCGTTTTCGATATCGGTTGAAGTATTTTCTCCAACCGGCGCCTCGTTCCACTGACCACTTGCATCCCGGCCTTGTTTAAAAACGCTGACCCTTACGCCATCGGCGCGCAAGGCGCGGCCAAGAATATAGATATTCATTTTAAAGCGTTCATCCGGCGTTTCGACCGGACTATGCCAGTCGGTGATAATTACGCCGCCAAACGGGTCGGCTGAATTAATCGGCATGAAAGAGATGGTATCGAGCGTCGCCCGCCAGAGGAAACTGTTAACCCCAATACCGCCTGAACCGGAATCGTCTTTTCTGCCCCTTTCACCGCCTAGAGTCAGACCATCTTGACCAAAAATGGTTTCCCTCTTTTGATTCTCTGGTGCTTCAGGATTGGGTTTTACGTCCAGCGATTCACAGGCAATCAATAGTGTTCCAACAGTGATAGCCAAGAACGAGATTTTTACGCTACGCCATAACTTAATAGCCCAAGCCATTGAGATCCCCCTAGATCTAACAGGCACCGAAAAGGGGCGGTGCATTTCGAATTGTCTCTTTATATAGCGATGCTATTTAGTTTCAAAGGACTATAGACTTTGAAACTAGCCCTTAGGCAGGGTATTTAGAATAGACTTCCAACTGTAAGCTACCGGTTTTTGAAAATATGAGTAAAATTAGGAGCAGAAAGGATGTTCTAAATTCGGCTTTTATTGCTGAACTTTCTGCACTCATAAATGCCGGTCAGGCTGCGAATGCAATTACTAAGGCTAAGAAAACGCTAAGGAAGTTTCCTTCTAACGCCAAATTGCACAACTTGATTGGTGTTGCCTATCTGCATAATTCTGAGGAAGTAAAGGGGGAAAAGCACCTTGAAAGGGCTAGCAAATTAGACAAAACCTGGGCCGAGCCGCTTTTTAGCCTAGGCTACCTTTACAAGGAAAGAAGAAAACCCCTTCAGGCGATGGAGTTGTTCAGGCAGGCTCTTGGCCGAGAGAATTCTGTGGAAACCAGAATCCGTTTTGCCAAGGCAGCACTAGACCTCAATGAACCCGAGGCCGTGATTGAGATATTGAATGCGAGGCTGCAAAATCTTGATTTCAGGGAAAATATGCTGCTTTCAGATGCTTATGCTGAATTGGCGGAAGGCAAAAAAGCTGTTGCCGCTAGTCGAAAGGCGGCTCAATTAAGACCCACTGACACAAAGGCCTTAGGTCAGCTCGCTTTACGATTGAACGAGATTGGTGATCTGGACGAAGCGCAAGTCGTCTATAAAAAAGTGCTCAAAATCAACCCGGCGGACTCGGGGAGCATCTATAGGTTGGCTCTTATTTCGAAGTTTACGGAAAAAACACCTTGGGTGCGAGCAATTGAAAACTTGGTAAACAAAAACGGGATAGATTTTGCCACGATCGCAAATGGCTGTTTTGCCCTCGCAAAAATTTATGAAGATCTTGGCGAAACGGAGGATGCTTTCCAATATTTGGAACGAGCAAACCGGTCTGCCCGGTCTGTCTTTGCTTATGATCATGAAATTGACAAAGCATTTTTTGAAGAAATTCACAGAGTTTTTTCAGAACCGCCTGTCAGCATTGCGGATGATCCTGAAAAGGAGTCTTCTAAAAGGGCTCTGTTTGTCTTGGGTATGCCTCGTTCCGGGACGACGCTTGCAGAGCAAATTTTGGGAGCACATCCTAAAATTTTTGCTATGGGTGAAATTGGAACATTTGCTACGTCACTTATGGAGGTTGCTGAAAGATTTGCAAAAGAACGAGCCTTTCCAAAATGCATAGAGGAGTTCGATGGTACTGCCTGGGAAGACCTTGCCCGGCGGTACCTTTCATCGGTGAAGTGCAATGAGGAATTTTTCACCAATAAGCTTCCTGCAAACTACCTCTATATAGGCGCCATTCTTTCGGCATTGCCGAACGCAAAAATTGTTCATTGCCGACGTAATCCGATGGATACCTGTCTTTCAATCTATCAGCAGCATTTTGCTAGAAGCGCCGTACGGTATGGATATGATTTTGTTGAACTTGCTGCATATTATCGTCTTTACAGCAACTTGATGGATCAATGGGAGAGACTTTTTCCAGGCCGGATACACACTTTCAATTATGAAGCCGTCGTCAATCATCCAAGGGAGGAAATAGAGCGGCTTTTAGATTTTTGTGGTCTTGAATGGAGTGAGGCCTGCTTGAATTTTCACAAGAGAGACAAAGTTATACGCACGGCAAGCCAGCTTCAGGCCAGACAGGCGATCAATAAAAAATCGGTCGAAAGGTGGCGGAAGTATGAAAAATACCTAGCCCCACTTCAAGATGCTCTTGGAGATTTGGCTCCGTAAAACCTCTAGTCGGAGATTGCGGTGCAGTTTTTCTCCCATGTGCTCCGCATTTTTTTTGTAAAAATTTCGGCAAATCTTGGACCATCCATCAGACGAGATTTGAGTAGTCTTTCTCTTTGCTTGTTTCTCAGTTCAGCGATGCGGTTTGTATCTGCCGCCAAATTAACTGCGAGCCTGATGTAGCTTTCCCAATCGGCGGCGACAAATTCATCATATCCAAGGTTTCTTAAGATGGATTCGCCAACCCGCGCTGCATGACGATCTCCCGAATGGGTGATGACGGGTAAGCCCATCCAAAGGGCCTCGAAAGTAGTTGTCGTGCCATTATAAGGGAAGGTGTCGAGGGCAATATCCGCCTGGCCGTAAAGTGAAAAATGGTCTTCCTTGCTGGCTAGGCGAGTCAACAGGTCAATCCGGTCAGGCTCAATGCCAGCTTCCATTAACGGCTCCAGAATCGCTTGTTTACTCTCGTCGCTGTCAAAGCAAGGATCCTTTAAAATGAGCCTCGACCGAGGGACCTGTTTTAAAACTGACGCCCAGGCCTCAAGTGTTCCTGGCTGAATTTTCATCCTGTTGTTGAACGAACAAAAGGTAACGTATCCTTTAGATAGGCTTGGGGGATCGGTGATTTCGCCCGCAGCCTGAGGCGCTTCATAGCAAAGAAAAGATGGCTCCAGTCTAAGCAGTTCTTCGGTATTCAAAACCTCGGATTGGCCGGAAGGATCGGTAAACTCATCAACGATACGGTAATCTATGGCTTGCATTCCTGTCGTGTTGGGATATCCGAGCCAGGTCATCTGAACAGGGGCGGGGCGATAAGCCAGGGCGCCCAGCCGGGTATTTTTACAATATCCGGCCAGATCGATAGCAATATCAATCTTATCTTTTCGGATTTGCTCCGCCGCCTCGCGATCAGAAAGTGCTGTGATATCCAGCCAGCGGTTGGCGGCCTTTTTGATCCGTTTTGTAATATCGTCAGGCTTTTCAATATGAGCATAACAGTAGACTTCTATAGAAGAATCGCCCCAATTTTCAATCAGCGGCAGAAAGAAATAGCGAACCGAATGCTCACGGAAATCCGGTGAAACAAAACCAATCCTTAAGGGACGCTGGGGATTGGGATTTTCCATTGGGGCTTTTGCGCTCTCCGTTTGCGAATCCATAACAATTTGTGCCCAACGGCGAGTTTTTTCAAATAACGCCAGCGCCGTTTGGTGCTCAATACAGTTGGAGTAAAACAGGGAGCTGGGGGTTGCGCCCAAAATGTCATGAGGTGTATTGGCGAAACGGTCGGCTTTTATGGCAAAAGCCTTATCCCAGTTTTCGCAGGCCTTTTCCGCATCGCCGAAATGCATCCAAATTTTCCCCATGTTTTCCCTAAATTCTGCTGAATTTGGGGCGGCCTCGATTGCCTGGGCGATTAGTTCGGCCGCTTGACTATGATGACCCAAAAGACTTTGAGAAATTCCCATGGCGCAAAGAACTTCCGGATTGCCGGGGGCAAGTGCATGAGCTTTGTTTAAATAGTCTAAAGCCCTGAGCGGCTCTTTTTGACCATTGTATACGAGGCCCAGGTTATAAAGCGCCTGAAGAGACTGGGGGCTGAGCCTGAGCGCTTTTTCGTAGCTTGAAACCGACTTGGCTGAATCACCAGCCGCCTGTTGGGCGTTGCCAAGGTTATTCCAGAAGTCACTATTGTTGGGCACCAGCTTGGTCAGGGCGCTGAATTTCTTGATCGCTTTTCTCGGTTGACCGGTATTTGCCAGGGCGAGGCCAAGGGCATTTAAAAGGTCAGGATCTTTGGCGAGTTTACGCTCGGCCTTTTCCAGATAAGGGATTGCTTCCGCCAATTGCCCTGCCTGCAGCGCCATTTGGCCGAGCCCTTTGAGGGCTTCGCCATGATTGGGTTTCCGTGCAAGAGCGCGTTCAAACAGTTCGCGTGCGCGTCCTGTTTTATTGAGAGCCAGATTAAGTCCACCGGCCGTTGCGGCAAAATCGGCGTTATCAGGTTTGAGGTCCGTTAGTGTGTCGAAAATGTTGCCGGCCGAAGGGTAGTGCCCGGCCTGTAGGGCGACATGCCCTAATATATGGAGTGCCTCAACGTCATTCGGTCGAGAGGAGAGAATGGCGCGGCAGTGTTTTTCAGCCTCCGCCAAATGGCCTGTTTTCAATGCGGCTCTTGCCTTTTGTATCGTTTGTCCGATCATGCTTTGGATTCGCGGTTTCAGGGTTTGTTCAGCGTTCAATAACCTTTTGCAATAAGGTATTTAGGGCCAGCCGTCAAAGGCTCTAAAAATGGACCGCAAATCGGAGCGACCTCTATTTTGTTGCAAAGAAGACACACCAAGACACTCTTGTCACATTGGGCCTTTTGGTTTGCTTGACCTAGTGGGGTGCTCATGGCTTTATGTCGTCATTCGCAATTCTTTTGACCTTTCTCGTAAAACGGTTTTGCGGGAATTTGAGGAAATTCAGAGGGGATACTCATGAAAAAAGTTCTCATCGGCACCTCCGCACTCGTCGCCGCCGGCTTCATCGCCGCCGGTCCTGCTGCGGCTGCTGAAAAAATTAAATTGGGCCTCGGTGGCTTCCAGAATGTCTGGGCCGGTTTCGCCGAGCAAGATAGCGCTTTTGCAAATGGTGCTGAGTATGGTGATTTCGACGTCAAGTCCAACACCGAAATTTTCATCAAAGGTAGCACCAAGCTGGATAACGGTCTGACTGTTGGTGCGCATGTTGAGATGGAAGCCGACAACGATGATGGCACCGTCGACCACAGCTATGCTTACGTCTCCAGCGCCGAAATGGGTACTCTGTACTTGGGCGCTACTTCCGGTGCTTTCGACCGTCTGACGGTTAATGCTCCGAGCGCTGCATTCGATGGCAACACCACCGGTGGACAGGAAGGTCCGCGTCAGTGGGTTGTCGCTCCCGGTGCCGGCCACTCCGCTCAAGCATTTGTTCATGCTGACGCTGGCGACTCCAACCGCATCAGCTACATCTCGCCGAGCTTCTCCGGCTTCCAGGTTGGCGCTTCCTTCGTTCCGGATACCGCTATCAACCAGACCACGCCGGCCTACAATGGCGGTGACGACAGCCAGTGGCATGCCGCCGCTCGCTACACCGGTACTTTTGACGGCGTTGGCCTGAAAATTGGCGCAGGTTTCATCAGCCAGGATGACGAAACGAACCCGGCTTCCTCCGGTTCGGGCTATGATCGTTGGCGCGCCAATGCTAGCCTCAGCTATGCTGGTTTCACCTTCGGCGGCGGTTACACCGACACCGATCAGGACAGCAGCGCTGGCAACCACGGCGATGCCTGGAACCTCGGCCTGATGTATGCCACCGGCCCCTACAAAATCAGCGCCAACTACATGAAGTCTGATATGGCTGGTACTGTCAACACGACGGCTGGCTCTGAAGGCAACGACGAGTACACCTACTATGGTATCAACGGTTCCTACAACATGGGCCCGGGTGTTGACGTCAAAGCCTCGATCTCGAGTGTCGAGTATGACGACGAAACCACGACGGTTACCAACAGCAACGATGGTTGGTTCGCCGCTGCTGGTCTGAACCTCTCCTTCTAAGGTTCTTAGAAGAACAGAGTTCAAAAGAATTGGGGAGTGCTTCGGCGCTCCCCTTTTTCTTTGCGCGCTTTAGATTGAAGCTATTTTTTAAATAGGCCGATTCCGGCAATTCCCCAGAAACCAGATTGCCGCAATTGCTTGGCTGTTTCTTCCGTTACGCCTCCTAAGGCAATCCATCTTTTTCCCGTCAGCTTTCCCATCTTTGTTGCTCTTAAGGGCCCTAGCGTTGTTGCGCCTGGATGACTTTCGGTTGGGAAGATCGGAGAGACAACGGCAAAATCAATATTGCTTTGTTTTGCTTTATAAGCGGCCTTTGGGTTATGGACGGCGGCGCTGGTGAGCCAGGGTTTTTTCGGTTTGCGTGGTTTTCCCGGAAGCTTGTTGAGTGCATATTCTGGATAGTGGACACCATCAGCGCCGCAGCGTTGGGCCTGTTTGGCATCTCCCCCTGCAATCAGCACCTTAATTTCCCGCCGATGGGCGGCTTTGATGAGGCGTTTAGCAATTTGTTCCCGTTTGGGGGCTTGGTAATGCCTTAAAATAATGGCGCACCCTTTGGGCAGATATGGGATCAGGGCGACAGGATCGGGGAGGCGCTTTTCGTCGGACATGACGAAAAATCGGGGAAGATCGGATGATTTTTGATCCCGATACCCTAACAATCTTCTCAAAACTTGTAAGCGGTTGCCCATCGGTGTATCCGTTTTAAATCTCACTTCTTTTAAACCCTTGAACGTTCCATGACGCAACAAATCCCTATTGCCGAAAATTTAAAATCGACGAAAGCTGAAATTGACAAAGCCTGCTCCGAGGCGGGTCGCGATCCTAAAACCGTAACGCTCGTTGCGGTGAGTAAGGTCAAACCCATTGAGGTCGTACGTCTGGCCCTGGAGGCGGGACATCGGGTTTTTGGCGAAAACCGGGTCCCCGAGATTTGTGATAAATGGCCGCAATTGAAAGAAGAATTTCCCGATTCGGAACTGCATCTTATTGGACCTTTGCAGACCAATAAGGTTAAAGACGTTTTTCCATTGGTCGATGTGATTGAAACCGTTGATCGCCCTAAACTGGCCCGTTATTTGGCGCGTGCCATGGAAGAAACCGGGCATCGGCCTGATTGTTTCATCCAAGTCAATACCGGGGCCGAGGCGCAAAAAGCCGGCGTGCTGCCGGAAGACGCCGATGGTTTTATCACTGCCTGCCGAGAAGAGTTTCAACTGCCGATTAAGGGTCTAATGTGTATTCCGCCTATTGATGAAGAACCGGCCCTACATTTTGCACTGCTACGTGAAATTGCCAAGCGAAACGGCCTGGAAGGTTTGAGTATGGGCATGAGTAGCGATTTCGCCACGGCGATTAAGTTTGGCACGACACACGTTCGAGTTGGTACGGCGATATTTGGCCAGCGTCCTAAACCCTAGCCGATAAGAATTTGAGACTCCGGATCGCAGCTCATTAAAATTTCAAGCAAATCATTCCGTTCTAAGGCAATGCATCCTTCCGTCGGCTGGTAATCAGGCTTGGCGATATGGATGAAAATGGCGCTGCCTTTGCCGGGGATGACCGGATCGTCGTTGTAACCGATGATGGCAATCAGATCGTAAAGATCATCGGTGCGCCACAAGTCTTCGTGGCTGGCGGCAAATGGTTTCTCGATCAGGCGATTGTAGTGCGGATCGGTGGGCGCATCGCACCAACCGTCGGTTTCCTGGGTTTCCCTGATGGGAAGGCCGGTTCGCGGTTTTTCCAGCCGGTCGGCGCGATAGTAGACTTCACGCAGGGGAAAAAGGCCAATGGGCGTTATCCCATCGCCTTCATTTTGCTTTTCACCTACCCCCCCGCGGCCGAGGGCGCAGCGGTACACCTTGTCGCCACAACTCAAAATGCCGTCGGTGCGAACGATCAAATCCACAAGGAAAATCCTAAATTTTCAGGTTGGCCGACGGTTGTCCCTGCATGCGGGCCTTGGCGGCCGCGTGGTAGCGGTCGAGGCCTTGCATCATTTTGGCAGTGAACCACTCAGGGCTGGTTTCGGGCGTGCGTTGTTCATTGCGCGCCACCTGCTGAGCCTGTGTCGCCTGTAGTTGCGCTTCTTCGGCTCGGCTATGGCGCAAGGCGGCGAAAGGGTCCGCTTTCTTCGGCATTGCCGCCGCAGCCGCTTCGGCCATTTGAACCGGATCCTTGCCGACGTTTAAGGGTGGCGACTTGGTCCACCAGGCATTGGCGGTCTGATGATCGGAGGGCGATCGAAGACCGGCAAAGGCTGAGCCGCTGCCTTCGGCGGCGGCGATTTGGGGTTGACCCGGTAGGGGGTCATAATCCGGGTTAATCCATCCGCCGATTTGCCGTGGAGCCTGCCCCTGGACGCCAGCCTGTTGGGCGACCATCGGATCAGTTGAGCCCTGATCATCCTGGAAAAGCGCCATCACATGCTCGCCTGTGTCTTTGCCGGTGGCTTCTTCGACGAAGACATTGGCCATGGCTGCTCCGGCGCCGATGGGACCACCAAGCAAAGCGCCGCCAAGAATGCGCGGTAGGGGGGCTATGGCGTCACCGGTTATCGACCGATAAAGGGTGGAGACCACGGGGATGTGTTGTAGTGGGTTGACGATATCGAGAAGATCGAAAAGATCGAAGCCATCATCGCCGAAGGCATTGAGGTTGCTCTGTCCATTTTGCGCCGTATTCGCCCCGCTGGGTGTGGCGATGGACAGCTGGCGTTCCGTTGCTGAGGTTTCCATGGCTTTTGCGCCTTTGGTTGTTCCCGTTCACCAAAAGAACTGCAAGGTCGGTGCCAAACTTGAAGAGCTAGTTATTTCAGTTATTTAGAACAAATTATGCTGGGAAAGGCCGGTAAAATCATCCCATCAAGGGAAGATGTTGCCGATCAAAACAAATGCCCACTACGGGTGGCCTTGGTTTGCAGGTAAAGCTCGTTGTGTTTGTTGGACGGGAAGGCGTGGGCCACGCGCTCTTTGACCGTCACGCCAAACCTTGACAGCGCCTCAACTTTTAACGGGTTGTTGGTCAGCAGGTTGACCGAATGGATTCCGAGGAGCTTGAGCATTTCGGCAGCTGGAATATAGACCCGCTCATCGGCATCGAAACCCAATTGCTCGTTGGCGTCCAGCGTATCCAGGCCCTTGTCTTGCAGCTCATAGGCGCGGAGCTTATTGACGAGGCCGATGCCCCGGCCTTCCTGTGCAAGATAGAGCAGGATACCGCTTCCCTGGTTGGCGATTTCCTGGATAGCGCCGCGTAGTTGGTCGCCACAGTCACAACGCAGAGAACCCAATAGGTCGCCGGTAAAACATTCGGAATGCAGGCGCACCAGAACCGGGGCGTCGCCGTTGGGTTTGCCGATGACAATAGCCAAATGTTCAATGCCGCCGTCCTGGGGTCTGAAAGTAACGATGCGTGTTTCTTCGGAATCGACCAGGGGGACGTTGGCTTCGCTGACAACGGTGAGGGAGCGGGCAATATTTTGCTCATAAGAAAAAATACTGGCCGCTTCAACCACCAACAAGTCGTTGTTTTCCGCCCAGGCGACCGGATAGGCGGCGGCTTTGGGATCGGCCAGTTCGGCGGCGACCACGGCCGGTAGCATCCGGGCGATCTTGGCTAGACCAACCCCCGCGCCTTCACAGCCGTTCGTGCTCACCGTTTCGGCGCCAAACCCTTTATCGAGTTCATTTCCGGCTAATGGGTCGACCAGATCGCTGGCCATCCAGGCTGTGAGGCCTTCACCGTGCCGAAGGGCGACGGTTTCGCCGTCCAGTCCTTCGATACCCAGAACTTCTGCGCGTTTTCCGGTAATCACCAGAAAGGGGTCGCTGCTGGAGAGTTCGCGCAGTCGGTCCATGGCGGCAGGCGTTGCGCCTTCGGCGGCAAGAACCAGCAAAGTCGAGGTCGAAGAGCCGCGCACCACCACAATTGCGCCCCGGCGTAAATCGGAAACGGCCCGATCGACGGCGCGGATTTCGGCCGAATCGGACAGGCTGTGGTTGGCGGTCAAAGAAGATCGGTGCGGCATATTCAACTCATTTCTTGGCGCTAAGTTAGGTTGTTAGCGCGAATCAGTTTGCTAATAAAGCAATTCTTGCTCACCAAGATGCCCCGATACCTCATATATCCTTCCCAACGGAAATGTGAACCACATGTGATAGGCGTGGGCCTTACTTTCCCAATCTGATATAGTACAACTGGAAGAGAGGGTGGCCGTTCGGCCTTGAAAAGATTTGAGAAATTCCAATTAATGGGTCCCGACCCTAAAAGGTTCACAGTTTATTTTTTGTAGGACAGGTGAAACCATGACGACGGGCAAGCGTATTCTTCTGGTTGATGACGATGATGACCTGCGGCAAATGCTGGATGAACAGCTTAAGTTGCATGAAGAATTCAGCACCGATATGGCTGCTAGTGGGGCGGCGGCGCTGGAAGCCATCAAGAAGGAATATTACGACATCATTCTGCTCGATGTGGGCTTGCCCGACATGGACGGGCGGGACGTTTGCCGCTTGATGCGTCGCAATGGCGTTAAATCGCCGATCATCATGTTGACCGGGGCCGATACCGACGCGGATACCATTTTGGGGCTCGATGCCGGGGCCAACGATTACATCACTAAGCCGTTTCGCCTGGGCGTCTTGATGGCGCGTTTGCGGGCCCATATCCGTCAGCACGAACAAAGCGAAGATGCGGTCTTCACCATCGGTCCTTACACCTTTCAGCCCGCCGCCAAGCTACTGCTCGATACGGCAACCAATAAGAAGGTGCGCCTGACCGATAAGGAAACGGCGATTTTAAAATATCTCTATCGAGCGGGCGACAAGGTGATCAGTCGCGATGTGTTGCTTGATGAGGTTTGGGGGTATAACGCGGGCGTGACCACCCATACGCTGGAAACCCATGTTTATCGGTTGCGCCAGAAGATTGAATCCGACCCGTCAAACGCGTCGATTTTGGTAACCGAAACCGGCGGATATCGCCTCGTGCCGTAGCAGAGCAGGGAGTCGCCATGCCACCGCCTTTCCTTCGCCGTCTTATCGGCGATTGCGACGATGAACCCTCGGAGCGATTGCTCGACTCTATACGGCGGGAGCAGAATGATAGTGAAAAACTGGTGGGCTGGATTCAGCTGGGCGTAGTTACCATTTTTGGCGCCCTTTATTTTATTTCGCCCAAGACCTTCACACCCGACGCGGCTTTCCGCCCTGTTCCCTGGGTGTTGTCGGCTTATTTGAGCTTTACCCTCCTGCGCCTTTGGCTGAGCTATCGCAATCCGTTGCCCGGTTGGTTCGTTACCCTTTCCATCGTTGCTGACATTGCTTTACTGATGGGCACCATCTGGAGTTTTCACATCCAGTACATGCAGCCAGCTTCCTTCTATCTGAAGGCTCCGACGGTTCTCTACATTTTCATTTTCGTCGCTTTAAGGGCGCTGCGTTTCGAGGCGCGCTATATCCTGATCGCCGGATCGGTTGCGGCGCTGGGGTGGATTTTGATGGTTTTTTACGTGATCACGGTGGATGCCGAAGACACTATGATCACTCGGAACTATGTCGAGTACTTAACCTCCAACTCGGTGTTGATCGGGGCCGAATTCGACAAGGTGGTCTCGATCCTCATGGTCACGGTGATCCTTGCCGTAGCAGTGACGCGGGCGCGTGGGTTGCTGATTTCTTCGGTTCGTGAAACGGCGGCGGCGCGGTCGCTATCGCGGTTTTTCGCCCCCATGGTTGCCGAACGGATCGCCGGGTCGGAAGCTGAAGCCGGGGCCGGGCATGCCACGGCCCGCGAAGCGGCGATCATGATGCTCGATATTCGCGGCTTCACCCCTCTTTCGGCGACCCTGCCGCCCGAAGAGGTTATCGCCCTGTTGACCGACTATCAGGCCCAGGTTGTGCCGGTGATTCGCTCCCATGAGGGGGTGGTCGATAAGTTCTTAGGTGATGGCATCCTCGCTTCATTCGGGGCGGTGGATGACAGCGACGCCTATGCGGCCAACGCCTTAACGGCACTCGATGCCGTTTTAAAGAAGGTGGATGTTTGGAATGCTGAGCGGCGATCCAATGGGCTCCATTCTGTGGTGATCAATGGCGCAGTAACCAGCGGTTCCATCGTTTTCGGAATCATCGGCGATAGCGAACGACTCGAATATACGGTGCTTGGTGATCCGGTCAATTTGGCGGCAAAGCTCGAAAAACAAACGAAAGTGGAAAAAACTCCAGCCGTTTCCTCGGCTGAGGTCATGGCCCTGGCTGAGGCTCAGGGCTATGAGGGTAAACGCCATTGGGAATATCGCAAGAAACGCAGTGTTGCGGGGGTTGATGGTTCGGTCGATCTCTATGTCAAATCCAGCACAACGGGTGCGTGATCGGATGGCTTTTCCCAGAAACGAACGTCGCGATAGACTTCCATTGACTTCAGGTGTCCGTTAAGAGCCGGAGAAATCCAGATATGATCGAGCCTGCGGCCTTTGTCTTCTTCGGGCCAGTTGCGGTTACGATAGCTCCACCAGGTAAAAATCTTTTCTTCCGGTGGCACAAATCGGCGTATGGCATCGACCCAGCCGCCAGTCTCCATCACATTGGTCAGCTTTTCACGCTCGATGGGCGTATGGGTGATCACTCGGTTGAGTTTTTTGTGATCCCAGACATCGGTCTCCAGTGGGGCGACATTCAAATCGCCAAGTAAAATCCGTCGGCCTCCATCCTGGGCGATGCTTTTGCCCCAGGCTGCTATTTCGTCGAGAAACTGAAGTTTATGGGCGAACTTTGGGTTTTTCTCTGCGTCTGGCAGGTCGCCACCTGCCGGAACGTAAAAATCATGCAATTCGATCCCGCCCGGTAACAAAGCGGATAGGTGGCGGCAATCCTCCCGTCCGCACCAGGGCGTGCTGACGACATCACTTAGCGGAAGTTTCGAGAGGATGGCGACGCCGTTATAGCTTTTCATGCCCTTCACCGCTCTGTGCGGATAGCCGAGAGCCTCAATCTCGAGATGGGGAAACAGCTCATCGACCACCTTGGTTTCCTGCAGGCATATAACATCCGGCCGAGCGTTCTCGACGAAGCGTTTCAGGTGATCCATGCGCGAGCGGATGGAGTTGACGTTCCAGGTGGCGATGGTCAGGGCCATGATTCTTGATAGCAGGGTTAGCGCTTTAGACAAAAAGAAAACGCCCGGCTCTCAAGGGGGGAAGAGGGTAGCCGGGCGTTTAATAGTGTCGTCAGTCGCTATAAGCAAAGGCGGGATAGGGGAGCCGTCCTTTGCAGAATTTGCCGCGGCCGGGTAGGGGGAGGGGGAAGCGCGCGACAAATCTACGACGTTTCTTAGATGGAACGCCCCAGGCCGGGAACAAGACACGCACACGCATATCTGCCATGCGCCTCCCGCATGGCTAGGGTTTTTGTTGTTTGATCGTGGAGATGTCGTTCAGAACGAACAGGTCTTTGGCCAGGGGTAGATTGAATTTCGGATTAACCAGTGTCACGTCGGTGACCACTCCTTGCGCATCGGTTACCGACCACTGGTGCAACCTCAGGGGGTCGGTTTTAAAACTGATGGTCATTTTGCCTTCTTCGCCTTCACCGGTAGCGACCAGGGTAAGGCTGATAAAACGCCCCTGACGGGCAAATCCGGTGATGATGATGTCTTTATCAAATGAAATTTTTTCATCGACCAGAAAGTCGGCGGGAGTCGAGGAAAGCAGAGTGTGGCTGACCTGCTCCAGCTCCAGATCGTAATAACCGAGCCACCAGCCGTCGGCGATCAGCAAAACGGGAACCGGCGGGTCGTATTCGAAGCGCATGCGGCCCGGCTTTTTTAGGAAAACATTGCCTTCGGCGATGGCGCCGGTTGAGGAGGCTTGAGCAAATCGCGCCTTAACCGATTTAAGATCGTTAAGATAGGTCTCGATTTTTTCAACCCAGACTTTCTCTTCCGCTGTCAGGGGGGCTGGCTGAAACCCATCGGCGAAAACGGGGCCGGTAAGGGCGAGAACCACAAAGGCGGTCAGGGCGATAAATGTTCGTCTTAAAATTCCGGGCATGGCTGTCTCTCGTTTGCCGATGGCGCGACCATACCCCATGAGTGTCGGCAAGACCATCCCGGTTTGGATGGTCGGCTTATTCAGCGGGTTACTTCGGCTGTCGGCTTGGCTTTCGGCGCATTGCTCGTGGTGGCGAGCGCAGCCCCGAACAGGCACAGGCTCAAAATGACGACGGCGAAAGTTCTCATAAAGTCCTCAAGGTTTTAGTCTTTTGATTTAGAAGACGAAATAACGGTTTCACGGGTATCCTGTCAAAGCATTTTGCTTAAAAAAAGGCGGGTCCAATCTTTCCTTAAAAACGCTCATAAGTTTTTCAACCGTTAGGGTGCAAAATGACTCTAAAAAAGAACTAGTGACTGCCGACCAGCACTTCCCGTTTGCCGACCCGGTTGGCCTTGCTGACCACCCCTTCAGCTTCCATGCGTTCAATAATCCGGGCGGCTCGGTTGTAGCCGATTTGCAGGTGCCGCTGGATGAAGCTGGTCGAGGCCTTGCCTTCCCGGGCGACCAAAGCGACAGCTTCATCGTAGAGGGCGTCTTCCTTGCTTGCTTTATTGCCACCCGAATCCTCCATGCCCAGAATGGGTGGGGCGTCGTCGGCTTCTTCGGTGACGTTTTCGATATAGCTCGGCTGGGCCTTGGCCTTGAGATCGGCGACCACCCGCTCGACCTCGTTGTCGGAAACGAAGGGGCCGTGAACCCGTGACACGCGCCCGCCGCCCGCCATGTAGAGCATGTCGCCTTGCCCGAGCAGTTGCTCGGCACCTTGTTCACCGAGGATAGTGCGACTGTCGATCTTGGAGGTGACCTGGAAACTGATGCGGGTCGGGAAGTTGGCCTTGATGGTGCCGGTGATGACGTCTACCGAGGGGCGCTGGGTCGCCATGATCAAATGAATGCCCGCCGCCCGTGCCATCTGGGCCAAGCGCTGGATGGCCGCTTCGATGTCTTTGCCCGCAACCAGCATAAGGTCGGCCATTTCATCGACTACCACCACGATGAACGGCAGCGGGTCGAGGCATAGAGGCTGTTCTTCGAAGACCGGCTTGCCTTCTTCATCGAACCCGGTTTGGACGGTGCGGGAAAGAGTTTCACCTTTCTTGCGGGCTTTGTTGAGCCGCTCGTTGTAGCCCTCGATATTGCGCACCCCGAGCTGCGCCATGGCGCGGTAACGGTCTTCCATCTCGCGAACCACCCACTTGAGCGCCACAACCGCCTTGCCGGGGTCGGTCACCACGGGGGCCAGCAAATGGGGAATCCCGTCGTAGACGGAGAGTTCGAGCATCTTGGGGTCGACCATGATGAATTTGCATTGCTCGGGCGTCATTCGGTAGAGCAGGCTGAGGATCATGGTATTGACGGCGACCGACTTGCCCGAACCGGTGGTCCCGGCGATTAGCAGGTGCGGCATGCGGGTCAGGTCGGCCAGCACCGGCGCGCCGCCGATATCCTTGCCGAGCGCCAGATTGAGCTTGCCGCCCGATTTTTCATAGGTACGGGTTTCCAGCAGTTCGCGCAGATGGACCATCTCGCGGGTGCTGTTGGGCAGTTCAATGCCGATGACGTTTTGTCCCGGAATGACGGCGACGCGGACCGAGATGGCGCTCATGGAGCGGGCGATATCGTCGGACAGGCTGATGACGCGCGATGTCTTGGTGCCGGGGGCTGGTTCAAATTCATAAAGGGTTACCACGGGCCCAGGGCGGACCTTGATGATCCGGCCCTTGACGCTGAAATCCTGGAGAACCGATTCCAAAAGCCGGGCGTTCTGTTCCAAGGCGTCTGCGCTCACCTCATCGCCCCGGGCGGCTGGGTCGGCAGGGGCCAGCAGGTCGAGCGGCGGCAGTTGGAAACCCTCGTCGCTGGCGAAAGAAAAGGTATGCTGCTGCTCGGCCTCGGCCCGCGCACTGCGTTTAGTTTTGGTTTGGCGCTTTTCAACCAGCCCCGATGAGTTGGAGGGTTTTTTGCGCGGCGTTTTGCGTGGGGTATCGGCGCGACGGGCGGCCAATGCCCCGGCGACGGGACTTTGATCGTCCGTTTCTTCCCCTTCGTCTCGACCGAGCGGTGGATTGAAGCGGCCCATTTCAGGAGCGGCGGCGCGGATAGCCTTGAGTGCGGCGCGGGTTCCGTGCGCCGTGCCGACAAGGGCGGCTCCCATGCCGCGCCATTCTCTTAGGGCCAGACCGCAGGCGAAAAACAGGACGCCAAGGGCGAGAAGGAAACAAATCGCCGCGATGCCGTAGTCTAGTCCTTGCCCGAGTGCCGCCGTAGTCTGTTCGGCAAGCAGGCCTGAAAACGATCCGGTTAGCTTGCCAAAAAGCACAGCACCGGTGACACCGCCTAGGCCGCTATGCAGAGGCCAAGTTTCGGGCGTCGGGATAACGCCGAAGCTCATGGCGAGCAGGAAACAGCCGATAAACAGAGCCAGCGTGCGGACCCAAAGGTGGCCGACGGTGCGTTTTTCAAACAACCGCCAGCCCCAAACACCGAGAACGAAGGCGGGTAATACCCCAGCTAAGCCAAAGGATTGCAGCAGAAAGTCGGAGGCGTAAGCACCTGGGAGGCCGAGCATGTTGCTGACCGTTTCGGGCAGACTGGCCGTATTGAGCGAGGGGTCGGATGCGCTGAAGGTGAGGAGCGAAACCAGAAGGGCGACACTGAGCAGAAACAAGCCAAGCCCCAAAAATTCCTTGGCTCGACGTGCTAAAAATTCGCTCGCACCTGCCGGGAGGATGGGATCGTTCCCTGGATTCTGCGTGGTCCGTGCCATGGTTTATTTCCCCTTGCCCGAAAGGGCTCCCCGTTTCCGGCCGGTCAAGTCATGCCGCAGCCGGAACAAAAAACTATCCAGCATAGATTTTTACCGGGAGAGGGTTACCAACGCCTTAACGCAGGAGTTAAGGCAAATGGTTCTAACTGCCTAAAATATCAGAGATTCTTGTAAGAGCTTCGCGGGTGGTTTCGATGTCATGGACCAGGGCGACACGGATATAGGACCGGCCAGGGTTTGTGCCGTCCGACTGGTCGCCCGCCAGATAGCCCCCGGGAATGATGCGGACCGCGCCCTCGCGCCAGAGTTTGACCGCGGCTTTCTCGCCGTCTCCCACATCGAGCCAGAGGAAAAAGCCACCATCGGGCCGGTAGTAGCCGAGCTTTCCACCAAGCAGTTGATCGGCGATATCGAATTTTTCGCGGTAGAGCGTCCGATTTTCCTCCACATGGACTTCGTCGCGCCAAAGAGCTTCGGAAACTGCCATTAGAGGCATGGGCAAGGTTGCGCCGCCATAACTGCGAAGCCGGGCGAAGGCCGCCACGACCTTGGGGTCTCCGGCGACAAAACCGGAGCGCAGGCCGGGGACGTTTGAGCGCTTGGAGAGGGAATGAAAGACCAGTACATTTTCGAAACCGTCGCCTAGGGTCTTACAGACCTCCAGCGCCCCGGTTGGTGGCGTGCGATCATAAATTTCGGCGTAGCATTCGTCGGCGATCAGCAGGAAATCGTACTGCCTGGCCAGCCGGATGGCTTTTTCTAATAAAGCCGCCGTGGCGACAGAGCCCTGTGGGTTGCCCGGTGAGCAGAGGTATAGTGCGGTGGTCCGTTTGAGTAGGTTTTCATCCAAGCCGTCGAGATCGGGTTGGAAGCCGGTTTCACGGGTGGCGGGCAAATAAACCGGATCGGCCCCATGCATCACCGCGCCGCCCGCGTAGACCTGATAAAAAGGGTTGGGCATCAGGATGGCGGGGCGCTGGCCGTTCTTTTCGGCCGGGGTGACCAGATTGGCGATCAGGAACAATGCTTCACGAGTGCCGACCACGGGCAAAACGTTGGCTTCGGCGGTGAGTAGATTGTCGGCCAAACCATAGCGGCCGCGCAGCCATTGGGCGATGGCCTGATTGAGCCCAGGGGTTCCCGGTACGGGCGGGTATTTGCCCCAGCTTTCATGTCCTTCGGCCAGCACCTTATCGACCAGGGCAGGCACCGGATGTTGCGGTTCGCCGATGGATAACGCCAGAGGTTTAAGTCCCTTCGGCGGCTCGAACCGGTCAATCAGATCGCGCAGACGCTGAAAAGGGTAGGGCGGTAGCTGCTCAAGAGCCGGGTTAAACATGGCGGAGATCCCGATCAAAAAAAGGCGGACCGTTATGGCCCGCCTTTTCTAAGCATGTCCCGAGGTTGGGATCAATGGCTTGGATTGTCTTCTTCGGGATAAGCACTGATTTTATGCAGCGAAAGGTCAGCGCCATGATGCTCATCTTCTTCGTGAAGACGAATTCCGACGGCGGCTTTCAGGATGCCGTAGACGATAAAACCGGCAGCGGTGGCGAAGGCAATGCCGCAAAGCGTTCCGACCAATTGAGCCATAAAGGTCACGCCGCCCATGCCGCCGAGCGCCTCAAGGCCGAAGACACCGGCCAGGATGCCGCCGAGAGCGCCGCACATGCCATGCAGTGGCCAAACGCCCAGCACGTCGTCGATTTTCCATGTGTTTTGACACTTCTCGAAGCCCCAGACGAACAGCGCGCCCGCGCCCGCGCCGGTGATCAGCGCACCAACCGGGTGCATAACGTCCGAACCGGCGCAGACGGCGACCAGACCGGCCAAGGCCCCGTTGTGGACGAAGCCCGGGTCGTTGCGCCCGACCACGACGGCGGAGAGGATGCCGCCAACCATGGCCATCAGCGAGTTGACCGCAACGAGACCGGTTACGGCCTCAAGGCTTTGGGCGCTCATCACGTTGAAGCCGAACCAACCGACGGCGAGAATCCAGGAGCCAAGAGCGAGAAAGGGAATGTTGGACGGCAGAATGGCGATGACCGTGCCATCTTTTTTGTAACGTCCGCGCCTTGCGCCCAGCATGACCACAGCGCCGAGCGCGATCCAACCGCCCATGGCGTGAACAACGATGGAACCGGCGAAATCATGGAAGCCTGCGCCGAAGTTGGCTTCGATCATTTCCTGGAAGCCGAAGCGGCTACCCCAGACCATGCCTTCGAACAAGGGATAGACGAAACCGACCAGAACGGCGGTCGCGGCGAGTTGCGGCCAAAACTTGGCGCGCTCGGCGATCCCTCCTGAGATGATTGCCGGAATGGCGGCGGCGAAGGTCATCAGGAAGAAGAATTTAACCAGGTCATAGCCGTTCGAAGCGAACTGATATCCTTCCGCCTGCTTAACGCCTGAAAGTACCTGGGCGTCGACTAAAAAGCTAATCCCGTAGGCGACGGCATAACCGATAAAGAAATAGCTGACGGTAGAAACGGCCAGATCGACGATAATTTTGATCAGTGCGTTAACTTGGTTTTTGCGCCGTACGGTACCCACTTCGAGAAAGGCGAAGCCGCCGTGCATGGCGAGCACCATGATCGCCCCCATCAGGACGAAGAAAACGTCGGAACCCGGTTGCATATCAATCCCCTTTTTAAATGGCTGCGTCCCCCGGTTGTTTTTTCTACCTTCTCCACCGAAGGCGGTTCATCCCGGGAGCGGAACTGAGCGCGGGAGTCTCAAGAACCGTGCCAATTGAAAGGGGAGGGTGAAAATTCCAGGTAATCAGAGGAAAACGGCGAAAAATTGAAGAATGAAGGAGTCGCCAGTATGGATACTATAGAGGTGAAAGCCCAATAAATAGGCACCAAACAACCCTGGCCCGCCCAATAATTGGGCAGATTGATTTCGGAAAAGAAGACCGGAAGACACTCTCCACAAAGATCCGAAGAGGTCTTCCGGTAAGGTTAGCCAAGGGATTGGCGGGTTGAATTCTGGTCTCGCGGTCTCCTTGCCGTTTGTCCGATTTCCCGAATCCGTCAGAGGGATGGTGGTCTTTGGCGGATCGGGGAAATCGCCCCGGCGCTTAAAGGCCGGGGAGATCTCAGAGGGTTCGGGGGCCGCCTTTTGGGATGTGTTAGATAGGCGGCCCGCCGATTGGAAAGGCAGCTTAGAGCTTCTGAGAGCCGCGCCCGAATTCGGGGTAGGCTTCCATGCCCAGTTCGGCCATATCGAGGCCCATTTCTTCGTCTTCCTCGCTGACCCGGATACCGACGGTGGCTTTAAGGATCAGCCAGAAGATGGAGCTGGCGACTAGGACGAAACCGCCGATGGCGATCACGCCGGTGGCCTGGGTGATAAAGCTTGCGTCGCTGTTGGTCAGCGGCACGGCCATGGTGCCCCAAATCCCGGCGACCAGGTGGGCCGAGATGGCGCCGACCACGTCGTCGATTTTGAGCTTGTCAAGCAACGGCACCGCGATGACTACCAAGATGCCGCCGATGGCGCCGATCAGGACGGCCATACCGAGGCTCGGGGTGTCGGGACCGGCGGTGATGGAGACCAGACCTGCGATGGCGCCGTTCAGAGCCATCGAAAGGTCGACCTTCTTGTAAAGCGCCTGGGTAGCCATCATCGCGGCGACCACACCGGCGGCAGCGGCGATGTTGGTGTTGATGAAGATCTGCGAAATGGCGATCAGATCACCGGCCGTGCCCATGGCGAGCTGCGAGCCGCCGTTGAAGCCGAACCAGCCGAGCCAGAGGATGAAGGTGCCGACGGTGGCCAGCGGCAGATTGGCGCCCGGCATCGGGTGGACCCGGCCTTCTGCGTCGTACTTGCCTTTCCGTGCGCCGAGGATGATCGCGCCGGTTAGCGCGGCCCAGCCGCCTACGGAGTGAACCAGAGTGGACCCGGCGAAGTCGGCAAAGCCCATTTCGGCAAGCCAGCCGCCGCCCCACTGCCAGGAGCCCTGGATCGGGTAGATGAAGCCTGTGAGAAACACCACGAAGATGAGGAACGGCCAAAGCTTGATCCGTTCGGCCAATGCGCCGGAGACGACCGAAGCGGCGGTGGCGACGAAGACCATCTGGAAGAACCAGTCGGAAGCCGTGGCGTAGTTGCCTGAGTAATCTCCACCGGTGGCGGCCGCATCATCGGGGCCCCAGATGGCGAAAGAGCCCATGAAGCCGCCATCGACGCCTGCATACATCAGATTATAGCCGACGATGTAATACATAAGACCGGCGACCGAGTAGAGGGCGATGTTTTTCAAGCAGATGGTGGCGGTGTTCTTAGAGCGCACCAGGCCGGATTCGAGCATGGCGAAACCAGCGGCCATGAACATGACCAGCGCACCGCAGAACAGGAAGTTCATGGTGTTGAGGATAAACTGGGTTTCAGTGGTCTTGGCTTCTTCGGCCAAGGCCGGCTCGATAGCGGCGACGGTGAGAACCGCGCCAAGGATCGAGGGGAGAATAAGTTTACGGAAATTCATGGGTGCGGCCTCCTAAAGCGCGTCGCCGTCGGTTTCGCCGGTCCGGATGCGGATGGCGCTGTTGACGTCGTAAACGAAGATTTTGCCATCGCCGATCTTGCCGGTCTGGGCCGTGCCCTTGATGGCTTCAACCGCCTGCTCGACCATTTCGTCGGGCACAACGGCTTCGATTTTGACTTTGGGGAGGAAATTCACGACATATTCAGCGCCGCGGTAAATTTCGGTTTGTCCCTTTTGGCGGCCGAAACCCTTCACTTCGGAAGCGGTAATCCCTTGGATGCCGATGGCGGTCAAGGACTCGCGGACATCGTCCAGCTTGTAGGGTTTGATGACGGCCATGATCATTTTCATGGGTCGGTTACTCCTTTTTGTTACCTTTCGGTCCCGATCCGCCTCGAAGCGTCATAATTTTTATGATGCTTCGCGTCGAAACCGGCCTATGCGGTGGGGGCTGCCCTGCCGCAGTGCAAAAAGGAATTACAAGAAGGATGCCAAGTTTATAATTTTGCTAAATTAACCTTTTAATTCAATTGATTATGATTGGTTAAGACGCAAAAAGGCAGCCCAGGCCAAAGGCTTGAACTGCCTATTATTTGATCTATTTTTATGCGTTGCTTAATATATGGGCATTAATCAGGGCTCCCGGCTCAATCCCTTGGCTTCCAAGTCGGCAAGATACTGGTTCCAGATTTCTTCCTGGCGTTCGCCGAAATCATAAAGCAGTTCCCAGGAGTAAATTCCGGAATCGTGCAAATCGTCAAATTTGATCTTAACCGCGTAATTGCCGACCATATCGACGCCCATGATGCCCACATGGCGACGCCCGGAAACCACCTTTTTTTCCGCTGGGCTGTGGCCCTGAACTTCCGCCGATGGGCTTTCGACCCTTAACAGTTCGGCGGGCAGGGTGAAGGTTTTGCCGTTATCGAACGTAACGACCAGCACCTTCTCGTCCTTTTTCACCTTGATTTCGGTTGGTTTGGGGGAACCGTTGGAACTGCTCATCTTTATGTTCCTCCATCAAGTTCGCGGGCCTCATCGACCAGCATCACCGGGATGCCGTCGCGAATGGGAAAGGCGAGCGCGGCCTTTTCGCTGATCAGTTCCTGCTTTTCCGCATCGTAGCGCAGCGGCTCCTTGGTGACAGGACAAACCAGAATGTCGAGCAGTTTTGGATCTACTTCCTGCATGGGATCGTATCCTTGGTTAATTCAATCTCATCTATTTCTATTGCGTTCGGTTGGAGGTCAAGCCTTCGCCTTCAATTGCGCCCATTTCCAAAAGGGCAATCATCAATTCGGCCCGCGCCAATAGGGTGGGCGCTTCCAGCAGCGCCTGTTTTTCGCGCGGCTCCAGCGGGCAGGTCATGGCCAGGGCATTGACCAATATGGCGTCCGGCATATCGAAGGTGTCGCCCATGTCCACTTCGATACCGTTGGCGTTGAGATAGGCGTCAAGCGCTTCGTCGAGCCGCCGTCGGTCACCGACCGGTTCGTCTTCCATCGGTTTACCCAGTTGGCTGAGGTCATCGGCGAAATCGGTGAAGTCGGCGCGTATCCGCCGATAACCGGAAACCATGTCGAGTTCTTCGGCAATGCGAAACCGCGACATACCGGCCAGAACGATTTTATACGTGCCGTCGGGAGCACGCTCCCAATGGGCGATTTCTCCTGCACAGCCGACCTGGAACAACTGGGCGTCGTCAGGCGTCGCATCGACGCTGGTTTCCACCGGCTGAACCATGCCGATCATGCCCTTTCCGTCCAGCGCGTCTTTGATCATCGCCCGATAACGGGGCTCAAAAATATAAAGCGGCAATTCTGCGGCGGGCAGCAGCAAAGCCCCGCTTAAGGGGAAGATGGGTAAAACGGTGGTAAAGGGCTGGTCGGTCAAGCCAATAATTCCGTCGGTCTAAGAGAAAAGCATGGCCGACAGTTTGCGCCGGGCGTCCATGGTGACAGGGTCCGTATGGCCGAAGATTTCGAAGAACTTGAGCAACTGGGTCCGCGCTGCGTCGTCGTTCCAGTCGCGCTCGCGGCGGATGATTTCCAATAGCTCCTCTGCGGCTTCGGCTTTCTTGTTGGCTGCATAATAGGCATTGGCCAGATCGAAACGGGCCTGATGATCGTCAGGATTGGCGTCTAGCTTGGATTCCAGCTCGGCCAAATCGTCGTTTCCGCCAGCCTGTCCAGCCATGTCGAGGGTGGCCAATGCGCTGGTGATTTCCGGTTTGTTCTTAACCTCGGCAGGTAGGGAGTCGGCGATCTGGCGGGCGCCGTCCAGGTCTTCGACCGCCACGCAGCATTTGATCAGTCCGGCGTAGGCCGGGACGTTGCCGGGGTCCTGTTGTAGTATTTGGTTGTAAAGGGCGCCCGCTTCCTGGGCCTGGCCCGCTTCAAGGAGTTGGGTGGCGTGTTCGAGCGCTTGTTCAATTGGCGAAGCGGGCTGATCGGCAGCCAGCCGTTCAACGAAGGCGCGGATTTGGCTTTCCGGCTGTGCGCCGGTGAAGCCGTCAACCGGTCGCCCGTCCTTGAAGGCGTAAACCGCCGGGACCGATTGGACCTGCATCTGAGCGGCGAGTTGCTGGTTGGCGTCCACATCGATCTTGACCATTTTGACCTTACCGCCTGCCGCCTTAACCACTTTTTCGAGCATCGGGCCGAGGGTTTTGCAGGGTCCGCACCAGGTGGCCCAAAAGTCGACGATCACCGGAACTTCCGCCGAGGCCGCAATGACGTCTTCAGCGAAATTCTTAGTGTCGGAGTCCTTGATCAGGTCCGCCGGGGGAGCCATGGACGCCGAAGCGTCGCCGTCGAGTATCAAAGCCATTTGTCCTATCCGTTTTTCGGTCTTTCCAGGGTTCCTTAAATGGACGGTTTAACCAAAACATGCAAGAGGGCGGGGCGAATCGGTGCGAAAAAGACGGTTTAGCAAAAAACCGCAAAAAGGGTCTTGCAATGTCACCGCCAATAGGTATTATCCGCGCGCTGCCTGACGGCGGCGTCTGTGCGGGCGTAGCTCAGTGGTAGAGCACAACCTTGCCAAGGTTGGGGTCGAGGGTTCGAATCTCTTCGCCCGCTCCAGTTTCTAAAGGGCTCGGTCTTGATAAAAGACCGGGCCTTTTTGTTTGCCAGCGACCTATAATCTCGGGTGATGTCTGTCACAGCGACCTCGGGGCGTGATGACTAGAATGATCCCAGCACCGAAAACGAGCCGGACGCCGATTGTCGGAGGTTGGTGAAGGGTTTTATTCGTGGCATCGGTGTGGCGTTCGGCGCTTTCCTGGTTAGGAGGCGCTTTTTCCATGTCTTCAAGCATTCCCGGCCCGTTTCAGGCTGCCGTCAACCGCCTGTCTTCATCCGATGGCTCTCCCGCCGAGGTCGGTCCAAAACCCATGCAGGTGGTGGTGGTTTCCTCGCAAAAGGGCGGTTCGGGAAAAACCACTCTTTGCGGCCACTTAGCGGTTCAGGCCGAAAAAATGAATGCCGGACCGGTTGCCTTGATCGATACCGATCCGCAAGGGAGTCTGGCCGGATGGTGGAATGCCAGGGCTGCCGAGACGCCTGCTTTCGTTAAAACCGAAATTCGAACCCTGGAGCGCGATATCGCTAATTTGCGCGCCGCCGGTGTGCGTTTTGTTTTCATCGATACGCCGCCGGCCATTACGACGGCTTTGGCGGCGACTGTTCAGCATGCCGACCTGGTGGTCGTCCCGACCCGGCCCAGTCCTCACGACCTCCGTGCCGTGGGCTCGACGCTTGATATTATTGAGGCCCAGGACAAGCCCATGGTTTTTGCGGTGAATGGGGCTAACCCGCGAGCCCGCATGACGTCCGCCGTGGCCGTGGCGTTGTCTCAGTACGGTACTGTTGCGCCCGTGACCGTGCATCACCGTACCGATTTCGCCACCAGCATGATCAACGGCGGGACGGTGACCGAGGCGGCAAAACCGGGGCGCTCGGCCAGTGAAATCGAAGAATTATGGAGCTATTTGGCGGTGCGGCTCGACAAGCTCTTGGCGCTTCAGCGTATTCATCCGTCCGCTTCGGAGCCTCGGTCGTCGGCTGGCGAATTGGAGCGACGGTTCAATCCCTCCCCGACCCGGTTGTTTGGTCGGCGCGCGCCTGAAAATCAGACGTCGGTCCAGAAAATGGCCTCCGGGAGGGTTGGGTCATGACGGCGGTCAGAGCCGGGGAGTTGAGCGAATTGCTGGCCCGCAAGGGGGAGGCCCTCCCTGCCGCCCGGCGGAGGGGGCCGACCTCTTGGCTCGATGAAGATAGCGGCATTTCGGAGTATGACGATTACGCACAGCGCTATAATGACGCGCCGCTTGAGGACGCAATGATCATGTCGACCGATCTGGCCAATTTAATCAGGCCTGCACGAGCCCAGCCGAAACGATCTTTGCCAGCATGCCAGGCACCCCTTGATGAACCGAAAAAACAACACCGCGTCGATCCCCTGGCCTTACTGCTTAATGAATTGGATGGTGAAAATCCTGCCGAAACAGATCGGAGTCGAAAACTGTTTGGCGTGGGGTCTCACGGGGTATCTCGATTTCAACAAGCTGTGGGGCAAGCGGCTGAAGTACAGTCGATGAGGCTTCGGCGTCAAATGACCCTTCGTTTGTCTATGAAGGTTTTCGAGCGCCTCAAAGACCATGTGGAAACGGAAGATATCACTTATCAGAAAGCTCTGAGCGAGGCAGTCTCGACCTATCTGGATGAGGTTGCTGAAGAGGGTTCTTCATGATGATTTGGTTGTGTTATGGTCATGTATGCACACCGTTAAAAGCTGGATATTCTTGTTCGTTATTGTCGCTGTCGCCTTGCCAGGTGGGGTAGCGTTTGCGGCAGAACCCATTGAGGAAAAGATTGGTGGCGTGGTGCTGGCTTCCATACCGCCCAAAGCCGACGGAAAATTCGATGTTCCGCTGATGGGTCAAAAAGAAGGGATGGCAAAGCTCAGGCAGGCTTTCAGCCTAATTGCTGAAAAGTCTCCCTTTAGCATGGCGCAGATCAAACGCCTTCAGCAGGCAGGGCAGGTGGCTATTTTCTACGACCCCAATTACCCTAAACGGACCTTTGATAAAATTATCGCAGCGTCTTACTTTCCGAATTTTTTCGATCCCGAGAGCGAAGATCCGCAGAAGCGTATTTTCTTAACGGTCGTCGGGCGACACGGGATCAAATGGCCGGTCAAGGAGCTTGCGGCCGTGCTGGTGCATGAATTGGTCGGCCATGGCATTCAGCGTCTGGAGGGTCGCATTCTAACCTCGCGCCAACTTGATACCGAATGCGAGGCTTGGCTTTATGAGGAACTGGCCTATCAAAACCTTGGGATGAATAAAAAATCTCGGGAAATGGTCCAGTTCCGGCAAGAGCTTGAACGCATCCATTGTTCGGACTTCAAAATCCATATGCGCAAGACCATGCCCAAGCATCTTGCCTTGTGGGATGTGCTTAATCCCGACGTGCCTCGCTTATTGGGCTATTTCAAGAAGTATCAGGAAGATCGACAGGCGCGGGCCAAAGACGCGACCCCCACTCCGGCTAAGCAGCGATAGGGTCTAATATTCGGTCATTGCGCTTTGAAGAACCATGGCGATGACGGCGGCAAACCCGAAAAGGGTCAAGAGGCCCATGCCGAAAAAGATATGGGCAGTCGTGCTGATCGGGTGACGGTCGCGTTCTTCCTCAATGCGTTCCTGTGAACGGCGTTCGCGCCCGCCGACCATGGCAAGATAGTAGCGGTTGCCGAAAAAGGGAAAACTAAGACGGACATTGACCGGATGGGAACTCCAGGCCCGTTTTCCCAGGGTTTTGGCCAAGGCGTCCTTTTGCTCGTCATTCAGGTTGTCGACGACCCCTTCGGGGAGCGCGGTTAAAATACCGTCGTTTCCAGCCGTCGCCGATCCTGCTCCATCTATCTGAAAAGGCGCATTTTTTTCCATTATCTGCTATCCTTTTTCAAAATCGGTTTTTTAGCAAAAGAAAAACCGGACCCTCTGTCGGCCAGACTAACCAAAATTCTTTGTCAGTGCATTGGCAAAATCTTAAAAATTCAATGGGCTGAATGGGGAAGGATGAACAGGGAAAAAATTAGGGGGATATTGATGCATACCAATCCGGAACGCCTGAAAAGCGATCACATCGACAAGGTGATGAAGGTCGCGGCCAATCGGTTGAGTTCGCAAAATGCCGAAGACGCCACCCGGTTTATCCGGGAGTTTTACTATGGTGTCGCCCCTGACGATATCCTATCCGCCGATCCGGAAATGTTATTTGGCATGGCGGTGTCCCTGTGGAAGTTCGTTCATAAAAGGCCCAAAGATCAACCGATGATCCGGGTCTACAATCCCGATGTCGAAGAGCATGGCTGGAAGTCCGACCATACGGTCGTCGAGGTGGTTCAGAACGACATGCCTTTCCTTGTCGATTCGATCATTGCCGCACTGCGCCCTTTGGACCTGGAGACCCACTTGATCATTCATCCGGTTCTGAATGTCGTACGTGACGGCAGCGGTGAACGGTCGCTGACCTGTGAATGGTCCTCCGAAATCGATCAGGCAATACCTGAATCCTATATCCATTTTCAGATCACCGCCCAATCGGGCGAACGGCGTTTAGGTGAAATTAAAAGCGCCATCGAAAAGGTTTTGAAAGACGTCAAGGCGGCCGTCGAGGATTGGTTGCCGATCAAGGAGCGTTTAAAAGAGATCATTGAAGAGATCAAACAAGACCCACCGAAACTGGCCAAAGATGAGCTGGTTGAGGCACGGGCGTTTTTGCGTTGGGTGCATGACGATCATTTTACCTTGCTGGGCTACCGCGATTACGACATTTCCGGCAGCACTCAAAAACCCAAAGTAACGATCAACTCGGAAACCGGCCTCGGGATTCTGCGCTCTACCGACGTGTTGGTGTTCGATGAGCTGCGCCATTTGGAAGGGATGCCCGCCGAGGTGCGCGGCATGGTCGCCGGACCCCATCTGCTGATGGTCGCCAAGGCTGACCGCCGCTCGACCATTCACCGCCCTGTTCATATGGACGCCATCGGCGTCAAAAAGTTCAACGCCAAGGGTAAGGTGATCGGCGTGCGCCTGTTCGTTGGGTTGTTCACTTCAGTGGCCTATAGCCATAGTCCAAGGGACATTCCGCTGCTCAGGCGTAAGGTGGAAGGGGTGATCGAGCGTTCGGGCCTGCCGCCCAGGGGGCATGCTGGCAAGGCGTTGGTCAACATTCTCGAAACCTATCCACGCGACGAGCTTTTCCAGATTTCCGAAAACGACCTTTTGCGGATTTCCATGGGCATCGTCCATTTGCAGGACCGACAGCATACGGCGCTGTTTGTCCGCGAAGATGATTTTGAACGGTTTTTCTCCTGTTTGGTTTATATCCCCCGGGACCGTTACACCACCGACCTCCGGCGTAAAATTCAGGAAGTGCTGGAAAATGCCTTTTCTGGCCGGGCGGCGGATTACTATACGACCATCTCGGATTCGCCTCTTGCGCGTCTCCATATCATCATTGCGATCACGCCCGGTACGATACCCGAGTATGAGATGTCCGATGTTGAGGCGCAGATTGCCGATGCCACGCGGTCTTGGTCGGACATGCTGGCTGAAGAGATAACCGCCTCCAAGGGCGAAGAGCGTGGACAAAAACTTTACCGGCGCTATAAGCGGGCGTTTCCGGCCGGATATCGTGAGCGTTTCGCCGTGGCAACCGCCGTCGTCGACGTGGAGCACCTTGAAGAGGTGATCAACGATGGTGGTCTCGGCATGAATCTTTACCGCCCTATCGAGGCTAGCGATAATCAGGTGCGGTTCAAAATCTATCACCCGGAGCACTCCGTTCCGCTTTCCGACGTCCTGCCCATGCTTGAGAACATGGGGCTCAAGGTGATGGATGAATTGCCCTATGCCATTCGGCCGGGTAACGGAAAACAGGACCTGGTCATGATCCATGATTTCGGTCTTGAAACCGGCGATGGGTCGGAGGTGGATTTAAGCGCCATCCGAGATAAATTTCAGAATACCTTCATGCGTGTCTGGAACCGCGGAATGGAGAACGACGGCTTTAACAGGCTCGTTCTGGCGGCCGGACTCGGGTGGCGTGAGGTTGTAGTTTTCAGGGCCTATGCAAAATATTTGCGGCAGGCGGCCTTTACCTTTTCGCAGAACTACATTGAAGAGGCGCTGGTTCGCCACCCCTCCATCGTGCGTTCCATCGCCGCCTTTTTCATCCGGCGGTTCGATATCGAGGGGCGCATTGCCTCTCAGGCCGATTTGGAAAAGATGGAGTATGAAATTCTCCAAAGTCTTGATTCCGTCTCGAACGCCGATGATGACAGGATTTTACGGCGCTACGTCAACTTGATCCGCTGCACGCTCAGGACAAATTTCTTCCAGGTCGATGAGGCGGGCAAGCCTAAGCCTTATCTGTCGTTCAAGTTTGACAGTAAGCATTTGGACGATTTGCCCTTGCCTCGACCATGGCGTGAAATTTTTGTCTATTCGCCACGGGTCGAAGGGGTGCATCTGCGGGGCGGTAAGGTAGCCCGAGGTGGCCTGCGCTGGTCGGATCGCCGCGAAGACTTCCGCACCGAAGTTCTCGGGTTGGTTAAGGCCCAGCAGGTCAAGAACTCGGTCATTGTGCCGGTCGGCTCCAAGGGTGGCTTTGTCGTCAAGCAGCCGCCAGCGACGGGGGGGCGTGATGCGCTTTTACAGGAAGGAATCGAGTGTTACCGGACCTTCATCAAGGGCCTGCTCGACCTGACGGACAATATCGTCAAGGGTCGTATCGTTCCTCCCAAGAATGTGCTGTGCCATGATAATGACGACCCCTATTTGGTCGTCGCCGCCGACAAGGGAACGGCGACCTTCTCAGACATCGCCAACGCCATTTCCGCCGAATACGGTCATTGGCTGGGAGATGCCTTTGCTTCGGGTGGTTCCGTGGGCTACGACCACAAGGGAATGGGCATTACGGCGCGCGGTGCGTGGGAATCTGTCAAGCGCCACTTCCGCGAAATCGGTAAGGATATCCAAACCGAGCCCTTTACGGTGATCGGTGTTGGCGACATGGGGGGCGATGTGTTTGGCAACGGAATGCTGCTGTCCAAGCAGATCAAGCTGATCGCCGCGTTCAACCATCTGCATATCTTCATCGACCCCGATCCCGACCCGGCAAGAAGCTTCAAGGAGCGCCAGCGGTTGTTCGACGGGGTCAAGGGATGGGACCAATACAATACGGAGTTGATTTCCAAGGGTGGTGGCGTGTTCGAGCGGAGCGCCAAGGCAATCAAATTAACCCCGGAAATTCAACAAATGATCGGCTCCAAGGCTGCCTCTTTGCCGCCCAACGAACTGATCCAGGCACTGCTTAAAACCCAGGTCGAGCTTTTGTGGTTCGGTGGCATTGGTACTTACGTGAAAGCGAGCGACGAAACCCACGCCGAGGCTGGTGACCGCTCCAACGATCTGTTGCGCATTGACGCATACGAGGTGGGGGCCAAGGCCATCGGTGAGGGGGCTAACTTGGGGGTCACTCAGTTGGGCCGTATCGAATTCGCCAAGAATGGCGGGATGCTCAATGCCGATTTCATCGACAACTCTGCCGGCGTCGACTGTTCGGATCACGAGGTCAATATCAAAATTCTGCTCGATGCGGTGGTCGCTGCGGGCGACATGACGGGCAAGCAGCGCGACAAACTCCTGGCCGACATGACCGACGAAGTGGGTGAGTTGGTATTGCGCGACAACTACCTTCAGACACAGGCGATTTCCATGGTCTGTGGTCGGAGCCCGGATCTCCTCGATCACCAGATCAGGCTGATTCGTCGCCTGGAGCGTGAAGGCCGTCTCGACCGGTCAGTGGAATTCCTTCCAGATGATGAGGAGCTTAAAGAGCGCATAGCGGCTAAGACCGGCATGACCCGTCCGGAAATCTCTGTCCTCATTCCCTATAGCAAGATCTGGCTTTACGACGAGCTGCTAGCCTCCGACCTACCGGACGATCCTTTCCTTTTCGAAGATTTGGTGAACTACTTCCCCGGTCCGATCCGTAAGAAATACAAGGTGGAAATCAAGGAACACCGGTTGCGCAGGGAGATCGTCGCCACGCATGTAACCAATGCCCTGGTTAATCGTTTGGGCGGCACCTTCCCTTTGCAGATCATGGATGAAACCGGGATGGCCTCACCGGAGATCGCGAGGGCCTTCCTGATCGTCCAAGACGCCTTCGGTCTTCGCTCGGTCTGGGACGCTATCGAGGCGCTCGATAACAAGGTTCCGGCTTCGGCCCAGGTTGGCATGCTCCATGTGGTCAATCAACTGATCGAGCGGGCGACCCTCTGGTTCCTCCGCAATGTCGAGCCGCCGCTCGATATCGGGGCCAATATCGGGGCCTACATGAAGGGTGTCGGTGAACTGGCTTCGAGCATGGATAAAATTCTCTCCGATGCCGCACGAAACGATCTTGCCGATCGGGCACGGCCGTTTATTGATGCAGGCGTGCCCGAAGACCTAGCTCGCCAGGTTGGCGGATTGATCCTGCTCGCACCGGCCTGCGATATCGTTCGGGTCGCTGCCGACTTCAAACTCAAAGTGTCGGAAGTGGCGCGGCTTTATTTCGCCATCGGCTCCCGTTTCAGTCTCGGTTGGATGCGTGGGTCGGCCGAGCGCTTGGCGTTCGAAAACCACTGGCAGAAGCTGGCGACGACCGCTTTGATTGATGATCTCTACCGCCATCAGGCCCACCTCACCCGGTCGGTCCTCAACATTTCAACCAAGATTAAAAACCTGGATGAGGCCATCAGCAAATGGACCGAGGCCCACACCATACGGGTTGAACGGGCTGATCAGCTGATTGGTGAAATGCGCGGCAGTGAGACTATGGATTTCGCCATGATCACCGTCGCCAGCCGCCACCTGCGAACCCTGACCGAGGATTAGGTATTGATGGCCGACCAAAAGACAGGGCGAAGGGGCGTTTTCGCCTGGTGTCTTTACGACTGGGCCAACTCACCCTTCACCACGGTGGTCATCACCTTCGTCTTTTCGGCCTATTTCGCTAAAGCGGTTGCGCCCGATGAAGTGACAGGTACGTCGCTTTGGGGCTACGCCATGAGCCTGTCGGGTTTGGCGATTGCCTTGACCGCGCCGCTTTTCGGCTCAATTGCCGATAAGACCGGGCGGCGTAAACCCTGGCTCCTGCTGTTTACCCTGCTCTGTGCAGCGACCACGGTGTTTCTCTGGCAGATCAGACCCGAAGCGGCTTACGTTACGCTGGCCTTGATGCTTGCCGCCGTCGCCAATTACGGTTTCGAATCGGCCATGGTGTTTTATAACGCCATGCTGCCCGATATCGCCCCGCGCCATAAGATCGGGCGGGTTTCCGGCTGGGGTTGGGGCCTTGGCTATTTCGGTGGGTTGGCGGCGCTGGCGGTTTGTCTCGTCGGGTTTGTTCAAGCCGAAACCCCCTGGTTCGGTCTGTCAAAAGAAGGGGCCGAACATCTGCGGGCCACCCCGGTGATGGTCGCACTATGGCTTGTTGTCTTTTCGGTTCCGCTTTTCCTTTTCACTCCGGACCGGAAGCGAACGGATGTTCCCTTGGGTCGGGCGGCCCGCGAAGGGGTGGCGACGCTGATCGATACGCTTAAAAAGGTGCGGGATTATCGCAATGTTTTTTGGTTCCTGATCGCTCGCATGCTCTATACGGATGGGCTCAATACCCTGTTTGCCTTCGGCGGCATCTATGCGGCGGGGACCTTCGGGTTTTCATTTACCGACCTTATTTTATTCGGCATTGCGATCAATGTGACCTCGGGAGTCGGGGCCTTTGCCTTTGGCTGGATTGATGATCGGCTAGGGCCCAAGAAGACCATCATTATCGCTCTGATCGGTCTGATTTTCCTGTCCATCGCCCTGCTGTTGATTGAAAGCAAGACGTTGTTTTGGGTCTTCGGCCTGCCTTTGGGGATTTTCGTCGGTCCGGCCCAGTCGGCCAGCCGTTCATATATGGCGCGCCTCGCCCCGCCCGAACTGACCACCGAAATGTTCGGGCTCTACGCCTTCTCAGGCAAGGCGACGGCCTTCCTCGGTCCCGCCGTTCTGGCGCTGGCGACCGATATGTTCACCAGCCAAAAAGCCGGTATGGCGACGATCCTCGGCTTTTTTGTCATCGGCGGATTGCTGCTCCTCAAGGTGCCGGAACCTCTGAAAATTGAGAAATAGTAAGTTGGATAAAATTATCGCCCCAGCAAATTTGCCTGATAAAGGCCGTGTCCGATTTGAGGCCTCGAAAGATATGGGCGGCCATTTGCTCAATGTCATTCGGGCTCTTAAGCCAAAGGCTGATATCGAGTTGTTTGATGGAACGCTCATGCCGGATGATTTGGTGGTAACCACGGAACCCGGCAGCGAAATCGAATCAGCACAGGTTCTGCCCGTTCCCGTAGGCGATGATTGGGGATGGTGGGAGTGGTCGAAAAGGGCATTGCAGACGGAAAGGGGAATTGCGGGGTGCTTGGGCGATGGTCAACCTTTGCCGACGAATGGGACGACCGCCGATCCTTTCGGACCGGCAGGGAGCTTCATTTGTTATCAGTTTCACAAGCTTCAGCCGGTGGCGCTGCGGCGGATTGAAAAAGTCCTTGGCGGTTTCGCCGAAGACACGGACCGGCACCTTTTTCTTCTGGCCATGAGGGGAACACCGGAAGCGCTTGCCGAATACTATATGCAGCGCCTTTTCTCGACGGTCCAATACGATGAAATGATTAAGCTAGAGCCCGGCGCCGTCGTCTTGAATGGCGGCATTCATCTTGGCCATGAATTGCCGTTGTTTTTAGCTAGGATGGAAGGACGGGGTGTTCTCCATAACTTCGACCCGCTGGGTTACGACTATTTATCGGATTATGCCCGCCGGTGGCTGGGTGCCTATCCGGACGCAAACAAGGAACAGCGGTTTGCCATGGAGGGGGAAACAGGCTCCGTAAGGTTTATGGTTGGCGAGGGAGGGCAGGCGAGCGGCCGGGATTTGGATTTGATCAAGAAAATTGAAGGATCACAGCGGTTTCCAGCAATAGATCCTGAAACATTTATTTCAAGCCGCAACTTGAACCGGCTTGATTTTGTGAAGCTTGATCTAGAGGGTGCGGAATATAGGGTGGTTCCCGCGCTTGTCCCGGTGATACGAAAATTCAGGCCCCAACTGGCCATTTCAATCTACCATGATATTTCCCATTATTGGGCTATCCCGGAGCTCCTTATGGGGATCCTGGAAGGGTACCGGTTTCGTTTGGGCCATTACAGTAGCCAAGCCTACGAACTGATTCTTTACGGAACTCCGGAAGAACGCCTCTAATCCCCCAGCTTATCGGCCTTATCGACAATCACGGCGAAGCGGTCGCCAAGCCCGGCGAGGGCGGCTTTGTGGAGCGCCTCGGCGTCTATGGAACCGCCGTCATGGGTTGGCAGAGGACGAGTTGCGCAGGCATCGGCGACGACGGTTGTCGAATACCCCAGGTCGAGTGCGGCGCGCACGGTCGAACTGACACACATATGGGTCATGAATCCGGTGATGATCAGTTTTTTGCGCCCCGTTTTGTCGATTTCGTCCTTAAGTGTCGTTTGGGCGAAGGCGTTGGGCAAAGGCTTGGCGACCAGGGGTTCCCCGTTCTGGGCGGCGACTTTGTCGGCCAGTTGTCCGCCGGGACCCTCCAGGTCGAAGGGGCCACCCTTACCGCCCTTGTGGACCACATGGAGGATGGGCGCACCGGCGGCGCGGGCGCGTTCCAAAACTTTCGCTCCTTCTTCCAGCGCTGCCTCAATGCCAGGCAAGGGGAGCATGCCGGAAAGGTATTCGTTCTGCTGGTCGATGGTGACGACCACGGCTTCGGACAGAGCAGCGGGCGTGAGGTCGGCTCCGGCCATTTGGAGCAGGGTCTTGGGCTGAGACATCATTGGTTCTCCGTTAATGTGTTGAAGGCAGTCTTTCACGGCGCAAATGCAGAAGAAATGCTGTTCTCTGCCGAGCTTGTCTGCAAAAATGCAGATATGAACCTGAACTGGGACGATATCCGCTATTTGCTGGCGATTCGGCACGAGGGAACGTTGACCGCTGCCGCTCAATCTCTCGGCGTCAACCAGACCACGGCAGCGCGGCGACTGGCGGCGGCGGAAGAGGCTCTGGGTGTGCGCCTGTTCGATCGGATCAGGGGGCGTTTCAAGCCGACCGAGGACGGCTTGATTGCGCTGGAACGGGCCGAGGCGGTGGAGCGCGCCGTTCTCGATATGGAAAACGCCGTAACCGATAAAGACGGGGCTCTGGAGGGTTTGGTCCGCCTGACCGCTGTCGATATGTTCCTCGCTGACTTTCTGGTTCCTCGTCTGGCCGGTTTCCGCGCCACCTTCCCCGGCATTGCACTGGAACTGATCGCCGGGAACGCCAATCTAGACCTTGCACGCCGGGAGGCCGATCTGGCGGTACGTCTGGCGCGGCCGCGTAGTGGTGATGTCATGGCCCGCAAGCTGGCTGAGGTGGGGTTCGCAGTTTATGGAACTGAGGACTTTGCGGGACGTGATTTGAAGGAAGCTCCCTGGATTCTCTACGACGGCGGACAGGATGCTTTGCCGGAAAACCGCCGGGCCGGTGAAGCGGTGGGGTCGAGAAATGTGTCGCTGCGAATCAGCGCCGGGCGGGCCTACCGGGCGGCTTTGCTTGAAGGATTAGGTGTCGGCATGCTGCCCTGTTATTTCGGCGATAAGTCTGAGGGGTTGGTGCGCTTGAGTGGGCTTGAACCGCTAGTACATCGCGAAATGTGGCTGCTGTCCCACAAGGAAATGCGTCGCACCGCCCGCGCCGAAGCCGTGGTCAACTGGCTAATCGAAACCGTCAAGACCGAGGGGCAGGCCCTTCGCGGCTAAAGGTGTAGACCAGAACGGCAACGGCTAACGTGAGTGCCAGAGCGCCAAATAGAAGGGGGTAGGAGCCGGTGGTTTCCATGATCAGGCCGGTCGCCCATTGCAATAGGCCGACGCCGAAAAAACCGACCAGAGTGAGAAACGCAATGCCCCGCCCCATAGTCTGAGCAGGAATGAAGGTGCGGCAATGGGCCATCATGACGGCGTAGGTATAGCCGAACAGGCCGACCGCGGTGAGCAGGATTGTCGCCAGGGCAAGAGAATGGGCGGGAAAGAGCGCAAGCCCGAGGCAAGCCAGCCCCACCAGGGCCGTGCCGTTGCCGACCAGTCTTTTACGTTTTCCCAAGGCCCGGTCGATGGCTCCGTAGATGAACATCCCCGCCGTCATGGCGATGGACATGGCGAGCAGCACCGTGCCGCGGGCCGCCGGATCGAGCCCGAAGGTATCGGCCAGGTAGGGCCCGGCCCAGAGGCCGCGCAGGGTCATCATGGCGCCATAGCCAGTGAGCACCAGCGGCAGGATCGGCCAGAGCCCTCTGAGACCGACGATCTTGACCATGCCGAGTGATAATTCAGTAAGAGTTTCGGGGTGGGTTCCCGCGGCTTGGCGGTCTCTGCCGAGAAACAGCAGGCAGAGAACGGCGGAAAGGGTCGTCAGTCCCAGGATGGTCCAGAGGGCGCCGCGCCAGCCCAGCGCCTCGCTCAACCAGGCAAAAGGGGCGGTACTGGCAAGATCGCCCAGGTTAGCCAGTGTCAAAACCACGGAAACCATGAAGGCGAAGCGGGCGGGCTCGAAGCGCCGCCCGACCACCACCATGGTGCCGGTCATAATCGGTGCGCAGCCGATGCCGATGAGGGCTTGGCCCGTATAAGCGACAAGGGGTGTCGGTGCGGCGGCGAAAAGCCCGGTGCCCAGCACCGCGGCACCCATGAACAAGGCGATGGTTAGGCGTGGGCCAAGCCGATCGAGCGCCATCCCGACCGGCGGTTGAGCGGCGGCAAACCCGATGAAAAACAGTGAAGCGAGCGTACCCAGGTCTGTTTCGCTTAAGCCCAGATCGGCTGAAAGCTCAGGGGCAATCACCGCGATAAGTCCACGGTAAAACATACTGATGGCGGCGGCCAAAACGAGAACGGTAAGCTCCAACATGATGGGAGCTTACTGCATTTGGTCTTTTATCCTACCGGCAAAGTGCCGGGGTTAAATAGTCTAGTGCCGGAAGTGGCGCATGCCGGTCAGGACCATGGCGAGACCGGCTTCGTCAGCCGCGGCGATTACTTCGTCGTCGCGAATCGAGCCGCCCGGCTGAATGACCGCCGTGACGCCTGCTTCCGCCGCGGCCAGAAGACCGTCGGCAAACGGGAAAAAGGCGTCGGAGGCAACCACCGAGCCCTTGGCCCAGCTTTCTTTGTCGCCTGCCGTATCGGCGGCGGCTTGGGCTTTCCAGGCGGCGATACGGGCCGAGTTGACACGGCTCATCTGGCCTGCGCCGACGCCCACGGTCATGCCGTCTTTGCAGTAGATGATGGCGTTGGACTTGACGTGCTTGCAAACGGTGAAGGCAAATTTCAGGTCTTTCAGTTCCTGCTCGCTCGGCTGGCGCTTGGTCACGACCTCGAGTTCGTCGGCAATCAGCCGGTTGTCGCGGCCCTGAAGCAGAATACCGCCGGAGAGCGATTTGAAGGTCATGCCCTCGGCATTGGGGTCGGGCATACCGCCGGTGGTCAACAGGCGCAGGTTCTTTTTGGCTTCGAGTACCTTGCGCGCATCGTCGTCCACGTCGGGCGCGATGATCACTTCGAGGAAAATCTTGGCCAGTTCTTCAGCCGTTTCGCCGTCGAGCGTTTGGTTCAAGGCGACGATGCCGCCAAACGCGCTTTCGGTGTCGCAGGAATAGGCCCGCAGATAGGCCTCCTTCAGCGAAGAGCCATAGGCCACGCCGCAGGGGTTGGCGTGTTTGACGATGACGCAGGCGGTGTCGTTGAATTCGGAAACCAACTCGAAGGCCGCATCGGTGTCGTTGAGGTTGTTGTAGGAAAGCTCTTTGCCCTGGTGCTGGGTGGCCGAGGCGACGCCGGGACGATTTTCCGATGTGGTGTAAAAGGCGGCTGCCTGGTGCGGGTTTTCGCCGTAGCGCATGACCTGTTTGCGCTCGCCGGCAATCACCGTGCGCTCGGGGAAGGTCTCGCCATTTTGCCTAGCGAACCATTGGCTGATCGCTGCGTCGTAAGCGCCGGTTCGCGCATAGGCCTTACCGGCCAGTTTCTTGCGGGTCTCAAGGGTCGTATCGCCATCGTTGGCGTCCATTTCCTCCTTGACCAGGGCGTAGTCGACCGCATCGACCACCACGGTGACGGCGCTATGGTTTTTCGAGGCCGCGCGGATCAGCGCCGGGCCGCCGATGTCGATATTTTCGATGCAGGTGTCGAAATCTGCGCCCTTGGCGACGGTTTCTTCGAAGGGATAGAGATTGACCGCCAGAAGATCGATAGGCTGGATACCGTTTTCTTCCATGGCCTTTTCATGGTCGGCATTGCCGCGCACGCCTAAAAGGCCGCCGTGAATTTGCGGTACCAGGGTTTTGACCCGCCCGTCCATGATTTCCGGGAAGCCGGTGTAGTCGGAGACTTCGGTGACCGGAACGCCCGCATCGCGGAGCGCCTTGGCCGAGCCGCCGGTGGAAAGAATTTCGACGCCTTTATCGGTAAGATATTGGCCGAATTCGACCAGTCCGGATTTATCGGAAACGGAAATCAATGCGCGGCGAATGGCCATGGTCAGGTCCCCCCGGTGAATGCGCGTAAAAAGCTAGCAAGAATGGAATGGCGGCGGTATAGCAAAGAAGGGGCTGAAGGGCTAGGGAATTAAGCACTATCCGTAGGTCGGGCGGCTCTTCTTTAATCCTTCTTGCCATATTCGGGGACGACTTCGGAAATCAAGCGCTTGAGCGTTTCCTCGTCGCCGGACTGAGCGGCGATTTTAAGGGCGTCGATGGTGCCTGAAAGCTCATCGTGGTCGGCAAGCCTCGGCGCGGCGATCAGGATGCCATCGGCTTCGGTGGGCACGGGCGGTTCCGCGCCATGAAAAATCTCTTCATAGAGCTTTTCGCCGGGTCGGATGCCGGTGAATTCGATGGCGATATCTTCATCCGGCGTCATACCGGCCAGGCGGATCATCTGTTTGGCCAGATCGACGATCTTGACCGGTTCTCCCATATCGAGAACGTAAATTTTACCCTCTTCCGCATGGCCGTGGCGGCGCAAGGCGGAGGCCTGAAGGATCAACTCGACGGCCTCTCGGATGGTCATGAAATAGCGGGTCATGTCCGGGTGGGTGACGGTCAGAGGGCCGCCTGCTTCAAGCTGTTTTTGGAACAGCGGCACCACGGAACCGGTAGAGCCCAGTACATTGCCGAAGCGCACGGTGACAAAGCGCGTGCCGTCATGGGCTCCTTCCCGGATATCAAGGGCTTGGCAGTACTTTTCGGCGATTCTCTTGGTCGCGCCCATGGCGTTGGTTGGGTTAACCACTTTGTCGGTTGAGACCTGAACCATGGTCTGGACGTCCCACTCGATGCAGAGGTCGGCCACATTGCGGGTGCCGACCACGTTGGTCAGGATGCCTTCCGCCATGTTGTCTTCGACCAAGGGGACATGCTTTAGAGCTGCGGCGTGAAACACCAACTGCGGTCGGAAATTCTCGAAAATTTGTGAGAGCCGTTGGCGGTCGCGAATGTCGGCAATAATTGCGTTGCGGGTTAGGTTGGGATGGCGCTCAAGGAGTTCCCGGTCGATTTTGTAAAGGGCGAATTCACCGTTTTCCACCAGGGTGAGGCTCGTCGGACCGAAATCGGAAATCTGGCGGACCAGTTCGCTACCGATGGAACCGCCCGCACCGGTAATCAAAACCCTTTGGTCTTTGATCAGCGCCGACATGGCCTTGCGATCGAGTGCGGCCTGGGGCCGACCTAATAGGTCTTCCACGTCAATAGGGCGGACTTCCAGTTTTTCCGTATGGCCGCTTTTCAGCTCGGTCAGCCGGGGTAGGCGGGCCATGGAAAGGCCCAGATTTTCGGCTGTTTCAAACAGGCCGCGAACCACAGCGCCGTCGAGGTCGTCTTTCGTCAGGATCAGCCGTTGCGGCTTCTCACCTTGCGCGCTTAACGTTTTTACCGCCTCGGGAAGGTGTTCGAGGGTTTCGATCACCGGATGGCCCTGAATGTTGCGCCCGACCCGCCCTTCATTGGCGGCCACGAGCCCGACGACCTTGTAGTTGGCCTCCGCATCGCGGGCCAGAGCACGGATAAACAGTTCGGCTTCGTCTCCCGCGCCGACCAGAAGCACAGGGATGCGCCGATGCCCGGATCGTTCGAGCTTAAATTCCAAACGCCGGTCCTTGAACCAGCGGTAGGCCAGCCTGGGGCCGCCGAGCAGCGCCATCAGGACGAACCAGTTGATAAACGGCAGCGAGCGAGGCAGTGCTTCCAGCCGAGTGATCAGGAACATCAAGGCGACGAAGGCCAGAACGACGATGGTTACGGCCTTGGTGATGGCAAACAGGTCGTTGAGCGAGGCGTAACGCCAAACGCCCTGATAGAGCCGCATGGCCCAAAAAGTAATGGCGGCGAGGGCGGTAAACGCCAAGAGTCCCGGCACCAAAAAGCTTTCCGCATACCAGACGATATCGTCGCCCAGGCGCAGATAGAGCGCGGCGATGAAAGACACGGCTGCCATAAAAATATCGTGGGCGAAAGCCACGTAGGCGCGTGAGGAGCGGAAGACTCTTTTAGCCAAGGCCGGATCCTAAGGTTTGACGTCTGGTGGTGGGTATCCCCTGAGCGCACAATACCACGACAGGAGTCCCTGTGAAGATGCCCAATTCAACGATTTTCACCCCGATACCATGCCGCCGTGGCGGCAAGCCCCTGATTGGTGGTGAAGGGCGGACGCCAGCCGAGTTCCGTTTCGATTAACCGGCAATCCACCTCCAACGATCCGGTCAACCGGGAGGCCATGGCTCCTTTGCCGACTATTTTCGCCAACAAAGTTAGCAGGGAGGCCGGAACGGGAAGCAGAAGAGGCGAGGTTCCCAACGTTTTACTTAGCAAGCGAATCAGTTCGGGCGTCGAAACGGGCGGTCCATCGCTGACGAAATAAACGGCGCAATCAGGTGTTTCGGCCTCAAGGGCGGCCCGGATGGCGTCGACAAGATTTTCGAGATAGACGAGGCTGCGCCGGTTTTTCAAGCCTCCAAGGGGCAAGGGAAGACCTTTCTTGCAAATTTTCAGTAGGGTCAGAAAATTGCCCTTCACTCCCGGTCCATAGACCAGGGGCGGCCGTAGGACGGTGACGGCCATGGTGCTTGATTCGGCGATTTTGTGGAGCGCCTGTTCGGCCTCCAACTTGGACTGACCGTAGGGGTCTTGCGGAGTGGCGAGGTCGCTCTCTTTAAGGGCTTCTGCGTCATTGGCTTCGCCCGCCGCCTTGACCGAACTGAGATAGACGAGCCTTTTGACCCCGGCGTCCCGCGCTTGCTCCGCGAGATTTTGGGTGACGTCGCGGTTGACAGCACGAAACAGGGCCAAAGGATCGTCCGCCCGGTCATCCATCACATGAACTCTGGCGGCCAGATGAACCACACTCTCGACGCCTTCCAGGGCCTGACGCCAATCGGTTTTATCGGAAAGATCGCCCACCGAAATGTCGCCACCCGATTGTCGCACCGCGCGCACCAGATCGTAGCCCTTTGCCGCCAGATGGTCGCAAAGCGCCTTGCCGACAAACCCGTTGGCTCCTGTGATCAAGACTCGGGTCATGTGGTTTTCCCCGCGCGTGAGAGAGCCATGAGCAAAGCCCCAACGACGAGGATAGCCCCGCCAAGCGAAACAGCCGACCAGCCTTGTGTTGAGGTCCAGGCGAGGCCGATCAGAAGCCCATTGGCCGCGGCGATAACCAGCGCTACCTTGTCGTGTGGCCATCCGCCCTGGTGGGCCTTTTGATAAAAGTGTTCCCGATGGGCCTGCCAGACCTTTTCACCGCGCATCAGGCGTCGCACCAGAGTGATCGTTGCATCGGCTAAATAATAGAGTGGCAGGATCAGTGCTGCCGCCCAATACCCGGCCTGAGCCAAGTGAATGAGCAGCCAACCCAGGGCGAAGCCCAGCGGGATAGAGCCGACGTCACCCATGAAGATTTTTGCCGGATGCCAATTCCACCAAAGGAATCCCAAAACGGCGGTTGCGGCGATCAGAGCGAAGGGCCCAACGGCCCCTTCCAGAAGTCCTGCGCCCAGGGCCAAAAGGGTGATGCCGCCGCCGATGGCCAGGGTTTCAACGCCGGTGATTCCGTCGATGCCGTCCATAAAATTGTAGAGATTGATAAACCAGATCCAACCTAAACCCACGAGGGTCCATTCGAGGGGGGCGGGCAGAAAGCCAATCGGGCCGTTTTCAAAAGGCATGACGGCTAGCGTTGCGGCAACCGCCAGGGCCTGAGCCAAAAGCCGCACTTTGGCGGGGAGGGGGCTGATATCGTCGAGACGGGAGAGGCCCGCCAGTCCGGCCATGGCGACTAGGAGAACGGTTATTTCAGCCGAGAACACGCTCGATGCGATGCCCCAGTAGCCCCAAGCGGCGATCAGGACGATGGTGAGAGCCAGTCCGCCGCCGTGGGGTGTCGGAATTTTGTGGCTCGATCGACCGTCCGGATGATCCAGCTCGGCGTTTGCCTGGGCCCGGATGAGGACGATCTTGGTTCCGGCAAGCGTTGCGACGAAAGCCGCGAGGGTGAGAATTCCGAGTTCCACGGTTTACCCCTTGGCTTCCCGCTTGAAGGCCCATTTGACGGTGGCTCCTTCGCCGTTCAGGTGGCCGGAAATGACGATCTGTTCGGCGCGGCGCATTCCGGCGCGGGTCCCGTGATAAATGCTTTCCTTAAGCGAGATCGCTCCACCCGCGGCGCGGAACCGCCAGCCGCCGTTAATTCCGGGAACCCGCAATAAGACACCCGACCCGTCGGCCTGAGTGAGGGCTTGAACGTCAGGATGGAGGTGAAAGCAAATTTCAAATCCGCTTCCGCCCGTGCCGACCAGTTGATCAAGCCCGCGAAAATCGTTGCCGCCCGGTGAAAGATAGAGGTCGCGTTTATGAATCAATCCAAAACGGCTTTGGTACCCGTCATGGCTCAATTCGACCAGGGTATGTCCCTCTTCTTCGTTGCGGTTGACGGTCACGGTTTTCGGTCCGGCCGTCATGTGGCCTTCACTGTTATAGAGCGCCGAATCCGAGTGATCGACCACCAACGCAGAGTGGGCTGCGGTCGAGCGAAGAGCATGGTGCCAGTCGGTGGCGTTGTCGGGGTGGGCGCCGCAGTTGACCACCATGCGGTACTTGCCGACGCTCATTTCGAAGCCGAGCGTTCCTGCGTGGGCGTTAACATCGAAAGGTGAAGCGGGCGGTACTCCCGCATCGACCAAAATCAGCGTGCGCCCCGAACGGATGCGTTGAAAGCCGGTTTGCGCAGCGCTCTTGATTGGCTTGGCGTTGCTTTCGGCGGCCGCCATGACCCGGTCGATGGCGGCCTCGTCTTCTTCCATGCTGTCGTTGAACAGGCAGAGTCGCCCATCCCCATGGCGCAGAGAGCGCAGGAAGGGAGTCATGATTTCAATGGACTGTTGCAGGCTTTTAGGCACTTCTTCGTGAGCGGCGCGCAAGGTTTGGCGAATCTCGATCAATTGGGCGAGGACACGGTATTGAAGCGACGGATTGCGCTGAAAATGACCGCCGTCAGGATGAATTTGCTCAGTCAGCGCATCATTGAGCGCCTGGAGGCCGAGGGGATAGTTTTCTTCAAGGGTTTCCAGGCAGAGCCCACTGTTGATCAGGCCGCGGATGGCGGCGAAGGCTTTGCCGTCCTCGGCAACCAATTTGTAGGCGCGGGTCAGATGGCGAGCTTGCTTGGCCATGGAGGCCATGAAGTTGTCGCAGAATTTTTCATCGCCACGCGCCCGAATGAACTGATAATTGGCCAACCAGTTGGTCAGCCGTTCGCCCAGGACATCGGGCCGCCAGGGCAGGTCGGCCCATTGGGTGTGGACGGCAATCCAGGAAGAGACCAGATCACGGGCCCGGATGGATGCTTCTTCCGAACCCACTTCGCGCAGATGGCGTAACCAGCCAAACCCATGCAGTTCGGCGGTTTCGTCTTCATCAAGGCCGTTAAAGGTCCAGGGAATTTCGCCCAGATAGTTGCTATGGCCCAAAAGTTCAAAATCACCCCGGCGGAGCGCGGCGCCGATTTGCGGATTGCCGGGCCAGGGGTCCGGCGGGGTGCCGAGCACGGTTTTAGGCACCCGGCCGCCCAGGGTCATCTGGTAGAGCGGGCTTCCAAACAGCGCCTCACGAACTTTTTGCGAAACCCGCACCCGCGACTCCTGGATAAGTGCCTGACGAAACGAGACTTATTTGTAAACCGTTAGAGCAAATCTTCCAAGGCTTCCAAGACCGCGTCAACCGGAATAACCGACATTTCTTCGCCGCCGAATGTTTGAGCTTCAATGATCTTGCCCCGAGAGATGAAGGGAGCGAACTTTTCAGGCGGGGTCGGGCCGAACAGAGAGAGCAAGGGAACATCGGCGGCCGCCAACATGTGACCAGTGCCCGAATCGTTGGCAACAGCGGCAGTGAGGCGCTCTCCCAAAGCGATGGTCAGGAGCGGCGATTTCTCGAATGTCTTTGCTTTTTCATCCTGTAAAGGCAGCAGGGCCCGCGGGCTGAGATGCCGAACGTCCTCTTCCCAGTCGGCTTCGGCGGGACCCAGCAGAATAACTGGGGCAAGCTCTTTGTCGGCCAACCGTTCCGCTAGCAAACAGAATTTTTCAAGAGGCCAGCACTTATGCTTGCCGCCCGCGCCAGGTGAAAGGCCGATATAGGTCGCGCCATCGGGCAACAGGATTTTTGCCCCTTCAGCGAATTTGGGATCGATGGAAAGACCTCCAAGTGGCCTGACCTTTTCGTCGGCTGCCAGATCAAGCAGGTCGAACAGGGCGGCGACCATCGATTTGGGTTTTCGGTAAGCCCCGGCAGGCTTTTTATCGGAAAATAGGAAATTCCCGGCCCCGGAGATAAACGTTCCATGATCGATACGTTTTAAGATCGCCGTTGTTAGTAAACGGCGCTGGCTATCGATGATCAGGTCGAAACGGCGGCCGGGTAAGGGGCTGGAAAAAAGCTCTGTCCAACGGTTGCCGACCGGCGTTTCATCGATAATTTCGTCGATCAGCCCTTTGACGGTGGGGGCTAGGAGGGAAGAAAAGACACTCTTGCCCTTGCCTGCCAGCCAAGTAATCCGGGCGTTTGGATAAGCTAGACGCAGGGCCCGGATAAATGGCAGCTTCATCAACCCGTCACCCACCAAGTCGAGGCCAACGTAAACCAAAACGGACGATGGTTGTTTCGACTCCGGCATAAACTAGTCCGCTTTTTTCAGCCGGGCGGCGAAAAAGCCGTCCAGTCCGCCTAGGTCTTTGCAGTGGCAGGGCAGGCTTCGGAGATCGCCCGCTTTGGTCAGCAGTTCTTCGATTTCGCCCACTTCTTCAGGTTTGATGGGGAGCCGGGCCACTTCGTCTCCTTTGTTTTTAAGGAGACTGGCGATTTGATCGGGACCTTCGGCGGCCTGTAGGGAGCAGGTGCAATAGATCATGATGCCGCCGGGTTTGAGTAGGGCAAGGGCGTTCTCGAGGATGCGCGTTTGTAAGGCGGCGAGCTTGTCCACATCCTTTTGGCCCTTGAGCCGCGCCACGTCGGGATGGCGGCGGATGGTTCCCGTCGCCGAGCAGGGGGCATCGATTAAAATAGCGTCGAACGGTTGATCGGTTTCATAGGTTGCCGCGTCGGCCTCGACCACATCAGCGGATAATTCCAGACGGCCAAGGTTTTCTTTCAGCCTTTTCAAGCGTTTACCAGACCGGTCAAGCGCTGTGACTTCGGCGCCCATGGCCGCCAGTTGGGCGGTTTTTCCGCCGGGTGCGGCACAGAGATCGAGGACCCGCTTTCCTTTTACCTCTCCCAGAAATTTAGCCGGTAGGGCGGCCGCCGCATCCTGGACCCACCAGGCGCCTTCGGTAAAGCCGGGCAGCTTGGTGATGTTGCCGCCCCCGGCAATTCTGCGCAGGCTGCCAAAAGGTAAGAGCGTGGCGTCCAGCTTCTCCGCCCAGCTTTCGGCATCGGACTTGATGGTGAGATCGAGGGGAGCTTCAGAAAGATGGGCCTCGGCGATGGCGCGCGCCGTTTCTGCTCCGTAGGTCTCACACCAGCTGATCCATAGCCAGTTGGGCGTGTTGAGTGACGCGGGGTCCTGGGCCTGCAGGTGTTCCTTGCGCTCACGAGCGAGGCGACGCAGAACGGCATTGACCAGTTTTTTGTAGGGCCCAAGTCCCAAGGATTGGGCAAGGCGCACCGAGGTGTCCACAGCAGCGTGCGGCGGGGTGTCGAGAAATAAGATCTGAGTCAGGCCCAGGCGCAGAATGTCTTTAACCGCTACAGCGCGGCGCGGCAGGGGTTTTTCCAGGCACAGCGCGATCAACTCGTCAATCTGGCCTAAGCGGCGTAGAGTGGTGGCGGCCAAGTGGCGGGCGAAGGCCCTGTCGCGTGGCGCAAGCTTGGCGATCATGGGGTGACGTTCGAAGCCGTCATCCAAGGGTTGGTGCTGCTTAAGAACCAGTCCGATGACGTCGAATGCGACTCGCCGGGCATCGGGCGTACCCTGCTTTCCGCTTTTTCGCATGTCCCCCCCCATCGGCCCTTACCCCCAAGGCCCGTTGGATTGTGGCGGAGTTCTGCCTTGTCCTGCCAGGGCGTGCAGGCGTTCGATCCGGTTGGTCATGTTGGGGTGGGTCGAGAAAAGATTGTCCATGGAACGCATGTGCAGTGGGTTGACGATAAACATGTGGGCAGTCGCCGGATTGTCTTCGGCCACTCGGTTATCCACCCTCTGGGCTCCCCGTTCAAGCTTTTCCAACGCGCTGGCCAGCCAAAGGGGTTGGCCGCAGATCTCGGCGCCGATGCGGTCGGCTTCATATTCGCGGGTTCGCGAGATGGCCATCTGGACGAGTGCGGCGGCCATGGGGGCGAGAAACATGACCAGCAGCGTGCCGACCATACCCAGTGGGTTGTTGCGGCTGCCTGACGATCCGCCGAAGAACAGGGCGAAGTTTGCAAGCATGGATAAAGCCCCGGCAATGGTCGCCGTGATGGTCATCACCAGGGTATCCCGGTTCCTGACGTGGGCCAACTCGTGGGCCATCACTCCGGCGATTTCTTCCTGATTGAGTATCTCCATCAGTCCCGTTGTCGCGGCGACGGCGGCATTTTCCGGGTTGCGCCCGGTGGCAAACGCATTGGGTTGCGGGTTTTCGATGATGTAGACGCGGGGCATCGGTATCTCTGCACGCCGCGCTAATTGCTCGACGATGCCGTAGAATCCTGGCGCTGACCGTTTGTCCACCTCCCGCGCGCCATACATGCGCAGGACCATTTTGTCCGAATTCCAGTAAGCGAAGGCGTTCATCCCAAGTGCCAGGATCAGCGCAATCGCCATGCCTCCTTCGCCGCCGAGCAGAAAACCTGCGCCGAGGAATAAGGCCGTCATGGCGGCCAATAAAATAGCGGTACGGGCGTAACTCATGGCCTTGATGGCTTTCCTTTAGAGTCTATACTTCTTATTTAGTAGTCTTAGCTAGGCTTCCAGGCAAGATGCGCCGCTATACTTGATATTTTTTAGGAACCGTACAAACCGATGGTCGATAAACCCCAAAAAATTTCGGTGGAAGACGTGATGAAAGCCGATGCGGCGGGCGCGCCTTTCCAGGAAGGCAAGAAATTTGTTGATGCCAAGAAGGTCGATAAACCGGAAAAGGAAATCGGCGGCCCTCAAGGGCCTGAGCCGACCCGTTTCGGTGATTGGGAGAAAAAGGGCCGCTGTTCGGATTTTTAGTTAAGTGGTGGGTTTGGACATTTGGTTTTGGTCGTAAAAGACCAGCTTTCCCCGTCCTGAATTTTTCGCTGTATAGAGGGCCATGTCGGCCTTTTTGACCAAAACGTCCTTGTTTTCGCCATCCTCGGGGAACATGGCCGCGCCGATGCTGACACCGGTGACGATATCGGCGCCGTCAATGGTCATGGGTTTCTTGAGTTCTTCAATGATCCGGTTTGCACTGACCCCAACGCCTTCGCGGTCGCAGGGATGAACCAACAAAACGATAAACTCATCGCCGCCGATCCGGGCGATCAGGTCGGTGCTGCGCAGTTGCTCGCAGAAAATCTCAGCGGCCCTTTTTAGCACCTTGTCGCCGACCCCATGGCCGTAGGTGTCGTTGACCGGCTTGAAGCCGTCCAAATCCAAATAGAGCAGCGCGCAATGGCGGACTTCTCGTTCGGCGAGTTTCAGGTACCGATCAAACTGTTCGTCGAAAAATTTCCGGTTAAAAAGCTGTGTCAGCGGGTCTTGCCGCGCTTCCCGGAAGACCACATTCTCCAATTCTTTGCGGGTTTTCAGCTCCCAGGCAATTCGACGAATGATTCGGCGACTGGCAAGAATGCCCGTGCCGATCAACACGATCAATATGCCTCCGCTGATTTTCCAAGACATGCTGCGGACCCAGCGGGCCCCTTCGCTCAAGACTGCCGAAAAGCGTTCTTCTTTGGTGTGCAATTCGGCGTTGGTAAAGGCGATTTGTCTGCGGAGCTCGACAAGCTCTTGTTCGTTGGGATTACCGCTTTTGATCATTTCATCGAGTTGTTGCCCCAAATCGATCAAGTTTGCGACTTTTTCATCTGCTTCGGACCAGATGCGCAGAGCCTCCTGAATATAGAAGAGATCGCCGAAACGGAGGATCAGGGCGATCATAGTGCCGATGTCCTGTGGATCGTTACCGCCTTGCAACAAGCCTTGCCTTGCGGCTTCTTCGTCGGGTGACGGTTGGGTCAGTGCGATGCGAGCCTTTTTGTCACCCAGGGTAATGGAAATCCGCTCAAGAAACTCTCGGTAGTCCAGCGGGTCTTTTGTGTAGGAATAGTTGGTCAGGTGGTAGGTGGCGTCTTTTTGCGCCTTGGCCCAGATGCCTTCACCCCGGACGAAAGAACGGACTCCTTCATAGAGCGCGCCATAAAGATACATCTGAGAGGCCAGTAGAATGGAAATCAGAACGAAGACGGCAACGATGGTGACGATCCGTGAAATGATCGCCTTTTCGTCCCCATCGTCAGGCTCAAGCCCTTCGTGTTCCGTCATAGTCCCGTTTTCCCATTTGCCCATTCCCATGAGCTTTTACCAACGATGCACGGTTCGGTCATTTGATGCAACAACCATGAAAAAACGCCGAAGCTCAAAGGCTCCGGCGTTTTATTTTTTAGTAGAACCGGATTTATTTGATGCGGTTCTGACGGTTTTCGATCAGGTCATCGACCACAGCCGGATCGGCCAGCGTCGAGGTATCCCCGAGATTGGAAAACTCATCTTCGGCAATCTTGCGCAAAATGCGGCGCATAATCTTACCGGAACGGGTTTTCGGCAGGCCCGGAGACCACTGAAGCCAATCGGGGCTGGCGATCGGGCCGATTTCTTTGCGGACCCAGGTGACCAGTTCTTTCTTTAGGTCGTCCGTGGCTTCCACACCGGCGTTCAGGGTCACATAGGCGTAGATGCCCTGGCCCTTAACGTCGTGCGGCGCGCCGACCACGGCGGCTTCGGCGACATTGTGGTGGGCGACCAGAGCGCTTTCCACTTCCGCCGTGCCCATCCGGTGACCGGACACGTTGATCACGTCATCGACGCGACCGGTGATCCAGTAGTAGCCGTCTTCGTCACGGCGGCAGCCGTCACCGGTGAAGTACTTGCCTTCGTAGGTGGAGAAGTAGGTCTGGACGAAACGCTCGTGGTCGCCGTAGACCGTGCGCATTTGGCCGGGCCAGGAATCGGCGATGGCGAGGTTGCCCTCGGTTGCGCCTTCCAGCACCTTGCCGTCCGCATCGAGCAGTTCCGGCTGAATGCCGAAAAACGGACGGGTCGCCGAGCCGGGTTTAAGCGCCGTTGCACCGGGCAGCGGGGTGATCAGGATGCCGCCGGTTTCGGTCTGCCACCAAGTGTCGACGATGGGGCAGCGGCTGTCGCCGACGTTCTGATAATACCATTCCCAGGCTTCCGGGTTGATTGGTTCACCCACCGAACCCAGGAGCCGCAGTGAGGAGCGGTCGGTCTTCTTGACCATCTCTTCGCCTTCGCGCATCAGGGCGCGGATGGCGGTCGGGGCGGTGTAGAAGATGTTGACCTTGTGCTTGTCGCAGACTTCCCAGAAGCGAGAAGCGTCGGGATAGCTGGGCACACCCTCAAACATCAGGGTCGTTGCACCGTTGGCCAGCGGACCGTAGACGATGTAGCTGTGGCCGGTGACCCAACCCACATCCGCCGTACACCAGTAAATTTCGCCGTCTTTATAGTCAAAGACGTACTGATGGGTCATGGAGGCGTAGACAAGATAACCGCCAGTGGTGTGCATGACGCCTTTGGGTGCGCCGGTCGAGCCGGAGGTGTAGAGAATGAACATGGGGTCTTCGGCGTTCATTTCTTCAGGGGCGCAGTCTTCGGAAGCGTCTTTAACGATGTCTTCGTACCAGACGTCGCGACCGTCTTTCCAGGCAATATCGCCGCCGGTGCGCTTGACCACAATCTGGGTCTTGACCATCGGGCAGCTTTCCAGCGCCTTGTCGGAGTTAACCTTGAGCGGAACTTTGCGGCCGCCGCGCAAACCTTCGTCGGCGGTGATCACGCAGTTGGAGTTACAGTTCTGAATGCGTCCGGCCAATGCGTCCGGCGAGAAACCGCCAAAGACGATGGAGTGGATGGCCCCGATGCGCGTACAGGCCAGCATGGCCACGGCGGCTTCTGGGATCATTGGAAGGTAAATGGTGACCACATCGCCCTTCTTGATGCCCTGGGCTTTCAGGGCATTGGCGAACTTGCAGACGCGGGCGTGCAGATCGCGATAGGTGATGTGTTCGGAATCCTTGGGGTCGTCGCCTTCCCAAATGATCGCCGTCTGGTCGCCGCGTTTTTCAAGATGGCGGTCCAGGCAGTTTGCCGAGGTGTTGAGCGTACCGTCTTCGTACCATTTGATCGACACGTTGGACGATGCGTAGGAAACGTTTTTGACCTTGGTGTAAGGCTTGATCCAATCAAGGCGTTTGCCCTGCTCGCCCCAAAATCCTTCGGGGTCGTCAATGGATTGCTTGTACATCTCAAGGTACTTGTCGTTATCCACCCAAGCCGAAGCGGCAAGATCGGCGGGTACCGGATAAACATGGCTCTCAGACATATGCGGTTACTCCTCCCTGGCATATCAGAGTGACGCGCGCCTTTCCGGAAACAATTTCTCCCCTGTCTTCCGTACCTACCCAAATTGTCTGGGCCATCGGTTAAGGCGCGCCGAAAGACCCGGATATTCGGGTAATTGCGGGGGTTCGTCAAGGGCGGGCCGAAGTGCTTGTAAAAAAAAGTAACGCCCAGCCGCCGAATCGGCCAATGGTCATACCAAAATCTGTGGAAAACTCAGGAATGCCCTGGGTTACGTAGGGTTTTATTCAACCTTTACGTAAACATCCGGACCTTCAATGCGCACTTCCACCGGGGAGAGCGATTTTCCTGCGCAGGGGCCGCCGATGCATTCACCGGTTTCAATACGGAATGTTGCGCCGTGGCTGGCGCATTGAATATAGGTTTTCGAAAGGTCGAGAAACTTGCCCGGCGTAAAGTCGAGGGGTACCCCTACATGAGGGCAGCGATTGACGTAGGCGAAGATCTCGTTGCCTTGGCGCACGGCCATCAGGCCGACCGTTTCACCGTTCTGTTCTATGGCGAAACTGGCGCTGTCGCCATCGGGAATATCTTCGAGCGCACAAAGCCGCTCTACGAAAGCCAAGGGCTTATCCATCGATGCCCGCCATACCGGAGATGATCTCCCACTGTTTATCGGTGACCGGCATGACCGAGAGACGCGACTGTTTGATCAGCGCCATGTCGTCCAGGCGCCCGTCTTCTTTGATTTGCTTCAGACTCACCGGAGTTTCGACCGGCTTAACCGCCTTGAAATCGACCATGCCGAAACGGCCCTTGGGGTCGGAGGGGTCGGGATAATACTCCTTGACCACCTCAAGCACCCCGACAATTCGTTTTTCATTGACCGAATGATAGAAAAACGCCAGATCGCCGATTTTCATGGCCTTCATATTGTTGGCCGCCTGATAGTTGCGCACGCCGTCCCAGTGCTCGACGCCCTTTTTGACGTGATCGTCCCAGGACCAGCAGCCCGGTTCGGATTTCACCAGCCAATAAGCCAATTTTTTGCTCCACTTCGTTTCGCTAAAGGACCTCCAGCGCCGGTCGGGGCTTCGCTCCTGGGCTCGCTCGTATTAACTCGCGGCGCTCAATGGCGCTTGTTGCGAAGTCTCATATGACTTAATCAATCTCTTCTCATTCCCGGGGTTGTCCCGGGTATCGACGACTTCAATTATCTCTTAATCCCCCAGCACCTTGTTCCATTTCTTTATTGTTACGCTTTCGAAAAGGCCCGCTTTTCCGTAAGGGTCACCGGCGGCGAAGGCTTCGGCTTCGCCCTGGTTGGCGAAATTCATTACAAGCAGTGAGCCGTTCATGGTTTCGCCATCCTCTGTGACGGTCGGCCCGGCGGCGACCAGTTTGTCGCCCTGCTCTTTGAGATAGGCCAAATGGGCGTCCCGGTTGGCTTTGCGAATGTCCAGGCTGCCGGGTTTGTCGATGCAGAAAATCAGATACATGTATGTACGGCCTTTGATCGGTGAATTTTAAAACAACGTCTTTTTATAAAGAGACGAGTTGGCTGGTCGTCAAGGGGTCAGCCCGCTTCGTCTCGCGGCGGTCGGTCGAGCAGCCCGGTAATGGTCTTTTCGATATCCGCCCCTTCATTGAGGATTTGATTGACCGCTGTGCAGATTGGCAGGTCGACCTTGAGTGAGCGGGCCAGATCGATCACCGAAGCCGCCGTATGGACGCCTTCCGTCACGGCTTTGCGGCCACCGAGGATTTCTTCAAGCGGCTGGCCTTTGCCAAGCGCGAAGCCGAGGGAGAAGTTGCGTGATTGCATGGCCGAGCAGGTAAGCGATAAATCGCCGATGCCGGAGAGGCCCATGAGGGTCTCCATCTGGGCGCCCTTAGCCATGCCCAATCGGGTGATTTCAGCGAGACCCCGGGTAATCAGGAAGGCCCGTGCGTTGTCGCCCATATCCTTGCCTTGAGCGATGCCGCAGGCGATGGCCAGCACGTTCTTGACCGCGCCACCAATCTGCGCGCCGATAACGTCGGTCGAGCGATAGATGCGGAACAGCGGTGAAGACAGCGCCTCGGTAAGCGCTACGGCCAAATCCTGGGTTTCGGCGGCCAGCGTTACGGCGGTCGGGCAGCGCCGCGCCACTTCGGCGGCGAAGCTTGGGCCCGATAGTACGGCAAGCGGTGCCTGGGGCAGCTCTTCTGCCACCACTTCGCTCAACAGCATTTCCGTTTTGTTTTCAATACCCTTAGCGCAGAGGACCATGGGTAGGTCTTGGGGCCAGTCGGTTTTCATGGACCGGCAAAGCCCTCTGACGTGTTGGGCCGGAGCGACCATCAGCACCGCCTCGGCCCAGGAGATGGCTTCCTTGAGGTCGGCGGTGGCGGTGATGGCGGGGTCAAGTGGGTGCCCCGGCAGATAAACGGGGTTTTCATGGGTTTTGTTGATCGCCTCGGCGACTTCCGGCTCATAGGCCTGTAGCATCACCTCGCACCCGGCGCGCTGGGCGGCCATGGCAAGCGCAGTGCCCCAGGCTCCGGCGCCAATAACGGCAATTTTTCGAAACTCGCCCAAAATCGTCATCCCCTTTTTGAAGCTGCGTTGCTGGGTTTATTTATGGACTGGCCGGGGACTTGGGCGCAAGAGAGTTCCGAAAGACAAGGCTTCCCCAAGGGAAATAAGGTGACGTAGCCTTTGAGTTTGCTTCGTATCGATTAACCCTCTTACACTTGGGCGGTTTTTCAATTTAAGAACGTGAAGGGACGTCCATGTCCGAGCAAATCCCGGAAGGGTTCGAGCCTTTCCAGTTCAACGATGGGTTTCTAGCCGTTGCCGGCCCTTACTATTTTCGGCCGGGCGAAGGGGTCACGACCTTTGGCCTGCAAACCGGCCCGCAACACGCCAACCCCAACGGCGTGCTGCATGGCGGAGTCTTGATGTCGTTTGCCGATACGGTGATGGGCACGGCGGTTTATCTCAAGCGCGGCCGTTGTGCGACGATTTCGCTGAATACCGAATTTACGGGTAACGTCGAGCCGGGCGCTTGGGTCGAAGCGGAAGTCGAAATTGCTAAGCTGACCGGTTCGTTGGCTTTCGTGCGCGGCATTTTGACCAGCAGCGGTCAAACTATTCTCACTGCCTCAGGTGTCTGGAAACTGTTTAAGAAGCCGCGTCAAGGCCACCCCGACAAAGGGCCGGATGTTTGATTATATTCCGGCTTCGAAGATCATCTAAAACTTGATCGAATATCTATAATAAATTGATATTAAATAAAAATTCAGAAAAATTTCAGCTGTTTAGCTGATTTTATCGAAAATTGTCTTAGTAAACGTCAATTTATCAATTAGATAGAAAATATTTTTAATGTGATTGTTAAGCTTTTCTTCCGGCAAAGGCGGCTTTGGGCGCATCGGGATCGAGCGGCCAGCGGGGGCGTGGCTTGAAGGTCAGCGCATCAGTGTTGCCCGCTTTTAAGTGTTCCAGTCCGGCCCAGGCGATCATCGCACCATTATCGGTGCAAAGGGGAAGCGGTGGAGCGACGAAGGCCATCCCATGGGTTTCGGCCTCGGTCGTCAACCGCCCCCGCAAATATTCGTTTGCCGCCACGCCGCCAGCGACCACCAGAGTTTTTCCCTTAGGGTGATCGGCCTTAAACATGTCCATAGCATTATCCAGACGGTCGGCAATGACGTCTCCGGCGGCCGCCTGAAACGAGGCGCAGAGATCGTTGATGTCGGTTTTCTGCAATGGACCTTCTGGCAGGCCTTCGATGGCGTGGCGGACGGCGGTTTTAAGGCCGGAAAAAGAAAAATCGCAACCGGGGCGTTTGCGCATGGGCCGGGGCAGACTGAACCGTGAGGGGTCGCCGCTCTGTGCATGGGCCTCGACCGCCGGACCACCCGGATAGCCAAGCCCCATCATTTTCGCCGATTTGTCGAAGGCCTCGCCCAGGGCGTCGTCGATGGTGGTGCCCAGCCGTTTGAACCGCCCAACCCCTTCGACGCTCAAAAACTGACAATGGCCGCCGGAAACCAGCAGCAAAAGGTAGGGATAGGCCACGTCGTGGGTGAGCCGGGCGGTTAGCGCGTGGCCTTCCAGGTGGTTGACCGCAATAAAAGGAAGATCGTGGACGGCGGCGATGGCTTTGGCGGTCATCACGCCGACCATGACGCCGCCGATCAGGCCCGGTCCGCCGGTTGCCGCTACGGCGTCCAGCTGGTTAAAGCTCAGGCCCGCCTTTTCCATGGTTTCGGCGACAATCCGGTCGGCATGCTGCAAATGAGCGCGCGCGGCCACTTCAGGCACAACACCGCCGTAAACCCGGTGCTCATCAAGCTGTGAGAGTACCACCTCGCCCTTGATTCGCCGGGACAAGGGCAAGGGGTCGTCGCTCACCACTGCGGCGGCGGTCTCATCGCAACTGGTTTCCAGCCCTAAGACGATCATTAGAGAAATCTCAAAAAACGGCTTGCCTCAAACGCCGGGAACTTTACTCTGTAGCGCCGTTCCAAGCCAAGTTTATAGAGGCTTATTGCATTATTTTTGTTAGGGTTCCATGACTGATACACCCATCCTGCGAATCGGCACCCGGGGGAGCCCCCTGGCGCTGGCCCAAACCTATATGGTACGCGACTGCCTTAAGGCCGCCCATCCTGAACTCCAAGCGGAAGGCGCCGTCGAAGTGGTGGCGATCCAGACCACCGGCGACAAGGTTTTGAATAAGGCGTTGGCGGAAATTGGCGGCAAGGGCCTCTTCACCAAGGAGTTGGACGAGGCAATGATTGCCGGCGAGATCGATTTCGCCGTGCATTCCATGAAAGACGTGCCGACCGTCCTGCCCGATGTTTTCGATTTGCCTTGTATTCTGCCGCGCGAAGATGAGCGCGACGTGTTTATTTCCTATAAGGCGCAGTCCATTGACGATCTGGCGCCCGGTTCGGTTGTCGGCTCGGCCTCATTGCGCCGCCAGGCCTTGATTTTGGCGCGCCGACCGGACCTTAAGGTCGAGGTGTTCCGCGGCAACGTGCAAACGCGCTTGAAAAAGCTCAAAGACGGCGTGGTGGATGCGACGCTGCTGGCCAAAGCGGGACTGAACCGCATGGACATGGCCGACGTGGCGACCAGCATCATCGAGCCTGATGTGATGTTGCCCGCCGTCGCCCAAGGGGCGGTGGGCGTGACCTGTCGCTCCGACGATGAAAAGGGCAAGGCCTATCTCGCACCACTCAACTGCCCGGAAACCTATACCCGCGTCGTGGCCGAGCGTGCGCTGTTGCGGGTGCTCGACGGTTCCTGCCGCACACCGATTGCCGCCCTGGCAACGCTTGACGGCGAAACGTTGCACCTTAAAGGGCTGATCGCCAAGCCCAATGGCAGCGAAGTGCTGCATGTGGAGCGCTCTGGTCCGGCGGCGAACGCTGAAGCCATCGGTATCGAGGCGGGCGAGGATTTGAAAGAACGCGCTGGCCCCGGTTTCCTGACGACAGATCATTAGGAAAGCGAAATAACCCATGCGTCTCCTGGTTACCCGCCCCAAGGAAGATTCCGAAGGCTTGGTGCGTGCGCTGGATGAAATGGGCGTGGAAAGCCGTGTCGAACCCCTGCTCAACATCGAGGTGGATGCCAAGGCGCAGGTGAAACTAAACGGTGTGCAGGCCCTGCTGATCACCAGTGCCAACGGGGTCCGCGCCTTCGCCGAGGTCGAAAAGGACCGGCAGATCGGCGTCTTGACCGTGGGCGATGCCTCTGCGCGGGCGGCGCGGGAGGCGGGCTTTAAGGCGGTTGAGAGCGCGTCGGGGGACGTTGAGGCTTTGGCCGATCTGGTCAAAGGGCGCCTCAAGCCTGAAGATGGCGCGCTCCTCCATGTGGCGGGTAGTCGGGTGGCTGGCGACTTGGGCGGTCTTTTGGAGGATGCAGGCTATACATATAAGCGCGCCGTCCTCTATCATGCGTCCAAGGCCGACAGCTTGACGCAAGGGACGAAAAAGGCCATTCGTGACCGGGAATTGGACGGGGTGGTGTTTTTTTCTCCCCGCACGGCGGAATCCTTTGTAAGTTTGGCGCGAAAAGCGCGGCTTCAAAAAAGCTGCCGGGAGATGACGGTTTACTGTCTCAGCCGAGCGGTGGCCGAAAAAGCCTCGGCCTTGAATTGGAAGACGGTGGAAACGGCGGACAAGCCGGAGCAGGATGCCCTGCTCGACCGGGTGCGCAGAGTCTTGGAGGACAAGCGCATGGTTAAAGGGGAAGACATGACCACTTCAAAGAACGACCCTAAGAAGAAAGAAGCGGAAAAAACGGCAGCCATGGCTCCGGAAAAGCCCGGTGATAAGAATGCCCCGCCGAAACCGGCGGAAAAAAAGGATGAAACAAAGGCGGAGAGCAAGAAACCGGCAGACAATAAAACCGCATCGACCAAGCCGGGAGAGCAGAAGTCAGCCGATAAAAAATCGGATGATAAAAAGTCTGATGCCAAACCTGCAACTCCGTCGGCGCGCACACGTCAAACGCCAAAGACCAGCAGTGGCCTTATTGGTTTTGTCTGGCTAGTTGCTATTCTGGCGGTTATCGGCGGTGCGGCCTACGCCACCTTGCCGCTCTGGACCCCGAAAGTTGCACCCCATCTGCCCGAGTCGGTCTTAAAAGCCTTAGGCATCGCCAAGCCCATCGCCGAACCGGTTGGCAAGCCCGAACCAACTAGGCAGGTTCCATCCATGCAGGAGCTCACCGCCGAGCGGGAAAAAATCAAACCCGAGCTCGAGCAACTGATGACCCGGGTTCAAACCCTGGAAAAGGCGTTGAGCGACGTTAAGAAAATGGTTTCGGTGGTCAATACGCCGTCGTCCGGTGGCGTTCCGTCGGAACAACTGGAGGCTTTGTCTCAGCGGTTGAGCAAACTTGAAAGCGGCAGCGTCACCAGCGATGGTGCGGCCACGGAAACGGCGGTCAGCGCCTTGGCCAGTCGGATCGCCGCTCTGGAAGCCAAGCCATTACCCGAAGCGCCGGATCTATCGCCAACCATCGAGAGCCTTTCCGATAGACTTTCGGCTCTCGAAAAGGTCAAGGCGGCGGCCCAGGAATCGGTGGCCTCCGCTCCGGGAATGATCCTCGCCGTCGGCCAGCTCCGTGACGCTTTCCGCACCCAAAGGCCCTTTGTCGGCGCGCTCGATGGGGTAAAAGCGCTGGCTGGAGACGACGCCGATATACTGACGGCCATTGCCACGCTCGATCCTTTCGCCGCCGGTGGGTTGCCTTCGCTGACCACTCTGCGCAAGCAATTCGACGACCTTGCACCGGAAATCCTGCGCGCCATTGTCGTACCGCAGGGCGACTCCTGGGTCGACAAAACCGTTGATCGTCTGGCTTCGGTGGTTACCGTGCGCAAAACCGATGGCGACCTTGCAGGCGAAACCACGCCATCGCTTGTCGCCCAGGCCGAAGCGGCCCTGGAGGGGGGAGATCTGGCCGGTGCGGTCAAGGCGCTCGATGGTCTGACAGATGGCCCGGCCAAAGCTGCTGCTCCTTGGATGGAAGCCGCACAGACCCGCCTCAAAGCCGAAGAGGCGCTCGATACATTGCAGATGCAGGCCATCAAGATGATGTCGGCGGCAGAGGCGCAGTAAGATGTATAGAGTCCTCAAATTTCTCATTGTTATCGTCCTTCTGGTGGCGGGTGCAGTCTGGTTGGCCGATCATCCGGGCTCTGTGACAATCAAGTGGCAGGGCTACCGGGTTGATGCCTCCTTTACCATGCTGCTCCTGGCCGTTGCCGCCGTGGCGGCTGTTACGGCGGTTCTTTACCGGGTTTGGCTGTTTATACGTCGGGTACCGGTCTGGGTCGGCGAATCGAGCAAGGAACGTAAACGCCGCAAAGGTTACGCAGCTCTAAGCCGGGGCATGGTGGCCGTTGCCGCAGGTGACGTGAAGGAAGCCGATAAAAACGCGAAACAGGCCGATCAGTTGTTGCAGGACCCGCCGCTAACCATGTTGCTCTCGGCCCAGGCTGCTCAGCTTTCAGGCGATGAAAAAGCGGCCGCCAATTTCTTCGAAGCGATGTCTGAACGTCCCGAGATGGCTTTTCTCGGCGTGCGCGGACGGTTGAATCAGGCGATGGCCGAAGGTGATACCGGTGCGGCGCTCAAACTGGCCGAACGGGCCTTCCGCTTGAAACCCAAAACCGACTGGGTGGCGAGTACCTTATTCGACCTTCAGGTCAAGGAAGGTCGCTGGGCCGAAGCTGACGGCACTCTGACCGCATTAGAGAAAAATCGCCAGATCGACACCGTGGAGGCCCAGCGCCGCCGGGCTATTCTCGATCACCAGCGGGCTAAAGGCTTGCTTGGTGAAGGGCGGGTCAAAGAGGCGATCAAACTGTTGAAGCAGGCCTGCGATCTCGCGCCCCATTTCGTCCCGGCCGCTTTGCAATTGGCGGCGGCTTTCAAGCAGAACGGCAAGGCGGCCAAGGCTGAAACTACGCTAGAAGAGGCATGGCGGCGCGGACCCCATCCCGATATCGCCGAGGCCTATATGGCAATGAAGGACCAGGGAGATCCTTTGAAGAACGTCAAGAACGCCGAGCGCTTGGCCGGGTTCAACCGGGATAACGAAGAAAGCGCGTTGTTATTGGCCGGAGCCTATTTAAAGGCCGAGCTTTGGGGTGAGGCGCGTAAGACTTTGTCTGATCGAACCGATGGCGTAGTTTCTGCCCGCATTTGCCGTTTAATGGCCGAGTTGGAAGAAGCGGAAAACCAAGATGCCCAGAAGGCAGGCGATTGGCTAAAGCGGTCCACCGGAGCGGACCTCGATCCGGCCTGGGTCTGCGCTTCCTGCGGTGCTGTTGAAGCCGACTGGCAACCGGTCTGCGGCAACTGCGACAGTTTCGACAGCCAGTCCTGGCGGGTGCCGCACCGGGCACACCGGGCCCATGGCGCGCTGACCGTGGTCGAAGAAACCAAGGAGCCTGCGGCAACTATTGTTGAGGTGGATTCCACCGCATCGCAAACCGCCGATAAAGACCTTGAGAAAAAGGACTCCTCTTTCGCCGGTTAAGGATATTGACGGACACTGGCGGGCGGGGTAATGTCCCGCCCGCACGAAATCCAAGATCCCGTGTCGGCGCCGCCTTAGCTCAGCTGGTAGAGCATCGCATTCGTAATGCGAGGGTCGGGTGTTCAAGTCACCCAGGCGGCACCATTTCCTTTCATCTCTTTTTATAACGTAGACTTTCCGCCCCATACGGATGAGATCGGGCGCGGTCTTTGCGCGTGTGATATTGAGTGCAGTGTCATCATGATCGCACCGTAATCGCGTCACCGTAATCAGTATGGTTTTGGAGATGTGGAATGAAGACCATCAATATGTTCCATAAGGTCGTCATGAATATGGTTCCACATAGGATCAAGAATGAAATCAATTCCTGAACGACGAGCTAATTTGGCGGCAGGAACAAAATCGCTGTCACCTGCTACGAGCACCATTTGACTTACATGCTTTCCATCGGCGACGGAGGCAATATCGGTTCCGATCATCATATCCACCCCAGCTTGTTTTGCGTGGTAACGAAAATGATCGTCAGTGAGATTGGGCCAATCAAGGTTACCCTTCATTAGCGCGTCCATTGCCCAATCTTTAACAACCCAGCGCCCATTTTTTTCGTCAAGCCTACCAAGGCGGAGGGCAACTTTGCGTTTAGTGACGAGATGTTGGTGGATTGCTTTGCGAAATTTGGCTTCGTCTGTTTGACCAAGAACTATGCATTGATTGCTTATAGGATAATGGACTCGTTTTTCGAGTGGAGGACAATCGTAAAAAAACAATCTATAGAGTTTCGATTTAATCCCATATCGCGTTTTGAGGTGCTTGATGCACATGCGATACATCGTGTCGGTAACAACTACCGGGTTACGATAATCTTTTGTTTTGTAAATGTTCCTGAACCGGCGCAAAAAATAAGCACCGTCAACAAAGATTGCTGTTTTCATATAACAGTGCCCCCCAAAAAAATTCCCCCTGGGGTCGGTACTCATCTATTTACTCTTGAGCACGGACAGCCAGGGGGGCTATTAGATTGTTAAATTATGCGCTAGAAGCGAATCTGGGACAAGACTCAAATTTGACCCAGAGTCAAGTTTTTGTAAATTATGCTCAAAGTGTTGCGCAAAAGACTCACAATTACGATGACCGTGCGTTGAATTTTCTTCTCCTTTTGTAATTCTGATTATTGTTCAAGTCGCCCAGGCGGCACCATTTTCTCCCTTAAATTCAGTTTTTGCTAGGCGACCGGCGATCTCTTTTGTGACGTTATTGAAATTGCTGATGCGACACCCTGTGTTCGTTTTAATCATCTCGAAGCGGAGGTTTGCCGGGGTGAAATTGGTGAAATGGTAATTCTGGCAACACCTTACTTATCTACCGAATCTCACCATCTTGACAAATCGATGGAAATATGATTATATTCCTTCTGCGTTGCGCCTGCCTAACATGCTGTTTTGTTAGGGTCGGATCGTTTTAGGTTGAATCACTTTGTGATTCGGCCTGAAGCGTGAATCCGCCCCTTAATCAAATGGTTAGAGGGTGATTCACGAATTAGGGTTACGCTAAAATGCGTAAACCTAATCCGATCACACTCTAGTGTTTTAGCGGCGCATTCGGGGAAAATGATAAAAAATGATAAGGATTTTTTCCGTTTTCGGCTCTTTTATAAGTAAATCAATTGCTTAGTTGATTTCGACCGGGGGTGTTTTGTGCATTTTCTGTCGTTTAACCGGCTTTTTCTGTCGTTTTCTCGGCAAAAAAGGTGAGTTCCAGATTATGGTGAGGCGCTTCATAGACAGGATCATGGTTCAAGCGATTTGAGGCGGCACCACTCTCTCTTTCTTATAAACTCAGTTCTTGCCAAGGCAGTTGGCGATCTCTTCGGAGACGTTGTTGAAATTGCTGACCCGCCAGCCTGTGTTCGTTTTAATCATCTCGAAGTTAAGTTTTGCCGGGCTGAAATTGGTGAAATGGACGCTCACGGTTGCTGTATTTCCGGCGATAACCGGTTGGTTGATCTGGAAATTTTTAATTGCGTGGTCCTGTCCCTGGGCGAGGGGGCCATATCCTAAACACTGGCCCACGTCATTGCCGTGACCCGAGGCCTCTATCAAAAGCGGCCCAAGCGGCGGGGCGAAAATTTGAGATATTTCCGATTTATCCAAACAAAGCAGGCAAGGCAAAACCTCGGTTTGGTCGGCCTCTGGATAAGTGGTTGGAGGTTTGGGATAAAGTCGTTTTACTTGAGCAACGATTTCAGCCGGAGCGTTGGTCGAGACCTGGGCGCAGGCGGTTGCAATGACGGAAACAATGAAGACTGCCATAAAAGAAAGAATCTTTATTTTAACCTGATTCATTTCCAACTCCTTTGCTATCCGCTCTAATTCGACCAGTGGTGACGAACGAGAGAATTAAACCGCTGCAAGAATCCCCGAACCGCCTGAGGATTTTTTTGTAGTTGAGCGGCCGTCACCAGATAGCTGAACATCGGGGATGGGCTTGCGGTAAAGGTATTGAGGTGCCGCTGGCAATTTGGGCCAATCAGCGCAAGTGAGGTCTTCGCCTCCTGCCAGTTCGACGCAAGACGGCGCAAATTTGTGCTCAGTGCGAATGTTTGACCGTGCGCGTAAATTTGCTGACCGCCGATCATGATTTTTCCGGCAATTTTTCCGAACACCCAGGCGTCGCTGTTTGCTGCGTTTTCGCGGCGGTTGGCAAAGCTGTTGCTGACCGATACGCCGACAATCGGATTATTTGTTTGAGCCGACGGGACAACGCCACTGGTATTTAACTCCAGTCCCTGACGACCATAAGAGACGTCAATTCCGTTGTTTTGCAGATAGGCGACAAGATCGTTGATCTTATTCTCCTCGGTGCTTGCTAGAAGCTTTAAACGGTCCATGCATTGTTGTTCGATGCTGCTGGCAAGGGCCGCCTCAAACTGGAAAAATCCAAGCAACCCTAACAGAAAAAGCGGGAAACGTCTGGTGATAGGCATTGTGCTTTCCAATTTTGTGTTTGAGAGACGGGCTTAGCAGGCGCCGGGAGCCTGAGCGCACTGAACGACGGTGGAGCGGCAATAGATGGGGTTGCTGTATTCCACCACCAACTTGACCTTATCGTTCTGACACCAGTAATCGCCTTTGGTCGCTATGTGTTGAATTTGCTGGGCTTCGCGCGTGTTGCAGGCGCCGCCCGTATAGGGCTGAAGGGCGATTTTGAATATCCGTTGATCGCCGCGGGTCAAAAAGAAGATGTTTTTCAAAGGGAAATAGGAGGGTGAGGGACTGAAACGGAGTCCGGTTGGCATCTTGAAGCAGCCAAGCGGAGCATTTTCCGCTTGGGCGGGGATTGATTTGAGAAGGGTGAAAAGGAGGGCGAGGGAAAGAATCCGTAAGAGCGTCATGGTCTGTCTCGATTTTGAGTTTTCGTTTTTATGCAGCCTGAAGTCTATGAGGGGTGCGTGGTGATTTCCATACGACAGATGGTCTATGACAAAAGGCTAGAACGGTTACTTAGCAAATGGGTTTGTCAGGGCTTTTGCGCCATTCAGTTTTGATAAATGCTGAAACGCCCTGACGCATGATTTTAGATACTTTACGCCGATCTCCGGGACATCTGAGATGATGACTGCGTTTGCGGTTTTACCGATTGCGGTCAGTTCTTTCGGGGGAGTAAGGGTGGCGCAATTTTGCGTTTTGCATTTCAATACATAAGCGTTGAAAACCTCGGATTGTTGTTTTGGAACGTAGGCGACGGTCCCAATCACGACTTGATGACGGATTAAATTTAAAACGACTTTCGATAGGTCCATGGATATGTCGGTTACGCCCCAAAACCGATCCCCTTTTTGATTGGCCGGGATAAAGGCCATGCCAGCGCTTTTTAGTCTTCCGTTTTCAACGAGTAACTGATCACGGGAACAATAGGAATTGATGAACTCCAGGCTTTCCTCCTGGCTCGGCTCTGCCGATGCGGAATGGAAAGAAATGGGGAGGGCAAGTGCGACAACAAACAGGACCAGAAGAAAGGTCTCAACATTTCTAAACATGGGTTTGTCCTTGAGTTTTTCGGTTTTCAACCTTGATTGCCGTGGTCAACAACAAAGAACGGAGCTGCATTGGGGTGACGGGTTTTTTAAGTTTTGGAATATCGGTCGGGAATGAGGTAGGGGTATCGGAAGGGGTGGCCATGACGATCACTTGATAGTGTTTTTTGAGATCTTTAAAGGCCGCCGGGTTTTCTGGGTCGGCAATGGCGGATTCGGCCAATAAAACAGTATCCGTGCCCTTTGCGATCTCAGTTATGGAGGATCGGGTTTCAACGGTGCAGCCCCATTGAGCCATAAGGCTTGTTAAATGCCCCTGTGCCTTTTTGTCAGGCTCAATCAACGTGATCCGAAGATTTTCAAGCGACAGTCCGGCTTGCTTCGCTTTTTGTATTTTTTGTTTTTTTGTTGGCCTTATCGGTTCTAAACCGTCAATGGCGAAGCTGGTCCCCTTCTGTAAGGTAGAGCGTAAGTGGATCGTTAAGCCCAAAATATCAGACATGCGTTTAACGATGGAGAGGCCGAGCCCAAGTCCCTCTCCACTGCCAAGGTCCTTAGGGTTCAGGCAGACAAAGGCGTCGAAAATTCGAGACTGGTCATCTTCTTTGATGCCGGGGCCTGTGTCGTGTATTTCGATGGAAAGGGTACCGTTCTTCTTTCTACAGCCCATAAGAACCCTGCCGTTATTTCCGTGCTTCAGGGCATTGGCGACGAGATTCTGGATGATGGTGTGCAAAAGGGCGGGGTCGGTCTTAACCCAGGCGGAGCAGGGAACCCAGCGGAGCCTCCCTTCTTGTTCGGCCTCGACAAACTGGGAGGCGACACTGCTTAAAATGGTGTTTAGCCGGGTTTCCGATACGGTTTTTTTGATTCGTCCGGAATCAAGGGCCGACATATCCAATAGCGACCGGAAAAGTTGCGCAAGGCTTTCAACCGATTGGTTGATCCGCTCAATGGTTTGAAGATTTTCGGGGTCTTTCAGGCGTAGCCTTAGGGCTTCGGCCATGAGACCAATGGCGTGGACCGGATGACGCATGTCATGGCTTGCCTGGGCGAGCAACTGGGATTTCGAGCGTTCGGACTGTTCGGCCTTGGCGCGGGCCTGATCCAGCTGTTTGGAAAGTTCGGTCAGTTCGACGACCTTGCTATCCAGGCTGGATGCCATGGCGACGCTTCTCGTGAGGAAACGATTCATGCGCACGGCGATGATCGAAAGCGTTATGCCGAACAGACAGACCAACCAGGCCATGGGCCAGCCAATGTCTTTGGGGCCGAAGGCGGCCAAACCTATGGCTAAGGGAGGGATTGAGGTCCAGACTGACAACATGCAAGAGCGTAAAAGGCTATGTTGGGAACTGACGGCTCCTAAGGCGGTGCCGCCTAAGACAAATGTATAAAAGAGGGCCAGGGCATCGGACTGTCCCGTCGCATAAAGCGCGCCGACGCCCCAATTCAGCCCGATCAACCCCACAACAATGGAGTGATAAACACCATATTGCCGCGCCCTGATGTTGCCTAAGGGAGTGGTTTTTTTGTAGGTGAACCCGAGACAGGCCAGGGCTATCGTTAACGCCCCCATGACGGCGCCCCAGGACCAGTACAGATAGTCGGGTACGAGATCGTAAAAGACAAGCAAGGTCAGGCCGACAACAATTGAATGAATGAGCCAACTGATGCGGCTGATGGCGAAGAGATGATCATATCGCCAAGTAGGGGGGGGCGTGAGTACCTCTGCCGCACTCATCTCAGAGGCCCTCCCGGACGGCCATCGCCGCGGCTGCCGCTCGACTGGGCGCGCCCAGCGTCTTGAGTAAGGCGCTCACATGAATACGAACCGTTGAGGGCGAGATTTCTAGGTCGCGGGCAATTTCTTTATTGGTCTTCCCTTGGGCGATGAGCCTCAAAACGTCAAGCTGCCTTGGTGAAAGTTCCGCTATGGGGTCACTATCATGTTCTTCCGTCTCAAGAGGATTGACGTCCGTCTTTACGACAACCTCGCCATTCATTACGTCGAGAAAGGCATCGACCATTCGGTGTGCCGGGACGGCTTTTGAGATGAAGCCGTTTACGCCGAGCTTCACGACGTCATCAGCGACATCGCTTCCGTCAAGCATTGAAACAGCCACGATGGCCGCCAGGGGGAGGCGACTCCGAAGGGCGGGCAGATCGTTTTTCCAGTCAAAACCGGGGAAAACGAGATCAAGAACGATAAAATCGAACTCCTGACCTGCGTTCAGGATATTTTCCACTTCCTCCCACTGCCCAGCGATGGAGACCTCGGCCTCGGGGAGCGAACGCTCCAAAATGCGCCGTATACCGTCACGAAAAATTGGATGATCATCAACGACAAGAATAGAGATCATTTCGGATCCAAACTCATTCAAATGGTCCTTTTGGTTTGGACCCCTGGTCTTCGACAACATTTGGTCGGCGTGGTGGAGGGGCTATCGCCCCATTTGGCATAGCCTACTGCTCCGAAGATGCTCCCGCCAATAGACCATCTGTCCGAATTGATCCTATACCAAAAGTGCGGCAAATGTATTTGTCTTTGAGGGACTTTTTTATAAGGAAAACACCATGAAGAAATACATTCCCGCACTCTTTATGACGGCCGTGTTCATCTCACCGGCTGCCGCTGCGGACGGTTTTAAAATCGGCCTTGTAGACCTTAGCAAATCAGGAAGGCCGTCCAACGCCACGGCTGTCTCAACGAGCGTATTTTCCAGTGAAAGTAAATGTATGTCCCAAGGCACAAACTACTGCATCTATCTGGATTTATGCGGTGACCGCTACTGGGTGCCTGAGGGTGTGGCGAAAATGGTCAACAACCATCTTGGCCCGGTTGGCCGAGGGCTTCAAATTTGGAGAAACGGCAGAACCGTTTGTGTTGCCGGTAAACGGCCAATGTAGGTGAGCCCTGCATGAGGAATTCCGAATGCCGCTTGAACAATTACAACGGTTCTGGCGATGAATCCTCCCTGAAGGCGAGCCGGGGCGGCCTGTTTCCTTAATGGGGAACTGTCGTCCCGATTTTTGCTATCAACGGCCAATGTCGGCTTGGTAGCGCTTTCAAGAAAAACCAATGTGACGGCCCTTAAGGGGAAAATATGAGAATGTTGAGATTAGTATTTTCGCTCGTTGTTTTCCCGCTCTTGGTCTTGCCTGTACTGGCGATGGCAAAGGAACCCCAACCGACCAATACAGACAAAGAGCGCCTAAGCCCTGTGACGGTGGTTCAGGCCAAAGAGGTCATGGGGTATGGGAAGTTTGCAAAAATGAGCTTCGTTACGGGGAAGAAGTTCCGCTTCACTATCGTCGATGCCAGCTTTGGTGGACTTGATGCTTGGCTGGACACCCATCCGGAATGGAAGAAAAAGGTGACCTATGTTTCCCTTCGAAAAGAAGGGGCTAAGGCGAAAGGCTCCCATGGATTTGATGTTTTTCGCGTTGCCACTCAGGTGATGCCTCAGGCCGATTTTCTGCTCATCGAAACGGGAGATCATCTCAGTCAGTTTGAACAAATCCTCAAGACAATGAAGAAGCGTGGAAGTTATTTCGCCACCATGAGTCTCGGCAAGAAAGTCTATTTGGGCGGTCAAAGCCCAGACGTCATTTCAGACCGGCTTAAACTGTTGGAGAAGTATCAGTTCACATTCTTAAAATCTTCGGGCAACTATCGCCGGGATAGCCATAAATTCCGTTATATGGACCAGGATGGCGACCGAAAGTTGGAATTTCTAGAAAATAGGATCGGTGAAAAGGGGCAATTGGCGGAAATCAACGTGATCTCCGTAAAAAAGGGGCGACCGGTTTTCCTGACCTTGGGGTGGCAGGAATGGGATGACGTCAAAGCGATTTTCGAACTCCAACTTATCAAGGCTGATGGATCCGTCGTGGCAAGCCAGTCCAACGGGACGAAAACAACGGCCGTTACGGCTCTGGCTTATAAACCCGAGGAAGACGGATATCTGGGCATACGGGTTATTGATAAAACCTCTGGAAAACCTGCAAAAAAACAATTTCTCGGACTTATTGTCTCCGGAGCAGGGACTGGTGGCGGGTTTTTTAACGGCACTGATTCTCTGAATGTTTATTCGCAGTTTGAATCCCCGTTTCTGATCTCAGTCGGGTCATTCGGGATCGACAAGACGGGGAAGCCGGCACCCTCAAAATTTTCAAGTATTGGCTATACTAACTCTGGGGAAGTGGCCCCTCAGGTCATTGGGCCGGGCCAGCTTAAGATGGACGATGGCGAGGTGTTGAATGGCACCTCCTTTTCAACACCTTTTATTGCCGCAATGTACTCGGTGTTTGCGAGCTACAATATTCGGGATGTCATTGAGATGACGACGACCCAGGAATACTGGCGTTCTGGCTTGGCCCGGGACGAATGGGGGCGCTGGGGAATTCCCCAGGCGTCTAAGCTTTTCAGCAATCCCTGCGATAAGTCCAATAAGGTGAAGAACTTCAAACAAACCACCGAGAAGGAAACACTGGTCTTTGAGTTTCAGTTCAGTCGCAACTGCATGAGTGGGATGGATTATTATCTTCATGCATTTCTTTATGACGGTGAAAAATATTTCCCTCTCCATTTGCCTGGAAGTAAACAGCGTTTGAGAGGATGGGTTAAAAAGCACAGCAAGAATAGGCACTTCTACGATGAGCCCGTTCGTATCGAAATTCCATTCAAGCGGATTCCAAAAAGCCAGTTTGGAAAATCTGTAGAAATGAAGCTCAAGATTTCGACGTTGGCTCAGTGGGACCCGATTGCCGTGCCGTTGAAGGAGAAGTTTCTGTTCACCTTGCCGCCGCTGCCAAAAGAGCAGCCGATCTCAGCATCAATGGGAAAGAACAATGACAGAATTCATTGAAGTGCCTCAAGTCGTTCGGGCCTGCCCTAAATGTCAGGGAGAGATGCGGGCAGAGCGCGCAACTCTGGGCGGCGGTTGGGGCGGTCACGGGGTGCAAATTCTGTATGCTTGCGGCAACTGTGAAAATAGGGTTCTGAGGGAAAGCGATAGGTCCTATTCGATGACCGTATTCAGTGGCGGTCTGTTCCTTTTGGTTGGTATTTCTTTGGCGATCATGCTTTCGGCCCCGGCGAACGTCGTTTTTGGTGTCGTTGTTGCCTTATTGGGCGTTGGGGGTGTTTGGGTCGGCCTGACGGCGGGGAATGAAGCGCCGGTCCTTTATATCGAAGAGGACAAACCACCAAGAGAATTTAAAATTGAGGATGCGACTTCTGACGCCGAAGAAGGGGTTGTGTGGAAAAAAAGCACAGAGCGCTTTTTAACCTGGGTAATTTTCGGGATTCTCATTATCCTCGTTCTGACGGGTGTTTGGGAGTTAACAGCTTGGATAGCGGCGTGAGCCAAGCAGATTGCGACATTGTTTTCCCTTATCGGGTGCAGGGCGGAACAGCCGCCTTTTCCGTTCTTCTTTTAGGTTTTTTCGCGGGCCTTATGGTTTTTTTGGCGGTGAGTGAGCCGGGGAGCCTTATCGGAGTCCATATTGGTGCGCCGTATGGGGCGCTGGTTTATGGTGGGCTGGCGGTAGGGAGCCTGGGTATGGCTGTTCTGCTGCTACAGCGCCATCGAGCGCAAAGGGGGAGGGGGCGGGCGATTGTCTTTGGCGTAAAAGCCGTCACTCTCCCTGAAAGCCTAACCTCTGCCCGTTTTCTAACGATTGATTATGACGTTATCGAAAAGGTGGACTACGAATCAGTCGATCGCGCCGGTATGAATTTCATTAGGATTGATGGTGGTGGGCTTCATATCCGCATTTCCGATATCGGGTTTGAGCGTCAGACAGACTTCCATGAAGTCTATGATCTGCTAAGAAAGAAAGCGATGGAGCGACAAACGCCGGATGTTTAAGGCGTTAAAGGGTGAACGGTTTTTCTTATTAAGGGCATCGCATCTTCTTGCTGGATTTTTCACCATTCGGCTGGTTTAGTTTTTTGTCGCATTTTTTTAAAGGGGCTGACCTTCCATGGTTTTGAGTTCTCGTTTTCTGGGGATGGCCGCTTTGGCCGTTCTCGCCGTCATTCCGTTTACCGCCTGGGCTCAAGAGGATAGCCGAGAGGCGATCAAGTTGCCTGATCAGGTAAAAGGACAGTTCCGTGCCGAGATGCGCGAGGATATGGCGAGGCTTGATGACATTATCGCAGCCTTAGCAGAAGGTGCGTTTAGCCAAGCGGCCGACATTGCCGATATCAATCTGACCTTGGGTCATAAGATGTGGCGGCGTATGGCGGATGAAGGCGCGACCATGAAAGAGATTATTACGGCCCGGGAAGAAATGCGTGAGCAGGGCATGTTGGGAAAGGGCCTCCATGGCATTGGCCGGTTCATGCCCGAGCATTTCCGGGCCATGGGCGTGACCATGCATGAGGCCGCCGAAGAGTTTGCTCTGACGGCCCGTCAAGCCGCCCAGCCGCCGACTGCCAAGGACTATGCCCAGGTGCTGGAAAAGCTTCAGGCGATGACCGAAGTTTGCCGGGCATGCCATGAAACGTTCCGTGTACCATGAGGGACGTTTTTTCATAATCGATAACGTTTCGGCCGCAGACTAAAACACCCCCTTTAGATGGCTGAGGCATTGCGCCTCTTAATGATAGGAAAATATGCAGATAGCTGACTGAGGCTTATTTGGCTGGCAATTGATGTGAACGTGTGATGACCAGAGGCCTACAAAAAGAAAAATTCGAAAATGGTGGGGGCTAGATTGGGGCGAATCTGCATATGGAGTTGCGCCAAGCGGCAAAAGAACGATTTTGCCTGGAATATGGATCAATCCAAAGGGCGAAAAAGCCGTAGAGGGAGGCTTTGAGGGTTTGTATCAGCTCTAAATTTTTCTGCTACGACATATTATCTGCAAGTGCAGTTGAGTCGATATAAGCTTCTTGAGGCATATAATATTTTTGTTTATCAATAGATTATATGTGATTGATAAATGATTGCTTTAGGTCTGGCGAAATGTTTTCCGGCCAATGAGGCGTATGACGCGGGGAGGGCTCCTTCTGTTTGCCATTTTTCCGTCCTGCTTGACTACGGATGTAGGCGCAGGGATCGAACCGGGATGGCAGGTTTCCCGATTCGCTTGCCTGTTGAGGATATTTTCGGTCGAATTGATCATTCGAAACCAAGAAAAAAGATAATTTTTTCTCTTCCTTGTTTCGTTAACCTCTTTATTGATTAATGATTAACAAGAATTCCCAAGGTCTTTTCTTATGGGTGTTTGGTCGGGATGAAAAGGTTAACAAAATGCAGAGGGGAAGGTTAAAAGTCAGGTAAAACAACGCCCTCATGTTCCTTGCGGCTACTTTCGTAGTTGACCGTTAACCTTCTTTGGCTAATCTTTGGGCGGGGAAGGTATAGTGTTCGTTAGAAAAACGACCCGCTATCCCTAGTATTTATTTAACCTCTTGTTAAATTTTCCAAAGCGGAATGCTTTGGCCTGGGAATACGAGACGGTTTACTTGGGACATGACTGACAGAAAAATGGTAAAACATTCCTATACGGTGCCTTGCTCCAGCGCTTTCCGTGATGCCGTAACTGCGCTGGCCGATCAGCGGGGCGTTAATGTGGCCGACTTGGCGCGTTCCATCCTACTTGTGGTGTCGGGCGATGTTGTGGACGCTTTTGAGGACCCCGGCGAACCCGACCCTGACGACCGTGAAGAGGTTGCCATTAAATCGGGACCGTCGGAGGGACGGCCCTGGCGACGCAAGCCGCGTATTCAGGTGCGCCTCACTCCCGGTTACGATGTGACAATGATCCGTAAAGCGCTCAATCTGGCGTTGGCCGTTGAGCATGGCGTGATCAACCTTGACGTCCATGGTCTTTCCGGTTTGGCAAAGGCTGAAGAAGAGCGGACGGAGGAGGAGAAGGCGATGCCCCAACCGACTCATCCGCCCCATGTGGATGCCGAGCCCATTGAAAAACACCATGCTTTGATTAAGGAGCGCGATGAGGAAGTTGAGCGCCTTCGGACCATGGTATCGGTCCTTTCATTTGAGCCGCTTCCCAATGGCGTAAGTTCGCGCGCCGAAGCCTTGCATGTTTTGGGCTTTCCGCCCAACGCATCGCCCGACCGTTCTTCGGTTAAGGGGCGTTTTCGCATGCTGGCGACTATTCATCATCCCGATGGGGCCTATGGCAGCCATGAAAGGATGAGCCAGTTGAATGCGGCCATGGATTATTTGAGATAAGCAATAAAAAAACCCCGGCCGAACGGTCGGGGCTTTCAGATGTCGTATAAAGGGGAGCGCCAGCCGGAGGCGCTTTTTTGTCAGTAGCCGACTTCCCCTTGTGCGGTCACCTTGGTATTGGTGATTTTGCCGTGGAACTTGCCATCCATTTCGCGGAAGTGAATCTCGAACCAGTCGGCGACTTCCTTTTCCAGCCTTTCCATATATTCGTAGCTGCCGTCGTTATGGACCCGGTCCATGATGTCGAGAATTTCATCGAGCAGCCGGTTATGGTCGCGGGAGTGGGCGGCGTAATCCTCATAGTGCTGATCCCGCATGACCTTTTCTTCCAGCGCGAAGTGGGAAGAAATCTGGCCGTGCATTTCACCGAGAATCTCTTCGACCTTTTCTTTCTCGCCGCTGTTACCCAGGGCGCTATGCAAATCATTGATCAGGCCGATCAGTTCTTCGTGTTCGTGGTCCACCGAATTGTGACCGGTGCGGTAGCTGTCTTTGAATTCGAGAAAGGCCATGGGGCGTCCTCTATTGCCGAGCTTGGTTTTCTTAAAATCTTGGCGCACTTTAAAAACATCAAATAGTGCCATCCTTGATGGCGGTCAACGCCGGACTGGAGGAAATCCGATCTTTCCTGTTAGGGCGTTGCTTAATATGAGGGGAGAAACCCATGGTCGCGAAGCCGAAAATTCTAGTTACCAGACGCTACCCTCAGGCGGTTTTGGACCGCATTGGACAGAACTACGATGCGGTGATCAACGAAACCGACGAACCCTACGATGTTGATCGGTTGATCGGTCTGGCGCAAGGCATGGACGGCCTGATGCCGACTCTGACCAATAAACTCGACCGTGCGGCTATCGAGCGCTTGCCCGAGACCGTCAAAGTCATTTCCACCTATTCGGTCGGTTATGAGCATATCGACTTGGAAGCGGCCAAGGAGCGCGGCATCGTGGTGACGAATACACCAGACGTTTTGACCGACGCCACCGCCGATATCGCCCTATTGCTGATTTTGGGTGCGGCCCGGCGCGGAGCCGAGGGAGACCGCCTCTGCAGGGAGGGCGGCTGGATCGGCTGGACGCCCAGCTTTATGGTTGGCATAGAAGTGACGGGTAAGCGGCTCGGTATCTACGGCATGGGTCGTATTGGGCTGGCCATCGCCAAACGGGCCCGGGGGTTCGATATGGAAATCCATTATCACAAACGCTGCCGTCTCTCCCCGGAAGAAGAAATGGGGGCGATCTATCACGAAACCCCTGAAAGCCTTCTGGCGGTTTCCGATTTTCTGTCGCTCAATTGTCCCGATACCCCCGAGACTCATCACTTTCTCAATGCCGAGCGCATCGCCCAACTACCCGAAAATCCGGTTATCATCAACACGGCGCGCGGCCCGGTCGTTCATGACGACTCATTGATCACAGCATTGAAAACAGGCCGGGTTGCCGCGGCAGGCCTGGATGTTTTCGAAAACGAACCGAATTTCGACCCCCGCTACAAGGATTTGCCGAATACCTTTCTTTTACCCCATCTCGGTAGCGCAACGGTGGAAACCCGCAACGCCATGGGGTTGCGGGCGCTTGACAATCTTGATGCTTTCTTCCGGGGAGAAGAACCTCGGGACCGGCTGGTCTGAGATATTATGTGGTCAGAAAGTTTCTGGTCCGATAGGATAAAATATAAATTGCAATACAGTACCTCTGCACGCATATAGTGAAATATTGACAATCGAATTTTAAGTGAATGACCAATAAAAACCCCCAAGCCCCCTTGTCTGAAGCGAAACCCGGCGGGTCGGTCCCCGCGGTGGCGAAGCTTGCCCATGAGGTGAAAAATCCGCTGAATGCGATTATCGGATATACCCAAATGATCTGTGCTGCGGATGACCAGAGCGTCGATTTCGAACAGGTGAAGGAGTGGGCTGAAGTTATCCATAAGGGGGCGGTCGGTCTGGTTAAGACCTGTGAGCGGGTGCTTGATGAAGAAGCCAGCGCCGATGTCATCGTCAAAAAAGAAGATATCGATTTTCACGATTTTGGCGGGTCGATCGTCGCTCTGTTTCAAAGCCAGGCCAAAAGCAAAGGCGTTACGCTGTCTCTCAAGGTCAGCGAGAAATTTCCCATTCTCCATACCGATCCGGTTTTGCTGACCGAAATGCTCAACAACCTGATCAAGAACGCCATCAAGTTCACCCCGGCAGGAGGGCGGGTCGAGGTATTGGGTGAGGTGGATGAAAAGCAGGATGCGCTTATTCTGGTGGTTCAGGATACGGGAAAGGGCATTCCCATGGACGTGCTTTTTGCACTCAGGCGGGGTGAGCAGATCGCTCCCTCGACTGATCAAGCTGTTGCCAAGGGCTGGGGATTTGGCCTGCGTATTACCATGGAAAACGCCCGAAAGATTGGTTGCGAGTTTGATCTACATAGCCCGGAAAATAAGGGAACAGTCGCCTACATGCGGTTTTTTAGGAAAGCCGCTGGGACATGAAAAAGGCCCCGGTTGAACCAGGGCCTTTCCATTAAAAACAGTCTCTTTAGTCTTGCGCTTACTCGCGGTTTCCGAGGAACTGGAGCAGGAAGAGGAAGATGTTGATAAAGTCGAGATAGAGCGACAGGGCGCCCATCACGGCTTTTTTACCGGCGGTTTCAGAATCATCGCCTGCGTAGTAGATGGCCTTGATCCGCTGGGTGTCGTAGGCGGTCAGGCCGGCAAAGATCAGCACGCCGATGGCCGAAATGGTGAAGTGCAGAGCCGAGCTTTCCAGGAAGATGTTGACCAAGCCGGCGATAATGATGCCGAACAGGCCCATGATCAGGAAGCTGCCCATGCCCGAAAGGTCTTTCTTCGTGGTATAGCCCCAAAGGCTTAAGCCAGCGAAAGAGGCCGCCGAGATAAAGAAGACGCGAGCGATGCTTTCACCGGTATAGACCACGAAAATCGATGCGATCGATGCACCGACCAGGGCGGCGTAGACCCAGAACAGCATCTGCGCCGTGCTGGCCTTGATGTGGTTGATCCGGGCGCTCAAGAAAAGGACGAAGCCGATGGGGGCCAGGGCGACAACCCAAAACAGCGGGGTGCCGAAAATGGCCTGCATCAGGGTTTCGGAGCTCGCCACACCGGCGGCCACCGCGCCGGTCAGCGCAACACCCGAAGCCATGTAGTTGTAGACGCGCATCATATACTTGCGCAGGCCCACATCCATATGGGCAGCCTGGGCATGAGTGGTGTCCATCATGCGGGGATCTTGGCCGAAAGCCATGGTTTTCAGGTCCTTCTGATAGTGAACGGTAAAAACTCTTGCCTGTTAATATGTCACGACTCGCCAAAAAGGCAAGGCGAACCGGTCCAGATCACGACGGTTTTATCAAACGGGTAAATTATGGCGGAATCTAGGCTGAATAGTGGTCTAAAGCTTAATTTTCGCCCATTTTCCTTGTCGCCAGAGGATGGCGAACACGGCGGACTGCAAAACCCGGTATCCGGCGTTGGCGATCCAGACCCAAAGTAGTCCCAGACCGAGATAAGGCCCCAAAAGCCAAGCGAGAGGTAAACCGATAAGCCATTGGGTGCCGACAGAGACACTCATCACCGCTCTGGCCGCCCCTGCGCCGAGGAGGGCATTGAGCAGCACCAGCCCCAAGGCCTCGAAAACCATCGAGGCCCCGGCCAGTTGGAGGGGAAGGCGGGCCAGATCGACGACGTGAGAGTCATGGATAAAACCGGCGAGCACCCAGTCGGGTACGAGAACGGCAGGCAGCCCAACCAACCCAAGGGCGACCATGCCGACCTTCGTGACGTCCCAACCCCAACGGGCCGCATCGTCGGGCTGGCCTTTGCCAAGTGATTCTCCAACCAGGGTCAGGGCAGCCAACCCTAAGCCCATTCCAGGCAGGATGGCGACTAGGATTAGGGTGATGATGACATGAGAGGCCGCCAGTTCGTCGGTGCCGACTTGGCCGACAATCCAGAAAAAGGCGGTAAAGCCGGTGGCGAAGAGGAATTGCTGAACCGCGCTAGGCAGCGCGAGACGGAGCATGGTGGCCATGGTGTCTCGGCTGGGTATGCGCGACATGAAGCCGCGTTCACGGGCGTGGCGTAAGGCGAAAATCGTATAGATGATCGTGCCCAGATAAAGCGAAAGACTCGTCCCCAGTCCAGCTCCTTCAGCGCCCAGTTCAGGAAGTCCGAAGTTTCCAAAAATCAGCCCGTAGTTGAGCACCACATTGGCCAAATGCATGATCAGCAGGGTTTTTAAGTAAAGCCCGGCGAGGCTGACCCCGGTGAAATAGCCGCGGAAGGAAAAATTCATCCCCACGGCGACCATGCCCAAAAGGCGGGCCTCGAAATACGGCACCCCCTCGGCGATGACCGCCGGATCGCTGTTAATGAGTGGGTAAAGGGCGGGGGCGAAGGAAATTAAGACAAAACTCAGTGGCAAGCCGAGAGCAAGGGCGAGAAACAGTCCGCCGTTCAAGGGAATGGCCATTTCATTCTCGCGGCCTTCGCCTTTGCGGCGGGAAGCCATTGCCTGGACCGATGAGGACAAGCCGATAATTGCGGCGATTGCCATGTAGTTGGCGAAACTACCCACACCGACGGCGGCCAGTGCGGTAGGACCCAGAACCCCGACCATGGCCGTATCGACCAGATTAAGGACGTTCTGGCTCAGCATGCCGCCAATGATCGGTAGGGAGAGCGCCGCGATGCGGCCGAGGCGTTCCCGGGTGATCATCTATTCGTTCCTGAGCAACGGCGCCGATTTACGACCCAAGGCCCGCCAGGTTCCGATAAAGCCGCCGCCCAGAGTAATGGCCAGACAGAAAGAAACGGTTACGACCGTAATTTCCGGCAGATTGACCCAAGGACTGCGCATCAGGAAAACGATGACAGCCCAGGCCGTCGCCGTGCCGATGATTGAAGAAAGCAGGCCGGTGGTCAGTCCGAGCAAACCGTATTCAACCATATAGGCTTTTAAGATAGCGCTACGCCTTGCGCCTAAAACCTTAAAGACCACGGCGTCGTATACCTGTCGCCGGTGCCCAGCAGCGATGGCTCCGGCCAACACGAGCGCGCCGACGGCCAGGGTCAAAAGGGAACTGGCCCGCACGCCGGTGCCGATTCCGGCAATCAGGTCATGGACCGATTGCAAGGCCTCGCGTACCCTAATGACCGAGATATTGGCGAAGTTGCGGGTCACGGCCTGTTCGATGGCGTCTTCGTTGGCTGCATCGGCATGGATGGCGGCGAGGTGGCTGTGCGGCGCGCCTTCAAGGGTGCCCGGTGCAAAAATAATGGCGAAGTCGAATCGCAGAGACCGCCAGTCGATGGCGCGAAGCGAGGCGATTTCGGCGGTGACGTCGCGACCCAGCACATTGAGGGTCAGGGTATCGCCGAGGCCGACGCCGAATCCTTTGGCAAGCCCGGCATCGAGTGAGATTTTTGGGGGGCCGCTGTAGTCCGTGGGCCACCACTGGCCGGCAACCATTTCGGTGCCCTCTGGCATTTCGGCGGCATAGGTCAACGCTCGGTCGCCGCGCACGGCCCATTGGGATTCCGGCGCGATGGCGGCTTTTTCAACCGGGATGCCTTTGATGGCGACGATTCGGCCGCGTAACGACGCCACCCGTTTATACTCGCTCCCTTGCGAAACGGCAGTCACCGCTTTATCGAACTGTTGGGCTTGATGATTCTGAATATCAACAAAGAAAAAAGCCGGCGCCTGTTCGGGCAGGGTTTCGGCGATTTGGTGACGCAGATTGCCGTCGATCAGGGCGATCGCCACCAGAACCGAAAGGCCGAGACCGAGCGACAGCATCACTCCCGAGGTGCGGTTTCCGGGCCGGTGAATATTGGCAATACCGAGCCGCCACTCGGCGGGTAACCGACTGTTTTTCAAACGTTTAGCAAACGTCGTCGCCCCTTTGGCTCCAAGCCTTAGAAGAACCATGGCAAGCGTTGTTCCGCCAACGAACCAAAGAGCAAAATAGCGGTCGAGAGCGGTCGCCAGGGTGAGGCCTGCCAGACCGGCGAAAAATAAACAGACGATGGCTAGCGAGCGGGGTGAGCGCCACAGTGATACCTCAACGATTCGATCTCGAAACAGTTGCGAGGCGGGGATTGAGCGGCCCTTCAGAAGTGGCCAGAGGGCGAATGAAATGGTGGTCAAAATTCCAAAAACGGCGGCCAGCAGGAGGGTGGCCGGATAGAGTGCGGGCTCGGGCGCGGCGGGCAGGAGACCGGCCATAAGATGGGCTCCGGCATAAGGCAGCGCGCCACCCAGTAGTAGCCCAACAACGATCCCAATCAAGCCAAGACCGAGAATTTGCAAAAGATAGGCTGAGAAAATCAGGTGAGATGGCGCACCCAGGCATTTTAGCGTGGCGATGGTCGCGGTCTTGCGTTCGAGATAGCTTTCCACCGCGTTGCCGATGCCGATGCCGCCGATCAACAGGGCGGTTAAGCCGACGAAGGAAAGAAACAGGGTCATGCGGTCGACGAACCGTTGGACGCGGGGGGCGGCATCGGTTGTGTCGCGCAACCGCCACCCGGCCTGGGGATGGGTGGTGTTCAGGCGTTCTTTAAACGCCGTGGCGCTATCGCCCGGTTTGAGTAAGACCCGATAATGATGGTGAAGCTGGCTGCCCGGTTGGATGAGGCCGGTGGCTTTCAGATGATCGAGTCCGATCATCAGGCGTGGCCCGAAGCTGAGTACGTTGGCGACACGATCCGGCTCTTTGACGATTACCGCGCGCAAAATGAAGGCCTGATCGCCCACCTGCACCTGATCGCCCAGTTGTAGGTTGAGGCGGGGTAGCAGGTTTCTATCGGCGACCGCACCGGGAAGGCCGTCTGTTGTCGCCAGGGCGTCTTTTAAGGCGATGGGCGGGTCGAGCTGCATCTCGCCAACCAGGGGATAGGCGGGGTCGACCGCTTTTAGCTCGGTGAGGCGGAATCGGTCGCCGCCATCATTGGCCATGGCGCGCATATCGACCATTTCCGAAAGGGCGGCGGCATTGGCTTTCAGTGTCGCCAATTGTTGGATGTTTGCTGGGCGTTGGACCAGCCGGATATCGAGGTCGCCGCCCAAAAGCGCCATACCGTCGCGCAACAACCCCTGACGGATGGATTCGGACGTGGAGCCCACCGCGGCAATGGCCATCACGCCGAGTGTTAGGCAAGCCAGCATGATGCGAAAGCCGTTAAGACCTGACCGGAACTCCCGTCGGGCGAGGGTCAGCGCCAGAGCCAGCCCGCTCATTCAGCCGCCTTGTTTTCGGCTTCGTCGGAAACCTTGCCATCCTGCACATGGACGATGCGGCCGCAACGTTCGGCAAGCGCCGGGTCGTGGGTAATTAGCAAAAGCGTGGTTCCGGCGCGCTCCTTGAGATCGAACAGCAGGTCCATGACCTTCTGGCCGGTTGCTCCGTCGAGATTGCCAGTCGGCTCGTCGGCCAGAAGAAGCGTTGGTTCAGGGGCAAAGGCACGGGCCAGGGCTACGCGTTGTTGCTCGCCGCCCGAAAGTTGGCCCGGATAGTGGCTTAAACGATGGCCGAGGCCGACGGCTTCCAGTTGTGCTCGGGCCTTGTCGAAGGCTTTCGGGTCTCCGGCGAATTCCAGCGGCACGGCGACGTTTTCAAGGGCTGTCATAGTTGGCACCAGATGAAAATCCTGAAAGACGATCCCCACGTGGTCGCGGCGGAAGGTCGCCAAACCGTCTTCATCGAGTTTGGTTAAATCAATTCCTGCAGTCTCGACCTGGCCGGAGGTGGCGCGCTCCAGACCGGCGATGATCATCAGCATGGAGGTCTTGCCCGAACCCGACGGTCCGACCACGCCAACGGTTTCGCCCTTGCCAACTTCAAGATTCACGCCACGTAAGATGTTGACCGGTCCCGCTTCGCTGTCCAGGGTAAGGTGCAGATCGCTTAATCGCACAGAATTGTCGGATGCCATAGATGTCATTGAGTTCCGCCGTCGTTTTTTGTCTTAGAGTCCGATATGGCCGGGTTCGCGCCATAGTCAATGCTTTGGCATTTCTGAGCCTATGCTTTTTGGTCCCCTCGGTTCAAGCCGCTCAGCCGCAGAAGTTGTTAATTCTGGGCGATAGCCTGACGGCGGGCTATGGCTTGTCCAAAACCGATTCTTTTCCACATCAGCTCGAAGTGGCCCTTAAAAAATCTGGCCGGGATGTGGAGGTGATCAATGCGGGCGTTTCAGGCGACACAACGGCAGGCGGCCTATCCCGGCTGGATTGGATTTTGAAGGATGCACCCGATGCGGTGATCGTCGAACTCGGCGCCAACGACGGACTGCGCGGTCTCGACCCAAAAAACAGCGAGGCCAACTTAAAGGCTATTTTGGATCTTTTGGCCGCGGCAGAAACGCCGGTGCTGTTGGCTGGGATGCTGGCACCTCCCAACCTGGGTTCACGCTATGGGGAGGCCTTTAACAGCATGTATAAACGTTTAGGTTCCAGAGAAGGCGTCGTTTTCTATCCGTTTTTTCTCGATGGCGTTGCCGCCGTGCCCGAACTGAACCAAGCTGACGGCATCCACCCCAACGCGCAAGGGGTGGCGGTGGTGGTTGAGCGTATTCTTCCATCGGTAAAAAAACTTCTCTACATTGCCCGTTAAGCTTACCCGCCCCATATTGTTAGGTACGATAGTTTCGACGGACGGAGAAGCCGATGGCTGATTTTAAGGCGGTGCAAACAGGCGGTGAAGATTGGCCCCATGTGGCCCAGGCATGCGTCGAAGCTCTGGAGCCCCTGCCTGAAGGCGCTAATATTGGTTTTCTTTATGTAACCGACCTTTTAGCCGCCGACATGCCTTCGGTGCTCACCTATCTACGCCAGCGCACCGGTATCGTTCACTGGGTTGGCGGCGTCGGCGCCAGTATTTGCGGGGTCAATGGTGAAATCGCCGATATGCCCGCTGCTTCGGCCATGGTCGCTTGTTTGCCGGAAAACTCTTTTCAGATTCTCCATTCCTGCGAGAATGATTTGATGGAAATCGACGATGCCACCTGGCAGTGGATTGCAGATACCGCGCCGCCGTTTGGTATTTTGCATGGCGACCCGGACAACCCCAAAGTCATCGACTTGATTGAAGGCTTGGCCGAAAAGTCCGGTGCTTTCGTGGTGGGCGGCTTGACGTCGTCACGTACCGAATCGGTTCAGGTGGCCGACCGGATCATGGGCGGCGGGCTGACCGGCGTGTTGTTCAGCGACCGAGTGCCGGTGGCCACCGGGGTGTCTCAAGGCTGTCGGGCGATCGGTGAAACGCATTTGGTTTCCGATGCCCTGGAAAACGTCTTGGTTGGTCTGGATGGCGAGAAGGCGCTCGATATTTTGACCCGTGAAACCGGGGCTTCAACCCGTGTGGAGTTGGAAAATCTGGCCGGGCGGCTGCATGTGGCCTTGCTGGTGGAAGGCTCTGATATGGGTGATTTTATGGTTCGAAACCTGATGGCCGTTGATCAAAATCGCGGGTGGATCGGTATTGGCGGCGAAATCCCGCCGGGTGCGCGTATTCAGTTTGTCGAGCGGGACCCCATCTCGGCCGAGATCGATTTGCGGGAAATGGCCGAGCGAATGAAAAACCGTCTCGATTCGAAGCCCAAGGGAGGGGTTTACGTCAGTTGCGTGGCGCGCGGAGCCAATATGTTCGGCAAGGCCGGGCATGAGTTGAACATCTTAAAAAGCGTGCTGGGCGATTTCCCGTTGGTCGGGTTTCATTCGGCAGGCGAAATCTCAAACAGCCGCCTCTACGGCTACACAGGGGTCCTGACCCTGTTTACGTAAAGAGTTGAGGGGCTCGAAACGGGGAAAATCCATGGAATACAACAAGCTGGGACGCAGCGGCATCAAGGTGAGCCGAATTTGCCTCGGCACAATGACCTGGGGCGAGCAAAACAGCGAAGCCGAAGGGCACGCACAGATGGATGCGGCCTTCGATTATGGGGTCAACTTCATCGATACGGCCGAGATGTATCCTGTTTCGCCGCGCAAGGAGACCTATGGCGATACGGAACGAATCGTCGGTTCTTGGATGGCGGCGCGGGGCAATCGGGACAAGGTGATCCTGGCGACCAAGGTCATTGGGCCGGGCGATATGTTTACCTATATACGCGGCGGCGACCTCAAACATACGGCGCAAGGTATTGAGGCGGCGCTTGAGGAGAGCTTGAAACGGCTAAAAACCGATTATGTGGATCTCTATCAAGTTCATTGGCCCGACCGGAACACCAACTATTTCGGCCAACGCGGCTACAATCCGGCCAATGAGCGGGAGTTCACGCCACCCGAAGAAGTTTTGGCGACCCTGGATAAACTGGTCGGGGCAGGGAAAATTCGGGCCATTGGGCTATCCAATGAATCGCCCTGGGGGGTGATGAAGTACCTGGCGCTTTCCGAAGCCCTGGGTAAGGCGCGCGTGGTTTCCGTGCAGAATCCCTACAGCTTATTAAACCGACTTTATGAAATCGGCTTAGCCGAAGTAGGGATGCGCGAAGAGGTGGGGCTCTTGGCCTATTCACCGCTCGGCTGTGGCTGCTTGTCTGGGAAATACCTGAACGGCCAATCGCCTGCCGGGGCGCGACTGACCATTTGGCCGAAACGCTACAAACGCTATACCGGAGACAACAGCCTCAAGGCGACGACCGACTATGTGGCGCTGGCTCGGCTTCATGGGCTCGACCCCTCGCAGATGGCCATAGCCTATTTGCTGACCAAGCCGTTCCTTGCGGCTGCGATTATTGGCGCGACGACCATGGAGCAGTTAAACAACAACTTAGCGGCGGCCGACCTCGTTCTTTCCGAGGATGTTCTAAAAGGGATTGAGGCGATCCAAAAAACCTATCCCGACCCGGCGTCCTAAGGTACGATTCAACCCAGGCATATCTGAAGACGATTTAATCCAGGGAGAGACGGATGCGACTATTTATCGGCGTTCGGCCAGGCGAACCCGTCCTGCAGCAGTTGGAACTGATGTGCAATGGCCTGCCCAAAGCTCGTTGGGTGACGCCCGAAAACATGCATGTGACGCTGCAGTTTCTGGGAGAGGTCGGCAATGCCGATGCCGAACTGTTGGATGCGGAATTGGCGACCATCCGAATGCAGCCGTTTTCCATTGCGCTTTCCGGCCTCGGTACCTTTCAGCGGGGCCGTAAGCCCGGCGTCCTCTGGGCGGGAGTTGAAACTTCTTCCACGCTCGTCGATCTGCGCACCCGTTGCGCGGCGGCCGTGCGCCGTGCCGGGCTGACGGCTGATGAGCGGAAATTCAAACCGCATCTGACTCTGGCCCGACTACGCGATCCGATCCCCGATCGAATCGGTGCTTACATGGCTTCCCGCGAACCCTTTTCGACGCCGCATTTTGAAATTGACAGGTTTATCCTCTTCCGCAGCCACCTAGGCAAAGGCCAGGCCCACTATGAAGAAGTGGCGGACTATTTGTTAGAGGGATAGAAAAGCTGCGACATCTTCCATGGTGGCGCAAATTGTTCTTGCGCCCGCAGCCTCAAGACGTTGTCCGTAGTTTTTACCGCAATGGCTGCCGCCGATGAAGCCGACTGCGGTCATACCGGCTGCTCGCGCCGCCTCAATTCCCACCGGACTGTCTTCGATGACCAGTGAATCTTTCGGGGCAACGCCCATTCTATGGGCGGCGAAGAGAAAGAGATCGGGCGCCGGTTTGCCGTGGGTGACCATACGGGCGCTGAAAAGGTTTTGACCAAAAAAACCGTCCAGCCCGGTGAGCTTTAGCGAATGGTTGATTTTCTCCGGACTGCCGCTGGAAGCCACGCATTTGGCGAGGGGAAGTTGTTCAAGCAAGGCATGAATGCCGGGGATGGCCTTGAGCTCCCGGTCGAAGGCCGCCCGGTCACGGCGACGTAAGTCTTCTTCGAAGGTGGCGGGCAGGATCACGCCGTTTTCGGTTTGGATCTTTTCATGGACGGTGGCGAGGCTGCATCCGGTGAAGCGTTGGCGGGCCTCCTCCGGGGCCAGATCGACGCCCTGCTCGGCTAAATAGGCGGCCAACTCGCGGCTGGCGATCATTTCACTATCGACCAGGACTCCATCGCAGTCGAAAACGATCAGTTCAGCCATGGTCTTTCAGCAGACTCTCGAAGGTATGGTCGGCATGGTCTGGTTCGACGCTCCAGTCGGCGTAAACCGCCTCGATCATCCGGTCGCGCAGCATGGCGAATTCACCGGTTTCCGGGTCCACGTAGGCGAGGAAGCGCTGGGAGCGTGGATCGTCGAGCACCTGGAGGTAATACCGTCCTTTGGCCTTGACCAGATCGCCCGGTTCGGGTGCGCCGTCTTTGGGTTTGCCTGGCGTCAAAACGACCTTGAGGTCGAGATCGCGGGCCTCGGCTTCCGGGTCCTGATAGTGAAGCTTTAAGGGTCTCTCATGGGGTTTGAGCGGCACCAGATAGTGATGGAGATAATCGCGGCTTTGCCGGTGGACCTTGAGAAAGAGTGCCGGGCCTTGCGCCGTTGCGTGGATCACCAGGGTCCCTGTATCGATTTCATAGAGCGGCTTTATCATTTTTTGACATCCATCTTTTCCAGGTTGGCCTGGGCGGCCAGGGCGGCTGGGCTGCCCGGCGCGGCTTCAAGCAGGTCGATCCAGGCTTGTCGGGCCTGATCGTCCTCGCCTTTCAGGCGGTGAAGATTGCCTTTTTCGAGCAGGGCGTCAGGCTGGTCCGGGTGCATGGAAAGGGCTTTGTCTACGTCTTCCAGCGCCATGTCGAAGTTGTCGAGATAGCGATAGGCCGTGGCGCGAAAAATTAAGGCATCGATTCGCGCCGGATCAATTTCGAGCGCCCTGTTCAAATCGTCAATGGCCGGGAAGTAAAGTTTATCGGCGGCCTTGGCCTGGGCCCGATCAATCAACAGTTCGACCGATTGGGGGTCAAGTTCGAGGGCGGCGGTCTGGACGTCGCGGGCCCGGCCGAACGCTCCGGCCAGCAACCAGGCCTGCCCGGCCTGCCCAAGAAGCTCGGCCTTCATGGTTTTTTCGGCATTGATTTCCTGGGCCAACCGTTCCAACCGCTCGGCCCCTTCTTTGTGGAATTTGAGGCCAATCAGCGCCACGGCAGCGCAATGGTCGGCGCCGAACCCGCCGCCCATGTCATGCCATTCGAGCGCCGCGTCGAAGGCTTTGTCAGGGTTTTTGGCGGCCAAGGCCATACAGTTTTGATACTTTTCGGCCTCTTCGTCGGCTTCGGCAGTGGTCGGAAGGATGGTCGCCAAAACGGCGAAAAGAAAAAGAAAGCGCATGGGTATCTTGTGGTTGCTATTCATGGGACGCTAGAGTCCACTCGAACGATCTGAAATGCAAGAGCGAGGCGCGCCGGTGGGCAACAAAAATCATCTTTTCGTTTTCGGTCTGGGCTACAGCGCCCGGTTTCTCTGTCGGGCTCTAAAGGCCGATGGATGGCGCATTTCCGGCACCTGCCAAAGTGCCGATAAAAAAGCCGAGCTTGAGGCCGAGGGGTTCGATGCTCATCTGTTTGACCGCGAGCGGCCCATTGAGAACTTTTCAAACCTGCTTACTTCGGTCACTCATGTTTTAAGTTCCGTGCCGCCTGACAAAACCGGCGATCCGGTGATTGACGAGCATGGAAGTGATCTTTCCCATGCCGCACACCTGGAGTGGGTCGGCTACCTTTCGACCACCGGGGTCTACGGAGATACAGGCGGCGCGTTGGTCGATGAAACGGCGACCCTGCACCCAACCAGCGAACGCAGCCGCCGCCGGGTCGCCGCCGAGGCTGAATGGTGGGCGTTGATGGAAGAGCGTGGCCTGCCGCTCCATATTTTCCGGCTTTCAGGAATCTACGGCCCCGGTTATTCGACCCTGGATCGGGTGCGCGACGGCACGGCCAAGCGAATCGTCCGCAAGGGCCATGTATTCTCACGCATCCATGTGGAAGACATCACCCAGGTTTTGCGCGCCTCCATGGCCAAACCCCATCCTGGCGGAATCTACAATCTCTGCGACGACGAGGCCGCAGCGCCCGCCGATCTGACGGTTTTCGCTTGCGATCTTCTGGGTGTCGATCCGCCGGAAGAGCAGGACTATGAAGAAGTCTCCAAAACCATGAGCAAAATGGCCTTAAGCTTCTGGCAGGACCGCCGCCGAATCGATAACAGCCGGATCAAGGAGGAGCTGGGCGTGCGCCTCAAATACCCCAACTATCGCCAGGGCCTGAAGGCGATTTTAGAAGGGGAGGGATAGCCGTTGTCGCGGTGGTTCCGATCTCTTCAATTGTCGTGCCCGGACTTGACCCGGGTACCCACGACTTCAAACCATTGGAGTCCAAGTCGTGGATATGCGGGGCAAGCCTGCGCATGACGAGAAAGGGAAAAACAAAGCCATGGGCACCCGCGTTTGTGGGCACGTCAGGCCTGGGTTTTACCCCACTTCCTCGAATCGGTGTCTTTCTTCGTCGTAGGCGGTAAGTACGCCTTGGTCGATGTCGATGTGCCAGCCGTGAAGGGCCAGGGTTCCCGTGCCTAAACCGTCGCGGATGCAGGGGAAGGTTTTTAGGTTTTCCAGCGATACAAGAATGGCCGCTTTTTCGCAGGCCGCCGCCTGCTCATCGACTGAGGCGTCGGGATGGGTTTCAAGCACTTGGCGATGGGCGGTGCGGGCGAGATCAATCCAGTCGGGGATGAACCAACAGCCCTCGGTGCCCGGTTTGAAGGTATCGAACAGGGCGCGGATACCACCACAGTAGGCATGACCCATAACTAGAATGTGCTCGACCTTTAAGTGATGCACCGCGTATTCGAGCGCCGCGCTGGTGCCGTGGTAGCCACTGTCGGGCTGATAGGGGGGCACTAGATTGGCGACGTTGCGGACGACGAAAATATCGCCCGGTTCGGTGCCTAAGACGGTTGCCGGGCTGACCCGTGAATCGGCGCAGGCGATGACGCAAACTTTGGGGCTCTGGCCTTTTTCGACTAACTCTTTGTAGAGTTTCCGTTTATCAACATAGGTACCGGCCAGGAAATTTTTGTAGCCGTCTTTCAGCTTTTCCATTGCATCCATTGTCAATCCCCTTCCAATTGATCCAACAGTTCGCCGACCGTCTTGAGCAGCCGGTCAATGTCTTGGTCGCGGCTCAGGCGGTGGTCGCCGTCCTTGATGAGTGTCGTCACCACGTCCTCGGCAGCTAGTTTTTCGGCGATTTCCAGAGATAGCCTCCAGGGCACGTCCGGGTCGCCCATGCCATGCAGCAGCCGTACCGGACAGGTTATTGGCACAGGCGGTGAATTGAGTACAAGTTGATTCTTACCATCTTCGATGAGTTTCAGGGTAAAGGGCGTCGGGTCGGGGCCGTATTCGCTTTCGATGTAGAGCACGCCCTTTTCGTGCAGCTCGGTCCTTTGCGCCTCGGTGATCTCGGTTTCATAGAATCCGACGGTAAAATCCGGTGCGGGTGCGATACCGACCAGACCGCCGACTTTTTCGGGACGGGCCAGAGCGGTGCGCATCATCACCCAGCCGCCCATGGACGAGCCGACGACAACTTGAGGGCCTTCGGTCAACTGGTCGATGGCGTAGACGGCATCATCGCTCCATTGTCCAATGGTGCCGTCTTCGAAATCGCCCGACGATTGGCCATGGCCCGTATAATCGAAGCGTAGGAAAGACTGCCCGCGATCCTTGCAATAGGCTTCCAGCGCCAAGGCCTTGCCGCCATCCATGTCGGACATGAAGCCGGTGCAAAAGACCACACCAGGGGTCTTGCCTTCGGTTTTATGGTAGGCAATTGTGGCGCCGTCGGATTCGCGTGCTAATATTTGTGGGGGAGGGGAGGCTGTTTCTACGGTCATCTCTTTTATTCAATCGTTTGGACGGTTTAGCGGTTTTGAGGATTTATGGACGACAGCCCGGAGAATAACATCAATGACGGCTTAGAGGAACGCCCGGGTTACGTACCCGAGGGCGCGACCGAACTTGGCCGCCGGGCAACGGTGTTGCAAATTCTGCCCGAATTGGTGACCGGCGGAGTGGAGCGCGGCACGGTTGAAGTGGGTGTGGCCATTGCCGAAGCGGGCGGGCGCTCGTTGGTGGTGTCCAACGGCGGACCCATGGTGCATGAGTTGATTAGGGCCGGGGCTGAGCATTTCGAGATGCCGGTCCATTCGAAAAATTATTTCACTATGCGCAAGAACGCCGACCTTTTGGCCGAACTGATCAAGCGCGAGAATGTGGATATCGTTCATGCTCGTTCGCGCGCACCGGCCTGGAGCGCCTATTGGGCGGCCAAGAAAACCGGTGTTCATTTCGTTACCACGTTTCATGGCACCTATTCCCACGGCAACTGGTTCAAGCGTCGCTACAACTCGGTGATGACCAAAGGTGAAAAGGTTATTGCCATTTCGAGCTTTATCGCCGGTCATCTGCGCAAGATTTACGGCGTGCCCAAGGATCGCATCCGCATCGTGCCGCGCGGCGTTGATCTAGCCCGCTTCGATCCCGATGTGGTTAGTTCGGAACGGATGATCCAATTGGCACGCCAGTGGCGGCTCGACGATGGGGTGCCGGTGGTTATGCTGCCTGGCCGTCTGACCCGTTGGAAAGGCCAGAGTGTCTTTATTGAGGCCGTTGCCGAACTTGGGCGTCGGGATGCGCGATTTGTTCTGGTCGGTTCCGACCAAGGGCGCGAAGGCTATCATAGAGAGTTGGATTCCTTGATCGAGGCTAAGGGACTGAACGACATTGTGCGGATTATCGACCATTGCGACGACATGCCGGCAGCCTACAAGCTGACGGATCTGGTGATTTCGGCCTCGACCGATCCGGAAGCATTCGGTCGGGTCGCCGTCGAGGCTCAAGCTCTGGGCCGTCCGGTCATCGCTACCAGTCATGGCGGGGCTAAAGAAACCGTGATCGAGGGTGAAACCGGGTGGCTTGTGCCGCCGGAAAATCCCAGTGCTATGGCAAAGGCGATTGGCGAGGCGCTCGATATCAGTGAGGCGGCGCGAGCCAGAATGGCCGAGCGGGCCATCGCCCATATTCGCGACAATTTCTCCAAGGACACCATGTGCGCCCGGACCCTTGAGGTCTACAACGAGGTTCTGGCCGAGGAGCTTTCGGGGCGGTGAGTCCGCATAAAGAACGCATTCTGATCATCAAGCTGGGTGCGCTGGGCGATTTCGTTCAGGCTATGGGTCCCATGGCGGCCATCCGCAGCCATCACCCCAATGCCGAGATTATCCTGCTGACGACGAAGCCTTATGTTTGCTTGGGCGAGGCCTGCCCCTACGTGGACCGCGTTTGGGCCGATAGCCGCCCGAAGGCCTTGCAGGTGGGGAGATGGTTGGAATTGCGAGCAAAACTGCGTGGCGGCAATTTCAGTCGGGTCTATGATCTTCAAACCTCCGACCGCAGCGGCTTTTACGCCAAGCTCTTGGGCAGGGGCGTTGAGTGGTCGGGGATCGCCAAAGGCTGTTCACATCCCCATGCCAACCCAAAGCGCGATTTCATGCACACCATCGAGCGCCAGGCCGAGCAACTAAGAGATGCGGGCATCGGCAAAACCCCAATGCCGGATTTGTCTTGGGCCGAGGCCGATCTGTCGCGCTTTGCCTTGCCCGGACGGTTTGCCCTGCTGGTTCCCGGCGGTGCGCCGCATCGCCCCGCCAAGCGCTGGCCACCGGAGTCGTTTGGCGACCTTGCCAACCGATTGCTGGATGCGGAAATCTTGCCGGTTGTCCTGGGAGCCGGAGCCGAAGCGGAGATTGCCGGGGAAATCGCCGCCGTTTGCCCCGGCGTGCGTAGTCTGGTGGGCGAGACCGACTTTCTTGAGATTGCAGCACTAGCGAGAGGGGCGGTGTTGGCCGTGGGTAACGACACCGGGCCGATGCATATGATCACGCTGTCGGGCTGTTCGTCGGTGGTTCTCTATTCCCACGAATCTGACCCGGCGCTCTGCGCCCAGCGAGGCCCGAAAGTTTCCATTCTGCGCAAACCGAGTCTCACCGAGGTCACGGTTGATAAGGTTTGGGACGCGGTTGCGCCCTCTATTCCTTGACAGCAGCGCCTAAGCGCCTAAATTGCGCCGGTTGTTTTATGTGTTGCGGCACCGGCCCACCAGTTTCTTAAGGTTCAACAATGGTTGCGATTACCCTTCCGGACGGTAGCGTCCGTTCCTACGACGGCCCCATTACGGGCGCTGAAATTGCCGCTGAAATCGGCCCCGGTCTGGCGAAAGCCGCCCTGGCGGTCAAGGTGAACGGCGAATTGTGGGATCTCACTCGGGCGATTGAAACCGATAGCGATCTGGCCATCGTCACGGCAAAGGACGGCGAAGAGGCCTTAGAGCTTTTGCGCCATGATGCGGCCCACGTCATGGCCCAGGCGGTTCAGGAGCTTTATCCCGGCACCCAGGTGACCATCGGCCCGGCCATCGAAAACGGTTTTTATTACGACTTTGCTCGTGAAGAGCCTTTTACGCCGGATGACCTGGAGAAGATCGAAAAGCGTATGGCCGAGATCGTCGAGCGCGACCTGCCGCTTGAGCGGGAAGTCTGGGACCGCGAAGAGTTGATCGCCAAATTCAAGTCCATGGGCGAAACCTATAAGGCGGAAATCATCGAAGGCATTCCGGCGGGCGAAGACGTCACCGTTTATCGCCAGGGAGACTGGTTCGATATGTGTCGCGGGCCGCATCTGCCTTCGACGGGAAAGCTCGGAAAGCACTTTAAGCTGATGAAGCTGGCCGGAGCCTACTGGCGCGGAGACTCGCGCAACGAGATGCTTCAGCGGATCTACGGCACGGCTTGGGCCGATAAGAAGCAACTGAAGGCTTATCTTCATATGCTCGAAGAGGCCGAGAAGCGCGACCACCGCCGTTTGGGACGCGAGATGGACCTGTTCCATCTTCAGGATGTGGCTCAGGGCAGCGTGTTCTGGCACCCGAAGGGCTGGACGCTTTATCGCGCCGTGCAGGACTATATGCGCCGCCGTTTGGATGCTGCGGGCTATGTCGAGGTTAACACGCCTCAGCTTGTCGACCGGGTGCTCTGGGAAGATTCCGGGCACTGGGAGAAGTTCCGCGAGGCGATGTTTGTCGCCGAGTCCGAAGACCGGATGCTAGCGATCAAGCCGATGAACTGTCCCTGCCACGTTCAGATTTTCAAGAAAGGCACGACCAGCTATCGCGACCTGCCCTTGCGCATGGCCGAATTCGGCAGCTGTCACCGCAATGAACCGTCGGGGGCCTTACATGGCTTGATGCGGGTGCGCGCCTTTACCCAGGACGACGCCCATATCTTCTGCACCGAAGATCAGATTACGTCTGAAACCAAGGAATTCTGCGATCTGCTGCTCGAAATCTACAAGGATTTCGGCTTTGAAGACGTGGTGGTCAAGTTCTCCGACCGTCCGGAAGTTCGGGCCGGTGATGACGCCACCTGGGACAAGGCCGAAACGGCGCTCAAGGAAGCGACCGAGGCGGCCGGTCTCGAATGGTCGCTCAATCCGGGTGAAGGGGCGTTTTACGGGCCCAAGCTGGAGTTTGTCCTACGCGACGCCATCGGTCGCGACTGGCAGTGTGGTACGTTGCAGGTTGACTTCGTTTTGCCGGAGCGCCTTGATGCCACTTACGTCGGGGCGGATGGTGAAAAGCACCGGCCTGTGATGCTGCACCGGGCGATCCTTGGCTCATTTGAACGGTTCCTCGGTATTCTGGTGGAAAACTTCGCCGGACGCTTCCCGTTGTGGATGGCACCGACCCAGGTCGTTGTTGCAACCATTACCAATGAGTCGGACGCCTATGCCGAAGAGGTTTTGAAAACTCTGAAAGCGGCGGGAATCCGGGCGGAAATCGACCTGCGGAACGAAAAAATCAACTACAAGGTCCGCGAGCACAGCCATGCCAAAGTGCCGGTTTTGTTCGTCGTCGGCGCGCGCGAAGCCGAACAAAGGACTGTGGCGTTGCGCCGATTGGGCGGAAAAGAGCAAGAATTTCTTGCGCTTGACGAAGCAGTCGGTAGATTAAAAGAGGAAACGGCGGCTCCGTTTTAAGGAGACGTCATAGAGTTATAGTAAACCGCGTGCCGCCGGGGGACTTACCGGCGCGGGTTTTTGGCGTTGGCTGGATAGGAGGGTGTCCTGTTCGAGGAATGTTTTAAGCGGCGGCAGCGGATGGCAATAGGAGAAGTGGCATAGCCAGAAGACCGTTTGCGGCGCCGCCGTCCAAGGATACCGGACCGCGCGTCAACGAAAATATCGACGCCCCTAAAATTCGCCTTGTCGGAGCTGACGGAGAAATGGTCGGCGTCGTTAGCGTTCAGGAAGGTATTGAGGCCGCTATTGCTGCCGGGCTCGATCTGGTCGAGGTCTCTCCCAACGCCGAACCGCCGGTGTGTAAGGTTCTGGACTACGGAAAGTACAAGTACGAACTCCAGAAGAAAAAAGCCGAGGCCAAGAAGAAGCAGAAGGTTATCGACGTCAAAGAGATCAAGATGCGGCCTGGCATTGACGAGCACGACTATCAGGTGAAGCTGAAGAACGCGACCAAGTTCCTCACCGCGGGCGACAAGGTCAAGGTGACCATACGCTTCCGAGGCCGCGAGTTGTCGCGCCAGGAGTTGGGCATGGAAGTCTTGCGGCGTTTCCAGGGAGATCTTGAAGAGCTTTCTAAGGTCGAGCTGACGCCTAAAATGGAAGGCCGCCAGATGATCATGGTTTTGGCCTCGATACTCTAGGCGCTTGCCATAAGCGATTTCCAAAAGCACCCGCCTATTTCGGCGGGTGTTTTTCGTCAAGCCGAGTGAGGCATGACCCTAGATTGAGTAGGAGAAGCCGGTGAGCGAACAGCCCAACCTTTCCGAGCCAAAAGAAAAACCGGCTCAAATGGGATTTTTTGAACGCTATCTGACCCTCTGGGTGATGCTCTGCATCGTTCTGGGCATTACCTTGGGACACTTTTTTCCAGCGCCGTTCCAGGCGGTTGGCGGGGCTGAGATTGCCAGGGTCAACATGCCCGTCGCGGTGCTGATCTGGCTGATGATCGTCCCCATGCTGCTGAAAATCGATTTCAAGGCTCTCCATCATGTGAAGGAGCATTGGCGCGGCGTTGGCGTGACCCTGTTTATCAACTGGGCGGTCAAGCCGTTCTCGATGGCCGCCTTGGGAGCCCTGTTCATCGGCTATCTGTTTCGCCCCATGCTGCCCGCCGATCAGATTGATTCCTACATTGCCGGATTGATTATCCTCGCCGCCGCGCCCTGCACGGCCATGGTTTTCGTCTGGAGCAACCTGTCGGATGGCGAGCCGCACTTTACGCTCACTCAGGTGGCGCTCAACGACACCATCATGATTTTCGCCTTCGCCCCCATCGTCGGCTTGCTTTTGGGGCTCTCGTCGATTGTTGTGCCCTGGGATACATTGCTGATTTCTGTGCTGGTCTTTATCGTTGTGCCGGTCCTGGTCGCTCAGGTCTGGCGTTCTGTCCTGTTAAAAGGAGGCGGTGACGCAGCTTTGCAGAAAACCCTTTCGGCCATACAGCCACTGTCGCTTGCGGCTCTGCTTGCGACCCTGGTGTTGCTGTTCGGTTTTCAAGGAGAACAGATTCTCGCCCAGCCTTTGATCATCCTCCTGCTGGCGGTTCCGATCCTCATTCAGGTCTATTTCAATTCTGGTCTGGCCTACCTGCTCAATCGTCAATTCGGCGTCGCCCATTGTGTCGCCGCGCCCTCCGCTCTCATCGGGGCAAGCAACTTTTTTGAATTGGCGGTGGCAACGGCGATCGGTTTGTTCGGCTTTAATTCGGGTGCCGCGCTTGCCACGGTGGTTGGGGTTCTGGTCGAGGTGCCGGTGATGCTTTCCGTCGTGCGCATCGTCAATGGAACGCGGTCTTGGTATGAGCGGCGCGGCGCATAGCCCCATTGGGCCGAATAGCCCTTGCTTTCCCTGCGCTTGCCCGCTATAACCCGCGCTTCGAGTTGGACGGTGAGGCCAATAGGGTATGCCCAGCCGTCTTGAAAGTGGACGACCACACATTCTTTTTTTAAGGACGTCGAAATGCCCAAACTGAAGACGAAGTCGAGCGCCAAGAAGCGCTTCAAGCTGACCGCTACCGGTAAGGTCAAAGCCGCCGTCGCCTATAAGCGCCACGGCATGCGCAAGCGGCCCACCAAAATGATCCGTCAGGCTCGGGGAACCATGATTCTCGCTCCCCAGGACGCCAAGATGGTCAAAACCTATCTGCCCAACGGCTAAGTTAAGGAGCGTCAGCTATGTCCCGCGTTACTGCAGGTACGAACCGTGCCGCCCGGCATAAAAAAGTCATCAAGATGGCCAAGGGCTACCAAGGCCGTAATAACAGTTCTTTCCGTGTCGCCGTTGAGAAGGTCGAAAAAGGTCTTCAGTACGCCTATCGCGACCGCCGCAACAAGAAGCGCGCCTTCCGCGCTCTGTGGATCCAGCGGATCAACGCCGGCGCCCGCGAACACGGTTTGACCTATTCCCGGATGATGGACGGCCTTAACAAGGCCGGCGTCGAGATCGACCGCAAGGTTCTTTCCGACCTCGCCATCCGTGAACCGGAGGCCTTTAAGGCTTTGGTGGATCAGGCTCAGGCCGCTCTCGCCAAGACCGCTTAAAGCGCTTCTTTAGCGTTCTAAACATCTGGTCTGTATTTAAAGGGGGTCCTGAGTTCCGCTCAGGGCCCCTTTTGTTGTATGGGAAGTTAGGAACTTTAGATGGATAACGTCGAAACCCTGCGATCCGAACTCTTAGACGCGGTCAGCGCGGCGGGGGATTTGAAAGCCCTCGACGATGTGCGCGTCGAGGCCCTGGGTAAAAAAGGGCGCATCACCGGCTTAATGAAAAATTTGGGCCAGATGGACCCGGAGGCCCGCAAGGAAGCCGGTAAGGCGCTCAATATCCTGAAAGGCGAGGTGGCCAAGGCTATCGAGGCCCGCAAGGAAGGGCTGGCGGCAGTTGAACTGGACGCCAAGCTGGCGGCCGAAACCGTCGACGTGACCCTGCCGGTGCGCCCCGAATCACAAGGCAGCATCCATCCGATCAGCCAGACCATTGACGAAGCGGTGGCCATTCTCGGCGAAATGGGCTTCACCGTCGCCGAAGGACCCGATATCGAAGAAGACTGGTACAATTTCTCGGCCCTGAATATTCCGCCCGAGCATCCGGCTCGCCAGGAGCACGACACCTTCTATCTGCCCAACGAGAAAGAGGGACATCGCATGGTGCTGCGCACCCACACCTCGCCGGTGCAGATCAGAACCATGATGAAGGAAGAGCCGCCCATCCGCATCGTCTGTCCCGGGCGGACCTACCGCTGCGACTATGATGCCACGCATTCGCCCATGTTTCATCAGATCGAAGGTCTGGTGATCGACGAGAAAACCCACATGGGTCACCTCAAAGGCTGCCTGATTGACTTCTGCCGCGCTTTCTTCGGCGTTGACGATTTGCCCGTACGTTTCCGTCCGAGCTATTTCCCCTTCACCGAGCCATCGGCCGAAGTGGATATTGGCTGCACCCGCGAAGGCGGCGAGTTCAAGATCGGTCATGGCGACGACTGGCTGGAAATTCTCGGCTCCGGTATGGTCAACCCGCACGTTCTGGAGAACTGCGGCATCGATTCGACCAAGTACCAGGGCTTCGCCTTCGGCATCGGTGTCGAGCGTATGGCTATGCTGAAATACGGCATTCCCGATCTTCGCACTTTCTATGAATCCGATCTGCGCTGGCTGAGGCACTACGGCTTTCCCAGCCTGTCCATACCCAGCATGGTAGGAGGGCTCGACCGATGAAATTTACCCTTAGCTGGCTTAAAGAACACCTGGACACCGAGGCGAGCCTGACCGAGATCACCGATGCGTTGACGATGATCGGTCTCGAACTTGAAGGCGTCGAAGACCGGGCCAAAGGCCTGGAAGAGTTCGTCGTCGGTGAAGTTTTGACGGCCGAAAAGCATCCCGATGCCGATAAGCTGCAGGTCCTGATCGTCAACAACGGAAAGGAAACCCTGCAGGTGGTTTGCGGCGCACCCAATGCGCGCAAGGGCCTGAAGGGTGTTTTCGGCGGTTCCGGCATGTACGTGCCGGGAATCGACTTCACCTTGAAACCGGCGACCATCCGGGGTGTCGATTCCAACGGCATGATGTTGTCGGAACGCGAGATGGGCTTGAGCGACGAGCATGACGGCATCGTCGAGCTCGATTCCGACGCCGAAGTCGGGGCACCGGCCATTGACGTGATGGGTTTGAACGATCCGGTGATCGATATCGCCATTACGCCCAACCGTGGCGATTGTCTGGGTGTGCGCGGCATCGCTCGCGACCTGGCTGCGGCCGGGATCGGCACCTTGAAGCCGCTCAATACCGATGCCATTGAGGGCAAGTTTGAAAGCCCAAAGCAGGTTCATCTGGACTTTACCGACGACACCAAGGACGCCTGTCCGATGTTCGTCGGGCGTTACATCAAGGGCGTCAAAAACGGCCCTTCCCCCAAGTGGCTGCAGGACCGGCTGCTGGCCATCGGGCTGCGTCCCATTTCGGCGCTGGTCGATATCACCAACCTGGTGACCTACGACCTGTGCCGCCCGCTCCATGTGTTTGACGCCGACAAGGTCGAGGGCGATATCCATGTGCGTTTCGCCAAGCCGGGCGAGAAAATTCTGGCGCTCGATGGCAAGGAATACGAACTCGACGACACCATGACGGTGATTGCTGATGAGAAAGTCGCCGAGGCCATTGGAGGCGTCATGGGCGGCGAGATTTCCGGCTGTACCGAGGAGACGGTCAACGTGTTCCTCGAAACCGCCTATTTCGATTCCGTGCGTACGGCGACCACGGGGCGCAAGCTCAATCTCCAATCGGACGCCCGCTATCGCTTCGAGCGCGGGGTGGACCCGAGCTTCCTGCATGATGCGACCGAAATCGCTACCCGGTTGATTCTCGATCTTTGCGGCGGCGAACCCTCCAATGTTGTGGTTGCCGGTAAGGAGCCCGATTGGCGGCGCGAGATCGTTTTGCGCAAAGGACGGGTCGAAGGGTTGACCGGTGTTTCTGTAGAAGAAGCCGAAATCGAACGCATCCTGACTGTGGTCGGCTGCGAGGTGTCGCGCAATGCCGAGGGCGATTTCGTTACCCAGGCTCCAGCCTGGCGTCCCGATATCCAGGCCGGACACGACGGCGAAGCGGCGCTGGTTGAGGAAGTGGTGCGTCTGGTCGGCTACGACCGTATTGAAGCGGTGCCTTTGGAGCGCCCAACCGACTTGCCCACGCCTGCGCTGACTGTCGAACAGCAACGCCGCTCGACGGCGCGCCGCCTGCTTGCTACGCGCGGTATGATCGAGACCGTCACCTATTCCTTCCTGCCGTCCGATCAGGCTCAATTGTTCGGTGGTGGCCAGGACAGCGTACGACTGGTTAATCCGATTTCCAGCGATCTCGATATCATGCGGCCGTCGATCCTGCCTAACTTGATCACAGCAGCGGGACGCAATGCCGACCGGGGCCTGCCCGAAGATGCACTGTTCGAGGTGGGGCCGCAGTTTGCCGGAGACGGGCCCGAAGATCAGGCCTGGATGGCGACGGGTATTCGGGCGATCTCAACAGGACCGCGCAACTGGGCCCAGCCGCCCCGTCCGGTTGACGTGTTCGACGCCAAGGCCGACGCTCTGGCTGTTCTGGAAGCTCTCGGGGTTAGCCCCGATAAGGTGCAGATCGAGCAGGGTGGCCCGAACTACTATCACCCGGGGCGTTCGGGAACCGTCAAGCAGGGCCCGAAAAACGTGCTCGCCACCTTCGGCGAAATTCATCCAGGCATCTTAAAGAAAATGGGTGTCAAAGGACCGATCGTCGGGTTTGAAGTTCATGTGGATAATCTGCCCAGGCCGAAAGCCAAGAAGTCGGCTTCCCGTCCTCTGTTGAAGCTGGCGTCTTTCCAGCCGGTGGAACGGGATTTCGCTTTCGTGGTTGATCGCTCGGTCGCCGCGGGGGACGTATTACGCGCCGCCTTAGGGGCCGATAAGGGCCTGATCGTCGGGGCGTCGGTTTTCGATGTCTTTGAAGGTGAGTCTCTCGGCGCAGATAAAAAATCGGTGGCGATCAACGTCACCCTGCAGCCGACGGAAAAGACTCTGACCGATGAAGAAATCGAAGCGGCTTCCAAGAAGGTTATCGACAAGGTCACCAGCAAAACCGGCGGTGAGCTTAGGGGTTAAGGCTCCAGCTATCCTGTTTCCTATTTCCTAAATACCCCGACCACTTCCATATGGCCGGTAAAGGGGAATTGGTCGACTGGGGTGACGCTCTCAAGCTGATAGCCGCCGTCGATAAGAATACGGGCGTCGCGGGCGAAGGTGGCCGGGTTGCAGGAGACGCCGATCACCTGGGGTACGTCGGAGAGGGCGAGCTTTTCCACCTGTTCTTTGGCTCCAGCCCGAGGGGGGTCAAAAACCACTGTCTCGAATTGAGCGACCTCTTTGACCGTTAAAGGTTGTCGCGCCAGATCGCGGACGATGCCGGTTATTCTGCCGCCTAAATTGGCCCGTCCCGCTCCGGTTTCGAGCGCCCGGACTTGCTGCTCGGCAGCTTCAAAGGCTGTTACGTGACCCCCCGTCGTGGTGGCGAGCGGAAAGGTGAAGCTGCCGCAGCCTGCATAGAGATCGGCGATATTTTTCGGGGTATCTTCAAGTCCAGCAAGGACGGCCTTGACCAACAAGGTTTCGCCCGCTCGGCTCGGCTGCAAAAAGGCCGCCGCCGGAAGTTCAACTGAAGCCTTTCCGAAGCTCAGCACTGCCGGGTGGCGCTGAACCACCAATTCCGGCTCCTGGCCCTTCGGGTCGCGCCAGGAAACACGGGCGACGTCTTTGGCGTCGGCAAATTGAGAGAGAGCCTCAAGGCGTTGACGGTCTAGACCGCCGGGCCAGATAAAGGTGATGTCGGGTCCGGTGTCACTCATGTTGATGGCGATATCGCCCCGCTCTCCGGGCGCGGAAAAAGCGGCGATCGCTTCTTTGAGAGCGGGTAGTAAGGCGTTCAGGTCGGAAACCATCAGCGGGCAGGTATCGATATCGATCACCTGCTTGCCGAGCCTTTGATTGAACCCGACGATGGGGCCGTTGGCCGTCATCAGGGCTTCGAAAGTGGCCCGTCGCCGCGATCCCGGTGGTACGCTTTGCAGCGGAAGAACTTCAGGGGTCAGCCCTTGGCGTTTGAGCGCGGTGATCACCAGATTGCGTTTCCAATCCCGGTAAACGGGCTCAGCGATATGTTGGAGGGTGCAGCCACCGCAAGTCCCGTAGTGGGGGCAAGGGGGTGTGACCCGGTCGGCGCTTGGGCTTTCGGTGTGGGTGACCTGACAGCGCCATCCGTCACCGCGTTTGGCGATGACCTTTGCCGTAACGGTTTCACCGGGCACGGTGAGCGGAAGGTAATAGGTTTGGCCGCCCGCTCTCCCCAGGCCGTCACCTTGTGCGCCAAGGCTTTCGACCGTCACCGTTACAGGTGCAGAAGGAAGCCGGGGCGCGCCGCCTTTTTTGCGGGAGCGGCCCCGCCTTTGATGTTTCTTCACTGGTCGATCAGGTCTTTCAAGAAGCGGTTGAAGATGTCGTCGAGAGCCTCGCTCATGGCCACCACCGACCCTTCAACGCCGCCTTTTTCGTTCGTTGGTTCGGCTTTGTAGGTCTTGACCATCATCAAGCTGTCACCGTCGCTGCGCTTGAGGGCCAATTCTACTTCGATCACCGCCTTGCCCGGATCGCCGAGCACTCGCTCCATATGGCGGATGCGTCCGGTCAGGATGAAGTCGGTTTTGACACGCATCTCAGGAGTCACAACGGCCTTGGCGGCCTTGGCTTTGCGGAGGAAGGAAATCATCTGGTCAGAGAGCAGGGCGGGTGGGCTGTCGATCCAGAAATGATAGGAGTAGGCCTCCAGCACATGACTTTTTTCGGCTTCCGCATAGACGATGGGTCGTCCGCCGAGCAGGCCGTCGCCGACGAACCGCTCGACCATCAACACTCCATCGAGTTTGGGCGAGGCCAGGGTATCGGCCGGAGCGATTTCGTTGATCCGGTAATAATAATCCTTGGGAACCGGAGCCGGAGTTCCACAGGCCGAAAGCAAGAGCATTGCCGCCGCTGCTATGATGAGAGCCGATTTCCTCATGTTCCTATCCCCTTAGTCCGCTTCGTCTTTTGGTGCGCCGCCGCCCAGCAGCAAACCCGGATTGGCGCGAATCTGGCGGGTGAATTCGGCTGCGTTGCGCGCCGCCAGCTCGAGATTTTGGTTGATATCGTCGATGCGTCGGGCGGTTGAGGCCATGACGTATTTAAGGTCATCGACGGCCGCATCCATGTCACCCCGGTTGTCGTGAATCGCCAATGTAGCACTTTCCAGCATGACGTCGGCCAGATTGCGGGTTTCGTTTAGGTCGTTGGAAAGTTTTTCCAGGCTTGAGATCATTGCCTGGACCTTGGCGCTGCTCTTTCCGCCCGTCATGCCCTTGAGGCCGTCAATGCTTTCGTCCAGGTTGGCGACGATCTGTGGTGCGGTCTCATTGATCAGGGCCGAAACGTCTTTCAGGTCGGCGATAATCTGAGCGCCGTCGCCGATCAGCAGTTTGTTGATCGCCAGGATCGAGTCGTTGAGATTACCGAGCAACGGCTTAAGGCTGTTGTCGGACAGATCGCCGATCTGTCCCGCAATGTCGCCAATGGCGGCGAAGACGTCGGAGCGCTCCTGAGCCCTGATGCGCTCGCCGGGGGTCAAGGCGGCGTCGCTGTCGCCCGCGCTCACGGCAATGGTGATCGCTGCCAGCAGACCGGGAGCGGCGATTTCAGCAACCGAATTATCGGGAATTTTCCAGCCTTCGATGACGCTCATATCGACGCGAAAGCGCATCCGGCCCTGTTCTTCGATGGGGGTGACTTCCTCCACCTGGCCGATGGGATAGCCTTCGTAGCGAACCTGGGTGCCGAACTTGATGCCGGTGACATTGTCGTAAACGGCGTAATAGTCATCCGTCGCGCCGGTTCGACCCGTCAGCATGGCCACCGAGCCGACGAACAGGATCAGCATGACGATGACGAAGACGCCGACCACAAGGTAGTTGATTTTATTACTCTTCATTGGGAGCCTACCATTTCACGTTCGGAACGATTTCTCCGCCGGTCAGACGATTGAGGTATTCCTCAGGGTCGAGGATTTCCTCTTCGGTGCGGCGGTTTATGAGGTTTTGGATGCGCTCGTTATCGCAGTTTTTGATTTCGTCGACTGTCCCGGTCATCAAGATTTCTCCCTTGTCGAGCACGGTGATGCGGTCTGCGATGGTAAAGGCGCTGTCCAGTTCGTGGGTGACCACGGCAATGGTCATGCCCATGGCTTCCCGAAGTTTCAAAATCAATTGATCGAGTTGGGAGGAAACCACCGGATCGAGACCCGCCGAGGGCTCGTCGAAGAACAGTAGTTTCGGGTCCATAATAATTGCTCTGGCGACGGCGGCGCGTTTGAGCATGCCGCCGGAAAGCTCGGATGGCATCAGGTCTTCGAAGCCCGCCAGTTCGACCACTTCGAGCTTCATCCGCGCCATGATTTCCATGGTCAGAGGGTCCAGCTCCGTATGTTCGGAGAGCGGCAGCATGATATTCTCGCCGACGGTCATGGAGCTGATCATTGCGCCGCCTTGAAAGGCGACGCCCATTTTTTTGCGCATTTCAAACGCTTCGCCCATGGAAACTTTTTCCATGTCGGCGCCGAGCAGGTGAATGGTGCCCGAGGTGCGTTTTTCAAGCCCCATCATATGGCGGAGAAGGGTCGATTTGCCTGATCCAGACCCGCCCATGATGACGATGATTTCTCCTTCATAGACATCTAGGTTGACGCCCTTGAGGATCATCCGGTCGCCGTAATGGGTCACTAGATCTCGAATTTCGATGACTTTCTCGCGGTTTGTCGTATCGAAGGTCATCGCGTCACCACGAAAGCAAAGAGCATGTCGGTAACGATGATCGCCGAGATGGACTGCACCACGGCGCGGGTGGTGACCTTGCCAACCCCTTCCGCGCCACCTTTGACCGAGGCCCCGTTGGCGACGCCGACCAAGGTGATCAGTACGGCGAAGATGGCGCTTTTTTCGAGTCCGTGCAGTACATCGGCGACTTTGAGGATTTCGACAGTCTGATCGAAAAAGGCGCTTAATGAGATGCCGAGGTCGGCCGAGACATAAAGTCCGGCAGCCAAAAGTCCCATGATGTCGGCCATGAAGGTGAGGGTGGGCACCATGATGACCATGGCCAGCAGGGCTGGGACGACGAGAAACCGCACTGGGTTGATGCCCATCACCTGAAGGGCGTCCACTTCCTGGTTAATGGTCATGGTGCCGAGCCGTGCAGCCAACGCCGATCCCGAACGACCGGCGACCAGGATGCCGGTAATCAAGGAAGCAAATTCGCGGGTAATGGAATAGGCGATCCCAATGGTGACTTGGCTTTCGGCGCCGAAAATAGAGAGTGTATAGATGCCCTGGATCGCCAGCATGACGCCGATGGTGCCGGACATGATGGCGACGATTGGGATGGCGTAGACACCGACTTCCATCATCTGGGCGAAAACCGAACCCATTCGAACCGGCTGTTTGACCTTCGGGCCGGCGAATAGCCAAAATAGGCTTTCGGCGAGAAGTGAGCTCCCCCAGCCGATTTCCTGGACGCCGCTTACGACGTTACGGCCGAGGTTTTCGACCGCCTGTTTCGTCTTTTCCGCCGCACTGCCGCTCATTTTAGATTTTGCCCCCCTTGTCCACCACCGGTTAGCCGGTGGCTTCCTCCACGGTGGCGGCAATGGTAAAGACCTTATCGAGCCTTGCAAGCTGCAAAACCCTTAAGGCCGATTCGCTGACCATGGCGAGGATCATTTCGCCGCCGCTTTTGCGGGCGGTTTGAAACGCCTCGACCAGACTGGCGATCCCCGAGCTGTCGATATAAGACACCCCGGAAAGGTCGACGACGACCTTTTTGTTTTTCGATACCGCATCAAGCAGAGCTTTGCGGGCCTGGGGCGAATGCTCCAAGTCCACTTCGCCCTCAAGGGAGACCACGATGGCTCCCTCCAGTTCTTTTGTTTCAATATTCATCGGCGCTTCACCTGATCAAAAAGTTGCTCAATCAATTCGTTTTTCCATTCTCAATACATTGCCCGGTTCGCCATCGGAAGGAGCGAGAAAGGCGACATCGTCCATGATTTCACGGATGAAATGCGTTCCCAGACCGCCCGGGCGCAAATCGTCCAGGTCGCGAGGTTTGATCTTCGATACATCGACCGGCGGGGCGAAGTCTCTTATCCTGACGACCATGGTATTGTCGGTTTTCCGGACGCTCAAGATCAACTCACCGATGTTGCCGCCATAGGCGTGCCGGATGACATTTTGGCAGGCTTCATCGACAGCGATCACGATGTCCTGGCTGGTTCTTTCATTACAGCCGCAAAGAACGGAGGCCTGTTCTGTGACCCGGCGAATGACCTTGAGCATCGCCGGTTGGGTCGGTAGCCGAAGATCAACCAGCCAGTCGCCGCTTTCCTCGTCATCCACTGCGGGGGGCTGTATGACGGCATCGGGACGGTCCTTGGCTGCCTGGGCATCATCGAGAACCAAAATGGTCAGATCGTCCCGCAAAAGAGCGCCGCCACGGTGGATCAGGCCGATGACCGCGTCGATCCTTACGTCAGGGGGCGATGTTTGTGTCTGGAGGAGACGGTCCTTCAAGCCGTCCACACCCAATTCACTGCCATCGGCCAGATAGCCTTCGGTCAGGCCGTCGGTGAAAATATAGATCGCGCCGCCGTCTAGCTTGTGTTGGGTTTCGGGGAAGCCGTCCGGGCCGGCGATGTCGGGTGCGATGCCGACGGGCGGTGCGCTGGCGGGAACGTCAACAAAATTGCCCTGTCGATCCATGATCAACGGCGGTTCATGGCCCGCGTTGGCTAAGACGATTTCTCCGGTTTCCGGCGAATAAAGCCCAGCAGCCATGGTGACAAAGCGGCCCTGGGTCGCCGTTTCGGCAAGTTCCGTGTTGATCAGGTCGAGTAGATGGCCCGGCGCATGGATGGCTTTTCCCAGGCAGTGAAACAGGCTTGTCGCTTTGGCCATTGTCAGGGCCGCGCCGATCCCCTTACCGGAGACGTCGCCGAGGCAAAAATAAATACGCCCGTCCTCCAGGGTGAAAAAATCGTAGAAATCGCCCGAAACCATACGGGCCGGTACATTGACCGCGCTCACCGGAAATTCCGGCCCGCCCGGTTGGGGCAGCAGGCTGCGCTGTATCTGAGCGGCCAGTTCCAATTCACGCTCGACCCGTTCCTTCTCGACCAGTTCGGCGGCCATGCGGGCGTTGACGATGGCGAGGCCCGCCGATGCGCCAAGCGCAATGAGCATGTTGAGATCGAGCGGGCTGAACAGACCGTCGCCGCCGACCCGCTTGTTTAAAACTTCAATGGCGCCTAGATGCTGATCTTTAACGGCAATGGGCGCACAAAGAATGGAGCGGGTTTTAAATCCGGTTTTGGCGTCTACATCGCCTTGGAAATTGGGGTCTTTGGAAACGTCCCGGACGATTTCGCCATTGCCGGTTTCTACGCAACGTCCGACGATCCCCTGACCGGTGGGCAGAGTCAGACCGGTAATATCGACGGGGCCGACGCAGGCGCGGCATTCGATGGTTTCGCTGTCGCCATCGCTCAATAAAAACAACGCGCCGCCTTCGGCATTCATATAGTCGACGATGCGCTCCAGACCTTTATGGAGTGCCTGTTCGATATCGCCGCTTTCGGCGAAGTCGCGACTCATCTCGGAAAGCAGCTCCAGATGATCCCCAAAACGTTCGCCCGAAACGGCAATAAGGTTATTTGTTGTTTGTTCGTCCGTCATGGCAGGCACTATGCCCGGAAAATTGGGAAACGGCAATTGTTTGGGGCCGTTTTTCGTTCCTTGGTTTTGTTTGTCGGACAGGCTCTAAAGTATTGCAGTTTCTTGAAGATTTGGTTGGCGATGCGTCATTCGTTTGACTCCTTGAGGCCGACGAAAGACAAAGGGCCGAAACCGATGGTGTAAATCCTTAAAGCAGGGGATCGACAATGGATTCAACTGCAACCCAGACAGAAACCAAAGATATTCTCAGGCCTCAGCTCAATATCGGTCTTTTACGCTCTCGGCGCGAAGCTGGAAGACCGACGTTTCCCGACAGCACCGCTCTTTTGGGGGCGCTCGATTTTGCTTTCCAGCCCATCGTCAATGTCCATACCGGAACCTGCTATGGGGTCGAGGCGTTGTTGCGTGGATACCGGGACCTCGGTTTCGACAATATTTTCGATTTTTTCGACTCGGCTTATGCGGCAAACCAGCTTCGCCGGGCCGACCTGGATTTGCGGCATTTGGCGATATCCAAGTTCGCCCGGTTCGATGACGGGCGGGGCCTGAAGCTGTTTTACAACCTGGACAACCGGATTATCGACGCCGAGACTTACATGCCCGGAATGACGTCGCGGATATTGGAACATCACGGTCTTCTGCCCACTTCGCTTTGCCTGGAAATCTCGGAGCGCCAGGAGATCGACAATCAACCGGATATCGAGCGAATTCTAGGCCTTTACAATACCCAGTCCTATCGCATGGCGATTGACGATTTCGGCACCGGTCATTCGGGCCTTAAGCTACTCAAGCTCTACCAGCCCGATTTCATAAAAATCGACCGCTTCTTTATTTCGGGCATAACTGCCGACACCAAAAAGCAATTGATGGTGTCGACCATTGTCAATATGGCGCATGTTTTGGGCATCTCGGTCATTGCCGAGGGCGTGGAAACCGAAACCGAATATTTGGTCTGTAAAAACCTGGGGTGTGACCTGATCCAGGGCTATTTTGTGGCCCGACCGACCGTTGAGCTGGATGAGCTAGAATACAGCTACTCATCAATCAAAGCGATTAACGCCAAGGACCGGCGGCGGCCCGAGTCCGATCAGGAACTGATCGTCAGCCAGATGGTCAGGATGGAGCCCTTAAAGATCAACACGCCGATGAACGAGGTGTTCAAGGCTTTTCGCAAGAACAAACAAACCACGTTTTTTCCGGTTGTTGATGAAAGCGGCCAGCCGCTCGGTTTGGTCCGTGAAAGGGATTTGAAGGACTACACCTACTCCCCTTTCGGTAAGGAACTGATCTCAAACAAAAGCTGCGGCAAGCAGTTGCGCGATTTTATCACCGAAGCGCCGGTCGCCAATATCCAGGCGACGTCTGAGAAGATTCTTGAGACTTATGCGCTGAGTCCCAACCAGGAAGGGGTTTTGATCGTCAGCGATATGGTGTTCGTCGGGTTTTTGAGCGCCGCTTCGCTTCTGATGGTGCTTAATGAAAAAAAAGTCGCCAAAGCGCGAGATCAAAACCCGCTGACCCAGTTGCCGGGCAATGCCTCCATCATGGCTTTTGTTATCGACCATCTTGAGCGCCGTCGGCTTGAGGAAAAACGCCGGGAGGTGGCTTTCGTCTACTTTGATTTCGACAACTTCAAACCATTCAATGATACCTACGGTTTTCGCCAGGGCGACCGGGCCTTGTCGCTGTTTTCCGATTTGATGAAGAAACACCTTCCCAATCATGGCGTTTTTCTCGGACATATCGGGGGTGATGATTTTTTTGTCGGTTTCGAGGGTTTCCCCCTTGAGGTTACCGAAAAGACGATACGAAAGGTTTGTGGTTTATTCGGTGAGCAGGTTGAGAGCTTTTATACCCCCGAGGCAATTGAGGCGGGCGGTATTGTGGCCCGTGATCGGGCCGGTGTTATGCGCCACTTTCCACCCATGTCGGTCAGTGCTTCCATTCTTTTCTTGCCGCCGCAAAGTTCCGGACGGGTTTCGGCTGATGAAATCGCTGAAACGATTTCTCAAATGAAAAAGAACGCCAAGGCCAGCGGTGATGGCGTTTGTTTGGCGAGCCTTGTTTGAAGCCTGAAATATTTAGGCCGTTTTCATTAACCGTATTCATCCGGAACTTTGCGGGGACCGATGATTTCCGTTAGGCTGTTTTTTTAGGAGATGTAATTTAGGGGTGTCTCCCGAATAAACAATGTGATGGGTGGGGTTCAGATATGTCTAAAAAAGTGACAAAAAAGACGGGACGGCCCGTCGATACAGAAGAAGACGGCACGACCAAGGCTCAACATCTACATATCGCCGGACAAGTGGCGGATTTTCTTCCAAAGCCGAAGAAGCTCAAGAACAGTATTTATGAGCGCGAACTGGCCAAGTTGCAGGTCGAACTGGTCAAATTGCAGGAATGGGTCAAGGCCAAGGGCTTGAAAGTGGTGGTCATCTTCGAGGGGCGGGACGCTGCCGGTAAGGGCGGCACCATCAAGCGGATCACCGAGCCCTTGAACCCCCGTATCTGCCGGGTGGTTGCTCTGGGCACGCCGACCGAACGGGAAAAAACCCAATGGTATTTTCAGCGTTACGTGCCGCATCTTCCGGCGGCCGGTGAAATGGTTTTGTTCGACCGCTCCTGGTACAACCGGGCGGGCGTCGAGAAGGTCATGGGTTTTTGTACCCAGGATGAATACGTAGATTTCTTAAGAACCTGTCCTGAGTTCGAGCGGATGCTGGTCCGTTCGGGGGTTATTCTGATTAAGTATTGGTTCTCGGTCTCTGATGAAGAACAGGAGCGTCGGTTCCAGGCGCGGGCGGAAAACCCGATCAAGCGCTGGAAGCTGAGCCCCATGGACTTGGAGTCAAGAGACCGATGGATGGAGTATTCGCGGGCCAAGGACGAGATGTTCGCCCATACGGATATCAAGCAAGCGCCTTGGTATGTGGTTGAAGCCGACGTAAAAAAACGCGCTCGACTGAACTGCATTTCTCATCTTTTGAGCCTCATCCAATATGAAGACCTGACCCCGGGGCCGATCAAGCTCCATAAGCGCCTGGAGCCGGGTGTGGGCTATGTGCGGCCACCCCTCGATGATCAAAGCTTCGTGCCCGACATCACCGATGGCGATTTCGGCTATGAGGCTGAAAAGGCCGCTAAGAAGGCTAAGAAGAAAAAATAGAACCCTCCGTGTGGGGGGCAAAGGGCGGCGGGGGAAAGCTTCCGCCGCCTATTTTTATCGATGATCTTAAGGAGATCTTGCGTTGGATTGTTTTACCGAGAAGGCCAAAGGAGCCATTCCTCTTATCCCTTTGCGCCAAGGGCAATTGAAGTCCTGGCTCGCCAAACAAGAATCAACGGTTTGCGCCTGGGTCGAGCAAAATAAATTCGACGGCGGTCCCGGTGCAATTTGTCTGGTTCCCGGCAAGAAAGGCAAAATCGCTATGGCGCTGGCCGGAATTGGCCGTGACGAACCGATGTGGAATTTTGCCGCTTTGGCCGAAAAACTGCCTGCCCAGACCTTTGCCCTGGAAGGTAAAACGACGAAACAAATCGCCACTGCCGGGGCCATGGGGTGGGGTTTGGCGAGCTATCGTTTTGGCCGCTATAAAAAGAGCGAAGCGGTTTTTCCGACGCTCGTCTGGCCCAAGTCCTGCGACCGGGCGGCCGTAGAACGTACCGTTTCGGCGATCTTTCTGGTGCGTGATTTGGTCAACACCCCGGCGGCCGATATGGGACCCGAACAACTGGCAAGGTCGACACGGCATCTGGCCAAGGAGTTCGGGGCCAACTGTGCGATTATTGAAGGTGACGATCTCCTCAGCCAAAACTACCCAGCCATTCATGCGGTTGGGCGGGCCAGCGCCGAAGCGCCCCGTCTTATCGATCTGACCTGGGGGAATGAGAAAGACCCCAAGCTGACCCTGGTTGGTAAAGGCGTTTGCTTTGATTCCGGCGGACTCGACCTCAAGCCAGCCGCGGCTATGCGGATCATGAAAAAGGACATGGGCGGCGCGGCCCATGTTTTGGGACTGGCGCGGATGATCATGGCGGCCAAGCTCAAGCTGCGACTGCGGGTGCTTATTCCTGCTGTCGAAAACAGCGTCTCGGGCAACGCCATGCGGCCGCTCGACGTGGTTGCCAGCCGGTCGGGTAAAACCATCGAGATCGGCCATACCGACGCCGAAGGGCGGGTTGTTCTAGCGGACGCCTTGACCGAGGCGGTTTCCGAGAAGCCTGAGTTGATTATCGATTGCGCAACACTGACCGGCGCGGCGCGGGTCGCCTTGGGAACGGATATCCCGGTTTTGTTTTCAAACAACGATCAAACGGCGGAGGATGCCGTCCAGTGGGGGCGCAAAGAAGGTGATCCGCTCTGGCAACTGCCCCTGTGGGATGGCTATCGGCCGATGATCGATTCAAAGGTCGCCGACGTTTCCAACGATACCAACAGCCCTTACGGCGGGGCGATCACCGCGGCTTTGTTCCTCCGTGAGTTCGCCGGGACCAAAATTCCCTGGATCCATATCGACCTCATGGCCTGGAACATTAGTAGCCGACCCGGACGACCCGAAGGGGGCGAGGCGATGGGTCTGCGGGCTCTTTTCAGCCTTGTTTCGGAGCGCTTCAAGGGCCGTTGAGCAGGGGGCTGATCGGGGAGAAAGGTTTTCGGTTGCCGTCCGATTGCGACTCGGGTAAAAAAGTAACGGTAGCGTAACAAAAGCCGTTTTTGCGGCTGAGTCAGGGAACCTAATTCGTGGATCTTTCAGCGGTAAAAGCCTTGGACCTTTGGCGGCTTTCGATCACCGAAAGCGTGCGCCGGGAGTCGCCCGACCTGTCGGCCCGTCAGATGGCTTTGCTGCTTTCCGTCTACCTAACGCCACCACCGCATACGGTGCGCGGTCTGTCCGAAACCCTTGCTGTCTCTAAGCCTGCGGTTACTCGGGCGCTCGACCGGTTGAGTGAATTGGAATTGTTACGCCGCAAGATCGATGAGTCGGACCGCCGTTCGGTGTTGATTCAACGGACCGTCAAGGGATCGGTTTTTCTCCGCGAATTCGGCGAGATTATTTCGGCCTCGGCGCAGGCTCTAGAAGAGGACGAATAGAGCGTTTCTTCACGGCCCTGTTTTTCGCGAAAATTGTTTCGGAACGGACGGAAAAGCGCTTTCTTTAAATAGTTTCCGGAAGATTAAATTACGCTCCGGCACCGGTTTCGCCGTCCGAAAATTCCACCTACGGAATTTTGCTCTCGCCTGGGCCGTCAAAATTTCATATCGGCCTTCTTCTGAGCGCAAAAAATATTTTGAATCGACGTTTGTAGTTGAGTGGACAGTTTTCTGCGTCGCTTCCGACTGCAATGGTAGTTGCGCCTGATTTGTTAATGCCTAGTTAACCATTTGATATAAAAGATTTTTTTGAGTGTTCTTGAAAATCGATGTTCCTTCCCCCCATATGCCCTTCAACAAATAACCAAGTTGCTCAAGGGAACGTCCATGTCTGAATTTGCACCCCAATTGACGCCTCGGGAAATGCTCGAACATGGGGTTTTTGGCGGTTGGTATTTTGAAGGGGATCATAAGGAATATCCGGCCGAATGGTTTGAAAACGCTCGGCTCAGCACCGATGGGTTTGACGTGAGGTTGAACTGTTTTGGGATTGCCTCGGGGCTTTCGCGGGCCGAGTGGCAGGCCAAAGGCTGGATTACGCCCGAGGACCCCTTGGGGTGGTTTCAATGGTATTGTCGTTATACACTGGGTCGTCGATTGCCCGAGGTCGATGCTTTTCAAATCGGCCGCTGGAAGGCGTTCGGCCCCCGGCACATCGGCGGCATAAAAAAAGGCTGTGAGCCGTTTGATCTGTCTTGCCGCCGGAGACAACGCCAGGCTTTACTGCAATGGGCTTACGATCCGTTTTTCTGAGGAAGCGCACCATGACCGATACACTGATCCGCATTGGCGTTTCTTCCTGTTTGCTCGGCGAAAAGGTGCGCCATGATGGCGGCCATAAGCGGGACCGTTTCGTCACCGACCAGCTTGCGCCCTTCGTCGAGTACGTTCCCGCTTGCCCCGAGATGGGCATCGGCCTGGGCTTGCCCCGGGAAACCATCCGTCTCGAACGCGACGATGAAGATGGTTTCAGGTTGATCGCCCCGAAGAGCGGCGCGGACCATACGGCGACGATGACCGCCTGGGCGCAAGCGAAAGCCGAAGAAATCAAAACCGCGGGATTGTCCGGCTATATCCTAAAAAAGGATTCACCCAGTTGCGGCTTGCATCGGGTCAAGACCTACAAGAATGGTCATCCGGCCCAAAGGGATGGACGAGGCTTGTTCGCCCAGGCGTTGACCGAGGCCTTGCCGCAGTTACCGGTAGAAGATGAAGGGCGGCTCCATGACGCTAAGATCCGGGAAAACTTCATCGAGCGGGTTTTTGCCTATGCCCGGTTAGGCGAATTCTTTGCCTCCGACTGGACGCTCGGTGACTTGGTGACTTTTCATAGCCGCGAGAAATTGCTGCTGATGGCGCATGACACCAAGGCTTATGGCGCGTTGGGCCGTTTGGTGGGTGAGGGAAAAAAGTGCGACCGTAAGTTTCTTGCCGCGCGCTATCGGGATTTATTCATGACCGCCATGGAAAAACGCGCCACCCCAGGGCGGCACGCCAATGCTCTGACCCATATGGCAGGCTATATGAAAAAGCAAATGGAGAGCCGAGAGCGCCAAGAGGTGGCCAAGGTCGTTGAGGAATTCAGAAAAGGCCTGACCCCGTTGATCGTGCCGATGACGTTGATCCGTCATTTGGTTGGTCGCTTCGAGGTCGACTATCTCGCCGACCAAACCTACCTCAACCCCCATCCCAAAGAGTTAATGCTGCGCAATCACGTTTGAGCATTAGAAAAGGCGGCTCTCATGAGGGCCGCCTTTATAGAGCAGATCGTATTTATTGAGCGAGGCGGGGAGATTGCTGTCTCTGGGGAGTGAAGCGCTTGAGGTAGGTAGGCAGGATGACTTCCGCCGGGGTTGCTTCGATACCCAACTCCTTCAATCCTTGAGCGCCGTCGTGGGCGATGTTGTCGCTTTTGAGCAGCGTTAGCTGATCGCGGGTCAGCATGGGCTTGGGCAGCTTTTCGATGAACCAAGCGGCAAATCCGGCGAGACCGAAGGGGATGGGAGCGAGAAGCCGTTTACGATCGGAGACCTTGAGGATCAGCTCCATGATTTCCTTAAAGCTATAGACTTTCGGTCCGCAAATTTCGTAGCGCTCGCCTTCCGTTTTCCGGTCTTCCAGACAAGTCACGATGGCGGCGGCGACGTCAACCACATAGACCGGTTGGAACTTGGAGCCACCGTCGCCGTAAAGATCGATATCGACCAGGGCGTCGTCTTCAAACTTGAAGGTGACTTTCGGGATCAGCGGGCAGCCGAAGACCGGCAGGGCCGGGGTCCAGCGCATGATACCGGCGAATTTATTGAAGAAGCCGTCTTCCACGCCGAAGATTACCGAAGGCTGCAAAATGGTTGCCGCCGGGAAGGCCTCAAGCACCGCCTGTTCGCCCGCGGCCTTGGTGCGGGCGTAGGCTGAGGGAGATTCCGGGTCGGCTCCGAGGGCCGAGACGTGAACCAAGCGCTCGACACCGGCTTCCTTGGCCGCCTTGGCGACCAGACCGGCGCCGATATGGTGGATGTTGTCGAACGATTGCTTGCCCCAGGGTGAAAGAACGCCGACCAGATTGACAACCCATTCGGCTCCTTCGACGGCGCGTCTGACCGAAGCCTCGTCGGTCAGAGAGGCGGCCACCGGGACGATCTGCCCGACCTCGCCCATGGGCTTGAGGAATAGGGCGTCTTCCGGGTCGCGAACGGCGACGCGGACGATATGCCCGGTTTTGACCAGGCGTTTGACAACGTAGCGGCCCAGGAAACCAGAGCCTCCGAAAACCGTGACGATGCGACGATCCATGATCTTTTCCTCCGTGGCAGAACCCGTGATTATTCTGTGTGCCGCTTATAATCGGTTTAGTGCTTTTTGAGAAGCCCGAAGGCGGCAATTTCAGCCGTCATAAAAGAAATCTCTCAAAACCTTTGAAAGCTGTTGACAAAACTCCACCCGGACGGTAGTTCCTGCACCGCCTTTTCAAATGCCCAGGTGGCGGAATTGGTAGACGCGCTGGCTTCAGGTGCCAGTGGCCGCAAGGCCGTGGAAGTTCGAGTCTTCTCCTGGGCACCACTCCTCTAAAAATCTCTGTTTATCAGCCCTTCGGCGTTTAGCCGAATTGCTCCTGCTGTGCGGATCGTTTTATAGTTCGACATGGAATGCCGCCGATTTTTTTGAGAGACGATGACCATGAGCGCCAAGCCCGTTACATTGTTGACCCACGTTAAACATTTTATCGGGCCGACGGCGGTTAAGCGGTTGTTGGCCGAAGACATGACTGTCGTTTGTCACGATATGGCCTTTGCCGATGAGGCGGAGCGCCAGGCATTTTGTTCGGAAGTGCCGGGGGCCGAGGCTTGTGAGGCGACGGACCCGGCGGGAATTGTTCAGGAAGTCGTCGATCGGTTCGGCCGGTTGGACGCCTTGGTCTCCAACGATCCCTATCCGGCCCATCGCGCGCCCATCGATGAGGCCGATCCTGACGAGTTCCGCAAGGCGCTGGAGGCTTTGGCCGTTTGGCCCTTTACGTTGCTGGGGCAGGTGGCGAAGGTGATGAAGCGGCAAAAATCGGGGAGAATTCTGATTGTTTCCTCGGCTGCGCCTTTGACCGGTATTCCCAACTACGCCATGTATGCCGCGGCAAGGGGAACGGCCAATGCCATGGTCCCGACCCTGTCGAAGGAGCTGGCTAAATGGGGCATCCCGGTCAACGCCATTGCGGCCAACTACATTAAAAATCCCGACTATTTCCCGCCGGAGCTGTTAGCCAACGAAGACGCTATGGCCAAGATGTTGAAAAACATTCCTCTGGGGCGTCTGGGAGAGCCTGAGGAAGTTGCTGAACTGGTCGCTCTTTTCGCCAGTGGGCGTTGCGGTTTCGTGACCGGACATGTCATTCCCATTGCGGGCGGCTGGGCATGAGTTGACCCTGAGGAAAGACTGCGGCTTGGTCTATCTTAAAAAGATAACGCCCTTTGGCCTTCTCCTCGGCGCGATTTCCCTATAAAACTATCCGCCGCTATGAACACCGAACCGGAGATTGAAAACCGGCGATGAGTAATATGACGAACGCAAAAACGCCCACCATTATTCTTCACAAAGGCGACCTTCCCGCCGACGTTACGTTTGGCGACAGCGTCGCCGTCGATACGGAGACCATGGGGCTCAATCCGTATCGGGATAGGCTTTGCGTGGTCCAGCTTTCGGCAGGCGACGGGGTCTGCCATTTGGTCCAACTGCCTAAGGGGCAGTACGACGCCCCCAACCTGAAGAAAGTGTTGGGCGACCCGGCGGTTACCAAAATTTTCCACTACGCCCGGTTCGATCTGGCGATTATCGAAAAGTTTTTAGGCGTCGTCTGCACGCCGGTTTACTGCACCAAAATCGTTTCCAAGCTGGTTAGAACCTATGGCGATTCCCATGGATTGAAGGCGCTTTGCCGGGAACTGCTTGGCGTCGAGATGTCCAAGCAACAGCAGATGTCCGACTGGGGCGGCGATGAATTGAGTCCCGACCAGCAACAGTATGCGGCGTCCGACGTTCTGTATCTTCACCAGTTACGCGATATTCTCGACCAGCGTCTGGCCCGTGAAGGACGCACGGAATTCGCCGCCGCTTGTTTTGAGTTTTTACCGACCCGCGCCCGGCTTGACCTTGCCGGTTGGCCCGAGGTGGATATTTTCGCACATTAGGCCGACTAAAGGCTGGGCCCGCTAAGCGGCCCTCCAGTTGACCTTCAGGGATTTACAGGCGCATACTGGAGAATGGGTCTGGAGAGCGGACTAGAAACTTGAAACTCTTCACTGATTTCCGGCATTCCCAAACGATCAAGAGTGCTGTTTTTAAGAGAGTAGAATGGACGTTACCAATACTGCCGTGAAAAAGACCGAGACCGCCGAGGGGCTGGATTCCGCTCGTCAGGTTCTTAAAATTGAAGCCGAGGCCCTGGAATCCTTGGGCCGGTCGCTTGATGGGCGGTTCGTTCAGGCTCTCGATATCCTGTTTCAGGCCACCGGCCGGGTGATTGTCACCGGTATGGGTAAAAGTGGCCATGTGGGCCGCAAGATTGCCGCTACCATGGCTTCCACCGGCACACCCGCCTACTACGTTCATCCAGGCGAGGCGAGCCATGGCGATCTGGGTATGATCACCCAGGCCGACGTGGTGCTGGCCCTATCCAATTCGGGCGAAACCTCCGAACTTTCCGATGTTCTGGCCTATACCCGCCGTTTCGCCATTCCCTTGATCGCCATTACCAGCTGTGCCGACTCGACGCTCGGCCGAACCGCCGACGTGGCCTTGGTTCTGCCCGATAGTCCCGAAGCTTGCCCCATGGGATTGGCTCCGACCACGTCGACGACCCTGGCTTTGGCTTTGGGGGATGCGCTGGCCGTCGCTTTGCTTGACCGTAAAGGGTTTTCGGCAGCCGATTTTCGCGACCTGCATCCCGGCGGCAAGTTGGGCAGCCTGCTATTAAAGGTTAGCGATATTATGCACCAAGGCGATTCCGTGCCCTTGGTGCCCATGGGTACTGCCATGAGCGACGCTCTAATCGAGATGTCCGCCAAGCGCCTGGGCTGTGTAGGTGTCGTCGACCCGGAAGGCGCACTGTCCGGTATTGTCACCGATGGCGATTTACGTCGTCATATGGACCAAGCTCTGCTTGAACAAACAGTGGAGCAGGTAATGACCGGTTCGCCCTTGACCATTTCACCCGGTATGTTGGCCAGCGAAGCGGTCCAGTTGATGAACAGCAAGGAAATTACCACGCTTTTCGCCATTGAAGACGGCCGCCCGGTGGGGATTATTCACCTTCACGATTGCCTCAAGGCGGGTGTCGTCTAAATAAGAGGCGTTGTCGCTTCTGCGGAAATATGGAGTTTAATGGTGGATCAGCCGGCGCTTGAAACCAATCGGGTCGAAGGGACGGAGACCGGGCAGTCTCGTTCCCGCGCCGGGCCGCCTGGACCCCAGGGAGTGGGAAGTTATAGCCGGTTCGTCTCGGCGATGAAGTTTCTCTTGCCCATTTTCGCCCTGATCCTCATCGCGCTTGTGCTGATCTGGCCGCAACTCCAAGGATCGGATAATCGTTTCAGGATCGGATTTTCGGGGATTGAGGCGCGCGAAGCGGAAGGGCTCAATATGGTCAATGCGCGTTATATGGGGACGGACGCCAAGAACCAGCCCTTTTCGGTGACCGCCGATATCGCCCGCAATCTGGTGCCCGACGCCACGTTGGTCGAGTTGGAAATGCCCAAGGCCGATATGACGCTCGATGATGGTTCCTGGCTGGTATTGACGGCCAACACCGGTGCTTACAACCAGACGAAAAAGACCTTGAGTCTGGAAGGGGCGGTCAACCTGTTTCACGATTCCGGTTATGAAATCAGAACCAGCTCGGCTGAGATCGACTTGGGCAAAAATCTCGCCTCGGGCAATGAACCCGTTTCCGGGCAAGGGCCGTTCGGTGAGTTGAGAGCGCAAGGCTTTGTTTTGCGTAACAATGGTTCGATCATCAGCTTCACGGGAAAATCCCACCTCATTCTTTATCCGGGCTTGCAGGGCCGCTAAGGAGGACGTTTCGGTGCAATTGGTAAGCAGGTTTTTCGTTTTTTGCCTCGTCGTCGGCCTCCTGGCTCCAGTCGCCGTTGCGCAGAACCTGAATATGACCGGTAAGGACGGTGCGCCGGTCGAGGTTTTCGCCGACAACGGCATCGAATGGCAGCAGGACGGACAGATTTTCATAGCACGCGGCAATGCGCGGGCGGTGCGGGGCGACATGGTGGTCCGAGCCGACGAGTTGCGCGCCTACTACCGTTCCGACGATCAGGGCAGTACGCAAATCTGGCGTTTGGATGCGCTTGGGAACGTCAAAATCACTTCCGCCAGTGAAACGGCCTACGGTGATAAGGGGGTTTACGATCTCGATAACGCCATTTTGGTGATGACCGGCAACAACCTCAAGCTGGTGACGCCGACCCAGGAATTGACGGCGCGTGACAGCCTGGAATACTGGATGGTCAAGGAAATGGCCGTGGCACGTGGCAATGCGTTGGTTATCAATAACGATAAACGCCTTAAGGCCGATGTTTTGACGGCGCTTTTCAAAAAAGACAAAAGCGGCAAGTCCACGGCGCGCCAGATCAATGCTTTCGGCAATGTGGTGATCGTAACCAAACAGGACGTAGTCAAGGCCGACAAAGGCGTTTATAACGTACGGAGCGGTATCGCCCGCCTGAGCGGCGCGGTGGAAATGACCCGGGGAAAGAACAAGCTCAACGGGTGTAGCGCCGAAGTGAATATGAATACCCAGGTCAGCAAGCTTTTCGCCTGTAAAAAGAACAGCAGCCGCCGGGTTAAGGGAACGATAACGCCGCAAAAGCGATAATAGCCGCACCGGCGATACAAGTTGAAGAGGGTATGGGACGTGGACGCCGAAAACACCAGGGACCTGAGATCGCAAAGGGATTCCATCAGCAAGCCTCGGCTTGTAACGGAAAATCACGGCTTGGTGGTCGAAGGCCTGGAAAAGCGTTTCAAAAAACGTCCCGTGGTGCGTGGCGCCAACCTTAAAATCCAACGCGGAGAAGTCGTCGGCCTGCTCGGCCCCAATGGGGCGGGCAAAACCACATGCTTTTACATGATCACCGGCCTGATCGCGCCCGATCACGGCTCGATTACGCTGGACGGTCAGGACATTACGGATTTGCCCATGTATCGGCGAGCCCGCCTGGGGATCGGTTATCTTCCTCAGGAAGCGTCAATTTTCCGGGGGCTGTCGGTGGAAAACAATATTCGGGCGGTTCTCGAAGTGGTGGAAAAATCGCGTAACAAGCGCGAGGCCATGCTCGAATCCCTGTTAGCCGAATTTTCCATTACCCATTTGCGACGTACCCCGGCCCTGGCTCTTTCCGGTGGCGAACGGCGGCGGGTCGAGATCGCACGGGCTTTGGCCTCCTCTCCGCATTTCGTTTTGCTTGATGAGCCCTTCGCCGGGGTCGATCCCATCGCCGTGGGCGATATCCGGGATTTGGTTGGGCACTTGAAAGACCGGGGAATCGGCGTCCTGATTACCGACCACAACGTGCGCGAAACGCTGGATCTTATCGACCGGGCCTACATTATTCATGACGGTATGATGCTCATGGAGGGGACGCCGGACGATATTGTCGGCAACGAAGACGTGCGGCGGGTCTACCTCGGCGACCGTTTCAGTTTGTAAGGCCTGCGGAAAATCGATGGCACTGACGCCAAGGCTCGAACTTAGACATTCACAATCCCTCGTCATGACGCCGCAGTTGCAGCAGGCAATCAAGCTGTTGCAACTGAACAACTTGGAACTCACAGCTTATGTCGAGCAGGAGCTGGAAGAAAACCCTTTGCTCGAGCGGGCCGAGGCCGAGCCCGAGGGCGACCACCAGGATGCCGAGCCGGAAAAGGAAGACGCTGGCGAGGGATCGGAAGACTCGCTGGCTTCCGTCGATCTGGATAACGAAGCGGCCTCAGCCCAGGAATCGGAAGAAGCCCGTGATGTGGACTATGACAACGAATGGGCGGGCGACGGGCCGGGGCAGGCTGCCTCGGAACAGGCCGATTCAAGCCTTTCAGACTGGTCCAGTGTTGGTGCTGGCGGGGGTGTCGGCGGCGATAGCCCCGAACGCAGTCTTGAGCAAACTCTATCGGGTGAACTCTCGTTACGTGATCACTTACAAGAGCAAATCGGAATTGAGCTCAATGACCCGGTGGAAAGAGTCATTGCGGTTCACTTGATGGAACTGCTCGACGAGGCGGGATACCTGTCGGGCGATTTGGAATCGGTGGCCCAGACGCTGGATTGCGAGATCGGGCAGGTCGAGGCGACCTTGGAACGGGTCCAGGGGTTCACGCCAACCGGTATTTTCGCCCGTAATCTCAAAGAATGCCTGGCTTTGCAACTCAAGGATAAAGACCGCCTGGACCCTGCCATGCAGACGTTTCTCGACAATCTCGATCTGCTCGCCAAGCATGACCTGAAAGGGCTATCCCGGCGGTGTGGCGTGGATGCGGAAGATATCGTCGATATGATCGATGAAATTCGGGCGCTCGATCCCAAACCGGCCTTAAGTTTCGATTTTGCCGTCATTCAGCCGGTGACCCCCGATGTGTTGATGAGGCCCAATCCGGATGGCGGCTGGATCATTGAGTTGAATAGCGAGACGCTGCCCAAGGTGCTGGTCAACAACCAGTATTATTCGTCGATCAGTGGTTCGACGCGGAACAAGGCGGACAAGCAATACATTGCCGAGTGCTACCAATCGGCTAACTGGCTGGTTAAATCGCTGCACCAGCGGGCTGGCACCATCCTTAAGGTGGCCACCGAGATCGTTACCCAGCAGTCTGAGTTTTTCGCCAAGGGCGTGCGCTACCTCAAGCCGTTGATTTTGCGAGATATCGCCGAAGAAATTGAGATGCACGAAAGTACCGTCAGTCGGGTGACATCCAACAAATATATGGCTACCCCGCGGGGAATTTTCGAATTGAAATACTTTTTTACCACCGCTCTCGGCAATTCGGCTGGTGGTGAGGCTCATTCGGCGGAAGCGGTACGGCATCGAATCAAGGCCTTGATCGATGAAGAACCGGTGAAAAAAATTCTTTCCGATGATCGGATCGCGGAAATTTTACAAAACGAAGGGATCGACATTGCCCGTCGAACGGTGGCAAAATACAGGGAAGCCATGCGAATTCCCTCGTCGGTTCAAAGGCGTAGAGAAAAGAAGGCGGCCCTGAGATAAGTCAGATTTATCAATGAATTAAATTTGGCAAAACCAGAAGGACCCGCTGTTTGGGTTTCCGCAGGCTTCGGCTCTGCCGCACAAGGAGCATTGCATGTTTCGTTTTGCTAAAACGAAATTGCTGGACGATCTGGCCCAGAAAAGGGCCATTCACTTGACTCATGGAAAGCACGGCACTAACTTCCCGCCTTCGCCAAAGATGGACTGGAGTAAGGACCGTAAGGACCGCACTGCGCCAAAAACTGCCGCAGAATGCTCGTATTCAACGCGCCGCCTATAAGGGGCAAGCGAAGCGCGCTGTGCTTCAATTCTAAGGAAAGCCTGCCATGGAAATTGAAATCAAAGGCAAGAAAATTGACGTGGGAGATTCCCTAACCGGTCACATGAGGGACAATTTGTCGACGGGCGTCACCAAATACTTCGCCAATCCGGTTGATGGATCGGTTCTTCTGGCCAAGGATGCACACCAGTTCCGTTGCGATATCCTGGTTCATGTGGGTAAGGATATCGAAGTTCAGGGCCGGGCCAATGCCGAAGACCCTTACGCCGCCTTCGACGGTGCGCTTGATCGTATTACCAAGCAGTTGCGCCGCTATAAGCGCCGCCTGCGCGATCACCATAAAGATAAAGATCCCGGTGCCCATCTCTTGGCTCAGCAATACGTGATCGAGCCCGAAGACGAAGTGCATGAAGAGCCGGAAGCGGGTGATCCGGCCATTGTTGCCGAAATCGCCACCAAAATCGAAACCCTGACCGTCGGCGAGGCGGTCATGCGGATGGATTTGGCGGATGTTCCAACCATGATGTTCCGTAATAGCGCTCACGGAGGCCTCAACGTGGTCTATCGGCGCGACGACGGCAATATTGGTTGGATCGATCCCAGCCTGACCAAATAACCGTTCGAGAGAAGTGAGAAAAGAAGGTAGACCATGGAAATCGCCGACCTGCTAAGTCCCGAAGGGGTGGTCGCCAATTTGAAAGTCACCAGCAAGAAGCAGGCGCTTCAGGAGCTTTCCCGAATCGCCGCCGATGTTACGGGGCTGCATGAGCGTACCATCTTCGATGTGTTGTTGGAGCGCGAACGCCTGGGCACCACCGGTATTGGCAATGCTATCGCCATACCACACGGTAAGCTCAATTCGCTTGATAAGCTCTACGGGGTTTTTGCCCGTCTTGAGCGACCCATCGATTTCGATTCCATCGATGAGCAACCGGTGGATCTAATCTTCCTTCTTCTGGCTCCCGAATCGGCCGGGGCGGACCACCTTAAGGCCTTAGCCCGGGTTTCACGTCTCCTGCGCGACAAGTCGGCCTGCGAGAAACTCCGCGGCACCGATGAATCCGAAGCCCTTTACGCATTGCTCATGGAAAACTCATCCAGCCAAGCTGCGTAACTTCTCACCGTTCAAATTTAAAAAGCCCCCAGGTTTTGCTTGGGGGCTTTTTTCTGGCCGAATAAGCTCTTTAAAAGTCTATTTCATATCGATGGTTTTGGTCTTAGCGGCTTTTGGCTCGTCGCCCGATTCGATCTTGATGGTTTTGACCTGAGGTTCGGGGATCGGGCGGTTGAGATCGATATGGAGGAGACCCGATTCAAGGGTGGAGCCGACGACCTCAATCCCTTCCGCGAGGACGAAACTACGCTGGAACTGTCGGGCGGCGATGCCGCGATGGAGAAAAATCCGTCCGTTGTCTTCTTCGCTTTGACGGCCCCTAACGACCAGTTGAGCATCTTCGACCGTGACCGACAGATCGTCGGTGGTAAAGCCTGCGACCGCTAGGGTGATGCGCAGAGAACTTTCGCCAATCTGCTCGATATTATATGGCGGGTAGCCTTCCGCCGAGCTTTTGGAGACCCGGTCCAAGACTTCTTCAAAATGGTCGAAACCCAGCAGCAGAGGGCTATTGAAAACGGACAAACGAGGCATGACGCCTTCCTCCTTAAATTAAGCGAGGTAATAAGATGAGCCGAAGACCCTCTTAAGAGGCGTCAGCCGACTAGATCACTTCAGTCCTTATTTTGCTTTTGATGGCGGTTCTGTCAATCTGTGTCCGACTGATTCGTCAATTGAAGTTCGAAAGGAAAGACTTTGGCAGCAAGCGCTTTGGGAAACGCGGAGGGTCTTTTGCAAAAAGGCCGATATCCTCAAGTGATCGACATCTGTCAACAGGCGCTGGCCCGTAATCCAAATGATGATACAGCCTTAGGGTTAATGGCGCGAGCCCTCTTTGAGAGCGGCAATGCAGCCCAAGCAGGGGAGCTCTTCCAAAGAGCACATAATTTGGCGCCTGACAATCCGGACCATTTGGCCGGGATCGGCATCTATCTCGCCACGACCGGGCAGGCCGACAAGGCGCTAGCCGCTTTTGAGGAGGCAATTCGCCTCAAGCCCAATCATCAAGACGCTCTTTATAATGGCGGACTTTGCGCCGTACTGATCGGTAACCCCCAAAGGGCTCGAGACCTACTGACCAGAGCTGTCAAGCGGCAGTCGTGTAATATTAATGCGTTGATCAACCTTGGGATGGTCTGTCGGCAACTTAGCCAAACCTCGGATAGTAAAAAATGGCTACTAAAAGCCCTAAAGCAGGATCCGAGTAATCAGCTTGCCCGTGTCAATTTCGGCTACATCTGTTTGGAAGAAGGGCGAATTGAAGAGGCTCGCCGGGCTTTCAACGCAATCTTGAAAAAACAGCCGGATGAATTGGAAGCATCAATGGGCATGGCCCATTGTCTCATAAAGGAAGGCAAGATTGGGGAGGCTCTCAACTGTCTAGAAACATTGGTTAAAGGCAACTCTGATGTTCCCGCCATTCTCTTGCTCTACGCATATTGTTTGAGGCTTGATCAGCGGTTTGAAGAGGCCGTTAGGCAGCTTCGGTGTGTCGTGGAGCTTAATCCCGAGAGCGAGGAAGCCCTGATTGGCCTGGGGGAAACACTCGCTGAAATGGGTGAAGTCGAGGAAGCGCTTACGCTTTTTGATCGCTGTAGGGACTACCATCCGGCGTCAATCAAGCCCTACTATCAGCGCATCCGGACACTGCAAAGCGCTGGTCGTTTTGAAGAAGCTCGTGCCGATATCACCGAAGTAAAATCCCGTTGGCCCAATGAAAAAGACGGCTATGTGCTTCAGGTAGAGGATGGTGGGTTTCCAATCTCCGAGGCTGATGAGACGGCGATCAAGAAAATCCTTAAATCGGGCGAGGTCGATTCTTCGTCCGAGATGCTTTTACGTTTTGCCCTGGCAATGCATATGGACCGTCGGGGCTGTTATGACGAAGCATTCATCTACGCAAAAAAGGCCAATGCACTAGTCGATCAAACACTGGCGTATGATCGAAAAGAAGAGGAGAGGCATCTTGAAGCGACCAAAGATTTTTTTACTGAAGAGGCCGTAAGGCGCTTGAAAACATTAGGCTCCCAATCGGAAGCGCCGATTTTCATCGTTGGTATGCCTCGATCGAGTACGTCTCTGGTTGAAAAAATCCTCGCGGCTCACACGGAGGTCTCCGCGGCAGGTGAAATCGGGAAAGTTGGTGTTTTAGCGCGTGGGCTTGCGATCCAAAACGAGAAACCAAAAACCTATCTGGAGGCTATCAAGTCGATAGATGGTCATACGGTTTCCCACATAACCAAGGCCTACCTATCTGCTCTTGAGCCTTTTTCAATCGGTGCATCCCGAATCACAGATAAATCAATCGATCAATACCGATATCTCGGTTTTGTACATGGCCTTTTTCCAAATGCCAGGATTATCTACTGCCAAAGGCATCCTTTAGACGTCGTTGTCTCAATATTCCTGCAGCGATTCGAGTATCATCACCCCTTTGCCTACGATCTTCAAAAAATCGCACGTCAGTATGAGGCTCATCTGCAATATATGAGGCACTGGCAAGCGCAGGGGGTGCCTTTTTATATTGCTGATTACGCGCGGCTGTTGGCCGAGCCTGAAGAGGCTATAAGAGAGCTGCTTGAATACGTTGAGCTGCCGTTTGAAGATGACTGCTTGTCATTCCACAAAGCGCCGGGACAGGTTCGGACTGCGAGTCAATGGCAGGTTCGCCAACCTCTCTATGCGACATCCAAAGGGCGCTGGCGTAATTACGAGCCCTATTTGAAAGAAGTCCTATGGCTTAAGGATCTAAAATTGGAGATCTAACCTGGGTTGCAGAGAGCTAGTCGCTGCCTAGTCTCCATAAAGCCGGGCGTATTCGGCCTCCACCTCGGCTTGATTTACCTTGGCGAAGGCGGCCATGTCGGCATCCATGTTCCAGGCTCTGTGATCGCCGTTCCGATAGGCCAGGGCGTTGCGGTGGTAAAAGAGCGCGTTCATCCGGTTGGCGACGAAATTATTGCGGGTTTTCTTGACCTCGCCCGGCGAGCCCATGACGATGGAATTGTCGGGAATGACCGTCCCCTCTTTGAGGAAGGTATGGCCCGCAATAATACAGTTATCGCCGATGACGCAGCCATCCATGATGGTCGAGTTGATGCCGACCAGCACGTTGTCGCCGATGGTGCAGCCGTGCAACGTGCAGTGATGGGTGATCGAGCAATAGTCGCCGATGATCGTCGGCGTTTGCCAGCCGATGTGGATCATGACGAAATCCTGAATATTGCTCATTTTTCCAATGCGCACCTCATGGGCCTCGGCGCGAATCACGGCATAGGGCCAGAGGCTGCTGCCTTCATCCATGCTGATGCGGCCGTAGGCCTTGGCGCTCGGGTCGATGAAGGCTGCACGGTTGAGGTCGGTTTCGTCGTTTTTTTCAGCCATTTGGGGCAATAGGTTTAGTTTACCCAGGTGCGCGGCACCCAATGGCCGTCGCCGTCGTGACCTTCGAAAAATTCATCCAGCTCGGGATGGTCGAAGGGTTCGTCGCCGTTTTCGGGCACGAGGTTTTGTTCGGAGACATAGGCGATATAGGGTAAATCATCCTGATCTTCGGCGAACAGGTGATAAAACGGCTGTTCCTTGGGCGGGCGGATATCTTCGGGAATGGACTGGTACCATTCTTCGGTGTTGCTGAACACCGGATCAACGTCGAAGATGACGCCCCGGAATCCGAAGAGCCGGTGGCGGACCTGTGCCCCGATGGGGAATTTGGCTTTGGCGTTTACAGACGTCTTCATGGCTCATTTACCTCATTTAAGCCCAATGTAGCCGGATAAGTTTGCTTGGCAAGCCCCGAATCGGACTTGACCGGCAAATTTGAAGCGGGAATCCTAGGACTCTGGCTTTCTTTGTTTTATTGGCCGTTTTTTGTCGATGGGGGGGTCCATGTCAGGCTTTTTAAGTGCGCTGGTCGATCAGTTTCAGGCCGAGCTTGAACGGCGCGAGAATCGCCCTTTTTTAAGGGCGGCCATGGCGGCTTGCGCTCTGGTTGCCGTGGCCGACGGTAAGGTTTCGTTCCCTGAGAAGGTTCGGGTCGATCAGGTGCTCGAAACCCTGGATGCGCTCAAGGTTTTCGATCCGCATGAAGGCATCGACCTGTTCAATACCTTCGCCGATGATATTTTCGCCGATTTGAAAAAGGGGCGGGAAGCGGCCTTGGAGGCTATTTTAGAAGGAGCATCAGACAAAAAGGCAAAGACTTTGTTGATCCGTATTTGTCTGGCGGTTAGCGAGGCAAACGGTGAAAAAGCCCTTGCCGATCAGGTGGAAATCGTCTCCCTTTGCTCCCACTTGGGCGTCGACCCGGGTCATTGCGGCCTCTATGTGGACGACCTGAAACCATTGGCTTAGAGCAGCGCTTGCTAAACACACTAAAGTTAGTGTTATTTATTCCGCGCCTTAGATCAGTCTGTTGAGTGAATCTGTCCAAATCTTTAAAAAATTACCTTAAATTTTAGGCAGTTGTGATATTTATCACAGGTAGAATCGCTTTGAAGCGACTAAGCTTCAGGCTCGGTTTTATGAATAGGGAGAAGGCCGTTGTCGTCGGAAGTCGGAAATAATTTCGAGGGCTTTGATCAGCCCGCGGTTCGGGCAATTTCCATTGATCCCGCTCCCCGACCTGAAGGACGCGGCGAGGTTTCTGTTCCCGACGATGTTCTGCTTTCCGCCGACTTTTCGCGTAGTGGTTCCGATCTTCTTTTGACCGCGCCCGGTGGCGAGGTGACCGTGGTGCCGCATTTCTTCGCCCAAGATGTTTTGCCCGATTTAGTTTCGGAAGGCGGCGCACGGATGGACGGCGACTGGGTCAGCCGTTTAGCCGGACCGCAAGCACCCGCTCAATATGCTCAAAACGCAGATGTGGCGCCCGACGCGCCGATTGGCACCATCGAAAGCCTGACCGGGTCGGTGACCGCCACTCATGCCGACGGTAGCCAAGTAGCTTTGCAACAAGGCGATCCTATTTTCCAGGGCGACTTGCTGGAAACCGGCGATGACGGATCGGTCGGCGTGCTGCTGGCCGACGATACCACCTTCTCGCTGGGTGAAAGCGGTTCCATCGTTATGGACGAGTTGATCTACAATCCGTCCCTGGAAACCGGCGAGGCGACGATCAACCTTCTCAAAGGCGTATTCACCTTTGTCTCTGGGCAAATCTCGAAAACCGGCACCGAGGCCATGGTGGTCAAAACCCCGGTGGCGACCATCGGTATTCGCGGTACCTCGGGCGGCATTGAGGTCGAGCCGCCCGCACCGGGTGGGCCGGAGCCGGGAACCCCAGGCGCGCCGGAGCCCAGCATGAGCGTGGTGCTGACCCCCGATCCCGACGGCAGTGTCGGCGAGATGGCGATCAGCAACGGCGGCGGCACCCAGGTGTTGAACCAACCTTTCCAAGGCACCTCGGTCGCCAGTTTTAATAGCGCGCCGCAAACGCCATTCAACGTTGACCCTGCGGCCTACTCTCAGAATTTCGGTAGCGCCCTACGTTCGCTTCCCCCTTCTCCATCCCAACGGCAGCAGAACCAGGAAGACCAGCCCGAAGAAGGTGAAGAGCAGCAAGCCGAGGGCGAAGGAGAAGGCGATCCCGAAGCCGAAGGTGAGGGTGAAGGCGACCCCGAGGGTGAAGGTGATCCTGAAGGTGAAGGCGAGCCCCAGGAAGGCGAAGGAGAAGGTGAGCCCGAAGGAGAGGGCGAGCCGGAACAAGCCGCCGAGGGTGAAGGCGAGGGTGAGCAGGCTGCCGATGGCGAAGGTGAGCCTCAGGACGGAGAACAGCAGGTTGCCGATGCGGGGGCCGAAGGTGGCGAGGAGCAAACCCAGGACCGCGCTGCTGCACCCGATCAGGAGCCTGCCGAAGGCGAGCAGGGCGAGGGCGACGGGCAGGAGGCCGCTGGCGAACCTCAGGTGCTTGATCAGGACATTCCCCAAGACGGTGATCAAGCGCAGGGTGAGCAAACCCCTAATGACGGCCCGGTCCTCGATCAAAATATTGCTTCCAACGATCCGGCCGGTGGTAACGACCCGACGGGCGGTGGAGACCCCATTGGTGGCAACGACGATCCAGTTGGTGGTGATGATGGCCCCATTGGCGGCGGAAACCCGATTACCGGCGGCGGTGGCGGTGGCCTGGGCGGTGGCGACCCGATCACCGGCGGTACTGGAGCGACCGACCTGGCTGGCAATGGCGGATTCGATAACATCGTCGGCGGCGGCGATCCCAACGACGCTTTCTTCGGCGGCGGTGGTGATGGCGGCATCGGCGACTTGTCAGGTCAGCAGCAAGATACGACCCAGGACATTATCAACCTAGCAAATGAGCAGCAAACAACCAACACCGCCCCCCCGCCAGAAGAATTACCGCCTCCTCCCCAAGAAGAGACAATGGCGACTGAAAATACCATTACTGGAACCCTCGGTGCCGACACGCTGACCGGCACATCCGGGGACGATGCTATTTATGGTTTGGATGGCGCCGATACCATAAACGGCGGTGCAGGCAATGATATCGGCTACGGTGGCGCGGGGGCCGATACCTTTATTGGGTCGGTCGGGACCGACACCATCGCTGATGCCGATGGTAGCGATTTCGCTTATTTGTCGGATGGGTGGAACCCTGTTTCCATTGAGCGGGTGGGCAACGATATGATCGTCGCCTATCAAAACGACGATGGCACGCAAGCGGGTTCGGTGCGTGTTACAAGCCAGTTCGTTACATATGGCAGCACAGGCGTTGCAGCCTTTAAGACTCAAGATCCGGACAGTTCTGTTAGCGTTACTGGGATCATTGGTGACGCCAATGCTTATGCGGCCAGCGGCGTGATTGATGCCAATACAGACGCCTTGCAGGACGCTGAAAATTACTCTGAGGTTCTTTTTGCCGGCACGTCTGGTGATGATGTCGTTTCTGCGTCAGGCCAAACAAATTCTGCCAAAGACGTGATCCTTGTCGGCAATGGTGGTGACGATACTTTAACCGGCGGTGCGGGCGACGATGTTTTCGTTGGAGGGTTGGGCAACGATACCTTAACCGGCGGCACCAACGACGTTGATGGGGACGAAGCCTACTACTGGGGAGCAACGTCCTATGTGAATGTCGATCTAACGGCGGGAACGGCGACCGGCGGGGCCGGAAACGATACCCTGAGTGGTATTGAAAACGTCACAGGCACAAGATACGACGACATCATCAATGGAGACACCAACGCCAACAAGCTTTATGGCGAGCAAGGCAACGATACGCTGACCGGTGATGATGGTGACGACAAGCTAGAGGGTGGCGCGGGCGACGACACGTTGAACGGCGGTGTTGGAACCGACACGGCGGACTATTATCACTCCGATAGTGCTGTAACGGTCAATCTCGGTACATCGACAGCGACTGGCGAGGGTACGGATACTCTGATTGCCATCGAGAATGTTGCTGGTTCCCAATACGCCGACACGATTACCGGCGACGGTAATGCCAATAGCCTGGGTGGCAATGCCGGAAACGACAGTTTCATCGGTTCAGCCGGTAACGACACCATCGATGGTGGCACCGGAACCGATACGGTGGATTATTCGGGTATTACCGGCAACCATACCATTGATCTGGCGGGTGGCACGGCTTCGCTCAATGGCGGCGCATCGGTCGATACGCTTTATTATATTGAGGCGGTGATCAGCGGTGCGGGCGACGATACCATTTTCGGTAACTCCGATTCGGTTTCCATTATTGCCGGTGACGGCGACGACCTGGTCAAAGCGCGGAGCGGTACCCAGACGATCGATGGTGGTGTAGGCGGCGAAACCAACGGCGATACCATTGATTACGGGTTCTCGACCACCTATGGCATCACCGCCGATTTGGCGGCTGGAACGGCGACCAATACGGACTACTCCCACAGCATCACCAATTTCGAACACCTGACGGGAACCAACCTCAACGACGTACTGGCGGGAAGCTCGGTCGCCAATACGCTTTCCGGCGGAACCGGCAGCGACCAAATCAGCGGCGGAGCCGGAGCCGATATCCTCATTGGAGGGGCCGGGGCTGATACAATGGACGGCGGCGCGGACGGCGATACCTATAAATACAATTCAGGCGATTTCGCCACCGGCGAAACGATCAGCGACAGCGGCGGCAGCGGCGTCGATACGATTGTGTTGAATTACAGTGGCATCGCCGACTTTACCGGCGGAACCATAGTCGGGGTTGAGAGTATCGCTTTTGACGCCTCGGGTAACACGCTCACCCTAGAGACGGCGCATTTTAGTAGCCTTGCCACATTGGTCGGTGGCGCGGGAACGGATGGTGTGATCTTGGCTGATGCAAGCACCGCCATGAGTCTAGCGGGTATCACGCTGACCAGTATTGAATCGATCAATACCGGGACAGGCAGCGATACGATAGCTCTCGATGATACCAGCCTTGCGGGCGTGAGCACCGTTATCGATGGTGATGGATCGACCGGCGATACGGACGTGGTTTCGCTCACTACGAGTGCGGCAAGTGTGGATTTGTCGTCGGGTTTGACCCTTGCGAATATCGAATCCCTGGTTGTTACCGGTACTAACACGGGTGGCCAGACACTAACCGGACATGTGACGGTCACCAATACGATCACCGGGAATGTTGGTAACGATATCCTTACTGGCGGCGACGGAGCCGATACTCTCACGGGCGGGTCAGGTAACGATACTTTTATTCATGGTGGAGCCAGCGGCGGGATTGATGTGCTGACCGATGTAGCATCCGGTGACTTGTTCCAAATGGAAGGAACAGCGGCTAGTTATACCTTTGATTCCGCTATGACGACGCTCAAGGATGCATCCGGCGGAACCTACGGTTTCGATTTTCAAACTGCCTACAATCCGTATCAGGCTGATTTTTCCGGTACGGAAGTCACATTCGCTAGCGGTGGCCAGTTAATCTCAGCCAATGCCAGTGCCGGAGATCTCACCGGCACGGCCAATGATGATCTAATGGTCTGGTACGGTACGGCGGGTGGATACAATCTGTCTGGGGGGGCAGGTGACGACCGCTTGCTCGACCTCTCTGGTGGCGATACGAACCAACTGATCGGCGGTGCTGGCAGTGACTACTTGTCTGGCGGTATCGGATCGGTCGATCAGTTCCGTTGGGACGATACGTTGGGGACCGGTGATTTCACGGCAGGGAATATCGATACGGTGATCTTCGAATCCGGTGAAAAACTGATGTTCAATAATTCCACTGTCTGGACCAGTGAGTTGCGGGTTGCCGGTGTTTATATGGATGGCAATGCCCAGACTCTGGGAACCGGTGGTTTTTCAGTTGTTGGCGGCAGCGAAACAAACATCTATTTTGATGCAACTGCCGATGAGGTCCGTATCGACCTGAACAACAGCGGTTCCTATGAATCCGGATCTGACTTCACCATTCAAGTTAACGGGGCTTCCTCCGTTTCCTATGACGGTAGTATCAGCCTGACCATGACCTAAACCTCACCGTTCAGAGATTTCCGGTAGAGGGCCGCCATTTGGGCGGCCTCTGTTTTTTTGGGGTTGGTGAGCATGGCCGAGTCAGCGGTGGCCAATTCGGCCAGCTTATCGATGTTGTCTTCGTTGACCCCGAGGCTTTCCGATGTGTGGGGGATGCCGAGGCGTTTCCTGAAATCGACCACCCAGGCGACGAAGCCCTCGAAGCTTTGGTCTTCCAGGTCAAGGGTTCGCGCCGCGCGGATCATTTTATCTTCGATGGCCTCGCGATTGTAGGTCAGAGCATAGGGCAGGAAGACTGCGTTGGTCAGGCCGTGCTGGGTATCGAGTAGGGCTCCGGCGGCATGGCTAAGTGCATGGACCAAGCCCAAGCCTTTCATAAAAGACGTGCCGCCCATGGTCGCAGCGGCCAACATGTTGGCCCGCGCTTCCAAATTGGCCCCATCTTTATAGGCTTGGAGGAGGTTCTCGGCAATCAATCGCATGCCTTCCAGAGCAATCCCTTCAGCCATGGGGTGAAACAGCGGAGAGGAGAGAGCTTCAATGCAGTGGGTCAGCGCATCGAGGCCCGTATAGGCTGTGAGGTGTGCCGGCAAGCCAAGGGTCAGTTCCGGATCGGCAATGACGCCAGTTGCCATGAGAGCCGGGTGAAAAAGGACCTTTTTGTTGCCGGTTTGTTCATCGACGATCACCGTGCCCGCACTGGCTTCTGACCCGGTGCCTGCCGTGGTCGGCACGGCAATCCAGGGGGCAATTTGACCGGCCTTAACTTTGCGCCAACCGCCTTGTTTGTCTTCCATTGTTTGCCAGGGCTCGTCCGTGTTGACCATAAGGGCAATAGCCTTGCCCAGGTCCATGGCGCTGCCGCCCCCTAGTGCAATCACTCCGTCGTGGCCGTTTTCTTTATAGACTGCCAAGCCTTGCAACAGGTTGGTTTCGCTCGGGTTGGCCTTAAGGTTGCTAAACAGGCCTGTGGGCAATTCTTCAGCTTTATTGGCGGCCATAATTTCGCTAACCATGGGCATGGCAGCCAGCCCAGGGTCAGTGACCAGCAGAGGCGCTTTCATCCCGGCTTGTTTGCAAGTTTTCGCCAGTTCGCCAATCCGTCCCGCACCAAACTTCACCGAGGTCGGAATTGCCCAATTGCCCTTCATTGCGTCACCTATTTTTCTATGTATCGATTTATCGCCAAGACTGCGCTGGGACGGATGCGGAAATCAAGTTTCGCCGAATGATAGAGATAATCTGAAACACATAAAACAAAACCCCCCGCTTTAGGCGGAGGGTTTTGATGGTGGAGCCTAGCGGGATCGAACCGCTGACCTCAACACTGCCAGTGTTGCGCTCTCCCAGCTGAGCTAAGGCCCCAATTATCTGACGGCGGGTTTGGGCCGCGCCGTGATGCGGGGGGGAAAATAGAGCCCCTCCCGCCCTTGGGCAAGAGGTTTTTTCAAAAAAAACCTGAAGGTGTAAAATCCCGATCAATCAGACCGGTCAATCACTTCTTCGTCGATGTGCTCGCGGACTTCCGAAAGGTCGTCGTCGTCGGTGCCCAGGTCCGAAGCGTCAGCGATCAGGTCGTCGTCGTCGGAGTCATGCTTCTCATCGTCGTCTTCGACCAGAGAGTCCAGATCGTCCTCTTCAACGGCGTCGTCTTCATCCGTTTTGACGGGTACTGCTTTTTCAGCCTCCTTGGGCGGTTTTTTAACGTTGCTCTTGCCTCTCGCCGGGGCGGGCGGTGCAAAAGCAGCGCCGCATTTTGGGCATTTCGGGTCTTTGGCGTTCAGGTCGTAATAATGAGCGCCGCAATCCTGGCAGGTTCGCTTTTTACCGAGTTTGGGATTCGCCACTTCTCTCCTCCACGAGCGTTTCCTTAACTAAGCCAAATGCCATGAAGTGAGCCGCTAGTCAAAAGCAAAATGCACTTGCCAAAAAAAGCGTTTTATGGTCCGCCCTAAGGCCCGGCTTCGTGCGCCCCAAAACGGGCAGAAAATCAAACCTCTACCCTCTGTCGGCGTTTCATGGTACCAAGCGGCGGAACCGCCAAAATCTTTAAAGATTATTCAGACGAAGAAACATGACTGCATTCAAAGCCAGCCTCGCCGACGCTCTTTCGGGTGCTATCCCTGTTCCGGGTGATAAGTCCATTTCGCACCGGTCCCTGATGTTCGGGGCCATGGCGGTGGGTGAAACGGTGGTCGAGGGCCTGTTGGAAGGCGAGGATGTGCTGGCGACGGCCGCGGCCATGCGCTCTTTGGGAGCGCAGGTTGAGCGCGAGGGCGATGGATGCTGGCGGATCAATGGACGCGGTGTCGGCGGGCTGGTCGAGCCGGATAATGTGTTGGACATGGGCAATGCGGGAACGGCGGCGCGGCTGATCATGGGGATTGTCGCGTCTCATGGTTTCACTACCTTCATGACCGGGGATGCCTCTTTACGTTCCAGGCCCATGGGGCGGGTAATCGCACCGCTCAAAAAAACAGGCGCGTCTTTCCTGTCCCGTTCCGAGGGGCGGCTGCCTTTGGCGGTGGTCGGGACGGATACGCCCCTGCCGGTGGAATATGAACTGCCGGTGGCGTCGGCCCAGGTGAAATCGGCCGTGTTGCTGGCCGGATTGAATGTCCCGGGCGAAACACGGGTCATTGAGCCTGTGCCCTGCCGGGACCATACGGAACTGATGCTCAAACATTTCGGCGCAGAGATCACCGTTGAAGAGCGTGACGACGGCGGGCGATTGGTTTGCTTAAAAGGGCAACCGGAACTGACCGGCAAAACGGTGCGCGTGCCGGGTGATCCCAGTTCGGCGGCTTTTCCGGTGGTTGCCGCCCTGCTGGTTCCCGGTTCCGACGTGACGGTCGAAAACGTCGGACTCAACCCGCTGCGTACTGGGCTGTATAAGACCCTCGAGGAAATGGGCGCGCAAATCGACTACCTCAACCAGCGTACTGAAGCGGGTGAGCCGGTTGCCGATCTTCGGGTCCGACATAGCCCGCTGAAAGGCGTTGATGTGCCGCCCGAACGGGCTCCTTCGATGATTGATGAATACCCGGTGCTTGCCGTGGCCGCCGCTTGTGCCGAAGGCGAAACCCGGATGACCGGGATTGGCGAGTTGCGGGTCAAGGAAAGCGACCGACTGGCCGCCATGACCGACGGCCTCAGGGCTTGTGGCGTCGAGGTCAAGGCCGGAGAAGACTGGATGACCGTTTTCGGAAGTGGAGAAGCACCCAAAGGAGGAGCAAAGATCGCCACCCGCCTCGACCATCGGCTTGCCATGTCGTTCCTCACTTTGGGAAATGTTAGCCGGGAGTCCGTCGCGGTGGATGACGTCACTCCTGTGGACACCAGCTTTCCGGGGTTTGTGAATTTGATGAACGGATTGGGCGCCAAGCTGACGCCCGCTTAGAATAAAAAGGGGAGGAGAACCATGATCGTCGCCATTGACGGACCCGCCGCCGCCGGAAAGGGAACGCTGGCCAGACGGGTTGCCAAAGACCTGGGCTTTGCCTATCTCGATACCGGACTGCTCTACCGGGCGACCGGGCTGAAGGTGCTGCATCTGGGGGGCGATCCGGAAGACCCGGAGATGGCAGGACGGGCCGCCCGCTCTATCGATCCGGAAGGCTTCGACGACCCGGAACTCCGCACCGACGCGGCGGCCAATGCAGCCTCGAAAGTCTCGGCTATTCCAGCCGTTCGCTCGGCCCTTTTGGACTTCCAGCGCCATTTTTCCGCCCATCCCCCGGAAGGCTATGACGGCACGGTGCTTGACGGGCGTGATATCGGAACCGTGGTCTGTCCCGACGCCCCGGCCAAGCTATTTATCACCGCCAGTACGGAAGTCCGCGCCGAGCGGCGCTTTAAGGAGTTGCAGGAACGCGGCGTAGAAGCTATATATGCCCGCGTTTTACAGGATATGCAGGAACGCGACGAGCGCGATTCGTCACGTTCCGCAGCGCCTCTCAAAGCCGCGGACGACGCCTTGGTGCTCGACACCAGTGAGCTGTCCATCGACGAGGTGCTGGGCCGGGCTCTGGACTACGTTCGTTCCAAAATGGAAGCGTAATCAGTAAGTTATTGCTTATACCCCTGTAAGAGCATTCACCCCTTGGGTGCCGTCTTTCCGCCAATAATTCGGTGGAAGGGGCGTCCGAGGATTTGGCTGTTTTCCAAGACCACCGGACCCAACCGGTCGGCCGGAAAAGTACGATTGAACTAGGATACGAAAAACTTATGACTCAAACCGAAACGTTCGAAATGAAAGAAAATTTCGCCGATCTGTTGGCTGAGGCCTTCGGCGAAACGGAAAGCTTCCAGGGCTCGGTTCTCACCGGCACCGTGCTCGGCATCGACAACGATCACGTTCTCGTCGATGTGGGCCTGAAATCCGAAGGCCGCATTCCGGTTAAAGAATTCAAAGACCCCGCAGCAGATGAGCTGGGGATCAAGGCCGGCGACTCCGTCGACGTTTTCGTGGAACGCTACGAAGACCGTGACGGCATTGTGATGCTGAGCCGTGAGAAAGCGCGCCGCGAAGAAGCCTGGCGCGATCTCGAAAAGGCCTTCGAGGCCAACGAACGGGTCACCGGCACCATCTTCGGCCGGGTTAAGGGCGGCTTCACCGTCGACGTTTCCGGCGCCGTGGCCTTCCTGCCGGGCTCCCAGGTCGATATCCGCCCGGTGCGTGACATCGGCCCGCTGATGGGCACCCCGCAGCCGTTCCAGATTCTCAAGATGGACCGGGCCCGCGGCAACATCGTTGTTTCGCGTCGCGCCGTTCTCGAAGAAACCCGCGCCGAAGCCCGTTCCGAGTTGGTCTCCAACCTGGAAGAAGGTCAGGTGCTCGAAGGTGTGGTCAAGAACATCACCGATTACGGCGCCTTCGTCGATCTCGGCGGCGTTGACGGCCTGCTGCACGTTACCGACATCGCTTGGAAGCGCATCAACCACCCGTCCGAAGCTCTGCAGATCGGCCAGACGGTCAATGTTCAGGTTATCCGCTTCAACCCGGAAAACCAGCGCATCAGTCTCGGCATGAAGCAGTTGGAAGCCGATCCGTGGGAAGGCGTGGAAGCCAAGTACCCGGTCGACGCCAAGTTCACCGGCCGGGTGACCAACATCACCGACTACGGCGCGTTCGTCGAACTGGAGCCGGGCGTCGAAGGTCTGGTCCACGTTTCCGAAATGAGCTGGACCAAGAAAAACGTCCATCCGGGCAAAATCGTCTCCACTTCTCAGGAAGTCGAAGTGGCGGTTCTCGAAGTGGATGCTTCGCGTCGTCGCATCAGCCTCGGCCTCAAACAGTGCATGTCCAACCCTTGGGAAGACTTCACCAGCAAGTACCCGGTTGGTTCCGAGCTCGAAGGCGAGATCAAGAACATCACCGAATTCGGTCTGTTCGTCGGTCTGCCGGGCGACATTGACGGCATGGTTCACCTCTCCGATCTCAGCTGGGACGAGTCCGGTGAAGCCGCCATTGCCAACTACGAGAAAGGCCAGACGGTCAAGGCCAAGGTTCTCGACATCGACGTCGAGAAAGGCCGCATTTCTCTGGGCTTCAAACAGCTCGAAGCCGATCCGTTTGCCGAAGGCATGGCCGATCTGAAGAAAGGCGACATTGTCACCGCCACTGTTACCGCCGTGGTCGATAATGGCCTGGAAGTTCAGGTCAACGACGCGAGCGCCTTCATCCGCAAGGGCGACCTGGCCAAGGATCGCGGCGACCAGCGTCCTGATCGTTTCGCCGAAGGCGAGAAGATCGACGCCAAGGTCAGCCAGATCGACCGCGCCAACCGTCGTGTTCTTCTCTCGATCAAGGCTCTGGAAGTCGAAGACGAGAAGAAAGCCATGGAGAAATACGGTTCTTCCGACTCCGGCGCGTCCCTCGGCGACATCCTGGGTGCGGCCCTGGAAGCCAAGAAAGAACAGGTCGAAAAGTCGGACGACTAAAACTTTTCGATCTAGCTTTAAGAAAAACCCTCCGGGCGCAGGTCCGGGGGGTTTTTTTATTGGACGTCGGACAGTGCCAAGATAAAGTGCGCCCATGTCTTTGGAAGCCGATGCTATCGCTTATCAACGTTCCTTGAAGCGCCGCCTGATTTTCTGGCGGGTTTTGGGGGTTGTCGCCTTAGTTGCCGTCGCTGCGGCCCTGTTCGGCCGGTTTGACGGCGTTCCCGGCGTGGGGGCTCACATCGCCCGGGTCGAAGTGTCCGGCGTTATTGTCGAAAATCCTTTCCGTGAGGATGTGTTGGCCGACCTGGCCGAAGACGATGGCGTCAAGGCTCTGCTGGTTCGCATCAACAGCCCCGGCGGTACGGTGGTCGGCGGCGATACTCTTTTTCGGTCGCTGCGCCGCATGGCCGAAGTCAAGCCGGTGGTCGCAGTGATGGGTGAGTTGGCGACTTCCGGAGGTTATATGGCCGCCCTTGGGGCCGATCGGATTTTTGCCAACCAAGGGTCGCTCACCGGATCCATCGGCGTGATTTTGCAGACAACCGAGGTGACTGGCTTGCTTGATAAGATCGGGGTCAAGGCGGAATCGATAAAAAGCGCCCCCTTAAAGGCCGCTCCCAATCCCCTGGAGCCAATGACCGAAGATGTTCGCGCGGCGACACGGGCCGTGGTCATGGATATGTACGACATGTTTATTGGGATGGTCGTTGAGCGGCGTGGTATGGAGCCGACTAAGGCCAAGAAGTTGGCCGATGGTCGGGTTTTTACCGGTCGGCAGGCGCTCGAGAATGGATTAATTGATGCCTTGGGTGGTGAGCGGGAAGCCCTGGACTGGCTCAATACGGAACGGGGCGTTTCGTCCGAATTACCCCTAAAAGATATCTCTTTGGAGCAGCCAGACACCCCTTGGGGGGATTTTTTCGGTCAATGGATAGGAAAAACGCTGTTTTCAGAACGGGTTAGGCTTGACGGGCTGGTTGCGGTTTGGCACCCTAAACTCTAGACCGGCGCAAGGGCTCCGGTTGGGAAGAAAACTACAGGGGCGTCCGGGCATGACCAAGTCTGAATTGATTGCACAGTTGGCCGAAGCCAATCCCCATCTCTATCAGCGGGATGTGGAGCGGATCGTTACGACGATTTTCGATGAAATTGCCGCTGCCTTATCCCAGGGAAACCGTGTGGAACTCAGAGGTTTCGGCGCTTTTTCGGTCAAGCAGCGCGACGCCCGTATGGGCCGCAACCCGCGTACCGGGGATGCCGTGGAAGTGGATTCCAAATTCATCCCCTTCTTTAAAACCGGCAAGCAGTTGCGCGAGAAGCTCAATGACTGATAAAACCCTTTAAGGACTTCCGTTCTTTAAGTAAGGGGATAAGCCTGTGAGGCTGATTAGCTGGATTTTGATGTTGGTCATCACCGTTACAGCGGTGATTTTCGCCGTGTCCAATCGCGGGACGGTCTCCCTCGACTTCTGGCCTTTGCCTTACAGCATTGACGTTCCCACCTATCTCACCGTTCTCGGTGCGCTACTCGTCGGTTTCGTGATCGGCGGTTTTATTGCCTGGGCTCCCATGGTGACCTGGAAGACCCGGGCCAGAATGCGGGCCAGTGAAATTCAGGTGCTGCGCGCTCGGACCGAGCGCCTGGATAAACGCGTGAGAGAGCTAGAAGCGGCGGCGCAAAAAGGCGCAGGCCAGACCTCCGCCGTTAGCGAGGTTAAGGCTTTGCCCGGCAAGACGGCGGCCTAATTTTCTCACCGTGTTGACCCTCGACGCCGAGCGGCTGGAAAGCCTCCTTGACTATCCTTCCTTGATCGCCCGCCTCGAAGAGGCTTTTAAGGCAAACTACAGTGTGCCTTTGCGCCATCACTACGATGTTTCGGTGCCAGGCGGTGAAGATGCGACTCTGCTTCTCATGCCGGCTTGGCGGGAAGGCGGGGTCCTTGGCGTTAAGGTAGCGACCGTTTTCCCCGGGAATGGGGCTAAGGGAAAAGACTCGGTGATGGCGTCTTATCTGTTGCTTGACGGCGAGACCGGCGAACCGCTGGCTCTAGCCGAAGGGCGGACGCTGACCGCCAAACGGACGGCGGCGGCGTCGGCCTTGGCGGCTAGTAAACTGGCTCGCCGGGATTCCCGAAATCTTCTAATCGTTGGGACGGGACGTCTGGCGCCGGAACTGATTGCCGCCCACCGGGCCGTTCGGCCCATTGACAACGTGGTGATTTGGGGGCGCACCGGCCATAAGGCGGCCAGTCTGGCCGCCCGACTCGATAGTCCTGAATGCCGGGTCAAAGCGGTGACCAACTTGCCCTGTGCGTTGCGTGAAGCCGATATCATTTCCTGCGCCACCTTGGCGACCCAGCCTTTAGTCCATGGCAGCTGGCTTAGTCCGGGGCAGCACCTTGATCTGGTCGGCGGTTTTAGGCCCAATATGCGCGAAGCCGATGACGACGCCGTGACCCGTGCGGCGCTCTTCGTTGACACGCGGGCCGGAGCATGCCACGAAGCGGGTGATATTGCGGACCCTCTCAAAAGGGGGGTGATTGCCGAAGACGATATCAATGCCGAGTTGGCCGAACTTTGCCGGAATGCGCATCCGGGCCGGTCGTCGGATGAAGAGATAACCCTGTTCAAGTCGGTGGGGACTGCCCTTGAAGATCTTGCCGCCGCCGAACTGGCCTATGAGAGAGAGAAATGAGCACCATTAGCAAGCCCTCCGATAGGATTTTCGTTGCGCTGGATACCACCGATGTGGCGGCCGCCAAGGCCCTGGCCGGACAACTCAAAGGTTTAGTGGGTGGCGTCAAGCTGGGCAAAGAGTTCTTTACCGCCAACGGTCCCCAAGGGGTTGCCGCAGTTGGCGCTGTCGGCATGCCGGTGTTTCTCGATCTCAAATTCCACGATATTCCCAATACGGTGGCGGGGGCCATCCGTGCGGCCAACCCGCTTTCGCCCAAGTTCGTCAACGTCCATGCGGGCGGCGGGGCCAAGATGATGGCCAAGGCCGCCGAAGCGGCCGCCGAAAAAGGCGTGGGCCGGTCCTTGGTGTTGGGTGTGACCGTTTTAACCTCCATGGGCGAGGAAGACCTTCACGGGGTCGGTGTTCAAGGGCCGGTGCTCGATCAGGTGGTGCGACTTGCCAAACTGGCCAAGGAGAGCGGTCTTGATGGGGTGGTCTGCTCGGCTAAGGAAATTGCTGCCATCCGGGAAGCCTGCGGCCCCGATTTTATCCTCATGGTGCCGGGCATTCGCCCCGCCTGGGCCGCCACCGACGACCAGAAACGGATTATGACACCGAAAGATGCAGTGGCCGCCGGGGCTGACTGTTTGGTCATTGGTCGTCCGATCACCAAGGCCGATAATCCTGTGGAAGCGGTCCAAAAGATCGCCGAGGAGTTGGAAGGGTAGATCATGACCCCCGTCCCCCAGATTTCACCTCCGTCTTTATGGGACGACCTGAAGGCGGCATATGGATTCTTCATCGGCAACTTCGGCGAATTTGCCAGGGCCGCCTCAGTGCCTTTCGTTTTGATGGTGGCGGTCAGCGGTTTGAGCTTGATCTGGCCAAATGCCGGAGGCGTGACCATTCTTTCCGGCTTCATCAATTCCTTCCTGCTTGGCATGTTTGCGGTGGCTTGGCATCGGTTTCATTTGACCGGCAAACCTCCCCGACCGCGTTTTGGCGCGGACGAGGCGGTTTATGCCGTCTATCTTTTGTTCATAGGTTTCCTGCCCGGTCTCGGAGTGATCTTTGGACTATTGCTCAGCCCGTTCGGCATGATGGCAATGGCTTTAGCAATTATCGTCGGTTTTTTCGTTGTTTTGCCCATGGTCTTTCGTCTCTCGATCGGTTTTCCGGCAACGGCGGCCAATTGGCCCAGCAGCCCGGTCGAGCGGATCACTGCAGCCTGGAATTGGAGCAAGGGGGAGACCGGCCGGTTCGTTGGCGGTGGGGTTTTGCTGTTTTTACTGCTGATATTTTTCATGGCCCCGGCGACGCTGTTGCAATCAACTATTTTCAGCAATGGCTGGGAGGGTGATTCCAAGCGGATTGGTGAATATGGCGTGATCATGCTGGCCTCCGCCGCTCAGTTGGCGGGCTGGGCCGTCTATGCGACGTTTTACGATCTCCAGTTTATTCGCTTAAGCGGATGGAGGCCGTGAGAAGGCTATGGTGATCGAAGTTAAAATTTGCGGATTGCGTGACGAGCAAGCCGTCGCGGCGGCCGTTGAGGGCGGCGCAGATTATCTTGGCGTTGTGTTCTTTCCGCCGAGCCCGCGCAATATTGATCCCGCCGCCGCTGCTGAAATCCTCGACGGCGTTCCCGAGGAGATCGTCAAGGTGGGCTTGTTCGTCGACCCCGACGACGCTTTTCTTTATGACGTTCTGCAACACGTTCGCCTCGACCTTTTACAGTTCCACGGCAAGGAAAGTCCGGAGCGTTTGGCAGAAGTGCGCCTGGAAACCGGCCTGCCGGTGATGAAGGCCTGGCCGGTCGCCGGGCCGGAAGATTTGGAGAAAGCAAGGGCTTACGAAGCGGTGGCCGACCGCTTGTTGTTCGACGCCAAGCCGCCCAAGGGAGCGACAAGACCGGGAGGCAATGCTTTGGCATTTGATTGGCAAATTTTAAAGGGTGAGGAGTTCACGATACCCTGGATGTTGGCTGGTGGTCTCGATGCTTCGAATGTTCAGCAAGCACTAGCCATGTCCGGTGCGAAAGCCATTGATGTATCTTCCGGCGTGGAAGTTGCTGTGGGTGTGAAGGACCCGAAGCTGATAAAGGACTTTTTGAAAGCGGTCAAAGGGTGACGCAGAATAAGATTTTCTCTGTGTCTAAGCACGGGACTGCGCTATAAAACCGCTTCCTGACATTATATGACGAACCGAAGCCTTGATGACCACTCCGAACACTTATAAATCAGGACCCGATGAAAACGGTCATTTCGGTATCTATGGTGGCCGTTACGTAGCCGAAACCCTGATGCCGTTGATGCTCGACTTGGAAAAAGCCTATGAGGCGGCCAAGAACGATCCTGCGTTCGCCGCCCAAATGCAGGGCTATTTCAAGCAATACGTCGGGCGACCGAGCCCGCTTTACTTTGCTGAGCGGATGACCGGGCACTTCGGCGGCGCGAAAATCTATTTCAAGCGGGAAGACCTGAACCACACCGGCGCCCATAAGATCAACAACTGCATCGGCCAAATTTTGCTCGCCAAGCGGATGGGTAAAACCCGGATTATCGCCGAAACCGGCGCGGGCCAGCACGGGGTGGCGACGGCGACGGTTTGCGCGCTTTTTGACATGCCCTGCACCATCTTTATGGGCAAAACCGACATTGAGCGCCAAGCACCCAACGTTTTTCGGATGAAGCTTTTGGGGGCGGAGGTTCGCTCGGTAACGGCGGGCTCGGCGACCCTCAAGGACGCGATGAACGAAGCGCTGCGCCATTGGGTCGCCAATGTGGAGACGACCTACTACCTGATCGGCACGGCGGCCGGGCCGCATCCCTACCCGGCGATGGTCCGTGATTTTCAGTCGATTATCGGCGAGGAAACGAAGGAGCAGATCATCGAGCAGGAAGGGCGTTTGCCTGATAGCGTGGTTGCCTGCGTGGGCGGCGGGTCCAACGCCATCGGCCTGTTTTATCCCTTCCTCGACGAACCCGATGTGAAAATCGTCGGGGTAGAGGCTGCCGGTCACGGGATAGATACGGAAGAACATGCCGCCTCGCTGACCGCCGGCGCACCGGGTGTTTTGCATGGCAACCGCACCTATTTGCTTCAAGACGACGATGGCCAGATCACCGAGGCCCATTCCATTTCCGCCGGTCTCGACTATCCGGGGATCGGGCCTGAACACTCCTGGCTCCATGATCAAGGGCGGGCCGAATACGCCACCATTAAGGATGATGAGGCGGTCGAAGCGTTTCAGTTGGTGACCAAGCTCGAAGGTATTATTCCGGCGCTGGAAAGTTCTCACGCCCTGGCCCATGTGGGCAAGATGGCGGCCCAGTTGCCCAAGGATCATGTGATCGTGGTCTGCATGAGCGGCCGGGGAGACAAGGACGTACCGACCATCGCCGCCGCCATGGGGGAGGCGCTCTGATGGCCAATACGCGAATTGACAAGCGTTTCCGCGCGCTGAAAGAAGAAGGCCGCGCCGGGTTGGTGACTTTTTTCACTGCCTACGATCCCGACTTGGAGACCGCTCAGGCGCTGCTCGACGGTCTGCCTGCCGCCGGTGCCGATGTGATCGAGTTGGGCATGCCTTTTTCCGATCCCATGGCCGATGGCCCGGCCATTCAGGCAGCGTCACTTCGGGCGCTTAAATCGGGCGGGTCGCTGAGAGGCACCCTTGATATGGTCCGGTCGTTCCGCAAAAAGGACCATGAGACCCCCATCGTGTTGATGGGCTATTACAATCCCATCTATCGCTATGGCGGCGAGGCTTTCATTAAGGATGCACTCGAAGCTGGGGTCGATGGGTTGATCGTTGTCGATCTGCCACCCGAGGAAGAGGAAGAGTTCGCCCTGCCCGCCACCCGGGCCGGTCTTAACTTTATTTATCTCACCGCACCGACCACCGATGATGCGCGTTTGGGCCGGGTCCTGCGCCATGCCAGCGGTTTCGTCTATTATGTTTCCGTCGCCGGTGTCACCGGAACGGCCTCGGCGGCGCAGAGCGACGTGGAAGACGCGATGAAAAGGCTGAAAGCCCAGACCGATCTGCCCATTGCGGTCGGCTTTGGCATCAAGACGCCCGATCAGGCCGCCTCTGTCGCCAAATCGGCCGATGCGTCGGTCGTCGGGTCAGCGCTGGTCGATCTTCTGGCGGAAAATGCCGGGAAAGACGGCGCAGTCGAAACGGTTTTGTCTCAGGTCCGCGCTCTTGCGGACGGCGTGCGTGGCGCGCGCAAATAGGAGTACGTAGAACGCTATGAATTGGTTAACCAATTTCGTTCGTCCCAAACTCAAAGGCTTGGTCCGTCAGAAGGAGGTTCCCGAGAATCTCTGGGCCAAGTGTCCGTCCTGCGAACAGATGATCTTCCACCGTGAGTTGGAAGAAAACCTCAAGGTTTGTCCTCATTGCGGTCATCACATGCGAATTAGCGCCAAACGCCGGTTGGGTATGCTGTTTGACGACGGAAAATACAAAACTATCGAACTGCCCGATGCGCCGGTCGATCCGCTGAAATTCCGCGACCGTAAGAAATATACCGACCGTTTAAGAGACGCCCAGGGCAAGCACAAAGACAGCAAAGACGCCATCATGGTGGCGCACGGTTCTATGGGTGGCGTCAATGTGGTCATTGCGGCCTTCGAATTCAGCTTCTTGGGCGGCTCCATGGGGGTCGCCGTGGGTGAAGCTCTGGTGGCCGCGTCCAAACTGGCCGTGGTGCAGGATGCGCCGCTGATCGTCATTCCCGCTTCGGGTGGGGCGCGCATGCAGGAAGGCATTCTTTCGCTCATGCAGATGGCGCGGACGACGGTTGGCGTCGAAGAAGTTCATGAAGCGGGACTTCCCTATATCGTGGTGCTGACCGATCCGACGACCGGCGGCGTTTCGGCGTCGTTCGCTATGCTCGGCGATATCACCCTGGCCGAGCCGGGCGCGGTGATCGGTTTTGCCGGTGCGCGGGTGATCGAACAGACCATCCGCCAGACATTGCCCGAAGGGTTCCAGCGCTCCGAATATCTGCTTGATCACGGCATGGTCGATATGGTGGTCGAGCGATCCGAGTTGCGCGGCACTTTGGCGCGCATCGTCCGTCTTCTCAAGCATCCGACCCCGCCGGGGGATTTGGTCGCTTTGCCGCCCATTGAAGAACCGGTAAAGCCGGAAATGCCGGAAACCGAAAAGAAAGCGGCCAAAGGCAAGATCGAGAAAGCCGAGGTTGCGCCGCCCGATATCGCCGGGCCGAAAAAGGACGCCGCAGAGGTAATCGAGCCGCCCCAAAGGGATGTTCCGCCGCCGCCCGATATTGCCGGGCCGAAAACCGCCGAGGCGGAAAAGGATGACAAGGACAAGCCTAAAAAGTGATGCGGTGCTGGAGCGGCTTGCGCGGCTCCATCCCGAAACCATCGATCTGTCGCTGGGACGGATCGAGCAGTTGCTCGACAAGCTCGGCAATCCGCATCTTTCTCTGCCGCCGGTCGTTCATGTGGCGGGCACCAACGGCAAGGGCTCGGTGCTGGCTTTCCTCAGAGCCTTTCTTGAAGCCGCGGGGTATCGGGTTCATGTTTATACCTCGCCCCATCTGGTTTCTTTCCATGAACGAATCCGGCTGGCCGGAGAGCCCATATCCGAAGATAAACTGACCGCCTTGCTTGAAGAATGTGAGGCGGTGAACGATGGCGATCCGATCACCTTTTTTGAGGCGACGACGGCAGCGGCGTTCTTGGCTTTTTCGCGCCATGAAGCCGATGTGGTGCTACTTGAAACCGGGCTTGGTGGGCGGCTTGACGCCACAAACGTGGTGGCTCGGCCCTTGGTCACGGCGATTACCCCGGTTTCCATGGATCATCAGGACTATCTAGGCAATACTCCCGAGGCCATCGCCAAGGAAAAAGCCGGTATTTTAAAGCCCGGCGTGCCCTGTATCCTAGCCGCCCAGCCGCGCCCGGCGCAAAAACCCTTTACCCAAAGAGCCGCCGATCTGAGTATTGTCTTGCTGCATGAGGGCAAAGATTGGTCGGCCCGGGTGTCGGGCGGCTGCATGGCGGTGACCAGCGGTGGGCGGGTGCGCGAGGATTTGCCGCTTCCCGGCTTGGTGGGCAAGCACCAGCATACCAACGCCGCCCAGGCCATTGCTTGTCTTGATGTTTTGCGGGCTAACGGCTTCGATGTGTCCGATACGGCGATCGCACTCGGCCTCCAATCGGTAGACTGGCCCGCACGGTTGCAACGCTTGACCGAAGGCTCCTTGGTTTCCTTGCTGCCCGAAGGTTGGGAGCTTTGGCTCGACGGCGGCCACAATCCGGCGGCCGGGAAGGCCATCGCCAGCCAAACCCGCAAATGGCGGGACAAGCCATTGCACCTGATTTGCGGCATGCTGAAAACTAAAAATCCAGCTGGCTTTATGAAGCCGCTTCTTGGCCGCGCCAAGAGCCTTCAGGCGGTCAGCATACCCAATGAACCCAACACCTTGAGCGCTGAAAAAACAGCCGAAACCGCGCGTTCCGTCGGGTTTGAGGCCAACGAGGCCGAAAGTGTGGAAGCCGCCATCCGCTACCTCGTCGAAACCGACCCGACACCAAAGCGCATCCTCATCTGCGGCTCTCTCTATCTGGCGGGCGCGGTGCTGGAGCAGGCATAAGAAAACCCCCCACCGCTTCCGGTAGGGGGCCTTCTTTAAAAAAAACTACCGAGATTTTAGATCGACTGTTCGACCCACTCGAAGAGCTTGTTTTTCGGCAGGGCGCCGATTTTGGTCGCCGCTACTTCGCCGCCTTTGAAGATCATCAGGGTCGGGATGCCGCGCACGCCGTATTTGGAGGGCGTGTTGGGGTTTTCGTCGATATTGATCTTGGCGACGGTTACTTTTTCACCCATTTGAGCGGACAATTCGTCCAGCGCCGGGGCGATCTGCTTGCAGGGTCCGCACCATTCTGCCCAAAAGTCCACCAGAACGGGGCCTTCGGCGTTCAGAACGTCGGACTCGAAGCTGTCGTCGGAAACTTGTTTACTCATCGTTTTTCCTTTGTCTCTCCACCCAGGCGCTTGCGATGCATCGCCTAAATTTTCATAGCTGGAACGAATCTATGGAGACGGTGGCCTCCCGTCAAGGAATCACAGTGTCCAAAACATTTTCCGGCAACTCCATCAGGCGCGGCCCATCGGTCCAGAGCAGGGCGCAACGGATGGTTTTATCGGGATAGAGTCGTGATAACAGAGCCCGATAGGCGGCCATCTGCTTGAAGTAAACCTTTGGAACCGCTTCCACTTTTTCGGGCGGCGGGCGATTGGTCTTATAGTCGATCACCAGAACTTCGCGCTCGGTGACCACCAAACGGTCCACCTGAGCGGCGATCACCGTCCCATCGATTTCTCCGGCCAAAGGCGCTTCGGCCAGGGCTTCGGGGTGGAAAATTTCGGCGAATCGGGCGTCTTTGAGTACAGCGAGAGTTTCATTGAGCAATTCGGCCTGGGTTTCCGGTGACAAATCGTGGGCCGGACGGGCCAGCCAGTTCCGTGCAGCGGCTTTGCGTAGCTCGGGCGCAAGACTGGGCAGGGTCTCCAGAAGTCGGTGAATAAGACGGCCTCGCTTGAACCTTGCGCCATCATCAGTGCCGAGCGGCGACCGGGCGGGCGGTTCTTCATCGGGTTTCGACGGGCTTAAAGGACGGACCGGCCGGTCTTCCGGCGGTGGGTCCGATCTGGCCCAGAGAGGTAGGGCGTTTTCCAGCCCGATTTCCTGGCTCTGTTCATCGTCGGCTTTCGATTCGACGCTTCCTTCGTTGGTCAGCACTAAGATTTCGGTGCTTTCCGTTTCTCCCATTTCGCCAAGGAATGGATCGTCTTGCACTTCGGCGTGATCGGATAGGCCATTTTTGATGTTATTGTGCCAGCAGTCTTCGGAAGGCTCTTGGCTCATTTGCCAGCCGCAGATGATCAGTCGATCTTCAGCCCGAGTGAGCGCAACGTAGAGTAAACGCCGATATTCCTTCAGCGCGGCGGCCTTGTTGCGATCAGTAATTTCTCCCGCGGTTTCGTCTCGATAGGCTGCGCGGGGCGGCCAGAGAAGGGTGGGTTCGCCTTCGTTCCAAACGGGCCAGAGAAGCGCATCGCTCTGGGTGGGAACTTGCAAGGTATCGGGCAGGAAAACGATGGGCGCTTGAAGGCCCTTAGCGCCGTGAACGGTCATCACCCGGACGGTCTGGCCGCCGTGTTCGAGATCGCGCTTGATCTCCACTTCGGCCGAGGCCAGCCAATGGAGGAACCCTTCAAGTGAAGGGACATGCTTCTGCTCAAAGGCCATAGCGAGGTCGATGAATTCGCTCAACGGGTCCTCCGCCTCGGGGCCTAAGCGGGCGAAAATTTTCTGCTGTCCACTTTTGGCGCTCAAGACGTGGGAAAAAAGCTCAAAAGGCGGCATTTGGTCGGCGAGAGACAAAAGGTCGGTTAGGTATTCATAGGCTTGGGAAAAAGCCGGAGTCATCCGAGCCTTATGAGCCAGGGCGTCAAACAGGGTGCCGGGCCGCTCGAAAGCGAGATCGAACAACTGCTTTTCGGTCAAACCAACAAGCGGGCTTTTCAAGACCGTCGCCAGGGTCAGGTCGTCCTCGGGCAGCAGCAAAAACCGTCCTAAGGCAATTAGGTCCATGACCGCCAGTTGTTCGCTTAGAACCATGCGGTCGACCCCGGCGACAGGGACCTTCAGGCGCTTCAATTCGCGCACCAGTTCTTCGACGAAGGCCCCGCGGCGACGGACCAGCACCATGATATCGCCCGGTGCGATGGGCCGGTTTTGTGATTCCAGGGATTCGGAGCCGATCATTCGCTCAATGCGTTTGGCGACCAGCGAGGCGAGACGTTGACGGGACGAGTCCGCAGTGAGCGGCTCGACTGGTGGTTTCCAGGGCTCACGTTCGGGCTTGCCTCTGGGGACCACCGCTGGCCAGACTTCGACCCGGCCCGGGCCCAGACGCCAGGCATCGTGACGAACATCGAGCCCATCGAGCGCGACGCCTGAAGCTGCCGGTTTGTCGCGTGAGAAAATGGCGTCGACGGCGGCCAGCACAGCCTTGGTCGAGCGAAAAGAGACGGTCAAGCTGATCGGCCGCCAGATCTGGCCCGACTCAGGTATCCGCTCGGCGAATAGGTCGCGCATGTATTCGAAAGCCTGGGGGTCGGCGCCCTGAAAGCTGTAGATGGATTGTTTTACGTCACCCACGGCAAAGACCGTGCGTGCCGCCTCCGTCGCCCCAAGCCCGGCGAAAAACTCATCGGCTAAGGCTTCGATGACCTGCCATTGATCCGGGTTGGTGTCCTGGGCTTCGTCGACCAGAATATGCTCAAGTCCGCCGTCGAGCTTAAACAACACCCAAGGGGCAACGCCCGGTGCGCGCAAAAGGTCGCGGGTTTTTAAGATCAGGTCGTCGTAGTCCAGTTGGGCGCGGTTTTCTTTGATTTGCCGGTAGATGCCGATCAACGTTTCGGCCAAGACGAGTAGGGCCTCGGTGGCCTCAAGGGTGATCAGGCTGCGCTTGCGCTGGGAGAGTGCAAACATCCTTTCGGCTTCGGTGAAAAGGGCGTCCAGCGCCCAAGGGAATTTTTCCAGATTGGCCTTTGAAATCAACGACCGTTGAGCCTTTATTTTTTCATCAGCCTTGCCAAAGTTGGCGAGGAAAACTCTGGCATAGTCGTCGAGCCCGTCTATCCGCTCTTCGGACGATCCCGCCAGCCATTTTGCCAGACCTGTCGAAACCTTCTGCTCCGTTGCGTTGCCTGACGAAAAGAGGTCGGTGATGCGGCGCAAGGTGTCGCCATCGAACGCTTCTTCTTCACAGGCTTTGGCAAGGGCGGTTTCAAGGGTTTCTGCCTGGGCAATTTCAAGATAATCGCGCAGTTCCGCCATGATCGCCTCGACCGACCCGGCCCGATCGAACAGCCTTTGGAGCTTTCCCCGTTGATAGGCCAGCGAAGCCATCAGGTCGCCAAAGGCGGATTCGTGAATATGGCCGGTGACCACGGCCAGAGCCTTGGCCAGCCGCTCGTCCTCTCCGGCGCGAGCCCGCATCAAAACCGTTTCTTCGGCTCCGGCCAAGGCCTCCAGCGCGTCCCGGTCGTCCATCACCGAGAAATGGGGGGCAATCCCCGCCTCGAGTGGGAAACGGCCGAGCAAAGATTGGCAGAAGGAATGGATGGTCTGGATATGCATGCCGCCCGGCGTATCGAGCACCTTGGTAAACAGCCGCCGCGCCTGGATCATCTGCTGGGCGCTGGGTGCGGTACCGGTCAGTTTGGTAAGTGTTTGGGCGAGGTTTTGATCGGTCTGGGTGCTCCAGTTCGAAAGCTCCTTGGCGATGCGGTTGGCCATTTCGGCCGCCGCGGCCTTGGTGAAGGTCAGGCAGAGAATACGCTCCGGTTTGAGGCCGGTAAGCAAAAGGTTGAGCACCCGGTCAGTTAGCACCTTGGTTTTGCCGGTGCCCGCACTCGCCCCCACCCAGACGGAGGCGGTGGGATCGGCGGCAAGGCGCTGGGCTTCTTCGGCGCGCTGGAGAATGGGGTCCGCCATCAGCCGTCCTCCCCTTCCGCCGTGCCTGCCGACCATTCCTTGATCCGCGCCAAATGTTCGTAGTCGCTGTATTTGGGCGCCATTTCAGGCACGGGGCGCGATTCGTAAGGGGTGTCGGGGTTGTCGAACCGATCAATTAGGCCCTGGACGCCCTTGAGCGCCGTATCGATCACCTCACGAGGCGCGTCGGCGGCTTCGCGGATCTTGCCCGCCGGGGCCGAGCCTTTGAGCTGCCAATAGGCCATTTGGGAGGCCGTTCCCTTGGCGATATCTTTAAACCCACCCGCTTCGAGGATGGCCGCTTCGAGGGGAAGTTGGGGAGCGTAACCGGCGGCGACTTCCTTTTTGGTCGGCGGTGCGCCGGTTTTGTAGTCGATAATCAGGTAGCCGCCATCGGCAAGGCGGTCGATCCGGTCGGCCTTGGCCTTGATTTTGAATGGTCCTCCCTTGGCGGCCAGGGCTATTTCGCCCCAGATTTCCGTATGGACGGCATCAAGCGTCGGGCGGCGATTGGTTTCAGTGTCGATGAACCATTGGGCGATGCGCTCGAACCGAGGCCACCAGAAGGCCCAGACGCCGGGCTTGGCGAGTAGGGGGGCGAAAGTTTTACGGCCGAGACCCAGCAGTTGATCCAGCGCGTCGGCGGGCAGGTCCTTGGGGAATTTACGGCAAAAGGCGTCGAGCGCATTATGGATCAGGTTGCCGTAATCCGCTGCGTCCGGATCGGCATCCAGCGGATCCAGAGCTTTGAGGTTGAGAATTTTTCGTGCGTAGAGAGCGTAGGGGTCGCGCATCCAGGTTTCGACCTGAGTCACTGATAATTCGCGGGGGCGGGCGGCGAGCGGCGGCTTAGGCGCCGGGCGGTTCATGGGTCGAGTCTGTCCCGCGTCATCCAGCTTTTCAAGCCAATGCAGCCAGCGCCGGTCACAAGGCACGGCGCTTTTCAGCTCTGCACCGTTCAACAGGGTATCGAGTCGCATGAGCCAGCGTGAAGGAACGGTCGGCGCTCCATCGGCGCGATCAGAACGGGTGATGACCACTTCAGGAGCGCAGGCCGCCTGGACAAAATCGTGAGCCGTCAGGCCGATGCGCCGCTCCGGCGTAGGCAGGCCGAATGCGGTCATCATGGGACGGCTCATCCAGGGGCTGGCCTGGGTCTCGGGCGGCCATGTACCTTCATTCAATCCGCCGAGAATGATCAGGTCGGCTGATTGCAAACGGGCTTCCAGCAAGCCCCAGATGGCGAGCCGGGGGTGTCCGCCGTAGCGGGGCCGGACCACTTGAACTTCCATCAGGCTTTCCAGTATGTCCGGATAATGCCGTCCGGTTATGGGGGGCAGACCTTCGAACGCTTCAAGCAATGACCCCATGAATTGACCGGCCTGCTCGCCGTCTTCTCCGGTCCAGAGCCTTTCGGGGCCCTTCTCGATATTGCTGTCGGCCAGAGCTTCGGTGAAAGCGATGTGACCGCGGACTAGATCGCGGGGGTCGACTTGTTGCCCGCTTGTTAAGGCGACAAAATCGGCGGCAGCCTGTCCAAGCCGGTCGATCAGGTCGGTTAAGGCGCTGTCCCCAGCAGGCAAAGCGCTTTTGAGACCTTCGAGTCCGGCGGCTGGGCGAGGACCGCGCAAAACGTCGATTTCAAGACGGCGAACCAAGCGGCGTAGTTCGGCCGGGGTAAAGCCGAGGGCGGCCTTGGGGTGTTTGAGGGTGGCCAGGAGATCGAGCGGAGTGAAGCCGTCGGCGACGAGATGGGCGGTCAGCCGAAGAAATGCGCCTGTCGGGGTTTTGGACAAGGGCTGCCCGGCCGAATCGTCAATTTCGATGTTCCAACGTTTCAACTCTGCGGCGACCCGGCGGGCGAGGTTGCGATCCGGGGTAATCAGGGCCGCCGTCCGGCCTTTTTCCTCAAGGGTTTGCCTGGCCATCAGGGCAATCACCCCAGCCTCTTCCTTGGGCGTCGGACAATCAATGCGCAGCAATCCTTTGAGTGCCGACTCGTCCAGTTGGGCATTGCGCCAATCTTCACCTGTTTCGGTCGGACGCATGGTTTCGCACATCAGCCGGGCGCGTTCTTTCTGGGTGTCGGTATCTTGCGCTAGGGGCCAGGAGCGCACCTCGGCGGGGCTGATCTTGATGGTTTCCAAAAGTCGGTTCATGCCGAACTGGGGATGTGTCGATGCAAGGGCGGCGCGGCTTTTTTCGTCGAGCGAGGTGTCGAATCCCGGCAAAACCAGAGCGCCGCGCGGCAGTCGCGCCACCGCGCCCAGCAGATCGGCGGTCGCTGGTATGGAGCCGGTAGACCCGGCGGCGATGACCGGCGTTTCCGGCGGAGATTTGCGCCAGAAATCCACCTGGGCGGCGAGTAGACGGTTGCGCCGGTCGGCGGGGTCGATGGCCCCTTCGGCTTCCAGAACGGTGGGCCATTGCTCGACCAAAACTTTGAGGAAATCGAGGGTGATCTGCCAGTGATGGGCGTAGGCCTCGGGAACCAGACTTTCGAGATCGGCCATATCGAGGCGCTCGGTATGGATTTGATCGAGCAGTCGGGCCAATTCGGCGGCCAGTCTCAAGGCCTGGTCGGGAGTATGGGTTTCTCCCGGTATAGCCATGATCAGGCGGGCCAGCAACATCTGGCGGCGCAAGGACCCAATAGCAGGGGGGATGGAGAGGGCGGCATCTGAAACCGGCTCTTCAAAGGCTGAAAGCGCCAGTTCGTCTTCGTCCACATCGCCCATGGGGGTCATGCGCGGCAACAGCATGGGTTTGCCGTCGCCGAGTCTTAAAAAGGCTTCACGGAGGGTCCGGCAGGCGCGTCGGGTGGGCAAAAGAACGGTGACGGCCGAAAGGGCTTCCGGTGTGTTGCCTACGGTCTCGACGATCCCGCGGGCCAAAACCTCGGCAAACGGGACGCCGGGTGCAATGGTATAGACCTTCGGTTCCCTTCCCCCGTTCACACTGAACTCCCTTTAACGTCTCTGAACGCCTGCGTATCTCTCACTCATGAAGGCCTCGGCCTGATCCAGGCCGTCCGGTGTGCCCACATGGAACCATTCGCCGTCATGAACCACGGCATAGAGACGTTCCTGTTCGATCAAACGGTTGAAAACTTTGTTGAGCGAGAAAGGGCCGTCCGGCGTGTCGTCAAAGGCCCGGGGGTGAATAATCTGGGTGCCGGTAAACAGATAGGGTGCGATTTCCGCTTCTGTCCGGCGCGCCACCTTGCCTGCCGGGTCGACGGTGAAATCGCCTTTGCCGGTATAACCATAGGCATCGACGGTGAAGGAAACCAGCAACAGGGCGTCCATTTTGTCCGGATCCCATTGTTTGGCCAGCCGGTCAAGCGCTATTTCGGGCCCGTTTAGCACCATGGCGTCCGAATTCATCACCAGAAAGGGCTCGTTTTTAAAGTGAGGCAGGGCTTTCTTGACACCACCGCCGGTCTCCAACAACTGATCGGTTTCGTCCGAAATGATGATTTTGGGATTTTGCCGATTTTTCTTCAGATGGCGCTGTACCCGGTCGCCCAGGTAGTGAACGTTGATGACCGCCTCTTCCATAGCGATTTCTTCCATGCGATCAAGCGCCCGGTCGAGCAATGTGCGACCGTCGACCTCGATCAGCGGTTTTGGCATGCTGAGCGTGATTGGGCGCATGCGTTTGCCGAGTCCGGCGGCCAGGACCATGCCGCGCTTAAGCTGAATGCCGGGCGGGATGCCTTTGGGCTTCTTAGGGGCCATATTAGGGAGCTCTCCTCATGTCGCTCGGTATGTTGCGATCCAGCCAGCCTTTGATTGAGGACAGGGCTGGGTATTCGCAAGCTTTCTCAAGAAGTCGCCAAACTCTCGGTATATGTTCAAGATAAACAGGTTTTTTGTCGCGCACCATCAGGCGGGTGAAAATGCCGATCACCTTGGCGTGGCGTTGGGCGCCCAGTATGGCGTAGGCCGCTTCAAATGAGTCGCGGTCGAGATCGGGAAAGGCTGCGAAATATCGCTCTTTCATAACCGAAACCAAGGTGGGATCAATATCGCGCCGAGCGTCTTCCAGCAGAGAAACCAAATCGTAGGCCGGGTGACCCGCCAGGGCGTCCTGGAAATCGAGCAGCCCGCAAGCCGCCGTTCCGCTCCGGCCTTCGAGAACCATTAGGTTATCGACATGATAGTCGCGCAGCACCAGAGTGCGCGGGGCTTGAGTGACGAAGGGAAACAACGCCATCCAGAGGTGGTCGTGTTCTTCCGCCACCACGTAAGGGGTCTCGCGGTCAAGGACGACGGGCATGAACCAGTCGGTCAGCAGCCGGGCCTCTTCGAGAAGCTTTCCCGCGTCGTAGCGAGGCAGGGCCTTCGGCAAGACTTCGGCTTGGCTGCGCTTGTGCAAATCAATCAGCAGGTCGGTCGCTAGCCCATAGAGGGCTTCCTCATCGCCGCCGTTTTCCAAAATTCGGGTAAAGGTTCCATCGCCGAAATCTTCAAGCAACAGGAAGCCCTGCGCGGGGTCTTCGGCCAGTATTTTCGGAGAGCTAAAGCCGAGAGCGCTGAGATGGCGGGCAATAGTGACGAAAGGGGCGATATCTTCCTTGTCGGGGGGCGCATCCATCAGCATGGCGGTTTGGCCGTTCAATTGAACGCGCGCATAACGACGGAAAGAGGCATCGCCTTTTAGGGGGTTGATTGTCGCGCCGGACCAATCGGCCTGATTGAGAAACGAGGTCGCCAGATCAGTGCGCACAGCCGCACCCCCGAGTCAAACGTTCGGCCCAGGAGCCTTCGGCGCTAAGCGTTAGAGTGCGAGCGCCGTCCTTGTCGCCATGACGAATTTCCACATCCAGACGTTCGCACGGTAATAGGGCTTCCATTCGGTTGGGCCATTCAATGAGTGAAATTCCCTCGGCGAAAGCGTCTTCGATATCAAGCTCGTAAACCTCATCTGGCTCTTCGATGCGGTAGAGATCGAAATGATATACCGGCGCAACGTCGGATTCGTAAGTCTGAACCAGGGTAAATGTCGGGCTCGGTACTTCTTCGCCTGCCTCGGTCAGGCGGCGGATGAAAGCGCGGGCGAAGACCGTCTTGCCGACGCCGAGCGTCCCGCGCAGGGCGATCACGTCGCCCGGCTCGGCCAGCTTGGCCAGCGAGGTGGCGAAAGCAGTTGTTGCCGCTTCGTCGGCGAGAACCAGCTCCTGGTAAAATTTCTGCGATCCGGGCTCATACATACCGTTTCTTTTACCTGTCTGCGATTGGCGGGGCAACTGCTGTTGAAAGCTTGTATTAAACCGCTTCAATCCCAACCTGTTGGAACAGTGAAGCGACAGTAAGGGAACTCAATGGCAGGCCAAAAAACAAAGACGGATGTGGCGGTGATCGGCGCGGGGCCGACGGGCCTTTTCGCCGTTTTTGAATGTGGCATGCTCAAGGCGTCCTGTCATGTGATTGACGTACTCGATATGCCGGGCGGGCAGCTCTCCGCACTCTATCCGGACAAGCCAATTTACGACATTCCCGGATTCCCCGAAATTCGAGCCGACGAGTTGGTGCAGCGCCTGACCGATCAGGCTGCCCCCTTCAATCCGGTCTATCATTTCGGGCAACGGGTTGAGAAGCTGGATGAAACCCCAGAGGGAGACTGGCGGTTGGTGACCTCGGCGGGAACGGAAATTACGGCAAAGGCGGTGGTGATCGCTGGCGGTGTCGGCGCATTCGGTCCCAACCGTCCGCCGATTGACCGAATTGAAGATTTCGAGGGTGAAAGCGTCCATTACATGGTCGCCCGACGGAACGATTTTGCCGGAAAGAAGGTGGTGATTGCAGGCGGCGGCGACTCGGCGGTGGATTGGGTCAATTCCCTGGCCGAGGTGGCCGCCAAAGTGACCGTTTTGCATCGACGTAAGAAGTTCCGCGCCGCACCGAAAAGCGTTGAGATCATGGAAGGGCTGGTCGCCGATGGTGTGGTCGATTTGATGGTTCCCTTCCAGCCGGTCGATTTGGAAGGGCGAAGCGGCCAGATCGATGCGGTGATCGCGGCGGACCTGGATGGCAACCGGGAACGGATCGAGGCCGACGCCTTTTTGCCCTTTTATGGATTGTCCATGAATTTAGGGCCCATCGCCCAATGGGGGCTCAATCTCGATCAGAACCGAATCGCCGTTTCGCCGGAAACCATGGCGACCTCGACTCACGGCATTTTCGCTATCGGCGATATCGCCACCTACGAGGGCAAGCTGAAGCTGATCCTACAGGGGTTTTCCGAGGCCGCCGTGGCCGCTCACGCCATCTATCCCCTGGTCCACCCGGGTGAACACCTAACCTTCAATTATTCGACAACGACCGGTGTGCCGGGGATTGAAAAAACCGCTTAATCGAGTCTAGCTGGGCAGCGGTGGAAGGTCGATGGTGATCGTTTCCTCTTCATCGACCTCTTCTCCCTTGGCCTGGAGTTCTTGGACCAGTTGGCCCGACAGCTTAAGGCAGGAATCCGACGTCCAAGTGATTTGTTTCACTGCTGCCTCGTTTTCATCCGCGGCGGCTTCGGGCAAAATTTTATCGACCAACAGGGCGGTCACTCCGGCCAGACCTCTTGCCGCCAGGGGCACATCCTTGGCCTTCACCGCAATAGGCTTTCCTTCTTTGACCTGATCGGCCATGGCGCGCAAATGATGGATCATCTCGCCAACGTTCTCGTCTACTGCCGGGGTGCGGTCGGCAACGAACATCAGCATGTTGGCGAAAAAAGCGTATTCCATATTCATCGGGCTAAAACGATTATCCTCCTGGGAGATAGCAGGTCACGGTGGTGCCCTGTCCGGGTTTTGTTTCAATGCTGACCCTGCCGCCATGCAACTCGATGAAGCGGCGGACCAGGGTCAGGCCCATGCCGGCGGCTGCATCTGTGTTGTCCTCTCTGGTGGTTTTTTCAAACAGGTCGGCCTGATCCGAACGGGCCAGACGGCTGCCGGAATCGGAAACCGAAATGGCGACCATTTCTTCGACCCGTTTGGCGGTCAGGGCTACCTTGCTACCGGCACCGCCGCCCTTGGTGGCGTTTGAGAGTAGTTGGAAAAGGACCTGCTTGAGACGTTTTTCGTCGGCCACCACCCAGCCGATATCGGCTGGGCAATCGAAATCCAGATCAAGCTTTTGCTTGCGGGAACGCTCCTTGACCAGCCCGAGCACCCCGGCCAGAAGGGCATGCACGTCCACCGTATCAAGTTCCAGAGAAAGCTGGCCCGCTTCGATGTTGGCGAGGTCCATGATATCGCTGAACAGGGTCAGGAGGGTTTGTGCGCTGTCTTGAATGCCCTGTGCGTATTCGCCCTGACGCTTGTTGAGCTTGCCGAAGTATTGATCGACCAGGATGTCGGCAAATCCGACGATGCTGTTTAATGGAGTGCGTACTTCGTAGGACAGGTTGGCAATAAATTCCGATTTGAGCTTGTCGGCGGCCTGCATGGCCTCGGCCCGCTCGCGCAGCGCTTTTTCCACCAGAGCGCTGTCGGAGACATCGAGATAACTGAGCAGCACTGCGCCGTCGGGAAGCGGCACGGCGGCATAATCGAGCACGCTGCCGTCGGAGCGGTCCAGACGGCCCGATTTGGGTTCCCGGTTCATCAGCCATGTAATCAGCGAGTCCTTGAAGAGGTCCCAGTCTTCATAACCCATGTAGAACGGCCGGGTCTTTTCGACGAAATCGGCCAGATGAGGTTGTTCGCCCAGGTCGCCGTCTTTGAGCAGCCATATGTTGAGGAAGGCCGGGTTGGTCAGTTGAAGCCGCCCGTCCGGACCGAACACGGCGACCCCTTCATAAAGATTGTCGAGTGTTTCACGCTGGACGGCCAGCAGGGTTTTATAGGAACTCTCCAATTCCAACCGGTCGGTAACATCCTCGTAAGTAAAGATCAGCCCGCCATCCTTGTGGGGTGAGATAACGGCGCGGAGCGAGGTGTTGTTGGGTAGATGGAGCAGGGCCTCCTCGCGTTCGTCCTGGTCTTCGAAGCGTTTGAGTTCTTCTTCCTTGAACGAACGGAAGTCGGCGACTTCGGGGAGAAGACGGGCCTCGCGAAGTTGTTCGAGCACGTCGCTATAGCTGGGGCCGCCGCCTGCCCAGTCGGGGCCCATGCCCCAGAGATCCGTATAGGCCTTGTTGTAGTAGGTCAGTCGTTGGCGCCTGTCGTAGATCGCCACAGCGGTGGTGAGATTGTCGAGGACGGCGGCTTCCTCGGCTTCGTCAAGGCCCGTCGACAGGGGGGCGGCGAGGGTGTTTTCCGGTTCCGGCTGGAAGGCGTCAACGGCGAAGCCTAAGGTTCCCGTGCCGTCGGGCAAGGGAATTTCGGTGACTTCCATACGCTGGGGCAGGCCGCCGATCTTAAAGGTGGTGAGTTCGCTTATTGCAATGTCGCCAGCGACGGATTTGTTGGCCAAATGGCGGGAAACGTCTTCTCGCGGGGCGTTGGGGTTGGCATAGGTGATGTTAAGCGCCGAATCGCGGAACCACAGCGGATGGGGGAAGGATTCGGCGATGCCGCGTAGAATGGCTGTCGCTGCGGCCACCGGGTCGGCGGTTTCTTCGGGTGCGCCGATGGTCCGGCTGTCGCTGACGTCGCGCATCCAGAGGCAATGGGCCAACTCGCTGCCGTCTTCGGTCAGCGAGCGAACGCCGACGGCCTGGACCGTGCGGCTGCCGTCTTTTAAGGGAAGCAACAGATCGAACGGTCTGCCATCGCGCTTAAGGGCCGCGACGGCGCGGTCCAGTTGTTGGGAGATATCACTCTCGAAGCGGCTTAAGATATCGCTATAGCGTGCTGCCGGGCCTTTCTCCAGGCCGAGCAAAACGGCAAGCCGCGCATCGCAGGTTTCAACATCGTTCTTGGTGTTCCAGCGGTAGAGACCGTCCGGGGTGCCAAGGAGAGTCTCTTCGGCGGCGAAACGGCGTTTTTCTTCCTTTTGGCGGGCTTTGTCGGATTCTTCGGATTTTTTCCTGAAATGCCACGCGGCGGCCCCCGCCGGAACTCCGGCGGCGATCAGGCCGAGCAAAAAGGACCACCAAGGATTCATTACGCCCTAAAAATCTCGCGAATCGGATGCCCAAGACTATAAGGGTTCAAGAGTCGGGGTAAAATGGAAAAGGCCCCCCGAATATCTTCGGGGAGCCCTTTGAAAAACAAAACGCCGAAACGTTTAGTAGCGGTAGCTGTCCGGCTTGAACGGACCTTCAACACCAACGCCGATGTAGTCGGCCTGTTCCTGGGAAAGCTTGGTCAGGGTTGCACCCAGCTTGTCTAGGTGCAGCATGGCGACCTTTTCGTCCAGGTGCTTGGGCAGAACGTAGACATCGTTCTTGTATTTGCCATCCGCATTGTTTTTGAACAGCTCGATCTGGGCCAGAACCTGGTTGGTGAACGAGGCGCTCATGACGAAGCTCGGGTGGCCGGTGGCGCAGCCCAGGTTCACCAGACGGCCTTCGGCCAGCATTATGATCCGGTTTCCATCGGGGAACTCGATCTCATCGACCTGATCTTTAATGTTGTTCCATTTGAAGTTCTTCAAGCCGGCGATCTGAATTTCGTTGTCGAAGTGACCGATGTTGCAAACGATCGCCCGGTCTTTCATACCGCGCATGTGGTCGACGGTGATGATGTCTTTGTTGCCGGTGGTGGTGACGTAGACGTCGCCTTCAGGCAGGGCTTGCTCGATGGTCACCACTTCGAAGCCTTCCATGCAGGCCTGCAAGGCGCAAATCGGGTCGACTTCGGTGACCAGCACCCGGCAACCGGCCGAACGCAAGCTTTCGGCGGAGCCTTTGCCCACGTCGCCGTAACCGCAGACCACAGCGACCTTGCCCGCCAGCATGACGTCGGTGGCCCGGCGGATGCCGTCAACCAGAGACTCGCGGCAGCCGTACTTGTTGTCGAACTTGGACTTGGTGACGCTGTCGTTGACGTTGATGGCCGGGAACAGCAGGGTGCCCTTCTTGGCCATTTCGTAAAGACGGTGAACGCCGGTGGTGGTTTCTTCGGTCACGCCCATGATCTCGGCGGCAGCCTTGGAGTACCACTGCGGGTCTTCGGCCAGGTGCTTCTTGATCTCGGCGAACAGGATTTCTTCTTCTTCCGAACTGGGGTTGTCGAGAACCGAGATATCTTTTTCGGCGTCTTTGCCCAGGTGCAGAAGCAGGGTAGCGTCGCCTCCGTCATCGAGGATCATGTTGGGAACGCCGCCGTCATGCCAGGTGAACAGGCGGTGGGTGAAGTCCCAGTATTCTTCCAGCGTTTCGCCTTTGTGGGCGAAAACCGGGGTGCCGTTGTCGGCGATGGCCGCGGCGGCGTGGTCCTGGGTTGAGAAGATGTTGCAGGATACCCAGCGCACTTCCGCGCCCAGCGCTTCGAGCGTTTCAATCAGCACGGCGGTCTGGATGGTCATGTGCAGAGAGCCGGCGATGCGTGCGCCTTTCAGTGGCTGTTCGCCTTTGAACTCATCGCGGATGGCCATCAGGCCCGGCATTTCGGTTTCGGAAAGATCGATATCCTTGTGGCCCCATTCGGCGAGGCTGATATCGGCAACGGCATAATCGGCCATGGGAGTAGTCCCCTTAAAGTGACGAAAATCGTGGAAAATAATTTGGAAAAGGTCTTAGCAGGCCCGCCAAACCCGCGCAAGTCCTAACATATAAAAAATTGTTTATGTCTTTATGTGGGGTGTTTTGCGGTTTGGTCTGGCTTGCCTGGAATGGGGAAAAACGTTGGTCCGGGCTGTTGCGCCTGCATACGGGTGGCGTGGTCGCCGAGTTGCTGGGCGATGGTGAAAATCGAGTTGTTCCGGTTTTTTGTTAGGTGTTGAGTCGCTTCGGCATAGAGATTGGCCGCTGAATAGGCCCCTTCGGCAAGGAGCAGTTGGGTATAGGCGAGGGTGTAGACCGGGTCGAACGCCTTAAAGACAATGGTTTTTGCCAGCAGAGCACTGGCCTTTTGGGTTTTTCCCGCCTTATGCAATATTATGGCGTATTCCAGACTGGCCTTTAGAACGGCCTCCGGTTGGTCCTCTTGTTTTTTCGGCGTCATGCTGATGTTCTGTAGGCATTGGATCGCCTCCGCCACTCGTCCTTCGGTTTTCAGCTTTTCATATTCAATAAGCCGTTTTTCGGCTTCCGGATGACGCGGAGGCCGCCTTGTCATATTCTCCACTTCGCTGCGTCTCAAACAGCTTCGGCAGGTAAAGGTGAAGCATTGGAAGTGGTTTGGGCTTCCCATCAGAACATTGCGGAAGTCGTTGGTTTCGCCACAATGTGGGCAGGCCCATTCAATACGGAAGTAGTTGCCGCGGAATCGTTGGGGTTCTTTGTTTTCTTCCTTCTCAAAGCGCAGAATATCGGCTGGGACGACTAGTGAATTGCGGAAAGCCACCACCTTTTCATTGATTGCGGTAATGGTCTCTTCGTCAAGTCCGGTAATATTGCAATATCCTTGGGTTAGGGTGTCGTCGGCATCGATCAGTTTCTTTTCGTTCAGCGCCTTATCGTAGACTTCTGCGCCGGGATAGGACTGAAGGATACTGAGGTTGATCTTGTATTTCCGGTTTCGGCTCCACCAGTCCATTGTGTCGTTGGCTGTTTCGAGAGTTTCCGCCGGATCGCCGAAGATGAAATTCCCCTGGATGCAGATGTTGTTCCGTTCGGTTAGATCGAGAGCGTTTTCAATCTGCTCGACAGTCGCCTTCTTTTTCATGCTGATCAGGATTTTTTCATTGGCGCTTTCAAGGCCGTAGCTGTTGAGGATGCACCCGGCCTTCTTCATCGCCGTGATGACCTCTTCGTCGATGACGCGAACGTGCAATTGGGTGGTCCAGGCGATGTTGTAGGGGGCGATGCCTTCGCAGAACTCAAGGATGCGCCGTTTTTTCATGGAAAACAGTTCGTCAGCGATACTTAAGAGATTGATGTCATATTCGGCCCGACGCTTCTCGAACTCGGCGAAAAAATCGTCAAGGGAGCGTTCTCTGTAGATTTTGCCGTTGGGATGATAACAGAACGTGCAACTGAACGGACAAGAGCGACTGAGAATCATCGAAAGGACGCGTGGGTCGTCCTGGAAATTGAAGAAAGGCTCATCCGAAACATTTTGCAGGTCGAGCAAGGTCGAAAGCTCAAACCCTTCGTAATCGACCCAGGGAAGACTGTCGAGATCCTTGAAGGTTGGCCTGGGTGTGGTCCGGGTATAGCCGCCCTTGCCATCCGGATAAATCAACCCTTCGACGCTGCCTATGTCTCGGCCTCCCTTTAAGGCGTCGGCTAACTCAACGACCGTATGTTCGCCCTCGCCGATAACGCCGATGTCGGCCGGGACGAGACTCATTACTTTTTCCGGGCGGCTGGTCAGCATCCCGCCGCCGGTTATGGTTGTCATTTCCGGTTTTGCCGCCTTGGCTGCGGCAAGAGTTTCCTGAATTTTAGGATACATGGGCGAAATGCCGCCGGTACCAAAAACGTCGGGGTCGACCTCGGCGATGGCTTGGGCAACGAGGTCTTCCGTTGATCCATCACAGTGGCTCAGGTTTCGGCAATGGACTTCATAGCCTGCACGTTTCAGGGAGGCTGAAATGTAGCCAAGGCCTAACGGAAAGGGCCAGGAAAACCCTGGCGGACAATAGCGCGGTGCGACAAGTAGAAATTTCAACAGTGACCTCCTAGGCTATAAGCCCGGTTTCCAGCCTAATCCATGCTCCCTAACAGAAACTTGCCAAGGATTAAATTTAGGAGGCGAGTGCGTTGAAGTCGTCGACCAGCATGGCGATGCGGATAGGATCCATCTGCTCCATGATCATCGCGGCGCGGCGTTCGGCGGCCTGGAGGTCCATACTGCGGATGCGCTGCTTGACCACCGGAATTTTGGGAGTCGCCATGCTGAAGCGGCGCAAGCCCAGCCCCAAAAGAATAGCGGTGAAGCGGGGGTCGCCGGCGATTTCTCCGCAGATGGAAACCGAAATGCCCGCCCGGTTAGCTGCTGAAACGGAAAATTGGATTAATCTCAGAACGGCAGGATGGAGAGGGTCGTAGAGCTTGGCGACCTGATCGTCCGTCCGGTCGGCGGCCAGGGCGTACATGGTCAAATCGTTGGATCCGATGGCGAAAAAGTCGCAATTGGCCGCCAGGGAATCGGCGGTCAGGGCGGTGCCCGGTACCTCGATCATAATGCCGATGGGTGGCAGTGCGGCGGGCACGTCACGGCCCTGTTCGACCAATCTGGCGTGGACTTTTGTGAACAGATCCTTGGCCCGCCGAATTTCAATGACGCTGGTGATCATCGGCAGCAGGATACGTACCGGGCCATGGGCGGCGGCGCGCAGAATGGCGGCGGCCTGGGTCTCGATCAGCTTGGTCTGCTTCAATGACAGGCGGATGCCGCGCAGGCCCAGGGCTGAGTTGAGGCTTTCACCATAATCGCCGAGCAACGAAGTGGCGATTTTTTCGCCACCGATATCGAGGGTGCGAATGGTGACTGGTTTGCCGTCCATTTTTTCGATCATGGTGCGATAGAGCTGATATTGCTCCTCTTCACCCGGAAGGTCGGCGCGGTTCATGTAGGCGAATTCGCTACGCAGCAGCCCAATGCCTTCGGCGCCAGAAGAAACGGCGCCTTCCAGTTCGATGGGAAGCTCAAGGTTGGCCAAAAGCGTAACCACCGTCCCGTCGCGGGTTTCTGCCGGTTTGTTGCGCAGTTTGGCGAGTTTTGCATGGCGACGGCCGATCTCTTCGCGCCGTTTTTCGAATTCGGCCAGAGTTGCTGCGTTGGGATTGATGACGACACGCCCTTCGTCCCCATCGACGATGATCACATCGCCGCTCTCAACTTCGCGCGTCAGATTTTTAATGCCGAGTACCGCGGGCATGCCAAGGGCGCGCGCCATAATCGCGGTATGACCCTGGGCCCCGCCGGTCGCTGTGGTAAAGGCCGCGACGCGGGAGGGATCAATCTGGGCCGTGTCGGCGGGAGTCATTTCGGCGGCGACGATAATTGCCCCCTGGGGCACATCGGCAAAGGGGGTCTGTGGGCTGCGCATGAGCGCCCGAATTAGACGGTGGGCGACCTCTCGGATATCGTCCAGGCGGGCGGCGATATAGGCGTCTTCCAGGGCTGCGAAGCTTGAAGAAATGTCGTTTAGTTCCGACTGGACAGCCAGTTCGGCGTTGATGCGGTCTTGTTTGATGCGTCGCTCGACGCCGCGGACAAGTCGGGAGCCTTCGAGCATCTGAACATAGGCGTCCAAAAGGATCGACAACTCTTCGGAAGCCGTTTCGGGAAGATTTCCGGCTTTGCGTTTCAATAGTCGGATTTGGCGGCGCGTCAGTTCTACAGCTTCGTGAAAGCGCTCAATCTCCCGGTCGATGCCGTCTTCCCATATGCAGTATTCGGGGACCGTGACGGCGTGGCCTTCGCGCATCATGGCGTTGCCGATAGCGATGCCGGGAGACACCCCAAGCCCGGTCAGAACTTTTTCATTCTCCATTGTGAGGTCGGTTTTGCTCATGGACGGCAGGCCCTAAGTCTCTTCGCGGTCTTCGCCAAACTTATCGGCGACCAGCTGAGTGATTTCCTCAAGCGCCTGTTCGGCTTCCGAGCCCGATGTTTCCACCTCGATTTCTGATCCCATGGCGGCGGCCAGCATCATTAAGCCCATGATTGAGGTGCCGGTTACGGTTTGGCCCGCCCGCGAAACCTGAATATCGGCCTTGTAGCGGCCCGAAACCTTGGCGAACTTGGCGGCGGCGCGGGCGTGTAGGCCGCGTTTGTTGCAGATTTCGAGGGTGCGTTTGAAAGAAGAGGACATGCCTATTTTTCGGCTCCCAGCAGGAGGGAGGCGATATTGATGTATTTACGGCCTGCATCCTGACCGGCGGCGGCGGCGTCTTCGAGGGTTTCGGACTTTCGCACGCTGGCAAGCTTGATCAGCATGGGAAGGTTGATCCCCGCAATAACTTCGACGTTGGCCTTGTCCATGACTGAAATGGCAAGGTTGGACGGTGTGCCGCCGAACATGTCGGTTAGTAGAATAACGCCCTCACCGGAGTTGGCTTTATCGACGCTTGCGAGAATGTCGCGGCGACGCTGCTCCATGTCGTCGTCCGGGCCGATACAAACCGAAAGAACCTGCTCTTGCGGCCCCACGACATGTTCCAAAGCGGCGATGAATTCATCGGCCAATCGGCCATGGGTGACCAAGACCATTCCAATCATGCAAGTTTAGTCCCTGATAGTGTTTTCCCATTCCCTCGACGCCGTGCCCCAAGGGAAGAGGAGGACTTTAGAATCTTTCCCGGTTCGATGGAAGGCTCTAAGAGTTTTCAGTTTTTGGGGAGGTCGCGATGATAAATCCGGGCATCATGCCCCTGAGCTTTGAGGCGTTGCGCTAGGGTTTCTGTGGAAAAAACCGAGCGGTGACGCCCGCCAGTACAGCCGATCGCCACGGTTAGATAGCTTTTCCCTTCGGCTCGATAGCGTGGCAACAGAGGGATAAGCAGATCCAGTAACCGCTCCATGAAGGGCGAAAAGCCATCGTCTTCTTTTACAAAATCTTGCACCGCCCGGTCTTTTCCGGTCAAGGGGCGCAAGGCGTCGTCGTAATGGGGGTTGCGCAAAAATCTCACGTCAAACATCAGATCTGCATCTCGCGGCACACCATTTTTGAAGCCGAAGGACATGATGGTGAGGACCATTTCGGGTTCCTGGCTGAGTGCGTAGCGGGTCCGCATCAGCCGGTTAAAATCGGTTACCGAAAGATCGGTCGAATCAATCAGGTCGTCCGCCCTGTCGCGTAGAGGCGAAACCAGCTTGCGTTCGGCCCGGATGCCGTCGGCCAACGGTCGGTCTCCTGCCAGGGGGTGGCGGTGGCGGGTTTCCACGTAGCGTCGAAGCAGTACTTCGTTATCGCAATCGAGGAACAACAGCTTGACTTCCAGGCCGCCCAACTCGGCCAGATCGTTCAGTTCTTCGACAAAAGCCTCGACTGAAAACTCCCTGTTCCGGCAATCGACCCCGACGGCGATGGGGCGGCGAAAGGCTTTGTCCGGCAAGCTGCTCTGCGGCGGCTGAACCAGATTGCCGACCAGCGAAAGGGGCACGTTATCGACCGCTTCGTAGCCCAAGTCTTCCAGGGCCTTGAGCGCCGTGGACATGCCCGCGCCAGACATGCCGGTGATCAGCAAAACTTTGAGACTGTCGTCATTCATGGTTTCACCCCTTTTTCCCCAGCGCGATATCGAGCGCCATGCGGGCCTTGGCCGGGGCCGAGGCCTCAAAAGCATAAAGCTGGACGTAAGAAATTTCGATCCCGTTTATCTCTTCCGAGGCGGGACTTGGCATGCGTTCTATTTTCTCTTGCTCAACCAGGTCGACGATCAGGCGGACAGGGCTCTTTGCCTTGTAATCCATTTCGACCAAGCCAAGCCCCCTGACTTCCATGAGGCCGGTGAGAATTTCGGGTGGCGAGGCGTAAAGAGCGCCGTTTTCCGTGCTCAATGCAACTCGGTCGTCGGCCACGAGATGAGCGCCTTGATCAATCAGTCGCAAAGCGAGATCGCTTTTGCCGCAGCCTGACGGGCCGCGCAAGAGAATGCCCTTGCCGTCGATGGAAATGCAGGTTGCATGTGTGGTTTCTTGGGTCATGGAAAGCAGCCTGGAATTAGGAGGACGGCCTGTCAACAGACAGACATATGAAGCTTAGGGCTTTTTAGCCGATAGGCTGGGGAGGCGCGGGAGGGTTAGTCGTTTTGATTTTTCCTGTTCTTCACGGATTTTTTCTTTTTTCTTTTCGGCCTTGGTAGGCGGGTCGGCGGGGACGAGACGAACGATGAAACGTGCGCCGGTGATTTGGCCTGCGCCGCCATGGCGGTTTTCGGCGGCGAGGATGCCGCCCAGAGATTCAACGATTTGCTTTGAAATGCTCAATCCAAGGCCTGAGTGTTTGCCGAAGTCTTCGCCTGACGGGCGCTCTGAATAGAAGCGCTCGAAGATGCGGTGTTCTTTTCCTTTGGGCAGGCCAGGGCCTTCGTCCTCGATCTTGACCACGACGGCTGTTTTTTCCCGTTCAACCCGGATGCCGAGGGTTCCGTTCTCCGGGCTGAACGAAAGGCCGTTGGAAATCAGATTCTGGAAGACCTGAACGAGGCGGTCTTCAAACCCGCGAACCAACAAAGGTTTGTTGTCCGGCAGTTCCATGTGAATTTTCGGCGCCTGATCCTGACCGTTTTCCTCGTGCGTGCTCTTGTGAATGTCGACCAGCATGGTCAATAGAGCTGCCAGATCAACGGCTTTGCTTGAGGCTCTCGAAAGTTCTGAATCGAGCCTTGATGCGTCGGAAATATCAGAAATTAGGCGGTCCAGGCGGTCTACGTCCTGCAGAATAATTTCCATCAAGTGTCGACGCTTCTCTTCATCCTTGATTTTACCGACCGTTTCAACCGCGCTGCGCAGTGAGGTCAGCGGGTTTTTGAGTTCATGAGAAACGTCGGCGGCGAAACTTTCGATAGCGTCCATGCGACGCCAGAGCGCTTCGGTCATGTCGCGCATGGCGCCCGAGAGTTCGCCGATTTCATCGTCCCGTTTGGTCAGGTCGGGGATGGTTTGTTCCCGACCCGGCTTGCTGCGCACGCTTTCAGCTCCTTGAGCGAGGCGTAGGATGGGGTGGGCGATGGTGCTGGCGAGATAGGTGGAAACCAGGATGGTCAGAGCCAGGGCGACGGCGAAAATCTTTAGAATGTCGAGACGGACGTCAAGCAATGCCTCTTCGATACCGTGGGAGGCCGACGAGAGCATGAGCGCGCCGAGGACCTGCTTATAGCGCTGGACGGGGACGGCGACGGAGAGCACCATGCGGCCCGACTCGTTGGCCCGGACGATCCCCGCTTTTTCGCCACGGATGGCATGGGTGACTTCGGCGTAATCGGAGCCGTGCTGGATGGGGCGTTCTTCGTAACGGGGAATTTCACCGCGGCCGGGCAGCCAATAAATAAGACTGTCGTAAAGGTCGAAGATTGCTCCGGCCATGGGGAGGTCGGGCTGGGGCGGGGGGAGGATTTCCACTTGGATATCACCGCCCGCGCGACCGATGCGCCGTGAATCGAGGATCAACTCGCCGTTGCTGGCGAACAGGCGGGCCCTGGCGTTGGAGGCCTCGACCAGCCGGTGCATCATTTGCCGCGCCGTTTCCCGGGTAAACTGTCCGACGCCGGGCACGCTGGTCGCCACGGTCCCTTCGGCAAGCGCCACGGCGAACATATCGGCCTGAACCTTTAGAGACTCCAGTTTCGCTTCGATCAGGCCCTTGCGGTATTCTTCGAGGTAGAGAACAGCGGTGACGAGAAAAGCGAGCGCAAGCACGTTGACCGCCAGAATCCGCCGGGTGATCGGCGAAAGAAGCCGAGGCGGCTTGGGCATGGTCCGGTCGTCGCTGCTCACTTAAAAAGAATCCCCGTTTAGTTTTTGTAGCGGTAGCCGACGCCGTAAAGAGTTTCGATTTCCGAGAAGGATTTATCGACCGCCCGGAATTTCTTGCGCAGCCGCTTGATGTGGGAATCGATGGTCCGGTCGTCGACGTAGATATGTTCTCCGTAGGCCGCATCAATCAACTGGTCGCGGGATTTTACCATGCCGGGCCGTTTGGCCAGAGCCTGAATGAGCAGGAATTCAGTGACCGTCAGGTTGACCGCTTCGCCATTCCAGGCACAGAGATGGCGGGAAGGATCGAGCATAAGCGGGCCGCGGCGGATGACGTCCTTTGATTCTTCTTCTTCGCCGGTACTCTGCGATAGTTCATGTCGTCGCAGAAGGGCGCGAATGCGGGCGATCAGCAGGCTTTGCGAGAAGGGCTTGCGGATATAGTCGTCGGCGCCGCTGCGCAGACCTTCCAGTTCATCGGTTTCATCGTCTTTAGACGTTAGAAAAATAACCGGAAGAGCGGTGGTCTGACGCAGGCGGTTCAAAAGCTCCATGCCGTCCATGCGCGGCATTTTGATGTCGAGCACCGCGAGATCGGGCGGTGTTGCCGAAATTCCCTTTAAGGCTTCTTCCCCGTCGCCGTATGTCACGACGGCGTAGCCTTCGGCCTCCAGGGCCATGGAAACGGAAGTCAGGATGTTTTTATCGTCATCCACCAGGGCAACGGTTTGCGACACGGTTTGCGTCTCCTTGCAATGAGGTTTTCCGAAGGGTCCGTTTTCCAATAAAAGTCCATTGTGGCGGAATTATAGCCCGCGACAATGGGCTGTGACAAAAAACAATACCAAAAAACCACTATGTCTATTGACCATGGAAATTGTTTATAAAGACATTCCCGTATAGAAAAACTCTTGAACGTCACAGGTTTAAAGGGGGAAGGCGCAACGATGGAGGGGATTAGGACTTTCGCCAAGTTGTTGGTGGACGCCTTGCGCGATCTGGCCCCGATCATCTTGGTTATCGTCTTCTTTCAAGAGCTGATCCTTCAGCAACCTTTTCCCAATTTGACCGAAACCATCGCCGGGTTGTTTTTCGTCGTCGTAGGTTTGGCTCTGTTCATTCAAGGGTTGGAGATGGGGCTTTTCCCGATTGGCGAAACCTTGGCTCAGGCTTTTGCCCGCAAGGGCAGCCTGGTTGCTTTGCTGGGGTTCGCTTTTTGCTTGGGATTTGGGACCACGGTGGCCGAACCGGCGCTCATTGCCGTGACTGCAGAAGCCGCCACCGTTGCGGCCCAGGGTCAGGTTATTCCCGATGAGGTGGGGGCCAAGGAAAGCTACGCTGACGGTTTGCGTTTTACCGTGGCTTTTTCCGTTGGTGCGGCCTTGGTTCTCGGGGTTTTCCGAATTCTCAAAGGTTGGCCGATCCAGTATTTCATCATTGGTGGTTACGTTGTGGTCGTGGCCTTGACCTTTTTTGCGCCCAAGGAAATTGTCGGTATTGCTTATGATTCGGGAGGCGTGACCACGTCAACCATCACCGTGCCTCTTGTCACGGCCTTGGGTGTCGGCCTGGCGAATTCGATTAAAGGTCGCAATCCGATGATTGATGGTTTCGGTCTGATAGCCTTCGCTAGTTTGATGCCGATAATCTTCGTGCTGATCTACGGGATGGTGACGGCATGATCGACTATGCTCTTTCCTTGGTTGGCGGTACCCTAGAAACCTTTTGGGCGACCAGCCTCGATGTGTTGCCCATCGTCGCCATCATGTTCGGGTTCCAGTTTCTGGTGATCCGCAAGAAACCACCACATTTGGGGAAAATTATCTGGGGGTTTGTTTATGTTTTGCTCGGCCTGATGTTGTTTTTGGTTGGGCTTGAGGAGGCTCTTTTCCCGCTGGGCCGCACCATGGCCATGCAATTGACCGACCCGTCTTTCCTAGGCGGTGGAGCAGGGGGCAAGGGGCTTGGCTGGCAGGATTATACCTGGGTATATGTTTTTGCCGCCGCCATCGGGTTTGCCACGACCATTGCCGAACCGTCCCTGATCGCAGTCGCCATCAAGGCTCAGGATATTTCGGGTGGTGCGGTCGGCGCCTGGGGGTTGCGCATTGCGGTGGCCATCGGTGTGGCCATCGGCGTTTCGCTCGGTGCATTCCGAATCGTTACCGGGACGCCACTGCCCTATTACATCATGGTCGGCTATGTGGTGGTGATTGTTCAGACTCTCTATGCCACCAAATGGATTATCCCCTTGGCCTACGATTCGGGCGGCGTGACCACTTCAACCGTGACTGTGCCAGTGGTCGCCGCCCTGGGGCTCGGCTTAGCCTCGACTATTGACGGAAGAAGCCCGTTGATCGACGGCTTCGGGCTGATCGCCTTTGCCAGTTTATTTCCCATGATGTCGGTTATGGGATACGCCATGTTGACCACATGGCTGAAAAAGCGCAACGATGAGAAAGAAGAGGAAACGGTACGATGCGGCTCAAATTGATTGTCGCTCTGGTGAGTGACGAGAGAACCGATAAGGTCGTTGATGCCGCCCGCGAAAAAGGGGCGACAGGGGCGACCATCATCACCAGCGTCCGCGGCGAAGGGTTGAAGCCTCAGAAAACTTTTCTAGGGCTTGATCTGGCGGGTCAGCGAGACGTGGTTTTGTTTATCGTCGCCGAAGAAATGTCGCGCGAAATTCTCGAAGAGATTGCGCGGGCGGGTGAGTTCGATACCGAGGCGGGCGCCGGGGTGGCTTTCGAGCTTTCCATCGACGACGCCGTCGGCATGAAAACCCAATTGCCAACCCTTTTGGAAGAGATTGAGGATACAGTATGAGCGAGCAATCTTCCGCCCCTGCCTTCGTGCGGGTCAGTGATGTCATGACGCCGACGGTTCGCACCGTTGAGCGCACCTCGACGGTGTTGGAAGCGATTAAGGATATGCGCCAGCATCGGGTCAGCTCTCTCGTCGTTGAGCGACGCGATGAGACCGACGAGTTCGGCGTTCTTACCGTCACCGACGTGGCCAAGAAGGTCGTCGCCCAGGGTAAAGCAGCCGATCGGATTTATGTTTACGAAGTGATGAGCAAGCCGGTGTTGACGGTGGCTGCCGAGATGAACATTGTTTACGCCATCCGGTTGTTGGTGCAGTTCGACGTTTCGCGTGCTGTGGTGACCGATCATGAGCGCAAGCCGGTGGGGATCGTTACCCTGCGCGACATGGTGCTGCGTCATGCGCCGGAAGAGGAAAACTAATCATGAATAATGGCCCGGCGGATGGCGAGCTCAAAGGTGTGGCCCTGGCGGAAACCCGCAGGCTCTTAGAGACGAACGCCGCCGGAATGCTGGCTACGGCGATGGTGGAGAAAAGCAGCCATCCTTATGTTTCGTTGGCGACTTTCGCCCTGACTTCCAAGGGTGCGCCGTTGTTTTTGTTTTCCGATCTTGCCGACCATACGCGCAATCTCAAGGCCGATTGGCGAGCTTCCCTGATGGTTGAAGAAGCTTCTCATCTCAAAAATCCCCAAACCGGGTTGCGTTCTACTTTGGTTGGGACCGTGACGCTAAGCGAGAATTTGGAACACCGTTCGGCCTATCTGAAAAAGCACCCGAGTGCGGGTAAGTATGCCGGGTTTGCCGATTTCAATCTCTACCGGATGACCGTTGAGGCCGTTCATTTTGTTGGCGGTTTCGGTGAGGCTATTTGGTTCGATGGAGAGGCGTTAAAAAAGGTGTTTTAGATTCCTTGCCTCGAGTCTTCAGACAAACCAAAATGGGCCCGGCGATAAAGCCGAGCCCATTTTGTTTTTCTCTTTATCGTCCGTTTAAGCTTTTGGGCCGCAGGCGACCAGCACCTTACCTTCTGCGGTATCGGTGAAGCGCTCGAAATTATCGGCGAACAGACCGGCCAGCTTTTTCGCCTTGCTGTGCCATTCGTTGCCGTCCGAGTAGGTCTCAATTGGATTGAGAATGCCGCTCTCAACGCCGGGAAGAGCCGTCGGAATGGCCAGATTGAAGTAATCCAGATTGGCGGTTTCCGCATCTTCGATGGAGCCATCGAGGATGGCGTCGATGATGGTTCGGGTCGCCTTGATGGAAATCCTGTTGCCTGTGCCGTTCCAGCCGGTGTTGACCAGATAGGCCTGAGCGCCGGAGGCTTCCATCCGTTTGGTCAGCACTTCGGCGTACTGGGTCGGGTGCAGGGTCAGGAAGGCTGCGCCGAAGCAGGACGAGAAGGTCGGGGTCGGCTCGGTAATGCCGCGCTCGGTGCCCGCCAGTTTGGAGGTGTAGCCCGAAAGGAAATAGTAACGGGTTTGCTCCGGCGTCAACTTGGCGACCGGTGGTAAAACGCCGAAAGCGTCAGCAGTCAAGAAGATCACCTTGTTCGCGTGACCCGCCTTGGAAATCGGCTTGACGATATTGTCGATGTGATGGATCGGGTAGGAAACGCGGGTGTTTTCCGTTTTCGATCCGTCATCAAAATCGATGGTTTTGTCGTCGCGCACGGTGACGTTTTCAAGCAGCGCATCACGGCGGATGGCTTTGTAGATGTCCGGCTCGTTTTCTTCTCGAAGGTTGATGGTCTTGGCGTAGCAGCCGCCTTCGAAGTTGAACACGCCGTTATCGTCCCAGCCGTGCTCGTCGTCGCCAATGAGCGCCCGCTTGGGGTCGGTGGAGAGCGTCGTTTTGCCGGTGCCCGAGAGGCCGAAGAAAACCGCCACGTCGCCGTCTTTGCCTTCGTTGGCCGAGCAGTGCATGGAGGCGATGCCTTTAAGCGGCAGCAGGTAGTTCATCATGGAGAACATACCCTTCTTCATTTCTCCGCCGTACCAGGTGCCGCCGATGAGCTGCATCTTTTCGGTGAGGTTGAAGGCCACGAAGTTTTCCGAGTTGAGGCCGTGATCCTGCCAGTTCGGATTGGTGGTCTTTGCGCCGTTCATCACGACGAAATCGGGCTTGAAGGTTTTCAATTCTTCATCCGTGGGACGGATGAACATGTTCTTGACGAAGTGGGCTTGCCAAGCGACTTCCATAATGAAGCGGACGGAGAGCCGGGTGTCTTCATTGGCGCCGCAGAAAGTGTCGACGACGAACAGACGCTTGCCGGAAAGCTGTTTGGAGACCAGACCCTTCAGGTCGTTCCAGACTTCGGTGGAAATAGGCTTGTTGTCGTTCTTGCCCTGATCGGACCACCAGACGGTGTCTTTGGTGGTATCGTCCTTGACGATGTATTTGTCCTTGGGTGACCGGCCGGTAAAAATGCCGGTGTTGACGGAAACGGCGCCAAGCTCGGTCACGGTCCCGGCTTCGTATTCTATTTCAAAGCCGGACTTGGTTTCTTCGTCGTAAAGCAAGTCGTAGGAAGGATTATAGACAATTTCGGCAACGTCGTTGATGCCGTAGGCCTGAAGATCCAAGTCTGCAGGAACAGCCGCCATTTTGGTCTCCGTCAATCATATGGTTTTGGAAGAACGACACGCGGGCTTTTGGAACACCGCTTATAAAAAACCAGCATTTCCGGGAGCCACAAGGCGCACACAATATTGTCTGAGGGTCGGAATATCAATAGGCATATTGGTCATACCGGGCAGGCTGTGGGCTATCCCGTAGATAGCCCTGTAAGTGTAGGGTCGCGCCGGTGCTGTAAGAGGGGACGGCCGAAAAGAGGCGTGAGCGTAAAAAAACAATTAAATCAATTAATTAGCTAGACAGAAAGGTGTCCTTTGTCGGTTGGAGAATCGGTCCGGTTGGTTGACTGTTAGGTTGCCAAACAACACGTAATTTTTATGATCGAAGCCCATTTAACAGTGCATCGATAACCGTTTCGACGGTTTTATTTGGGCAAGCTTGTACGCCGGGAGCCCAGGCTGTATTCATCACTACGACGCCGTAGACGGACTGAAAAAGACTGTCGGTGATCAAATGCGGGTCGTCGCGTCTTATGTCGCCGTTTTCGATGGCGTTCTTCACCAGTTGTTCGAGCATGGAACGCATGCGCATGATGCTGGGTGTGCGGCTCAGGCATTCAGGGCAGTCGCTACGGGCTTGGCGGATCAGAAAGCTAACCCGGAAATGATCGGGCCGCTCGAACCAGTAGCGGGCATAACCTTTTAAAACAGCGGCGAGACACTCAAGCGGCGTCTGGCAGCTTTTAGATACGATGTCCTTAAAGGCGGCTTCCAGATTGTCGAAATCTTCCCGCCAGATTTCGGAAAAGAGATCGGTTTGGCTGGGGAAGTAGAGATACAGCGTTCCCGGCGAATAGCCTAATTCGGAAGCCAGTTTGCGCATGGAGACATTTTCCAGACCGCGCTCGGCGAACAATCGACGGGCCGTCTCGACGATGCGTTGTTTAAGCGCCGCCTGTTGTTCCGGGCTGCGGGCTCGCTTTTTGGAGTTGGTTGCCGTCGCGTTCATGCAAAACAAGATAGATGAACGCGTTCATCTGTTCTAGTGGTTTTTGCTTAGATCCATGCCTGCGTAGAGTTGCCCGACTTCCTCGTCATAGCCGTTGAACATGTGGGTTTTACGGCGAAGGAAATCACCAATTCGCCGTTCTTTACTTTGGCTCCACCGCGGATGATCGACCTCCGGGTTGACGTTGGAGTAAAAACCGTATTCCCGCGGGTTCGCCATGTTCCAGGATGTTTGGGGCATGGTCTCGGTCAGCCGGATGCGGACAATGGATTTAATTGATTTGAAGCCGTATTTCCAAGGCACCACGAGCCGAATCGGTGCGCCGTTCTGACCGGGCAGCATCTGATCGTAAAGGCCGACTGACAGAATGGTCAGGGGGTGAAGCGCTTCGTCAAGACGCAGGCCCTCGCGGTAGGGCCAGTCAAGCACGTTGCGTGTTTGGCCGGGCATCCGCTGGGGATCGACCAGGGTTTCAAAAGCCACGTATTTGGCCTTTCCGGTCGGCTCGACCTCACGGATCAATTCACCCAACTCGAAGCCGATCCAGGGCACCACCATGGACCAGGCTTCAACACAACGCAGACGGTAAATCCGTTCTTCCAGCGGATAGCGTTTGAGCAGGTCGTCAATATCGAAGGCTTTTGGCTTTTTCACTTCACCATCGACCACAACGGACCAGGGGCGGGTAATCAACTTGTCGGCGTTTTCCGCTGGGTCTTCCTTGCCTGTGCCCAGTTCATAAAAGTTGTTATAGCTGGTTACGGCATCGAATGGCGTCTTTTCTTCGTCGGTCGAATAACGGCCCCGAACGACCGTTTCGCCGAACGCCGATGCTTTGGCTTTGCGAGGGAGCAGGAGCGAGGGAGCAACCGCGGCGATTGAGCCTGCAATGGTGGCGGTTTTTAAGAAATCGCGGCGCTTTTGGTAGATGCCCCAAGGGGTGATCTCAGAGGATTTAGGGGTGGAGCGTTTCTTCAATCTGATCAGCATAACTTTTCCCATAGAAACCAAACTTCGACCGGTATAGTGATAACTCACTTTCGGCGGAAAAGTTTTCAAGCCGAGTCACTTTAACGTGAGGAGAGGCCCAATGGCGGAAACCGAGGCCAATGAAGCGCGCATTGAAGAGCTGGAAGTTCGGGTCGCCCACCAGGAAAGCCAGATTGACGAGCTCAATAAGGCCCTGTTCGACCATTGGCAGTTGATTGACGGTTTAAACAAGAAGCTCAAGCATCTGAACGATAAGGTTTCGATGATCGATGAAAGGGTGCCTTCCGGCCCTGGCGACGAGCCGCCACCGCCGCATTATTAATAACCCACTATATTTGTCGGATATTTGTGTTGACAGGTGAGTTTCCTCTGTTAAGCTCGACGTAATACCTGATTAAAACAGTCGGCTTTTGACCGGCAAGGAGAGATGGAAGGAGAGCGATATGACGGAATACGCAACCTATTACATCAGCCGCCGGGGCGATCTTTATCTTTGCGATCCTAAAGGTGCGTGCCACAAGGCCGATGAAAAGGAATGGTTGGCCGTTTGGCGCGACAATCCTGAAATCACCCTGCAACTGGCTGCCCAACGGTAATCCCCTTCCCCTAGGCCGCCAACGAGCAAACGACAGTCTAGCTTATTAGAAATCCTACCCCCCCCTCGGGACCTCAGGGCCGTCATGCAGTGTTTGCAGACGGCCCTTTTTTTAACTTCGGACCGTCGCGACAAAACTAAATGCTGACTTGATTACGCCCGCCGTCCTTGGCGCGATAGAGGGCCTTGTCGGCAGCCTTCAAAACATCGTAGGGACGTTGGGGTGTGTGCTTTTCGTCGCCTAGATCGGGCTGGGCGACGCCAATGCTGATGGTCACCGAGACCGTTTCAGGGTTTCGTTGTTTGGGTTGCTTGGTTTCCGGTTTTTCTTGCGGTCGGTCTTTCCCGCGAATGACGAAGCGGTCGTCTTCGACGCCTTTGCGTAGGCTCTCAAGGGCGGGCAGGGACTGTTCAAGCGTTTGGCCGGAAAACAGAACTGCGAACTCTTCGCCGCCATAGCGGAAGGATCTTCCTCCGCCGCCCACTTTCATCATCTGCGTCGCCACCATGCGGAGCACCTGATCGCCGACGTCGTGGCCATGGGTGTCGTTGAACTTTTTGAAATGATCCACGTCGAGCATAGCGATGGCATATTGATCGCCCAGTTGCAGGAGGGCGTCTTCCAGGGCCCGGCGACCGGGCAATCCAGTCAATTCGTCGATGAAGGCCATGCGATGGCTGTCTTGAATGACCGAAAGGGCGACGATGATGCCGCTGGCGGTAAAGAACAGGGTGTCGCCATGGCCTGTGCCGACCATATGAAGAGCCACGGCCGAAGCCGAAAGGGCAAAGAGGAAGCCAATGTCGAGCGGTCCGTTATCGATCCAAAACAGCCGGGCCGTCAAAATTAGGGCGGACAGGCCGAACAGCAGGAGTGACGGTTGAGGCAAATAGGTCCAGGCGTCAAAATCTTTGGGAAAAATTCGCCAGTGGGTGAGTTCGGCCAGGGTTGACTGAACGGTTTCGGCTGTGGCGGGCTCCATCCAAAGCGCGCCTTGCGCCAAGGCCAGTACAAGCAAGACCTGTAGGAGGATGATGGCGAAGCGGGCCAGCCCCTTTTCCGAGGTCATGCCGCGTTCGTGGAAGAAGGCGAAAACGGTGATGTTGATCGGCAGCAAAAAAGTCAAAGAGGCATAAACAACCTGTCCCATAACGTCCGGACCCGGACCATTGGGAGTGAGGGAAGCCGTTACCCAATAGCCGATGAGTAGGGCGATCATGAAGAAAACGGCACGGCTGCGATTGAACCAAGCGGCCAACCCTATGCCGCTGAATAAGACCAGATAAGGAATGTAGTCGAGAACGATTTTAGCCGATTTGGGTAGCAGGTTTACGTTGGCCCAAAGCAAGGCTGCGCCGCCGATCAGGCCGAGCGGAATTAACAATGCCGGCAGTTTGCGCAGCAAAGAGCGGTTTAACGCCGTCAGGCTATCCAATCCAATCGCAACAGACATTTTTCCTCGCCTATAGGAAAGCGCGAGTTGCTTAAAGAAACGGTTAATGGGGTGAAGATGCGGAAAATCTAGACCCGGGTGCGGCCTGGAGGTATATACAAGGCCAATAATTACCGGTGTTTTTGGATAGAGAAACGATGATCAAATACCGTCTTCAATGTTCCGAGGGCCATCAGTTCGACGAGTGGTTCAAATCCATGGGCAACTACGACGAACGAAAGGGCGCGGGCGACCTTGCCTGTCCCGAATGTGGTGATTCAAAAATTTCCAAGGCTCTGATGGCGCCTTCCGTGGGCTCCACCGTCGGAAAGCCCTGGCAGGCGAGCAGTCCCAGCTGTGCTGATGCGTCGAACAATTGCGCCAGTGCTGGCTGCCCCATGGCCAAAGCAGGCTAACGGGCCTGTCTTATGAACCTGTTCGCCATTTTGGGGGCGTTGAACGGTTTTTTGGCCGTCGCCTTGGCGGCGTTCGGCACTCATGCCCTGGTCGATACGGCCAATGCCGCCCAGATGGTCAGTCTTCAAAAGGCCGCCCACTATCAAATGGTTCATGCCCTGGCGCTGCTGGCTGCGGGATGGATGGCCGAAGCTCGGCCCGGTAAGGCCGCCCGGATTGCCGGATGGGCGTTTTTCTTCGGCATAATTTTCTTTTGCGGCGCGGTCTATTCCATCGGGTTTAGCGGGTCGCGCGCCCTGGCCCCGGCGGCTCCGGTTGGCGGCACTCTCTTGATGGTCGGTTGGTTGACCTTGGCTTTGGCTGCTTTTCGGAAAAAGCCCTTCCAGAAAGAGCGTAGAATCGAATAAAAAGGTCAGGGAAAAGGCCGAGAATGCAAAATGAAAACCCTCGTAATCGCAAACCCTGTTTCTGAAAACGGCCGGGCCGGAGAAAGGTGGCCCCGCGTCAAAAAAGCGATCGGTCAGGCGATTGGCGAGCACAAGGCCGTTCTAACCAAGAAACCAGGACACGCCACCCGGTTGGCTCGTGAAGCTGCCGAAAAGGGCGTCGGGCGGATTTTGGTCTTTGGGGGTGACGGCACGGTTAACGAAGTGGTCAATGGCCTGTTTGAAGGCGGCCAACTGATCAATAGAAAAATCATCCTCGGGGTTATTCCCACCGGAACGGGTGGAGATTTCCGCCGTAGCTTGGGGCTGAACGGTAAGGTCTCCCAAGCACTTGAGGTGATACGGAAAGGGCACATCGAAACCATTGATGTGGGTCATGTGGCTTTTACCGGCAATTCAGGTCAAACCGAGGAACGCCATTTCGCCAATATGACCGGTATCGGTCTATCGGGCGATATCATGCGTAAGGTCAATAAAGCACGGCGGTCAAAAACGTTTGGCGCCGGTTTCGCTTTCAAGTTCGCCACCCTCACCGCAATGATCGGCCACAAGAACCGAATGATGCGCATTGAGATTGATGGGCATAAACCGGTTTATGAAACCGCCTGTTCGATTCATGTCTGCAACGGCCGTTTCGCCGGGGGCGGCATGATGTTTTCACCGAACTCCGAGTTAAACGACGGCGTTCTCGATGTGGTTTTGCTCGGTGATTTCAAGGTGTTCAACTTCATTGTCGAATCGAAAACCCTCTATACCGGCAAGCATATCGACAACCCGAAAGTTCAACTTTTCAAGGGCAAGGAAATCAGAATCAGTTCTGAAAATGACGTTTCTCTTGAGATTGACGGAGAAACGCCTGGCGTTTTGCCGGCAAGGTTTAAGGTCGTCGAAAAAAGTCTCAAGATTATCTGCCAGCCGAACTTCGGTCGAAAAGCCGACGAATCGGAAAAACAGAAGAAAAAAACCAAAGCCAAATAGCCAGAATATCGCCATATGCGATCGAGAAACTGGCGGCTTCACTTGTAGATGGAGGTGTTATCTACAGTTTGGCGCCAGAAAAGCCAAAAATAACCCTTTTGGGTGATGTTGAAATCATAAGGCGATATTAGGATGGTTGTAGATTGGTATTTTGGTAGAAATTCAGGTGAAGCGGCCCTTTCTCATGAAGACCATTGTTATCGTCAACCCAACGTCTGGAAATGGCAAAGCCGGTGAGCGGTGGCCTCGCATCGAAAGAGCAATCAGAAAAGTTCTTGGTAGCCATAAGGCTGTTTTGACGGACTATCCCGGCCATGGAACCGAACTGGCTCGTCAGGCGGTCCGTGACGACTATCACCGTATTTTGGCTTTGGGGGGTGACGGAACCATCAACGAAGTGGTTAACGGGCTGTTTGAAAATGGCCAGCCGATTAGGAAAAACGTGATTTTCGGCGTTATCCCGACCGGTGCGGGGGGTGGTTTTCATCGCAGCCTGGGGCTAAACGGTAAGGTCTCCCAGGCGTTGGATGTGATTTTGGATAACCGGACCGCGCCGATTGATATAGGGAGGGTTCGATATCTCGATAAAGACGGCCATACGGAGGAGCACCACTTCATCAATATAGCCGGAGTGGGCCTTTCAGGCGATGTAATGCGCAAGGTCAATAAAGCGCGGACTTCCAAGTTGCTGGGCTCCAGCATGGCGTTCAAACTCTCAGCCTTCACCGGAAAGCTCAATAGTGTGAGCCGGATGTTGCGCATTGAAATCGCTGGCTATAGGCCCATCTATGAGACGGCCTGTTCGGTTCATATTTGCAATGGCCGGTTCGCCGGGAATGGCATGGCCTTTTCGCCGCAGTCCAAGCTCAATGATGGTAAGCTCGACTTGGTGATGATGAGCGACTTCAAGGTGTTTCACCGTCTCGTCGAATCCCGTGCCCTTTATACGGGGGAGCATGTCAAGAATCCCCAGGTGAAGCATTACCGCGGCGAAGAGATCAATCTCAGCTCGGACGGCGAAACGGCGCTGGAAATCGACGGCGAACCAATCGGCGTTCTGCCCGCTCGATTCCAGCCCGTCAAGGGGGCGCTGAAGGTACTCTGTCCACCCCATTTCGGTGAAAAATCGACCGATGTGGAAGAAAAGAAGATGCGCAAGCAACTGGTCGCGGCGCGAAACGTCATTAACCGTTCAGCAGATCCCCGCAAAATAGCGGGCTAAAAGGCATAAACCGCAAAAACACAAATGCTCTTAGGGGATAGGTGAGGTGTTAAAGGGACGCGCCTCGTTTCTATCAACTATTGGGTAAAAGGTTGAGCACCCATGAATTTTGTACGCTATATGCTTGGCATTTTAGGGGCTTTGTTGGTTTTTCAGCCTGCCCAGGCAGTCCTAGCGGAAACTGTCGAATGCGCCATACAGGGAAAAGGCACCCCACTGATGAAAAGAGAAGATTGCCTCGAAGAAAAGGGCTTTCCTCTTGCCAATGGCGATGGAGCTGTAGAGCAGGCAAGCGTCGAGCCGGTCAAGGGCTGGGCGATTGTCGTTTCATGGGAAGGGTATGAAAACCCGATAACTGGCGCAATTAAACGGTTCGGCAGCGACCGGCAAGGCGCCATTCAAGCTGCTTTGCCCGGTGGAATCGGGGGTTGCAAGGGGGTTTATACCTACAATACGATGAACCAGGGGACATGGGCGGTCAATTGCAGCAACGGTTCGGCGGCGGCGGGATTCGTGACGGCAGTCGATAAAACCGGCAAGGCCGTTGGCGAAGGCCTCGACGCCTTGGGCCGTAAGGTCAAATTTACCATCGGACAAAATGCCGAGATGCTTATTCCCTAATGGGCTTCGGCCCAGGTTGCGCCGGTGCCGGTATCGACGTCGAGCGGGATGCTGAGAACGGCTGCATTTTCCATCACTTTTTTGACCAGCGTCGTGGTTTCTTCCAGTTCGTTGTTGGGAACCTCGAAGACCAGTTCATCGTGAACCTGAAGCAGCATCTTGGCGTTCAGGCCTGCTCCTTTCAGGGCGTCGGGCAGGGCGATCATGGCGACCCGGATGATATCGGCCGCTCCCCCTTGGATGGGCGCGTTGATCGCCGCTCGTTCGGCGAAATTGCGCATGTTGGGGTTCTTTTCGTTAATCCCCTTAATGTGACACTTACGCCCCATGAATGTCGAAACATAGCCTTGGGCGCGCGCTTCTTCCTTGGTCTTGTCCATATAGGTGCGGATGCCGGGGAAACGCTCGAAATAGGCTTCGATGAATTCACCCGCTTCCGTGCGCCCGATATTGAGTTGTCGGGCGAGACCGAAAGCCGAAATGCCGTAGACGATGCCGAAATTGATTGCCTTGGCGCGGCGGCGGACTGTGGGGTCCATGCCTTCGACCGGCACGCCGAAGACATGGCTCGCGGTTAGGGCGTGAATGTCGATGCCGTCCTTAAAGGCCTGCTTCATGGACTCGATCCCGGCCACATGGGCGAGCAGGCGCAACTCGATTTGGGAGTAGTCGGCGGCCAGCAAGGTATGGCCCGGTTCGGCGATGAAGGCGGTGCGAATCTTGCGGCCTTCTTCGGTGCGGATGGGAATATTCTGAATGTTGGGGTCCGACGAGGCCAGCCGCCCGGTCGTGGTGGCGGCCATGACAAAGGAGGTATGAACCCGGCCCGTCTGTGGATTGATCTGTTCCAGCAGCGCGTCGGTGTAGGTGCTCTTAAGCTTTGAGAGCTGCCGCCATTCCAGCACTTTGACCGGTAGGTCATGGCCTTCGTGAGCAAGTTTTTCGAGAATGTCTGCACCCGTAGCATAGGCTCCGGTCTTGCCTTTCTTGCCGCCAGGAAGCCCGAGATCATCGTATAAGACTTCACCGAGTTGCTTAGGCGATCCGACGTTGAACTCACGTCCAGCCAGTTTATGGATTTCGGTTTCCAAATCGCCGATGCGGGCGGTGAAATCGTCGCTAAGTTCTTTCAGGCGTACGGCGTCGACCTTGATACCGGCGCGTTCCATGTTGACCAGGATGGGGACCAGAGGGCGCTCCAGCGTTTCATAGACCGTCGCCATGCGTTCGGTGACAAGCCGCGGCTTTAACAGGCCATGCAGGCGACCGGTAATGTCGGCGTCCTCGGCGGCATAGTCCCGCGCCTTGTCGAGGTCCACCAGATCGAAGGTCACCTGCTTCTTGCCGGTGCCTGCGACTTCTTTAAAAGGGATGCAGCGGTGATCGAAATGCAGTAGGGCCAACTCGTCCATGCCGTGACCGTGCGCTCCGCCTTCCAGCACGTAGGAAAGCAGCATGGTGTCGTCAATGGGCGAAATCTCGACGCCGCCGTTTTCCTGGCGCGATAGAACCAGCGCGTCATACTTGATGTTTTGACCAATTTTTAAAACCGAGGGTTCTTCCAGCAGCCGCTTGATCAACTCGATGGCTTCATCCCAGGGAACCTGCTTGGGCGCGCTCTCCTCGCCGCCGCCGAACATGTCGCCCTGGGCCTGGGAATTTTTGTGACGCAAGGGGATGTAGCAGGCCTTACCCGGCTCGATGGAGAGCGAGACGCCGACCAGATCGGCGCGCATAGCGTCCAACGATGTGGTTTCCGTATCCACCGCCACCTGTCCCGCCGCATAGGCTTCGCGGCACCATCCGCGCAGAGTTTCAATGTCCTGTACCAGCGTATACTCGATGGTTTCCGGGGCGACGGGATCGGGCATGCCGTTGGCTGCGCCACCATTACCGCCGTAGAGTCGGCTTTTGACCTTGGGTATGAGCCGCTTGAAATCCTGCTCTTCCAAGAAAGCAAGGAGCGTTTCCGGATCGGGCTTGCGGGTCGCCATTTCTTCCAGGCCGATGGGCTGGGGGGTGTCGTCCTTCAAGGTGACGAGTTCACGGGAAATACGGGCGGCCTCGGCGAATTCGATGAGCTTTTCGCGGCGTTTCGGTTGTTTGATTTCTCCCGCCCGTTCGAGCAGTGATTCAAGGTCGCCGTATTCTTCCAGTAATTGGGCAGCCGTCTTCACGCCAATGCCCGGCACTCCCGGCACGTTGTCGGAGGTGTCTCCAGCGAGCGCCTGAATCTCGATAACCTTTTCCGGCCCCACGCCGAATTTCTCGACCACCTGTTCTGCGCCAATGATCTTGTTTTTCATGGCGTCGAACATGGTCACCCGGTCGTTAACCAGCTGCATCAGGTCCTTGTCCGATGAGACGATGGTCACTTCCGCCCCTTGTTCGGCGGCCTCGCGGGCGTAGGTGGCGATCAAGTCGTCGGCTTCAAAACCCTCCAGTTCCACCGAAGCCACGTTGAACGCCTTGACCGCGTCGCGGACCAGCGAAAACTGCGGAATCAGTTCTTCTGGCGGCGGCGGTCGGTGGGCCTTGTATTCGGGATAGATGTCGTTGCGGAATGTTTTCCGGGCCGTGTCGAAGACCACGGCGATGTGGTCGGCTTCCGTATCGTCCAAGAGCTTCATCAGCATGGTGCAGAAACCAAAGACCGCGTTGGTCGGCGTGCCATCGGCCCGATTCATCGGCGGCAGGCCATGAAAAGCGCGGAAAATGAAACCCGATCCATCGACCAGATACAGGTGCTTCAGGGGCCGGGTTTCAGAGCTCATTTTAGTGACCGCCGCTGAGGTCAGCGCCTTCCTTGAGTACGTATTTGGCGCTGCAGTAGGGGCAGGTGACTTCGCCGTCTTTATTGAGGTGCAGCGATACTTGCGGATGGCGTGAGGACGGAACGTTGCCGCAGCACTGAACGACGGCGGTTTCGACCTCGATGATTTCGATAGCTTGAGCTTCCATGGGTAATTGTCTCTCTCAAAGAGTTGACCGACGGGATGGGCGGATACTAGTTTCCAAGCTCGAACTATTCAATATTGGATCGCTCTCCCCATGCCCGATGCTGCGATAAAAACCGTCGATCTCTCCAAGACCTATGCCGGGTCGGGGCGGATGCCGCCTAAAGAAGCGCTCAAAGGCGTTTCCCTGACCATTCCACAAGGGTCGTTTTTCGGCCTTCTCGGCCCCAATGGGGCGGGCAAGTCCACCCTGATCAATATTCTCGCAGGGCTGGTCAATAAGACCGCTGGCGACGCTAAAGTCTGGGGCTACGACATCGAGGACGAAATGCGCGAAGCGCGGCGTTCCATCGGCGTGGTCCCTCAGGAACTCAATATCGACCCGTTTTTTTCGCCCCGGGAACTACTCGACGTTCAGGCCGGTCTCTACGGGGTGCCCAAGGCAGAACGCAAAACAGACGATATTTTAAAGCAGGTTGGCCTACTCGATAAGGCCGATGCATACGCCCGCTCGCTTTCGGGAGGCATGAGGCGGCGTCTGCTGGTCGCCAAGGCGATGGTCCATCAACCACCCATTTTGGTGCTCGATGAGCCGACCGCCGGGGTCGATGTGGAACTGCGTCATCAGCTTTGGGAATCAGTCAAGGCGTTGAATGAGGCGGGAACGACTGTCTTGCTGACCACCCACTATCTCGAAGAAGCCGAGCAGCTTTGCGATCGGATCGCCATCATCAACCACGGGCGCCTTATCGCCTGCGATACGACGGCCGCCTTGCTTCAGCGCCTGGACATCAAGGAACTGACCGTGGTGGTCGGCGAAGAAATCGAAGCCGTGCCGGAAAATCTGGTTGGAAAATTCAATGTCGAATACCGCGCCGGGCGGCGTCTGGTCTTCCGCTATCATCCGAGTCAGGTCGAAATCCGCGATATCCTGCGGGCCGTCAATGAGGGAGGGCTAACCATCCTTGACCTCTCCACCGAAGAAAGCGACCTGGAAGATATTTTCCTTTCGCTCACCCGGGACGAGGGGCCGGAGAAGGCCGCCTCCTGATGCTTCATGGGGTGCGCGGGCTCGTTTTTTTTCTGGCCGTCTGCCTGCTTTCGGCCTGCGCGCCGCGGTTTGTCGAGCCGGGACCTTCCCATCATGCTCCGGTTCTTGAAGACAATTATGCGGTCATGGCCGATGGCGCGCGCCTACCCTTAAGAAGCTGGAAAGCCGATAAGGGGCGCGAGAAAGTAATTGTGCTGGCTTTGCATGGCTTCAACGACTACGGAACCTTCATCGCCAAAGCGGCGCAATCGTTGTCCAAAAAAGGTGTCACCACCTACGCCTACGACCAACGGGGATTCGGCGCGGCTCCCTATACGGGCAGATGGGCGGGAAGCGAGGCCTATCTGTCCGATCTTGCCGTGATCAGCCGACTTCTCCGCCAGCGACACCCCACCGTTCCGTTCTATTTGCTGGGTGAAAGTATGGGGGGCGCGGTGATCCTTGCCGCACTTGCTGGCGCCGATCCGCCGAAGGTCGATGGGGTGATTTTGTCCGCCCCCGCTGTTTGGGGGTGGCGTTCCATGCCTTTTTACCAGACCGTTCCTTTGTGGTTTGCCGCTCACCTGTTTCCCGGTTGGGTGCTGACCGGCGAAGGGCTTGATATCACGCCGTCCGATAATCGGGAGATGTTGATCGCCCTCGGCCGTGACCCGCTGGTGATCAAGGGGGCGCGGGTCGATACCCTTTACGGGCTGACCAATCTAATGGATCGGGCCTATGGGGCCGGGGAGCGGTTCGATTTTCCGGCGCTTATTCTCTATGGCGAGAAGGATGAGATTATTCCCTGGGAGCCGACCCGGCATCTATTGGTGTCGCGGTCGGGTGCGGCGCTTTCCCGGCAAAAAGTGGCTCTTTATCAAAACGGCTATCACATGTTGCTGCGCGATCTGCAGGGTGATGTCGTGTTGCGCGATATCGTCGCCTGGCTCTCCGATCCCAAGGCTCCTTTGCCGTCAGGGGGTGACGTTAGAGCCCATAAGATCGAACCCCGCCAGTAGATCGCCCCTATTCCGATCGCATTCTAAAGCCTTCTGATTTCATAAAAACATCACCACCCCTCACCTAAATGGGGGTGGCGGCGCTTTTTTCCACCATGTCAAATGCTCAACGATTCAAAACGCCTTCCCACCCGTGGAGGGGAGGTCGAACATTTGAGCAAGGATGAGGCTAAGAGATTGATGAGCCTTCCCGATATCGAAACACATTTGATGCGGAGCGTCTGCCAAAACTATTTCGGCGGCGATGGCGGCGAGGCCTGCCACGAATGCGCGCGCAAACCCGAGTGCGACGAAATCCTCAGAGAGACCTATTCGTTCATCGATCACCTGAACAAAAAGCGCTCCAACGCCGCGTGACCGCTACCGGAAAACAGCGCGTTTAATGCTTTACCTCCCCCCTGCCTTTCGAGTAATGTGCGCCGCACTTGGCCCAGGCACCCGTAGCTCAGCTGGATAGAGCGCTGCCCTCCGAAGGCAGAGGTCACAGGTTCGAATCCTGTCGGGTGCGCCAATCTTTTCAATGACTTAGCAATATTTTAAAGGCTCCGATTTCTGGCATGGGTCAGTCACCGGGTCAGTAAAAACTTTGCACTCCTTTCAAGCCCTGTTCAAACCTCATCGTCTCGGAACAATTCCTCAAGATGGCGCTGGGGGTTACCGAGGAAGGCTTTGGTGACGCGGTAGTGTTCCGTATCCTCCGGTGTGGTCTCTGCAAGCTCGCTCCCGTCGAAACTGATCAGGCGGGCGCCGGGATAACTCATCAGGATTGGCGAGTGGGTCGCCATGATGACCTGCACGTTGCCCGACAGCTCCCAGTCCCGAAGGATACGGAGGAAGGCCAGTTGCCTTTGAGGTGACAAGGCGGTTTCCGGCTCATCCATCAAATACATGGCCCGCCCCTCGCTGCCCAACCGATGGCCGAACAGGGAAAGGAAGGATTCGCCGTGGCTTTGGGCGTGAAGCTCCTTGCCGCCATAGAACTGGACGGGCGACCCTTCCGTATCCACATAGCGCGCGATGTCGAAGAAGCTTTCAGAGCGGAAGAACCAGCCCTTGTTGACCTTGGGAAGCCAGGACGGGCGGAGAGCGGTGGGTAAGGCCGAGGCCATTCCGTCATCGACCCCATGCAGCTGATGCATCTCACTGCCGCCGCCGCGATGAAACCCGCACATCACGGCTAGGGCCTCCATCAGCGTCGACTTGCCCGACCCGTTCTCGCCGACGAAGATGGTCACCGGCGTCGTGAAATCGAGCTGCAACTCCAGGTCTTTCAGAAATCTCAAATGCCCAAACGGAAAGGCGTTTTTGTCGGCCTTTTCAGGCAAGACGGTGATACGTTTCAAGAAGGGTGCTGAAAGAGACATGTGCTCAACCTATGGTCTCTCATTATCCAAAAGCAGAGTGATTTCGTCTTCCATCCCATGGCCCACGGCTCCGTGGTTTTCCCAAATTTTGCGGGAGGCTGTGTTGGATTTAGGCACTGTGCCGGAAATGCTCTTAAGGCCCTGTTGCCGAGCGATATCGAGCACCCGTGAAAAAGCCTGCCCCCCGATCCCCTTACCCTGAAATTTTGTGGCTAGGAAGTAGCCGGTCCTGGCTGAACCGGCATCCATATCCAAATGGCTCAAGGATATGGATCCGGCGACCTTGTCATCTTGCAGGACGATAAAGAAGAACAGAGCTTTTTTCTTTCGGCACCATTCTTCGACATAGCTGAGGATACTCTCGGCTGAATGGGCTGGCGCACCTGGAGGGCTCTGAAACTCCGGTGGAAGCTCCAGGTCCGTATTCAGGATGTTTGCAAGCTGGGCAGCATAGGAACGAGTGGCCTCTTCTATATTGCCTGGAGTAAGGGCAATCAGCTCTACCGCGACAGGGGCAGCATTCATTTTTCGCATCCTAGATCAATGCTTCGAGGCATTTCTTATCGTCCGCAACCATACAGCGGCACGCCCTTTGAGATCAATTATTGAGGGTGTGTTGGCGACAAATGCGACCGCTAACCGTGCGAGCCTGTTTATGCAAGGCAAAGATTGGCGCGCAGGTTGTACATCGTTCTGATGCCGGACAAGAGGCGCAATTCGGCATGGTCGGCTTTGATCCAGGGTGCCAACTGAGCCGCTTCAAAGAAGATAGTTCTTCGGACAAGAGATCAACGGAAACAAACGGAAGCAGCTTGCATGGGCTGGCTCGGCCGGAAGCGTGAACATAAAGCGCCAGGCGCCCTCCGGCGCAACCGGTATCCGGCCTGAAGGAAACAGGAGGACGGCCTAAATCAGCTGCTAAGCCAAGCGGTTCACGATTGCCTTTTAGGGTCGGGATCATTTTCGAGTAGGTGTGAAATTCTATCCTCTTTTCCCGCAAGAGCTTTTCCATAGCCGCGATTTCGTGCGCATTCGCCTTTGCTGCAATTATCGAGACTCGCAAGCGGAGATCAGCTTTTCGAGCCGCAATAAGACCATCTATGACGGTTCTGCAGGCTTTTGTGGTTGCACCAGTCATGGCGCGGTAGGTGGCCTCGGAGGCTCCATAAAGACTAACGGTTATTCTCCTTGGGGGATATTTACGAAACAGTTCGATCCATTTAGAAAGAAGCAGGCCGTTTGTTGATATCGAAACCAGCATCCCTCGTTCCCAGGCGGCTTTATACGTCTCCTCAAACAGAGGATCAGCCAGAACTTCCCCTCCCGTGAGCTGAAGCCATAAGCAGCCTATGCGTTCAAGCTTATCAAGCAATTGGAGCCGCTCTTCAAAACCCAGACCGGGATGAACTCTCTTGTCCAGATAGCAGTGGCCACAACGAAAATTACATCTCTCAGTAACTTCCCAGGAGACGCGACGGAAGTCGAAATCCGAAATGCTCCGCATAGTAAGGTTGGTGGGCCAGCTTGCCGCTGTAGAGCTTTTCACTCCCAAGGTTTGGACAGCCTCCTTAAGCCAGGGTGCCTGTCAGCGAGATACGCAAGCAGACCTGCCGCGAGTACGGGAGCTTTCGCGGCGTTTCCCCCGGCACGATCCGGCGGGAGCTTGGAGCTCTCCGGGCGGCGATCAATCATGATCGTGAGGAAGGTCGCCTTCTGGGAACCGTTGTCGTCACGCTTCCGGCAATGCCTGACGGTAAAGATCGCTGGCTAACCCGCAATGAAGCTGCCGCTCTGATCCGCGCCGCGCGCAAGACCACCAAGGCCCGTTGGCATTTACCTTTTTTCATCCTGCTCGGTCTTTATACCGGCGCCCGGAAAGAGGCCGTCCTCTCCTTGAAGTGGAGCCAGATTGACCTGGAGCGCCGTCGTATAGACTTTAATCCGTCCGACCGAGAACGGACCTCGAAAGGGCGCCCCATCATTCCCATTCCGCGTCGTTTGATGACGTTCCTGCGGCTCACGAAGCGACGCGCCCGTCCGGATGATTTTGTGATCTACCGTATCCGCAAGGTCAAAGATGAGACGGGGTGGAAGAAGGCGGTCCGTGCGCCGATTAAGGACATCAAGAAGTCGTTCCACGATGCGGCCTGCAAGGCTGAACTCACAACGCACTATCAAGAGAGCAAAAAGAAGGGGCCGACCAAAGAAGGGTGGCCTGTCACCTGGGTACGCCCCATTACCGACGTGACCCCGCACGTTCTGCGGCATACGGCGGCGAGCTGGATGGCCCAACGCCGGGTCTCCTTCCCAGAAATCGCCCGATACCTCGGCCACTCGGACAGCCGTACGACAGAGAGAATCTATGCCCATCACAATCCGGATTACCTGAAGGGGGCAAGCGAGTCTTTTGACTGAGCAACTCAAAGCCGGCGTCCAAATTCTGCGATCGTCGGCTTTGCACGAAACCATATTCCTCCACGAAGGCCGACGAGGTGTCGGTCAATGAGCAAAAGGAGACGCAAACATGAAAGAGATGATCCAGTTTAATGCGTGGCACTCTTGTGGTGACGAGCAGGAGGCCATCAAATATCCGGAGACGGCTGAGTATGACCCGGCCTCAGGGGTGACAGTTGCCGAAAGCGTCGCTAGAGGTATCGCCCAGGAGAATGGCTGGGAAGTCTGGGGGAAGCCGAGAATGGATTTGACGGCGGTAAAGCATGGAAAGAGCTTGGACTATCAGGTCTGGCAAGCCAACTTAGGACTTCATTGCGGTAGGGGGTTTTCCGTCGAAGCTGAAGTCTGGTTTTCAGTTGCTGCTGAACACCTGTTGCCCAAAAGCGATCTAGGCCGGAGTTTTCCAAGCTTGAGCGACCTTCGGGCGGCAATGAGGTAGGCTTGAGAAAAAGGGGCTGATGGAGATCAGCCCCTAAAGTATTTCCAACGTACGAAGTCGCTTCTTCAAAGCAGTAGAAACAGAGGCATGAATCTCTTCGGGGAAGTTTTTTGGCAAAGCCTTCTCTAGTGCTTCCATCGCCCCGTTGGCGCGCTCCAGGATTTCTTGCACGGCCTCCTCAGACAGGGCCTGACTGATATCAGCCTTGTCTGCCGATTGCAGTAAGTGTCGGCCGACGATTTCATCGAAACGGTATCGGTTTTTATCGCCGACGCACATGGCCAGGCGGAACTGCTTCCGGCTGATTATCTCTTCATCCGCACTCGGTTGGGCGGTCATGACATCGTAGAGCGGCGTCATCCGATAGCCCCCTCCAATGCCGTTAAAGACACTGAAGTTTTTCGCGTGCCCATCCGTGGCGCCGATCAGCCAAAAAAGGATTTGCGACTGAAAGAACGCCTTGATGTCCTTCTCCGGCTCGTCGGCCCCTTTGAGCAGGCCGACTATGTTCATGATGCCGGGACCGCCCTGATCTTGATATTTCAATGCCGGGGGAACCGACAAGGCCTGGCAGCAATCTTCCTGGGGAAGACGAAGCAGCCGTCCATCTTTTGTCCATTGGCGGTCAAAGCGCTCGATAACAAGGGCCTTGGTGTCGCCGAATGTCTTTATCTCGGCCTCGTTGACCTCCAGCCCGAAGTTCTCGAGCAGCTTTAGGCAGTAGAACTCGTTTTCTATGCTGTTCGACAGGTCGATGCCGTTGGGGAGTTGGCCTATTTGTTTCTTCAGGATGTGCGTCGTCGCAGACGTGCCGATAGGCTTGTGCCATTGGCCGTCCTTCCAAAGCAGCGCGGTTTTCTCCTGCGCGCCGGCAATGGAGATGCGGAAGCTTTCGTCCTCACCCATGCCCAAGGGGGCTCGGGACAGATCCTTGATGATTGTCTCGATTTCCAGCTCACCGATAGGCCTGCCCTCAGAGAGCCCGGGGGTTAAATCGGCCGCTTCCATGGCTTCGTCGGTGAGAAACTGAAACGCCCCAACACAGTCGTGGCCGATCTTTGAGAGCAGGTCGTAAGCCCCTGTGCTGCGGGCTCCCACTCTTTCGGCGACTCTTTGCCTCAGAGCGTCGTTGTCCGGAAGAAGATTCTCGAATACGGCGGCGACCTCTTCGCCCTTATAGGTGTTTTCCCTGAGCTTTAGAGACAGGGAAACTGGGAAGCGATGTTCCCATCCGAGCCACTCTTTATCGTAGGTGAACTCGATGGCGCCCGTCGTCGCCTTGATGAGCTTGCCAACCAGCTTGCCGTTGACCAGGACATTCAGCGGAATACGTCTGAGCTTGCGACCCATCAGAAAGCCTCTTCGAGGTCAGCCGCGGAGCTTTTCTTTCTCTCCATGACGACGATTTCCAAGCCGAGCATGGAAGCGATTTCGAGGATGGTGCTGATCTTGGCACCCGGGTGCCCGCGCTCGATGATCGAGATATTCTTTTGCTGCACGCCCACCTTGGCGCCAAGCTGAGCTTGGCTGAGGCCTAGGCTCTTGCGCTTCCGCGCGATGGCATTGCCAAGGCCCTTAGCGTCTCTTATGGTTTCCATGCGATTTGCTCCAAACTGACCGAAGCGTTTTATGCTGTTTTTAGCATATTTTCATTTTATGCTATTTTCAACATATTTTACGCTTATGCCTTTTTTGGCATAACTCTCTTCAGCCAGCTTTTGCTCTGGGCACAATCCCGACGCAGAGACCAAAGGCCTTGGATAGCCGGTTGACAGTCTCGACCGTTGGGCTCGTCTTGCCGATCTCGTAGTCCGAGACTTGCCGGGGGGTTAGGCGGAAAGTCTTTGCGAACTCGGCCTGGGTGAACCCGAGCGCCAGGCGCATTTCAGCCAGGGCCTCGGGCCAGACGAGCCTTCCCTGCCGCGCTTTCTCCTGGATTGCGCGGCGGGCTTCCATCTGCTCTTCCTGAGAGAGCCTTTTCACTCTCGGCATAGATCGCTCCTCAAGCGGGAAAGGGTGTCGGCGATCTCTTCATGACGGCCGCAGGCTTTGGCGATTGTTTCTTCGGGAACGCCGCAGGCGCGCGCCTGGGCGGGGAGGTCGCGCACGAAGTCCTCTTTGGCGAGAAGCGTGTCGTAGAGCGCTTGAGGGTCCATGTCGTTCCCGGCCACAGCGTCACAAATTGTCTTCCAATCGGGAGTCAGGTCATCCCGTTTGAGGCAGTTCCACCTTGTGCTTCGACGAATGCCCCGCCGGTCGAGACGCATGGGAGCAAAGTCGAAGAAGGGGGACAACCTTACCTCGCCATCGCTTAGCTTCTGGATCGCCGTGTTCCGGGAATGGTTGTCCGGGTCGCCCATAGCGAGACTCAGGAGGTCCCTTAGGATGATCTCCTTGATGTCTTCCACCGGATTGGAGCTCGCCTTTCTGATCGCTCCGATATGGTCCTCAAAGCTGCTGTCCTGGCCGAAAATGGTGTAGCCCAAGGCGGCCGCCAAGCTTTCCTGCCCATGCCGGACAACCTGGCCCGCGACGACCTCGCGGTCGAACCTCGGCATGATGATCACATTGTCACCGCACCGGTAAGGCTCCGGCGTTCTCAAGCCGAACTTCCGAGCGACCTCCATATAGGGACCTTCACTTGCTAAAATGAGCGCATCGCCGGGATCGCTGTGGCGAACCATTTTGACAATGACGTGCTGAACAGCATCTTCGTCATCGACCAGAGAGTCCGGGTACCACAGTCCATCGGCGGCCTGGGTCATGAGCACCTTCGGCCATTCCCCTTGCACGCCGGAGGAACTGGAAGCAAGGAAAGCGAACCGCTCCGCAACGTCGAGGAACGTCGGCGCCATCGTCAAGATATCTTCCTCCGTGACGCCGGGACATTTGGCATCGCGCGTCCGTTCTTTCTCCGCTTCCCAAGCGGCAAGAATGCGAATGTTGCCGATGGGATTGCCGGCGGCGTGCTGGAGGAGATGGATGTCGAGCGCCGGATCATCTTCCGCGAGTCCTTGCCGGGTGGCAACCCTGCGCCGGGCGGGTCCTTGCGGGATCAGGTCGATCAAGAATGGTGGCCAGGACTCTTCTTCAAAATTGTCGAGGCTCACCGGGTGGCGTAGCGACGCGGCACGACGATCGGCCACCACGATGTCTTCATGAAAATCCGCAGCGGCGAAGTCCGCAAAATACAGCGCGTCGTAGCTGAACCGGCTGCGCCCAGCGATCCCCGCGTTTGGATCAATGAGGATAATCGTCCCCGCATCGCGCCAGGCACCATCGACAAAGATTTGAAGAGCTAGTTCCATATATTCACCCATAATTATGGGTAATTTATTTTACTGAGAAAAATTTATCAACCACTTAGATGGTGAATAATGTATGCTATTCACCATATTGCAGGCTGTTCAGCAGGTTTTGGCCAGGATTTATGGGTCAGTATTGGGTCAGTAAAAACTGGATGAAACGGGTTTTCGCACCGTTTCCTGGTCAAAAAACCCAATAAAATCAATAGCATTTTTGTGGGGCAGCGTTCTCCGAAGGCAGAGGTCACAGGTTCGAATCCTGTCGGGTGCGCCAATCTTTTCAAGCACTTACCCTAGATTCATCCATCCGGCCCTCGGCACTGTGTGACCAATTCGTGCCGAAGGTGTTTAACGCGTCGATGGCCTTCTCTTGGAAGTCCGGCGCGAGATGGGCGTATCGTTGAACCATCGATACGGTTTTGTGGCCGGTCAAGTGCATTACCTCGTAAAGGGAAATGCCTTGCTGAACCAACCGCGAGGCAAAGGTGTGCCTCAGGTCGTGGAAGCGTAAATCCTCAATGCCTGCCTTAAGGCGCGCCCGGTCGAAGGAATGTTTGATATCCGTCATGGGCTTGCCCTTGTAGGTAAATACCGGCCCTTCGGATTTCGGTCCGATTTCCTGCAAGATAAGCTTGGCCCGTTCCGTCAACCGAACAGACCGGTCTTCGCCGTTCTTGGTCTTTAAGAAGGTGACGAAGCCCCGCTCTAGATTAACCGTGCGCCAATCCAGTTTGAACAGCTCGCCGCGCCTCGCGCCCGTATCGACCGCGAAGGCGATCAGGGGCTTAAGGTGTGGTGCGGCGGCATCAAGCAGCCGTTGCTCTTCGTTCCGGGTCAGCCAGCGGCAGCGGGCGTTCTCCTTTCGCCGCCTTGGGAAAGGTGGCACGGCGGCCAATTTGCCTTCCCGATAGGATTTGTTGAGGATGGCCCTGAGCGTCGAAATGTCCCTTTGGGCGGTTGAGGGCTGAACCTCGGCCCAACGCTCTTCAGCGAAGTCCTGAATGACGCTATGGGTAATCTCGTTCAAAGTCATGCCGTCAAATCGATCCAAAAGCAGCTGTAGCCGGTATTTTACGCTCTTCGGTAGCTTTCGGGGTTCTCCCGTTGGCGTTCCTGTCCGTAGCGTAGGAGCGCTTCTCGGAAAGGCGTATCGGGAATGACCCCGAAATGCTGTTCCATGAATTGCTCTTGCTTCCACTTCGCCGCTAAGGCCTGGGCTTGTTCCTTATCGTCAGTCCCAGTGCTTTTGCGGTGGCGTCGACCGTTCTGGTCGTTCCAGGTTGCCCAGTAGTTGGGCGAGTTTTTGCGTTTGTAGACTCGCATATTTGCCTTCTCCTCTGGTTGTCTTGGGTTTCAGAGGTTCGGGCACTGTCGCGGGTCTTATTATCGTTGGCGAATTCGATGATGTCCATCACATCGAAGCGCTTGCAGCGCGGCCCGAAGTTGCAATAGGGGATA